>Ga0155496_156_pt1 | contig 73914 bp, 62 predicted proteins | sample RifCSPhighO2_12_FD_107154 | JGI IMG/M metagenome (GOLD analysis project Ga0155496, IMG submission 107154) | Chlamydiae bacterium RIFCSPHIGHO2_12_FULL_49_32
CATGATGAAAAGCTGCCTCTCTGTGCTTCTCTTTTTAGGAATAGCCCTAAGTTCCTGCGGCCGTCTGAACAAAAAGGAGCCAAAGCCCACTCAGCAGGTGCTACGGGTGAACATCTTTTCAGAGCCTCCCACCATGGACCCTCGTAAAGGTTCCGAAGTGATCGGCTCCTTCTTTCACTTTCTGCTCTTTGAAGGACTGACGCGCCTGAATCCTGACGGCTCTATCCGCCTCGCCCAGGCGGAGCGCTTCGACCTCTCTCAAGATAAAAAGCGCTACACCTTCCATTTAAGAGAGTCCCTCTGGTCCGACGGCACTTTAGTCACTGCCTATGATTTTGAAAAGTCATGGAAGGATATTTTGGATCCCCGCTTTCCTGCTGCCAACGCCCAGCTCTTCTATCCGATCAAAAATGCCAATGCGGCAAAGAAAGGGCTTGTTCCCTTAAGCGAAGTAGGAATCCGCGCCCTCGATGAGAGGACCCTCTTTGTTGAGCTGGATCATCCCACGCCCTATTTCCTGGAATTGATCTCCTTTTGCGTTTTTTTTCCCGTCAATCATCGGATCGATGAAACGGACCCACGGTGGGCTTACAACACTGGCCCTCTCTTCACCAGCAATGGGTACTTTGTTCTCAAAAAGTGGCGGCACCATGGAGAGATCGTCTTAGAAAAAAATCCCCGCTACTGGAATCCAAAGGGCGTCCATCTCGATGAGATCCGCGTCTCGATGGTCGATAACGAGACAACGGTGCTGCAAATGTTCGAGAAAGGAGAGCTGGATATTGTCGGACAGTTTCTCTCCCCTCTACCCATTGACGCCCTTCCCAAACTTAAGGCGGCAGGACGCTTGAACGTCTATCCCACAAGCGGAACAACCTTTTGCGCTTTCAACACAGCGACCTTTCCTTTTTCTAACAAGAATCTCAGAAAGGCCTTTGCCTACGCCATGGATCGCTCCGAGATCGTCAGCAATATCACGCAACTGGACGAAATCCCCGCGCTCGGCGCTATCCCGCCTATCTTAAAGAAAAACAGAAATCGAGCCTTTTTTAAGGACCACGACGCCAAAAGAGCAAAAGAGTTCCTGGAACAAGGCTTAAAAGAATTGGGAGTAAAAGCCGAGGAGTTGCACTTAACCTATCTCTATTCGACATCCGAACTGGAGCATAAGGTTGCCCAAGCCCTTCAGCAGCAGTGGCAAAAGACATTAGGGATTCACGTCCATCTCGAAAACAGCGACCACAAAATCTTGCTTGACAGGCTCACCAAACGCAACTACATGATGGCGCAAACTCTCTGGTATGCCCAATACAACGACCAGATGAACCTTTTGGAGCGCTACAAACACAAAGAGAACGTCAAGAATTACGCCGGATGGGAAAATCTTAAGTTCGTCTCTCTTCTCGATCTCTCCTTTTTAGCAGAAGATCCTAAGGAACGCTTAAGGATCTTAGAACAGGCAGAAGAGATCTTCATGGATGAGCTTCCCATCGCCCCCATCTTTCATAAAAATGCGATCCATCTTCTGAACCCCTCCATCAAACATGCCGCCTTCACGCCCATTGGCAATCTCTGCTACGAGCAGCTTGCCCTGGATCAGGACTCTAAAGAGAGAAGCAAGAGATGAGCTACCGCAAGTTTACAAAAGGCTTCCCTTTCCGATCGCACTCCTCCTTGTGCTCTCTTGCCCCTTTCACGTTTCCCTTTAAACGGCGCGTCAAACTTCCTATTCGCTCCTCCTTCCTCTCAAGCCAACCTACTGAACTCCATTTGCAAGTCTTCCTTGAGTACATGAATCAACTGGTTCTAACGATCCTTCCTTTCGATTTGCAAGAGAGGCTTCTCTCTGCACAATCTCCCGAGGAGCAAGTGAAGGCTTTCTCCTTCCTCCACTCTCAGCTTCCCTTAGTTATCTCTTCTCATTTCTCCAGCCCTCCTTCGACATTCTGCGCCACGCTGCTCTGCGCCTCTGACTTCACTCAAGGAGTCGGCCGCTATTTTACGGACACCCTAAGCCGCTGGCTCATTCCAGGGAAATTCTTAACCGTCTTTTCCGCTCACTCCCTCAATTTTCATTTTGAACTCTGCGACAAAGAGAACTTCTTCATCCATCAAATCCTCATGCCGGTAGAAGATCAAAAGGAACTCTCTCTCATCAATCATAATTTTTCCTCCCTCGCGCAAGAGCTCAAGCTCAACATCCATGCCGTCAAAAACGCCCGTAAAATTCTTTCCAACAAGCATCTTTTGCCGAGGCAAAAATACGCCCTGATCGAAGAGAGCATCGCCTCTCTCTTTGATCGTCCCTCCAAAGAGATCGACAGCAATATCTTCGATCAGATGCACCACTTTCTTTTAAAGCTCTCAGGAGAAGAAAAAGAGGCGGAAATCAAGAAGAATTTCATCGAATTGATGAAGCAAAAACCTGCGCTCTTCAATCGGGATATCTTCACGGAAATTCGCCATTTCGTTCTCCTCTTTCGAGACAAGTTTACAGCCCTTCGCAGCCACCGGCATATCGCAAAGACCATCTCATTGTTGTATCTTTTTTACCACTCGCTCAACCAACGGATCAAAGAGGCTCCTAAAACACGCCATCTCTTTTTAAAGCTCTTCCAAACCAGGCTCTTTTATCCTGAAGAACAAAAGAGCGTCTTGAGCCTGCTGGTCGGCATCAATATCCTTCAGGGAAATGAGCTCTTTGAACAGCGCCACATTTTTTCTGCAATCGAAAACTGCCTCCCCGGCATTCAAAAAGTGAAGGACTCTTTCATCGTCGACCGCCGCTCTTCGGATAAAATGCGCCTCTTTTATCTTGAAATTGAAAAAAAGGACGGTTTGCCCTTCCTCCTCAAAGAGAGGAAACTGCTCAAGAAAAGACTGCCCAGAGAGTTAAAGGGAAGAATCGAAAACGTTCTCCATCCCATCCTTTTGTCGCGCAATGAAGAAGAGATTTTGCGCCACACTGTCTTGCTGAGCCGGGAACTCAAATATGTCCACGATATTCCTCAGGCCTACATCTCCTTTGACGCCCAGATAGGTCAAAACTTGAGCTTCACAGTCATCCTCCTGCGCATCCTTCACAGAAAAAGTTCCTCCTTGAAAGAACTTCTTTACTCAGTCCAAGCAGCTCTTCATTTCCATGACTTTGAAACGAAACAAGCCGGCTTCGTCAGAAAAAAATATCCCAAAGAGGCCTCTGTCTTTCGCGTTGAAATTGACAAAACTCCCTTTGTACGCAGAGATTTTTCCCTAGACCTTTTCAAAGCGCGCCTGGTGGTCTCCGAAGAGTTGACACGCATCCTGGGAGAAATGCGCGATTTCAATGGAGGCATGCTCTCCAAACAGCAGGAGGCGCTTTTGGCTTTTAAGCACTCTCTTCAAGTGGCCGGGAAGAGCAGCGACTTCATTGTGGACAACTTTTTTTACTCCATCTCCCCGCCGATTACCCGCTCGCTTCTTCCCACCTCTTCTCTCAAACAGCTCTTTCTCATCATGCTCGAGTCTCAGGAACAAGATTTCGTCTCCGACTCCTTCTGGATGAAAAGCGCAAGAGATAAAGAGTACAGTCTTATCCTGATTGCTTCCCCTTACGGCCCCTTTAAAGAGACGGCTCTTAAGACCCTCTCCACATTCAGCATTGAGCCTCTCGATCTCTCCGTCACCTATGTCGATTCCAATGAAATCGCCGCACTTGGCATCATTCTCCGCTGCGACGATCCTCAGACGGTCCAAAAGATCCAACAAGCGCTCTTGCTTGCTTTGAGCGCAACTTTTCCACAGATTCCTCGAGAAGCGGCTACCTAAAAGCAGGAGTTTACAGGATTGGAAAAGCGGCATCTGATGCAATCTCCAATCCTGTAAACTCGGGTGAGCTTCACCGCCGGCTCATGCCGCTCTCTTTCTGGCGCTCAACAAATAAAGAGGAATGCTCACAAGCAGCACCAATGCTCCATAGGAAAGGATCTCCGTTCCCGACCCGACAAGCGCCCAAAGGGCATAGAGCATTGCGACAACGGCAATACAAACTGTCCCCTTTTCCAAGCGGCCCTTCTCCTCACGCAAAAGCAAAATCTCCGAGACCGGCGTGTAGAGATAGGGAACAAGACTTGTAAAGGTCGCCAAAAGAATCAGCACTTGGAATTGTTTGACCAGATCCGGAGAGATCGTCAAAAGAAGCAAAAGAGAGATCAGAAACGAGGTGATGATTAATCCTAGAGCAGGAACCCCCCGTTTGTTTAAGCGCGAAAAGATCTTCAAAAAGAGCTGATCGTCCGCCGCTGCCATGGGAATCTGCCCCTGCAAAAGAATCCAGCCGTTTAAACTGCCCAAGCAGGAGATGATCGCGCCGATGGCAACCAGCGCCTTTCCCCATGATCCAAACAACAGGGCTGCGGCATCGGCAAAGGGAAAGACCGATTTTTGCAACTGATGAATGGGCAGCATCCCCATGATTGCTGCAGAACTTGAGATATACGCGACTGCGGCAATGACGGTTCCAAAAAGCGTAGCCAAGGGAATCGTCCGAGTGGGATTTTTTACAGAACCCGCAGGGACCGTTGCCGATTCGACTCCCAAAAAAGCCCAGAGAGTCAAGGTAGCGCCGTGTGTGATAAGATTAAAACCGGAAAGATGGGGAGAGGTCACGTTCAAGGATTCCGTGATGTGCTCGCTTCGGAAAAAGAACCATCCCAGAGCGCCAATGAGCAGGATGGGAATGAGTTTCAAGATGGTGGTGATCAGCTGCACGATGCCCGCCGTATGCACTCCCATCAAGTTAATCGCCGTCAAGACCCAGATAAAGGCTATGGAGGTAAAACAGGCCGGATAGGGCTTTGACAAGACAGGATAGAAGACCGAGAGATACCCCACTGCAGCGAGAGCCATCGCCGCATTTCCAATCCAAATGGAGAGCCAGTAAGAAAATGCCGTCTGAAAGCCCAAGAGATTCCCCATTCCTGCCCGCGCATAGGCATAGGGGCCCCCGGTTTTCGGCAAGAAGCGCCCCATCCGGGAAAAGACAAGGGCAAGCAAGAAGGCTCCGGCGGTCGTAAAGAGCCAGGACAACAGGCTGAGCGAGCCCAAATTGGCCAGCTGCGCAGGGAGTATAAAAATCCCCGAACCGATCATGCTTCCGGTTACAAGGGCCGTAAGAGATGCAAGCCCGAGTTGTTTTGGCTTAGCCATAAGCGCCCTCCTTTTCCCCACATTTCTATTGCTATGGACTCACATTCCGCAATCATTCTTGACATCCTCTCCTCCCTAAAGGGAGAAGATTCCTACGGCGTTCAGTTAGTGTTAACTGACTCGCTTCGGCAGGGGCTTTCGACCCATGTGGAGTTATACCGAACGCACTTGAAAAATTGGATTTGGGCCGACGCGAAAGCTCTCGCGCATCGACATAGAATGAGTTTAACTAAGCGAGTATTTATTGAAAACACGGAAAAAACACGGAAAAAACTTAGGTTCTCTGGCTTGCCTTGTTTCATTGGATTCTTTAAACTCAATTCTTTATGAAGAAGGCTCTTTTACTTTTTGGAGGAACTCTTCTCCTTTTTCTTGCTGCGACATGTACGCTCGACCACTATCTTTTCAAAAAGAACAAGAGTTTCTCTGTCCAGATGATTCTCTCGACCCTCCCCGCTTGCCCGGCATGGACGACTCCCGCACCCTCTTGGGAGGAGCGGGAGCAGCTCCTGGAGATCTTTTCCCAGAATTTCCACTATTTGGACCGGGGAGGGCAATCGGCGGTCTTTGCGAGCGATGACGGTGAGTATGTGCTCAAATTCTACCGTTTTCCCTCTCATCTTAGGCCGGCCGGCTGGCTGAAGCATCCCTTTGCTTATCATTTCCACACCGGGCGCAAAGAGATTAAAAAGCACAACGCTGAAAAGCTTAAGATCACCTTTAGCAGTTTTCTTCTTGCCTCCACGCACCTCAAGGAAGAGTCGGGACTGCTCTTTACCCATCTCAATCCCACAAAAGAGCTCCATCTCTTCGTCCGCATTGTCGACTATCTTGGCAGCCACTATAGGGTCAATCTCGATCAGGTCGCCTTCCTTTTGCAAAAGCGGGCAGAGGGAATCTTTCCCACGCTGGCGACTCTCATCAAGGCAGGCAAACCGGAAGAGGCGAAACGGCATTTAAAGAGCCTGCTCCATCTCCTCTTGGTCCGGTGTAACAAGGGAATAGCGGACCTAGACGCCCTTCTCGAACAAAATTACGGCTTTTCTAAGGAGAGGGCCATTCACATTGACGTGGGCAGGCTTGCCCTTGATGAAACGTTCAAGAAAAAAGAGAAAAGAAAAGAGCACTTCCATTCGGTCCTCTGGCGTCTTAGGGAATGGCTCAAAGAGAGCGCTCCCGAACTCTCTCTCTACTTCGAAGAGAGCATGGAAGAGATGCTCTCCTCCAATGTTTGAAGGAAAACTTCCTTCTGTTCTCCCGTCTGCATCTTTTTGACCAGAACCTTCTCCTGCTGAAATTCCGGGTCGTCGGCAATAAGAACCAACTGAAATCCCTTTTTGTCGGCATAGCGCAGCTGAGCGCCGAGCGATTTGCGCTCCAGGTACGCCTCCGTCGCCATGCCGCGGGCGCGAAGGCGCGAGGCGATCTCCAGATAGCGGGAAAGATGGGCAGGATTTTGCATGGTGACAAGAATGGGGGCGATCGCTGCCCCTTTGGGTTTCAGAATCCCTTCTTTCATGAGCTGGGGAATGAGGCGGGTCACGCCAATCGAGGTGCCGACACCCGGCAGCTTTCTGTCAAGGAAAACCCCGGTAAGGTCGTCGTAGCGCCCCCCGCTGCAGATGCTGCCGAGCTGCGGATGCGTCTGAAGAGTCGTCTCATAAACGGTTCCAGTGTAGTAATCCAACCCCCGCGCGATCTTGACATCTATAGTGTAGTGCTCGTCTGGCACGCGAAGCATCTGCATCCCTTTCACAACCTCTCTCAAATCCTGAACCCCCGCTTCAAATGCCGTGCTGATAGAAAGCGAAGAGAGGCGCTTCAAGACGGCGTCCGGAGAGCCGCTTAAGGAAAAGAACTCCAACAGGGAGCTGCAATCTTTGCGATTCAATCCCAGGCGCTCAAACGCTTCCGCTGTCTTTTCTAAGGGCTGCTTTTCGATCTCATCTACAATCTTGATCGCTTGATGGACGAGCGGCTGCTCAGAGATGCCGACGCTTCCAAGCACTCCTTGCAAGATCTTACGATGGTTCAAGCGGATGGAAAAAGGGCCGATTTGCATCTGCGTAAAGACCGCGTCAATCACCGCGCAGATCTCTGCGTCGAAGATCAAAGAGAGAGTCCCATCTCCGATGACGTCGATATCGCTTTGATAGAACTGGCGGTATCTTCCCGCCTGCGGCCTCTCTCCTCTCCAGACGGGCTGGATCTGATACCGCTTGAAGGGAAAGGTAAGTTTTCCGTAGTGCTGAGCCACGTAGCGGGCAAGCGGAACGGTAAGATCGAAATGGAGAGCCAGATCAGACGGCCCTATTTCCTCCTCTTGCAGCCGGCGCAAGAGATAGACCTCTTTTCCCTGAAGCCCCTTTTCCAGAAGATGTTCAACGCGTTCCACAGCAGGCGTTTCGATCGGGACGAATCCAAATTTTTCATACACTGCGCGCATCGTATCCAGAACGCTTTGGATCACAATCTGTTCTTCGGGAAGAAATTCCGGAAAGCCGGAGATCGGCGTCAGTTTTTTCATCTATTCCTTTCGGACGTCTTTCTGTGCAAGGAGGGCGATGATGGCCTCATCGCTTACCTGATCAAACTCTTTGTAAAAAAATCCCACCGCTTCAAAGTGCGAAGGCACATAGAGACAGACGATTTGATCGACGTCTTCTTGCATTTCTCTTAACGACTCCTTAGCTGCCACGGGGACGGCAAGGATGATTCCCTTCACTCCCTCCGAGCGCATTCCCAGGATTGCGGCTTTCATGCTCGCTCCCGTTGCAATGCCGTCGTCGACAAGAATAACGCTCTTGTTTGCAAGAGGAGGAGGGGAGATGTGGCGACAATAGAGAGCGGTTCTTTCGCGCGCCGCCTTTTTTTGCCTCTCTGTCTCTTTGAGGAGATATTCCTTAGAGACTTCCAGAAGGGAAATCAGGTCATGATTAAAAAAGCTCTCGCCGGCGGCAGTGATAGCTCCCAGGGCAAGTTCTGGATTTTCCGGAGCTCCCACTTTCCGCACGACGACCACTCCCAAAGGGAGGCGGAGCTCTTGGGCAACCGCGGCTGCCGTCATCACTCCTCCCCGGGCAAGTCCTATTACTACCACATCTTGAGCTTCCCGATACTCCTGCAAATAGGCGGCCAACTCTCGGCCCGCCTCTTTCCGGTCCAAAAAGAACATGAATGCTCTTAGGCTGGTTTTTTAAATAAGATTAAGCTATATCTGGCGTTAGGACAAGTCAAAACCTCGTCTCTTGAGATGAAATTGTTTATTCTTTTTGCCACAGCAGTAGGAGCCGCAATTGGCGGATGGTGGGTCACAACACACCACCCGGACCTAGTGAATAAAATTGAAAATTTCATCAACAAGGGAGAGCTTCATACTCTAGAGATTCGCTTTGGCGCCCAAGAGCTCATGGAGGCGCATAAACGCGAGTTGTTAAAAGACAAGAGGCATGAATACCTCAAGCCTGCCTTAAAATTTTATCCTTATCTGTTGATGGAGGTAAAATACTGCCTCTCCGACCGTCTGACAGGGGAGGGAGTGATTTTGTGGGACCTTCGTGATGGCGAGATGGTGATTCAAACGAAAGATTGGGAAAAGACGCACGGCTTTGGCGACTGCCTGAGCAGCCACGCAACCAAAGAAGAGTTTAAGATCTTGAACATCTTAGCCCGCAAAGGGGGAACCGTCGATCGCGAATCCTTATCTAAAACGCTGCGCACAGAAAATGAAATCCTCGACTCTTTGATTGACAGCTGCCGCAGAAAAAATCTGATCGTCCAGGCGGGAAACAGCTACCGCCTCCACCTCCAACGGCCAAAATTTAATATCCTTCCCGAAACAAGGCTCGACAAAAAACTCGTCACCCAGCCCGTCAAAAGGGCTGCCCGCCTCAGCACGCGCTATTCTCCCCAGCACATCATCCACGTCGCTCACGCCGCCTTCGGAAACCACTTCTCCATCCGCAAAAAGAGCATTGTCTATCTTCCCGTTCATAGCATCGTGGTAAAAAATCCCGACGGCTCCATCCACACCAGCCACTGGAACGCTCTCAATGGCAAGCTCCTCGAGCCCTCCCATCTGATGGAATAGAGCAGTTCACAAAAAGAGCAAAAGCGGGTAAAGTGTTGCCGTTTATCCTTCAAGGAAAGATGGCTGAGCGGCCGAAGGCACGTCCCTGCTAAGGACGCGTACCCTTTTTGGGTACCGAGGGTTCGAATCCCTCTCTTTCCGAAACACTTCCTTTGCTTTTGCCTTGAATGTAAATTCAAGGCTTTTTTATGAAAGGAGACATGTCAGAGACAAAAACCATCAAGGTCGCGCCCCATTCCAAAGAGTCGGAAATGATGGTGCTGGGGTGTATGCTCACCAGCATCAACAGCCTCAACATCGCAGCCGACGGCCTAAATGAGGAAGACTTTTATTTCAGCGAACACAAGACCGTCTTCCAGACTTTAAAAAATGCCTACTTAAGCGACAAGCCCGCCGATGTTCACTTGATTGCAGAAGAGCTCAAGCGTCAAGAGAAGCTCAAAGCCATCGGGGGCGTCGCTTACCTCACAACCTTGGCGCAGTATGCCGGCACTTCCGCCTACATTGAAGAGTACACGCAGCTTGTCAAAAGCAAGGCTCTCTTAAGAAGGATGATCTTCGCCGCGCAGGAGATTGAAAAAAATGCGCTCAGTGATCCCGATGATGTCTCCGCCGTCCTGGATAACGCCCAAGCCAAGCTCTTTGCCATCAGCCAGGAGGCCAACCCCAGCATCGGGATGGATCTCAAAGAGATCCTCTCGGGGGCAAAAGCCGAATCGCACATTCCCTATCTCAAAGAGCTGCAACAGAGACAAGAGGAGTATCAGAAAAAGGGGCCCAATGAGATCAAGATCACGGGCATTCCCACGCATTTCCTCGACTTGGACAAACTCTTAAACGGTTTTAGCCCTTCCAATCTCATCATCTTGGCTGCACGCCCCGCCATGGGAAAGACGGCCCTTGCCTTGAACATCGCGGAAAACATCTGTTTCAAGAACCACCTTCCCGTGGGCATCTTTTCTTTGGAAATGACCGCCGAACAGCTTTTGCATCGCATCATCTGTTCGCAATCCGGCGTGGAATCGGAAAAGATCAAAACGGGCGCCCTAAACGGCACGGAGTACCAGCGCATTGTCTCTTGCATCGGGGAGATGCAAAAGCATCTCATGATTGTCGATGACACCCCGGGGCTCAAGATCACCGATCTTCGGGCCCGCGCCCGCCGCATGAAAGAGTCTCACAACATCGGCTTTCTCATCGTCGACTATTTACAACTGCTTTCCGGATCGGGTTTTTTGCGTCTTTCGGACAACCGTCAAAATGAGATCTCCGAGATCTCCCGTCTTTTGAAAAACTTGGCCCGGGAGCTCAACATTCCCCTCCTTTGCCTGGCTCAGCTCTCCCGAAAAGTCGAAGAGCGGCAGGGCCACCGCCCCATGATGAGCGACTTAAGAGAGAGCGGCTGCCTGACGGGAGATGCCTTAATTACTGACGCAAAAACAGGACAACAAATCCCCATTCAAACACTTGCAGAACGCAAGCGGCAGACCCCAATTCTCGTAAAAGCCTTGAATCCTAAAACTTGGAAGCTCGAAGATCGCCTCATGACTAAGGCTTTCTGTTCCGGAAAAAAGATGGTCTACGAACTCGCCACGAAAAGCGGCAGAACCATTAAAGCCAGCGCTAACCATCCCTTTTTAAAACTGGAAGGCTGGACGCGTTTGGATCAGCTCAACATTGGTGATAAATTGGCCATCTCGCGAAGGATCGACATTCAGCCACCTCAAAACTCTTACACAAATAATGAGAAGGGATCTGTCAATCAAAAGCTCTTCCTTACAAATATTGGTGCAGCGGGAAAGCGCGGAATGCCTGTTGCTTCTTTGCTAGCAGAGTCGGATGTCTACTGGGATGAAATCAATTCTATCACAGCGCTAGGTGAAGAAACCGTCTATGACGCAACTGTAGAAGGTCTTCATAATTTTGCGGCAAATGATCTCATTGTCCATAACAGCATCGAACAGGATAGCGACCAGGTGCTCTTTCTGCTCAGAAGAGAGTATTACGACCCCTATGACAAGCCCGGCTTTGCCGAACTGATCGTCGCCAAAAACCGGCATGGCGGCGTCGGGACCATCCCTCTTGCCTTCCGAAAAGAGATCGCCCAGTTCGTCAACCACACCAAATTTTCCTCTCAGGAAGAGGCTAATGATGAGGCCTTTTCAGCCTTTTCGCCCGCCGACTAGCGGCAGTTCCGACTTATACCGAACGCACTTGAAAAATTGGATTTGGGCCGACGCGAAAGCTCCCCCGGTTCGACGATCGTATGTCGCCCAATATTAGAAATATGGGGCGACATACGATCGTCGAACCGCGAGGCGCAGCCGAAATTCCAATTTTTGAAGCGCGTTCGGGATATTCATTCCATTCCGTTAAGCAATTCTTCTGCATCGTCAACAATCTTGCTATGGACCCCTTGTTCTCTAGCGACGGCCAAAGCAATACGTTGCTTAGAGATCCCCCTTTCTAACGAGAAGGGCCTCTCGATCCGTTGAGAAGATGAAAACGCTACTGCAGTTTTATAGTTACTAAAGTCATTGGTATCTGTTTCAAGTCTTGTAAGCGCTGCATAGTGGGTCGCCAGAAGCGAAACGCTGTTTTGATAACTCCCAAGCCTCTTTGCAAGAGCATACGCCATTGCCATCCCTTCATTTGGAGAGGTCCCGCTAAACAGCTCATCGAACATGCTAAAGGTAAATCCGGCGTCTCCTAATTCTTCAATCACCCGACATAATTCCACGGCGCGCTGAATTTCAGATTGGAAAAGCGAAGCCTTATTACTGATGTCGTCAGTAATGTCCATATAGGTAGCAAGATGGGAAAATGGGGTGAATGCCATCTTGTCCGCCGGAGCGATTCCGAAGCTTTGAGCTATCATCATCGATAGAGCGATTCCCTTAATAGTTGTTGACTTTCCGCTAGAATTCGGCCCGGTGACAACAGCGTTACGCCTATTTTCACCTCCCATCTCAACGCTATTTTGCACCGCTTGATTCACATCCACAAAGGGATTCCAAAAATTTTCCAGGGAAAAATGAGGGGAATCTTTCTTCTCATAAAGGGGGAAGCAATAGTGCACCCTTTTTTCTTTATATTCATTGTATAACGCCGAAATAGAAAGAAAGGCGTCCACCTCAGCTACCGCATTAAGTCCACGTCCCAACAATTCCTGCATCTCCTCATCTTGTAAAAGCTGAAAGCAAAGCAAAACTCCACCTCGGGAAAAGAACCACTCTCTTTTCTCTTCGAAAGTGGCGGTTTCGAGCATCTCAAAAAGAGCTTTTAATCGCGGATTTTCTGCGGTCGCAAAAGAGCGCAAGTCAGAGAAATGCTCGAATTTTTCTGCAAGATCAGGATGTTCGGAAAGAATCCGATAAACATTTTTTGTATGTTTATAGTAAGTTGCCACCTGGACCAATTTGTTCTGCACCAAAGCTTCGCTTTGAATATCCGCCTTGCACCAACCCAGAGTGCTGCGCAGACCTGTAGCAATCAATCCTCCGGCAGCAAGAGTTACCCCTGCGGTCGCTAACAGATTTTGTTGCGCAAGCAGAAGAAGTCCGGCAAAAAGAGGCCCGGTAGAACTAGAAGCTGCCGTGAATCGCGCAGCATAATCTTCCAGCGCTTGCGGAGAAGCTCCCAGAAAGCCGAAGAATTGAACGGCTGTCCAGATTCCGAATGCCGGAAGAAGAACGGAAGAAGCAATTTCCGTGCAGGCATTTGATATCTTCCGAAAATTTACATAACTCGATTTTACACTAAGCATGGCCGGAGAGTTATTGAGCATCCTTCCCAAACATGAATCGTCCTCGTATTGAAAATATTGTTTATTCATTGTGCCCGGCAGCTGCAGATACTGGTTCCAAAAACTGAGCAAGTGGCTTTCATCCGCAGCCGAGTCTTTTAACTCGGTGTGCAAACGCTCATAAAGTGTGCTATTATTCACCATTTCTTTAACGATTGCCTGGCGCTTTTCTAAAACATCCCTGTCGGCGGTAGGTCTTGCTAAAATACCTAACAAATATGCCCGGCCAAGCTGAGTGTCTGTCCGACTAACCAGCGATCCCAAATATCTATCTTGGTATTTGCCGTTGCCGCTCAAAATATTGAGATCAATCCAAGTTCTTTTACCGAGAATACTTGAAGGAACTTTTGCTCCCTCACATTGAGCTAAAATTTTAAATACGGCCATCAGCACCACTCTCGGCTCAACTTCCAAAAGGATATCTCTTTGTCTAGGGAGAAACTTTCTATAATCTCCCCCCGCTCCCGATCGGATTTTTTTGTCTCCATTTCCCGATAAACTACGACCATGTTCTTTGGCTATTTCATCGTAAGAAAGGAGATAACCGCAGAATGTATCCTCAGAGGGCGCAACATCGACAGCCACCTCTTTGCACTCAATGGCGATGCTATTATTTATATTATTGGTCATAAGATTAACTCTTTTTTTATATTTTAAATCTAAAAGTGAATTATAAATTCAAATTCATATAAAAGAGTATGCAAAATAGTTCCAAATGTCAAGACCCAATGCCGGTTTTTACTTTCATTTTCTAGACTTTAACTCCTAGTGCGGCTAAGATAACCTCCGAATATTCAAGGATTCGGTATATACCCCATGTCATCTGTCAAAAAAAAGCGAAGAGCCAAGATCGCCAAGCACAAGAGAAAGAAGCGCAGCCGTCGCGATCGTCATAAGAAAAAATAGAGTTTGTTCTCCTTTATTCACTATGTGGCAATTTCCTGAAGAATTCGGCGCTATCGTCGTCGGCGCCGGTCATGCCGGCTGCGAAGCAGCCCATGCAGCTGCAACGATGGGCGTCAAAACGCTCCTCATTTCCAGCTCATTGGACACCATCGCCAAAATGAGCTGCAATCCCGCCATTGGAGGCACTGCAAAGGGGCATATGGTGCGGGAAATCGACGCGCTTGGCGGCATCATGGGAAAGGTTGCCGACGAGACGGGCATTCAGTTTCGCATGCTCAACGCCTCCAAGGGCCCCGCTGTCCGGTCTCCGCGCGCCCAAGCGGACAAGCTCGCCTACAGCCGCGCGATGAAGCGGCGCTTGGAAAAGAGAGATCACCTCTTTTTAAAGCAGGGAACGATCGAATCGCTCCTGGTGGAAAAGGGGAAAGTTTGCGGCGTAGGGACTCAAGAAGGGGTCTGTTACCGGGGGCAAGCGGTCGTTTTGACCACAGGGACCTTCCTCAAGGGGCTCATCCACATCGGAAAGAGCCGGCTTCCAGGAGGACGAGCGGGAGATCCTCCCTCGGAGGGCCTCTCAGCTCATCTTGAGGAGCTGGGCTTTATGCTGGGCAGATTAAAAACCGGCACCCCTCCCCGCATCCATCGCCGCAGCATCTCTTTTTCAGTCTTAGAGGAGCAGCCGGGAGAGGAAGGGGTCTTCTTTTCCTTTGATGGGCCTCCTACATCTTCTTTGCCCCAAACCTTCTGCCACATCACCTATTCAACAAAAGAGACAAAGGAGATCATTCAAAAAAACCTCCATCTCTCTGCCATCTATTCGGGTCAGATTCAAGCCGTCGGCCCTCGCTACTGTCCCAGCATTGAAGACAAGATTGTCCGCTTCGCCGACAAGGAGCGCCACCAATTTTTTTTAGAGCCCGAAGGCCTTGATACCGATGAGATCTACATCAGCGGCCTCTCTTCTGCGCTTCCTCAAGAGATTCAACTCCAAGTCGTCCGCTCTCTGGTGGGGCTGGAAAGAGCCGAGATCCTGCGTCCGGCCTATGCCATCGAATATGACTTTGTGAAAAGCGGCCAGCTTCTCGCTTCCTTGGAAACCAAGCGCATCGAGGGACTCTTCCTCGCCGGCCAGATCAACGGAACCACAGGCTATGAAGAGGCCGCCGCGCAAGGCCTCGTCGCAGGAATCAACGCCGCCTCCAAAGCGCTGGGAAAAGAGAGGCTCGTTTTAAAACGCTCCGAGGCCTATATCGGCGTGATGATCGACGATTTGATCACAAAAGAGACCGACGAGCCCTACCGCATGTTCACTTCGCGCGCCGAACACCGTCTCCTCTTGAGGCAAGATAATGCGGATCTCCGCCTGCGCTCCTATGGATACGCCTACGGCCTGATCAACAAAGAGCAGCATCAAAAAGTGAAGATGAAAGAGGCCGCCCTTGCAAAAGAGCTCGAGCGCTTGCACCGCACCTATAAATCCTACGAGGGAAAATCGCTCTCTTTGGCCCAGCTTCTATGCCGCCCCGAAAACAGCTACAAAAAACTCTTACAACTCTTCCCCGGCTCCGTAACGGACTTAGGAGAGGAGAGCAACCTCCAGGTCGAGATCAGCTGCAAATATGCCGGCTATTTGGAGCGGCAAGAGCGAGAGGTCAAGCGGCTGGAATCTTTAGAAACGCACCCCATCTTCCCCGGATTTGATTTCTCAAAAGTCACGGGGTTAAGTCGCGAAGCCAAAGAAAAGCTCGCCCGCTTCGCTCCGCAGAGCATGGGACAAGCCTCTCGTATTTCCGGTGTATCTCCTGCAGATATCGCCGTCTTGCTGGTAGCACTGAGCACGCAAACGATAAAGATATGACTGTTCATCTTTTGCATTTAAAACAGTCTCCCGTCTTAACCCAGCTTCAGATCGAAGAGGCCCTTCTTAGGACAGATGAAGACAACTGGTATATCCTCAATGAAGGCTCTTCTCCGGCAATTGTCATGGGGATCTCCGGGAGAGCAGAGGAAGTGGTGGACTTTCAAAAAAGAGAAGCAGCCGCCCTTCCCGTCATCAAACGCTTTAGCGGAGGAGGGACCGTCGTGGTGGATGAAGGAACGCTCTTTGCCACCTTCATCTGTCAAAAAGAGCTTCACCCCTTCCCGCCCTATCCTGAAAGGATTTTAAAATGGACCGAGGAGTTTTACAAAGAGGTCTTTTCGCTTCCCGCATTTTCCCTCTGTGAAAACGACTATGTCCTGGGCGGAAAAAAGTGCGGAGGCAACGCCCAGTACATCCGCAAAGAGCGCTGGCTCCATCATACGACCTTTCTCTTTGACTATCACCAGGAGCGCATGGAATCTCTTCTCTATCCCAAAAGAGTCCCTGCATACAGAAAGGGTCGCTCCCACACGGATTTTTTATGCAAGCTCTCTTGGCATTTTCCCTCCCAGGCCGCTATTGCACAAGCCTGCATCCGGGAGCTCAAAAGACGGTTTTGTGTCAAACCGAGCTCTTTTGAAGCGGTCTTAAAAAGAATCGAGGGCCGCTCGCATCGCAAGGCAACCCGGCCGGAGTGCATTTGATCTTTTTTTAGCAAAACGCAAGACCTTCTCCTGCCTCTTTTAATGCACGAGTAAAGGCTTGAAATGTCTGATCCGTAGCGCCGACGACAGAGAGGAAGTTGGGGATGATTTCAAAACGCTTGGGCAAGATGGCCCTTTCATCAACCATGAGAGCTCGGGAAAAGACCACTCCATGCAAAAGAGACGCGATACGATCCCACTGAGGGTCCTCTTTAAGAGCCTCCATCGAAAAAAGAGTCAAGGCGTTCATCACGACCCCTCGATCGATATCCTGCTTGCACGCCTCGCTGCGCACGCCCACAACACCGCTAGAACCTGCTTGTGAGAACTGATCTTTCATGATTCTTAAAGTAGCAAGGAGTTGAAAAAGGGAGAGAAGAACAGCGCCTTTGCGAGGCGCGCTGAGCATCTTCCATTCGTTATTATCGGACGTGATCTTTTGAGCGAGCCTACGAGCCTGCATCAGAGCTGCATTCCGCTGCTCTTGGGGCAGCACGAATTTCTCTTGAACAAGCGGATCAAGACGGTTGTAGTACTCTTCAACGAAGTCATTCCCGTCTTGCAACCCAAAGCCTTTAACCTCCTCGCCATCCAAAGAGATCGCAGTAAAAAGATCGCCGTAGCCCCTTAGGATCGTTTGCTGGACCTTTCGACGCGCCTCTTCTCCCGGAACATCCGGATTTTCCAGGGATTGCTGCCAATGCATCCGCTTGTTTTGTTTCAAATAATCAAGATAGGCCAGGTCAATCTCTCTATCCTGACCCAAGCCGGGCCCCAAGAAAAAGAGCATCCGCTTTTCTTGATACACAAACTCTCCGATCATCTGCTCTTCATTTCCATGATCATAGGAGTTGTAATCTTCTCCATGATAGCCAAAGGCGCTGACAATCTTACAAACGGCCTCAAGTAGAGGATGCGGTTTTTTCATGTTTTGGGAAGCGCCTGACAAGCCAACCAAAGAGTGAAGAGTCTTTTGAGGATGGGCGCAATACCAAAGCAGCTTCCAGACGATCTGGGTCTTTTTGAGAGCGGGAAGCCCCTGAAAGATTTGGCGCATCTCTTTTGAGAGCCGTAAAGAGCCCTGTGCATGTGTTTGAGGCGACCCATCCTGTGCATGTGTTTGAGGCAAGCCATATTTTTTCAAATAGTCTCCTACTTCCCTTAGCGGCTCTTGGGCGCGTCCGCCCAGCTTCAAAGAAGCTGCCAGGTGCTGAAGAAAGCGGATATCGGCCCCATCTCCTTGACGCTGCCTGAGATATTCGGGGGATTGGAGGACTTTTCTTAGCTCCTTTCGCACTGCTTGGAACCTTAAGTGCGCCTTGCCGGGAGCAAGAGGAGCGTCCAGTAAAGCGACAAGGTCTCTAAAATTTATTCTATATTTGGTTCCGGCCGCATCGGAGAGGGGGCGAATCAGAGAATCGGACTTAGCCAAGACTTCTTTCATGGCTTGAAGCCGGTGTTGATTGACTCTCTCTTTAAGTTCTCCCACCTTCTTTTTCCAAGCGCGCACATTGGGATTTAGACATTCATATGCGCGATAGAGGGCCCCTAAAACGACTGCCGCAAGAAGGACAGGAGAAAAAAGAATCCCCGAGATAACCCCAATCGCGATCTTCCAATTTCTAGCTTGATGCGTCCTGGGAACCCAGGGGGGAAGAGTTTGGTTAGCCAAGGACGTTACCTTATCTGTTGAGATAGAAGAGGGGGGCAAGCCTTCTCTCGAAGGAAGCAAGAAATTAGGTTCAATCCTATTCATGAGGCTATCTGTTTTTGTTAGAGATCTAAATTATAACAAATTTTCAATTTGTCGTCACACAAATAGTTAAACAAATAGTTAAATAGTTAAACACAAACTGTTAAATACTAAAAATTTATTACTTCTTTCTCGCGGCTTAATTAAAATTATTAGTTTACATGTCCTGGCAATTTCTCGCAGCCACGTCTTCAAGAGCCGCACAAGAGCCGTCTCCCCAATATTTCGGGCGCGGAATTCCTCTCTTATAATCTCCAAATAAGAGCCTTTTGACAAGCTCGGCATGCCATCCCTGCACTGCAGCTTCCAGAGCAAGATCGACTCCCCTCTCATTGGGAAGGGGGACCTCGGGGAGATAGGCTCCGGTCAGAAACCTCTCGACAAGCTTAGAATGCCCTCTCTGCACTGCCGCTTCTAAGGAATCGTTGACCCCTTCCTGATCGGGACGAGGCACGCCAACGGGAGCGGCGTTTGCCAAGAGAAGATCGACAACCTCTAGGCGCCCATAGCGAGATGCAATCACAAGAGCTTGATTAACATAAACTTGAGTAATTTTAGTGGCGATCGGGAAGCAACTGTGCCTCAAAAGAAGCGTCACGATTTCTACGTTTCCGCGCTCTGCCGCTTCTTGAAGAGCCGTCTGCACAGCTCCTTGCCTTTGGAGCTCGTTGCCGGGAAGAAGCGTTCCTCTTAAAAGGAGGCTAACGATCTCAGAATGACCCTCTTGAGAGGAAACGATCAGAGAGGTATTGACCACCCAATGATTGGGAATCGAAGCGCCTCCCGGCAAGGGCCCTTTTAAAAGCCGCTCTACAATCTCACGGCGGCCCTCTTGAGCGGCAGCAATCAGAGCCTGATCGAAGCCTGCTTGGTTAGGAGCCGGAACGCCTTGCGGATAGGCCCTGCTTAAGAGGCGCTCTACAACCCCAAGGTGACCCTCTTGAGCGGAAATGATAAGAGTTGAATTGACGCGCCGTTGACGGAGGTTCTGATTGTCTTCGGCATAGGGGGCGTTTAAGAGAGACTCGATTCCAACAGCATCTCCTATGAGGGCGGAGAGACTTAAAGCTTCATGAGGAACGGACCCCATTCTGTGTCGCAAGAGCAATTCGGCAACCGGCTTGAGCCTTCTACTCATAATTTGGCCGAAGTCGTTTAAAAAGAAGAAGGACTCGATGAGATCTTCTACTTCCATGGGAAGCTTTCCCAGCCGTGTTAAAAACAGCTTTCCTGACTCCTCTTCCCGTTTCATGGAAGCAACCGCGCAAGCCGCCTGACTCATTAAGGACACCGGACAGCTATGACTTAACCTAAGACCTAATGTCATAAAATCTCCATTATTATTAACTCAAAAAATAGTATAAATTGAAACAAACAAAGCGTCAACAACAAAGGACAGGAAATTCAATGGCGCTTTTGAAAATGAATAGGAGCTTGAATAGAACAACAGTAGGAATCAGTCAGAACTTTTTATTGGGATGGATGTGTGGTTATACTGTGCTGCACATGATATCTAGAAGATGCGTTCAACCACGGCCTTTGCTACTGCATTTACAATGCTATTGTGCCCATGGCCGGGTACAATAGCATATAACGCTGGGTGCTTAGGGGTTTCGATTAGGGTGGAATTGTAATTAGGCACTTGCCAGTCATGAGGTGACGCAATGCGAGTGTAGGTGCATTTTAAATTAACGGATTTTGATGATCCGGTTGCAAAATCCTGATCCAATTGCTTATTGCGGCTGGAATCGGTTGACATTTCTTCTGCAATATTTCTGGATAGCAACCAGGATAAATGCAATCGATGAAGTAGATCGACTAGAATAGACCCCCTGCAGGCGCCAACAATTGAGACTACTCGCAGTTGTGAAAGATTTGTCATTTGATCCGATTTTATCAGCTCGGCTTCGATAGCTTGAGCAATTCTTCCGCCATTGGAGATACCGACTAAAACAAGTTCTTTCTTGTCTTGGTTTTGAGCCCATTTTACAATCTCTGCAAAAATCGGCCTTACCATGTCATCTAGTTTTGCGTTTCCTTTTTGAAGGATATATGGGATATAAACATTCGTTTCAGAGAGATCGCGTTTCTGCATTTCATCGAATATTTTTTTAAACTGAACGGGGTTGTTATTGAGTCCATGCATGCACACAATGAGCCTTTGTTTGGAGAATCCTTCTGAAGGGGCGCGTGTAAAGGAAGCCATTTGAGTTTCAACTCGATGCCAAATGAGGGCGACCTTGTCAAATAAGTAGGCAAAAAATGTTCCAAAACTTTGGATATAACTATAAATTTTGTATGTTCGAGAAGTATTCTCAAATTGATCAATGCATGATGTAGCGCTATTAAAGAACTGAACACCCTGAACTGTTATTGCGGACATGTTAACACGTCTAAGTTGAATGACTATTATGATATACTGATTAGTAAATTAATAATAGGAGTAAAAAGGTGTTTAGTATAAAGATATATTTTTAATATATACATACGCAAAAATAGGAAATTCAATTATGTCCAGAAAATTTGGACATAGGTGCATTCTTTTGATAAATGCTCTCTAAAAAATATGACCTTATTCCCGAGCGGGTTTTCGTGATGACAAGCTTCTGTCTGTGAGCGTTTTTCAGTGAGAACTTTTCAGTGGTCAAATCGCAAAATTCCCGTTATTCTACTTCATTCTTCTTGGCAAAACCCAGTTATTGACTGAAGAAAACGGGATGATATGTCATTAAAACGGCCTTTTAAGCTTGGTTCATTGATTTTGCCGTCGAATGTTTTTTGCGCCCCCTTAGCCGGGTGTTCTGATCTCCCTTTTCGCAAGATGATCGCTAAATACAGACCAGGCTTAATCTATTGTGAAATGGTGAAGATGGGTTCCTTGATACATGGAAATGGTAAAAATCCTGAATTATTAGATTACGAGACTGCCATGCGCCCCATCGGCGCGCAAATTTGCGGCAGCAGCCCTGCAATGGCCGAAGAATGCGCCAAGATCATCGAAGATTTGGGTTTTGACACCATCGATTTGAACTGCGGCTGTCCGGTCGACAAAATAACGAAAGACGGCAGCGGTTCCGCTTTGCTCAAAAATCCCGATCTGATTGGCGAGATAATTAGCCGCATGGCAGCTGTCGTCGACATCCCCGTAACGGTTAAAATCCGTGCGGGATGGGACGCTAATAGTATTGTGGGTCCGGAAGTCACGCGCATTGCGGAACAGGCCGGCGCTGTTGCTATTTGCGTACACGGAAGGACACGCTGTCAATCTTATGCAGAACCGGCAAATTGGGATTACATTCGCGATTGCAAGCGGGCAGCTCATCATATTCAAGTGATCGGCAACGGAGATATCTTCGATGGATTGAGTGCGGAGAAGATCTTTGCGCATACAGAATGTGATGCGATTCTGCTTTCTCGAGGTACTATGGGACGGCCCTGGTTAACAGATGACGTCTATCGCCATCTTTCCGGAGAGCCTCCCCTTATTCGCACAGCCATGGATTCTCGGGATGCATTTCTAGAACACTTGGAACATATTGTCTCTTACAGAGATCCGCATAAAGCTGTTTTCGATTTAAGAAGAGTGGGGTGCTGGTTTTTACGCAATATTAAAAGAGCTCGTGGACTTCGCGATACCATTAATCGCGCGCAATCCTCTCTCGAGATTCGTCAAATGATCCATGACTATTTCCGGAATGAATGTGAGCCTTCTTAATAAAATCCGCTAAATATGGCATTAATTTACGCACTACACCGGATGAAACCGGCGCAAAATTCAGAACATGTCTGGCTGAAAGGCCATCTCATAAAGAGTTGCTTTTTTTAGCGCATGACCCAACCGGCTAAGCGCAAAAAAAAGCAACTCATTGAAGGACAAAAGATTGCGTCAGATCCCGACCAGGATCTGCTTTTCCGAAGACATTGCCAGTCTTGTGAAAGATCATGTTCATAGAGCGCAGAAAATTACTAACTGGAGCATCAACGGGTGACATGAAAGTCTGACCGAGAGCGCATTCTTGTGCCAAAAACATTGTCTATGCTAGATCTGACCACAGGGGGCCTACCAAAATAGGCTGTTATAGCCTATGTGCGCTCAAAAAAAAACTCAAGATGTTTTATTTTGAAAACGATCCTTGTTCGCAATATCGGATTTGGTGACAATATCTGGACTGAACCTCTTGTTCGTCATCTCCTCGCGCAAGGAGAAGAAGTTCTCGTCCAAATTGCTCATCCTTGCATCTTTGATCATTATCCAAGTACCCGGTTGTTCGTCAATTGTCTGGAAAAATTTTTTCCGATGAAAAATTGGCCCATAGACCTCAAATTTCAAGAAATGCCTCGTATGCATTATCTCGAGGCCTTTCGCCAGCAGGCTGGCATTTCAGATCTACCCCTCAGTTATCCCAAGCTCTATCTCTCCGAAGAGGAAAAACAACGAAAGATCTCGCATAAATATGTGATATTTCACCTAGATAAATATCAAAATATACAAAATTTTCGAAATGTTTATGGAGTGCATTGGGAAAAAGTGATCCGCTACCTCCGATCGCGAAAACTAGAATCAATTCAAATTTCAGGGAAGGGGTTAGATCTTATCACAACATGGTTCCCAACCCAAGATTTGCGACAAGTGATGTCCCTAATTTATAATAGCGAACTTTTTATTGGGCTTGATTCGGGACCCAGTCACATTGCCGCTTCTATGGGTATTCCTTCTGTGATATTTTTTGGATCGGTCAATCCAAAGTTTCGACATCTTGATGAACACAAAAAAGTATTTTTGCAGAGTCCCTGTCCATGGGCCCATTGTTACCATGAGATGCCCTATTCATTTGGCCAACTCTGCCGTTTTGTACAAGAGCATGAACCGCCTCCTTGCTGCATATATGATGCTGATCGGGTCATCGAAGCTGTTTCGACCTTGATTCAATAAACAACGGTGATTTTCAGAAATTAAAAAGTGAGCGGGCATTCTGCCGCGTGATCTGTTCAAGCTCCTTCAAGCTCTTTTTTTTAATCTCTGCAAGCATGCATGCCGTGTCCAAAAGATAGGCAGGCTCATTGCGTGCGCCGCGCCACTTTTGAGGGGAGAGGTAGGGGGCGTCTGTCTCCAGGAGCAGCCGGTCTTCAGGAACGTGGGCGGCCACCTCGCGCAGAGCCTCCGCTTTGTTAAAAGTGAGGATCCCGCTAAAGGAGAGATACCAGCCCCTTTCCACTCCCTGCATGGCTTCTTTAAGGCTTCCCGTAAAGCAGTGCAAAACGGCAGGCCAGGGGCCCAGGTGAGCGTCCGCTAGGGAAAAAAGATCCCCAAAAGCCTCCCTGCAGTGAAAAATCAGGGGAAGAGCGCGCCGTTTTGCAAGATCAAAATAGCGCAAAAGATGCTTTTGTTGATCGCTTCGCTCCGAGTGCTCATAGTGGTAATCCAAGCCCGTCTCGCCAATGGCAATGAGAGTTCCCCTCGACGCCTCCTGTTCAACACTGGCAAAAAAGGCAGCGCCGATCCGGGAGACGTCATGGGGAGTCGCCGCGGCAGCTGTGTAGATCCAGGGAACCTTCCGGGCAAGGTCAAGGCCGAGTCTTAAGCTCTTCTCATCGGTGCAGACGTTGATGATCTTTTCGATGCCGCCGGCTCGCGCGCGTTCTATGATTGCTTCAAGATCTGTAAGCATCTCGGGAGCCGTTAGATGGGCGTGGGTATCGATAAACATACAAAGAATCATGAACCAAAAGAAAAAAGAGGAAAAGAGAAAATCTCCCGCTTGACAACGCCCGGTTTTTACGTTATTTCTTTGCCGCATCAATCCTTTTCTTTTAGGAACCGCATTGAGCCAGACTCTCCTGGATGCCGAAAGCGCCCCTTCTGCTTGCCCTCCCTTGCAAATTCTTTCTCAAAACAAGCGGCTCTATGGGATAGAGGGATGGGGAGAAGAGTACTTTGACATCAACGAAAAGGGGCATGTCAGCGTCCGTCCCGAAAATGAAGGCAGCAGCGTCGATCTCTACGAGATCGTCCGTTCGCTGATCCAAAGAGGGATGGAGCCGCCCATCCTCTTTAGGTTCGACGGTATCATCAAGGACCGTCTCAAGCGGATCTGCTCTGCCTTTGAAAGCGCCATTCGCTTGCATCACTACCGAAATCTCTACCGCCCTGCCTACCCCATCAAGGTCAATCAGCAAAAACAGATCATCGACGTGATCCGGAAAGCGGGCAAAGAGCACCATCTCGCTCTTGAGGTGGGAAGCAAACCCGAGCTTTTGGCCGTCTTGAGCGTGCACAACAGCGAAGAAGCTCTTCTTCTCTGCAACGGCTACAAGGATTCCGAATACATTGAACTGGCTCTTCTCTCCAGAAAGATCGGACGGAGGACCATCCTCATCATCGAGCAGTTTTATGAACTGAATCTCGCTTTGGAAACCGCCTCCAGGCTCGGCATCGAGGCGGAGATCGGCTTTCGCATCAAGCCCCATAGCCAGGGAAGCGGCCTGTGGGTCTCGTCGGGAGGAGAGGGGTCCAAATTTGGGCTCCATGACGATGAAATCCTTTTGGGCATCGACTTGTTGAAAAGAGAAGGTAAAGAGAGCTGGCTCAAACTCCTCCATTTCCACATCGGCAGCCAGATCCCCTCGATAGACTCCATCCGAAAGGCGTTAAGAGAGACCTCTCGCATCTTCGTTGAGCTCGCCAAACTCTGCCCCTCCCTTTCTCTATTTGATGTAGGGGGAGGGCTCGGAGTCGATTACGACGGAACCAAAAGCTCTGCGGACTCCTCGATGGATTACTCCATCGAAGAGTATGCAAACGAGGTCGTCTTTGCCATCAACTCCGCCTGCACCAAGGCCGGAGTCAACCACCCGATCGTGATCAGCGAATCGGGACGCGCCCTTGTCGCTCACCACTCCCTGCTTGTAACCGAGGTCATCGATGTGGCAAGCCCGCTCGGCAAACTCTCTCACTTAGAGCCTCCCCCTAGCCGACATCCCGAGCTCAAGAAATTGCAGGAGTTTTATCAAAACCTCTCGGCGCATAACTGCGAAGCGGTGTTGGGAGAGCTCTACATCCTGCGGGAAACCATCCTCAGTCAATTTTCCTTGGGTAAACTCGACTTTGCTCAAAGGGCTTATGCCGAACGCGCCTACCGCCAGCTGATCGCCAAAATCCGTCTCGTTTCCCAAGAGCTCAAACCGCGCCCCCAAAAGATCGAAGAACTTGAAGACAAGCTGCTCTCTCTCTATTTTTGCAACTTCTCCCTCTTCCAGTCCCTGCCTGACGCCTGGGCCATCAAACAGCTCTTTCCCGTCATGCCTATCCACCGCCTCGATGAAGAGCCAACCGTCCGCTCGACAATTGTCGACTTGAGCTGCGACAGCGATGGAAAAATCGACACTTTTCCCTCTTCTCAAAAACCTTCAAAATTCATTCTCCTTCACGATCCGGCAAAGAGCCCCTACTATCTGGGCGTCTTTTTGGCAGGGGCCTATCAGGAAATTCTTGGAGGGCTGCATAATCTCTTTGGAGATACCCATGCAATTCATATCGATCTCGATGAAATGGGCCACTGGGAGTTTAAGAGCGAAATTGAAGGAAATACCATGAGCGATGTGCTCAAGTATGTCCAGTACGAGCCCTCGGATTTGATCGAGCGCCTCCGCCTCTCGATCGAAAAGGCTTTGAGAGAGGGCCGTCTGACCAACGAAGAGTCGGCGCAATTAAAAAGACGCTTCAAGAAGGCTCTTGAGAGCTATACCTATCTGGTCGTCTGATGGCTCAACTCCTGAAAAACTCTGATGCGGCAATACATTTTCTGCAGGGACCGGGCGCAGAGGGACGCTTTGGAGGCTTGAGCGACGCCTACTCCTCGTTCCACGCTTCGCAAATCTGCCTCCTTCCCGTTCCCTTTGACAGGACAACGACCTATCAAAAGGGAACAGATCTGGGCCCCGCCGCCCTAATCGACGCCTCTCGCAACCTGGAGCTTTACGACATTGAAACCGACAGCGAAGTCTTCCGGCGGGGCATCCACACCGCCCCCGCAATTTTATCTCCCACTTCAGAAAAGATGCTTCAGGCAACCTATGAAAAGACCGTACACCTTCTCAAAGAGGGAAAATTTGTGGGCGTCCTCGGGGGGGAGCACTCCATTTCCTTCGCTCCCATCCGCGCCCACGCAGAACGCTTCGGCCCTCTCACTGTTTTGCAGCTCGACGCTCATGCAGACCTCGCCTCTCACTACGAGGGCAATCCTTGGAGCCACGCCTCCGTCATGGCGCGCGTGAAGGAGCTCCCCTCCGTCGCAAAGATCGTCTCCGTCGGCATCCGGAGCATGAGCAGCGAAGAGAGGGCTGCGTGCGACAGAGAGAACACCTTCTTTGCTCATGATTTAGACCCTTTTGACAAGTGGATCGAAGAGGTCGTTGAGCGTCTCTCCGAGCGCGTCTATCTGAGCTTTGATCTGGACGCCTTCGACTCTTCTTTGATGCCCTCTACCGGAACGCCGGAACCGGGAGGTCTTTTTTGGAAAAGCGCAACAGCGCTTCTTCGCAAAGTGGCTCAAAAAAAAGAGATCGTCGGATTCGACGTCGTTGAACTATGTCCTTTGCCCGTTTTGAAAGCTCCCGATTTTCTAGCTGCAAAACTGGTGTATAAAGTATTAAGCTACGTCTTTTTAAAACGAGGATCCGCATGACCATCCAAGCCTTCATGACCAAACACTTCAAGCATTTTAACGCGGCGGCTTGCGTCGACGCTGCCAAGGGATGGATCGATCTTCTCAATCGGGGAGGGAAGATGATGCTCACTCTTGCCGGAGCGATGAGTACCGCCGAGCTGGGGATCTCTTTGGCCGAAATGATCCGGGAAGGCAAGGTCCACGCGCTGTCGACCACAGGAGCCAATCTCGAAGAGGACATCTTCAATTTAGTCGCCCATCGGCACTATGAGCGCCTGCCCCACTACCGCTCGCTGAAGAAAGAAGAGGAGCTTGCTCTCTACCATCGCGGCATGAACCGCGTCACCGACACCTGCATCCCCGAAGAAGAGGCCATCCGCCGCATCGAAGACCACCTCTTGAAACTCTGGAAGCGGGCGGAAGCCACCCGGAGCCGCTTCTTTCCCCATGAGTTTCTCTATCAACTCCTCGAAAGCAAAGAGCTCGAGCCCTTCTTTGAAATCGATCCCAAAAACTCCTGGCTGCTGGCGGCCTGTGAAAAAAAACTTCCCATTTTCGTTCCCGGCTGGGAGGACTCGACAACCGCCAACATCTTCGTCTCCCATGTCATCAAGAAAACGCTGAAACACTACGACACTGTCAAGTCCGGAACGGAACAGATGGCCTCGCTTGTCTCCTGGTACAAAAAGACCTGCTCTTCCCCGATCGGATTTTTCCAAATCGGAGGAGGCATTGCGGGCGACTTCCCCATCTGCCTCGTCCCTCTCATTCGCCAGGACCTTCAAGAAGAGTGCCCGCTCTGGTCCTATTTTTGCCAAATCAGCGACAGCACCACTTCCTTCGGCTCTTACAGCGGAGCGACCCCAAACGAAAAAATCACCTGGGGAAAACTCGCTTTAGAGACTCCAAGCTACATCATCGAGTCCGACGCCACTATTGTGGCACCCTTAATCTTCCACTATGTTCTTGAGGCGGCGCGTGCCTCTCTGCCCTCTCTTGCGACAACCGCCTGTTTTGCTTCCTCAACTTGACAAGCGCCTCTTTTTCCGCTATCCCATTAGTCTATGGGCACTCTTTTTGGCGCTTCCATCTTCTTTTCCGCTTTCCAGCAGTCCGATTTCTTTGGAAGGCTGATCTTTTTGGGGCTCTTTGCGCTCTCTGCCATCTGCTGGAGCGTTTTGATCTACAAAATCTGGCTGACAAAAAATGTCAAACGCATCTGCCATGCCTTTCAACATGCGGTCAGCCGCCATAAAGAGCGCATTTTAGAGCTGGAGCTCCACACCTTGCCGAAACCCCGCCGAAAAGAGATTCCCCACCCCTTTGCACATATCTTAGGGGAGATCGCAGCAAAAACTCTGGAGGTGCTCAATAAAAATCTCTATTTTCAAGAGGGAAAGGGAAGAGCCTTTCTCACAGAGCCCGACTTGAACCTCATTGGATCTCAAGGGCTTATCGCAATTTCAAAACAGAAAAAACTTCTCGAAAAGAGTCTCTTTGTTCTGGCCACAACCGTCACGCTTGCTCCTTTTTTGGGACTTTTGGGAACCGTATGGGGAATCCTTCTTACCTTTACCCACCTCCAATCGGGCGCCACTTTTAGCTCCAACAACCTCATCTTAGGAGGCCTTTCCACAGCCCTTGCAACGACTGTGATCGGGCTCGTGATCGCCATTCCCGCTCTCATTGCCCATAATTATTTAAAAAACGCCATCCGCGTCTTAAGCTCTGATATGGAGGATTTTCTTGCCTCTCTTCTCTCCACGCTAGAGATGCAATATCGCAAAGTGGAATAAAAGAACCATGCACAAAAGAGCCATCTTTCGTCTCGATGAAGGAGTGCAGGATCCCGAGATCAACCTCACCGCTTTGATAGATGTGGTCTTTGTCGTTTTGATCATGTTCATCCTGGTTGCTCCTTTGTTGGAGCTGGAAAGAATCCAGCTGGCTCAAGCGCCTCGCCACGACAAAACAGAGAGTTCCCCTGTTCACGAGATGAGCCCACTGCATATCCACGTAAGAGAAGATAACTCCCTTCTCCTCAACGGCCGCGCTCTCGTTTTTCAGCAATTTCAAGAACAGATCAAGAGAGCATATGAAAAAAACCCCCTCGCCATCCCCCAGCTCTATCAGGACAAAAGAGCAACATTTGGAACCTATCAATCGGTAAAAAACTGCCTCGAAGAGGCCGGATTCAAGGAGCTTGAAATCATCTTAAGCCCCCAATGAAAAAGCCGATCCAGAGAGCGCTTACCTTTTTCATTCTCTCGCTGCATCTGGGAACTCTTCTCTTTTTTTATTCTACGAAATCCTCGCAACAGGTCATGAAAAAAAGGCTCGTTGTAAAAGAAAGAAAGATAAACCTTGTTCTAAAATCTTCCCCCGTTCACATCGCGCCGCCTCCTTTCGCAGCTCCCGCGCTTCGCCCCGCAACACCTCCCCAGCCTCGGACATCCAAAACACCACGTCCGGCTCCCCGAGCCAAAAAGACTCCTCCTCCTCGAGCCCCCAAAAAGGGCCTTCCTAAAAGAGCGGCCGCTCAGCCCCATCCTGTTTCCAAAAAACAATCCGCACCTCCCCAAAAACCAAGAGAGCCCTCTCTCCCCCAATCTCTTTTGAATCAACTCGAAGAAAGCATTGCGAAAATCGAGAAAAGGGAAGATATTGAAAAAGCGAAAAGTTCTTTGCTGGTGCCAACTCTTAAAGAGGCGAAAGAAGACGTCATTGATGAAAGCTATGAAGGGAGGCTGATTGAGTGCTTGCATCGCGCGCTCTCTCTTCCCGAACATGGAGAAGTGACGATTAACTTGGTGCTAAACACCGACGGGAGAATGATGTCTCTAAAAGTTTTAAAAGTAGAAAGCTCAAAAAACAGATCTTACCTGGAAAAAGAGCTTCCACGAGTGCTCTTTCCTCCTCTAGAAGGGACTCTGCTAAAGAGCGCACAGAAGTCTTTTGTTTTAACTTTTTGCAATGAGATTTAATTGTTTTTTCTCTCTTTTTTTTCTTCTTACTTCCCTCTTTGCCGAGGAGAAGGGAGAGATCCGCGTTCATCTGACAACTCATAGCCCCTTATCTCCTCTCTACCTCTCTTTCCAAGAGGCCCCAAGCGACGGATGTCCCCTTCCTTACCTAAAGCGACTCCAAACAGTTCTGGAGTTTGATCTCAAACATAGCGGTTATTTCACTCTTCTGAAGAGGCAAGAAGCGAAAGAGCGCCTCCTTTCAGAAAAGAACAGCCAAACGGCCTTTAACCTCAGGCAATGGAAGGAGTGGGGGATTGCCTATGTCGTTAAAGGAACAGTTGCAAAAAATAAGCTGCGTCTCTTAGCTCTCGATGTTCCCTCTCTCTCTTTAAAACAGTTTGAAGAGATCCCCATCTCGGGAGATCTGCGCAAAGACCGAAGGGAGATGCACAAACTTTCTGATGCGCTTTTAAAAACCCTCCTGAAAAAAGAAGGAGTAGCCTCAACCCGCCTTCTCTTCTCTTGCCAAGTAAAAAATCCGGAGCAGAACGCACAAAAGTGGCTTGCTGAAATTTGGGAGTGCGATTGGGATGGAGCCAATGCCCGTCCCGTCACAAAAGACAAGAGCTACAACATCTCTCCTCTCTTCGTTCCCTCCAAAGGGAAAAACGACCACTTCCTATATGTCTCTTACCAATTGAGCCAACCTAAAATCTATCTCAGCTCGCTTTCAGCTCCCAGGATGAACCGCTTTTTGTCCTTGAAAGGAAATCAACTCTTGCCCGCTCTCTCTTTAGAGAGAAAACAGGCAGCCTTCATCTGTGACGCGGCAGGAAGGCCCGATCTCTTTGTTCAACAGCTCAATACTGAAGGAAAAGAAAAAGGAAAAGCCGTCCAGCTCTTCTCTTATCCCCATTCCACACAAGCCTCTCCCACCTTTAGCCCGGATGGGAGCAAGATCGCCTTTGTCTCGGACAAAGACGGCAGCCCCCGCATCTACCTCATTCCATCAACAAGGAATACAAGACGCCACGACGCCAAGCTGCTCACGCGCCGCAATCCTGAAAGCTCCTGCCCCAACTGGGCGCCCGATGGCAGCAAAATCGCCTACAGCGCTAAAACAGAAGGAATCCGGCAAATCTGGCTCTTTGATTGCATCAAAGAGGAAGAAATACAGTTGACTTTTGGATCCGGAAACAAGGAGAATCCTTTTTGGGCGCCTGATAGTCTGCATCTCGTGTTTAATTCAACGGATAGCGATTCTTCAGAGCTGTATGTCGTCAACTTAAATCAACCGGAAGCCGTCAAAATTACATGCGGCCCCGGAAAAAAACATTACCCCGCATGGGGAAAGCGTTAAAAAGGGTGAAAAGACCATGGCAAACGATAGATTAACATCCATTCTCCTGATCTCTCTTGTCGGCATTCTCTTGCAGGGATGTTCGAATAAGAAAGGAAGCGTATGGGATCAAAACAAGTCGGCAGTCTCATTTCAAGATCAAGAAGGGGGCGGCTGGGGATCTGACGGCCTTTCCAGCGATAAAGAGGGCGTCTTTGGCCCGAGAGCCGAAGACTTCGTCGCATTAAGCGAAGAAGACTTAAAGTCTCAATTTGCCGACGACGCCACCCCCCAGTCCAGCAAAACTCCCGGAGAGCCGGGGAGCGGCATTCCCGACATTTCCCATTTTAAGACTCCTTTAGCGCACCTTGCCTCCATCTTCCGCTCTCTTTACTTCAATACCAATGAACACGTCTTGCGCTCTCAAGACTCTATTAATATTCTTGAGGGTGTAGCCCGTTACATGAAAGAAAACCCTAACCTCTCTTTGTTTATTGAAGGACACTGCGATGAAAGAGGGCCTGAAGCTTACAATCTCTCTCTTGGAAGCCGCCGCGCCAATTACGTCCGCTCGCATCTTGTCAAAGCAGGCGTGAGCCCCGAGAGGATCTTTACCGTCTCTTACGGAAAAGAGCGGCCTTTGGATTTCGCGCACAATCCGAGATCCTGGGCAAAGAATCGGCGTGCCGCATTTAAAATCTATACACAGTAGACATGTTTCCCGGTTTTCTTCTCTTTTTGCTTATTGTTTTGGGAAGCTGTTCTTCCTCCATGAATCCTTTCCATCAAGAGGGAAGCTATGAAAAGAGCGTGGCGCTTAGGGAGCTGAGCAATGAGATCGATGAGATTAAAGCCTCGCTTGAGCATCTGCATATTGAGATCAGCGCCCTGGAAGACAGGATTCAAGGGCAGGAGAGCGAGCTCGTCACTCTGCAGCAGGGAACCCGCTCCCCTTCTCAGCCCTCTTCGGAAATCGTCTCTTTAGAGAAACGACTGGATGCGCTTAAGGAGACTCATGGCAAGACTCTTTTGGACCTTAAGGCCTTAACGGCCCATGCCCAAAAGACTTCTTCTTCTCTGGCCGCCTATCGGGATAAGATTGAAGAGCTTGAACAAAGACTCGAAGGGCAAGACCGCCGTCTCTTTGAGGTCGGAAAAGTGAAAGAGACCCTGACCTCTCTTACTACCGCCCTAAAAAATCCTTCAAACGGACTCTCTTATACCCTCTATAAAGTGCAGGGAGGAGAGACGCTTGGAAAGATTGCAAAAGAGCATCGCACAACCGTCCGTGCCATTAAGGAATTAAATCACTTGTCCGGCAACCAAATCTATGCAGGGCAAGAACTAAAACTCCCGAACTAAGGAGCTTTATGACACATAAAAAGCGCATTCTATTGATTGAAGATGAAGAGGACATTGCCTCTTTAATCAAACTCCAGGCCGAAATTGCGGGTTATAAACTGCATGTCGAAGTGGACGGCATCAACGGCTATCGCGCCGTTGAAAGAGAAAAACCCGATCTCGTGATTCTCGATCTGATGCTGCCCGGAGAGAGCGGCTTCGATGTCTGCCGCAAAATTAAAAATAATGTCGATTTGAAAAATATCCCCATCATCATCCTCTCGGCCAAGAGCGAAGAGCTAGATGTCATCTTGGGCCTTGAGCTCGGAGCCGATGACTATGTCGCCAAACCTTTTTCCCCCATGATTCTCTTCTCTAAAATCAAGGCTATCTTGCGCCGGGGCATTGCGACGGAAAAGAGAGGAAAAGCTCACCCTATCGCCTTTGGAGAGTATATCCTGGACGCCGACCGCTTCCTTCTCAAAAAAGGAGAAGAGACAATCCCTCTCACCCTCTCTGAATTTGGGATCCTGCGCCGCCTGCTTGCCAATCGAGGAAAAGTCTTAACGCGCAATCAGCTTTTAAGCGATCTCAACAATGAAGACGCCCTCATCGTCGACCGCAACATCGACGTTCACATCGCCTCTTTGCGCAAGAAGCTCGGCCCTCATTTCCCTTTCATTGAGACAGTGCGCAGCGTCGGCTATCGCTTCCATGAGTAAGGACAGAGAGCCAGCGGGGAAGACTCAGAGAAAAAGACTCAGGCTTAAATTCACAAACAGACTGCAGAATATCCTTGATGGCCTCTTTTTGCCTCTGAGAAAGTAATGCCAGAGAAGCGCCCTTCTCTTGCGCTTCCAACCACTGCAGACTCCGTTTAATCTCTTGCAGGCGAACCTGATGCTCCTCTTTTGATTCGCTCGCTCTTTTCAAGAAAAGAATTTCAAATGAGACGCGAAGAGAGCTTCCGGAGGTTTCTCGGACTTGCGCCATCAGATCTTTTGCCTCATCGAGCTCCTGATCCCAGAGGGGGGTGTCTTGAATGAGCTCGCGAAAGCGCGCTAACGAGTTGATTTCTCTAAAATTGAGCCAGGTAAGAAGCAGACCGGCTCCAGTAAAGACGAGAACACAAGGGATAATGAAAAGATTAAGTCCCGGGACAAAAAAGGAAATTGCCATCAAGAGACAAGAGGCGAGGTTGATCACGGTGCGCATCGTACTAAACATCTTGGCCTTGAAAGAGAGCGCTTCATTTCTTAAATCATTGACCAGTTGCATCACATCCAGAAGGGAGCAAATCCCTTGTGCAACAAAGAAGGTGTTTTTGAAAAGAGAGACTGCTATTGCCACCTTGGGAAAGAGTGTTGCTTGAAGCGAAAGCAGGGCTTGAGCAACCAGCGCTGTCACACCCGCCACTGTGCGCAGGGAGCTGGTTTTGGGAAGAGTTGCCTGAAGTTTTCCTTTGAGTTCAGCTTCCATTTCCTTTTTCATTTTGTTAAAAAGGAGAAAAGCGCCTTTATTGTCATGAATTTTTGCAAGAACCTTGTCCATGATCTTTTCGGCAAACGCTCTCTTTTTTCGGGTTAGGGATCTTCGCTCTTCCGAAGAGCCGCCGGATGCGGCTTCTTGCTTGGCAAGCTCTAGCCGTTCGAGATCTGTTTCGACTTCCACCTCCGTTAACGGTCTGGCAAGTTCACGCAAGAGCGCAGAACGGTCCTGCTCTCTCAATAGACGTATCAGCACGATCTCATCAGGAATTTCGGGAGGAGAATAAAAGAGGAAAAGAGAGAGCGCTCCCAGAAAAACAAGAGGAAATAAGGCATAGCTGACTCTTAACGCCTGAAAGGCTTCATACAGTGAGCATCCATATTCCTTGGAAAGAAAGTGGGAGATTTGAAGGGGATCCGCTCCATCAGAATGCGTAAAAGAGGAGGGAGGCCAGCTGTCGTAACGACGGAGATAGCTGTGGGCGGCGCTATGAGAAATCAAAGCAAAACCCAAAAGAGCGCCCCCAAAAAAGCGTTGTTTTTTCCGGATCGCCAGCAATCCTAAAGTGGCTAGAAGAGTATTTGCCGCCATTTCAGCTAAAAGACCTCCGCCACTGATCCATAAAGCGCGCTGGTTTTCTGTGAGACTCTTTCCAAATACGGTCAGCTCGTAGGGGTTGCCTTGAGAATTCAAAGAAGGAAGATGCTCCCAATTCCCCGGCCCCCCTTCTCTTTCACCCCTGATCCACTTGCCCCACTCTCCTTTCTCTAGCCAATATTGCGCATTCGTGCTCAACTGAGGCTCGCACTCTTTAAAGAGCATCTGCATGGCCCACCCATGGCCTTGTTCATGAAGAATCAGATGGCTCATCGAATGGGTATAGAGTAATCCAAGAAGCCATCCTGAAAAGCCGCCCAACGCGCCAGCTCCTGCGTGAGCTGTCTTTTGTATCGTCTCATTTTGCGTCATCCTAAACCCCATCCGGGCATTTAAAGAGAGGCTGCTCTGCTGCGCAAGGATATCGATTCCGCTTCCATAGGCCGCATCAAAGAGGCGATGGATTTTTTTTTGAGAGAGATCCCAAAAGGGCGCGTGCTTGTCGCTGAGAAGACGCAACTCTCTTCCTTGTGCAAGCAGGCTTTGAAATCTTTCCTTGCCATCCTCTCCTTCAGCAATCCCTTTCTTGACATCCCGTTCGAAGGCTTGGAGGATCTCCGGCGTCATGCGCTTAATTCTCATGAGCCTTCATTTTTATCAGAATAAAATAAAAAACGCCACATAATTTACATTAAAATTATGCTTTTGAATAAAAAAGTTTTTATTTTATTAGTTTATTGGCAAGTGCTCATAAAACTGAGGTAACCACCCCGAAACGGGGCCCCGGTTACCTCGGTTTCATGGGCATGTTTGTGATTTCATAGATTGGTTTGCCGAACGAGTTAAAATAATCTGAGACAGTCGCGGAATCTCGCCTGCATCATCTCCATGCACTCCAAGATCTTTTGGAATGCCGTTTGCAACGCTTATCTCAAAGATGCGACAGGCGGCAGCTTTGGGACCCTGGTCTTGATCTTCTCAAAGATCGTCAACGCTTGAGCTGCCAGCGACGAAGCGTCGGCTGGATTCGCGGGGAGAAGGACTGTAGTGCTCTCTTTGGCAAGCTCTCGGAAAGCGGCAATGTACTCTTCAGCAACTTTTAGCGCCGCCGCTTCTTCGCCTCCCTCTTTCTTTAAGGCTTCCCCAACATTGTGGAGGGCAAGAGCTGTCGCCTGAGCGATGAGCTGCAGCGCTTGAGCCTCGCCGGCGGCATGATTGATCTTTTCCGTCTTTTCCCCTTCGGACTCTAAGACCATGCGCTGCTTGCAGCCTTCTGCAACATTGATCTCAGCCTGCCTCTTCCCTTCGGACGAGTTAATCTCTGCCTGGCGCATCCCTTCGGATTCCAGGATGCGCGCCCTCTTTTGGCGATCTGCAGTCACCTGCAGCTCCATCGCCCGCCGCACGTCGTCGGGCATGATGATGTCCTTAATCTCATACCGTTTGCATTCGATGCCCCAGGAGTGGGCGGCCTCATTCAACACCCTCACCACCTGTTCATTCAAATGCTCCCTCTCTTCAAAAGCACGATCCAGCGGGATCTTTCCAATCTCGGATCGAAGCGTCGTTTGAGCCAGCTGCGTTAAGGCATAACGGGGATGAAATACTCCATAAGAAGAGGAAACGGGATCAATGATCTTCATGTACAAAATACCGTCGATCTTAATGGTAACATTATCTTTGGTAATAGCCGTCTGCTCATGAATATCGATGGCTTCCTCTTTCAGGGAGTGCTTGTAGGCAACCTTGTCGACAAAAGGAATGCGCAGAAAAGGACCGGCTTCTCTCTTTTGATTAAATTTGCCCAACCTCTCAATGATCCACGCCTGCTGTTGAGGCACGATTTTCAAGGTTAAAAAAAAGAAAAAGAACGTAAGAAAAACAACAACGGCGAGCGTCATCATATTACCTCCTGCAAGGCAAAAAAGAGTACCTGAAGCGGGATTTAAATAGCAGCATGCATCGGGCAGTTTACAAGCCGCAGAACATCAGCAGATTAGAGAAAACAAGCCGCAGGCGTCCAAGGGAAAACGAAAAGAGCGCGGCCGGAATCCGCATGAGGAACAGTCAAATTAAAAAAAATAATTGTCCGCTAATCCCGATTTGTGCTAATAATAAAAATAAAGCTTAATGAGAAGCAAAATCATTTCGCTTAATTAACAAGGAGCCTTTTATGAAGAGTGTAGTCATCACATTGGTTGCTGCTTCTGCCCTACTGGCAAGCTGCGAAAACAAGACGGGAACAGGAGCTCTTGTCGGAGGAATCCTGGGAGCCGGAGCAGGGGCCGGAATCGGCGCTGCCATTAGCGGAGGATCGGGAGCTGCTATCGGAGCCGGAGCGGGCGCCGCAGGCGGCGCACTGATCGGCGGTCTGATTGGCAATGAGCTGGATAAGCAGGATCGCGACAAGATGGAACGCCGCAATCCAAAAACCTTGAGCAAACTCGATAACAAAGAAGCTCTTTCGACCTATGACGTCAAAGAGATGAGTTATGCCGGCATCAACGACAAGGTGATTATCAACCAGATCGAGACCACAAACAGCCGTTTCAACCTCTCAAAGGAAGAGATCGCTGATTTGAGAGAGGCAGGCGTCTCTCAAAACGTCCTTGACGTGATGACCCGCTCCTAAGAGTTGGCATTTATACAAGAGTTGATGTCCGCTTGTCAAAAAAAGATTGTCAGCTCTTATAGGAATGTGATAAAACCATTTTTACCGGGGGAATTGTAGTCGACAACCCTCAAGACGTAAAAACCTATCACAGGGAGCCTTACTATGAAAAAAATTGTGATGACACTTAGCGCGGCGGCCGCACTCTTGGCAAGCTGCGAAACCAAGACGGGAACAGGCGCTCTTGCCGGCGGACTCATCGGCGCGGGCGCAGGAGCTGGAATCGGAGCTGCTGTTGGAGGAGGTCCGGGCGCTGCAATCGGAGCGGGAGCCGGTGCTGCGGGCGGAGCCTTGATCGGCGGTCTTATCGGATCCGCACTCGATGAACAGGATCGCAAAAATATGGAGAAAAATGCTCCGCGCACCCTAAAGAAGATCGACAACGGCGAACAGCTTTCGATCTATGACATCAAACAGATGACAAACGCAGGGATTAGCGACAAGGTGATCATCAGCCAAATCCAGGCAACGGGCAGTCAATTTAACCTGACAAGCGCGGATATCATCGATTTAAAAAATGCCGGCGTTGCTCAAAACGTCATCGATGCAATGATCCAGGCAGGCTATTAAAAGATCTCTTATTGCTTCGATAAGGCTCTAACCGCAGAGTATCGCTCAGTTGAGCGATACTCTTTTTATACACAAAAAAAAAGGAAAAGGCGCGCCCGTGTACTGCCGCACGGGAAACTCTCTTGTATAAATTCTCATTTTTCTTTCATCATAGGCACAAAAAGACATCCTTAGCTTTCTATGCTCTTATCTCATGCCGGACACACCTCAAGAAAAAGTTCGTTGTTTCAGCCTCCCCTCTTTCAGGAAAAGATCGAAAAATATGCGCAGGCAACCTTGAAACGCTTCCGCGCCATGACCAGGATGGAAGCGCTTTTTCACCTTCTCTTTTCCCTCCTCTCTCTTACAGAGATCGTTTTCTTTATCACTTTTTTTTCCTTCTTTACCCATACCTCAATTTTAGCATTTACCTTGGCAGGCTTTTTTTTAACGGCCTTCACGTATCTGATTCTCCATTTCTACTTTCAATCCCAAAAGCCGGAGCAGTTAACCTCTCTCCAACGCGACTTTACCGAAAAGTGCCGCGACCTCATTCCTTACAATCGGGGAAGCTCCCAGCATCACCTTTCTTTAGCTCACGCTCTTTACAACTGTGTTGCAATTTTCCACTCCCAAGAGTATTTCTACTATCCTACCCCCTCCGGATGGGAAAGTCTTTCCTCCGTCATCCAAAAGCTGAGCTGCTGGTCGCACTGGAAGGAGCTTCACAAAATGAAAGAACTTCTCCTTCAGCAAGCCATCCAAGAACATTATGAGCTCATCAAGAATATCCCCACAGATCTCGAAGCCCACGCCTCGCTTGCCCAGGCCCATCTTCTTCTCTCAAAGCTCTATCTCAATCCTCAAAAGCTGGCGCCGGAAGAGGAAATTCCCTGGGTTCCTAAAGAGTACCTTTCAGAAGCGATGGGAGAAAAACTGCTCGCGTCCTCTTGGCGCGCCATTGAAGAGTTCAAGATTGTCGACAGTTTTGCCCCCAACGATCCCTGGGTCCATGCCCAGCTGCGAACCATTTACGCCGACCTTGATTTGAGGCAAGAAGAGATTGCCATCTGCGAAAAACTCTTAAAACTCGTCCCGAAAGATCGCGATCTCCTTTTTCGTCTTGGGGTTCTCTACCTTAAAGAGGGTCTCTACGCCAAGGGATTGACTCTCTATGACAAGCTTCTCAAAGAGGAAGATCCCAGAGCTGAAGAGCTCATCTCCCATTATGGAAACTTCCTTGATGCGTGAGCCGGCGCTTTTTTAGCCGGCTACCCCACCAGCTGTCTCCAATTGATCGTTCCAACGACCAGTCCCAGGATGCAAAAAGCATTAGCAACCCAGTTCACCCTCTCTTTGTAGAGTCTTTGACCCCACAAGTTGCACAGTATGATGACGGAGACGGAAAAGACGGGAAAGATCATGGCCTGCTCTAAGGAATTTGAGATCTCCGTAGACCAGATCATAAAAAAGGTGCCGATCCCATTTGCAATGCCTCCCAGGACGCCGTAGAGAATCTCGGAATTGAGCGGCTTTCTCTTCTCTGTAGTAAAATAGACATATCCCTGAACAAGCGAAGCGGCCAAAAAGATCATCGGCATAAACCATTCCGAAGCAGCCTCTTTTTCAGTTAAAGAGAGAAAGAGGGCTCTTTTTCCGGGATGATTGAGAAACAGAGTGCGCCATTGCATGAAGGCAAGGAAAAGGGAGTGCAGGGAAAATGCAGCAAAGACATAGAAAGCCCAGACAATGCTCTTTTTCCCCTGAATGGCACCCGACGCCGCCCAAAAGAGTCCCGCGACAACCAAAAGGGAGCCGATCCCATTCCAGGGGGTGTAGGCAAAACCGAATCCTGCTCCAAAAAGGGTGACCATGAGAAGGATAGGCATGACAGAAGAGGCGTTGATGACGGCAAAGGTAAGTCCGGGAGGTCCCGATTCAAGAGCCTTTCCCATCATAGCCATAAAGGCTGCTAAAATCACTCCTCCGCAAAAACCGAAAAAAGCAAGAGGAAGATTAAACTCATAGTGTCCGCTGCGAATGGGATTGAGAAAAATCGCCACCAAAAAGGTTAAAAAGAGCTGTACCATTAAATAAGCTTTGGAACTCCCGCCTCCATCAATGCTGCGCCGAAAAAAGAGGTTTTGCACAGAGACAAAAAGAGCTGCAAGAACCATTAACTGAATACCCATAACAGAGCCTCCTTGGAATTTTAGTCCCCTGAAGTTACACTTTTTTTGACAACCTTAACCCAAAGGTGTATTAATGTTAAGATGCCCATTCGACAACTTTGGAGGTAACAATGGATCCACTTCTGTTTTACACAAGAAAAGCCCTTTCACTTTCTCTGTGCTGTCTTTCACTCCAACTTTTGCCATCGACAGGGCTTGCTGAGGAGACGATCAGCTCTCCTCATGAAGCGCTCTTGTTAAAGAGAATCGTGGAATACTGGAAGGATCAGGATTATCGCCTGGCAAAAAGGCAAATTATAGATTTTCTCAACCAGTATGCCAACAGCGCCTTTAAAGATCACTTAATGGCCATGCTCGGCGATCTCTACTTTAATGAAGAAAATTACAATGAATCCATTAAGACCTATTCACAAATTGAAAGGGAAGAATTTAAAGAAAAGACCTTTCTGAAACACCTCAAGGCCCTTTTTGAGCTCGAACAATTCGCCGCGGTGGAAAAGATGGCGCATCCACGGCTTTTAAACGAAAAGGATAAAGAGTCGGAAGACGCCCTTCAGATTGCTCTGCTCTACGCCGACGCCCTCTTTCGACAAGGGAAAATTCAGGAAGCCTTTCCCCATTTTGAACGCCTGCTTCAGACAACCTATCGAGACTATTGCCTCCTTCCGCTAGCGGAAGGACTTCGGGAGCAAAAGCAGTATCCACAAGCCGTCTCTTATTACCGGGACCTTTTGAAAAAGCGCGATGACAAAAGAGAAGAGATCCTCTTCCAGATCGGCACACTGCTCGCAGAATATGACAAGGAGGAGGCTGCAAAGACCTTTTTAGAAGTAACGCGGCTAAAAGGTGAAAAGGAAGGACTTGCCGCTTTTAATTATCTCGCTCTCCTCTATGATGCCAAAGAGTATCAAACCCTTGCCAATGAAGCGCCCTCTTTGATGACAAAGATTCCGGACAAGGAACTCCATCTCATCCGGTTTTATTTGGGAAGCAGCAACTGTTTTTTAAAAAATTACGAACAGGCTATTGCTGCGCTTGAACTCTTTGTTCAAAATGAAAAGGAGCCCTCTTCCCAGCTCAAAACTGCGCTCTTGTCGCTCATCCTCTGCGCTAGGGAAACTGCGGATCAATCCCTCTCGGAACGAGCCCTTTCTTTGCTAGCCTCTCATTTTGCCAAAGACCCGGCTTATCTCCAATCTTTTGTCATAAATGCCCAAACTCAAAAAGAACAGGGATCTTTCACCTTAAATGTTGAGGAATTTAAGAAGCTCCTTTCCTTTTTTGATCAATTTGAGGAGCGGGAAAAGCTTGTCTATGATGTAGCCCTGCTGCTTGTTGACGATCACAAATGGGAAGCCGCACGCGACATTCTCCTTATCTTTTTAGAAGAGTATCCCCAGAGTGAAAAGCGCGTCTTTGCCTACCGTCATCTGATCACCACAAGCATGGAAGCTCTTAAAAGCTCTCCCGAGAGCCTTGTCCACAAAGAATGCTTGGTTGCCGATCTTAAAAAGTTCTTTCAAGAAGAGAGCCTTTTGACAGAAGAAGAAGAGCAGGAGTTGCGCTTTTATTTAGCTAAAACTCTTTATGACCTCAACCGTCCAGGAGAAGCGCTTCAAGAGTTTGAGGCGTTTTTGCTGCGCTTTTCCGGCTCTCTGCGCGCAGCAGAAGCTCACCTGATGGGAGCTCTTTGCATCCAGGCCTCATCTCAGGATCTCGTGAAAGTCTCTTTTCATCTCGAGCAGGCTCTTCTTTGCAACCCCAATCAAGAAGATGCTACCCTCATTCATCTCCAACTCTATAATTCTTATCTTACCCTCTCTTCCCAAAACGAAGAAAAGCAAGATTCCTTCCTGGAGCAGGCTGCAGAGCATCTCTTTTCTGCCTTCATGAGGGCTAAAGAATCTGTAAAGTTTGACAACCAGATTTGGCTGGCAAATTACTATTATTCCAAAGTCAAAAAAGAACGCGAGAGCGTAAAGAACGCTTTCGATGAACACTTTCTTCCTCTCAAACGCTCCCTTGCCACCTATGAAAAAATCTTAGGCTTGGAAAATGGCATCGTCGCCTTTCCCAAAGAGAGAGACCTCCTCGTGATTGAAGGAGAAGCCTTGAAATATTCAGATCTTCTCTCTTTAAAAAAAGATCTTCCCATCAAAATTTCCCTTCTCGAAAGGCTCTCAGAACTCAGGAAGGAAAATCCCGATCTTAAGTGGAAATATCAAGAGACCTCTCTCTTTGAGCTCGCAAAAGCCTATGAAATTCAAGAAGACACAAAGAAAGCGCTGGAGCTTTACGAACTCCTTTTGACCAACCATTCTCCCTCCTATCTCTCAAGCGCCGCCCTGCTCCAAAAGACGCGCCTCCAGTTCGCCCTGCTCCCCTCGGAAAGCCTCCAAGAAAACTCTTCAGAAGTGGAGGAGATTTTAAACCAGCTGAAGGACCTCCAGATCAAAAAACAGCTCGCCTGTGAACCGATCCATCTCGAGGCTGCACTGGAATATGTAAAAGTGAGGGTAGCGCTCACCCCTGAAGAAAGCAGGCTCGACAAACATCTCTTCTACTTAAAACGCTTTAAAGAAGATTTTGCTTCTGCGGACGACTCTATCGGCCAGGAATACGCCACTGACCGAGAGAAATTTCCTGAACAAGAAAAGCTCTATCAAATCTACATGACTTTTGTCGATGCCGAGATTGCACGTTTGCAAGCAGAAGAGGCAAGAAGAGGCGGGGAAGAAGAGCGCGCATCTCAACTGCTTTCACAAGCTGAAACACAATTGGAGGCTCTTTTAAATGACTCTTCTTCTCTCACTCCTTTTCTTCGAGAAGGAATTGAAAAGAGTAAAGCAGCTTTACACTAACCACAATGCCGGTTAAAAACTCGTCAGGCTCTCTTTTAGGGCTTTGCCTCTTGATCACTGTAGGGGTCCACCTCGCCCTTTTCACTTATGCTTTTCGCAATCCTCTCTTTCTTCAATCCTCTTTTTCCCGGGTCTGGATCAAAGGACTGGAGAGCGAGGACAAAGACGGCCTCTTCTCGACGCAAAAAAAGAGTCTCTTTTTGCAAGAAGCGCTGAGCAAAATCACCCCTCTTAATCAAACGGAGACCGAACGTCTACAAGATCAACTGCTGCCCCAAGAAGAAAGGGTCGGCCCTCTCTCTTTCTCATTTGAAACAGTTCCAAATACCCTCTCTACCAAAGATAAGTTCTCTTCTTTCTTCTTCCCCTCTTTCCCTAACAATGATCAAAGGCTCCTCACCTCCCAGCCCTCTGTTGATTTTCCGGAATCTCTTCACATTCTCCCCTTTTTAGAGTCTTGGATATCAGTTGTTCCGCTTGATGCTCTAAAAAGAGCATCTGCGCCTCTGACGTTGCGTTCTTACTCCACAACTCCTTCTCTTGAAAAGTTTGAAGTGAGCAAACGAGCCCTAGATCCGGCAATCCTCTCTTTAAATGCAAACAAGGATGACCGTCTTGCCGCTCTTAGCCTGCAAAAGAGAGAGGCCCAAGAACCTTCTCTTGACCTCTCTCTTTTGCCTCTTTCTTCTGAAGCGCTTCATTCTGACAATCCTCTCCTTGCCCAATCAGTCTTTAACAACAATATCTCACCTGTCGAATTTTACCTTCCGGATGGCCCAGCTCTCTTTTTTTCGGACTGGTCTGATTATTTTAAGCTCGACGTCTCTTTGCTGTTGCAAAACGAAAAAGGAGGGTATCCCTTTGTCTTGACTTTCACGCCAAAAGACGATCTCTCTCAGATTCAAATGAAGCAAAACTTCTACTTTCTGATCGACCGCTCCAATTCCATCGAAAAGCATCGTTTCACCGGCTACAAAAGAGCCGTCCTGCGCGCTCTCTCCTTGCTTGACAGCAATCAGAACTTCAATATCTGCATCTTCGATCGTAAAACAATCCTTCTCTCCAAAACGAATCTCCCCGCCAACAAAAAGAATTGCCAGCTCGCCAAGGAGTTCTTATCTTCTCAAGAATCGAAAAGCTGTTGTACAGCTGGAGAGCTGTGCGCTTCTCTTTCCAAGCTCCTGCCTGAAACTCCCGAAGATCTCCAGATGCACCTTGCCATTTTAATCTCAGACGGAACGACCTCTCTCACAACGCAAAAACAGAAAGAAGCTCTAAAGAATTTTTTAAAAAAGAACAATCAAAAAGTTGCGCTCTATGCCGCGACCTGTGGACGAGACAACAATCTGGCTCTCCTCAAAGCATTAACCCATCAGGCAGGAGGAGAATTACTCTATTCCCCCACTCACGCGGCCTTTGCCCGGAAATTTGCACAGTTTGTCCGCAACCTCTCTTCTCCCCTCGCAAAAAATCTTCTCGCTTCCGTGCACTCCTCAAATCTGGAGCAAGAAGTTCGCCTCCTTTTACCTTCATCCCATCTTTCCGCGCTTTTTAACAACCGCCCCTTTTCCCTTTTTGGCACGGTAAGCCAACCGACCTCTTTTACAGTCGTCCTTCAAGGAATCCATAAAAATGAGCCCATCGTCATCCAAAAAGAGGTCTACTTTGATCATCCTCAAAAGAAAAATCCTCAGCTTGAAAAAGCATGGAAGGAAGCTCAAGTCTGGACCCAGTTTAGCGTCTACCTTCACAGCAAAAAAAAGGAAGAGCTAAAAAAAGCCCAAGCTCTCCTCCGCGATGCTACGGTGTCCACGCCGAAACGGAGGCCTTATTAACCCGAGCCTCAAACAGGCGACAAAGATGCGCTGCGCGGCAAAGCCGGATCAATTCTCGCGAGAAATAACCTTCTTGAAGACGAAGGATTCGAAGCGAGAATCGCTAGGGAAAAGCCGCAACAAGCAGATTGTCGCCTGTTTTCAGACTCTTCAAGGACCGTAAGGATGCGTATTCTCGCAGGCACATTCAAAGGACGCCTGCTCAAGGCTCCCAAAAGCAAGGAGATCCGCCCTACAACCTCTCTTGTGCGCAAAGCGGTTTTCGACCTCTCCCAACCTTTTATAGAGCATGCCTCGTTCTTAGATCTTTTTGCAGGCAGCGGAGCCATGGGTATTGAAGCTCTCAGCCGCGGAGCGCGCACGGCGTTCTTCATTGACAAGGACTTCCATGCTCTGCGCGCTCTTGAAGAAAATCTCTTCTCCTTAAAGATTGATCAAGAGGCCGTCCATGTGCTGAAAGGAGAGGCTCTCGTTCAACTGAAGCGACTGGCAAAAAAAGAGCGGAAGTTTGACTTGATCTACGTCGATCCTCCCTACGATCTTGCCCCTCTTCTTCTTCCTGAAATTCTTAAGTTCCTTGACAGCTCCTCCCTCCTTGCAAGCGACGCTCTGCTTTTCGTAGAAGAGAGAGCTCCTCAGAAACTACACTTCCATTCATTGGGACTCAAACAGTTACATTTCAACGAATCCCGCCGCTATGGAATGACGCTCCTTCATATTTTTAGAAAAGTTGGCGCAACTCGTTGAAAAGAGATTTTTTGCAGGCAGCTTTGATCGGCGCACAGTCGAGATAAACTAGTGCTCTGTCAACATTGAAATTACGGATGCGCGGCGCCAAAGCGCCGAATTTCAACGATCGCACGTGCCATTTGTATTTCTAATACTAAGGCACTTGCGATCGTTGAAATTCGGCAGCTTTCGCGCTAGCGCATCCGCAATTTGAATGTTGACAGAGCACTAGTCAAGTTTTTTTCCTTTGCTGTACCGGGTCTCTGTGATGGATCCATCCTTTTCATAACGCCTTTTGATGCCGTCGAGTTCGTCATCGACAAAGGTTTGCAAAAGATAGGGTTTTCCCTCCTCGTCGTATTTATTAAATTTTCCGTGGCGTTTATTTTCTTTGTATTCGGAATCAAAGAGAAGTATTCCCTGTTCATTCCATTCCTGATAGTTGCCGTCGATCTTGTCCTGTTTAAATTGGATGAAAGAGGCAAGCTGACCATTTTCAAAATAGCTCTTTTCATCCCCCTCCTTAAAATCGGCGACAAAAGAGACCTCTCTTTGGGTGTTCCCGTTTTCAAAGAATCGGATAGCCGGCCCCTCTTTCTTCCCCTCTTTGTAAGATATCTTCATCATCATCGCCCCTTTGGGAAAGTAAAGCTCGGCAATCCCTTCCTTCTTTCCATTCCTGTAAGGGGTCTTTGCAATTATTGTTCCAGCCTCATTATTCTCCACGACATCTCCCTCGAGCTTGTCGGAAACGAAACGCGCTTCAAGAGCTCGTACTCTCCCAAAGTAGTCATTGGCGGGATAATAGATCTCATGGACGCCCTCTTTTTTGTTGTTTTTGTAGTGGGTGATGATCTCTTCTTTCCTTTGTCCTCTTTCAAAGTGGCGCCCATGAAGCTGTCCTTTTTCGTAAAAGGCCTCTTCTAAAAGAGCCCCCTCTTCATCCCATAGAGCCTTTCTTCCCTCAAGAGAACCTCCGTCATACGTAATGACCGTTTGAATCCTCCCATTGGGATAATAGGTCCTTTGCTCCCCATGAAGCTTTCCCTCTTCATTATAGTGGTAATGGTAGGAGAGAACCTCCGCTCCCTGTTCACCGATCTCTTGTTTCGAGAAATACTCTTTCTGTTCTCCAACGGGCTTTCCCAGTTTAAACGTCTTGATCTGATGGATACCACCGCCCTCATGCCAGGTTTCAAAGAGACCATCGACCTGATCATCTCTGTAATGGGCACGGGCCTTGGGGCTTCCGTCCAGATAGAACTCTTCGTCTATCCCCTCTCTCTTTCCCTTGTTAAAATGAATCCGCTCGCGGATTTTGTCATCTTTCCACCAAAGAGTCACCAACCCGTCGGGAAGACCGTCAACATAACTGCCCTGAAAGACGAGTTCCCCCTTCTCATTCCATTCGCAATGCTCCTTGCTCTTTTTTCCTTTGCTAAAACATCCGGACAAATGCAACACCCCGCTCTCAAACCATTCTTTTTTCTCTTCTTCGAGTTCTCCTTGCCGGTAGCATTCCTGACATTTTAGGCGACCGTCCGAAAACCACTCTTCCGCCTTGCCTTCCCTGCTCCCTTTTTGATAGGTCGCTTGTTTTGCAAGCTTGCCATTTTCATGCCAGCTCTCAAAAATACCCTCTTTCATCCCTGCATCGTAAAAAGCTCTCTCCTTCATCTGCCCTGAAGGATAGAACTCTCGCTGCTCGCCGCTTTTAACTCCCTTTTCGTAGCGGAACTCCTCCTTGGGCTGACCTTCTTCATACCAGCTTAGATACTCCCCTTCAAAGGAGCCCTCTTTTGAAAGTCTATATTGCGAGAGCTTTTTGCCATTTTCTCCAAAGGTCACAAGCGGCTCTGCAAAATTTCCATTTTCATCATAGAGCGCCCTTAAGGCCGGCGCTCCATTTTCATGATCTCTCCAATGCCGCCCCTTTGGCGCGCCCCGCTCATATTCACCCTCTCCTTTCACTTTTCCGGTAGTGGAAAAATGGATTTCCTTCCCCTCCTTTTGTCCGTCTACGTAGGAAACCTTGTAACTCTCCTTCCCGTTGGAGTGGTATTGGATGTGGATACCCACGGGCTTTCCCTGTTTGAAATCCTGAGCCTCCTGAATCCCTCTCTCTTCGTTGTAGAGAATGACTGCAGGATTTTTCCCGTCAGAATGTAAAAGCCCTTTATGGTAATGGCGGGAAGCTTTCAAAACACCATTCTCATACCACTCGCTCGAAGAGCCGTGTGGAACCCCCTCGAGATAGGTGACAAGCGAAGAGCGGCCTCCCTTGGAGAAGTACTGGATGAGATCGCCGTGCAGTTTGCCTTCTTTGTAACATCCCTCTTTGGATTTTGTCCCATCTTCAAAATAGGCGACAATCGGCCCGTCGAACTTTCCTTCTTTATAAGTGCACTTCAAGCGCTCTTTGCCATCGGGAAAATAGAGGGTGCATTGACCATCCAATAATCCTTGAGTAAAATAAGCAATTTTTTCCAGAGCCCCGTTGGGATAGTAGACAAGAGAGGCCCCGTGAGGAACATGCTCTTTATTCCACAGGGAAAAAGCCGGCGCCTCTTTGGAAATGCGGACTAGATCAACTTCCTCCTGGATCTGTCCCGTCGCGTAGAATGTGACCTGTTTCCATTCTTTTAGCTCGCCCCCTTCCAACTCTTCAACATAAACAACACGCATGGGCTGGCCTTCGGGATAGGTCTCCACAATGGTGGGCCGCCAGTGGGGCTCTTTAGCGCGCAGCAAAGGGCCTCTCTCTCCTGAAAAGAGTGAAAAAGTTAAAAAAAGAACTGCAGCTAAAGAGGTTAGATAACAACCCATAGAATTCCTTAATATTGTGAGCCGGATCAAGAATACGCTTTACTTCCCCTTTCTCACAACCACTCAGAAATAAAAACCGGACTTGCTACAACAAGCCACTAACAATCAATCTATTAGAGATTTAGTTAATCTTTACTAATAAATATAATTTTGATATAATAATTTACAATTATTAATAAACCATTTAAAAGTTTATGAATCCAACTCTCTTTTGTTCAAAAATCATCGGCGCTCCGACTCCGGAAACTCGTCTGATCAAGCTCTTCGGCGTGGACAAAACTCTAGAGGTCATCTGGATTAAGCAGGCAGATGCCAAACCGGATCTCGATTTTGCAATCCGCCCTTTTTTCAAGCCGCTTCAAATTGTCGTTGAGGGAACTCCCAGGTGGGTTCTTATCGATGCCGGTACAAAGGGTACATTTTCGGATGCGGCAGAGAGCTCCGCCGCTTGGAGAGACCGCTTTTTTAATGAAAAGGAGATTCTCCGAAGCGTGCAACTTACCTCCGCTCTATGGAACTTTAGAGAAGACCTTCCTCCTGAAAGAAAGGAGGCTATCTTAAGCCAGGCCAGAATCATCGCAGACAAAGAGCCCGAGATCCCCTATGCCCAATTTCTGATGCGGCATGACAAAGAGGGCGCAAAAGCTCAAGAGCTTCTAAAATTCACAAAAGAGGCCTGTAGCGCATGGAACTCTCTTGCCCTCCCTCTTGCAGAAGCTCTTTGGAAATCGCCACTTGATCTCTCTGACCGCTCTTTAGCTGCAGCAGCGCTCAGCATCGCAATGAACTTTCTGAGAAGAAATCCCGTGGAAGAAAAAGTCGCATTGGCTCGGCTGCTTCTCAATGCCAAAATGCCCCTCAATTCCGGCGTGACGACAGCCCTAGGGATTGTCTCCTATCTAAGCAACGTCAGATCCTTAGACGAAAAGGTCGCCTGGGCTAAGGCAATCGTAGAAAGCGGGATGAACCTAAAAGAATCCAAAGCCATCAAAAATGCGCTTTTGATTGTCTCCGGCTCCTTGAGCGGCAAAAGCTTAGAGGAAACGATGAAATGGGCGCAGGCGCTTTTAAAGTCGCGGCTTCCTCAGCACATCGTTCAATGCGCAGTCAACCTCGAGCCCTCTTGCTCCGTCGAAGAGGGAATCCGGCTTGCACACTTTTTGAACATCCGTGAACTTTCGACCGTCACTTGGGCCTATTCTCAAGCAAAAGCACTGCTCAACGGCAAGCAGACCTTTTTCGATCATCTCCTGCTCGTAGCCGACTCTTTCTACTCCCATTCAAAATTGCCGCTTGGCGTGATCATAAAAGCGGTAAAAAAAGCCATGGAGAGCTCTAACGAGCTCTCAAAAATAAAAGCTGATGTCGATCAGATTATCAAAGACGCTTGTCAAATGGCCCAGGCAAAAGCCCAACATATTCTGGGAGCAGGAAGCGAGCTCGAGCAACTCGGAACTCTCTTTATCCTCAAATATGGCCACAAGGCAACAGGAAAATTTCTCTCTCTCGTGCAGGAAGCTCGAGATGGCTTTCAGCCAGTCGAGAACCAGCTCTCGTTAAAAGAGCGGGTGGAGATCCTTCTCTACATCAAGATGCACAGAGGAGAGTGGGAACGGGAGCTGGAAAATGATCCCCCGGAGTCTTTTTTTCACATTTCCAGAACCACTTCCGAGCTGGTCAGATCCTTAAGCTATCAAAAGGGGGGGGAACGGATCATCATCCATTTTAATCAGCATCAGGAAAAGGGAGATAGGCTTGTTGGAAAGGGAGCGACCACTCGCGTCAAAGAAGGCTACGATCTTGTCAAGAAAGAAAAAGTCGCCCTCGGAACGATCCTCAATATCGGGAAAAAAAGCGCCAGAGCCGATCAACAGATCATGCAGCAACTCAAGGGAGAGCATGCCGCAGACTCTTTTGGATACATCAACTCCTGGAAGAGTAAGATTGTTAATGCCCAAGGAGATGTTTGGAATAAGGACGCTTGGGTCATGCCTCTTTATGAACAAACTCTCAAGTCCTATCTGAAAAAACAGAATCCGGCACATGCGGACTTGAAGGAGCTGGCTTGTCAATTTTTACAAGGCGTGAAAGAGTTTCACGAAAAGGGATGGATTCATCGCGATTTAAAACCGGAGAACACTTTTGTCCATAAGGGAGTCGTGAAGATCGGAGACTTTGGCATGGCCATCTGCAAACATCCCGGCCTTTCCTATTCCCCCTATGCGGGAACCGTGCTGTACATGGCGCCGGAAATCGCTTCGATTCCCTCTCAGCCCTCCCTGTTAACAGAAGAGAAGCAAGAGAGAATCTCTTTTGCCAATGACGTCTGGTCTGCCGGAATCACTCTTTGGCATCTGTTTGAGAGCACCGGCGAGCGTCTCTTTCAAGATGTCTCGTTTCAAGACTATAAAAAATCCGCCCCCTCCTTCTCAACACCGCTCTGGATGGGAGAAGTCCAAAAATCCTCTCCTTTCTCCCAAGAAGCCGCAGTCATTCAAGAGATGCTGCACCCCGATCCAAAAGAACGTCATTCTTCAGAAGAGGCTTTTAAAAGATTTTCCGCTCTCTCTTAAAAAACAAAGGGGAGGCGCATCGCAAACCTCCCCCAAACCCTACCCTTCCTTAAACGGAGGGGTTTATCTAAAAAATGCAAACCACCACAGGGCCAGGCCCCAAACGAGGGGAATTAAACCAATGGCGCGCATCACGGCATGATCTGTCATCGTATATTTGATGATCAACTGGGGAACGAAGAGAGAGAGCACTCCCCGGATCAATAACACCCAGCCAAGGAGTGTGACGAGAACGGCGGGATGCCACATCCAGACGTTGTACATGTTGACAATGATCAAACCAAGGAGCAGATTCAGCATGCCCATCAGATAAAAAGCTCCAGGTGTATTTTTGACCGAGGTCATGACTTTAACCAGGTTCTCACTGTAGAGAAGCATCCACAGTCCCCAGATGGTCAAAAAGGGGCCGAAAATTCCGGCCAACCAGATTGCCTTATCCATATCTTACCTCCAATTGGGTGATCGTGAACCCCCGAAAAAAAGGGGTTCATCATTTAAAATTCTACAAACCCCACATTAAGGATTAAAGAAATAGATTGTCAAGGATTAACGGCGCTGCCTGCGCTCATACTTACCCATCAAGGCTGCCTCTGACAAGATGTGTCCTTGCATGGCCTGTTCCACCTCTGCCTTCTTGGCTCCTTCTTTCAAATCAAGAAGAACGTCCAGGGCATAGACCTTAAAGAAATAGCGGTGCTCCCGATCGGGCGGGCAGGGGCCGCTGTAGAAAAGATCGCCTCCGGTTCCTTTCCCTGCCACTCCCCGCGGTTGCTCTCCTTCGGCAATGGAAGCGGTAGACGGGGAAATATTAAAAACAATCCAATGGTCCCACATTCCATCCGCGCGAATCGACCGGGGAACGTCCGGATCATCCATGATCAAAACGAGGCTTTTGGATCCGGAAGGGATCTGCCGGATCTCAAGAGGAGGGCTTATCCCCTTCCCATCGCAGGTATAGTTGAAGGGAATCTTGCCTTCATGCTTAAAAGCCGAACTGACAAGTCTCATAGCTTCCCCTTTTTTTTTGGATCTTTCGCTGCACTCAGAGCGGAACTTCTGAGATCAACCTCAATCAGTTTTTTTCTCCCTTCTAAAGAGAGCGCTCCCTGAGGAGCGGAGCATTCCGAAAATGTAAGGGTAAAAGAGAGGGGTGTTTTCTCCGGCCCCGTAAAAGAGATCTTCTCGACACTTTCAAAGGTTTTTTTTTGTTTTTTTGTAAACTGTGCGATTCCCTCATCGGTAGAGGTTGTATAGGACCACTTCCCTTCCGCAGGATCACGATTAAAAGCGACCTCAAAATCGGTGTGATAGCTGAGCGCCAGAGATTGCGCCAGCCTCAAGTCAATAAGAAGAGTCTTTACTTCCTCTTGAAAACGGTGCACCAGGTAAAAATCACGGATCTGCCAACTTAAACAGGTTGACAACACCCCGAGAACAGAAAGAGAGCAACAGAGCTCTAAGAGAGAAAAAGACCGTTTTCTTCCTTTCATCTAGTTTTGTACAGTTCCTTGAGCGGCCGAGCCGGCCGGCTTGTCGCTTTTTTTCTTATCTACGAATGCTGTCAAACTTTTCGATGTCACCTTCAAATCAAAATCCTCTGTCGTGCCGGTGACCTCATAGTCGTATGGGTTTCCCCACCCGTCTTTCATCAGCTGCTCAACGTTTGAAACCATCTTGGAATCGATCAACGCCTTTTTGATGGTTTCTGGAGATGCGGTGGCAGCCTTCAATTTATCATACTCCGTCTCCTGCATGAGCAGGATATCGCGGAGCTGCTTGGATCCTTCTCGCGATTTAAAGACCTTCCCCTCATCTAAACTGCCCTTCATGTTGAAGCCCAGGACAGAACCGATGATCCCAATGAGCAAGACGACAATCATGACCTCTAAAAGAGTAATCGTACTCTTTCTTTTGTTTGTCATCCGACTCCTTATTTTGCAAGTGAGTTTCATTATGTTCCCGTCTTGTTATTTTAGGTAGATAAAAATGAACTGACATCTGTCAGGGGCAGCAGGATGGAGAGAAGGACCACTCCTACGACCACGCCCAGAAAGAGAAGCAGCGCGGGCTGAAGCAGGGCCGTTAATTGAGACAAGCTCTTATCAAGCTCCTCCTCATAAATCAAAGCCACGCTTTTTAGCATCTCTTTCAGACGCCCCGTCTCTTCTGCAAGGGCGACCATTCGGGGAACGAGAGAGGGAATCCAGGACGCTTTTGCCAGCTGAACGCTCAGAACCTCCCCCTCTTGAACTTTTGCAGAAGCTTCATCGATCAGAGTTTGAAAAGGGGGCCAGGACGCCACGCCTTTGGAAAGCTTAAGCATCTGCAAGAGGGGAACGCCGCCTTCTAAAAGAAGCGACGCCGCGCGTGAAAAGCGAACAAGGGTAAATTGAATTCCCAGGGTGCGCAGTAAAGGAAGCCGAAAGAAAAGGGAAGAGAGGGAGAGGTCTCTTTTTTTTATAAAGAACAAGAGAGTCCCGCTTGACGTAAGAAGGGTCAGCAAAAAGAGGAAGCCGTACGCCCTTGTCAAGCGGCTGAGGGCAAGGACGCTCTCTGTGAAGGGATGGAGACGTCTTCCCTCAAAAAGCTCTGAGAGAGAGGGGATGACAAAGAGTAAAAGACTTAAAACTAAAAAGAGGCAAAAGACGGCCAAAAGCAGGGGATATGTCAAAGCGCCGATGAGCTGTTTTTTGATTTTTTGCTGATTTGAGAGAAGTTCCATGAGCTGTCCGAAGACGGCGGCAAGCGCGCCTGTACGCTCTGCCGCTGTCACCATGGAACAATAGATGCCATCAAAGCTCTTTCGATAGCGCGACAAGATCTCCGAGAGGCTCTTTCCCGATCTCAAAGAGTCGCAGGCATCGAGAAAAAAGGAGTGAGAGCGATTTTTACGGTACTTTTCTTCAATGGTAAGCAGACTTTCGTAGAGGGGAAGGCCTGCCCGAAGAAGTTGATAGAGCTCGCGCGTAAAAGAGAGCCGAAGCGCGGAGGGCAGGACGATCTCTCGACGCTTCTCTTTTTGCAAATGGAGCGCAACGAGCAAAAGCCCCTCTCTTTGAAGTTTTTCTTTGGCAAAAGAGAGCGCGTCGGCATCGATCACCCCCTTCCTCTTCTTTCCTTCAGGAGTAAGGACTCGGTATTCAAACAGCGGCATCCGCGTCTCCTCCTCGCGTCACGCGAAGCACCTCTGCTAGAGTTGTCGTCCCTTGAGCCGCTAAATCTTCTCCGGCGATGCGCAAAGGCACCAGCCCCTTTTGCTTTGCGATCTCTTTGAGATGCATCGAGTCGGGGCTTGCAAGAAGGGCCCGCTGCACTTCATGCGACATGGGCATGAGCTCATAAATCCCCAGCCTGCCTTTATATCCTGTTTCAAAACAGAGAGAGCATCCCTTTCCATAAAAGCGCGCGCTTTGAGGGGCGCCCTCTGTCTCGTCTCGAAAGCTTAAGGTCTTGCAGTGCGGGCAGATTTTGCGTACCAGTCTTTGCGCCAAAACGCCGATCACCGTCGAAGCAAGGAGATAGGGCTCGATCCCCATGTCCACCAGACGCGTCAGAGCAGAAGGTGCGTCATTCGTATGAAGGGTGCTGAGAACAAGATGTCCCGTCAAAGCGCTTTGGATGGCAATGCCTGCGGTCTCTTTGTCCCGAATCTCTCCGATCATGATCACATCGGGATCCTGTCTTAAGATATGGCGGAGCCCTTTGGCAAACGTGAGATCGATTTTTGGATTCACTCCCATTTGCGCAATCCCTCGCAATTTATACTCAATGGGCTCTTCAATGGTCATGATGTTCACTTCTTCGGATTGCATCTCCACAAGAGCGCTGTAAAGGGTTGTCGTCTTTCCGCTTCCGGTTGGGCCCGTGACTAAGATGATTCCCTCGGAAAAGGAGATAAGCCGTCTAAATTTCTCTAAAAGAGCGGCTTCCATTCCGATCTTTTCAAGCCCCAAAAGGAGGTTGCTTCGATCCAAAATCCGCAAGACAATCCTCTCTCCATGGGACGTGGGAACCGTACTGACTCGAAAATCTATCTCCCTTCCTCCCAGCTGTAATTTGATCCGCCCGTCCTGCGGAAGCCTCTGTTCGGCAATATCGAGCTGCGCCAGCACCTTGATGCGGGTCAGGAGCTGAGCCTGATATTCTCTGGGAGGAGCGTGTCGCATCTTCAGAACGCCGTCAATACGGTAGCGCACGGTAAGGCCGCCCTCTTCCTGGGGTTCAAAGTGAATGTCGGAAGCTCCCTGGCCGATTGCCTCCTTCAAGATGGCGTTGAGAATTTGAATGACAGGAGAGCCTTCGCTTCTGTCCAAAAGATCATACCCTTCCCCTTCCTCTTGTTGTTGTGGAGTCTCAAGAGACAAAGAAGCGATGAGCTGGGAAGCAGCATCCTCTTTTTGGTGATAACAGCGCTCGATGGCGGCCTCAATCGCTTCCGCTGAAGCAAGAACTTCGACAAGGGGCGTCCGGAGCAGGCACCGCACCTCTTCCAGTGTTTCCAGATCATAGGGATCTGAAAGAGCCAGGAGCAGCCGCCCCCCCTCTTCGCCAAGAGGGAGCACCCCTCTTTTTTTCACAAAGGCATAGGGAAGCCTTTGCGTTTGACTCTCCACAAAGGGGTAGAGGGAAAGGTCTTGCGCTGCATGTGCCATTCTAGTCTAAAGGCCAAAAATCATTTGATAGCTCTTTCGAAAAAACTTTTTTTTCTCTCTTTCCCGCGCGTCAACAAGACGTGCAAGCATCTCGGGAATCTCTCCGGGCCGTTTCTTAAGCTCCTCTTTTTTGATCCGCTCGAGCTGTTCTTTGGGGTCTAAGATGATCCTGGGCGTGATAAAGAAAAACATCTCCGTATTTCTGTCGATCAGCTTGGTCGACCCAAAAAATTTTCCGAAGAAGGGGATCTCTCCAATCAAGGGGATGCGGTCTTCGCTATCCTGCAAATTTTTCTTGCGCAGGCCGCCGATAATCACCGTCTCTCCATCGGAGACGCGCACCTCGTTTTCAATATGGCGGCGGTTGACCTCAGGACGGTCATTGGGATTGGCTTTGGGAGTATCAAATGTAATGTTTGTCTGTAAGGTGATGCTGCCTTTTCCTTCTTCGAAGTCCTTCATGGTATCCGAGAGATGAACTGTCGGAGTGACGACAATGATGATCCCGTATTGAGCCCGTGTGAAGGATTTTTCAAAGGCGATCCCCTTGTTGGTATCAATGGGAGCAGCCCCGTTGTTGATCGAGATCTCATCTTGGATGGCAATCGTAGCGGGGGTTTGATTCACGGTGACAACCGAGGGCGCCGCATTAAGTTGAATATCTTCTTGCGACATCAAAAAGTTAAACGCCAGGTCCACTTTGGGAAAGTGGGGAGTGCGCGCATGATAAAAGAGGTACTGAAAGACCCCTCTCCCGGATGAGACATTCTCTCCTTCAAAGTTCACGCCGTTGCGCGATGTTCCCAGCTTTAATAAATTCATCCCCATGCTGCTTTGCGAGTTGAGCTGCTTTTCAAAGAGGAGCACTTCGATCTGCACCATCCGTTTGGGGATGTCAAGCCGCCTCAAGAGCTCTTTGATCTTTTCCAAAACGTCGCGGCGCACCACCATCAGAATGGTTCCCGATTTGGGATCGGGGATGAAGTGGTCGGAGACGTTGCGGTCCATCTCTACCTGAGAGAGGGTCGGCGGATTGAAGGGAGGGGGAGAGACCACAAGAGGAGGAGTTGTCTGGTAGCCGTCGGGCGGCCTGGGCTGCCCGCCTTTGTAGGCATAGGAGATGTCGACGTTGTCCCGTTTGTCTGGCGGGACTGCCATAAAGAGCGATTCGTACACCTTTTCCAACACTGCGGAAAGTTCTACAGGATCGCTATGACGGCAGGTGTACAAAAAGAGAGTCATCTCGGAAGGATCCTGGAGCTGCTCCTCCGTTTCGCGGACGATCTCTTCAGCACGGTCTACAGCTTCCTCTGAGCCGATGAGAACAAGCCCCCCTCCCTGATTGAGCGCAAAGAGAGAGAGGCCTTCATTTTCCACCTTCACAAAGGGGGAGCGCCCCTTTTCAAGCGCTTCGCCAAAGAAAGTCGTTAAAATTTTCTCCATCTCTTTGACATTCATTTTGGTGACGGGAATGATGCGCGCTATTCTGCCTCTCTTCCCTCCCCAGACGGCGTTATAGATCGCAAGCAGCTTTTCCACCTCTTCTTTTAAGGTGACAAGGGCAATCTTGGAACCGATTTGATAGACAAAGGTCTGTTTTGTATCCGAAAAACGCTCAAAAAACTGAAAGAGGGTCTTGACCTGTTCGACTGGAGGCGAGAGGAGATAAAAAAGACGGGAGCGAGCGGGAATAACGGCGAGGTCTTCCTCCTTGGCGGCAATGTGCGTGACAACAGAAGGATCCTGTTTCAGGATGTAGAGCTGGCGCGCGTAACTATTGAGCTTTTTAACGCCGATGCCGTTATGGGCAAGGATGATCTCTAAAACCTCGCCCCAGGATTCGCGCGGCACCGGAATGTTCGAGTGAAGATTCAGCTTGAACGACGCCATCTCGGGAGGAACGACATAGACAAAATCCATTGCCCCGTACTCCATCACGAGTTGAGAGAGCGTCGTCTCCTCCTGATCCCAGAGGGCATATCCCTCTTCTCCGCTTTTCGCCTCTTCAACCACGCTGCGGCGCCACTCGTCTTCCAGCTCCTCCCTCTCTTTTCGCTTTTTTTGAATCTCCGCAAGAAGCTGCTGATACGCCTCTTCCTGAGCTCCCTCTCTTTGAAGCTGATGAGACTTTTCGTAGAGGCGGGCAAGCTCATCGCGAAGCGCTTTCAACCCTCCGTTGACCTCTCTTAAAAGCTCCTCTCCCCGAGCGGCTTCTTTTTGGGCGATGCTCTCTTTTTTCTCCGCAATCGTCTGCGCACAAAGGGAACCGCAAAATAAGAAGACAACAGAACCCGAAAAGAGAAAAACCGAATGTTTGCGAGCCAGTTGTAAAATTCCCAATTTTTGAACCACGCTGTGGCTATACCTTATGCAATTCTCAAGTTTTTTACACGTAAAAAATTAACTAGAAATGAACAAGAAACATTCTTATTGTGAAATACAGGATGGATCTTACCATTATTACAGTGACCTATCAATCGATCGCATACATCGATCTGTGCATTTCATCCGTCATTACGAACACTTTAAAGTGCTCTTATGAGCACATCATTGTGGATAACGGCTCTACGGATGGAACTTGCGAACTCATTGAAAAGGGCTATCTGCATTTCGTGAAACTGATCAAAAACTTTGAGAATAGAGGCTTTGCTGCTGCAAACAACAGGGCCTTAAAAGAGGCAAAGGGGCGGTTTCTCCTCTTTTTAAATCCCGACACGCAGCTGCAAGAGGGGTATCTGGATCAATTAATAGACCGGATGGATAGTCGTCCGGAGATCGGCCTGATGAGCTGCAAGCTCATTAGCTTCCATGGTGTTCCAGATCCTGCCTTAAGGCCCCACCGTTTCCCGCATCTTTTTCCCTATCTGCTTGTCTTTTTGGGTCTAAGACCCTTTTTTTGCACCAACCATCCCAAATTTCGCTATGATGCTTTTCGGGACGACCTCGAACAGGAAGTGGCTGTTGTACGCGGCAGCTTCATGCTGACAAGAAAAGAGATGATGGACAAGCTCGGTTTTGCATTTGATCCCAACTATTTCATTCTGTTTGAAGATGTCGATCTCTGCCGGGAAGTGAAAAGACTGGGCTACAAAATTGTCTATTCTCCGGAGGTGGTCTGCATCGATTTCTGGTGTCGCAGTTTTCTGCACCAATCCAAACCGTGGAAATACCTAAAGATGGCCAAGAGCTTTAAAACCTATGTGCGCAAGTGGCACTCTTCTTTTCATCTGCTCTGGATAATTTTCGTGATTCCTTTTGGCTTTATCGTAAGAATGCCCAAATGGAGAATACAGACATCCCTAAGAGAGCTGAAAAAATGGATTTAAGCATCATCACCGTCACCCATCAGTCTATCCGAACAATCGATCTGTGCATCACCTCAGTGATTGCAAGCACTTTGAACTGCACCTATGAGCACATCATTATCGACAACGGATCGACAGACGGCACTCCTGAGTTTCTTGAAAAAGCTTACCTTAACTCCATTCGTTTGATCAAAAATTCCCAAAACCTGGGCTTTTCCGCAGCGAATAACCAGGCTGTCAAAGAGGCCAAGGGGCGCTACCTTCTTTTTTTAAATCCCGACATGAACATTCAAAAAGGCTATCTCGATAACCTGATCGAAGTGATGGATCAAAGACCGGATGTTGGACTGCTCGGATGCAAGCTGGTTACACCATGGCTTGCGCCGCAGCCGTGGCTCTTTCCCGTAAAACTTCCTTCACTTTTCTCTTATCTTGTTGTCTCTTTAAGGCTTAGGCCCTTTTATCCCATGCATCCAAGCAAGTGGTACTTCTGCTTTTCGGACACTTCCGAGCAGGAGGTTGAGGCGATTCGAGGATCTTTCATGTGCATGCGAAGAGAAGTCATGGAAACCCTAGGTTTTGCTTTTGACCCTCGCTATTTTCTCTTGTACGAAGATGTCGATCTCTGCAAAGAGGTGCAAAGACTCGGGTACAAAATTCTGTACCATCCGCACGTAACCTGCATTGACTATTGCAGTTGGAGTATGCGCCAGTACTCTCCCCCATGGAGCTATCTGAGGATGCTCAAAGGGATAAAAATCTATGTGAGCAAATGGTATTCCCCCCTTCATCTCCTCTGGCTCTCTCCAATGTTTGCCTTGGGTTTTGTTTTAAGAATTCCCCGGTGGGGAATTAAAAATTCTCTAAAGGCTCTTTGCTGGAAAAGACCTTACCTGACGTGATGGTTTCTCTTGCTTTTGGGCACGCGCCGCTCGGCGACGGGAATGCTAACTTTTTGCATCTGGGTGCGCATCTCATCAAAATAATGCCCTTGGAGAATGCTCTTTCCTTGCTCCTTTTCCAGTTTGTCAAAGATGAAAAGCTCTCCTCGAAGGCGATGGGCAAGATAGTCCTCCAGTTCGCTCTTTCGCCTTAGAGGACGGAAGAGATGGGCCGTGCGAAGCACCCAGTCGCCCTCTTTTAGGATGAGCCTTCTTTTGCCGAAAAGACAGGAGACCTCCGTTTCGCTTCTCATTCGTATGGCTGTCGGAAGAGCCTCGAGATTTAAAGGCTGCCTGGGAGGCGGCTGAAGGACGAGCTTTATTGTTTCAGAATAAAATCCCACATCATCCCAGAGAGTCAGTTCGAGCCCTTTCGGAGAAAGGGCAGTGACTTGGGCAAGGGGTTTCTTTTCTACAACCGCATCAGGGCCCGCCTCTTTCCACCCCTTCTCCTCAAAGAGGAGGCAATCTCCTACTGTCACAAAACAGATGGTTGAGTCGGGATGGCTCCCTATTTCTAGCTTTTGGCGCGTCTTCTGATCGCCGTATGCCTCTCCTCCATACTGGCGCAGCAAGACATCCTCACCCCACCACTTCGACTCTTTTAGGGCGCTAAAGCAGGGGGAGCTCTGCAAGGAACTCTCGAGCCGTCCGATCACAATCTCTTTTGTCTCTTCTAAGGGCTTTTTCTCCTCTTTTGCCAAAAAGAGGTTGACCTCTAAGCGCGCCTCATTTTCGGAATATGAGAGGGGCGTTACCGCGAGCGCCGTCCGTTCATTAGAAAAACCTTCCAAGGCATACCGGCCATCGCCGCGTTCCTCCACCTTCAAAAAAAAAGGACTTCCTAAAGAACTCCGAAATTCTTCGCCGGTGCTCTTGAGCCTGACAAGCAGCTTGCTCTTCTCCTCGCTTGCCGGGCGCGTATTGACGCCAAGAAGCTCTAATTCACTAAGAATTAAGGGAATGAATAATGAAGATCCCCCTTTTAGAGAAAAGGCCCCAGTGAGGGCTGCGTCATAAGAGACTCCCTTTTGGTCCTGGCCTCCTAATGCTGAGGGACTTTCAAGAAAGCCCTGCGTCCCGGAAGAAGAGGGGAAGATGAGAAGAGCTCCCAAAAAGACGCCTCCCATAAACCCCAGAAAAAAAAGAATATTCATCGCGAAACGCCAAAAACGCTCGCTCCTAAAAAAGGAAAAAGTTTCTACAAGCAAAGGTCACCCTCTGAATCCCGGGAAAGCACCCCATTGTATCACCCCCGATAAAAATTGCAACCCCGACTTTGTACAATTTGCGACAGCCGCCTCCTCGCGAATGGTACAAAGCTGATCGAGCTCTTTCCTTCTTCTTGCATAAAAAGGCAAATCAAGTTTTTAATAATGATATAGCAACAGATGGGGGTTAGAGGAGATCGTATGGAAGAAGAGAAAAAGAAAACAGAAGGGGTTTCCGTGAAAGAGATCGAAGCTTATGCAAAAAAACACCGTTTGGAAGTGATGTTTTTAATCGCTTTCGTTTTAGCTACTTTTTTTAGTTTCGTCTTTTTTGGCACAGGCTGGGGAGTGATCCTGACCGCAATTGGCGGTATTGTCGGACTATTATTGCGTCCCTATGTGGAAGCCGTGTTCAATAAAAGCTTTACTTTCCTCCGCAAGCAGGAGATCGGGATACAACTCATCCTAGGGATCGTTTTTTGGATATTAGCCGTCTTTTTACCATTTTTGATTTTTTTGATCCTGGGACTCTTCGGCGGAATGAAGCTTAAAGAAAGCGGCGCTTTATCCTAAATCGCTCGAAGAAGGCGCTATACACAAGTTGATTCAAGAATCGGTTTTGGGCCAGCGCGAAAGCTCCCGCGGTTGGCCTATCGTAACTGGGTCAATATTAAACTAATATGGACCCAGTTACGATAGACCAACCCCGGGGCTTTGGCGCGGCCCAAAACCGATTCTTGAATCAACTTGTGTATATCCAAAAAGTCACAAAACCGAAGCAAGGGCTGCCTTGCGATGTTTGACGTAATCAAACAGAGAGAGGCGGTTTATCTGAAAGAGCTCTTGGAGCAGCAGGCGTTCTTTTTCACCAAGCGCTTCTAAAGCATTCAAGGCTTCCTGTTCGCCCTTTGGGGTTCCTGCCTGCTTTTCCAACAGGGCAATTCTCCAAAGGTTAAAAGCACTGAGCACTTCCTGTTTAGGGTTCGCAGTCTGTAGCAACTCGGCCTGAAGAGCCTTTGCCTCTGCCAAAGCCAGGAGGAGCTCTCCTTCAGAAATGAGAAGAGACGTGCTGGAAAATTGCCGATGCAGGGGAAGCTCTCTCTTTTCCAGAGAGGAATGCAGGAATTTCCTGGCATCCTGCGCTCTCTTAAGATCCATGAAATGCTCCACAATGAGCGCATCAAAAGTCTCATGGAAAGAGGGCTGCTTTTTCAACATAGCTGTAAGTTTATCAAACCCCTTTTCATCTCCTTTCTTCCATTTTTCCAAGAGGAGATGGGCCCTATGATACTTCTTTTCAACGCACGATTTTTTCTTTTGCATCAACTGATAGCTTAGGACAACCGTTGCAAGCGCCACGCATAGAACAGAAAAAGCTCTCTTGAAAGAGCGTTTGATCTCCTTAAACATGCTCATTTCCCCTTTAACTCGACATGGTATAGTTTTGCATAGACTTCCTCCAGATTATCCAGCATCTGCTTGCGCATGAACCTCTCTTCAACCAGCTTTCGCCCTTTTCGTCCCATTTCTTCGCGAAGAAGAGAATTATTTTTGAGCAAAAGAACGGCCTTGGCAAACTCTTTTGGCGCCCGGGGAGGAATGATCATTCCCGTCTGTTGATCTTTGCATACTTCCGGCAATCCGCCGATGGGAGTGGTAATAAGGGGCCGCTTCAAGTAGGCGGCTTGCAGAGCGGCTTGGGAGATCCCTTCATTGGCGGTACTCAGCAATGCAAAGAGATCCATAGCCGCAAGGGCTGCGTAGGGAGCGTCGAGATGGCCGGTAAAAATAACAGCGGAACCTAGACCCATTTCCTCTGCAACTCTTTGATATTCTCGGAGATAACCACCTCCCACAATGATCCACTTGAGATGCTTTTCCTCTCTCAGCGAGTGGGCTGCTTTCAAAAAATCAAAAATCCCTTTCCAGGAGCGCACAAAACAGGCCGTTCCTACAAGAAAATCCTCATCCATTACTCCCAAGGAGGCGCGAAAACGCAAGACCTCTTCTTCGTTGGCTTTCACGAGCAAAGGGTCAATTCCCGTGGGAATACAGACGCAATGCTCCGGCTTTCTTTTCGCCTGCTTACAGATCAGGGGAATGACGCATGAGGAGGTCGTCACTACATAATCCGCAAGAAGCCGATACAAGAGAAGGCTGTTGAGTCCTTTTCTAATGCTCGTCGAAAGATGCCGCGTCCGAATGATCTTCTTTCGCATCAAAAGCGCGGCGCATCCTCCCATCCAGGCGTCGCGCGAAGAATGGGTATTGACAAGCTGGATCTCATGACGGCGCATCAGTTGAAGCAGCAAAAGAAGCGTCTTGAATAAGGCTCTTTTTTTAAAACTCACTTCATAGACAATAAAGCCCTTTTTCCTTGCCTGAAGAGCAAGACCTCCTCCTTGTGAGACAGCAAAGACTATCTCATGGCCGCGCATGCGCATCCCTTCCGCCTCCGTCAAAATGCGGATCTCCTGACCACCCCAGCCTGAAGAGCTTTCCGTATGCAAAATACGCATGCGCTCTATGATCTCGACTTTGCCTCTTTTTGAATAGCAGATTCTAAAGGTCGGCTTTGTACATTTTTTGATAGCCGGATTTCGAGGAGGCGGCTCCCTGGTTGTAATGAATTTTGAAGGAAGGGTTAAATCAACCCTTCCTGAGAAATTCATTACAACCAGGGAGCTGCTCTCCCGAAAGGCGGCCTCAAAAAATGTACAAAGCCGACTAAAGAGCAGAAAGGCTTGATGGCGTCAAGGGCTTGTAGAATTTTGCGATGGCCCGATGAAAAAGGGAGGAAGGGAAGGGCCGCATACTCCTTCCATTCGTGCTCTTTGCTCTCTTTTGGCTGCCGTGCAAGGAATAGAGAAGGAAAGAGAAGAACGCGATAACGCGTAAAGGTCTGCTTGACGGGAGAGAGCGTGTGAGTCAAGACCGCTTGAACCCCCAACTTGTCAAAATGGCCCTTGAGATCCCCTTCCTCAAAATAGGGAAATTCATAGAGACCCGCCATCACCTGTTTCGGCCAGTTTCGCCGCAAGAGAACTCTCTTTCCGCAAAAAATGACCGTCACCCGGCGCTCTTTAAAAAGATAGTTTGTCTTCTGTTTTTTTTTAGGAAGGGAGGCGGCAAGCCCGCTAGCATATCCCCTGCATCCCTGTTTCAGAGGACAGCAAAAGCAAAGAGGGATTCTTTGGCAAACCAAAGCCCCCAGCTCGATGAACGCCTCAAGAGTTAGCGAGGGCATAGAAAGCGGTAAAAGCTGAAGAAGCAGTTCCTCGAGTCTTTTTTTTGTGCGGATGCGGTCGACGGGGTCATCGATCAAAAAGAGCCGGGAGAGAACCCGCGCGACATTCCCATCGACAGCCGCAGCCCTTTCCTGAAAGGCAAACGCACGAATGCTATTTAGAGTATAAGGGCCCACCCCTTTAATTTTGAGAAGCACCTCTCTGTCCGCTCTCTTTCCTAGAAGGAATTTCGCCCCTGCATGGAGATGGCGGGCGCGGGCATAGTATCCAAGACCTTCCCAAGCCTTGATCACTTCCTCTTCTGCAGCGGAAGCTAATGCCTCGATACTGGGAAATTTTTTCATCCACCGCTCAAAATAGGGAACAACGACAGCTGCTTGCGTCTGCTGCAGCATCACCTCAGAGACCCATACCCGATAAAACGAGCGTTCTTTCCGCCAAGGAAGATCTCTCTTTTCCTTTTCAAACCAGTAATTTAGGGCTTCGATATCGATCATAAAGAGGCATTGAATCCCATCTCTTCGTTTTTATCAACCACGACTGGCATGCCCTTTGCTTCCTCTTGTGTCCCATAAACTATCGCTAGGGAGAAGTGATGAAATGGAGTTTAGAACATGACGAGCTGCGTGTAGCCATGCAAAAGGAACTTGCAATTTTACGCGAGCTTCTCTCCAATTTGTTTCAGGAAGAGTTCTTTTTGAATCAAGGGGCCGCACAAGGGATCCGCCAAATCCTCCAAGACCGCTCAGAGTTGCGCAAAGCATTGGAAACGACACGCAAAGAGCGGCTCCTTGTCACCACGGGACTCAAAAAGAGCTTAAAGGTACAGAGCAAAGGAAAAAAGCTCGAGCTGTGCTTCCTTCTTCCAGATGAGGATGAAAACAGTTCGGAAATCCTCTCCTTAAGAGAGCAGAAACGCACTCTTTTATATAAACTGCACGACCAGAAAATGCGCAACTCCTATCTCTCTCGAGAAGGCAAAATCCTCCCAAAAACCCAAAGCGCCCAAAGGAAAAAAAAGAGTGCCGTTGCGACATATCCTAATGAGCCTTAATATGCCGTCATGTCAGAAAAAAAGATGGCCGCTCTTGTGTATGGCCGGATGGCACATCATCTCGACCACATTGCGCCTCTATGCGAACTTCTCTCCATCCCTCTCATAGTCACAGAGATAGACCTTCTTGAGAGCGCCAAGAAATATTATCCTTTTATTGAAACGGTTTATTGGGGCTACCCGGAGCTTGGAGATCAGGTGCTTTCTCGTTTCGATCTCCTTTTTTGTTCTCTCACGCGCTCCTTTGTCGATTCCATCTTTTCCTTTGCGCAGCATGTGCATCAAAAGAGAGTGGCAACCGTCTGGTGCCCTCATGGAAATTCCGACAAAGGACAGCGCACTTATTTTATGGAAGGGCTAAACGAAGAGAGGGCCGCACTGGTCTATGGACAAAAGATCATCGACTTCCTCATTCAAAAAGGAGTCTATTCCCAACTTCAAGCCGCTCTTCCCATCGGAAACTTCCGACACGCTCACTACCTCAAGCATAAAGAACACTATACTGCTCTTCTTCAAGAAGAGGTGGTCAAAAAACTCCCTGTTCTTCCTCAAACTCTGCTGTATGCTCCCACTTGGGAGGATGAAGAAAAGAACAGCTCCTTTTTTGACGCAGCGCCCCATCTGATCCAGCAGCTGCCAAAGGACGCCAATCTCATCATCAAAATCCACCCCAATATCTTAATCCAGCATGAAGTGGACCTCGATGTGTTCCTCGAAAAGTGGGAAAAGAAACCAAACCTCCTGATTGTAAAAGACTTTACTCCTATCTATCCCTTGCTTGATTTTGTCGATCTCTACATCGGCGACATGTCCTCTGTCGGCTACGATTTCCTGACGCTAAACAAGCCGATGTTCTTTTTCAATCCTCATGGAAAAGAGGAAGCATCCGGCCCGGCCCTCTACCTTCATCGGTGCGGACTCTCTCTCTCATCCTCAGAAAACCCTTCTTTCTATTCTCTCATCCGCTCCCATCTCCCCTTTGACAAAGCGCAGTTTTCAGCAGTGAGGAAAGAGGTATATGACTATACTTTTACAAAAAGCAGCGAGGAAGCAGTGCTGAAAGAAGCCATCCTAAAGCTTATTAATTCCTTATGAAAGCGGCCGGTTTCGCTCTCTACAAGCCCACCCATCTCGACCACATAGGAATTCTATGCGAACTTTTAGGCATTCCCTTAATCCTTACAGAAGAGAGCCTAGTTGAAGCCGCGCATCTCTTTTATCCTCACTTGAGCATTGAAAAAAGAACGATGGCAGAGGTTGGCTCTTTCGAGAAGCTGGACGCTTTCGATTTTCTCTTCTTTACCTGCAACATCTGGGCATATGAAACATACGTCTGCGCCAAAGAGATTTACAATAAGAGCACTCGCATCGTCTACTGCCCCCATGGGAATTCGGATAAAGGACACTCTATAAGCAAATACGATCGCTTCCCCCCGAGCGATATCCATCTCTATTATGGCCAGCATATGCGCGATCTTTTAGAGGAGAGGGGCTCTTTAATAAAGATCCGCTCCATGATTCGGACCGGCAATTACCGATTGAATTACTACAAAAAAAGGCGCGCATTTTACGATCAGCTTACAGAACGCCTTATCTTTTCTCGTTTCAAAAACAAAAAAAAGACCATTCTCTATGCTCCCACGCGCGATTCGCACGAAGGGCCCACTTCCTTCTTTGATTCCTGTGGAATTCTCATCGAAGAGCTCCCCAAGAACTACAATCTCATTGTGAAACTCCATCCTGATCTCTTTGAGGAATTTCCTGCACAGACCTATCGCATGATCGGAAAATACTCCCAACATGAGGGAGTTCTCTTTGTAGAGAACTTTCCTCCAATCTATCCTCTGTTGGCGCGGTGCGCCTGTTATCTGGGGGACTACTCTTCGGTCGGATACGATTTTTTAGCTTTCAATCGTCCTCTCTTTTTTGTGGAATCTCACAACAAGGGACTGATGCGATCCGCTCCCACCATCCGCCAGTGCGGCATGACTATCCCTTTTGGAAAGGGGATCTTTCCCTTTATCGAAAAGCACATTGAAGAAAACCAGCAAACTTATTCTTCTGCTAGAGAGAAGATGTACAGCTATACGTTTGGAAAAGATAGAGACATATCAGACATCAAACAAGAACTTTTATACACAAGTTGACTCAAGAATCGGTTTTGGGCCGCGCCAAAGCCCCGGGGTTGGCCTATCGTAAATGGGTCCATATTAGTTTAATATTGACCCACTTACGATAGGCCAACCGCGGGAGCTTTCGCGCTGGCCCAAAACCCCTTCTTGAATCAACTTGTGTATAGACAAAGTAAACACTGTCTAAAAGGAAAACTCCCCCTCTTAAAAGAAAAAGAAGAGGAGTTTTAAAACCCCTTCACTACTTACTGAGAACTGTCGTCGTCAGCATCTTGATCTTCTTGAGTGGAAGCAGCTCCCTCGTCTTCTTGAACATCCGCCGAGTCATCGGCAGGCGTTTCGGTAGCGGACTCTTCTACCTCTTCTGTCTCCGCATCTTTGTAATCTGCCGCAACAACTGAGGTGAGATTAAGAGCAAACAGCGCAACTAACAGGTGTAACCACCTTTTCTTATTCATTGAATACTCCCTATATTTTTCATAACATTTAGTTTTTCTTTCAGCCTCTTTATGAGCGCTGGGCTTGGTTAAAGAGACATAATACCCCTTAAGATAGGAAAGAGAAATGATTTTAGTCAACCTTTTCAAGAACGGAGGACGGGACGAGCCGACCGCCATTTAACGAGAAGATTTGCCAGGATACGGTATATACCGAACGCACTTCAAAACTTGGAATTTCGGCTGCGCCAAAACCTCGGGGTTCGACGATCGCATCTCGCCCCATATTTCTAATATTGGGCGAGATGCGATCGTCGAACCGAGGGGAGCTTTCGCGTCGGCCCAAATCCAATTTTTCAAGTGCGTTCGGTATCAATCGATCCTCAAACAGGTGACAAAAATAGGCTCAAGGACCTATAAACAAGGGATGTCTACTTTTAGGAGGTGTTTTATGTTGCGTTTTCTTTTTTGTTCGCTTTTGTTCTCTTTTAGCGCTTTTGCAGTCGATCAGCCTGCTTCGGATGACGCGCTTCAACAATCCGACGAGATGCTGCAACTCCCGGAAGCACAACCCATGCAGCCTGCCGTTCCGGCACAACCCAATCCTTGCGCCGCGCTCTCTGCCGGCGAGCAAGCCTTTGCAAAAGATTTTGACATGATGCATCAACAACTGTTTTGCAAACAGTTTACTCCTGAACAGCGTCAACAAGCCATGGGCATGGCCGGAAAACGAGATGCTCAAGGCGTTGTTCTGACACCCGTTTCATCCGTGGACCTCATCGCCAAGCAAGCGGGAATCCAGGTTCAGCAAATGATGCCCGGAAAAAGCTGTCCCATGGGTGGAGAAAAATGCCCCATGCAGGGCTGTCCCATGAAATGAAAAGACAAGTAAAGAGAGGGGTCTCATGGTTGGAGTTCCCTCTTTTTTCTTCCTATCCTCATCTTGTACAGGGAGTTTTTCTGCGGCACAAGGGAGTAAGCAAAGGCGCTTTTGCCTCTCTCAATGTCGGCGCCGGGATAGGCGACAACGAAGAGCATGTTAAGGAAAATCTTGAGATCATTCGCGCTCTTCTAGGGATAGAGAGGCTTGTGCAAGGCAATCAAGTCCATGGCACGCAGATCGTCCAGGTTGAAAAAAACAGCCCTTCCTTAGTCGATGAGTGCGACGGCCTGATTACGGAAAAGAGGGGGCTTGGACTTCTGATCAAGCATGCCGACTGCCAGGCTGCGCTCTTTTTCGACCCAAAAAAAGAAATAATCGGCGCCGCTCATGCCGGCTGGAGGGGGAACGTCAAACAGATTTACACAAAAATGGTCAGCAGTTTTGCCGCCATGGGGTCCCGCCCCGAAGATCTTCTTGTTGCCATTTCTCCCAGCCTTGGGCCGGATCATGCCGAATTTAAGGAGTATCGGAAGATGCTTCCAAAAAGCTTTTGGCCCTTTCAAGTCGCCGAGGGGCGCTTCGACCTTTGGGCAGTGGCTAAAAAAGAGCTTCTCGAGGCTGGCGTTTTAGAAAAAAACCTCCAGATCGCCTCTTTATGTTCCTTTTGCCACCCCAAAGATTTTTTTTCTTATCGGCGCAATCCTCTGACCGGAAGAAATGGGACGGTCATTGCTCTGAAATCCTAACATCCGCTATCTTTAATGACGATTTGCTTGATTTTTGAGCCTTGAATTCAATTTGTCTTTGCATATTCTTTCCAAAGATGCCGGCTCAAATCGCGAGAAATTGAGTTTGCTTTGATATAAAAGGGGAATGATGCCTGCCATTATTGTCGTTGGCCTCCAGTGGGGAGATGAAGGAAAAGGGAAAATGATCGACATTCTCTCCCAGCAGGCTGAGTTCATCGTACGCTCTCAGGGAGGACATAATGCCGGGCACACTCTCCTCACTCAAGGGCAAGAGTTTAAATTTCATTTGATTCCCTCCGGCATTCTACATGCGCATACCCGCTGCGTGATTGCAGGAGGGACCGTCATCCAACCCAAAGCTCTCTTAGAAGAAATTAACGAGCTTCAAAAGCGCGGCGTCTCTGTCAAAGATCGCCTCTTTATCTCCCCTTCGGCTCATGTGATTTTTCCCTACCACGTCCTCTTGGACGCTCTCTTGGAGTCGCTAAGGGGAAAAGAGGCCATCGGGACAACGCAAAGAGGCATCGGCCCCTGTTATACAGACGCCTCTTCGCGGCAAGGAATTCGCATCGCAGAACTCATCCGCCCCTCCGCTCTACGCCGCAAACTTCAAACCACCCTGCCTCATGTCAATGCAACCCTAGCCTCTTTTAACAAAGCCCCCTTTTCATTAGAGGAGATTGTTGCAGAATATTCCGGCTATGGAACCAAACTATCCTCTTTTGTCGCGCCTGCTGAAGAAATGATTTACGATGCTATAAAACAATCCCGCCCGGTTCTTTTCGAAGGAGCGCACGGGACCTATCTGGACATCACGTTCGGCTCTTACCCCTTTGTCACCTCTTCTCATACTCTTGCAGCGGGCGTTGCCTGCGGGGCTGGAGTAGGCCCCACCCGGATCGATCATACCCTAGGAGTGCTCAAAGCCTACACTACCCGGGTCGGCCGAGGCCCCTTGCCGACAACTCTTACCTCAAAAGAGCATGCCCTCTTCTTGCCTCCTGAAAGAGCGCGCGAAGTGGGAACGACAACAGGAAGAGAGAGGCGCCTCGGCTGGTTCGATGCCGTGCTTGCACGCCACGCCCTTGGGTTAAGCGGAGTCGATTCGATCGCCTTGATGAAGCTCGACATCCTAGACTCGCTTGACAGCGTAAAGATCTGCACCGCCTATCGTCTCAACAAAGAGAAAATTTCCCTTCCTCCCCAGACAGAAGAGGAGTGGGAGGAGATTGAACCGGTCTACGAAGAGCTTCCGGGCTGGAAAAAGGCCACCTCTTCTATAAAAAAATTAAAAGATCTTCCCAAAGAGGCCCGTGCCTATCTCGATCGCATCGAAGAGCTCTTAAAAATCCCTTTTAGTTTTGTTTCACTTGGTCCCGATAGAGAACAAACCCTTGTCTTACACAACCCCTTTTGCCCACATGCCCTCTCAGCTTCTTAACTCTTCTTTCCCATCTTCGTCTCGTCTGATTGAAAAAGAGATCTCTTGCTTCGATCCCGATCTTTTACCCCGCCATGTGGCCATCATCATGGACGGGAATCGAAGATGGGCAAAGCACCGCGGCCTTCCTCCCACTGCAGGTCATTGGCGAGGAGCTGCAACTCTCACCCGCATCGTCCGCGCCTCCTCCGACCTGGGGATCAAAACACTTACCGTCTTTGTTTTCTCGACGGAAAACTGGAAGCGTCCTCCCGAAGAGATCGATGCCCTTATGAACTTGATTAAAATTTATCTCATCAAGCAACGGGAAAGTATGTTAAAAGAAGGGGTAAGACTAGATAGCATTGGAGATTTATCTCCTTTTCCCAAGGAGGTGCAAGAGGAGCTCGAAAAGACAAAAAAGGTCACTGCGAACGGCTCCAAGATTGACCTTGTCCTCGCGCTTAATTACGGGGGTAGAGATGAAATCAAACGGACAATCCAAGCTGTGGTCAAAGATTGTTTAGAAGGAAAGCTCTCTTCAGAAACGCTCACAGAGGAGACCATCACTTCCTATCTCGATACGGCAAAATGGGAAGATCCGCAGCTGATTATCCGCACAAGCGGAGAAAAACGCTTGAGCAATTTCCTTCTCTGGCAAGCCTCCTATGCAGAGGTCTACATTTCCGAGGTTCTCTGGCCCGATTTTCAAGAAAAGGATCTTTTCCAAGCATTAAAAGAGCATCAAAGGAGAGTGCGTCGGATTGGCTGCTAAGATAAAAGATCTCAACACTCGCCTTCTCTTCTCAACGCTTTCCACAGCAGCGGTTGTGCTCCTCACCCTCTTTTCCCCTCTTCCCTTTATGGGCTGGCTGCTCACCTGCACGCTGGCGCTCCTTGCAGGCATCGCTGTCTGGGAGTATGCTAAGCTCGCACGCGCGAAAGATTTTAAGCCCGCCACTTTCTGGATGATTGCTTTTGCCGTCGTTGAAGTCTTTTCCCTCTTCGCGGCAATTAGGATTCCCGCGCTCTCTCAACTCCCTCTTTTTGTTCCTTTTAGCGGCCTTGTCGCTTTTTTTATCATCCATTTTAAAAATCCTTCCCAAGCTATTCTCCATATTGCCCTGCAATTTTTTGCCATCTGCTACATTGCCATCCCTTTGGGCCTGATGCTTGGAATTCTCTTCTTTTTCTCGCCTGATCTTCCCTCTTTCGACGGCCGATGGTGGTTTTTCTATCTCATCTTTGTGACCAAAATCACGGATATCGGGGGATACTTTGTGGGAAGGTTGTGGGGAAGACGCCGTCTTGCCCCTGTGATCAGTCCTCAAAAGACTCTTGAAGGATCCCTTGCAGGACTTTTCTGCTCCGTCTTGCTTAGCGTGGCTTTCTCCTATCTTGGCGCTGCCTACTCTCAGGGAGGATTTCTCCTGCCCCTCTCTCATGCCATCTGGTTTGGAGCGCTTCTTGGCATCCTTGGGCAGGTTGGAGATTTAGCGGAGTCTCTTCTTAAACGCGACGCTCTTGTCAAAGACAGCAATGCGCTTCCGGGCATTGGCGGCATTTTAGACTTGATCGACTCTCTTTTATTAACAACTCCTCTTGTCTACTTTTACATTCGGACCTTTTTATGATCATTGCCATTGACGGCCCCTCCGGGACAGGAAAAACCACCGTAGCGCGCAAGGTTGCCCAAAGGCTGAACTTCGCCTACTTCGACACGGGGGCCACCTATCGTGCCATCACCTGGTTTTTTTTACAGAGAAAAACGCCCCTGGAGGAAGAGAAGCAGATTAAAAAAGCGCTTGAAGGCTTTGAATTCTCTTTTAAAGCTGTCGGGCAAGAGAGACGCTACTTCGTCGGGCCCGAAGATGTCACCACCGCCATCCGCACTCCTCTTGTAACCCGTTTTGTCTCACAGGTCTCAGCTTTAAGGCCCGTGCGCGAAGTCGTCTGGAAAAGACAAAGGGATGCGGCCAAAGGTCAAGATGCCGTATTTGAAGGCCGCGATATGGGGACGGTCGTCTTCCCGGATGCCGACCTCAAGATCTTTTTAACGGCACGCCCTGAAGTGCGCGCTCAAAGAAGGCTCAAAGAACTTGAAGGAGACAAAAGCGTCAGTGAAGAGCAGCACCGCCACATGCTCGAAGAGCTTATGCAACGCGACCGGCTTGACTCGACGCGCAAGCTTGCCCCCCTCAAACAAGCCCGCGATGCACATCTGATTGACACCTCTGACTGCACTGTCGATGAGGTCGTCGAAATGATTCTCAATATGGTTGCGGGGAATGTCAAAAAAAAATAAAGGTCATTTCCTTTACCGGACAACCATTGCCCTCTTCCGGTTCTTTTTTAAACTCTGCTACCGCCTAAAAATCTACGGACTTGAGCATCATTTTACAGGCGGCGCCCTGATTGCCTCGAACCACGCCTCTTTTTTCGACCCACCGCTTCTTGCCGTTGCCTGGCCGGAGGAGGTCTATTTCCTTGCCCGAGAGACTCTCTTTAACATCCCCCTCTTCGGAAGATTCATCTACGCGTTGAATGCGCGCCCCGTCCGCGGCACCGCTAAAGATATCGCAGTCTTCAAACTCCTCTGCTCTCTTCTCGAAGAAGAAAAAAAGATCATCCTCTTTCCCGAAGGAAGCCGCGCTCTCAACAACCGGCTCGGCCCCTTGAAACAGGGGGCGTCCTTTTTAATCCTCCGCACTCATAAAGCCATCATCCCCGCCTACATCCACGGCACTTATGACGTCTGGAACCGCAAGAGAAAATTTCCCAAGCTCTTCGGCAAGATCTCTTGCATCTTCGGCAGCCCTCTGCGCTACCAAGAGTTCGCTTCTTTAGAAAAAAAAGCGGCGGAAGCGGCCCTCACTCAGCGGCTCAAAGAGAGAATCTTAGCTTTAAAGGAGTGGTTCGAAGCAGGCGCTCAAGGATCCCCTC
>Ga0155496_149_pt1 | contig 53872 bp, 41 predicted proteins | sample RifCSPhighO2_12_FD_107154 | JGI IMG/M metagenome (GOLD analysis project Ga0155496, IMG submission 107154) | Chlamydiae bacterium RIFCSPHIGHO2_12_FULL_49_32
TGTCTTCCTGCTTCAACTTCAACAGTTACTAACTCTAGATGATGACGACGCCATGCGAAAAATCAATTCGTTACTCCGTCGGCAATTTCCCGGAGACGACTTAATTAACCAAGTCCATCACCTCATCCACCTTTCCTTTAGGGATCCAATGAGAGAAGATCTCAAAAAACGAATCCTTCAGATTGTAGAGAGCCGGCTCCCCTGCGTTTAAGCTTGATCTTTCAAAAAAGAACCTGCCCTTCGGCAGAGAGCTCGCCGTTTCGTCGCGATACTTATACCGAACGCACTTGAAAAATGGGAATTTCGGCTGCGCCAAAGCCTCGGGGTTCAACGATCGCATCTCGCCACATATTTCTAATATTGGGCGAGATGCGATCGTCGAACCGAGGGGAGCTTTCGCGTCGGCCTAAATCCAATTTTTGCAGTGCGTTCGGTATACCGCTTGCCTACATTATATTTGAATGGTAAAGTGGGAATATATTCTGCTCTCAAAAACAATGCTCACTCAAGATCTCAAAGAGGCGTGGTTTCAGTTTCTCGACTTTGTTCAAGACAAATGTAGCGCAACGGAATTTGAAAACTGGTTTGCACCGATCAAAGTCCTAGAAGGAACAAGCGGAGAACTCACGCTTCAAGTTCCCAACATCTTCGTCCAGCAGTATCTTATCGACAACTACAGGAAAGATCTGCGCTCCTTTTTGCCTGAGCGTTCCGACGGCTCGCTCTCTCTTCGCTTTTCCATCGCCGACGAACCGCCTCCCAACCCGCCTGCCCTTCCTCAATCTTCGCTGCCCCAAACCCCCTCTCTAAATGACGGAGTCAAGCTCAACCACGCGTACACCTTTCCTCACTTTATTGAAGGTCCGGCCAATCAGTTTGTCAAATCGGCCGCTCTCGGCGTCGCCATGCGTCCGGGAAAATCCTACAATCCTCTCTTCATCCATGGGGGAGTCGGCCTGGGAAAGACCCATCTCTTGCATGCCATCGGCCATTATGTGATGGAACATCACAAAAAGCTCAAGATTCAGTACATCAGCACCGAAGGGTTTATCAATGACCTTGTCAGCAGCTTGCGCAACAAATCCAGCGCCAAACTCAAACAGTTCTACCGCTGTCTGGATGTTCTTTTGATTGACGATATTCAATTCTTGCAAAACCGTCTCAATTTTGAAGAAGAGTTTTGCCACACTTTTGAGGCGCTCATCCAGCAAAGCAAACAGGTCATCGTCACGAGCGACAAACCTCCCGGCCAACTGAAGCTTTCCGAGAGAATGATTGCGCGCATGGAGTGGGGCTTGGTCGCCCACATCGACATTCCCGATTTCGAGACCCGCGTCGCCATCTTGCAGCACAAAGCCTCTTTAAAGGGCATCCGTCTCCCTCACAAAGTCGCCTATTTCATCGCAGAGCACATCTTCAACAATGTACGCCAACTTGAAGGAGCTCTCAATCGTTTGAGCGCCTATTGCCAGCTGATGGGCAAGGAGATCTCCGATGAAGTGATGGCATCGAGTCTGGGAGAATGGGTGCAAACACGCCCTTCCAAGAGGATCTCCGTCGAAGCCATCCTCAAAAGCGTAGCGACGCTCTTCGAGGTGAAAGAGAGCGATCTGCGCAGTCCCAAGCGCACCAAAAAGATCGCCTTTCCACGCCAGGTAGCCATGTATCTGGCCAAAGAGCTGGTCAGCGACTCTCTTATGAAAATCGCCCAATCCTTTGGGGGGAAAACTCACTCCACGCTCCTGCACTCGTGGAAAAAGATTGCCCACCAAGTTGAAAAGGACGAGAAACTCAAACGTCAAATCGAGATGGCCAGAAGAGACATAGAAAAATGAATTCATTAAGAATCTCTACGCCTCCATTACCCACTATTTTAGAAGACGTCGAATGGAACGGCTCCGCACAGGACGAAGGTCAAAACCTCAAATTCTCTTTTTCAAATGACAATCGCATCACCTTTGAAGAAGGTCCTTCCGCCTCTGACAAGGAGGTCTTCTTGCCTCACCATAATATCGAAGAAAACCACAAAGAGCATCCCCAAAGCCCTCACAATAGCCGCTTCGAAAAAGATCAAGAAAAGATTTTCCACCTCACCAAGCGCAGCATCGTTCTGGAAGAGACGATTAGGGAAATGCACGAAAATTTAGAGGCATTAATGAAAGAAAAAACGGCGCTCGAAGAGCAAAACAGGCTCTTGAAGCACCTCCTGGCAGAGAAGCAGCAACCGCTTCCTCCGGAAGTTATACCCAAACAACCTGAAGAATTGGGAAAAACCAATTCTTCAGATTGTTTGTATATATAAAATGGCATCTCTTACCTGCACTCTTTTGCAGGAAAAGGCTCTTCACTTCTGCAGGCGACGGAAAGTCCAAAAACAGGCCCTGAAAAGCTGTTCTTCAATGCCTCTGCAGCCATGCGAAACGTCATTTGCGTTGTCATAAAATCTGCGATCAGAAGCAGGGTTTGATCCGCAATTTTCCTTTTCTTTCTTAAGACAAAAAGCTCTTGAGAAAAGCCTGTTTTGAGAATAGATAAAGAGGGCCGAAAGAGAAACCGTCCCACCTCCCTTGCAAGAAGAGCGTTGGAGTCGTAGCCAACAAAAAAGCGGCTTCCCAAGGGAAGAGGAAGAGGTAATATGAGATCGGGAATCGGCCAATTCAGCGCCACCAACTGTGCTGTAATAAACGCAGCGAACGTGCGCGCGAGCGCGAACTGACGTCCCTCTTTGAATGCGGTTAAAAGAGAGACGACAGGGCCTTCATATTCAAAAGCGGCCGCTAACCGAAGCGCTTGCGCAGGACAGCGGCCGCACAGGCTCTTTCTATTCTCAAGAGGAGCAAAACAGACCCTGCAGCGCTCGCCGGGAGAGAGCAGCGTAAACTGTTCAAGGCACGCTTTGCAGAGAAGCTTTCGCTCTTTTACGAAGGCGCTGCAGTGAAAACAAAGAGGAGGAAAGAGAAAGTTAAGGGCTGTTCGAAAAGCGGTCATCTCACGGGAAGTCTTAAGATTTCCCACCTCCCCTCTTTTCTTTTTCCCTGCAAGAAAAAAGAAGGGCTCTCCTTTTCCTGGAAGATAAGCATAAACGAGCTCAGATCGCTTGGAGTGCAGAGGGCTTCAAGTGTGCCCCGAAAGCTCTCTCTCTCTTTGTCTTTAACCAAAAAGGTTCCATAGGCCCATCTCTCTTTTCTCTTAAAAAGCTCAAATCTCTCTGAAGAGATCGTGCAAAGCTCTCTCTTTTCGTTCATCGAAACGGCCCCGAGATGGCGGCAGGTGAGCGTCTGGCTCTTTCCATCAAAGCAAAGATCGCAAACAAGCTCATGCGCCTTCAAGAGATTCCCAAAGGAAAATTCTCCCTTTGAAAGATGCGCTCGCATCATCCAGGGGGCATCTTTTGCCTGATAGATGTCAAGAGAGGTTTCATAAGATAAAGTCAAGGGCAGATCGCTCTTCACTGTTCCGCAAAAGAGAGGAAGAGAGAGATGCCATTGCTTCTTGACGAGATTGCCTTCAAGAAGCCATGTGGCGGTCTTCTGAGAAGAGAGCAAGGTAAATGGAAAGGCGCTATGCTTCAAAAAGGCATCTTTTACCGTCACGGAACAGTGCAGATCAGGGTATGCATAGCTTCCCTGAAGACTCAGCTTGCCTCCCCATTCTAAAGAAGGAAAGAGAAGAGCAAGAAGAGGCGCATAAAGAGAGGGAGCGAGCTGTTGGGAGGCAAACCGGAGACGCTCAATCCGGGTTTTTAATAGATCGGCTTCTACATGCAAGGGAGGGCCGGGAGTCTCTTGCATCCGGAGATGAGCAATGATCTTGCAGGAGGGGTAGGCGCCCAGGATCTCACCCTCAATCTGCAAAGGGAGCTCCTCGCTCTCTTGATACGCCTCGGCAAGCTCTTGGGAAAAGAGAGAGGCGACCTGATCGATGCCTCCCTGCAGGCAAAAACGCGTTTTATCAAAGAGAGAAGGGCCCTCCGCTACAAGTCTCCCTTCGAGTCCTGCAAAGGAGCCTTTGGCGTCACATGCGAACATGCGGCCGACCTCCGCGGAAAGGGCGCCTTGAAGATGGGAGAGATTCCACATCTCCCCTGTTTCTGAGATCAAATCTGCATCCGCGTCCTCAAACAAGAAGCGGCAGTGATCTAACTCTCCCTCTTGTGAAAAGAGCGCGCTCCCCTCGCACCTCTTGACCCCTCCCAGCCATCCTTTGTGCAAGTTTTGCAGCTTCAGATCTAAAAATGAGCACTTCCTCATCTCGATCCCTTTCTCACTTGAAAAAAGTTCTCCATTGAAGAGCCCTTCGCTCACTTCCCATTCTAAAAGAGCAGGGAAGCGCTGGCCAAAAATCTCTTGGCCCACCTCGACAATTTCCCTGTCGCACTCTCTGAAAACAGCATGAAGCCCCCCCTCGTCGCTGCAAATCAATTTCAGGTGCGCCGCAGCTTTCTTCTCAAAATCCATCTCTATCTCTAGCGCCCTAGCACGCCAGTCATCAGCACGAAGCACTCCCATGCAGGCAAGGGAGCTCCCTTCCCGGAGCAGGACTCCCTGAACTGTTCCTACAAGCGGCTCTCGAGGAGATTTTGATACGGCTGCCTCCACCCTTGCAAGTTCCCAGTCTCCTTGTCCAAATGGATTCTGAAGCACGACTTTCCCTTCGCTCAAAGAGGCCTTTAGGGAGAGCTCTTGAAGAGAGTTAGGAAGAGTCACGGAAAATTCTCCCTTCTGGAAAAAGAAGTCCATGCTCTCTTTGGGCTTTCCAACGATGAGATTTTGTACTCTTCCCTCCCCTTTCAGCGTCAGAGGAATAAAAGAGGAGTCCATCTCTCCTTCTCCTGAAAATTCCACCGTGCCTCCACGCACTTCCCAGTCGGGCAAGAACCCTGCAAGGGAGGCGAGGGGAGCTCCTTGCACCCTCGCCGTGTATTCTGATTCTTTCCACGAGGCAACGAAGAGAGGACACCGCTCTTCCGGGTCGGAAGAGATTCTCGCCTCGCCTCCCTTCTCTTTTTGATTCCTGAAAAAAAACTGCCACTTCTCATCGCCGAAAGAGAGGACTCCTTCCCATCGCACGGAGTGGATGCGGGCCAGTAAAGAAGAAAACCGGGAACAGATCGACAGGAGATCTTCTCCCTTCCCCTCCAAAAGGACGTCTTTCATCTTTAAACTAAGGCGCAAGGAAAAGGGAGAAAGGGCGCACCGGATCTTGAGTTTTACCTCAGGCGCTTCCAGGCGCCACTCTGCGGCTGAAAGGGAGACCTCTTTCAGATGAAGAGAGCTCCCTTCGATGCTGCTCTTTTTGAAGGCTGCCTTAACCTCAGGAAAGGAAAGAGCCAGCGCTCCGCGCACCCCCCATTGAAACAGAGAGTCCCGAAAGAGAACAAGAGAGAAAACAAAGAGAACAAGCACGGCAAAAAGAGTCTTTTTCCAACCTCTCCTGCTTTTTCGGATCATGTTTTTAGCCTTAAACTCTAAGTGACCATCTCGAGATATCTTTGCCGGCTGAACAGCTTCTCTACCTCATCGGGGCTCTCTAGGCGCATCTTAAAAAGCCATCCCTCTTTTTCCGGAGAGAGGTTGAGCTTGTCGATCTTTTCTCCTTTCAAATCATTAACGGCAAGCACTTCGCCGGATACGGGAGCATAAAGATCCGCTGCGGCCTTTGTCGACTCGATGACGCACACCTCTTCATCTTGCTTCACTCTCTTTCCCACAAAAGGAAGTTCGACATAGACAATATCTCCAAGCTCGCGCTTGGCGTGTTCGCTAATTCCTACGGTACCAATCCCCTCTTCATCGATCAAGATCCATTCATGCGTTTTGGAATACTTCATATGACCTCAAGGTAAAAAATGCAAACTGGCCCACAAACTGCTTTGTTGGCCGATGTTGTAAAGAACAGAAGAGAGAGTGAAGTGCTGGGGAGCGCCCTGGTAGCGGTTCAGCTTGTAGGTAAATCCCAGGCGCGGACATTGAACAGGATCAAATCCATGCAGGGCTGCGGAGGGGAAAAAAATCTTCATCTCATAGTGCTTTCTTCCCATATCACTCTCTACTTCAATAAGATCGGGGTCGCACAAGGGATGGCTCTCTTCCGAACGGAAGTGGGTCACTTCCTGAACCCGGATGCCGTAGGCGGGCTGGGGAAGGAGGATAAAGTGGTGGCAAAAGCCGGTAGCGTAACCGGCGCTCTTCACGTCGCGCGTGTCAAAAAAGAACTCCATGCTATCTCCCTTAGCGTAGTCTGGATAGAAAGACTCTTGAAAGGGCTGATTTACTTTTACTAAAAGAGAGACTCCCTCTTCGCTCCACCCCAAAAACACTTGGGCAAACGGCTCCTCGTTAAGAAGGGCGGAGGTGTCCGGAAGAAGCGCGCCTTTGAAAGGCTCTCTCTTCACATAGGGAACGCCAAGAGAGAGTCGAAAAAAATCAACAGGTAACAGCGGCGGGACGCTTTCTAAAAGAGGAACGTTCACCCATTCTCCCGTTTAATTTCGACAATACCGCCCTTCTCTTGAAGTTCTTGCAAGAATGCTTCGAAACGGAGGCGCTTGGCATCATCGGCAAGAAGGGCCTTGCCCTTTTCGCGCAGCGCTTCACTTCCCTCAACTCCTCCGCTTTCTCGGGAAAGAAGATGGAAAAAAGAGGCGGCTCCCGTGCTGCTTCCTTGCACGGAAGACCACGCAGGGGGGGCCAGGGCAAAGAGCTCCTCGACATCAAAACCTTGAGGATCTTTGCGTGTCAGCAGGGCTTCTCTTTTCTGAATGAGCCAAGGAACGCGGGCGCCTGTCTTTTCACATGAGATCCAAAAAGAAGTCTCGTTTTGTTCTAACTCAGCTTTGACTCTTTGGACGAAGGGAACAAAGCGATTCCATGCATAGAAGTCCAAGGAGGGCTGTTTTCCTTCGCATCCGAGCGCTCTTTCTAAAGCTCTAAAAAGAGGGGCAAGAAGCAGAGCTCCCACACGCTCTTTCACTTCGCTAAGCGGTTTTACGCCTCCTTCTTTTGTTCGAAACGAGGCATCCCTCAGCGCCATCTCTTTGCAGCTCATTTCCAATTTGCGCTCAAGAAGCTCTGAGAAAAGCGGATCGCTTTTGACTTCGGCAAAGGTGAGAAGTTTCTTGTTTTGAGCTCTCTCCAAGACGCGCACCGTCAAATAATGGACGCCGTCCTCAGAAAAATTTTCTAATTGCTCGCTGGATTGAAGAGCCTTCCAAAAAGCCTGAAGATCCTTCACTCCCTTAAAGGGCAAGGGATGGGTCCCTTTCATCCTAAAACTGACCCATTCATGATGCAGAGGGGCTTGTTCAAAAGCCGCAGCGAGCCTTGGAGAATCGTTTTTCACCATCTGCTCCCGTGCAAACTGATCGATTGCTTTACGCTTCTTTTCAAAAAGCGCGTCCAGAAAGGCAAGCCGGGAATCCATGGTCCCCCCCTCCTCTTTTTCAAGAACGGGAAATTCCTTTTTAAGAAGCGTCCAGTGAGCCGTCTCGCCTTCCCAGTTAAGGGTCTCTTTCAGCGGAATGTCCAAAGAGAGCGTGGCAAGATCCACTTCACGCCACTCAAGACGCAGCGCGCTTGAAATGAGCTCAGGACAGCGCTTCTCCACCTCCTCTACGCTAAGCAGCTCTTCGGGGAGATCCGCTCTTAAGGCATGCTCAGGGGCCGTCTTCTCAAGATAAAACTGAAATCGGAGAAGATCGTCAAACGCGCCCAGCCTAAGCTCTTGAGGGAGTTCGTAGAGATCGACTTTAGCCGATTCATTGGCAAAGGCGGCAAAACCGTCATAGAAGAGAGGATCATGCAGAAGCGTCTTTCCCGACATGTCGAGAAGGCGAGAAAAGAGAAGGACTTTTTGCCAGGCTGCAACCATGCTCGTTTCTTCAAAACCGAGCAGCTTAGCTTCCTCAAAAAGGTAGCGGGAGGCATCTTCTAATGAAATCTTTTGGCCGTACGTCTTCTCGGCTCCGGTGATGGCGTTGTGAAGAAGATCCCCTCTGGCCTCTTCCAAAGAGAGAGTGATCCCCTCCCTCTTTGCCCGGGCGGCTCCGCTCAAAATCGTTTGGCTGATAAGATCAATAAAAGCCTCTCCAAACCAATCCTTAACGGAATCGAACCCAAAGAGAGAGAGATCTCTCCTTTCCAGTGTAGGGTCCGGTGAGATCCAGGAGTACTGCTTTTGCTGCAGAAGCAGCATTCTCTTCACCAAATCCGGAGGAATCTTCTTTTGTTCCAGAAAAAGCGAGGCTAAAAGAGAGAGCGTCTTAGGTTGAGCTTTAAGCTGCGCCTTGAGCTCTTGAAGATGTTCATTCACCTTGGGAGCTAAGCTCTCCCACACCTTATCTGCGCAAATAAAGGGAACTTCCGGATGGACATAGGGCTGATAGCTTTTCACGCGTTCCAGCCGCTCCTCAAGATCCCGACTGAGAAAGGGGAAAAAGGCGGCAGCAAGCCTCTCCGCCAGCTGAGGCCTTAAGATGCTCTTTTCTAAAAAATCATCGTGGAGCAAGTTGGGCATCCCTGACTTAATGGTCTCTTGAGTCAGAAGGCGAGAAACTGCCGTCAGCTCCTTCAAGGTGAAAGAGGAGCCGTCAATGCATCTTCCTGCAACGGAATCTACCTCCTCTTTTTGAGCAGGAAGATAGCTCCTGAAAGAACCGAAAAAGGAGAAAGAGATGACGATAAAAAATGTGACAATGAAAAAGAAGAATTTTTGATGCTTGCGAAAAAATTTTAACATAGGCGCTCTCTCCTTTTTGTTGTCCTTGGCGCACCGCCGGAACAGAAAGGGTTAAAGAGGGCAGATGATGCGCTCTTTTTGCCTACAATCTGTAAACTCCGGCAAGAATTGTCGGGGCAAAGTATAGCATAGGAAGGATTTTTTCTTTCACTCTCCCGCCGTGAGCAAATAGGCAAGGCAGGCGGGTCCAAAAAGTTGCAAACTCGAGTTCAAACGAAACTTTGAAAAAGATTGCACTAAATTTTTTCTTCCCCACAATGTTTGCCATGCAACATGCAAAAAGGAGGAGGCGTTATGGCTTCCATTGCTCCTTTGGAGCGTACTCTCTTAGGCGTTGTAAACACAATTGCCCGCAGCGCCTATGTGACTGAAAAAGAGGTCAAAGAGGTCCCCTTTTACGAAAGGATCTTTCGCGCTCTCTTTGCCTGGACCGGCTTGATCGACTCCACGATCCAATCGTGTGCGCGAAGCAGTCTGGATTTAATAGCAAAAGAGTGGGCCCGAGCCAAGAGGGCTTCGGAAGACAAAGGCCTTCTTCTCTTCAAAACCCCCTTTGTGCGCTCCCTTTTCGAAGAAGATCTTGGCTCCCCTCTGAAAACGCTTTACAAAGAATCGATGAAAGCCCATGCGGTGGTCGTCAAGTCTCTTTCCGATTCCTTCGGCGTACATCGCGAGACGCTGCGCCTCTCTTTTGAAGACCAGTTGGCCCTTGCAACCTATTATGTTCATCACAAAGACAATGATCGCGCCTTAAAACTGCTCGAGCCGGAATGGATGCAGCAGGACCCCCAAGCTCTCTTTCTTCTCTTTCACTTGACAGAGAATCGGGAATTTTTGGAACGGGCTGCAAGCATGCGTTTTCCCAAAGCGCAGATTGCCCTCGCTACCCTGCATCTAAAGGGACGCTGCGGGTTGGAGCCGAATCGCTTGTATGCCAAGCAACTCCTGAAAGTGGCAAGCGAAGAAAATGACAAGGAGGCAAAGGAGTTGCTGCAGAAATTAGAAGAGGAGGAAAAAGGCCTCCTCTTTCGTTTTTTCTCTTTTTTCTCTCCGAAAAAAACGGAACCTCAAAAGCCTTTCCCAAGTTCTGAAATAGAGATAGATTCCGTTGCGGCTTGTCCAGAAGAGCCACATGAGATTGAGCCAAAAAGGCCTTTGGATGCACAAGGACAAGATGAAGCGGATGCGGATGAAGAGACGGCAGAACCCCTTCCCTTCGATGAAGAGAACAAAACTCTTGCTCTCTTTCACCCTTCATCTCAGATCTTAACTCTCCGCGAGCTCGAAAGGGACGCCGCCGCAGGAAAAGGAGAGGCTCACCTTGAGCTTGCCATCCGGTATCAAAAGGGAGAAGAGACTCAAAGAGATCCAGACCGTGCGCGCTCCCACTTACAGAGGGCTGCCAGCGAAGGCAATGAAGAGGCTCTGGGGGTGCTCTGTTTTCAACGCCGCCCGAATCTTCAAGAAGACTCTTTTAACGCAAGTGATGCAATCGACGCTTTAGATCCCCCGAGCGAAGAGGAGAAGACCCAAACCTTAGTCGTTACGGGACACGACTTTCTTAAGTCCGGCTCTCCTCTCTATGATCCTGAAGCTGCCATGAAGTGCTTTCAAAGGGCGAGGCAGAGAGGAAGCATCGAGGCGGTCCATTCCATGGGTCTCTACTATGATAGGATCGCCTTAAAGCCTAATCAGGCATTCAAACAATATCAGGAAGCGGCCGATAAGGGCTGTCTCCCCGAAGCCCAGTTTGAGCTCTCTCAATGTCTCTTCTATGGATTGGGATGCAAAAAGGAGATTAAAAAAGCTCTAAAGTACCTTCAGCTCTCATCCGATCAAAACTTTCCTCCTGCAATAGAGAACCTCTCGCGCTTCTACAAAGAAGGAATCGGAGGAGTGGATCAAGATGTTAAAAAAGCAGAAGAACTTCTCCTTAAACTTCAGGAGATGGAAGAGATCGTTCCGGGCGATGTGCTCGTTCAACTTGGCGACCTCTATCACAAGGGATCTCTTTTAGTCGGCCAGAATCTCTCTGAAGCCTTTCGCCTCTTTGAAAAGGGAAGGGAAAAGGGAAGCGTTCTGGCCTATCTTAGGATTGCCGACTCTTTAAAAGAGAGCAATCCTAAGAAAGCCTTTTCTTTCATTAAAGAGGCGCATCAACTCGAATTGCTCCAAAAGGGAAAACGCCACCTCCTCTTCAGTGAAGGGATTGCCGCCTACTCTCTCGGCCTCTGTTTTGAAACGGGAGAGCTGTGCGCCAAAGATCCCCAGCTCGCTTTGCATTATTTCCATGAAGGGGCCCTTGAGGGTTGTGAGGCGGCATGGGAAAAACTCGCCAAAATCTACGAACACGGCGCTCTTTCAACCTCCTTCAGCCTCTCTTTGAAAAAAAGAGAGGGTCTCAGTAAAAAGATGCGCTCCTTTATTGAAAAATTTCGCGTCAACCGCCAGTTCAACAGAAAAGAGCTGCAAAAAGTCTTCAAAAACCCCCTTTCGGGAGACTAAGGATCAATAAGCTTTGGCAAAAAGGACTCTTTGAGGGCTTTTTCGCCCCGTAAAGATACATCTTCCCTCTTCGGTGCCGCCGTCCAACGGAAGGCAGCGTAGAGTTACACCCAATTCCTCCTGAATCTTGTCTTCTAAGACAGGATCCTGGCAAAAGTGAACGGAGGCAAAGCCTCCATGGATCTCAGGAGCTTCTCGATTTTGAGGCGTGAAAAAAGAGAGAAATTCCTCTTTTTGATCGATTCTTCGAGTGTGCCGGTCTCGGAAAGAGAGCGCTCTTTGAAAAAGAGAGCGCTGGATCTCCTCGAAAAGGGAGGGAGCTCTTACGAGGAATTCTTCAGAAGAGAGAGTGAGCGCCTCTTTGTGAGGGCGGTCGCGTCGATAGACGGAAAGAGTGCGGGACTCCACCTCCCTAGGGCCCACTTCGATGCGCATAGGCACTCCTTTCTTGATCCATCCCCACGTCTTTTCACCGCCGCGTATCTCTTTCTCATCGACAAAGACGGAAATAGGCGCTCCCTGATAGGTCAAGTGGCGCAATTTTCCAGCCAAAGCATGAGCATAGGAAAGGACGGCGCTTTTACTCTCCTCCTTGTGAATGACGGGAAGGATGACAAGCTGCGAGGAGGCAATGCGTGGAGGAAGAATCAATCCGTCATCATCCCCATGCACCATCACGAGGGCGCCGATCATGCGGGTCGTCAGCCCCCACGATGTCGTCCATGCATACTTTTCCTTTTCGTCTCTGTCAAAAAACCGGATCCCTGCCGCCTTTGCGAAGTTCTGGCCAAGAAAGTGCGAGGTGCAGCACTGAAGCGCTTTGCGATCCTGCATCATCGCCTCTAAAGTATAGGTCTCAATAGCTCCCGGGAAGCGCTCCCTCTCGCCTTTTTTACCGCGAATCACGGGGATTGCCAGCACGTCCTCTACAAAGCGCGTGTAAATCTCGAGCATCCGCAGCGTCTCCTCTTCCGCCTCTTCCCCCGTCGCATGCGCGGTATGCCCCTCCTGCCACAAAAATTCTGCTGTGCGCAAAAAGAGGCGGGTGCGCATCTCCCAGCGCACCACATTGGCCCACTGGTTGAGAAGAAGAGGCAGGTCTCTGTAGGAGTGGATCCACCGAGAGAACATCTCGCCAATGATCATCTCGGAGGTGGGCCGGACGATCAGCGGCTCTTCCAACTTTCCCGCGGGGACAAGCCCTCCCTCTTTTCCTCTCTCCAGGCGGTGGTGCGTGACAACGGCGCACTCTTTGGCAAAGCCTTCGACATGCTCCGCCTCCTTTTCAAAGTAGCTCAAAGGGATGAAAAGAGGGAAATAGGCATTGAGATGTCCTGTCTCCTTGAACTTCTCATCTAAGATACGCTGTATCTTCTCCCAAAGAGCATATCCCCACGGCTTGATGACCATGCAGCCCCGGACGGGGGCGTGTTCGGCAAGTTCTGCAAGTTTGACGGCCTCCTGATACCATTCCGCATAGTTCTCCTCTCGTTTGAAAGAGATGGCTGTCTTCTGGGTCATGTCATCCTCATGAATGCATTGGTAAGAAGTTCTTTGAGCTCTCGTCTAGCCTCTCCCTTCTCTTTGGCAGCATTTTTTGACTGAAGAAGAGGAAAGGTAGAGGAAAAGATCGCATGGGGAAGGAGGCTCCCTTCAGGCAGCAGCTCCTCAAGGAGTTCAAAATCGGGAAGAGTGAGAGCGATCGTTCCCTGGTGCAAAAAACCCCCTTTCGTCTTTCTTTGAGCAGCGCCCGCCACCTTTTTTCCTGCGACCACCACATCATATTTCGTCGGCCGCGCCATGCAAAACCCGCTGCAAGAAGAAGAGAGCTTTTGCAACGCGAGTTCTGGCAAAACACTCCCTTGCAAAAACTGCTTGACTGCGGCTAGGACTGCCCTGTTGATCAGGGCATAATTGTGAAGGGTATTTTGAGAATAGAGAGACGAGCGCGCCGGCACGAGCACAGAAAAAGCAAAATCCCACAGATGAAAGACGATGCCGCCTCCGGTGGGGCGGCGGGCAAGATCGATTCCTCGGCTCTCTATTCGCTCCATCTTCAATAATTCGCGGGGCTTGAGAAAATAGCCGTAGGTGGCGCTCTTTTTTTCCCAGTCATAGAAGTGGATCACAGGAGAGCGGCGGTTTGTCAAATCCAAAAGAAGACGCTCATCGAACGCCATATTTTCTTCCGCGCTCCGCTTCCCGGTGTCCAGCACCTCCCATTCGACTCTAATCCTCTCTTTCCCAGGCATTTAAACTTCCGGATCAGCTTTAGGCTATCCCTTATACCTTAAAGGACGCTTTATTTGCCAAAAAAGCCTCGTTACCTCACAATTAGGTTGAAGGTCTTTCCTCATCCTTAACGGTATTTGTTCTTATGTTTGACAAGTTCACAAATCGCGCCAAACAAGTCATCAAACTGGCTAAAAAAGAGGCCCAAAGGCTTAACCATAACTATTTAGGGACCGAGCATGTCCTCTTAGGGCTTCTTAAACTCGGCCAGGGGATTGCAGTTAATGTGCTGCGCAATCTCAATCTCGACTATGACACCGTCCGTGCTGAAGTGGAGCGTATGGTAGGGTTTGGACCGGAAATTCAAGTTTACGGCGATCCCGCTCTCACGGGAAAGGTAAAAAAAGTCTTCGAATACGCCAATGAGGAAGCGACCAGCTTAAACCACAACTATGTCGGGACAGAACATCTTCTCTTAGCCCTCTTGCGTCAGACCGACGGGGTGGCAGCCCAGATCCTGGAAAACTTAGGCATCAATCTTAAAGATGTCCGCCGAGAGGTGCTCAAGGAACTCGAATCCTTCAACCTGCAGCTCCCTCCCATAGGAATGGGAGCGGCTCCCGGCGCGGGACCGACGCGCGGAGAGCCGCGCGGAGCCGGCGCTCCGCCCGGGGCGGAAAAGACCCCTGCCCTGAAAGCCTACGGCTACGATCTGACCGAAATGTGCCGAGAAGGGAAACTCGACCCTGTCATCGGGCGCAAAGCCGAGGTCGAGCGCCTGATCCTCATCCTCTGCCGCCGCAGAAAGAACAACCCCGTCCTCCTGGGAGAGGCGGGAGTTGGAAAGACGGCCATTGTGGAAGGGCTTGCCCATGCGATTGTCCGAGGGGATGTCCCCGAAGATCTTGCAAAAAAGAAGCTGATCTCTTTGGATCTCACCTTAATGATCGCAGGGACCAAGTACCGCGGCCAGTTTGAAGAGCGCATCAAGGCGGTCATGGATGAGATCAAAAAGTCCGGGAACATCCTCCTCTTTATCGATGAGATCCACACCATTGTCGGAGCGGGCGCAGCGGAAGGGGCCATCGACGCCTCCAACATATTAAAACCCGCCCTTTCCCGCGGGGACCTTCAGTGCATTGGCGCTACCACGCTGGATGAATACCGCAAACACATTGAAAAGGACGCCGCCCTGGAGCGGCGCTTTCAAAAAGTGATGGTCGCTCCGCCCTCTACCGAGGAGAGTCTCGAGATTTTAAAAGGACTTCAAGGAAAATATGAGGATCACCACAGCTGCAAATACTCACCCGAAGCCCTAAGAGACGCCGTCTATCTCTCCGACCGCTATATCACGGGACGCTATCTCCCGGATAAGGCAATCGATCTGATTGACGAAGCGGGAGCCAAGGTCCGCATCGCTGCAACTCCGCAACCCGAAGATATCACAAAGTTTGAGGAAGAGATTGAAGAGGTGCGTCTCGGAAAAGAAGAGGCCATCGGGAAGCAGGAGTATGAAAAGGCGGCGAAACTGCGCGACAAGGAGAAGACTTTAAGAGAGCGGCTGCAGCAGCTTCTTCATGAATGGGAGTCCAAAAAGGGCGCCCATGAGGTTGTCGTCACAGCTGAAGATGTTGCACACATTGTCTCCCGTCAAACTGGAATTCCCTTAACACGTCTCACTCAGGGAGAGACCGAAAAAGTGCTGCAGATGGAAGAGACCTTAAAAGAGAATATCATCGGGCAGGATGAGGCTGTGACAACCGTCTGCCGTTCCATCCGCCGTTCGCGCGCCGACATTAAAGATCCCTATCGCCCCATTGGAGCCTTCCTTTTCCTTGGCCCCACGGGCGTGGGAAAGACCCTCCTTGCCAAACAGCTCGCCATTCATATGTTCGGAGGCGAGGATGCCCTCATTCAACTTGACATGTCCGAATACATGGAAAAATTCGCCGTCAGCCGCATGACAGGTTCTCCTCCCGGCTACGTCGGATATGAAGAGGGAGGCCAGCTGACCGAACGCGTGCGCCAGCGCCCCTATTCGGTCATCCTCTTCGATGAAGTCGAAAAGGCCCATCCCGATGTGATGAATATTCTTCTACAGATCTTAGAAGAGGGAAGGCTGACCGATGCCTTTGGAAGGAAGATCGACTTCCGCAATACTATTGTGATCATGACCTCCAACCTGGGAGCCGATCTGATCCGCCGCTCCACAGAGGTGGGATTTGCTGCCAAGGAGGGTGTCTTAGACTATAAAATCATGCAGGAAAAGATCGACGGCGCGGTCAAAAAGAGTTTCAAACCCGAATTCATCAACCGCATCGACGGCATTGTCATCTTCAGACCTCTTGATCGCGAGCAGCTCTTGCGCGTCATCGATCTCGAAGTCAAGAAGGTGCTGCAACGTCTCGCTCGCAAGAAGATGCACCTTGTCCTTGATCAAAAGGCCAAGGAGCTCTTAGTCGAAAAGGGCTTCAATCCCGAGATGGGCGCGCGCCCCTTGCGCCGCGTCATCGAACAGTATCTGGAAGATCCGCTTGCAGAAAAGATCCTGCTGCACCCCGGCAAGGGAGGAAGCTGGCTCGTCACTGTCGAAGAGGGAAAGATTGTCTTTGTCGAGCATGCCGAAGAGGCAAATAATCCCTCCGACCATCTTGTGGGCTCTTCAGGAACTTAAATTGCCGTCTGCGGCTCTAATCTAATGTTTTGCCGTGAACCACTCTCCTGCAAGGCGGGCGACCTCTTCTAAAGCTCCCGGCTCTTGAAAAAGATGCGTTGCCTTCGGGACAATGATGATCTTTTTTTCGCACGTGAGGCTCTCTGCCGCCTGCTGGTTCAATTCGATGACCACATCGTCACGCTCCCCCACGATGAGAAGAGTCGGCGCCTCCACTTGCTTTAAAAACTCTTTGGCCAGATCGGGGCGCCCTCCTCGAGAAACGACGGTCTGAACCTTCTTTTTCCTTTGGGCGGCGGCAATCAGGGCTGCAGCTGCGCCCGTACTGGCTCCAAAGAGCGAGATGGCAAGCTCTTTTGTGTCGGGATTTTTTGAGAGCCAGTCAATCAGCAAGACAAGTCTTTTTGCAAGCAGGCCGATATCAAAACGATACACTTGCGTCCTGTCATCGATCTCCTCTTCTTCTTCGGTCAAAAGATCTATTAGCAACGTGGCCAATTTTTGCCGATTCAGCTCCTCTGCCACAAACCGGTTGCGCGGACTCAAACGGCTGCTTCCGCTTCCATGAGCAAAGAGAACGAGGGACCGAGCCCCTTTAGGAAGAATGAGATCCCCCTTCAAGGTGATCCCGTCAATCTGAACATCCACCATAACCTACCCTCTAAAATCTTTATGACATAGGTGGCGGTTTTCCTGCATCTTTCCTTTTTCCGCATTGCAAAGCGGCCTCTTATAGAGGTATTCTATACCCAAACAACAAGCAAGAAAAAAGTGGTGTCAAAAAAAAGAGTTGTCTTGGGCATGTCCGGAGGAGTGGACTCCTCTGTTGCCGCCCTGCTCCTTCAGGAACAGGGCTACGAGGTCATCGGTCTTTTCATGAAGAACTGGGAAGAGCTGACAGAGGAGGGCTTTTGTCAGAGCGCTCAGGATTTCGAAGATGTGATCAAAGTCTGTGAAAAACTCAACCTCCCCTATTACTCGGTCAATCTTTCCAAAGAGTACTGGGATCGGGTCTTTACCCGCTTTTTAGAGGGACTTCAAGCCGGCCGCACTCCCAATCCCGACATCCTTTGCAACCGCGAGATCAAATTTAAGGCTTTTTTAGAAAAGGCTCTTGCTTTAGATGCCGACTACATCGCCACCGGCCACTATTGCCAAACCCAACACCTCAACAAAACTACCCACCTCTTGCGCGGAGCCGACCCCGAAAAAGACCAGAGCTACTTCCTCTATTCCATCTCTCAAAGCTCCCTACAAAAGAGCCTCTTTCCCATCGGCCGCTTGGAAAAAAGAGAGGTGCGCTCTTTGGCACAGAGGCACCGCCTTCCCACTGCAGAAAAGAGAGACAGCACCGGGATCTGCTTCATCGGCAAGCGCCCGTTCGCCCCTTTTTTAAGCCGCTACATCAAATACTCTCCCGGGATGATAAAAACCCTGGATCACAAAGCGGTTGGAGAACACCGAGGCATCGCCTTCTACACCCTAGGCCAAAGAAAAGGCTTAAACATCGGAGGAAGCGGGGCTCCCTGGTTTGTCGTCGACAAAGATCGCAGGCAAAACGTCCTTTTTGTCGCCCAGGGCAAAGACCATCCCTCGCTCTTTTCCCTCTCCTTAACTGCCAATGAGCTCACTTGGCTCGCGGGCTTCCCTCCCTCTTTCCCCATCTCATGCACTGCCAAAGTGCGCTACCGGCACAAAGACGTTCCCTGCACGCTCCACGCCCTGGATCAAGACCTTCTTTTGGTCACATTTGAACAGCCCCAGCGGGCGATCACTGAGGGGCAGTCCGTCGTTTTCTACAAAGGTCCGATTTGTCTCGGAGGAGGGATCATTGAAGGACGCTCAAAATCAGTTGGCAATAAGAGCGGCTAAGAACAAAATGACTTTTGGATGAGCATCTCCGAACACCATCTTCCCCGCTCCATCAAACTGTTTTTCTCAGCGACTTTCATGAGCCGTCTGACCGGTTTGCTGCGAGATCTTCTCACCGCCTATCTCTTTGGAGACCATCCCTCTTTAGCCGCCTTTTTAGTCGCTTTCCGACTTTCCAACCTTTTTCGGAGATTATTGGGAGAGGGCCCCTTTCAATCCGCCTTTATCCCCCATTTTGAAGAACTGAAGCTTCAACATCAAGAAGACGCCAACCGCTTTTTCAGACAACTTACCCTCCTCACCGCCTTCATTCTCATCGCGCTCGTAGCACTTGGCGAGGGCGCTCTCTCTGTGATGCAATCTTGGACTCCTCTCTCTTTTGATACAAAAGAGATCGTGAGACTGACCCAATGGCTCCTGCCGGGCATTTTGTTTATCGGGCTCTACGGATTAAACATCTCTTTGTTAAACTGCTACGGTTCTTTTTTCATTCCCAACCTCGCTCCGGCAATCTGTAATTGCATCTGGATAGCAACACTTTTTCTCTGTAGAGAGCAACCTCCCGCTTTGGCAATGCTCTCGCTTGCAAAATGGATGTTCATTGGCCTCTTGGGGCAATGGGTCTTCACCCTTCCTTTAACCCTAAGACATGCCTCCGCTTCTTTCAAAGAGTGGCTTTCCATAAAGATCTCCCCGACGATTGTCCGGCTTGCCAAATCCTACAGCTTTGGATTAATTGGGGTAGGTGCAGTTCAAGTCAATTCACTTATCGACTCCATCTTTGCTCGTTGGATCGATCTTCGAGGCCCCGTCTACCTGTGGAACTCCATCCGCCTGCAACTTCTGATCCTGGCGCTTTTCGGCATGGCGCTCACGGGAACGCTCACACCTCTTCTCTCGCGCGCCATCAAAGCGAAGGAGACAAAAAGAGCTCAGGATCTTTTCATCCAAGGGTGCCGCCGCATTTTGACCTTAATGATCCCCTGTTCCTTTGCTCTCATCTCATTGGGTGGTGCAGCTGTAGACTTGGTATTTGGGCGGGGACACTTTTCAGAACTTGCCGTTGCAAAAACAACGCTCTGCTTAGGGGCTTACGGCCTGGGCCTTCTCCCTACAACGCTCATCTTTCTCTTTTCCGCACTCTTTTTTGCCGAGAATAATTTTAAAACGCCGATGAAGCTCTCGCTCTTTTCGGTCATCGTCAATATTTTGTTAAATTCTCTCTTCGTTTTTTGGCTTCAACTAGACGTTGTCAGTATCGCGCTTGCCACGGCCGCAAGCTCGTGGGTCAATTGTTATTTTCTCTACCGCCTGCTCACTCAAAAAGGATGGAAAGCTCGCCTTCTTCTTTCCTCTTTTCATCCCCTCTTCGCCTCTCTTTTCGCTTCTCTCTGTGTGCTGGGAGTCAACGCCCTCCTGTTCCATCCCTTCAGCGCAAGGGCAATGGCGGGTTTTCCCCATCATACTCTCGAGCAGCTGATCCATTTCCTGACGCTCTTTGCGATCTTTTTTGGGGGCCTTCTTCTCTATGCCCTCTCCTTTAAAAACAGAGAGTTGCTCGATCTCTTGCGAGATTTTTTCTTTCTGCCCTCTTCCCTCCCCAAATAAGCAGACGTTCAGCGCCCTCGTTGTGATCTTTTCAAACAGAACTCCGATCGACATCAATACTGTCCCACTAGCCGCTTGCCTCCGCCTCATTGCGATCCCCCTGGTACCGCCAGCCTCAGCTTGTAAAACCGACTACGCCATTCGTCGAAATAAGGCGAAATTTTTCGCCGCATGCCTTAACAGAAGACAATTGAAGAAAATCCTCAACCTGGTCTCCCCGACTTTGACAAGTCTTTTCATCGCTTTTAAGCCACATACCAAGGCGCGTTCCTTTCCTAGGAAAGGAATCTCTCTCTTTTTTCTTATTTTGCGCTTGTTTGCGTAAGCGACTGATTCCTACTGTTGTCCTACAGCCAGTTAAAGCGCAGCAAATTATAGTAAGCTTTCGGAGAGAGCTTCATAGACTCTTCATATCTGAAATAAAGTTTATATACAAATACATCCAAACAACCTGAAGAATTGGGATTTTGACAAGGAGGTTTCTCTCTAATTTTTTCTGGAGCGAGCGACCATTGCCGAGAGGCAAGGCGCGAGTGAAGAATAAAATTAGAGAGAAAAAACCGACGCAGTCAAAAACCAATTCTTCAGGTTGCTTGGATGTACTTAGAGATGAGCGAAAGGAAGGGCCGTTACCTCTTTTCCCAAAGGAAGCGCAAGATCTCCAAGATGGACGACGTATCCCTCCCTGGCCTTTTTTCCCAAGTCCTTTCGAAAGGAAAGAACAGCTTCTGCCATTCGGGGAGAAGGCGTTGCAGACGCCTTGACCTCGAGAGGGATCACTCTTCCCTCTTCTTCAATGATGAAATCCACCTCGCTTCCCGAGGCCGTGCGCCAAAAAGAGATCCTCGGATCGGCTCCCCGATGGAGAATTCGTTTAAAAAGTTCAGAAAAGACAAACGTCTCCGCTACAGCTCCCGCAAGGGGTCCTGAAGCCAGAAGGCCAATGTCGCGCAAACCGGTAAGATAACAGAGCGTGCCCACATCCGTGAAATAGATTTTCGGCGTCTTAACAAGCCGCTTGCTGATGTTGGCGAAGTAAGGCCGCACCACCACAACCTGATAAGTCGCCTCTAAAATGGCTAACCAGCTTTTAGCCGTATTTAACGAAATTCCGATATCCCGAGAGAGATCGGAAAGCTGAAATAGCTGTGCGCTCCTTGCGGCAAGCGCCCTTAAAAAGAGCTGAAACTGAGTCAAATCGCCAATTTGCCTGATCGTGCGGATGTCCCTTTCCAGATAGGTTTGAATATAACTGCTCTGCCAAAGCGCCGCATCTTTTTCCGGATTATCGATCAACTCCGGATAACTTCCCCGAAGCGCCATTTTCCAAAACATTTCAATTGGCAAGCTCTCTGAGGACGACTCTTTCTTTTCCCACGGAAAAGGCCTGAAAGGCTCCCCCATGATCTCGGGCAAAGAGAGAGGAAGCAGTTTGAGCACAGCCGCTCTCCCCGCCAAACTTTCCGCTACCTGTTGCAATAAAAGAATGTTTTGCGAGCCTGTTAAAACGTACTGCCCGTACTTCTTTCTCTCTTCGTCAATTTTTTCCTTTACGTAAAAGAGAAGGTCCGGAGCGTATTGGATCTCGTCAAAAATCACCGGAGGCGGATACATCCTGATAAAGCTCCGCGGGTCCGATGTGGCGGCTAACCGAACGTCCGGAGCCTCTAAAGAGAGATAGCGATGGGAAGCGGAAAAGAGATGCTTTAAAAGCGTCGTTTTTCCCGCCTGCCTCGGGCCGGTCAGCACCACCGCAGGAAATTCCTTCGCCGCCCGTTTAAGAACCGGTTCCAAAGAACGCCGGATATAAGGGTCCATGCATGCAATTATGCATTTAAAATGCAATTTTGCAAGCCCATGCCGCAGTCGAGACGTCCGTTTGTATGGCTATGATCCCCTAAATAGCCAGCTCCACAGATCGTCCCACAGGCTTCGAAAAAAGGAAAAAATCCAGGATAAAAAGCCTCTGTTTTCGGGAGCGGAGGACCTGACGGGGTGCGGCAAAGCGGCGCGCTCCGTTGAGCTTGCTGCCGCAGTACGAGAAGATTCCGGAGGCGCGGTCAGCCAGACTTGAGGCTGAGAGGTATAGTATGGCTCGCCTTTTTGAAGAAACCTGGGAAGAATCACAAAACATCCGGGATTGGGGATTCCTGGACATTCGTTTGTGAATACTTTCATGGTCTGGGGATCATAGGTCGCGGCAGTCTCCCACCTGTCATCCTGATGGCCCTTGCGGGATTCTATCTTGCCAAATCCATCCTACCTTGAGGCGTGTCATGAAAAAAATCTGTCTGAAGATGTGAATGCGAAAAACATCTAAGCAACCATTTGCGGTTACCTGTGATATTTAAACAGAAACAAATAGATGCTACCTCGGCAGAGTGGCCACTGTTTCTCGACCTGACCTATACCTATATACAAGAAAATTGGCCCCATGCGACAGAAGGAATAAGCAAGGAGGGTTTTCTTTCAAGTTATGCAGACAAACTGAAAAAACGTCTCCAAGAGGGACCTCGAAGCCTTTTTATTTATTATTCCAATGAAACGCCAGTGGGTCTTTCTAATGTTTACATCACCTCGAATGATCGGATAAAAATTTTGAATATTGCCGAGTTGTATGTCGCCCCATCCTTTAGGGGTAAGTAACTGCTTACATAAATCTATACATATCGTGTGTTATCTATACAAATGAGTAGATTTTTTAACATACGCAAATCCGATTTCTTGTTGGAGCAAAGCAGTCTTTTCATCGCTTTTAAGCCACATACCAAGGCGCGTTCCTTTCCTAGGAAAGGAATCTCTCTCTTTTTTCTTATTTTGCGCTTGTTTGCGTAAGCGACTGATTCCTACTGTTGGCCTATTCAAGCACCTACTCATCTTCAAAAGTGCCATTGAATTTCCTATCCTTAGCTGTTATTATATCTGCCACGGAAAATAAGGAGTTTTGGCATGTTTTGGAGATTTCCCTCTCGTTTCATTTTAATTGCAGTGATGTTTCTGTTTTCATCTTTTTCTTTATTGGGAAAAGAACCATGGATTGAGACTTCTGGAGAATTTTTATCCTCCCCCAAAATTCTCAGTCAAGAAGACCTGCGCCAAGTCTTAAAAGAACAAAGTTTGGATATGACATGGCATAACGAGGAAAATTACTTTCATTTTGTCACCCGTCAAGATCATGTTTTTTTTGAGATAATCTGTACCGGAAAACTTCCAGACTGCTTCAATGATAAAAAGGATCAGTTTATCTCGGAAGATTGTTTTGTTAACGGCAAAAATCAAAAAAGATATCGTTATTTCTATCAATATGGGGATGATGAGGAGACAAAAATCGGCTCGAGTTCATCAAATGAAAGTTTTTCACCAAATAGCTTTTCATACATTGTCTGTGAAAGACGCGTCATTGAGAATGAAAAACCAACAATCATCACTGAAGAAGAGCTTGCTTCGATCATTCGAAACAAAAATGTCTTATTTTATACGGGAGCCGGTCTTTCGGCTTCCTCAAATGTTCCTACCATGAATCAGCTCGAGTCGTTGCTTGGAATCAAAAAAGGAGTGGATTTCTTCCCTGCCTTAAAAAAAGCAATTGAAACCCCTCAATGGTTTGCTCTTCAAATTCAAAGCTTTCATCAGGCTTGTTTTTCCAGCCCTCCCACAAAAGCTCACTTGGCATTGAAGGAGCTGGCTCTTTTTAAACATTGCCAAATCGTCACTGAAAATTTGGATAGCCTGCATGAACAAACCGGAATAATGCCCTATCGCATCGATGCGAATCATTTAAAAACTGAAATAGATTCCGATGCCTTGAGAGAAATCGATGCGATTATTTGCATTGGTCTCAGCTATGATGATCGGGGATTCCTGGGATGGTATAAGAAACACAATCCCGAAGGAAAAGTGATCTCTATCGATCTATCTTGTCCCTCTTATTTAGGGAATGATGATCTTCTCCTGAAAGGCGATCTCCAAACAATCATCCCTCAACTCAAATTGAGCCGCTCATGATGAGCTTTGGTCGACGACAATTATCTTTGCCGGTTGACCCCTTTCGGGATTGCGTCATGAGTTGTCAACTCAAGCAGCGTCCTTTTCCTCCAGAAAACCAAATGATCGCATGAACAGAGAACGAAGAGACTGAGTGCCATTATCGTCTGCCATCAGCTATGTCCCCGGAAGCAAGACAAATTTACGCTGTTTTCGGGCAGAAGAGAGCAAGGCGCATGGCTAGAAAGTAGTGCCTTTTTAAAGTTTCGCGTTATTGACTTTCAAGGAGTTAGAAAAAAAATCACGGAAGTCAGGACTAGCATTGCTGTTTATTTTTCAGCGATCAGCGTTGGGAAAATGTGCGCCTCATCATAGAGGATTTCGATCTTTTGAAAACCGGCCTTTTGTAACTGCTCTCTAACCGTTTCCTCTGAGCGAAAAACTTGCCATTTGGTATTTAGGATATCGGCAAACACGATTTTCTGTAAAAGAGCATCTTGTAGATTGACCTTATCCATCCTCCATTCGGTTGTTTTCCCGCTCGTCGGAGGCGGCGTCAAAAAGCTCGTAATCAGCGTCCCTTTAGACTTTAATGCGTTGTAGAATTGGCGATAAAGCGCCACCACCTTCTCATCATCGGCTTCATAGATGGCAAGGCCGTTGCTTGCTATGAGATCATACTCTTCACTAATAGAGAGATTCCAGGCATCTTTGTGGAAAAAACGACACTTGCCGATAAGCCCCTTTTCTTCAGCATACCCCTTGGCTTGAGAGAGTGTTTCTTCATCAAGATCAATCCCATGCAGAGAAAACGTTTTCATGTTAGAGAAGTCAAGATCGAGGAATTCAGCCATCAAACCCGACGGTACGGACGCCAGGACACAGCCTTCAAAGAGATGTTTCTGAATGGTCTCTTTAAAAAGAGAGAAACGGTGCTGGGTCGCAAGACAGGAAGGCGCGGAGTTGAGAAGAAACTCTTCTACCGGATGAAGGGAGTATGCTTGGGCCTTTTCCGGATAGGCAATAATATAGTGAGTCCAATATCCATTCAGACCTCCTCTTTCAATGAGAAATTTTCCAAGGTCGAATGCGGAGAGCTGCTCAAGGAGCTCCAATTGCTTTTGGACCGAGGCATGCGGAAGCTCGCCGCGGTTTTGGATTTTTTCGATAAGTCCTTGCTTGGCCGCTTGAAAAGAGACATCACGCTGTTCATGCGATAAGTTTTTAGCTACAAGAGGCGTATTCATAATGAGTAATAAGGTAATGGTAAATATTTGATTAGCAAAGAGTTAACCTTCGTGCAGGGCGTTGCGCACAAGACTGTTTTTCCTGCCATAGAAAAAGTAGAGAAGACAGCCGAAGGCGATCCAGCTCAAAAACTGCAGCCAGGCAACCCCAGGAAGAAAAAACATCTGGCCATAGAGCGAGAGAATGCCCAAGGCGGGTATCAAGGGGACAAGCGGCACTTTAAAGGGGCGATGCACTTCCGGATGGGTGTAGCGTAAGATAAGAACTGCCAGACAGACCGTTCCAAAGATAAAGAGCGTCCCCATCGAGACAATCTGTCCGATCACGCCGACAGGAAAGAGCCCTGCAACAACGGTTCCGAGAAGGGTCACAAAAAGAGTGGTAATGTGAGGAGTGTGATATTTCTTATGGATTTTCCCAAAAGTCTTGGGAAGAAGCCCATCGTGCGCCATGGCATAGTAGATGCGTGTTTGTCCCATGGTCATCACGAGGACAACAGAGGTAAGTCCGGCTAAGATAGCAAGTTTTAAAACGTAACGGAGCCAAAAGAACTTGGGCCCAAAGGCGTTGATGGCAACAGCCATGGGATCTGCAACACCCAAATGTTTATAGAAGATAATCCCTGTCATCACAAGAGCAACGGCAATGTAGATCAAAGTAGAGACTCCCAAGGAGCCGATCATCCCGATAGGCATATCCCGTTTCGGTTTCTTCGCCTCCTGGGCCATCGTTGAGACCGCGTCAAATCCGATAAAGGCAAAAAAGACAATCCCCGCTCCTCGAAATACGCCGCTCCAGCCAAATTGACCGAAAACCCCTGTATTTTCAGGAATAAAGGGAGTAAAATTTTCCGTTTGAACAAAAGAGACGCCCAAGGCGATAAAGATCACAATCACGGCAAGTTTTAAAAAAACCATGATATCATTAAAGCGCGCAGCCGTTTTCACGCCGTGATAGATGAGATACCCCATCAGAGCCATAATGGCCATTGCGGGGAGGTTCAAAATAGCCCCCGTCTCTTCCCATCCCGAAATGGCCTGATATTTAAAAGGAGCCGCGGAGAGAACGTGGGGCAAGGTGATTCCAAAATCCTTTAAAAAACTACCGAGATAACTCGACCACCCAACCGCGACCGTTGCGGCGGAAAAGAGAAACTCCAGCGTTAAGACCCAACCCATAATCCAGGCGGAAAAGTCACCCAACGTCACATAGGTGTAAGTGTAGGCGCTTCCTGCAATGGGGATCATGGAAGCAAATTCGGCGTAGCAGAGCGCCGCGAAAAAGCAGATGATTGCAGCAAAGATAAAGGAAAGCACCACAGCAGGTCCTGCATAGTTGGCTGCAGCTTCGCCTGAAAGGACAAAAAGACCCGCTCCGACAATCGCTCCGATGCCAAGAGCTGTCAGATTCCAGACGCTAAGGGAACGTTTCAACCCCTCTTTTGGCAGGGCAGCTTCCCTCAGCAGGGCTTCTACCGATTTTTTTGCAAACATGCCTTTTCTTCTTGCCATAATTACCTTTGTCTAGATTGGAAAAGAGAAAACTCTTTTTATCCTATCGCTGTTTCCCACCTCTTGATATAGCTCAAAAGAGACTCTTTTGTCGGACGGGTAAGGAGAAACTCCAAGGCATCCTTTTGGCTGGAGAGGTGAGCGATTTTAGAGAGCAGGTGTAAATGTCTCTTATCGGAACTGGAAAAGAGGAAGAACAGGGTATGGACAGGCCGGCCGTCCAGAGCGCCATAGTCCATGGGACTTTTTAAAAAGAGAACGGAGATGCTGTCTAAAGGAGAAGGCAGAAGAAAGTCTCGCGCATGGGGAACTGCTATTCCCTGATTTACAGCCGTGGACATGAGGTTTTCGCGATCGATCAAAAGTTCGGAAATCACATCGGGATCAAGTCCCATGTTCGGGGCAAGCAGCTGCATCGTCTTGCGGATAACCTCCTCTTTCGATCGTCCCTCTCCCTCAAAGAGAACCTCTCCTCTATGAAGAGCCCGAAAGAGGCTAAAATGTTGCATGCCCATTGAGCCCTGAGTTCCTTCTTCATCTGCAATGGGATAGATCTGCTCTTCCGTTCCTAGAGCGCGCTTGCTGTCTTGGGAGTGGACCTTGCAGCTCAGCATCCAGTTTTCGATCTCGATGCGGCTGAATCGATACTGGTGATTGAGCTTGTAGGCAGGGATCTTTCCAGTAGTCAGCCAGCGTCGAATCGTTGTCTCCGAAACGCTTAAGAGCTCCGCAACATCTTTAATTTTAAGATCCATGGCTTAATCAACTAAAAAAATTCCCAAGACACGCGATCCTGCGGCCCGTTTGTTTGGGTATACGTCTCACATAGCGTATACACAAAGTCAGAGGAAAAAAAATTGCAATATAAATTCATTAAACCAAAAGGGTCGCAGTAAAAAGTTGAAGTTACTTATATCAAAGCCTCAATTTATAGGATAGGCTTTTGGTGGGGTGTGGCAAGCGCGAGGAACAAGCGTTTGTCACATCCCAGGCTTTTGGAACCAATCCAGAACCTGATCGGGAGTCTTTGAAGCGAGAAGATTTTTTCTCCTGACTCCATCTTTGATCGCCGTGGTGAGAGAAGAGAGAATCTGCAGATAATCGGTCTGACGATTGTCGGGGCCTCCGATCATGAAAATGAGCCGGACTGGCACTCCGTCAAGGGCGTTCCACTCCAGTCCCATCCCCTCCTTTTGGATCCCAATTGCAATAAAAAAGTCTTCGTACCCTTCCAATTTTGCATGGGGGATGGCCACTCCAAGTCCAATTCCAGTAGAGACGATCTTTTCTCTTTGGAGGATGGAAGAAAAGAACTGCTCTTTTTCCCGAAGTTTGCCCGCTCGATCCAACAGATCTACAAGAGCGATGAGCGCTTCCTTGCGTTCTTTAACCTCCAAAAAGAGGATCTGATTCTTGCTTAAATAGTCGGCGATGCTCACTTTAATCTTATACTCCCGTATGTCCGAAACCGCCCTCGCCTCGATACGTCTTGGCGAGCAGCTCTTCCTCTATGAAGAGCGCTTGCAAAACAGGAGAGATCACAAGTTGGGCAAGACGCATGCGTGGTTGAATCACAAAGGGTTCACTTCCCAGGTTGATCAATAGAATTTTAATCTCTCCGCGATAGTCGCTGTCAATAGTGCCGGGAGTATTGAGAACCGTAATGCCCTCTTTAAGGGCCAGTCCGCTTCTGGGACGGATTTGCGCTTCAAATCCGAAAGGCAAAGCAAGGCGCAACCCCGTGGGCACCAGAATTCTCTCTTTGGGAGAGAGGAGAATCTCTTTATCCATATAGGCAAAAAGATCGGCTCCTGCCGCATGCTCTGTCGCGTAGAGAGGAAGTTCAGCTCCCTCCGCTAAGGAGACCTTTATTTCTACTCTCTGCATCTTAATCTCGCAGAGGAACCTCGCTCTCTTCAGAAAGCGTCATGAGTTCCTTTAATTTTTGGGGAATCTTTCCAAGCGACTGTCCATAGACAAGACGAAACTCCGAAATTTTCAGATGCTCCCTCTCATTTCCGGTCACGTACGAGAGCATGCGAAAGAGCGTCTCTTTGAGATCGTGGCGGGAGACAATGCAATCCACCATCCCTCTCTCCAAAAGGAATTCTGAACGCTGCGCTCCTAGGGGCAGCTTTTGTCCGATTGTCTGCTCGACAACACGCGGTCCTGCAAATCCAATCAGAGCGTCCGGCTCAGCCAGGATGAGATCTCCAAGCGAAGCAAAGGAAGCAGTCACGCCTCCCGTGGTCGGATTGGTCAGGATGGAGAGATAAGGAATCCCCTCTTCATGAAGAAGAGCCAGAGCTTGAGCCGTCTTGGCCATCTGCATGAGCGAGAGGATCGATTCCTGCATGCGCGCTCCGCCCGAGGCCGAGGTCAGCACTAAAGGCAGCCTGGCCTTCAAGGCGTGCTCGATGAGTAAGGTAAGCCGCTCGCCTACAACCGATCCCATCGACCCTCCCATGAAAGAGAAATCGAGAATCCCTAAAGCGACCTCCATTCCCTGGATGCGGCAGACGCCTGCCATCACGGCCTCATCCCGGCTGGAGGTTTCCTGAGCCCGCTTCAACCGCTCGGAGTAAGGAACGGAATCGACAAAGCCTAAGGGATCTTCCGGCTTGATCTGAGTAAAAAGCTCTTGAAAACTGTCAACATCTGCTAAAAGCTCCATCCTTTGCCGGACTGAGAGGCGGTAGTGGTAATCGCATTTTGGGCAGCAATGGCGGTTTTTCATGAGTTCGTTGGCATGAATCATCTCATGGCAGCGCGTACACTTCACCCAACCGCTAAAACTATCTTTTTTAGTCGTTTGAATTTTTATTTTAGGTTTGTTTCTAGAAAATAACCCCATACCACCTAAACTTTAAACAAAGATTAAAAATACCAAACTAAATGAATTTATCTCAAGAAGAAGCTGCTTCGCGATATCGCTCGGATACTTTTTTCCAGTTAATGATTTTCCAGATATTTTTTACATAGTCGGCGCGCGCATTCTTATATTGAAGATAATAGGCATGCTCCCACACGTCGATACCCATCAAGGGAGTAAGCCCTTGAGAAAAGAGAGAATCCTGATTGGCAGTGGCGGCGACAACCAAGCGTTTTTTTCCGCTGTCATAGCCCAGCCACCCCCACCCAGACCCCTGAACGGCAGTGGTTTTGGCGCTCATCTCTTCAAAAAAGAGGCCAAACTGACCGAACTCCTTTTCAAAAGCCTTCATCAGCTCTCCTTCAGGTTTTTCTCCTCCTCCTCGTGAGAGCGGAGCTAAGCTTTCCCAAAAGAGAGAGTGGTTCAGATGCCCCCCTCCATTGAAACGGATGGCGGCTTGCAAAGAGATGACTTTAGCCAAATCCCCCTTTCGTTGAGCCTCCTCGGATTTTTCCAGTGCGGCATTGAGATTGTTTACATAGGCACCATGATGCTTTTTATGATGCAACTCCATGATTTCAGAAGAGATGACAGGTTCCAAAGCATTGTAATCGTAGGGAAGATCGGGAAGTTGATAAAGAGCCATACTACCTCCTTTTAAAATTGAGCCAAGCATAGCCCTCAAAGTGATTTTATACAAATTTTCGAGAGCAAAGTCGAGAAGAGGCCGTGAACATGTGAAAAACAGAAAAAAGATCTACCGGACAGACGCGTCAAGCGCTTCTTCAACAAAATCAACACCCATAAAAGCCATCTTGTCCTGGATGTCTAAAGAGAGATTTTTCAAAGAGCGATTGGGAAGAATGCAACTTTTAAATCCGAGGTGAATGGCCTCTTTGAGGCGGCTTTCCAAACGCTGGATTCCCCTTACCTCTCCTCCCAGTCCCACCTCGCCCAAGACGATGGTATTCGCATCGATGGGAACGTTGGTAAAAGAAGAGCTGATGGCCAAAATCACCGCTAAATCACTTGCCGGCTCGACAATCTTCAATCCCCCTGCAACCGAGACAAAGACATCAAACCGGTGAAGCTGATAACCCACGCGCTTTTCCAGAACGGCAAGCATCAGGGCAAGGCGGTTGGGATCAATGCCGGCAGAGCGCCGAGACGAGGTGGCAAACGCCGTCGGAGCAACGAGAGCTTGAACCTCCACCAATAAAGAGCGGCTTCCCTCCAGCGTAGGCAGGATCACAGACCCGGACGCCTCCTGGCTTCTCTCTTCGAGAAAGATGACCGAGGGATTGCTGATTTCACGAAGCCCCCCCTCATGCATCTGAAAAAGGACGATGTCGTCGGTCGGCCCAAAGCGATTCTTCACTGCACGCAGAATCCGATAGCCCACTTGCCGATCCCCTTCAAAATCCAAAACAGTATCGACAATGTGCTCTAAGACGCGCGGCCCTGCAATCTCTCCCGATTTTGTCACATGTCCGATCAAAAACGTCGAGATGCCGCTCCCTTTGGACAGATGCATGAATTCTGCTGCCATCTCTCGAACCTGGGTCACTGAACCCGGAGCAGAAGGGATCTCGCTTTTGTACACAATCTGAATCGAATCGATCACCAGGATATCGGGCTTGAGACGATCTACCTGAAGTTTGATGTGGCTATATTGGGTTTCACTAAAAAGATAAAGGCGGTCGCTTTCGATGCCAAGGCGCTCGGCCCTTAGGGAAGTTTGCTCAACAGACTCCTCTCCGCACACGTAAAGCACGGTCAACCCCTGCTGGGCCAGGCTCTGAGAGAGTTGCAGCATCAGAGTGGACTTCCCAACTCCTGGATCCCCTCCCAGCAAGATAAGAGAGCCTTTTACAATCCCTCCTCCGAGCAGGCGATCCATCTCGACAAGGCCTGTTTTAAGACGTCCACGGTCGCTCTTTTCAATCTCGCACATGCGCAGCGGCTGCGCTCCAACTCTCGCGGCTTCAAAACGGGCTGTACTATGGGAGAGATCGGCCTCTTGCTCCAAAGTATTCCACTCTTTGCAGACAGGGCAGCTCCCCGACCATTTGACCTGCCTGCCTCCGCACTCCTTGCAGCTCCATACGCTCTTCACTTTTCCCATTCTTCCGCCCCTTTCTCCAACCTCTCCATCGCCTTCTTTGCGGCTTCAATCTCCGCCTCTTTTTTAGAATGCCCTTCTCCCTCGCCAACAGACTTTTTTTCAATAAAAGCTCCCACGAGAAAGAACTTGTGATGGTCGGGTCCTTTCTCGCTCAAGACAATGTAAGAAGGTGTAATCTGATACTTTTTCTGGGCATAGTCCTGAAGTTCCGCTTTCCAGTTGCGTATGGGCTGGATGAGGAAGGCTAGAAGGCTCTTTTCAAAATGCGAAAAGAAAAAGCGGCGCACCACATCAACGCCTCCATCGAGAAAGAGCGCTCCGATAAGCGCCTCGAAGAGATCTGCAAGAATCGTCTCTCTTCCCCGCCCCTTGTTCCTTCTTTCTCCCCGTCCCAGCAGGATGAAAGCGTCTAGATCCAAACTCTGAAGGAGCTTCGAACAGGAGTCCGCATCCACCAAAAAGGAGCGCATATGCGAGAGCTGCCCTTCCTGTTCATGTGGAAAATGGTTAAAAAGGTAGTGAGAGATCAAAAGACCCAATACCGCATCTCCCAAGAATTCGAGCCGCTCATTATGCTCTTGAAGTTCTCCCCGATGCTCATTGTAATAGGAGCGATGAACAAAGGCCGAAAGCAATAATTCTTTATTGTTAAAAGAATAGTTCAGCTTTTTCTCAATCTCAGGAAGTCTCGAAAGGAGAAGATGATAGGACATCATGGCTCAAAAAATACTGAAATTTCAGCAACCTCGACTTTGCAACTTTTTGGGCCCGAAGGCCTCGAGATATTTGCTCTCGGGGGAGTTATTTAAACCAGGAAGGGGTTAAAAACCCCTTCCTGGTTTAAAGAATCTCCCAGTTCGACCGTAGGTCGAACGTCCGAGAGCAAATAGACGAGGCAGGCGGGTCCAAAAAGTTGCAAAGTCGAGGCAACTGCTCTGCTCGATGTCGAGAATAACGGGTTAAGGGAAAAAGAACAAAGCCTCTTCTCCCTTTCGCCGCTTCCTGCTATGCTCTTTTCCATGCGGCCGGATGGGATAGAAAAAAAAGAAGTTCCATTCCAGAGCGTTTCCCGTCCTGAAGACGGGGTTTTTCCAGAGGACGGATGAAACAGACACTCTCCCCACAGCAGGAAAATTTTTTTCAAAAAAACGGTTATTTGGAACTTGAAGGCCTTCTTAACGAAGCTGATTGTAAAGAATTTTTGCAAAGACGCTCAAAACTTTGCCCAAATGGACGGGACCTGGGACAAAGAGATTCCTGGATTCTCTCTTTGGCAAAGCGGCGCTCTTGGACCCATTTTGCAAAAGAGCTCTTCCAAACCCCCTTCCTTCGTCTTGCCTTAGATCACTATTTCCAAAGCTCCCTGCCTTTTCTTCAAGGACTCACCCTCAATCAGGCCTACTCCTTTCAGTCTCTTTTAGGGGGACTTCTTCTGCGCCTTACGGACTCCTTACCCTCCCAAGAAAAAAGAGAGCCCCTCTCTTCTTTGCTTGAAACACCGGGAAATGGCCTCTTCTTTTCCGCCGACACTCTTTTAGACCGGACAAGACTTAACATCCTCTCCGGTCAGTCGTTCTGGATGATCGGGTACGGCACCCGTTCTACTCTCTACATTTACAATGCGGCCGATCCTCAGGCCCACTTGTTGAAAGCGGAGGGCTATTCTTACGGAGACCGCTTAAGCGCGCCGCGCCATCCCCTATTGCATTAAATTTTAATTAAGAAGACGATTTGAACTCTTGCGACAAGGGAAAAATATGCGTGATAAATGGACTCCTCTTCACCAAGCCCTCCAAAAAGTTGAATCTTTAACGCCTGCTCTGCAACAAGCCCTTGCCTTGGACGAAACCCACCTCTTCAATCAGGAAGAGAAGATTCTCAATTTTTGCGCCCAGGACTGCCTGGGCCTTGCTTTCCATCTCTCTTTGCAAAAGAGCGCTATCAAGTTTATTCTTCAGCATGGGCATAGTTCCACGCTTTTTGCAGGACCCCAGGCCCGCCTTCTGATCGAAAAGGAACTGGAGGCAAAAATTGCCGAGACGCTGGGAAAAGAGGCCTCCCTTCTCTTTCCCTCACGCCATGCCGCGCATTTGGCTGTTTTGACTGCTCTGGCCACTTCTCATTCTCTTATTATGCTCGATCGCAGCGCTTACTTAGGATTAAAGAGCGCTTCTTTGGCAACAAGCGCCCGAATAGAGCACTTTGATCACAATAATCTCGATGATTTGAAGAGAGTTCTCGAAGAGACCAAAGACCTCTCCTTCTTTACGAAGATTGTGGTGACGGAATCGATTTTTAGCCTTGAAGGCGATCTTGCCCCTTTAGAAGAGATTGCCTCTTTAGCCGCCCGTTATGACGCCCTTCTCTATGTCGATGACACCCATGCTTTGGGAACCTTTGGAAAAGGGGGCATGGGACTTACTGCGCACAAAAAAGAGGTCGATATAAGCATAGGAGCCTTTGATTTTAGCTTAGGCGCCTCATTGGCCTCGGTAAGCTCAACCTTATTATTAAAAATTTTTTTACAAAAGAGTTGCCTTGCTTTAAGAGAAAATCCCCTTCCCCTTCCCTCTCTTGGAACCGTGGACGCAGCCCTTGATCTTCTCCCTCAATTAGAAGGGGAACGCAAGCAGCTGCAACAGCGCTCTTTCTTCCTGAAGAAAGAGCTGAAAAAGCTGGGGTTTGAAACGGGCTTATCTGAAAGCCATCTTATCCCCCTCATTCTAACAAGCAATGAAGAGGCCCTTGAAATCCATGCGGCTCTTCTGAAAAGAGGGATCCTTGCAAGGCCCTGTTTGTTCCCTGAAGTCCCTCCAAATAGCGCCCGCCTTCTCTTCAGCCTCTCTTGCCACCATACTCCGGAAGAGCTGATGCTTCTCTTAACCCAGCTGCGCTCCTTAAAAAAAGAGTTAACCGTTTTTTGACAGCCGGATTTCGAGGAGACGGCTCCCAGGTTGCAATTAATTTCGAAGTAAAGGACGAGTTTCCCGCCTATTTTCTCTTGCAGGCAATCAGATTGTAAAAGAAGGCCAAAAGAACGCCTCCAATAAAGCCGTCTACAAATCCCCAAATTCCTCCTACAATCCCCCCTCCAAATGAAGGCTCATATCCAATGTAAACAGAAGACATGGTCGAGACGAACATCGCGCCCCAGCCGTAGATGGAAGCCCATCCCGCAAAGAGCATCATGATAGCCCAAACGATCCCCAGAGCGACGCCAAAACTCCACATGCAAAGGGGCATAGGTTTTTCTTTATTCATACTTTTCCTCTTGTTGATCTCTTAAAAAGCAAAAGCTCTTTTGAGCTCCCTTCTATTTTCAGTCATCTAAAATTTTTAATTTAATGGCAATAAAAATTTCATTTTCTCGCGCGCGCTCAAGCTCGACTTTGCAACTTTTTGGGCCCGAAGGCCTCGAGATATTTGCTCTCGGGGGAGTTATTTAAACCAGGAAGGGGTTAAAAACCCCTTCCTGGTTTAAAGAATCTCCCAGTTCGACCATAGGTCGAACGTCCGAGAGCAAATAGACGAGGCAGGCGGGTCCAAAAAGTTGCAAAGTCGAGCTCAAGGGCGCTTTATAAAAAAAGGTATAATTTTATTTACTTTACTTACAAAAATAATATAACTAAAATAATTAAAAAGATTCGACAAAGAGATTCTTATAATCTTTATTATGACAGAGATTAGAAATATTAGTTTTACGCTCTTCGAGAAAAATCACGCAGAGAGCGCAGCCGGTGCGCTCAACGACCCCACTCTCTCCCTTGCAGAGGGTTGTCTGAACTACATTGCAACAGACCTGGAAAAGAAAATCGACAAAACTCAAGCTCTCGTTAAAAGTTTTTTTACCGTAAAAAATAATTTTATTAATGATATAGATAATTATAAACGTCTATTTATTTCGGGAGAGGTCTCCCTCTCTTCCTTGCCTTGTATTTTAATCCGGTTCTCTCAAACCCTTCCCCAAAAGGCAAGCGAACTTTTAAAAGGCAACCCTGAAAGAGCAGCCCTTCAGGAGGTCGAAGAGGGGCTCGCATTTCTAGAAGGCATCATCAAACAAAATCATTCATCTACGTATAATTACTTAGGCTTTTTTAAGAAAAAAAGAATAGAAACACTGTCAAACAAAGTCGCATCCTTAAAACAAATCGAAAAAACGATTCAAAGCGAGCGGGAGCGCTTTGCTCCCCTTGTCGACAAGATCCATCGCATTCAGGAGCTGTCGTTCTCATTCAACGCTCTTTTTGAAAAAGAAGAGAGACTCTTTACGGTCTTAGACCTTCTCAACTCATCACAGCAAAGTTTAGAAAAGCTGAAAATTACCGAGACTCAATTTTTAGAAACGCTTGCAGATTATTATGAATTAAAGACAAAAATCCTCACGCTGCATCAAGAATACCCCGCTCTTTTCGAGGCTCATCTTAAAGATCTTAAAGAGCGCCTTACAAAAGATCGCAAACTATTCATGAGCCTATCGAAATCCAACACTTTACAATTCATTCCGTTTTTAAAAGAGGCACTTAAAGAAGTGACCTTCCCTGAGGTCCTAGACAAAAAGAGTCCGGATTTTCTTTTCTTCGCACAAATTGCTCAAACCTACAGAGAATTTGCACAGATGACACCCCTTCCAAAAGAGTGCGCCATCGCCTACGATCTCGTTCAAAAAGTCGAAGCCTATCATCGCGTCCTGGATCTGTTAACGCATCATCGGCACTTAGAGATTCTTCAAGATGATCTTTTCCTCCTCTCTTCCTTGGATGAAAAGAGTCTGATCCCTCTAAAAGAGAAGCTTTCCGCAACTTTTCGCTTTGAAAACAGCAACAGCAGCCCTCAACGACAAAGAAAACTGTTTCAAGCTCTACAAAAGATAGCCTCTATCTGCCCGAAGCTCTTAGATCCTTTCCTGACGAGCTGGATGACAAGCTCTACGGAAACGCTAAAGGATCTTCCCTCTATCGATCATAAAAAGCACCTTGCCGTTTTCACTGAAGAGGTAAAAGAGTTGATGTTCGCGAGCATGTTTGAACTGTTGAATCAAGACCGCCTCCATGACATCTCCCTCTCTTTTCTTTTAGACTTTCACAGCCTCTCACCGGATTATTCTGTTTTCCAGCAACTTCTTGTAGAACGCCTAAAGCAGCGCTTTTTAATAAAAGAGAGCGCAGAAAAGCTGGCCCCCTTTCTCTGCCAGCTGAAACGTCTTCTTTGTCTAAGACCTGAGTTCAACAGCTCCTCTCTTCAGAAGCTTTTCAACAACATCTTCTTATCCCATCCTCAAAGCGCCCTTCTGATGAAAGCCTTTAACGAACATTCCTATCCTATCAATCAAGGATGGGAAACGAAAAACTGCGCTCACTGCATTCAGGAGTGCATCGATCTCGATCTTTTGGATGAACTCAGTCCCGATGAGACCCTCTTTCTCTACCGAAGTTTTCGTTTAAAGGAAGTCTTCCGCACGCATGTACAAGAGATCTTTGAGAACAAAACACTCAAGGAGCTCAAGCGGTTTCGCAAAGAACAATTAGATCCTTTTTTACAGAAGAACTCCAACTTTAAAAGTGTAGATTTTGTTCAAGACTTTATCAAAAAGACGGACACGGGGTTCTCTCTCATCTCTTTCTTCACCGACCTTATCCTCTGCTTGGTTTCTTTTCTTTTCTCTTTCAATCGACACCCAAACAATTCCAAAAATTAGGAAAGCGTCAAAAATAATCAGTTTTTTCTTGCTCACCTGTGAAGAATGCACTACTCTTTTTTGTAATTTATGCTAAAAACTCTTCTCACTCTTTTGCTCTTCGTGCCGGCATCACTTCTTTATTCTGCTCCGGAAAGGCAAAAAAAGATCTATCTGGATCCCTCGGGAATTCGGCTAGGGGAAAAAGAGATCTTTGTCCAGATCGACGATGAGTGGGTGAGTGTCGCGGCGCTTTATGCTGACGGAAAAGGACTCTATACTCTCCCCGCTTCTTTTTACCTCCCCTGGAAATGCAAAATATGCCATACGCTAAACGAGGGATGGTGCGCCGTTTGTCAAACAGCGGATTGTCCAGGAAAGCGCCCCCCAAAATTCTCCCTCCCCAAACCGCCGTTTCCTTTCCTTCCGCCCGAAGAACTGCCTCTCCTTTTTCAATAGCGTATTAAATGCGAGCCTTAAGGCGCGAGTTCATCTCCCGGATGCTCGGGTCAAAAGATGGTTGAGGATAGCATCCACGGTAAAGCCGAACTCCGCTTTGACAGTGCTTAAAGGAGCGGAGAGGCCAAAATTGTCGATACCCATTGCAATCCCCTCTCTGCCAATCCAGCGATGCCAGCCCAACGTAGCGCCGGCTTCGATGCTGACGCGCTTTCCGCACTCCTGCCCCAAAACCGACTCCTGATAGGTTTCAGGCTGCTTCTCGAAGAGTTCCCAGCAAGGCATCGAGACGACACGTGTTGCCTTCCCCACCTTTTCCAGCTCTAAAGCCACGTCCAAAGCAAGGCTTACTTCCGATCCCGTGGCAATCAAAGTAAAGTGGGCCTTCCCGCTCTCTTTTTTTAAGATGTACGCCCCCCTTCCCACTCCCTCATCATAGGGAACATGCGTCTCCGTCAGTTCAAAAAGCGCCTGGCGTGAGAGGATCAGAGCAGTCGGACCCAAATAGCGAAGAGCGGCAATCCATGCCCGTTTAACCTCCCAATTGTCCGCCGGCCGAATGACATGAAGGTGGGGAATGGCGCGCAAAGCCGCCAGCTGCTCAATGGGCTGGTGCGTGGGGCCGTCCTCGCCTAAAAGGACGGAGTCGTGGGTTAGCTGATAGATCACCTGAATTTTTGAAAGAGCGGCGAGGCGCATGGCATTGCGCATGTAGTCCGAAAAGATAAGAAACGTGCCCACAAAAGGGATGATCAGATCGGTTTGGGCAAGTCCTGTCGCCATCGCTCCCATTGCAAATTCGCGCACGCCAAACTTGATATTTCTTCCCCGAAAATCTTTAGGACCCACGATGCCGAAGTGCTTCATCATCGTCATGTCCGAACAGGAGAGATCTCCGGACCCCCCGTAAAGGTAGGGAAGCATGTCGCCGAGAACCTTGAGCACGCATTGCGACGCAGATCTTCCGGCAAGAGGCGTCTTCATCTCGATTGCATCCAACCTCTTTTCCAGATCGTCGGGGAGCCTCTTTTCTACCATCTCCATAAACTCGCCATAGCGCTCGGGTCTTTCCTCGGACCACTGTCGAAGCATCTCCTTCCACTTGCGCTCTAAAAGAGCATCCGCCTTTCCTCTCTTTTCGAAAAAACTCTTCACGGATTGCGGGACGAAAAACTCCTCTTCCGGAAGACCCAAAGCTCGTTTACTCTCTTTCACCTCTTCGATACCCAGAGGAGCGCCATGAGCCTCGTGCGTCCCCTCCTTGTGCGGAGAGCCTTTTCCAATGATGGTCTGCATCTCGATGAAACAGGGCCTCTTTTGATTCTCCTTGATTTGTGTAAAAATCGCATCCATGGCATCCAAGTCATAGCCCGAAAGTTCATAGACATCAAAACCATAGGCTCGGTAGCGCGCCTTGGTGTCCTCGGAAAAACACTCCGCTAGCGGACCATCAAGACAGACATGGTTGGCATCGTGGATGATCACAAGGTTGTCGAGCCCCAAGTGGCCCGCAAGAGAGGAAGCTTCCGAGGAGACGCCCTCCATCATGTCGCCGTCTCCTGCCAAACAGTAGACCTTCCCGGTAAAGAGAGGGAATTTTTCTTCATTAAAACGTTGTGCAAGAAGTTTGATTCCCAGGGCCTGTCCTACGGCAGCCGCAACTCCCTGTCCCAAAGGACCGGCTGTGGTCTCCACGCCTTCTGTCAACCCATACTCCGGGTGGCCCGGCGTTTTAGAGTGGTTTTGTCGAAACTGCTTTATGTCGTCCATGGTTAAGGAAAACCCTGCAAGATGAAGACAGGCGTAGACAAGCATCGAACCGTGCCCCGCGGAGAGAATGAGGCGATCACGATTCAACCACTTGGGATTTTGAGGGTTATATCGAAGCTGCTTCCCATACATGAAGGCTCCGAATTCAGCACATCCCATGGGGAGTCCCGGGTGGCCGGAATTGGCCTTCTGCACAGCCTCCATTGCCAATTGACGAATCGTTCCTCCAATCACACTCAACTGCTTCTTTAAGGATTCATCCATGAATAGACTCCTGATTTGCTGACAGAGCACTAGGATAGATCATTCTCTCTTAACTGCAAAACCTTATACTGCCTGTCCCAAATTCGCCATTTTGAACGGCGCGGGGCAAACTCGACTTTGTCGCCTGCCTCCATTTTCTGTTCAACCAAATTAAAAAATATTTTATACAGAAAACATGCAAACCCCTCTCTTTCGACAAGTCTCTTTAGAGAGGCTCAGTTCGCCCGAACAGCTAGACCAGCTGCTCGTCATCGTCAAAATCAAAGGATGGATCGCCCTTCTGACGCTCCTTCTGCTTCTCATTTCCCTTTTGACCTGGTCTTTTTTAGGAAGGATTCCCATCACAGCCAGCGGAAAAGGAGTTCTTTTAGACCCGCGCGGTCTGCAAACGGTGAGCAGCCGAACAAATGGCCGGGTGTTGCGCATTTTTATCCAGACGGGGCAAGAGATCAAAAAAAATCAGGTCCTGCTCATTTTGGACAATCCCCTCCTTGAGAGGAAAGAAAGAGAACTGATTCAGGAGATTGCAAATCTCCAAGAGGATCTCTTTAAAGAAAAAGCTCTCGTTGAAGAGGAGATGAAGCTCAGAAAAGTTGAGGCAGAGCGCAAACTAAAGTTAGAAACTCTTCTTCTGGAAAACTATCAGGCAAAGCTGGCACTCCTAAAGCACGAGCTCTCCCTTTGCAAAACTGAAGAGAAGAGCAGGCTAGAGCAGGAGATCCTTGAGCAAAAAAACGTTGTCGAAACCCAAAACGCCTCCATGGATCTCGCTCAAATGCAACTGATGCTTCAGCAAACCAACGAAAGGGTATGGGATCTGGAACGCGCGCTCATTACACAGAAAGAAGAGCTTCACGGCATTCAAGCTCAAAAAGAGGATCTTGCCGTAAAAGCTCCCGTGGAAGGGCAGATCATTGAAATCGATACCGCCGTCGGCAGAGCCATAGAGGCCGGAGAGCCCCTTTTTTGGATCCAGGCCGCAGAGAGAAAAAAACTCCTTTCTTTTTACAGTTTTGTCCCCCTTCAGACGGGCATGCAGATCCAAGTAGGCATGAGCGCCCAGATCTCTCTTATGAACGTCGATGCCCAAAGCTATGGCCAAATCGCGGGAAAGGTGTCAAGATCTCTCCCTTACGCTGCCGCCCTAAGCGCACAATACTTAGCCGGCATTCCCTCTCGTATTCTCAAAGAGTATTTGCAAGCCGATCCCGCCGCACATCTTGTCGTCATCGACCCCCTCTTGGACCCCTCTGCACCGACAGGATATCGATGGACCACGGGAAAAGGGCCGTCGCCAGAAGAGATCCAGCCGGGCGCCGTCGGCGAGGTGCGCATCCTTTTAGAAAGCAAACGGCCGATCTCCTATGCCATCCCCATTTTCAAGGAATAGGAGGGTGTCTATGGAGGCAAGAGAAGAAGAGAGCCCCGCTTTAAAAGCCCGTCATTTCTGGAGAACAAGAACTCCCACCGTCATCCAAATGGAAGCGGTCGAGTGCGGAGCCGCCGCCCTTTCCATCATCCTTTCCCATTTTGGACGCTACGTTCCCTTAGAAGAGCTCCGCATTGAATGCGGAGTCTCAAGAGATGGAAGCAACGCCTTGAACTTGGTCAAAGCAGCAAGGAAATATGGACTGGAGGGCCATGGCTACCGGCTCGAGCTGGAGGACGTCTTCGAGGTCTCTTCCCCCGCAATCCTTTTTTGGGAATTTAACCACTTTCTGGTGCTCGATGGCTTTGGGAAAGAGTGCGTCTACTTAAACGACCCCTCAACGGGACCGCGCACGGTGAGTTACGAAGAGTTCGACCAGGGCTATATCGGGATCGTCCTCCTCTTTGAACCACAGGAGAGCTTTCAAAAGGGAGGAAAACCGCCCAGCATCGCAAAAGAGCTCTTCCACCGTCTGAAAAGCGTTCACTCCCCTCTCTTATATCTCTTTCTTGCAGGACTCTGCCTCCTCATTCCGGGCCTTGCGCTTCCCGCCTTCACGCGCATCTTTATTGATAATCTCCTGATTGCGCATCTCGTCTCCTGGAAGTGGGATTTTCTCTTTGCCATTCTCATCGCAGTCGGCTTTCAGGGAGTGCTGACAGCTCTCCAAAACCACTTCTTAACCCGACTGAACGGCAAACTCTCCCTTCGCTTCTCCAGTGATTTTCTCTGGCATATCCTGCGTCTCCCCCTCTCCTTTTATGCACAGCGTTACACAGGCGAGATCGCCTACCGGACCAATTTCAATAACAAGGTCAGCCAACAGCTGACAGGGCCGCTAGCTACCATCTCTATCAATCTGCTGCTTATCCTCTTTTACGGCCTCATCATGTTCCAGTACGATCTGATCATTGCGTGGATCGGAATCCTTGCCGCGCTTTTCAACCTGGGGATGATGCTCCTGATTCAACGGGCGCGTACGGACGCCTATTCCCGACTGCAACAAGAGCGCTCCAAAGCTTTAGGAAATGCCTTAGGAGGGTTGCAGCACATCGAAACCATCAAAGCGACCGGCACCGAGAGCGATTTTTTTGCCCGCTTTTCTGGCTATTTTACAAAAAACGTTAACGTCCAGCAGGAAATCAGTCGCAAAGACGCCCTCCTCTCCACTTTTCCTCTCTTATTTCAGTCTCTAGCGGTCATGGTTCTGCTTTCCCTGGGAGCCTTAAGGGCAATTCAGGGAGATCTTACCGTCGGCATGCTGATCGCTTTCCAAATGCTCCTAATGACCTTTCTGAAACCCGTTGGAAAATTTGTCAACTTCGGCCAGATGATTCAAACGATGAAGATCGACATCGGACGCTTAAACGACGTTCTCTTTTATCCCATCGATCGGAGCTATCTCATCCCTCCGGCCGAAGATCTTGCCGCTGTCAAAAAACTCAAAGGGCGCCTTGAATTTAAAAACGTCGTCTTTGGCTACAGTCCTCTCTCTCCCCCCTTAATTGAAAATTTAAGCTTCATCATCAAACCCGGACAGAGGCTAGCTCTCGTGGGTCCTACGGGATGCGGCAAATCCACCCTTGCAAAACTGGCCGCCGGACTCTATTTCCCCTGGAGCGGAGAGATTCTCTACGATGGACAGCCCTACGCCCATCTCAATAGAGAGGCTCTGCACCACTCTTTGGCAGCAGTGGATCAGGAGATCTTTCTCTTTTCCGGAACCATCCGCGACAACCTCACCCTCTGGGATAAGACCGTCGAGGAACAGATCCTTTTGCAAGCAACTCAAGACGCCTGCATCCATGAAGAGATCTTACTGCGTCAAAGGGGATACAACACTCTGCTCACAGAGGCGGGAAGAAACTTAAGCGGAGGACAGAGACAGAGGCTCGAAATCGCACGCTCCTTAGTCTCTTCTCCTTCCCTCCTCATCCTCGATGAAGCGACGAGCTCTTTGGATTCCGAGACAGAAAAAGAGATCTCCGACAATTTAAGGCGCCGCGGATGCTCCTGTCTGATGATCGCACACCGTTTAAGCACCATCCAGGATTGCGACGAGATCCTCGTCCTTAAAGAAGGAAAGCTTCAGCAACGGGGGACCCATGAAACATTAAAACAGATCCCGGGGCTCTACCAAGACTTAGTAAAAAGCGAAACTTTTTATGAATCATCCGCTGTTTCAACTCTTTAAAGAAAAGGGGGAACTCCTCTCGGCTCCCTCCAACACCCTTCTCTCTTGCCAAAGAGAAAAAGAGACGCTCTGGTTTCTGGAGAAAGGCTCCGTCAATCTCTTTGCAATCGAACTGCAGAACGGCTCTCCCGAAGGGGTCAGGACCTTTCTGTCCCATCTTCTCTCCCCCATTCTTTTCTTTCCCATTGATGAAAAAGAGACCTTTCCCCTCCTGGAACTCTTCGCTCTCTCGGAGAGCCCCGTGCAACTCTGGAAACTTCCAAAACGCCTCTTGGAAGAGAGCCTCTTAGCGCAGCCTGCTCTCCAACCTCTCTTCTCTTCTTCCTTAGAGAGCTGGATCCGCCATATGGCACTCTTTGCCGAAAAGCGAGACAAAGAGAAGCACGACCTCTTTTTAACATCCTCTCAAGAGCTCTCTTGCGAAGAAAACAAAAGCTTCAGCGTAAAAAGAGCGCTCGACACAGATGAAAAAAAAGAGGTGATCTGGGTCGAAATCCTCCAAGGCCAAGCGGCATTCCAAGACGCTCCCTCCCTGATTTTGGAACCTTTACAGGATCCCTTTCCTCTCACCTATCACCTCTGGCTCACCGCTGTTAGCTCCCTTCATTTCAAAACAAGCTCAACCGAAAGCGTGGTCAAAGAGAGAAGATGGCACGCCGCGCTCTCTTACTTCCATCACATCCTTTTTGGCTACTATCGCATCCGTGAGGAAAAGAAGAAGGAGAGCCTCCCCGCCCGGCTCGATCGCAAAATTAGAGAGGAGCATCAGACTCTAAACTCCGTCTTCAAGGGGATGGTCTCTCTTCTCAATCCCGAAAAGGCGGCGCTAGAACATCCTTCGGCCCACCCTCTTTTCCTCTCCTGCCTCCTTCTGGGAAAATGGATGCATATCGACTTCGTTCTCCCTGAAAATCTCACTAAAGAAAGCGACCTCTTTTTCCAGCTTTCCGAGATTTGCAATGCCTCTCTTTGCCGCTTTCGCGAGGTGCGCCTTACCCACGGATGGTGGAAGGAGGACTCCGGCCCTTTGCTCGGTTTTTACAAAGAGAATCAACAACCCGTTTGCCTCCGCTGCAAAAAAAGTGGTTATGAGGTGATAGACCCCTCTTCAAAAGAGAGAAAAGTTCTAACAGAAGAGAGCGCCCGAGAGCTTCTCTCTGCAGCTTACGCCTTTTATCGTCCTTTTCCCGCGCATTTAAGAAAAGCCAAAGAGGTCGTCTTCTTTTTCCTCCAAACCCATTTTAAAGACTTAATTCCCATCTTTCTTTACGGAATCTTGAGCTCGCTCGCCGCCCTCTTCGTTCCCTTCGCCACCGCTGCGATCTTCGGCCGGGCTATCCCCGATTCCAATCGCTCTCTTCTCCTCCAGCTCTCTTTGGGATTGCTCCTTTCCGCGTTGAGCACAGCCCTCTTTTTTTACTTAAGGTCTATGGCCTTAGTACGCCTCTCAGGCCATGCCAGCCATGAACTTCAGGCTTCCCTTTGGGATCGCCTCTTAAAACTCCCCGTCAGTTTCTTTCGCCAATTCACCACAGGAAATCTCGTTCAAAGAGTCACAGCCATTGAACAGATCCGCCAGATCTTAAGCGATAACGCCTCGCGCGTCATCCTGTCGGGATTCTTTTCTCTCTTCTATGTGATCGCCATGCTTTTCTACTCGCCCGCTCTCACTTTAATCGCCCTTGCGATCTTCAGCATCACCTTTGCTCTGACCCTCATCGCTTTTTACAAAAAAGCGATCCTGGAAAAAAAGATTCAGTCTCTGACAAATGAGATCAACGGCCTCTTGGTCCAGATCATCTCAGGAGTGGGAAAGCTCCGGGTAGCAGGAGCTGAAAACAACGCCTTTTCGCGTTGGGCGACTCTCTTCACTCGACTTAAAAAAAGAGAACTCGGCTCTCAACGCATCTACAACATCATTTTAAACACCATCTCCCTTTTGCCCCTCCTTTCATACGCCGCCCTCTTTGGAGAGGTGATGTTTTGGAGAGCGTCAGGATCTATGTCGACCGGCTCCTTTTTAGGCTTCAACGCCGCCTTTATGATTCTTACCTTCTCCTTGCTTGACTTAAGCGACGCTCTCATGCAAATCGTCCCCGTTCCGGCTCTATGGAACACTCTCCATCCCATTCTGGACACGCCTCAGGAACGAATCAGTGAAAAGATCAAAATCGAAAAATTGACCGGAGAGATTCGCGTCGATGAGGTCTCATTTTACTACGACAAAGAGGAAGCGCTTGTTCTTGACAACATCTCTTTTTATGTCGAGCCCAAAGAGTTCATTGCCCTGGTCGGCCCTTCGGGAAGCGGGAAATCGACCCTCATCCGCCTGCTGCTGGGTTTTGAACTGCCTGTCCGCGGAACCATCTACTATGAAGGCCACGATCTCCTCTCTCTTAATCTGCATGAGGTGCGCAAACAGACCGGCGCTGTCCTTCAAACCAGCGGCATCATTGCGGGCACCCTCTATGAAAATCTCGTCTGCGGCGGGCTCTACTCTCAAGAAGAGATAGACAGCGCTCTCGCTCTTTCCGGTTTCAGCCAAGATCTGGACGCCTTCCCCATGGGCCTCCATACCTTCATTCCCATGGGGGGAGAGACTCTCTCGGGCGGACAAAAGCAGCGCCTTCTGATCGCGAGGGCCCTTCTTGCAAAACCGCGACTCCTCCTTTTTGATGAGGCGACAAGCGCACTTGACAACAAGGTTCAAGACGAGATCAGCAGAAATTTAGAGGCTCTCGACATCACGCGCATCGTCGTCGCCCACCGTCTGAGCACAATCAAACACGCCGACCGCATCTATGTTTTAGACAAAGGAAAGATCATCCAGACAGGCTCTTTCGAAGAGCTTGCCAAAGCTCCTGGCCTCTTTGCACAGATGCTGGCGCGTCAAAGACTTTAATTCGACTTGGCCAAAGAGTCATTGTAGTGAAAAAGCTCCTTTAAGAAAGGAAGAGTGCCTCCCATCGCCGCGCACAAGCCCGAGAGGACTAATCCGATGCGGATGATGATAAAGGTCTGGTCTGCCAATCTACCGGCAATAAAGGCGCCTTCTGCTGCATAGCCTATGGCATTGCCCAAAACAGCAAGAGCAATCCCTGCAACAGCAATTGCCAAAGGTTGCATCACATTTTTATGCTTCTCATAAAAATGAGCCGCCTGATTGCTAATTGAATCAACACTCTGTTTAATTGAATCAAAATTCATTTTATACCTCTTATTTCTTAAATCGAGTTATACCGAAATGACTTCAAAATTTGGTTTTGGGGCGCGCCAAAGCCAAATTTTGAAGTCATTTCGGTATATACACGAGCAAAAAAAAGCATACCCTATCACTTTAAAAACCACAACATGCCATTGATTGCCGTTACCATCCCGAGCTGATGGTCTCAATTGACTTGGCAAAAGAGAGGTGCTACGATACCTTGTCGTCAAGGATGGCACGCAAGCTATGCTAACACAAGAGATACGCCGCAATTTTTTAAACTATTTCAAAAAAAAGGGACATACGATCGTCCCCTCCTCTCCCGTCGTTCCCCATGAGGATCCTACCCTGCTTTTCACCAACGCGGGAATGAATCAGTTCAAGGACGTCTTTTTGGGACAGGCCAAGCGCGCCTACAGCCGGGCAGCCTCCTCTCAAAAGTGTCTTCGTGTCGGGGGAAAACACAACGACCTGGACAATGTGGGACACACCTCGCGCCACATGACTTTTTTCGAGATGCTCGGCAACTTCTCTTTTGGCGATTACTTCAAAGAGGAGGCCATCCGCTTTGCATTTGAGGTCTCGACAGAGATTTACCAATTGCCTTTAGAAAAGATCTGGGTCACGGTTTTTGAAGAGGATGACGAGGCGCATCAGCTGTGGCAAAAATGGATCCCCGAAGAGAGGATCTGCCGTATGGGAGAAAAAGACAACTTTTGGGCCATGGGAGAGACGGGACCCTGCGGCCCCTGCTCTGAGCTCCTCTTCGACCGAGGAGAGAGATTCGGGAGCGCTCCTACTCCCAAAGAAGACTCAAAAGGAGAGCGCTTTTTGGAGTTTTGGAATCTTGTCTTCATGCAGTACAACCGCGACAAGACCGGAAAGATGTCTCCTCTTCCCAAGCCCTGCATCGACACGGGCGCGGGCTTAGAGCGCATTGTCGCCTTGAAGATGGGTGTAGATCTTGTCTTTGAGACGGATATCTTCCAATTGCTGATTCGACAGATCGAAGCGGTGAGCGGAACAAAATATCAAGGGCAAAATCCCGCTTTTCACGTCATCTCCGACCACTTGCGCGCGCTCGCCTTTGCGATAGCTGACGGAGCCCAGCCAAGCAATTTAGACCGAGGATACGTCCTGCGCAAACTCTTGCGGCGCGCCGTCCGCTATGCTCGTGGGATTGGACTTAACGACCCCTTTTTAGCAAAGCTCCTGCCGACGCTGATTGAAGAGATGGGATCCGACTATCCCGAACTCAAGGCCCAAGAGAGCCGGATTGCCGAGATCCTCACGAGTGAAGAGGAGGCTTTCCTGCGCACACTGAAACGCGGCGGCAACATCTTGAGCACTATCATAGACAAAGCCCAAGAGAGCCCATTGAGGCAGATCGGAGGAGAGGAGGCCTTTAAGCTCAAGGACACCTACGGCTTTCCCTTGGAAGAGATCCTCTTGATCGCCAAGGATGTCGGCCTCGACGTAAACATCGAGACGTACCAGATCTTCGAAGAAAAAGCAAAAGAGCTCTCCCGAAAAGCACAGAGAGTACACGTCCAGGAAGCCTCCATCTCTCTCTATCAGGCCTTCGAAGAAAAAGAAGGCCCTTCGCGCTTTTTAGGTTACGCGCAGACAGAATCTTTTGCGAAGCTATTGGGAATGGTGGCAGATCAGGGCTTCGTCACGGCTCTTCGGGAGGGAGATGAGGGAATTCTTCTTCTCGATCAGACGCCCTTCTATGCAGAGAAGGGAGGTCAGGTCGGCGATAGGGGCAGAGTGGTTCACGATAGGGGATCCTTCAGCGTCACCGACACTCAAAATCCCTACGGCGGAGTGATCGCCCACTTAGGAAAAGTCGAAGAGGGCGTCTTCGAAGTCGGCGACACGGTTCTTGCACAAGTGGATGCAAAGAGGCGGGAGGGGATTTGCAACCACCACACGGCAACCCACCTTCTTCACTGGGCTTTGCAACAGGTGCTCGGCCCCCATATCCGCCAGGCGGGTTCTCTTGTCGAAGAGCATCGCCTCCGTTTTGACTTCAACCACCACAAAGCGCTCTCTTTGGAAGAGATCCGCAGGATCGAAGATCTTGTCAACGAAAAGATCCGGGAAGCGCGGCCTGTCAAGAGTTACGAACTCAGCTATGAAGAGGCCCAAAAAAATGGCGCCATCAAGCAGTTCTTCGGAGAAAAGTATGGAGACAAAGTGCGTGTCATCGATTTGGACTATTCCAAAGAGCTATGCGGCGGCACGCACGCCGCCTTAGTCGGCAATCTGGGCTATTTTCGGCTTGTCAAAGAGGGAAGCATCGCTGCAGGCATCCGCCGCATCGAAGCGGTCGCAGCAAAAGACGCCGATCTCTTCGTCCGGGATGAAGAGAGGCTTCTGGGCGAGCTCGCACACCTTCTTAAAGCCGCGCCCCACCAGCTGCAAGAAAAAGTCTTAAGCCTTCTTGAAGAGAACAAAAGAGCATCCCAAGAGCTCTTAGCCTTAAAAGCCGCCGCGGTGCAGGATCTCGCCAATTCCCTAAGCGCGAAAATTGAAAGAGTGGGAAGCCTCCCCTTTCTTGCAACAGAGGTCTGTGCCGGCTTAAACGAACTGATCCCCCTTGCCAACGCCCTCCTCTTTAAGAATCCCTCTCTTGTCCTCCTTATCGCCATCGCTTTCGATGGCCGATGCCACATTCTTGCGCGCGTCACTCCCGATCTTACTCAAAGAGGGATTAAAGCCTCCGAGATCATCAAAGCAATTGCCCCTCTGATCGGAGGAAAAGGCGGCGGCAAAGAGGAGTCAGCTCAAGCCGGAGGCACTCTGCCTCAAAAAATCCCCGCTGCCTTAAGCAAAGCAAAAGAGCTGATCGCCGCTTTCGGCCTATGATTCTCTCCTCCCCCTCTCTTTTAAAACTGCAGGAGCTCTTAAAACAAGAGTCGGCCATTTTGATCGAAGGCCTCTGGGAATCTCCCAAGGCGGCTCTCTTAGCTCAAATCTTCAAAACAGCGCAAAAAAACATCCTCTTTATTTCGACAGAGATGAAAGAAGTAAAGATTTTAGAAGATTTAACACTCTTTGGACAATTTCCCATCTTTGAGTTTCCCTCCTGGGAGACTCTTCCCGAAGAAAAGATCCTTCCCAGCCCCGATATTGTCGGAAAGCGGTTAGAGATTCTTCATCGGCTCTCTATGGCAACAGAACCTCACATTCTCTTTTGCCCCCTGCAGGCCGCACTGCAGCCTCTGCCCTCCCTTCACTCCATCCAAGCTTCCTGCTGCACGTGGAGAGTGGGTGACGAGGTTGCCTTCTCCTCTCTTCCAAAAAAGCTTGCGCATCTTGGATATCGCAAAGAGGTTGTCACGACAGACAAGGGAGAGTTTTCTCTTCGGGGAGGCATCCTCGATCTCTTTCCCATCAGCTCTAAAGAGCCCTTTCGTTTGGATTTTTTTGGCGACCAAATTGAACGGATTCGCACCTTTGATCCCTCTTCGCAAAAGTCGACAGGAAGAGTCGCTTCTTTCTTTCTGGAGCCGGCTTCAGAGATCGACCTCCTCAAAAAGGAGAGCGCTCCCGCCACCCTCTTCGATTATCTTAAAGAAAAGACTCTTATCATCTTTGATGAGCTCCTGGACATAGAAGATCGCTATATCGCTCTAAAAAAATCTCCCTCTCTTCTGACCTTCGAAAGGCTCCTTAAGATCACAGCTTTCCTCCAAAAGCTCTTTTGGACAAGCTATCCCATCGAAGAGCTCTCTGAAATCAGCGGAGGAAAAGAGCAGCCCTTAACTTTTTCTCTTCTCAATCACACTCTCACGGCAAAGCGGTGGCGGCATCCCTTTCTTCACTTAAACGAGCTTTTCACGCCCTTCGACAACCGTGGGGCCGAGAATCCCGATGAACTCCTCTTAGGCCTCAAGAGGCGCTTGCAAGATTTCGACATGACCTTTCTCTCTTCAACGGAGTCTGAAGAACGCGCCCTTAAAGAGAGACTCAAAGAGAGCGCCGTCGTCCTTTCCGAACGCTGCTCCTTCCAAAGAGGCTATCTCTCATCGGGTTTCGGTTTTCTTGACACACCGGCCGTTCTCTTTCCCATGACCGAGCTGACAAAGCGGTTCAAGACACGGCGCACTCCCTGGAGGGCCGCCTCTCATACTCCCGCTGCCGAATTTCATGAACTTGCTCTCGGAGACCTCGTGGTCCATTTCCACAACGGCATTGGCAAATACCTGGGGACCGAGGAAAAGATCAACCATCTGAATCTCAAATCCGAGTTTCTAGTCATCGAGTATGCGGAAGGGAGCAAACTCTTCGTCCCGATCTCGCAATCCTACCTCGTGAGCCGCTACATCGGAGCTAAAGATGAGCTTCCCTCGCTGCATCTCCTCGGCTCAAAAAGATGGCAGCGCACCAAAGAAAAGAGCCAAAAGGCCCTTGTCGGCTATGCACAGGACCTCTTAAGGCTTCAAGCCTCTAGAGAGCTCCATGGAGGATTTTCCTTTCCTGAAGAGAGTCTCGATTTTAACCTTTTCGAAGAGGAGTTCCCCTTCGAGGAGACCGAAGATCAAAAAGCGGCCATTCTAAAGATCAAAGAGGAGATGGCCTCCTCGAGGGCCATGGACCGCCTTGTCTGCGGCGATGTCGGCTACGGAAAGACCGAAGTGGCCATGCGTGCCGCCTTTAAAGCCGTCGTCGACGGAAAAAAACAGGCCGCCGTCCTTGTTCCCACAACCGTTCTTGCGTTGCAGCACTTCGAGACCTTTTCAGAACGCATGGCAAACTTTCCTGTCGTCATTCGCATGATCTCGCGCTTCCGCACTCAAAAAGAGATCCAAGAGACCTTAAAGGGAGTAAAAGAGGGAAGCGTCGATATCCTCATCGGAACAAGCCGCCTCTTAAGCAAAGATATCGCCTTTAAGGATCTAGGTCTTCTCATTATCGACGAAGAACAGCGCTTCGGCGTGCGCGCAAAGGAGCGCTTGAAGAATTTAAAACTCGGAGTCGACTGCCTGGCCTTGAGCGCCACGCCCATCCCGCGCACTCTCTACCTCTCTCTCATCGGCGCCAAAGCCATCTCCACCATCAACACGCCCCCTTACGACCGCCTTCCCATCAAGACAATCATCGCAGAGCGCAGCGATTCTCTTATCCAGACAGCCCTGCTCCGCGAGCTTGCCCGCGACGGTCAAGCTTTTTTCATCCACAACCGCGTCGAATCCATCTACCACGTCAGCAGCGAGATTCAAAGACTCCTTCCCGAAGCCAAGATTCTCACGGCACACGGCCGGATGGCGGCCGAAGAGATCGACGCCATCTTTCATGCCTTCAAGGCAAAAGAGGCGCAGATCCTCGTCTCCACGACCATCATTGAAAACGGCATCGATATCCCCAACGCCAACACGATTCTCATCGATCGCGCGCACCAGTTCGGGCTTGCGGATCTCTACCAGCTCCGCGGGAGGGTTGGGAGATGGAACCGCCCCGCCTATGCCTACTTCCTCCTCCCTGAAAAGCGCCTTCTTCCGGAGATTGTCAAACGCCGTTTAAACGCTCTTGTCGAAGCGTCGGGCTTTGGCGGAGGCATCAAGATTGCGATGCGCGACTTAGAGATTCGCGGCGCTGGAGATATTCTCGGCACCGAGCAGTCGGGACACGTCTCAAGCATTGGCTTCCACCTCTACTGTAAACTCTTAAAGCGCACCATCGAAGCTCTCCGTAAAAAGAGCTCTCCCACCTTTACGGAGACCAAGCTCGAAATCTCTTTCGACGCGCGCCTTCCCGAAGAGTACGTCAGCGACGCCTCCCTGCGCATGGAGCTCTACCACCGCTTGGGCGAAGCGACCTCCCTCCAGGAGGTCGACGCCCTCTTGGAAGAGATCCGGGACCGCTTTGGCCCCCCTCCCGACCCCGTCATCTGGCTCACCCGCATGGCGCGGCTGCGCATCCTTGCCAACCAAAGAGGCCTCTCTTTATTGAAAATTGAACCTCGAACTTTAACCCTGCACACCCAGGGCGGAGAGAAGAGAAGCTGGCCCATGATCCAAAAGCAAGACCCCGCAGCTGTCGAAGAGTACGTGGTAAAGATGCTGGAAACTCTACCTGTCAGGGAAGTTTAGGAGTATTGTTGTTTAGGCCGATGTTGCGATGATAGGCTCCTTTGATGTGCTTAGATTGCATCTCTCGGGCCCGCTTGAGGATGCGCACCCCTTTTTCCACATGATCCGCCATATAGCGCTCAAAGACAAAGGCGGAACTCTTCTTCGTCTTGATCCCTTCCGTATTTAGGGGAAGATCTGAGACAAGAAGCAGCGCCCCCAGAGTAAACTTCCGCTTGTAACTTGCCGCAAAGAGCGTCGCGCATTCCATCTCGATCGCTTGAGCTCTTGTCACTTTTAAGCGACTCTTAAACTCCTCGTTAAACTCCCAGAACCGCATATTTGTCGTAAAAGTGATCCCAATGTGATAAACTGACTGATCCTGTTCCAGAATTTCGGTTACCGCCTTTTGCATCAAAAAGTTGGCAAGAGCCGGCACCTCCCCCGGAAAATAAAAGTCCGAGGTCCCCTCGCCCCGAATGCTGGCGACGGGGACAAGGTAATCGCCCACCTGATAGCGGCGCCTGAGTCCTCCGCACATCCCTAAAAGGACGCTTGATTTAATCGGCAAAAAGGAGCAGAGGTCCACGACAAGAGCCGCAGCAGGCGATCCAATCTTAAAATCCAAAATACTGATCTTCTCTTTGGGATCGTGGGCCACCTTGAACATACTCCCTTCAAGAACCCTCACTTTGCGCGTCTCGCCAAAGTAATCGACATATTTTGGAAAGTTCGTCAGAAGCAGATTGGATTGAAATTCCGAGACGCTCGATCCCGAGTAGCGCTCTAAAGTCTCCTTGGCAAACTCTTCTTCGCGCAGCTCTCCTCTCATCTCACCTCTTTCTTTTTCTGTAGTCTAGCAAGAGGGTGCGCAAAAGGCAAAAGGCAAAACGACATCTTGAACCGCCCATTAAGGTTGTATTAAAAATTTGTATGGAGTAGAATAAATTTTTTACAGGAGAGAGACTATGTCCATGCTGGATATCCAAACATACGCGCCCAAAACAGAAAACACCTTGGAAGCAGTCTGGAAGAACGTCTCTCATACTGTGGATCGCTTAATCGAAGAACTCAAAGCGACCGCAAATAGAGCTTCTAAGATTGCAAGTGACGCCATCCATCAACTCACATTAGAAGAGAAAGAGGGCTTCTATAAAGTGAAGATTTTTTGCTTAGAGTTCAACTTCACCTGGCGCAACCTATTCATGATAGGAGGCCTTACCCTCTCCGTCTTTTTTGCGACCTTCTCCTTTTTCAGAGGATTTCCCTTTACGGCCTTAAGCTACCTTATTGAAGCGGGGTTTATCCTCTTTGGAGCCTACTACCTCTCGGAGTGGAGCAAACTTCTCGACATGCAACAACTCTTTGTGATCGCTCGGGCCGGAGGAGAGCAGGCTCAGCAAGTCTTGGACTCACTTGTTGACAAGGCCATC
>Ga0155496_122_pt1 | contig 36831 bp, 33 predicted proteins | sample RifCSPhighO2_12_FD_107154 | JGI IMG/M metagenome (GOLD analysis project Ga0155496, IMG submission 107154) | Chlamydiae bacterium RIFCSPHIGHO2_12_FULL_49_32
CCCTTTTCTCCAGTCGTTAAATGAGCTAAATTGTCTAGACAAATGGGGCCACCTCACTCCCAGCAACTCTCGTCAAACAAGAACAGTTGATCTTTAATCGTCAACCTGTCCAGAAAAGACGGTTACGCCCCCCACCTCACCCCCGATACCCTCGCCGAAAAGATTCGCCAGTGCAAAGCCGCCCGCCAGCGTGACCTCATGCGCCACTACCAGGAGCTGCAGCTATTGGAGGAGAATCTATGATTTCTCTGAACTCTCTTCCTGTGATACTATAGCTTTTAAACAAAAGGCTGGGGACGTCCTTAAAGAAAAGATGGCGGGATATTCTCCTTCACCACTGCCGCTCATGTAATGGAAAAAATTCGCAAGACAGTAATGGTTAAGCAGTTAAAGAAAATAAAATCACTTTGTTTTATCGCGGCTGTTTTTAGAGGTTTCTTTAGAAAAAGCTATATTTTTTTTCTTCTATGCAAGATGAGATTGATGGGTCTTTTTCTAACATACGACCGACCAGATGTAACGGTTGTTGGTTATATAAAAGAGGCTGACGGCATTGGAAGGCTCCCCATAGAGGTTATTGACTCCTTATCCGATGACTTTTCCATCAATTTCCTAAATACAAGAGCATGTCACTTTGCGGACGTATCTTCAAAAGTGAAAAATATTGCAAAACGTCCTTTTCATGTATTTGGAAAAAACATCCTCTTTCAAGACGCCCCTGTTCAGATAGGCTTTTATCTTTATAAAATGCTTGGTAAGAAGAGACAAGACGATCAAGTGCGCATAGCCCATTCGATGTTTGAAACAACGCAGATTCCACATGAGTGGGTAGGCGCGCTCAACTCCCATTTCGATTGTGTTGTCGTTCCTGACCCGTTTCTCGTTAAGGTATATCAAAATAGCGGCGTTAAGCTGCCCATTTTTACGATCCCTCTTGGACTCGCCCATCTTGATCAATATGTGCAGAAACCACTAAAAAACCATGCCAACCATCCCTTTGTTTTTGCCAATTACGGCTCCATTTCTGCACGGAAAAATCAAATGACGATAATTCGAGCTTTTGCGCAGGCATTTGGTAATAGCGATCAAGTCTTTCTAAAGATTCAGGGAAGATATTTTGATTCTGCCGTTTTGGCGGAAATGCAAAACGAGGTTTTGATTTCTAAGCTACAGAATGTGACCATCTTCACAAAATGTTTGAGCCAAGAGGAGTATTTTAAGGCTTTTTGCAATATAGACTGTTACGTAAACCTTTCATTTGGCGAAGGTTTTTCCATACAGCCCCGCGAGGCCATGGCTTTGGGACTTCCCGTGATTCTTAGCGATAATACTGCTCAGAGTACAATGTGCAGAAGTGGTCTTGTTGAGAGTGTCCCGGCGCCGATTCTACAGGCGGCGATGTATTCGGATGGAAAAAGATACGGAGATTATTATTCGTGTACTATCCAGGATGCAGCGGATGCCATGAAAAGAGTCTACTCCAATTACGAGCATCACTTAAAAAAAGCTGACTTAAGGCGTAGGTGGGCAAGTAAATATCAACAGAAAAACATAACCCCTTTGTATAAAACTCTAATCAAGCCAAAAAAAGTCGCGCTGGCGGAAGAGAATCATATTGATGCAGAATGTTTAACTACAAATTCAAAATCCTTGTTTCTGAAGCAGGTCTCAAGGATCTAAATAGATGATCGACCTTACAATTTTATCCATCTTTCGCCAAAGTTCATCGTACTTGGCTCGCTATTTTTCACAGATTGAAAAGGCGTTTCAATTAAGCGACGGTCGTTGTCACGCCCTTTGGCTGGAAGGGGATAGCACGGATGATACATGTGCTCTTCTTGCCCAAAAGAAAAGAGAACTGGAGCAAATGGGACATCTTGTGACCATTGTAAAAAATGATCTTCGCAAAGAGCTGTGGCCTTCAGTAAAGAACGCCAAAAGGTGGAATCAATTAGCTGCCTGTTGGAACAAGTGTCTCGGCTCGCTTCTTCCCTCAAAGATTGCCGTTTGCGTTGAGAGTGATTTAATTTGGGATCCTTCCATAATCCAAAAAATTGTTCCTAAACTCGACAAAGAGCATCAGGTGATAGCGCCGATGTTGTTGCTGGACAAAAGCAAAGAAGTGATGGGGGAGTGGTGGTTTTACGATACATGGGGTTTTTCAAGAGGAAAGCACAAATTTAGGCTCACTAATCCCTATTGGAAAAGGATGAAGCATCTTCGCCATGAGAAGGAGCTCTTGGAAGTAAGCACGGCGGGAGGGTTGCTGGTGAGCACTTACGATGTGTATCACAAGTCTAAGTGGGATCTTGAGACGTGTATCTTAAGCTATCCTCAGGGAACGAAGGTGTTTTTGGACAAAACATTGCAGATATATCATCCCGCTACCCGCTTTATTAATGAGGCAAGTCAGATCAAGATCCGTGCCAGAAAAGCTTTGAACTCTCTAATGGATAGATATGCTTTAGCTCGAGGTTATGAGAAAATTACAATGTAAATCCGGCTAGCTGCGCATCGTTGTAAAACATCTTTACCGTATCCAATGAGTAGTCGGTTAAGTCATATCCGATTTGACTGAGTTTGCTCAAAATGCTGTTGGTTACCGTGATGATGTGACAGCCGATGGCATCGGCATCGTAAATATTAAAGAGTTGCCGAGGGCTTGCCCAAATGAGCTCTGCCCTGGGTTTGGATGTAAGCATTTTTAAAGACTCTTTCATCACGGGAAGAGGATTGCGCCCAGTATCGGCGATGCGCCCGGCAAAGACGGAGACATAGCTGGGGGTGTCTTTAGAGAGATGTTTTACGATTTGTTCTACTTGATCTTGCGTCATGATCGCCGTGACATTGAGCTTAACGCCGGCATGCGAGAGTTTTTTGATTAAAGCGTAAGCGGGAAGGCTGCGCGTATTCATCACGGGGATTTTGACATAGACGTGCTCGCCCCAGCCGGCGATTTCCATCGCCTGGCGCTCCATCTCATCAAACTCATCCGAAAAGACTTCAAAGGAAATCGAGCGATCGGGGATTTCTGCGAGGATATCTTTTGCAAAGGCGCGATAGTCGGTAATACCTGCTTGACGCATCAGTGTCGGATTTGTCGTAAACCCTTTAATGTAGGGCTTGCGATACATCTGCAACATGCCGGCTTTATCCGCTCCGTCCGCAAAGATTTTTACCTTTAAATTTTTGATTGCGTCCATTCTCTCTCTCCTTGATAAGCACAAATCCATTGTGCCGCTTGCCCCAGCGATTTTACTTTTATACTATATGTAGTCGGTTGCTTTTCATCGTATCCGTAATCAATGAAAACGGTTTTGCATCCGGCCGCTTGTCCCGCTTCAATGTCTCTGTACCGATCACCCACCATAAAACAAGAAGTCAGATCCAAGTGGGCCATGGAAGCTGCCTCAAATAATAAACCCGGCTTTGGTTTTCGGCAATGACAGCAATCCGCATCGTCGTGGTAGCAGACCCGAATTTCGTCTAGCGGCAGCAGCTCGAAGAGGGCTTTGTGTATAGCTTCCACCTCTTGGCGTCTTTGCGCGCCACGTGCAACATCGGGCTGATTGGTGACGACGATCAGACGAAAATCGGCCTTATGAAGGGCATGCAAGGCTTCCGGCACATCGGACAGGATTTCTAATTCCGCGAGACAGGACGGAGGGTGGGGCTTGCCGTTGATTACCTTGGCACGGTTAATGACTCCATCGCGATCTAGAAAGACGGCGCGCCGAATCATCGTACACACGCCTCCCATTTTGTCTCTTGCGCCTTGAGAGCAGGATGAGAGACGAGCAGATGCCACACGACGCTTTGAAACGCCTCTGCATGGGGAGTTGTCGTTGCAGGATTCACCGTGGGGATGATGACGCATGCATCGGCAACGGTTGCCGTAAAGCCCCCATCGCGCCCTACAATGCCGACGATCTGAGCGTCCACTTCTTTGCCGTAGCGAAGAGCGTCTACTAGGTTGGGGCTGATTTTGTTTGCCATATTTCCCCCGCCGACGGAGAGGACGAAAAGCATGTCGTTTGCGCTAAGGCGGCTGATTTTTAGCCATTCTACAAAGACGCTTGCCCACCCGTCGTCATTGGTCCTTGCGGTAAGCTCCGAGACGTTGTCTGTCGGCGCATAGGCTTCGATGCCGGCAATCTTGCGAAAGTCGTTAACCGCATGCGAGGCGTTCGCTGCGCTGCCCCCGACGCCGAGGAAGAATAGCCGCCCCTCGCGCTCGCGAAGGGCCTCCAGTAAAAGGGCCAGGTTCTCAATTTCGGCAACATCGAGCTTTTCGATGATTTGACTAGCCTCTTTTAAGTGTTTTGCCGTGTAAGTCATGAGATAGTCTCCTTAAAATAATTGCGCGTCTCTTCGAGACCGCGATGGGTTCCGATTTCATAGAAGCGCTTCGTAACCTCAAAGCCTGCCAGCGCATCGTCTGCAACCAGATCGTGATAGATGGCGGCTAAATCTATTACTGTATCCGCCGGGTAGTTCTTGAAGACGTCTGCTCGGAGTGCGCCTAGACCGTAGTCAATATGCTGCATATCGGAAGTAGGAGATTTTTTGTCATAGTTCAGGATGCGGTTATTGGAAAAAAGGACATTGCTCCGATCCCATTGGTTGCCATTTCGAAAGACGGTCATGAGCCCTTGTTTGCCGCTTGTCAAAAAGGCCTTTGCCACAGCCGTGTAGTCGCAGTTAAGATAGGTGTCTCCATACAAGATCAAGAATTTTTCCCCGAGCAAAGGGAGCGCTTTTCTAAGGGCGCCGCCAGTGCCCAGCAAAGGGCTGCCGTCGAAGACATATTCTAGCCGCATTCCCCATTGTCGGCCGTCTCTCAGCGCCTCTTGCACCATTTCTCCAAGATGGCCGACGCAAAGGACGACGTGAGTCAGATGATCCCGACGCAGAAGAGCAAGCTGATGGTGGATAAAAGGCTTGCTAGCAACTTCTACGAGCGCTTTGGGGATCTTTTGTGTAATGGGTTGCAGGCGCGTTGCCAGCCCTCCCGCTAAAATAGCTACGGGAAGTGTCATCAGATCATTACCTTTGTTCCTTCAAAATCAAATCTAAAGCGCACCTCTTCCAGTCCGGCGCGTGCCATGGCATGGCGCAGGCGGTTTCTGTCTTCGGCATAAAACATGAGGAAGCCGCCCCCTCCCGCGCCGACGAGCTTGCCCCCGATGGCGCCGTTTTCAAGACCCAGCGTGTACCACTCATCGATCTTGGGGTTGCTCATGCCCCCCGAGCGTTTTTTTTTGTGTTCCCAATGTTCGTGCATCAGCTTGCCAAATACGTCTGCCTTGCCGCCTTCCAGAGCCTCTTTGCAGCGGATGCCAAGTTCTTTTGTAAAATGAAGATTATTCAGCATTTGTTCATCGGATTGCTGTGTGCGGATATTTTGGTCTTTGAGGATGGAGCCGGCGCCTCTAGAAAAGCCTGTAAAGAAGAGAAGCAGGTTATCTTCCAGATCAAACATTGTATCGACGGGGATTTTTAGAGGCGTAGCTTCTACCGTATCGTCTTTGTTGAAGGTAAAACAGGTTATCCCTCCATAGGCGGCGGCAAACTGATCCTGTTTTCCGATCGGCTCTTTTAAGCGATTGATTTCAATTTCGCAGGCTAGGTGGGCAAGATCGTAGGGGTGGAGTAGTTTTCTTTGATGTGCATACAGGGCTTTGAGGAGAGCTGTCGTGAAGCTGCCCGAGGAGCCCAGTCCCGTGCCGGCAGGGATATCGGCGAGCATGGTGATCTCCAGCTGCGGCGTTTTAAACCCTAGCATCGAAATGGCCTCGCGGACAATGGGATGTTGGATTTCGTGGGGATGCGTTACATTTTCAAGCTTGGAGTATTTTAGAAAGATGCCGGGAGTAAAGGGTCTTGTCACGGTGACGTAGATGTACTTGTCGATTGCGGCTGCAACGAGAAAGCCGCCGTGGTTGCGATAGTATGAGGGGAGGTCGGTCCCGCCGCCTCCGAGAGTGATCCTAAGAGGGCTTCTGGCAATGAGCATAACCCGACTCCCTGTAGATGTGATCAACGATGCTAAGGGCTGCATGTGCATCTGCCAAGCCGGCAGCAGGCGTTCTTCCAAGTTTGATGTCTTCCAGAAACTCGGCAAACTCGACATCCCAGGAGTCATCTAACATGGGATACTCCCATACTGTTGTTTCGGGAGGGCCCATCTGAGGATGCATCTTGTAGTGCGTCAGGCGCTCAACGCCATAACTTCCCCCCAACCCTTCGATGTGGAGTTTTCCAAGAGTTCCGTAGATTTCGAAGGAGAACAAATTTTTCCACTCCGTGCAGCTGACATGCAAAAAGGCTGTCTGCCTGCTCTTGGTACTTAGTGTTAAAAAGGCGTTATCATCGACCGGCATATCCCAGAAATAGGTGTGAGCAAAACCTTTGATATCCGCAAAGTCGCCAAGAAAAGAGCGCGATAAATCAATGAGATGCACTCCCTGGTCGATGAGCTCTCCTCCTCCTGAAATTTCGGGCTTGGCGCGCCACTCCTTCTCGTATCCCACGCGTCCGCCATGACCATAGCGCCCGCGGATAAACAGCAGTTTTCCAATTTCTTCACTGGCGGCAATCTTGCGCGCTTTGCGAAGAGCGCGATGGTAGCGATGGTTAAAGCCGACGCGCACAAGAGACGGACTGGTTTGCAGAGCCATGAGAAGCGGCTTGAGCTCGTCGGCTTGTCTACCGGCGGGCTTTTCCACCAGAACGTGTTTGCCGGCAAGAATGGCTGCGTGAGTCATCTCGGCAAGAGAATCATGCGGTGTTGCTATGATCACCACATCGACATCCGATCGATCTATGATGCGCCTCCAATCATTTAGAGCGCTGCACGGAGCAAATCGATCCGCCAGCGCCCTAGCTCTCTCAAAAGAGATGTCTGCGCAGGCAATGAGCTGTGCGACTTGTAAGGACTTGGCCCGTTTTTGTCCGATGAGACCGCAACCGATAATGCCGACTTTCACCTCACTCATCTCCCCACTCCATGCCGCGATCTTTAGGTACGATTCTTCTCAAGGTATAAATGTCTGTCTTTTGTAATTCTTCAAGATGTTTTGCAAACTCATTCCACGGATCCCATACGGCGCTGATTAATTTCCCCGTGATCCCGTCGCTTGCACCGGATGCCAGGAAGAGCGCCAGGACAGCTCCTTTTTCTGGAGGGACGCCCCCCTTGTTTTTTTGTTGCAAGGAGCGCTCGTAGAAGGCCGCACCCACTTTTTCCGGCCCCGCTTCGATCACTTCATCCAGCAAACGGGTGTTTAGAGCCCCCGGAGCAATCGAGTTGACGTCGATGTAATAAGAGCGCACCTCTTCGGCAAGTGTCTCTGCAAAACGAACGACGGCGGCTTTAGAGGCTGCGTAGGCGCTAAGGTGCGGCAGGGGATTTGTCGCCCCTCCTCCCGAGAGCTGTATGATCTTGCCGTAGCGATGCGTTTTGAAGTGGGGCAGTAACGCTCGGCACATGAGGATAGATCCATACAAGTTGATTTCCAGGGCATGCATCCACTCATCCCAATCGACGTCTTCAACGACCCCTTTAGGCCCATAAATCCCTGCATTGTTAACCAGAATGTGCACACGGGGAAACAGGGAAAGAGTTTTGTCTACAAGGGTTTTAACATCTTCCCGCCTGGAGACGTCGACTACATGTGAGACAATTTTTTGCTTCGGCGTCGTGAGAGAGGAAAGGATATCTTGCGCTTGATTCAAGGATTCATTGTTGCGCGAACAGAGCACAACGCTAGCTCCGGCTTTTACAAATTCTGTTGCAATCGTTAACCCCAATCCCTGGCTGCCGCCGGTAATCACCGCAACTCTGCCGTCTAACGCGAATTTCATTTTCCCCCCACGGCAAAATAGCGAAGACGGGGATCACTTCCCAGCGTCTTTACTAAAAAGCGATCCGGATCGAGGATCAGGGGAGCCTCTCCCATCGCAAGAATCTTATCTGCCCCAACAGCGCGGTAATCCGGCCATTGCGTTGCTACCACCAGCGCGCGTGCGCCCTCAAGAGCCGCTAATTCCGATGTACAAAGAGCGACATGCGGCGCCAAATCCTCCGGCAGGGCCTTGACGACAGGATCATGGGCTTGCACAGAGACGCCCATCTTAACTAACCATCGGCAAAGCTCGATTGCAGAAGATCTTCGCAGCGTATCCGTTCCCGGTTTGTATGTCAGCCCCCACACAGCAACAGAGAAGCCCCGCCAGTGCTCTACGAGCTCTAAAAGTTTGTTGCGCGCCCAGTTCTTGTGCTCGGCGTTGCTAGTGCGGACGTTAGAGAGCATGGGGAGCTTCTTGCCGCTCCGCTCTCCTAGTTCCGTTAGAAATGAAATGTCTCTTGCAAGTGTCCCGCCGGCAAAGGCGCCTCCGGGAGAGAGATACGCTTTTTGTCCGATGCGCGCCTCGCTCTTGAGCCCGCGCTCCACCTCTTTTGCATCCGCTCCCACTTGCTCGCAAATGGTTGCAATCTCATTGATGAAGACAACCGATGTTGCTAGGAAGGCATTCAGAGCATGTTTTGTCATTTCGGCAGACTCTACAGACATCCATTCGATGCGCTCGGTAAAGGGGCGCAGCATGGCAGCAATGGGCAGCTTGTCTCTTTCTGATCGGATGCCGACAACTACGCGATCGGGCTCCGTGAAGATGGAAATGGCTTTTCCCAGTCTCAAATTTTCCGGTGAGTAAGCAAAGGAGATCTGTTTATCGAGAAAGGATTTTGCATAAATTTCTTCTAAAAGACGCGTGGTGCCAACGGGCAGTTGTGATGAAATCAACACCAAAGCGCCTTTGGGGATGTGGGCAAACACGCTCTCTACGCGCTCTATCACAAAGGAAACATCGGCGCGATCTTCCTCATCCACTGGGGTGTCGTAGGCAACCCAGATGATGTTGGCATCTTTTAGGGCAGCCACACTATCTGTCGTAAATGAGAGACTTCTATTTCTTAAGCCCATTTTCACAAGATCTTCGAGTCCCGGCTCAAAGAGGGGCGGGCGCCCTTCTTGTAAATTTCTAATGATTGGTTCGTCAAAATCAAGACCGGCAACGCGATGTCCAGAAGAGGCCAAACATGCTGCAGTGACTGTTCCTAAGTGCCAGAGTCCAAGTACGCAAATGTTCATTGCCTCACCTCTAAAATCCATGCGCTAGACTCAAAGTATTGCAGTGTGCGGATGATTCCTTCGCGAATGGAGAGTTTTGGCTTCCATCCAAGAGAGCGTATCTTACTACAATCCAAAAAGATAAAAGGGTTATCGCCGATCCACCCCCTCTCTCCGCCCGAATAACTCAGCTTCGGCGACACGCCAAGATGCTCTGTGATCCAGCCGATGGAATCATTAACCCGGCAGTACTCATCCGTCCCCAAGTTGAAAATATTCACCTTGTCTTGTGCCTTCTCAACGGCTAAGAGTATGGCATCGAGGCAGTCTTGCACGTAGAGATACGATTTTCTCTGCTTGCCATTTCCCAGCACAAAAAGCTCCTTGGGGTTATCTCCGAGCTTCCTAAAGAAGTCAAAGACATGGCCGTGTGTGTACCTCTCTCCCAAGATAGAGACGAAGCGAAAAATATATCCCTGGAAACCAAACCCCTCGCAGTAGGCTTGTATTAATCCCTCTCCTGCCATCTTCGATGCGCCATAGAGAGAAGTTTGAATGGGGCATGGGGCATTTTCCGGAGTGGGGAAGATGGCTGACTCGCCATAAATCGATCCTGTTGAGGAAAAGGCGATCCGCCACACCCCATTTGCTCGCATGGCCTCCAAGACATTAAAGGTCGCAATGGTGTTTTGCTGCAAATCTTTCCCCGGGTGCTCCGTGCCAAAGCGCACATCGGCATTGGCGGCAAGATGAAAGACGAACTGAGCTCCTTGCATGGCGCATTTCAGCTGCTCAGGGGTCAATAAATCGCCCTCTACCAGCCTAAAGCGTGAAGAGCCAAGAGCTTCTTCTAAAAACTCTCTTTGTCCGGTGGAAAAGTTGTCGAATCCGATGACATCATGCCCATCTTTAAGCAGGCGATCCACTAAATTGCTTCCGATAAATCCGGCGCACCCCGTCACGAACATCACAAGCTTTCCTCCCTTGATCCAAATACGAAATATTTCATTATGAAAAAACTCATGGAAGCGGTCACGGCCGTTGAGAGCACGACAATCAAGGAAGGTGAAATCCTCAGCACTTCAACGACAAGCCAGGCGATTGTCAGCGTGATGGCATAGTTGAATCCCAGCATGAGCGCATACTTGCCGGCGCTCTGCACCATTTTTGCTCCGGCCCCACCAAATGTGAACATGCGATGAAGAGAAAAGTGGACGATCACAGAGAGGACATAGCTAAGAGAGATTGCAATCCGATAATCCAGATGCAGCCACGAATAGAACAGGTGAAAGATGAAGAAATTAAAAAAAAACGTCCCAAATCCCACCAAAAGGTATTTAGCTAGTTGCGTGCGATGGTAGCTAATGTATTGCAATATGCGTCTTAACATACTCGTAAAATGTAGCATTTCAGTAGTTTTTGCGCATGGATTACTTGCTTAAGGTTAGCAAGCAGCAGCAATACCAGCCGAGTAATGTTAAGTAACAGAAACCAACAAGGGGAGATAAGAACAGGGCATACTTTCTTAAATTCTTTGGAGTAAATAAAAGTGTTAAGCCACTGCCTAGATATACGTATAGACAGACAAAAAGAAATGAGTATAAAAAATAAAGCATAAGAGAATGCCTAGATGATCAAAATTTAGGAATTAGCTTTTCTGAATGGCATGTCCCGGTTTTATTCGTCGATAACTTGTCGATTTTGCAGAAACGATATTTAAATAATGCCCATAACCACGTCCAGGGATCTTTCCAAAAGGAAACTTTTTTGCCCTCTTGAAAAGACCTTGCTTTGTAGCTGACGGGTATTTCTAAAGGTGTAAAGCCCCTGCGGATTAATTTAATTACGATTTCAAAATCAAAATCAAAACGATCGCATTCAAGATGCACCCCCTTTAAGCAATCTGCGCGGAAGACTTTATACATTGTGAAAGGATCTCGTAGCAATTGTCTATACAGTATATTTAGCAATCCTCTAAAAATAATATGACCAAAGTTAAAAATGGAAGCGATCATTGGTTCATTGTTAAATTCTCTCATTTTCCAATTCCCGGTGTGCCTGGATCCCAGTACAAATGCGGCTTCATTGTTTAGGATCGGTTGCACAAGGGCATCGTAATTATTGACGTCATATTCCAGATCGGCATCTTGAATGAGCACGATATCTCCGCTGATGGCTTGCAGTCCTGCGCGGACGGCATTGCCCTTGCCTTTTGCCAGGTCCTGGTAGATAACTTTTACCCCATTTTCCTTGCTAACTTGGCGCACTAATTCTCTGGTGCCGTCTGTAGAATTACTCTCTACTATAATTATTTCCTTATCGACGCCTTCGATTTCTTTATTGAAGACTTGTATGAAGCATTCCCTAAATGTTCGCTTCTCGTTGTAAACAGGCATTACTATGCTTAAGAGTGTCTTTTTTGGTGTACTCATCAGTCCTGTGAAGATTTTAAATTACTGTTTTGGGAAAAAACGAACATTTCTCCAATGTTAACGGAAAAAGGTTTTTTTTGAATTGCTTTGGGAAGAAGGAGTGAAAAAGTACGATAGATTTTCGACAAAAGAGGATTATTCAGTCTGATTTGACCCATTAAGTATTCGAGTGACAATGTTTTGTTGGCATTTTGTACATGGATGTTAGTAAATCCCGTTATGTCAAGAGTCCTGCGCATGGCTTTTTTAGAAAAGAGATAGGTGTGTTGAAGGGGTTGTAACATAGGCCAGTGACTTCTCATCAAATAACGGAGAAAATGTCCTGTATCGGGTGTTGTTAAAACAAGCCATCCCTCAGGAGATAACATCTTACGAAGATTTTGCAGAAAATGGAGAGGATTCTGCGCGTGTTCGATAATATCGAAGGCAACGATCACATCAAATTTTTGCTTATAGTCACCAGTCCATGCGTTGATATCCCCATGTGTGATGCGTTCACGGATTTCCGGCTTTGCTAAAGCGATTGCTACCTTAGAAAACTCAATGCCATGGGCGTCAAATCCATATTGTAAGGCGGTTTCTAAAAAAAAGCCGCTAGAGCATCCGACGTCCAATAGGCGTCCGCTGCCAATGCGTTGTCGAATAAGTTCTGCGCGTTTTTTAAAAGTTGCATATTTTAACGCCACAGCTGACACGTAGTCTTTGTATAAACCTGAAGAGTATTCAGCATCGGCATATTCCTTCATGTCATGAACATGAGGCATTTCATCTTGGAAAATAAGTCCTGTCTGTTTGGATATATAATAGGTTGAGGGGGGTTTGCTGCAGTAAAAGTAGGCGGTTTCATCGCTCAAAGGACATTTATGTGTCATTCCAAATCCTGTTATTATTTAGGGTTATAGATCGATTCTATACGACTGAGCATAAGTCTTCGATAAATAGGGTTGATAACAGTTGGGAAAGTTGCTTTCAGCCAAGATATTAAACCTAATGTGTTTGGTATATAGGTCATAAATCGGTTTTTTTTTATGGCCCTAAGGGTTCCGTTCACTACGTCTGCAAGTGGGACAACATGTCCCGTTTCTTTTCTTTTTGAGCGTGATTTAAAGGTTTCATGATCAAAAAATGGGGTTAAAACCCTTCCGGGACAGATGACGTTAACAGCAATGTTAAATCGGGAAAGTTCATATTGCAAGCACTCCGACCAAGCTACCAAACCATGCTTTGCCGTGCTGTATGTTCCATTTGGTGTAATAGCGAGCTTGCCGGCAATCGAGGCCATGTTGACGATGGTGCCGCTTTTGCGTTGAATAAATCCAGGAAGAAAGAGTTTTGTCAACCGCATAGCGCTAAGCAAATTAACCTGCATCAATCTCTCGATTTCATCAAGAGAACTTTGTTCGAATGTTCGATAAACTGCAAATCCTGCATTGTTGATAAGTATGTCGGGAATCCCATGGTCAGAGATAATACGATTAACGAGTTTTTCAATGTCTTGGCAATTAGCAAGATCGCATTGCAGGGCGACTGCGTTAAGGCCTTGAGCTTTAAAGTCTTCTGAAGCGCTCTGAAGTGTATCTATCCGGTTGCTGACGATGGTTACGACAGATCCTTGCACAAGTAGGGCATGGGCAAGCGCTTTGCCAATTCCGGAGGATCCTCCTGTAATGACTATTTTTTTACCCTGAAAGGTGTTTGTGATTAGGTTTTTTGAACGCATAAGAGTCTTTATTTTACCCGAGAGCCTTTGCTGTAAACACAAATATTCGATTTAAACACGGCTATGCCAACTCCTGTAAAAGCGAGAGAGGGTTTCATCTCTTTTGGAAAAAAACCGCCAATTTTCCAAGGATAAAACAGATTAAGGTTTTCTTTTTTTGACCAATGCGTAATCCCTAATAATTTAGCAATGACTCGAAAACAGGAGTTGGGTAAGTAATGTACTAGGGGAAGTGCTGTGTGATGTTCGACAGGAAACAGTCGATTTGGAACTGTGATAAATATTTCTTTGCCAACTCTGCATAATTCATGAATGAAAGCTGTTTGTTGAGCGCGGGTGCCAACATGTTCCAAAACAGCATTGCTATAGGCAATATCAAATTGCTTGTCCTCAAATGGGAGTGGTTTGTGTGGAGAGATTTGATGAAATTTTACCCCGAGATATATCTTTTCCAAGTGATAGGCGTTTTCTACCCCGGCGCACGTGATCTGTTTTTTGTGAGGATAACAGTATTCAAGCATGTTTGAAGCCGGATGCTGCTTGTCACAGGTTACGCCCACATCTAAAATAGAGGACGTCTTGCTTGGTTCCATGATATTCATAAACAATGCGTACATTTTCTTGCGCGCGTTGACACTGAGCTTCTCTGTAAAGGGGATATGCTCGGTTGTTTGATAATATTCGTTTGTTTGTTTGTTCATTTTTTCTGATGTAAATTTAGATTGTATACCGCCATCGAAAGAATCCTTTTATCTTTATTTATCCCCAATTCTAGAGGGGATATGGCTCTAGGAAGATCAAATTCAATGAGCATCACCCCATCAGGCCGCAAATATTTCTTTGGAATATTGACATGGTATGTCTTACGCGAGCTAGAAAGAAATAGTTTTTTCACTGGTTTGCCGTTGATTTTAATTTTTGCTGTTTGCCGTTTGGGGGATGACAATCCGGCGGCATCTAAGACTAGTATCAAGTCTACTCTTTCAGGAAGAGTTTTTAATGCTACTCGGGCATTCCTTCCTTCAGTAAATGTATAACCGTTTTCGTCATTTGACCATCCTGTGAGCATGTAACGCCGTGCGTTACCTCCAGCGCCCATAGTGATATCACTTCCAATGATATAGTTGGAGGCATAGGATGAAATAGGCGCTATATTATAATGGATAAGGGCGATTTTTAAAAAAATAAAAGGCTGAAACTTTTTGTTTACGAGAGTGATTTTTTGCAATAGGGGAGATTCTGTTTCAGCGAATTGAAAAATCGCTTCTTGCAGCGTTCCGGTATTATTTACCGGGTTGCGGAAAGTCGCATACACTACTGTTTTATTTTGATATAAGTTGTAGTCTCGATAGAGGGATTGTTCTTTGCCGTCCACGGTCATTTTAAAAGAGGCCCAATGCCCGGCAACGGCCATATGCGTAGATGGTAGTGTTGAAAACTTGAGTTTGAATCCTCCTGCAGCAGCAGGGGCTTCTAAGCGCATCTTCGTTGTGAAGCTTTTTGAGGAGGCATCAAAATGTTGATAAGATTGCTGAGCGCTTATTTCTGTTCCCGGATAAACCGTTGCTACGATTGTTGTTTTCCATCCGAAGACTACTGCAATCAGAATCCCAGCTAAAGCGCCAAGCATTGTTTTTCTAATGCCAAGCAAAACGGGCGCGCGAGTCAAAGTCAAGTAGGCACACAGGCCTATCCAGGGAAAGATCCATACAAAATAGCGAAACCCATACCAATTTAAAGTGTTCGATGGAGAAAGCGGATTGAAGCTAATGTAAACCGTAAGGCAAATTGCGATAGCACAAATCAAAAACCAAAACTTCGAGTGAGTTCTTCTTGTCAAAAGAAAGACGCCGGGAATGCATAGTAATAACCACGGCATTTGAAGAAGAAGCATAGGTTCGTCAAACCCATACATTGTCGATCCATCAAAAAATGTCAGATAAAACTTAAACAGCAGATCATGAAAGCCGAATCCTTGTGTTTTTACCTCTAGGTCATAAGGGCTGAGAAAACTGCCAAAAACACTCAATTTTGTGATTAGCATGATTAGTAACACAAATACGGTTGGCACTAAAAGAATCATGAGTCCCCGCAGTTTTTCCTTCAGGGTTTTCATATCTACTAGTCCGGCAAGATAAATCATGCCGAGAAATAGAATGTCCGGGGGTCTGGAAAAAAATGCGAGCGCGATTACACAACTTGCAACCCAAAATTTTCGGTAGGTAGCAACATTGAATACAAGTAGCCAAGTGGTCAAGTATGCTGCAAAGAATACGGGGATTAAATTCCAAGGAATGATTAAAGAATTAAACCATATCAATCCGCCGGCAACGACCTTACTTTGGGTCCAACCGGATAAAAAAAACAAAAAAATGACAAGAAGAAAACTCTCGATTTTGGTGAGAAATTTTCTGCAAGAAGCGTAGAACGCAAGAACAATTCCTACGGAAAAAATTAGATTGGGTATTAAAAAGGGGTGTCTTGGAAGCCATTCTACAAAAAGAGCCCCAAGAAAGGGGTAGCCAAGGGGATATATATACTCTGCAGGGGATAGGCTCCAGTTGGCAATTGCTTTAGTGGAGGCTAGATATGACCCTTGGTCAGCCCAGCCAAACCAACCTACGAAATATTGTTCCAAGTTTCCTGGTGTAGCAGGGAACCATAAGTAACTAACAAAGTAGACAATACAGGTGATCAGGGCGACCACGAAATATTCTCTTGGAATTGTTTCAACCCAAGAGAATATTGATGAGAGTTTGTGTTTAGTTGTCTTTATTATGTTCATATGTGTTACACAATTTCAATTTCAGGGAATGGGAAAATCATCCTTCCGCCACTTGCTAAATATTCCTTCTCGCGTTGAAGAATGCCGTTTTTAAAATGCCAGGGGAGCACAAGGAAATAATCAGGCTTCACAGTGCGCGCATCTTTTTCTGAGACTATGGGAATATGAGAGCCGGGAGTGTAGCAGCCGAACTTATGAGGGTTGACATCGGCGATAACGGGGATGTCTTTTTCCGTAAATCCGCAGAATTGTAAGACGACATTTCCCTTGGTCGAAGCACCGTAGCCAAACACTTTTTTGCCGTCGGCATTTAGGGTGCGTATCAAGCGAATGAGATCATCTTTATGACGGAAGACCCTCTCTTCGAAATCACGATAGGGGCGCAAGGTATTTAGCCCCATGCGCTCTTCTTGTTCTAAGAGCCAGTTGATTACCGCGTGATTGGGCCGGATGTTTCGATTCGAGCCCTTAGCGGCTGTAACAGCGAAGCTTCCTCCGTTGATGGCGTTCATGACTACATCGATGAGTTTGAGTCCCGCCATCTCAAGGATTTTCTTAACTACGCCTAGGGAATAATATTCAATGTGTTCGTGACAAATCGTATCGTAGGAGTTGAGTCGTAACATGGAAGGCATGTAGCTTTGTTCAAAATGCCAGATGCCGCTTTCATCAAGAATCGATTCGATTTGACGTGCAAACTCAACCGGACTTTCCAGATCATAAAACATGGCAATAGAGGTCACAATCTTGGCCGGCTTTTGTTCTACCGATCGATAGGCATCATAAGAGAAAAAATCGGGAACAAGCTTTATGTCTTTTGTATAGTATTCAGCGAATTTTTTGCCGGTTGGATCGATGCCTATGCGCCTCACGCCGGATGATTGATATGCTTTTAGCAAGGTCGCATCATTGCTGCCGATATCGAGTACGACATCACCGATATTGAGGGGAATTAGGCGTTCTAAGTAGCGCACCTTATCCGATAGGTGATTTACCATCGATTGATTTAGCCCGGAACGGTAGCCGTAATTCTCTCCATACATTTCTGAAGGGGCGTAAGAGTGTTTTAATTGTAGCAACCCCGTTTCAGAGCACCATACCAATTCTAAGGGTCCTTTTGTTACCTGATCTGTCCGACTTTTTGGAAACACGCCGGTCAGCGCCTGAAATCCTAAGTTCAGCACAGAGATCAAGTGATTGCTTTGGCTTATTCTGCAGACATCAATTTCACTATAGTTGTTCATAAGATCATTTGGTATGTTATTTTTCTTCGAAAGCCGCAAACACCTCAGATGGAGGAGAGTGTGTTCCTGCGCTCCCGCGGATGCGGGCAGCAGTGTAGATCTGCCTAAGCACTGCGACGTTTTCACTAAACTTATTTAGATGTTTCATTTTAATTACAAGACTTGAAGCAGAAAAGTAGTCGGCATTTGACTGGGAATCGCTCTCAAAGATTTCTTGGAACCAGTACATCACATTTGGCAGATGTTTGATGCGGCATTGATCTATCTCATGGGGGTCTGCACCCATTTTTTCCGCAAGATCATGCACTTCGGGAAGACGCTCTAAAATCCAAATTGATGCATATTTCATCCAAGAAACATTCATGTTCACAACAACTTGCGGATCGCCTATCCACATAGCCGGTTCATTCATCATGTAATTGAGAACATAATAGGTTGTTGGAATGCAGGTCAGCATCGTAGAAAAAAGACGGCCTTCCGTATTTTGTGAATAGGCACGAAGAGCATGATCGCGACGGAATATCAGGCAGTAGATGGCAGTAAAGAAATTTTCGGATTTGGTACAGATCTGATGGACAAATCCAACCATGTTAGTGGTAGGCGGGGTAATGGGAGATGAGTCTTTGAAGAAAGAATCGAGATCTTTGATCGCTTTTGCATTGTCTTGGCGTGTGTAGGCATAGTTTAGATAAATAAGAGCAAGTTCGGGATGTATTTTGATCACTTCCAGAACGCGATCAATGCTTCCGGGCAGAATTAAATCATCGTCGCCAAGCACCCAAATATATTGACCGGTTGCATGGTTTGCAGTGACGCGAAGATTGCCGAGCATGCCGACGTTTTCCGGATTGCGGTAGTAGTGAAAATCAGAGCGGTGAAGATAGGGTTTTACCACCTTCGGTGTATGATCTGTCGAAGTATTGTCGCACACGACAATTTCGATTTCTTCTCTAGGATTGGGCAAGAGGGTGACAAGGTTTTTTAGGCTAAGGGAGAGCCATTCTGCTCTGTTAAAGGTGGTAATGCAAATTGACAAGATGGGACGAGGTCGCAAATTAGTAAAATGGTTGTAAAATGCATCTTTACTAAGAAGTGTAGCTGGAGGCGTTGATGAAGGCATAACCCTTTCCGTGACCAGATGAGTTGCAACTTCATGTGCATACACCTTCCAAGTTTTAAAAGGCCTTGCGACGGCCTCGCGTGCTAGCTGCTGTCTTAACTCGGCATTTTCCACAAGGGTGAAAATGGCAGCAGCCAAAGCATCGGGATCAGCTGTTGCTACGGTAAGGCACCCTCCGCCTTTTGCGACCTCAGCCATTGCACTGGCATTGAGGCAGATACAGGGCCGTGCATTCCACAAACTCTCGAGTATTGGCAATCCAAAGCCTTCTTCTAAAGAGGGATAGACAGTGAAGTCGCATTCCTGATAGAGCTCGTGCAAACGGCCATCATCGGCATTCTTTTCCCAGTGAATGCTCGAGTGCGCTTTGGTGTACTTGGAAACTTTTTTTGCAAGATCCGGAAATGGTGATCTGCCCACCAAATGGAGTTCTATCTTTTTTCCCGTTTGGGTCAATACTTTGATAAAAGCTTCTAGAAGACTCAAGTGGTTTTTTCTTGGCTCTATGGTGCCTACACAGAGGATTTTTACAGTGTCGGTAGATTCTGACTTGATATGGGTGATGCGAGAAGACTCTCGGAATTCCCCTGGCAGGACACATGTACGAATACGATCATCAAGATAAGGGGTGCGCATGCGAGAAGCAGCCAGGAAGTGGCGCAGATCAGATCTGCTATGTTCTGAAATAGCGAATACCCGCTCAAATTCATTCAATTCTTCCATGTAGTTGCGGTGGGCAAGAGTTGCTTCCGGCGAGTAGATAGTATGCATTTTCCAAGGGATTGCATCATAAAAGATCCATGCTCCTCTCATCAATCCATGAGTAGACGCAAAGCTCTTAATGCTCTTGCCGTGCGGTCCCGGTGGGCCATATAGCAGTTCAGGAACTAACAGCCAGTCCTGCAAAGAGGCCTGTGAAGGATCAGTCCAAGGGCACCAGTCAGAGGGTGCGGGGCCGTTCCATCGTGCTAAATGTTGTAATTCATCCTCAGAGGGAGGGTAGAGTTGGTTAGTTTCATAATTCCATTTAACCGGAATCAGTTTAAGCCCAATCTCGATTAGAGAACGTGCCAGCTGGCGAACGACGCGCTGAATGCCGGTATTGTTTGGATAAGTACAGGTGTCATTGATCCAGTAGTAGATGGTTCCTAATTTACTGTAGAGATTGTTTTCTTGATCAAGTAAGTCGATAAAGTCGTTTGCGTAGGTGTCCCAAGTTGTGATTGAGCGCCCTGCCGCAATGTGAGATAAGCTTTGCAACACATCAGATTGCTTTATCAAGAGGTTTATTGCATCATAAAGATGATCCGTTTCGCGCACATCAACCGTAAGACATCCTCCCCCTTGAGCTACTTCTGTCATAGCGCCAAAATTGGCACAAATGCACGGCTTGGCATACCAGAGGCTTTCAAGAATTGGCAGTCCGAATCCTTCTTCTATAGAAGGGTAAACGGTAAATGAGCAAGAGCGGTACAGCTCATCCAATTCACTATCCGGAATGTTGTTCAAAACGGTGATTTGGGGATTGTCCCTTACGGCGCTAGCAATTTCGAGAGCAACGTCGGCGTGGATGTTTCCGACTAATGCAAGTTCCCAATTACTGCTTGGGTAAGAAGAACAAAACGTGTTGAAGGCATGAATCAGGGTGAGTTGATTTTTTCGTTTTTCTATGGTTCCGACAGACAATATTAATTTTCTGATGCCATCTTGTGACAGAGGCGAGGTATTCCGCGCTATTCCTTGCACTTCGCCTGGAAGGGAAATCGTTGCAATTTTAGGAGTAAGTGTTGCAGCTTCGTGGTTGTGAAAGAACGAGTGCAAATTTTGCTCTGAGAAATGGGAAATGGGAATGATCAAATCGGCTAGTAATAATTGCTGCATATAGATTTCGTGTTTGGCAGCTATTAGGGAGAGTTCCGGCTGTATGAGAGGGATAGCATCATAATAAATAAAAGCCGTCTTCAGGCCGCAATGCTTGGCTGAAGTCATAATTTCTAGCGTTACCGGGCATGATTGATAGGTAATATGGGGCACTTCCGGGACAATCAGCCAGTAACCGGCTCCTTCATGGTGGTCGCCTACAGCAATTAGTGGATCCTTGGGTAATGGATAGAGCTTAGATTGCTCTTCTGAAAGTAGGGGGCCATGCCATTTCGCAAGATGAGCCAGTTCCTCTTGATTTAAGAGAACAAGTTTTTGATGTTGACTATTCCATTTGACAAAGTGAATTTTTTCTCCATGCCTAAATAAGGCGCGCCCTAACCGGCGCACCACTCTTTGTATCCCCGTATTGACGGTGCATAGAATTGTGTGGTCTACATAATAGTAGATAGCCCGCTTTCCGGTTTGCGATCTTTCCGGAGTGATAAGTGCTGAAATCGGTGCTCTGAGCTTACCTGGCAACTTAATAGGTGGGGAATATTTTTGTTTTTTGGCAAAACGGCGCAGACGCTTATCCAATGTTTTGAACCGAGAGAGTGTTTTGGCAATCTTGGCTTTGATTTTTGGCCGGGCTCGTAAGAAATTGAGTGTGCAAACTAAAGCTAGTTTAAGGATGTGTTTCGGAGAGTGGATAAGACTGACATTTCGAATTCTGATCATAATGTTTAGTATGAACCTCGACTTTGCAACTTTTTGGGAGCCTATCTCGCTTGAGAGAGCCCCTCAGGCGTAATTTAAATTCACAGGATCGGCTTGAACACGCCTTCCTGTGAATTTAAATTACCCCTGAGGGACTCTATCTGCGAGAGAGGCCTTAAAAAGTTGAAAAGTCGAGTCAAAGGGTTTGCTGTTATTGTTTTGCATAGGAGCTATCGACAAGCGATGAAAAGAGCTTGGGCCTAGTCTGTAAATAATCGAAGAGAAATAAAAAGAGACTGTGGAGGGTTTCCCCGGGGCAGATGAGTTCGTGTTCGAGTTGATGTAGGAAGTAGTCTTTTTCATGAGTCGCGGGAATGCGGCGCGCGCTCTTGATGCAGCTGATGGACGGATTGCAGATAGGAATAAAGGGAGGGAATTCGCTTGGTCAATCGAGAGATCAGAATCAGGAGTTTTGGCCATCTTCGCACGTAAGGCATGGTAAAAAAGAACAACCGACGCAAAAGAAGTAATCGTGAGGAAGGTCTCATCTTTTATAGCCTATTACGGAGTAATCCTGAGGAAAAGAAAAACGCTCTAATATGTGTTCAGGCAGATTACGGCTTTCTTGATCTGTGTTTCGTTCGATCGGATGCAGATTCAGGATTTTTACTTCCAAAAACCCCCTTTTTTCAACTATGAATTGAGTCAGAGGAGAGGGTAAGGGGTTTCTGTGGGTCGGGTCCAGATAAAAATTGCAGCTTCCGACAAGAATGTTTTGAGGGTTGGGCGTTTCGAAAATAGCCACTCCTCCTTTTTTAAGCACGCGCAGAGATTCATCAATAAGCCGGACGAGCTCTGTAAAGGACAAATGCTCGATAAAGTGAAAAGCTGTGACGGCGGATAGGCAGGCATCAGGCAAGTTGTGCAGGTAGGCAAGAGCGTCGCTTTCAATCACATCCAATCCTCGCTCCTGGCACTGTTGAATCATCATCTTGTTAAGATCTATACCTTGAGCCGAATAGCCCAATTCTTTTAAGAGCTCCAACCACTCTCCGCGGCCGCAGCCGATATCTACAATGCGAGAGCTTTGTATTTGGTTATGAACTGTTTTAATGACCGGAAGATAGACGCTTAGCCTGTTTTTTATCTCTTCCCGTGTCCCTCTAAACGCATTCTGGAAAGCAACGTAAAAGGGATCCAGCCAATGTGCATCTTCTTCTTGAATTACCTCGGAAAGTTGCTGATAGGAAGAGGCGTCATTTTTGTTAATCAGGGAGTTAAAGAGGAGGGTTTGATTGGAATGCCTCGTTTGCAAATAGACGATCTCCTGTCTAAGCTCCCTCACGTGTTCAACAGTCTCTCGCTTAAGCTCCCTCGCGTGTTCAGCAGTCTCCTCTGCCCATTTGTGATTTATTTTTAAAGATTCAAACAATAAGAGATTGATCTTTTGCTGATCACGAAATAAAAAATCAAGGAATTTTAAGATTCCTCGCTTCAAGAATTTGAATCGGTTGAAAGGAAAGCGATTCAAGGATTTTGGAAGCTGCGATCTGGGCTGAAGGAGTGTTTCCGTCTTCTCAAGATCTGACATGGCAGCCCTCCCTGATGAGAACTGTCGAAGAGAGGTAAGCTACACCAATAAAAGGGTCATGGGTGCCTGGGACGACTTGGAATACAAGCGCCCGATCCCACCAATCAAAGTTATTGGCAAGGTGAGAAGTGTGTGAATGGATGGCGACAGTTAACGAGTAGTTACCTAATCCAAGATTCATAGGCAGAGAAAAAATTGCTTCCAAGTGTTCTCCTTTTTTAATGACTTTGTTGATAGGGTTGGAATAAAAATTGTTTGTTCCGAAAACATCATTTCCGCGGTGATCGCGAATTAAGATTCCTATTGTAGGAGAGTCGATTTCTTGCTTAAAACTGATTTTGCAGATAATTTTTGCCTCTTCACCGACTTGGAAAGCTCGAGTGGGTTTATCCTGATGATTGGTTAATTCTACATGGTCGATATGAGCCAGATGATTGCCAGAGCGAGTTTGCATCGCACCATTAATAGATGCTTGTTGCAGAATGGCTCGATCTTTTTCTTTTTTTGCGATCATTGCATTGTAATAGTCTAAAACAATATCGGGCCTATCATCTTTAATCATGGAACCCTGATCAAGAAGAATGGCTCGATTACACAATGTTTTTACAGAACATGCATCATGAGAGACGAACACCAACGTGACGCCTGCCCTTTGAAACTCTCTGATTTTTTCAAAACTCTTGCATTGGAAATAGGCATCTCCCACGGAAAGGGCCTCATCGATGATCAGAATGTCGGGTCTGAATGCCGTTGCAAGGGAAAAGGCGAGACGCACCTCCATGCCGCTAGAATAGGTGCGTATGGGTTGATCAAAGTAATCTCCAATTTCTGCAAAAGCTTCAATCGAAGGAATCATTTGAGCGGTCTCGGCTCGGCTGAAACCTAAGAGACTTGCAGCAAGGAAGATATTCTCTCTTCCTGTAAATTCAGGAACAAAGCCCATTCCGAGCTCTAAAATAGCAGCAATGACCCCATTTGTTTGGATCTTTCCCCGAGTTGCGCGTAGTGTTCCTGTAATGAGTTTTAAAAGAGTGCTTTTACCGGCGCCGTTCTTGCCAATAATGCCGACGGATTCTCCTGGAGCAATCGAAAATGAAAGGTCGTGTAGGATCCAATTTTCAACAAAAGAATTTTGTAAAACACCAAACCAGGATAGGATTCTATGCCATTCGGAATGGTATTTACGAAAGGACTTGCCGAGTCCGGATATCAATAGAGCCGGTTGTTTCATAATACATCCACCATTTCAGCTCCGGCGCGACGGAAGAGGAAAAACGCAAAAAAACACAATGCGAAAATAATTCCTATTAAATAGCTAAGATTGAAGAAATCCGGAGCCCTGTTGTAGAGAAGGATGTTTTGGAAATTATGTACAAGAGTTGCCATCGGATTTAAGGGAAGGAGAGAGCGTAAGGATGGGGGGAGTACATCGGGAGTATACACGATTGGTGTTGCCCAGAAACCAAGTTGTAAAATGATGGGGACAATTTGACCAATGTCTCGAACAAAAACATTAAGAATACCTAAGATGACGCCAATGCTGAGAGCTAGCATCAGAGTGATCAATATGAAAAAAAGGAGCCAGATCATATAAGTATTGAGGGGATGACCGAATGCTCCGAAAACAACAATCATGGAAATCAGCAGCAGGAGGTTATTGAATAAAGAAGAGCCAGCGACTATCAGGGGGAGGCAGATGAGAGGGAAGAGAATTTTTTTGAGCAAATTTCCCTTATCAATGAAAAGGGTTAGGCAACGTGTGATGACTTCAGAAAACAGAGACCAAGCAAGCATGCCGGACAATAGATAAATGGAATAAGAAAATTTGATATTAGTTATTCCAGGAAGTTTGGCGGACATTAATTTTCCGAGAACTAGAGCAAAAATGGCCGCTTGAGCCAAAGGATGGATGATCATCCATAATGCCCCGAGGCGACTGCGCGCAAAACGGATACGGATCTCTGATTTGATTGAAGAGATAATAAAGTGGCGATAACGCCAAATGCTTTGGAGCATATCGTTCATTTGATGAGGCCTCTCCAGTAATCGAGCAGATCATGCAAGGTCTGCTCAATGGGAATCTTAGGCTCCCAGCCCAGATCGGTTTTTAATGCGGAGATTTCAGAAAACAGCATCGGGGCATCATTGTTTCGCATACGAGAGGCGTCTTGTTCAAGAGAAATTTTCTTGATGTAGCTAAGTTTTATCAAAATCCTGATCAAATCTCCAATGTTTTGTGCTTTTTTGCTTCCGACATTATAGACACTCCCCGATTTTGCTTTTTCCAAAATGATGCGGTACCCTCGAACAACATCTCGCACATCGGTAAAATCCCGATAGGCGTCCAAGTTGCCGACAGAGAGAACGGGTTTTCGAAGCCCTCTTTCGATCTCTACAATTTGTCTGGCGAAGCTCGAACAGGCAAATTGATCGGATTGTCGGGGACCGATGTGGTTAAAGGGACGGACTCGAATGACATCCATCTGGAAAGAGAGGGCATATTGATGAGCGATCAGATCTGCACACGCTTTTGTCATGCCGTAAAAAGTCGATGGAGCGAGAGAGAGAGTCTCTTTGATCGGCAAATCCTTTTGAGGGACATGGCCGTAGACTTCTCCGGAACCGACGACGAGAACGCGTGTTTTTAATCCGGAAGAGCGCACCCCCTCCAGTAGATTCAATGTCCCTAAGACATTGACATCGAAGACGGATTTTGGCGTTGCCTCGGCAGCTGGGACAAAAGCCAGGCCAGCCAGATGGTAGATATAATCCGGTTTGACTTGAGATAAAATGCTTTCCACAAATTGAGAGTTGCGGATATCCCCGTAAAATAACGAGACATGCGCCTGACATTGAGAAAGATGTGCAACATCATCAGACAAAGCGACTCCGAAAACAGTATGCCCTTCACCGACTAATAAGTCGGCAAGGTGGCTTCCGACGAATCCGTTAATGCCGGTAATGAGAGCTTTGGGTTTATCGTATGGCAAAGCGTTGTTCCAATTTTTCAATATCGGCATCCACCATCATTCGGATGAGTTCTTTGAAGGAGACCTTTGGCTCCCAGCCAAGGCGGGTGCGTGCTTTTGTCGCATCGCCAAGCAACAGGTCGACCTCTGCGGGTCTAATCAAAGAGGGATCGATCACGACAAAATTTCTATAATCAAGTCCGACATGAGAGAATGCCAATTCGACGAGTTCTCTAACGGAGTATTTGATTCCCGTTGCAATGACATAATCATCGGGTTTTGCTTGCTGCAGCATCATCCACATCGCCTCAACGTAATCTCCGGCAAAGCCCCAGTCGCGCTCTGCATCGAGATTTCCCAAGCGCATCTCTTTAGCAAGCCCTAGTTTGATTCTGGCGACGCCATGGCTGACTTTTCGAGTGATGAATTCCAATCCGCGGCGGGGGGATTCGTGATTGAAGAGAATTCCGCTGCAGGCAAAGAGATTGTAGCTCTCTCTGTAATTAACCGTAAGGTAATGGCCATAGACTTTTGAGACCCCATAGGGACTTCTAGGATAGAAAGGGGTTGATTCTTTCTGAGGGACTTCCCGGACTTTTCCGAACATTTCACTGCTTGAAGCCTGGTAGAACCTAATATTTGAATTGACGCGTCGAACGGCTTCCAGAAGTCGACAGACTCCAAGGGCCGTAAACTCCGCGGTGAGAAGAGGTTGTTCCCAGGAAGCCGGCACAAAAGACTGAGCGGCCAAGTTGTAGATCTCATCGGGTTCGGTTTGCTCAATCACATTGATGAGAGACATTTCGTCCAAAAGATCCCCGTTTCGAAGGGTGATCCGATCGAGAAGATGGGCGATTCTCTCGTAATTTTCCGTACTGCATCGGCGGACCATTCCATAAACCTGATACCCCTTGGAGAGAAGAAGTTCAGCCAGATAAGAGCCGTCTTGACCAGTAATTCCTGTAATCAATGCCTTTTTCATACGATTTTAAATCCTAGAGTTTTTTGAAAAAAAGAGCAGAGCTGTTTAGCAAGCATAGACGCGGATTTCAATAAGAATATTTCTGAAAAACTTTTGTCTTTCACCAAAAAAAAGTAACGGTTACCGTATATCAAGTCCGGCGGTAAAAGACCATATCATTGCGTGAATAGATGAAAACGGCGCTTATTTATGATTGGCTTGTAACGGTTGCAGGAGGAGAGAAAACGCTGCAGGCCGTATACGAGCTTTTTCCTTCGCCGATTTTCACTTTACTGCATGACAAAAAGGCGCTAAAAGGGACGCTTTGGGATCAAACGAAAATCGTGACTTCCTCTCTGCAAAAACTCCCGTTCGCGTCGAAGATTTTTAGACATTGCCTTCCGATTTTTCCGAGAATGATCGAGCAGTTTGATTTAAAAGATTATGATATTGTCCTTTCGTGCTCGCATTCCGTTGCAAAAGGCGCATTGACCCATGCCAGTCAAATGCATATCTGTTATTGTTACACTCCAATGCGGTATGCATGGGACCTCTATTGGGAGTATTTGAAAAACTTAAGCGGTGTTAAGAAGAGAGCGGCTAAATGGGCATTGCACCGCTTAAGGGAATGGGATTTTATCAGTGCTCAGCGTGTCGACCATTTTATAGCGATCTCTTCGCATGTTGCGCGTAGGATCAGGAAGACCTATGGGAGAGAGGCGGCGGTGATTTATCCTCCTGTCGCAACCCATTTGATTAAGGCGGAAGAGAATAAAGAGGAGTTTTTTCTCACTGCCTCGCGTCTCGTTTCCTACAAGAAAGTCGATCTGATCGTCGATGCCTTTGGGGCGATGCCAGATAAGAAGTTGGTCGTCGTTGGCGAGGGGCCTGAGATGAAGTCTGTGAAGAAAAAAGCCAAAAGGAATGTCGAGATTTTAGATTATCAGGAAGAGAATGTTTTAAGAGAGTTAATGGGCAAAGCAAAGGCTTTAGTTTTTGCCGCCGAAGAGGATTTTGGGATCACTCCGGTCGAAGCGCAGGCGGCCGGAACGCCAGTCATTGCATTTGGCAGAGGAGGCGCTTTAGAAACCGTCATTCATGAAATTACAGGAGTTTTTTTCAATGAACAGACAGTGAATGGCATCGTGAATGCAGTTAAAGAGTTTGAGCGAATAACATTTAATCCTTATTTCATTAGTGAACACGCCCAAAAATTTAATGAAATGCATTTCAAGAGCGCATTTAAGAAGTTCGTAAATGAAAAATGGGAGGCGTTTTGTGAAGATCGTAATTTTAGCCGGCGGTAGTGGGCAAAGGTTGTGGCCCCTATCAAGAAAAACGTATCCGAAACAATTTTTAGATTTTGGCGATGGAGAGACCCTTCTTCAAAAAACTGTCGATCGTTTTGAAGGGAGGGAAATCTTCATTGCGACCAGCGCCGAGTACGCCCATATGGTCCGCTCCCAAATAGAAGGGGTAAGGATCATCATTGAGCCGCAGCGGAAAAATACGGGACCCGCGATTGCTTTTTCAATCAGAGAACTTTTGCAAAAAGGGCATATCGATGAATCGGATTGTTTATTGATCACCCCTTCAGATCAATTCCTGTCTCCTCATGAGAGCCTCATGAAAGGAGTAGAATACGCTTTGCAGGCGGCTCGAAAAGGGCTCCTCGTGACTTTTGGGATCAAGCCCACAAAACCCGAAACGGGTTATGGGTATATTCAAGTTGAGGCAACCGCTGAACAAGTTAAGAAAGTGGTCCATTTTCACGAAAAACCCTCAAGAGAATTAGCCGGACAATATCTTAAAGACCCCGAGTACTATTGGAATTCGGGAATGTTCGTTTTTCAAGTCGGGACTTTTTTACACGAGCTCTCCCTGTTTGCGCCGGAGTTGCTGGGAGATTTTGATCAGTGCCCTTCGATTTCCATCGATTATGCCCTTTTTGAGAAGTCGAAAAGGGTCGCTTTGGTCCCTCTTGATGTTGTCTGGTCAGATGTAGGGAGTTGGGACAGTCTTTATGAGGTTCTGAAAAAAGATGAAGATCAGAATGTCCGGGCAGGCAATGTCCATGCCGTCGATACGAAAAGGACGTTGATTCTGGCAGAGAAACGGCTTGTAACGACAATCGGAGTCGAGGATCTCGCTATCGTAGAGACGGAGGATGCTATCTTCATTGGCAAAAGGGGCGAAACCCAGAGAGTTAAGGAAATAGTAGAGAGCCTTGCAAGCAGGGGGGCCAAAGAATCCCAAGAGCATCTTACCATCCATCGTCCCTGGGGAACCTATTCCATTTTAGAAGAAGAGGCTGGATTCAAAATCAAAAAGATCGTTGTTCGGAAAGGCGCTTCGCTGAGTTTGCAAAAGCATACCTATCGATCTGAGCATTGGGTCGTAATCAAAGGCAGGGCAAAGGTCACGCTGGGCGAACAGGAGATGTTACTGGCGCCAAATCAAAGTGTGTTTGTACCAAAAGGAGTGAAACATCGATTGGAGAATGAGGAAGATGACTCTTTGGAAATAATCGAAGTGCAAGTGGGAGGCTACCTTGGTGAAGATGACATTGAGCGTTTCGATGACGTTTATGGAAGGGCCCCTGAAACCGTAAGCGGGAAATGAACCCATCTTTTTTTGGCTAATGATATCTGGCACTTTGGTTCTTTTTTCAAAACCAGGAGTGCACTTATGCCACAACCTTTATCAGAAGAGAAAAAGCTCAAATGGAAAAATCTCATCTAGCAACAACGAGAAAGCGCAAGTGCTCATAAAACTGAGGTAACCACCCCGAAACGGGGCCCCGGTTACCTCGGTTTCATGGGCATGTTTGTGATTTCATAGATTGGTTTGCCGAACGAGTTAAAATAATCTGAGACAGTCGCGGAATCTCGCCTAATCGACAGATTCTGTCCTCCAGGAACCTCAAGAAACAAATCTCCAGCTTTACACAGGTCTTCTTGAGACTTATGAAAGTATCTCGGCATTTTTGACCCTCTTCGCTACGGGGCCCTTGAGGTGGTTAAGACAAAGGGGTAGATATTTTTTTTCGAAAAATGATGTTTCCTAATATTGTTTTAACGACCATATAATTGTTTTTATAGTAAAATTGACATGCGCTACTGTTCTTTAAAGAAGTGTCTACTTGCACATGGCTTGTCATGTGGTTTCTTGCCTCTTCTTCAACGTGTTGTATAAGCAAAGATCCTATTTTTTTTCGGTGATGGCTTTGATCTACCGCAAGAGTCAGAATATAAAGTTCATCGGCATGTGAAAGCGTGTTTAGAAAATATGTGAAGAAAAAGCCTATGAAACTCTGAATGGGATGTTTTAAACTAAATAATATTATTCTGAACCATTTAGCTAATGTGAGGTTGTAAAAGATTTTTTGTGCGACTAATTTTCTATTGGAAGTGGTTGTGATTAAGCCTAATAATTTGTTGTTTTCTTCATATATCCATACATTTACGATTTGTTTATTCAAAAGGAGAAGAGCATATAAGTCGCGGATGAACCATTCTCCAATGCGTGAATTTGTTGTGTTTGGGAGCTCTTGCATATGTAATTGTGAAAGAGATAGTAGATCAAATTGGTGAGCCTTTCTAATCATTAAGGGGCTCCAATTTTATGTTTCATACGAAGGGAAACCATTTTTATGAGCATTAAGATATACTTGATTCCACGAGAAAGAAGTTGAGGAAGATTAGATCCTGTCTTAGACTCGCCCTTTTTTCTTGGTAGACATTCGTAAGGAATTTCAATAAAGGAAAATCCTTGTAGAATGGCCTTAGTCATAAGAAAAATAAAATATTCCCCATAATCCCCGGAAAAGAAAATGGTGTTTAACGCATTTTTTTTGATTGCAATAAATCCGCTTGTATAATCTTTAAACCGATTGTCTAAAAGAAATTGGATAGCATAGTTCATAAGTCTACTCAAGATAACAGAAAGTAGAGAATCTTGTGTATTTTTGAGATCTTTTTTAAAGCTGCCACCATGGATAAAACGAGATCCTACGGCAATATCATAGCCTTCTACGAGTATTTTGTTTACTAATGTTGGAATTAATTCTGGGGGCATGGAAAAATCACAATCAAGCCAGACCACGATTTCTCCTTTTGATAATTCAATACCCCTTTTAATGCTGTTGGTTAAGCCTCTGTTGGTTTTTCTTGTTTCGAGTCTTAAATTTTGAACAGCACCTGTTTCAATTTCATGCTGAACTAAGGTGGAAGTCCCGTCGGGAGAGTTGTCGTCGACAACAATAATTTCTTTTTCAAAAGAGACATGGTTATCAATAGCTCTAATTAAATCGATAATGTTGTCTCGTTCGTTATAGGTAGGAAGAATGATAGAAATCATATCTTATGGATGGTTTGATGAAAATTGTCTGATGGCTTTGCAAACAGTGCAAATTTGTTTCTCATCGATTGCTAAGCCCGAGGGGAGGTAAAGACCAGTAGATGATATTTTTTCAGCAACAGGAAAGCGTTCTTGGGGTATTAGGAATTTAGTCACTATTGGTTGTTGAGTTGGAGGATAAAAGAAATCACGGGTCTCTATTCCGATCTCCTTTAATTTTCTTCGCAGGGAGTCTTTGTCCATTCCAAACTTATTTTCATCTATTGTGATGCTATACATCCAGAAACTGTTTATTGCATAGGAGCGAGTTATTGGAAGACGGAGGCCGTCAATTGCTCTAAGGAGGCGATGATATGTATTAGCCATTTGTTGTTTTTTTGCGATGTATTCATCAAGATGTGATAGTTCACCAAGACCTACAGCAGCTTGAAGATTTGTCATTCGATAATTAAAACCTATTTTTTCATGAACAAATCGTTTATCATCAGAATGATACAGATCTTTAAGTTTTCTCGCTTCTGTTGCATAGAGATCATTGTTAGTGACAACCATTCCTCCTTCTCCGGTTGTTATTAATTTGTTTGCATAAAAGCTAAAACAGTTAATATCACCTATGCTTCCGCACTTCAATCCTTTATATTGTGAGCCATGCGCCTCAGCAGCATCTTCAATTACAATTAGTTGGTGTTTTTGTGCCATTTTCATGAGTGGAGCCATGTCGCAAGGATGACCATAGATATGAACGGGGATGATAGCCCGAGTCCGCGAGGAAATCTTTTCTTCAATTAATGGGACATTAATATTGTAAGTTTCGGGCTCGCAATCTACAAAAACGGGTATAGCGCCAACATACAAAACTGCAAGCCAAGTGGAAGACATGGTAAATGCGGGTACAATGATCTCGTCTCCCGGTTGAATGCCGGATGCAAGCAAAGAAATATGAAGCGCAGCAGTTCCTGTGTTAACCGTAATGGCGTGTTTGCAATTGAGGTGCGTGGCAAAAGCTTTTTCGAACTTCTCAACATAGGGCCCGACTGAAGAGAGCCATCCGGATTCTAATGCGTTAAGCACATTTTCTTTTGCTTCTTTCGAAACAATCGGTTGATTTACAGGAATATAATTAAGCATTATCTCTTGGATCAAATAATTTAGCTAAAAGATCCCCTGGGAAGGGTCCTTGTTTAATTTCGATCATACGACAATTCTCTAGCACCTCGAACCCATGGCCGCCATATACATGTAATATAAAGTCACCTTTGGATAAAACCACCTCGTCCACTAAAGTCCAGTTCTCTTCATAAATTTTAACCTTTACTTTTCCATATTCGATGTAGATAAATTCTTGAATAGAAGTAATCTCATGTTTAAGTTCAGGATTATGAAGATGTTTTCGAACCTGTTTTCCCTTAGGATGTTCTATTAATCCTAACTGAAGAGAATAATGGGTAGGTGTTAAAAATCTAACGCCATTACTTTTGATACAATGATTAAATACCAAAGCATAGAGTTTTTCTTTTTTTCTTATTTCATAAAGTTCCATGTTATTCTATTCATCTTTTGTGATTGATAAATCAATAAGGCCTAAGCTGATTTCCCGTTTATCTTGAGACAGCCCAGCCTGCATCGGAGATTCACACTCTTCAGAAAGAAACTTAATCAGAAGTACTTCGCTATTTCGTTGATAAATTTCTTGCGGAATAAGCACAATGCGTTTTTTTGATTCGAGATCTTGTTGAAAGATCCAGGTAGCTACTGGTACGTCATTAGCAAAAACAATTACTTTTTTCTTTTGACGATGGGAATGCAAAAATGCAAATGCATGAACAATTAAACGAAGATTTCCACAGAGGGGCTCAGTAATGCTCAAGGCGATTTCGGATTCAGTTCCTAAAGACCATATGCCCCATTGTTCAGGAAATGACCATCCTTTCCCTAAAAAACTTTGACTTTTGCCGTCATAGGAAAATCGAAGAATATTTTCTAAATGGTAATTAAGTGCAGTAATTGTTGTGATGGGTTGAAAGTAAGTTTGAGAGGCTAAATAGGGTTGATCATTCCATTTGCGCGAGCAAACAAGACCAAATTCACATTCACGACATAATGTTTTAATACTTGAATTGTGAGCGATTAATCCGAAACGAAATCCTTTCCCAAAAAGGTATAGCCCTTCTGAGTGAATGTCAAATTTTTGTGCGTCGGCCATTTCTGTTTCAGAAGAGCGGCTAGGTCTTCCTAAATAAGCGCTATTATTTCCCTTCCCTAATTGTCCGGCCAACCGAATAAATTCTAAATCGATGTTGAGGTCTGGAAATTTGTTTTGTCCAGTTAAGCCGCCACACTGGAAAGAGGGAAATTGGAAGTAAAATTGGTGTTCTTTAAGTAATTTGGACCACAGTTCTTTAGGAAAAATTTGTGGAAAGCCTGTGCTTGCTTCATGTATTAATTTTCGGCGTAAAGGTTGTGTGTCGATGAATTGTAATGCAATGATACAGCAAATAATTGTTGTTGCTGTGCGAGTCTTAAAACGTTGGAAAGTTAAAATAGTTAGTCCAACTACAAGAACATAATAAATAGGCCAAAATAATCTTGCCCCCACTCTAAAGTAGGCTGTTATTTCTGAAAAAAACAACGACATGGGAATTTCGCAAATCAACCAGTTTCCGAAAAATATTCTGTTCGACAGAGCATATAAGAACAACCCACTTAAAAACACCACGAGAAAAACATGACGTTTAAGGGCTTCCCATATAAGAGCTTTTGAAAAGAAGAGGTGAATAATTAAGAGGAGAATTAAGCCAGCACCAAGATAATTATATCCTTCATATTGTCCAGTAGTAGCGTCCCATGTAAGTATTTTTCGGTGATCCCAGGGGATGTGTCGCGAAATCCATTCAGGGAGATGTTCGGGTAGAGGCAAAAAAGGAGAAATTAGATTCATTGAATATAATCCAAATCCCTCTGCTTTATTCGAGATGTTTGAGGATCTGCCAATGATACCAGCGATAACAGCTACTGAAAGAGAGATGATGACTAATATCATAACGCTAACCACCACTTTTCGTAAAAAAAACTGCTTTAATCGCGCTCCTTGTATAAGGGCTGCAAAAAAGAAAGGGGTTACCATAATGAAAAAGTATGGCTGAATGAGAATAGTCAACACGATAAGAAGATAAAATTGAAAATTAATATGCCAAAAATTGGGAGAACGAATTAATTTTAAATAAAGAAATAATCCCCATGCAATAAGGAAGTGCCCCATCAAAGCGGCATGTTCAAGGCGTGTTAAGAGAGCAGGACTTGTAAGTGCAAGAATTACCGCGCCAAGTAGGGCAATAAACTTATTATTGCCACTTTCTTGAGTTGCAAGAGCAATGAACAGAGCGAGCAAAGGAAAACATAAGAAAATCCATAAACCAAAATAATTCCCATCTAGTCCGGTTAGATTGAAGCAGATTTTTGCAACGAGTGCAATTATGGGTAAGCTATCCGTATAGACAATATTACCCCCTTCTGGAATTGCGATTTTAGGGACTGAGAAAACGGGGAGACGCCAAGTGTCATGTACAAAATAGTGTGCGCCGGTCATATGTGCAATACGGTCTTCTTTGCCTTCTGTCCAATAAACACCATTTCCAAGAATAAAAGAGGAGTCAAAGAGCGTAAGGGCATATATAGACCCTAAAATAAGGAATAAAAACAATCTGGAATGCATAGTAGAAGGGTGTGTCATAAAAAAAGAACTGCGATTAATGCTAAAGGAGGGTGAAAGGGTAATTGAGATTGTAAAAGTAACAATGGAATCAAACTGCTCACCTCTTCAAATGTCCCTTTAGAATAGATCCAAGCTGCATCATATCCACTGGTTTCTTGGATCCAAAGAGCTTGGTAAGTTTAGCATCCGGCACGATGAGCCTTCTGTTTTTGGGGTCCTGGAGGTTGTGCTTTTTGATATAGACCCAGAGAGCTTTGGTGACTTCGGGACGAGAGAGGGAGGCGGAGCGACGATGTCCTGGAGCTCAGGTGATAATGAATAGCTCTTTTGTGCTCCTTTTTTCCCGGGTGCGCCCTTTTTGGCCTTTTTGACGTAGAGGGTTTTGGGGTGGGAGGGGTATTTTTCGGCGAGCTGGTCTAAGTTGTTTACGATGACGTCGCAGTCGGTATAGTTGGAGCAGGAGAAGAAGGGCTTGCCGAAGCGAGAGCGGCGTTGGGAGAGGCGGCCGTCGCAGCCAATGGCGGGGCAGGGGGGAAGGTGCTCGGGGAGTTCTTCTCCTTTGCGGGGGATGTTGATGATGCCTTTGCAGTCGGGGTATTTGGTGCAGCCGAGGAAGGGGCCGAAGCGGAGCTTGGTGGGGCCTTGGGAGAGGGGGCAGGGCTGCTCCCAGTTGAAGTCGGAGTTGTAGTCCTCTTTTTTGAAGGAGCGGGCCTCTTCGGAGGTGGTGTACTTGCATTCTGGACAGCGGGAGCAGCCGAAGAACCACTTTTGACGGGACCAGATCTTTTCGAGCTTGTGCTTGCAGATGGGGCAGTCGAGGTCGGTGAGCTCTTTGGGGACGTGGGCGCCCTGTGCTGGAGCCTCCACGGTGGGGATGAAGTGGTCCCAGAAGAGGCGGATGAGCTCTTTCCAGTCGCGATGGTAGACGGCGATGGAGTCGAGGTCGTCTTCCATGGCGGCGGTAAAGCCGACGTCCATGATCATGGGGAAGTTGTCTTCCAAGAGGCGGGCGATGACTTTGCCGAGTTCGGTGGGGCGGAGGGTCCCTTTTTCTTTAATGGTGTAGTCGCGGCTCTGGATCTTATTCATGATGGAGGCGTAGGTGGAGGGGCTCCCGATACCGTGCTTTTCGAGCTCTTTGACTAAAGAGGCTTCGGTGAAGCGGGGCGGGGGGGCGGGTGAAGGCCTGCTCGGACTTGACGTCGATTAGGTTGAGTTTTTGTCCTTCGGAAAGGAAGGGGAGCAGTTTATTGGCCTCTTCTTCTTGTTCGGTTTCGTCTTTTTTTTCTTCGTAGGCGGCGAGAAAGCCGGGGAATTTTATTACGGAGCCGGTGGCGCGGAGGGTGATCTCTTTGTCAGTGGTAATGTCGCAGGTCAAGGTGTCGTAGAGAGCGGGTTTCATCTGTGAGGCAATGAAGCGGCGCAAGATGAGGAGGTAGAGTTTTTGCTGGTCGGGGTTTAGGAAGGGGTTAATGGTTTCGGGGGAGCGGGCGAGGTTGGTTAGGCAGATGGCTTCGTGGGCATCTTGGGAAGTTTTTTTGGTGGTATAGTGAATGGCGCTGTCAGGGAGATACTCTTTGCCGTATTGCTTTGCGATGAAGGAGTGGGCGGCGGAGAGGGCTTCGGGCTCGACGCGGACGGAGTCGGTTCTCATGTAGGTGATGAGCCCTTCGGAGCCCTCTTGGCCTAAGTCGACCCCTTCGTAGAGGCACTGGGCGATGTTCATGGTGCGGGCGGCGGAGAAGCCGAAATGGCGGGAGGCCTCTTGTTGAAGGGTGGAGGTGATGAAGGGAGGAACGGGATAGCGCTTTTTCTCGCGCTTTTCGATGGAGGCGATGGTGAAAGAGGCTTTTTTAAGCTTATGGACGATGGCTTGGGCGCTCTTTTCGTCGGGAATGGAGATGATTTTTTTGTCGGGTTGGGGCTCGCGCTCTATACGGTTTTCGCCTAAGGGGGGATCCTTTTTGGGGGTTTGAAGAAGGGTGGAGATGTTCCAATACTCTTTGGGGACAAAGGCGTCGATCTCCTTTTCCCGGTCGACGACGAGTTTTAGGGCGACGGACTGGACTCTTCCTGTCGAGAGGGCGCCCCCTTTGGCCTTTTTGACTTTTCGGGTCAGGATGGGGGAGATCTTGTAGCCGACGATCCGGTCGAGCAGGCGACAGGCTTGCTGGGCGTCGACCAGGGAGAGGTCGATCTCTCGGGGTTTGTTTAGTGCCTCAAT
>Ga0155496_143_pt1 | contig 35776 bp, 33 predicted proteins | sample RifCSPhighO2_12_FD_107154 | JGI IMG/M metagenome (GOLD analysis project Ga0155496, IMG submission 107154) | Chlamydiae bacterium RIFCSPHIGHO2_12_FULL_49_32
ATGTGCGAGTTCGCCTTTCGGGAGAGCGGCTCCCAGGTTGTAAGGAGTCAGTTACTAACCCTTACAACCTGGCAGCCGCCTCTTCGAAATTCGGCTGTCGCAAATTGTACAAAGCGAGAACTTTAACTTTTTTTTCTCTTGAGCTATGCTAACGGGATGCATCTCTACGAGCTCTTTGCCATCCTGATCTATCTCTTTGCCTTGATTTCCGTCGGCGTCCTCTCCTATAAGCGTCATCTGACGGAGGCTGATTTCATTATCGGGGGCCGCTCTTTGGGCAGCTGGCTCACGGCTCTTGCCGCCCATGCAAGCGATATGAGCAGTTGGCTCTTCATGGCCTATCCTGCGATGGTCTTTGTCGAAGGACCGATCAGGATCTGGACCGCGGTTGGGCTCTTTCTCTTCATGTATCTCAACTGGCAATTTGTCGCTCCCAAAATCCGCGTTGCCACTGAAGAGTACAACTCCATGACTTTTTCCTCCTTTTTTGAAAGCCGTGTCGCCGACACTTCAGGCTGGCTCCGCGTCTTTACCTCCCTGATGTGCCTTCTCTTTTATACGGTCTACCTCTCCGCCGGCTTGATAGGGATGGCCTATGTGATCGGGATCCTCTTTAATACCCCCTTTCAACTCAATGTTCTCATCGGCATCCTGATCATCATCCCCTACGTCTTTATCGGAGGCTATCTCACTTTGGCCTGGATCGATCTCTTTCAAGGTCTCTTTTTGATGCTGGCCATCCTTTTCGTTCCTCTTTACCTGCTGCCCAAAGTGGGAGGTTTTTCCGCTGTCGAAAAGAGCTATGAGATGCGCAACGTGGCCTTTTCGCTCTTTCCCGATGTTTCACTAAAGACGGGAAAGTCTCTTTTGACGCTGATCCTGGGGATGGGGCTTGGGTATTTCGGACAGCCTCACATCATCACGAAATTTATGGGGATCAAACAGGTGCGCAATATCCCCCGCTCTAAAATGATCGGAATGAGCTGGATGTTCGTCTCTTTGGGAGCAGCTGTCTTGGTGGGCTTTGTCGGAAGCGCCTTCTTTCAAACCGGCATTGCCAACCCCGAGTTGATCTTTATCTCTTTGGTGCAAGACGCCTTCCATCCCTTTCTCATCGGCTTCTTTTCCTGCGCTATCCTGGCTGCCACCATCAATGCCAACGGCTCTCAAATCCTTGTCTTAGCCTCCACCCTCTCCGAAGATCTCTACAAACGGCTCTTGAGAAAGCATGCTCCCTCTTCAGAACTTCTCATGGTCTCCCGCCTCTCTGTCATCCTCGTGGGTCTTGCGGCCTATCTCATTGCGGCTTTTTCAACGAGTACGATCTTTTCTATCGTCCTCTATGCCTGGTCCGGTCTGGGATGTTCCTTTGGCCCCTTGATTCTCTTTTCTCTTTATTATAAACGGCTGAACCGCTACGGAGCGTGGGGAGGAGTCCTTTCAGGAGGCCTCACGGTCGCCTTTTGGCCCCTGATTGAACGGCTAGGAGGATTTTCCCTTCCTCCTCTTCTTCCGGGATTTTTTGCGAGCTCTTGCGCCATCCTTCTTTTCTCTCAACTTAAAGCACCCTTTTTTCCAAAATCCGTCCATGAAACCTAAGATTCTTTTGATCAATGATGACGGCATTGAGGCCGTGGGCTTAAGGAGTCTCTACGAAGCGCTTCTCCCTTTTGCAGAGCTGTCGATTGTCGCCCCCTCTGAAGAGCAGTCGGGAGTGGGTCTCAGCGTCACTCTTCGCTCGCCTTTAAGGATCGATGCCGTTAAATGGGAGAAAAAGACGCCTGCCTGGAAGGTGAACGGTACCCCTGCAGACTGCGTGCGGCTGGCCCTAAATCTCATCTTTTCAGAGCCCCCCGACCTGATTGTCTCGGGAATTAACAAAGGTTCAAATGCCGGAAGAAATGTGCTCTACAGCGGCACGGTCGGAGGGGTGATCGAAGGAGTCCACAGAGGGGTACCGGGCCTTGCCGTTTCCTGCGAAGAGTATTTCCACCCCGACTACGAAGCAACCAAACCCTATATCCGCTCTATCGTCAAATGCCTGCTGAAGACCCCTTTGGCCAAAGGCAGTCTTCTTAATGTCAATTTTCCGGCAGCCGGTCCTATTCAGGGGTTGAAACTCACAAGGCAGGGAAAGAGCTACGTTAGGGAAAAGCTTGACCGGCGTCTGCATCCCGAAGGCAATCCCTACTACTGGATGGGATTTTCCCTCTCGGAGCATCCCGAGGAGAACGAAAGTGATATCTCGTGGCTGAAAAAAGGGTTTGCAACCGCTGTTCCCATTCATGTCGACGAGATGACCGACCACTCCTTCCTCAAAGCACACAAGAGCTTCTTTGAGGCTCTCTCTCTAGAGTGATTCATCTTCTTCTGGGCTTATCCCGGCGTTGTTTGAGCTGTCTTTCGCAGGCATCAAGGCGGTCGAGCGCCTGTTTTTGCGCTTTTTCCATGATCTCCCTTCCCCTCTCAAGAGAGAAGATCCTCTCTAATTCAATGACGAAGAGCTCGTTAAACGAGGCTAAAGGGACCTGAGGGTCGACAAAGGCGCCTTCCCACTCCTTTTCCTGGCGCTCCCGCGCTTGAATCATCAGCTCTACAAGAGCGCAAAACCTCTTCTTTAAAAGAGGCGTCATCCTGACAAGGTCTTCTTTTGTTTGAATCTTTTGCAGATCTAAGACGATCTTGCGAGAGAGGGCTTCTCCTTCTCTTAAGAAATCCTCCTGAGAACTCGGAGAGCAGCTTCCGAGGAAGAGAAGCGTTAAGACGAGCAGGAAAGTGCGCATAGGGCTTCAAAAGAGAGATCCACAAGGGGGTAACTCTCCCACTCCTCATCATCAAAATGCCACCATTCGGTGGGAAGGGGGAGAAATCCCTGTTCTTCCATCGCCCTTTCCAAAAGGGCCCGATTTTCAAGAACGTCAGCGGGAAGGTTTTGACAGTGTCGATGAGCCTGAGGAGTGAACGTGTCGAATGGGGTGGGCATAGGGAGCTCTTGTCCTGATCGGTCGACAAGAGTAAGATCTACAGCTGCTCCACGACTATGTTTTGAGCCTTTCTTGGGATCGGCGACAAAGCGCGGATCCGGGCAGATCTCCCAGAGTTGTTTCTGGACGGAGTGCGGGCGATAGCCGTCATAGACTTTGAGTCCAAGCCCTTGTTTGTTTAATTGAGCTTGGACGGAAAAGAGCTTATCGGCAACCTTTTTTCTTAAAAAACAACACAAAGAGGGATAGAGCGCCCTTTTTGCGAAATTATAGACGGTTGCATAGCGCATCTCAATCAGGATGGAAGGAGCAATCCGATCGAGTAAAACAAGGTCCGTATCTTTCATCGTCACGTCACCATACCCCTCTTTTTGTATTTTAGTCAAACTGCAATCCCACTTGTAAAAAATGGTTTTGCCGGGTTAACCTGTATTTCGTTTTTGGGCGTATAGCTCAGTTGGTAGAGCGCCTGTCTTACACACAGGTGGTCATAGGTTCGAGTCCTGTTACGCCCAAAGCATGCGGGAGTAGTTCAACTGGTTAGAGCACCGGCTTGTCACGTCGGAAGTTGCGGGTTCGAGTCCCGTCTCCCGCGTTTTTCCTTAATCTCGACTTTGCAACTTTTTGGGCCCGAAGGCCTCGAGATATTTGCTCTCGGGGGAGTTATTTAAACCAGGAAGGGGTTAAAAACCCCTTCCTGGTTTAAAGAATCTCCCAGTTCGACCGTAGGTCGAACGTCCGAGAGCAAATAGACGAGGCAGGCGGGTCCAAAAAGTTGCAAAGTCGAGTTAATACCCGTAGGATAGAATGTATGCCGATGAACCTACCTCAACCCAAAAGTTTTTTTAGCCATGCGCTCGCTATTTTTTGGATTACTGCCGGCGCTTTCCTTGCGGCCGTTTCGATTCGGATTTTTCTTATTCCCAATGCCCTGATTGACGGAGGAATCGTAGGTCTCTCTTTGATTCTGGCGCGTCTCTTTGGAGACTCCTTTCTTTCCTACTTTCTGATCCTGCTCAATATTCCCTTCATCTACTTGGCCGTCCGCTTTATCCGAAAGTGGTTTGTTATTAACATGCTCGTTGCCGTCTTTTTCTTCGCTCTCTTTTTAATTGTCTTGCAACAAGCTCCGCACTTTACCGGAGGAGATACCTTAGAAATCATTGTCTTCGGCGGCGGCATTTTGGGTATTGGGGTCGGACTCATCATCCGCTACGGCGGGTGTTTGGATGGAACGGAAATCCTGGCAATCATCATCAACCGGAAAAAGGGATTCACAGTAGGCCAGGTCGTTCTGGTGATCAACGTCTTTATCTTTGCGGCTTATGGATGGATCTTTAGAGATTGGCATATCGCCCTGCAATCTCTGATGACCTACATCGTCGCCTTTAAGATTATCGATATGGTCATCATCGGCCTCGATGAACTCAAATCCGTCTTGGTGATCTCTTCAAAGCCTCAAGAGCTCGCTGAGGTGATCATGAAGGAGATGGGGATCGGTCTGACCGTCATGCCAGGAAAGGGTGGGTATACCGGAGATGAGCGCGAGATTCTCTATATCATTGTTGAACGCTTGGACCTTGCAGATTTGAAAGCCCTCATTCTTCGTGAAGATCCAGCCGCTTTTATGGCCATTGAAAATTTGAGCGAAGTGGTCTACGGCAAAAAATCGACCTTCTTTCGCAAAAAGCGTCCTCCCCACAAACGAAAACTCCTCCATCACTTTTGAACAATTCCGGCGTCTGCAGTTCTCTCAAGCTGCTCCAGATAGCTGCGGTAATCCGAGGGAGGCATGGAGGCGATGAGCGAGTCCAGTTGGGCTGTTTCAATAAAGCCGCGGCGATAGGCGATCTCCTCGAGGCAGGCGATCTTGATTCCCTGTCTCTCCTGGATAGTTTGAACGTAGGAAGAGGCCTCTTGCAGACTTGTGGGGGTCCCCGCGTCGAGCCAGGCAGAGCCGCGCTCCATGAGACGGACATGGAGAGCGCCTCGTTGCAGGTAGATATTTGAAAGATCGGTAATTTCAAGCTCGCCACGCCTTGAGGGTCGCAAAGAGCGGGCAATGGCGATGGCATCGTTGTCATAGAAATAGAGGCCTGTGACAGCATAGGAAGAGGGGGGATGCCGGGGCTTTTCCACAATCTCTTTAACGCGAAAGGAACCGTCAAAGTCAACAACGCCATAACGTGAGGGATCTTTGACTTCGTATCCTAAAACAACCCCTCCCTTTTCAAGGTTTTTGCATGATGAGAGAAAGGTGTCAAAGGAATGGCCCCAAAAGAGATTATCGCCCAAGATAAGCGCAACGGTGTCGTCTTGAATGAAACTCTCTCCGATGAGGAACGCTTCGGCAATGCCGCGAGGAGTGTGTTGGACTGCATAGGAAATGGAGAGGCCGAGATGCTTTCCTTCTCGAAAAAGAGTTTGAAAGCGGGGGAGATCTTCCGGGGTGGAGATGATGAGAATATCGCGGATATCCGCCTGCATGAAAACGGAGAGAGGATAGTAGATCAGGGGTTTGTCGTAGACAGGGAGGAGCTGTTTCGATGTGGCCTCCGTCATGGGATAGAGACGGCTGCCTTTGCCTCCTGCAAGGATGATCCCCTTCACGTTCTCTCCTCTAAGGTATAGATAGCCGGAAGATGGCGATACTTCTCTTTGTAATCCAGTCCGTAGCCCACCACAAACCGATCTTCGATGTCGAAGAGGGTGTAGTTGGGTTCAAAAGGAACGGCCCGCTTCACTTTTTTAGAGAGAAGAACGGCGGTTTTAAGCGTCCTGGGTCTTTTCTCTTGGAGCTGACGCATAAGGGTTGCAAGGGTAGTTCCCGAGTCAAAGATATCATCGAGCAATAGGACCTCTTTGCCTTCGATGTCCAAAGGCTCAAGAAAAGAGACCGTCAGCTCTTTGCGCTCTGTCCCGCTTTGGCCATAGCTGCTCGCCTGAATGAACCCAATCTCTACATCCATATTAAGCTTCCGCATGAGGTCGGTTACAAAACAGATGGATCCTTTCAGAACGGCAATGAGAAAAAGTGAGTTTTCCGCATATTCTTCATTGAGGCAATCGGCAAGCTCTGAGATCGCTTCAGAAATCCGGTCCTGAGAAAGAAGAAGATTAATGGAAGGCTGCGCGCGGCTCAAAGGTGCACCCCTCTAAGATCAGCTGATCGATAGATGTGATAAAATAGGAGCTTTTAAGAAAATTTTCCTCTTCCAGCATGTAGAGATGAAAGGGAATCGTTGTCTCTATCCCTCCAATGTGGAATTCACTAAGAGCCCTCTTTCCAATTTGAATGGCCTCTTCTCGACTCTTTCCTTTGACGATCAGCTTCGCAATCATGGAATCGTAATGAGGAGGGATCTGATAGCCGGAATAGCAGGCGCTATCCACACGGACATGAGGTCCTCCTGGCTGAATAAAATATTCTAATCGGCCCGGTGAGGGAGAAAAATTTTTTGCCGGATTTTCTGCATTGATCCGAAATTGCATCACGTGGCCGTCGAAGGAGATCTCCTTCTGTTTTATTCGGAGTCTCTCTCCTCGTGCAATCCGCAGCTGCTCTTGGACAAGATCAACCCCTGTCAGCTCTTCGGTAACGGTATGCTCGACTTGAATGCGGGTGTTGACCTCCATGAAATAAAAATTGAGCTCTTCATCGAGAAGAAACTCAACGGTCGCTGCTGAAAAATAACCTGCCTCTTTCGCAATAGCCACCGCAGCTTCGCTCAGCCTCTTCCTCAAAGAAGCGCTCACAACGGGACTGGGAGTCTCCTCGATAAGCTTTTGTCGCCTTCTCTGGATGGTGCAGTCTCTCTCTCCGAGATAGAGGTAATTGCCCTCCTTGTCGCCCAAAACCTGAACCTCGACATGCCGGGGATTGACGATCATCTTTTCTAAATAGACATCGGGGTTGCCAAAGCTGACCTCGGCTTCTGTGCGCGCAGCTGGAAATTGCCTCAAGAATTCTTCCTGATCACGGGCAATGCGGATCCCTTTTCCTCCACCCCCGTGAGCGGCCTTAATGAAAAGAGGATAGCCAATCGTTTTAGCTTCCCCAAGAGCGGTTTTGAGATCAAAAATCACGCCGTCGCTTCCGGGAATGACGGGGCATTTCACTTTTTTCGCCGTCTCTTTCGCCTTAGATTTATCTCCTAAAAGGGCGATCGTCTGAGCAGAGGGGCCAACGAAGGTCAGGCCGCAGCTCTCACAGATGGAGGCGAAATTTGAATTTTCACTTAAAAATCCGTATCCTGGATGGATGGCGTCAGCTCCCGTGATCTCGCAAGCGGAAAGAATATTGGATATCTTCAGGTAAGACTTGGTCGAAGGAGCTTCCCCAATACAGATCGCCTCGTCGGCATGCAAAACATGCAGGGCTTCGCTGTCGGCTTCGGAATAGACGGCGACGGTTTGAAGCCCCAGGTCATGACAGGCGCGTATGATCCGCACCGCAATCTCGCCTCGATTTGCCACCAAGACTTTCTTCATCAAATGACTCTAATCATTTTAGTTCCAAATTCAACAGGATTGCCGTTTTCAATGAGAACTTCAGCCACTCTTCCCTTGACCCCCGCTTTGACTTCGTTCATCACCTTCATCGCTTCAATGATGCAAACAATACTCTCTTCATGGATTTCATCGCCGGTTTTCACAAAGGGGGACTCATCAGGCGAAGATGCATTATAAAAAGTGCCCACCATGGGAGAAGAGATGAATCTCCCCTCAATGGCCTCTCTCTCTTTTTGCGGAGGGAGGGACTCTTCCCCTGCAGGATGGCGAGGAGGCAGGGGAGAGTGATGGGGAAAATGGTGGAGATGAGGATCCCGATGCAGATGAGGCAGCGGATGCGCCATTTCCTCACCCTCTTTTTCTAAGACGACCTCAAACCCCTTTTCCGTCTTGATCTTCAGCCTTTTTATTTTAGCCTTCTCCATAGCGGCCATCAGTTCTTTAATCTGTTTTAAATCCACACTACCTCTCCCTATACTCTTTGTATAAACTCTTTTGTTCTAGGATCCACTTTAACAATATCTCCCGCTTCAATATAAAGTGGCACGTCTATCTCAGCTCCCGTCTCCAAAGTGATTTTTTTGGTGGCCTCCGCCATATGCCTTGTGTTTTCAATAGACGGGGCCTTAAGAACCATCAGCTCGAGAAACTGAGGCAGTTCGATAGAATAGATCGAATCGCCATAAAAGAGAGCGGATACACCCACTCCCTCTTTCAAGAAATGAACTTTGTCCCCCACAACAGGACCGGCAACTAAGACCTGATCGAGAGAATCCGTATCGAGAAAAAGATACCCCTTTCCCTCGGGATAGAGAAACTCCAAGCGCCGTTCATTGAGGGAGACCTCGTCAACTTTCTCTCCCAGTTTAAAGTTCTTTTCAACAACCTCCTCCGTCATGAGATCTTTGAGCTTGGTTTTCATGAAAGGAGAGCCTTTAGTCACCGTCACCTTCACGCTGGACTCCACCCGATAGATTTTTTTATTCAAGCTCAAGACAATTCCAGGTGTAATCTGATTGCTTGTAATCATCTCTTTACCATCTCCTCTAACTCCCTAAGAGAGTTGACTGTAAAATCCACGGAAGGATGACGACGCGGCTCCCGTTTGCCTCTTCCCTCACGCATATGAATCGTCCTGTATCCCCGCTCTTTTGCAGGAACAAGATCGAGTGCGATCCGATCTCCACATACCACAACGCCAGACGATGCAATCTGAAATTCCTCAGCAAGAGCTTGATAGCACCTTCCTTTCTCGCCCTTTTCGCAAACGATAATTTTACTAAATAAAGTTGAATCAATACCAGCATTTTTCAACTTTGCTCTCTGCTCTCTTTCTCGGCCTGCTGTCACGAGAGCCAGAATATAGCCGCGGCTCAAACGCAAAAGAATTTCTATTGCATCCTCCATGGGAGCAATGGGAAAAGCGAGAGGAAAATCTTCATAGATCTCCTTGAGTCCGATTTCAAAAAAAATCTGCCCTGCTCCCCGTATCTCCAAAAATTCTGAAAGCGTTGCTTTAGCGCTCAAAGAGCGATAATCGATTCTTTGAATCTCTTCGATAGCCTGAGAAAGATCGGGCAAAGAGAGCCCCTCTTTCACCATCTTCTTTAAAGCTCGCTCCAGTTGAAAAGGAGTGAATGTCGCTGTTGTCTGGATGAGCGTGTCGTCTAAATCAAAGATGAGTAACAATTTTCATGAGCTCCTGTGCCAATTTCTGTGGATGATGTCGAATAAGATTGCGCTTGAGAAGATCCTTGCCGGGCTTGTGATAAATCTCTCCCAAAAAGGGCGCCTGCACCACCCTGGACTCCTGCAGGTCGTTGGCAACAAGATCCCCCTCTTCGGCATAAACCTCGATCAATTTTTCTTCGGGCATTTGATTGTTGACGAGGATATATTCAAAAATATCTTCCCCGATAAAATGCACAAGCTCTCTGACATAGTCACTCACGCGATAACCTGTGGTCTGGCCTTTACGGTTCATCAGGTTGACAACAAAAATCTTCTTTGCCTGAGTCGAGCGCAGGGCTTGAGCTACTCCTTCCACGAGAAGATTGGGGATCATCGAAGTGTACAACCCCCCGGGGCCTAAAACAACAAGATCGGCATTCCTGATCTCATTGACCGCCTCGGGATTGACCTTCGGATGCGGTTCTAGATAGATGCTCTGGTACCCTTTATCAATCTTTTGCGAGAGATAGATCTCTCTCTCCCCTTCGAGAAGCGTCCTGTCTTTGAGCACCATCTTCAGTCTCACCTGATGGGTCGTGACAGGGATGACTTTTCCTTTAATATAGAGGATCTTGCCCGCCTCTTCGACTGCCTTCTCAAAACTCCCCGTCACCTTCTCGAGAGCCGAAAGAAGCAGGTTCCCGAAGCTATGCCCCCCCAGCCCCCCGTTTTCAAAGCGGTAGTTCATCAAGCTGCGCATCAGCCGGGACGAGTTGGAGAGGGCGACCAGACATTGGCGAACGTCTCCGGGAGGAAGCACACCGAGTTCATCGCGCAAGATACCCGTACTGCCTCCGTCATCTGCCATGGAAACAACAGCGCTTAACTCGACATCGTAATGCTTTAATCCGTTCAAAACGGCAAAGTTTCCCGTTCCCCCTCCGATCACGACGATCTTTTTCATAAAGAGAGTCCTTTTAAAGAGCGAATGCCCTCTTTCATCTCTTTTTTTCCAAAGAGAAAAGTGCCCGACACCAGTTCATCCGCACCGGCCAAAACGGCCTGTTTTCCCGTTTCCAGGTTGATTCCTCCATCCACTTGAATGCGTTGATCGATCTTCATTTTTTGCGCCCGTGCGCGCGTTTGACGGATCTTTTCTAACACTTCCGGAAGAAAGGCTTGCCCTCCAAATCCGGGATGGACCGACATCAGCAAGAGAAGATCGCAGGCCCCGATATATTTGGGAACCATCGAAAAAGAGGTTTCAGGATTAAATGCAAGTCCCGCTAAAACGTTACATCTGCGAATGTAGTCAATCATATCTTCGACAGATTCGGTAGCCTCGAAGTGAAAGATGATCCGGTCGGCTCCCGCCTCCACGAATCTCTCCACATAATCAAAAGGATGATAGATCATCAAATGGACATCTAAAAAAAGATCCACGGAACGGTTGAGTGCAGCGACAACGGCGGGCCCCAATGAAAAATTGCGGACAAAATGGCCATCCATGATGTCAATGTGGAGAGCATCCGCTCCACAAGCGGCAGCGCGTTTGGCCTCTTCTGCAAGCCGCCCTAAATCCGCACACAAGATCGAGGCTCCGACAAAAAGTTTTTTCACTCATCCTCCTGCGGAAAGACGGCCCTTATGAGCCGTGTATTTCAAAATGCGGATGGGCGAGAATGCGAAGCCACGGCTAGCCCGTATTTCTCACACAATCTCGTCGAGGTCAATGGCTATTTTTGCCAATCAATGACCAAAAGTCAAGCTCTGATAGTGCTTCGAGGAAAAGCTTCCGGCTCTTTTTTTCTTCGGTGATGAGGAGATAACCCAGATAGGTGGAATCGAAGAGCTTTAGGTGCAAAGTGGCCAAAAGAGGCCAGCTGAGGTTGAGACGCTTAACCAAAGCGCTTACGCGTGTTTGAAGGGATTTATCCTGAATCTCAAAAAGAGCAAAGAGCCCCTCCTTCTCTTCCCTGCACTGTCCTTGATTCTTCAAGAGGCCTCTTTTTTCTCTTAAGCTGCAAAAGAGTGAAAAGAGAGTGCAGATCAAAGAGGGAGAGAGAAGAGTGCGCGCCTCAATTGGAAAGAGAGAGTAAAAAAAATTTTCCAGCAAAAAATCGTCATAGCCGCAGGCGGAACCGGCCTCTTTTTTGAAGGTATAAAAATTCTCCCTCTGCTTGGCCATCATCCCTCCATTAAAATCACGCACTTCTCCAACGATGCCCTCCAGCTCGTTGAGAATGCGCTGCCTGGCCCGGTAGAGATCCAAGGAGCGGTCGTCGCGCAAGAACGCGCTTTTTTTGACACGGGTTTTCAAAACAGAGGCCTCTTTGGGATATTTATTGCGAATCATCCCTACCCATTTCACTCTTTCGGGAAGAAACTCAAAGGAGCTCTTGTCGCTTTTAAAGAGCTGAAAAGCTTCCAGACTTCCGGGAAGCAGGGGACGCACCATAACAAGAGTAAAATAGAGATCTTCTTGGTCACTTTGATGATCAAAGGAGAGAATGACATGGGGAAGGTCGCGGGCAAATCGCACCTGTTCCTTAAGGATTAAAATATTGCGCATCACCTCTTCTTCATTGCGCGGCATGAAGATCGGAGAGACAAGATGTTCAATATGGCGGAGCGCATCTTCCGGAAGAGCTCTTTGCAACGCACGCATCTCTTCTTGGGTAAAGCCGCAGCCGCTCTCTTTCTCTACTTCAACATAGAGCGTTTGACTCTCTTTTTCTCGATCTCTGCTGACATATTCAGAACCCTTCACGCATAAGACGCCGGGAAGCGTCAATTGTACGGCTTTCAAGAAGTGCCTCTCTTCAAAAAGCTCCCTTTCCCCCAAAAAATTCATGCCCAGAAAGAGCGCCAACACTCTCTTCTCTCCCAAAGGAGTCTGCAAAGCTGCCGGCAAGCATTTAAAATAGAGATGGCGCCTCCTTGGCTCTTCTTCATTTTTCTCTTTCAATCTCTTAAAAAAAGTATAGAAGAGAATGACCATCCATGAGAGATGGCGCGTTTTCCGGCAAGCCTTAAACCCATCGGAGGAGAGAAGAAAAAACTCCTGCATCTGCTCGAAGAGATCACTATCGTAAAAATGGGGCGCTCTTTGCATCCACTTCGCCATTCGTTCCTGGACAACCGCTGCCTTCTCATCGAGAGTAAGCCCCTTGACTTCCAAAAGGCGGCTGGCATGGAAAAAGGAAAGAGCTCCCAGCCTCAGCTGCTCTTCTAAGGAAGGGAGCGCTTGCATGAGAGTCTCCATCTCCTGAGGATCGCCCTTACCTAAGACTGCTTCAATTAACGTAAACCGCTTTTCTACATCAGGCCCCTGCAGAAATGCTTCCGAAAAAGCGAACTCCCCGGAGAAAAAGAGGGGAATATCCACTCTCTTTCCCAAAATGGCAAAGCGACTGATGAGATTGTAGACAAACTTGGTGATATAGGAGCGCTGAACAGTCAGAAAAAGAAGTGAGAGCTTCTTCGAACTTCCCTCATGAACAATCTGCCATTTCACAAAAGGAAGCGCGGGTATTTTTCCCTTCTCTAACAGAGAGGATAAAGCCTGCTCAATTACATCCTTGTAAAGAAAAGAGGGGTAACAAGCCCTCATGTCATCATCCAGGATGATTCTTTCAGTCCTCACAGACTTCTTGTCCTTGTCGTTCTCTTTTGGCCCTTTCTCCAATCCACGTCCCCTCCCGTTCTTCTTTAAACGAGCGAATGTAGAGCGGCAGCTGATATTTTGCAGCAAGCCTCACCGCTCGACCGTGAAGAATTTTGGCTCCTTGAGCAACAATAGTAAGCGCCTCTTCATAGGTCAAGAAGGGAAGTACTCTGGCTGTAGGAACCCGTTTGGGATCCAGAGTGCAAATCCCGGGAACATCCTTGTAGTATTCGACAAGGTCCGCACCGAGCGCCACCCCTAAGGCAACTGCCGTCGTATCAGAGCCTCCACGGCCAAGAGTCGTGATCTCCTTCTCCTTGCTCATCCCCTGAAAACCCGCCACAATCACTACCTTTTTGGCTCGGAGATGGGGAATGAGGCGCACAGGATGTACAGCAAGGATACGCGCATCAGAATGGTCGTTTGTGGTGATGATCCCCGATTGGCTTCCCGTAAAACTGATTGCCTCTCGGCCTCGCTTAGCTAATGCCATGGCCAAAAGCGCGATGCTCACGCGCTCCCCTACGGAGACGAGCATGTCCATTTCCCGTTTAGGAGGATTGGGATGAACCTGCCTGGCCAGGGTTTCAAGCTGATCGGTCATGCCTCCCATCGCACTGACAACCGCCACGATACTAGCATACTCTTTTTCCTTTTTGAGGATAAGAGATGCGATTTGATCAAACTGCTGAGCTGTTTCAACGGCAGCTCCTCCAAATTTCATGATTAATGCGGCCATAAAGACTCATTAGGATTTATAACTCAACAGAAGTCTATCAACTTTGTATATTTTTTAGGTCGAAACTTGGGGTGTCAAAAATCTGCCTAAAACGGCAGATTTTTGATTAAAAATATGAGCCCACCCTTCTTCCAAAAAAAGCTTTATGCTATAAGTCTTCTCTCCTTTTAGAGAGAGTGACTTATGATTAAAACATCCGAAGAATCCAAAAACTTTCCCGCTCGACCAGACAAAACAATCGATTGGCTTAACAAAAGCCGTGATGATTGGAAGGGTTCACCTCGAGAAAGGAGGCGCGAAAAAGGGGGAAGAGTCATTGGTGGGCCGCTCTAGCCTCATCGATTCTCCCTTGGAGCATGGCTTCTGTCAGGGCCACCATCTCCTTGGGAACGAGGTTGCTTACCACGAGAATGCGCCCTGGGGTCCACTTCATCCCTCTCTTCCAGCTCCATTTTTAACTTTTTTTCGTGGTTTTGCTATCTGCTCATTATTTTTCTTTTTTTCTTTTGGTTTTTTGTCTTTAGAGGACTCACCTTTTTGGCGACAAGGTTTTCCAGGATGATATGTTCCACAGCTGCTACAAACAGGCCAGCCGGACGTTGGAAAGTTAGTCGCTAGTAAGCTTGCATTGTGAAATTGCAATATATGTTTTCTATGCAGAAAATTAGCTTTAAAGACACAACTCATCGCAAAAAAACACAAAAACAAACAAGCAAATTTACTCCACATTTTCATAACAAGCTCCTTATAGATCAAAAATCGATACAAAACGTAATTTAATAATCCTTTCCGGTCAACGACAATTATCTTTGCCTCGACTTTGCAACTTTTTTTGAGAGGCGGATTCCAAGGAGGCAGCTCCCAGGTTGAATTTAATTTCAAGAGAGAGCCGCTCTCCCCAGCAGCTCCCGCTGAAGCGGGAGCGGCTGAAGTTGCAAAGCCGAGGTTTCATAAAACTGAGTCTAGGTGTATCATTTTGAAAATGCATTCATTGATCAAGAATCCAGTCACCGGAAGCACGTTGCTCATAACAGGGTGCCTTATAGGTGCGGGTATCCTGGGTTTGCCCTTAGTTAGCCTCTCATCCGGTTTTTTTCTGTCGCTTATCCCGTTAGTGGTCAGCTGGATTTACATGTATCTCTCCGGGTTAATGATTTTGGAGATATATATAGAAGAGAAAAAAAACATTAACCTTATGGGGCTTTTAGAAAAAACATTAGGAAAAAGCGCCAAGATAATTGGCTATTTTTTGTTTTCGTTTTTGTTTTATGCTCTTTTGTCAGCCTATTTTAATGGTTCTAGCATAATTATAAAAGACGCCTTAGAGAGCATATTACATATCGATCTTTCTCAGCGGATAGTCTTAGTCTTTAATGGACTTTTCATGTTTTTTGTCTTATTGTTTGGCACAAGGACTGTTGATTTTGCCAACAGGTTTTTTGTTTTTTTGATGTTAGTTTCATACTTAACCTTAATCGTTTTAGGCGCATTTCAGGTAAGGTCAGAAAATATATTTGTTTCTTCGAATCAAAAACATTTGGTGTTGTTTTCTTTCCCTGTATTTATAGTATCTTTCGGGTACCAGAATTTAATTCCTACGATTTCTCATTATTTAAATTATGATGTTAAAAAAATAAAATCGGTTATATTCAAGGGGTCTGGGCTTGCGTTAGTAATATATCTATTATGGAATTTTATTATTCTTGGTATGATCCCGAAGAGCACAGCAACCCTAGACGAGTCAAGCAAAGTATTCATAACAAGACTGTTTGATTATTCTTCTCATTTTATTATGTTTGTTATTAACAGTTTTTCTTTTTTTGCAATCATTACTTCTTTGTTAGCGGTCGGACTTAGCTTTGTGAATTTTATTTCCGATAAATCAGAAAATTACAAGAATCGGTTTTTTTTTACTGCATGCGTAATTATTCCTCCTCTTATTTTTGCATTACTTGATCCAAACATTTTTCTCCTTGCTTTGCATATAGCCGGGGGTATTGTAACTATCTGTCTTTTTGGTCTCTTGCCTGTAATGATGCTGTGGAAAACACGTTATGTCTTAAAAAGAAAATGCCAAAGAATTTTCCCATTCGGGAAAATTGTTGTTGGAGTTTATGTATTGCTGTCATTTGGGATAATAGCCATTGAAATTATTAATCTAATTTCGTAACAACTCGACGTTGTGAAGTGGACCCCGAACAGTGGCCCCGAAAACTGGACAAGTTAGTTATACCGAAATGACTTCAAAATTTGGTTTTGGGGCGCGCCAAAGCCCCTGAAATCAACGATCGTAAAGTGGTCTGTATTGCATTAATACAGACCACTTTACGATCGTTGATTTGAGGGAGCTTTCGCTGCGCCCCAAAACCAAATTTTGAAGTCATTTCGGTATAGTTTGCTTCATGCTATTTAACTCATTTAGCGTCGAAACTCAAGAAAGGTTCAATGTTTAGGAGATGTTGAGATTTAAATTTTTAAACATTCCGGTAGAGATACATCCTTCTTTTTGGCTTTTTTTGCTCTTTTTCACAAATCTCTATCGGGATTTTTCCATTGAGAGCCTCCTTTTGGCCGCGGTTGTAATCTTGAGCCTTCTCGTTCATGAATATGGACACGCCTGGACGGCGTTTCGCTTCGGCGCCCGTCCTGTCATTACCCTGGAAGCATTTGGGGGAAATGCACAATACAATGGCTTTGGCCTAACACCCAAGCAACACTTCCTGATCACTCTCAACGGACCTCTTCTGGAGAGTGTTCTAATTGTTCTTGCCTACTCTCTTTTAAAGGGCGACTTTTTTTCTCACAATTACTATCTCCGCTATCTCCTCTACGCCACTTTGCGCGTGAACATCCTCTGGTGTTTGTTAAACCTGATCCCTATTGCTCCTCTAGATGGAGGGCTCATGCTTCGCTATCTTTTCGAAAAGAGATTCGGACAAAAGGGATCTTTGGCGGCAATTACGATCGGGTTGATCAGCGTTGCACTCTTAGCACCTTACCTCTATTTCCAAGGCTTTTTCTTTTTCGGAACTCTCCTTTTCATCTTCGGCTTTCAATACTATCAACTCTTGCGGACTCATCGACTCTCAGCTGGCCGGTCGCATCCTTTCAAGACGTACACTCAGGGATTGGAAGCAATAAAAAATCAGGATACGGAAAGAGCGAAATGGATTTTAAAAAAACTCCTAAAGTCAAAAGATGTGCAAATTAAACATTTAGCTACTGAATCTTTAGCAAAGATCTACTTGCAAGAGAATGAGGAACAAAAGTCCTATGATCTGCTCCTGAAAGCCGACCCCCATCATTTAAAAGAGGGAAAAGCCCTTCTTTGCAAATTGGCTTTTGCAAATAAAAATTATGAACTTGTCGTCAAATACTCCAGAGAGCTTTATGAGATGAATCCTTCCTTTGAGATCGCCCTCCTTAATTCTCAGGCCTTTGCTTGCCTGAACCGACCCGAACTCTCAGGAGCTTGGCTGAAAACCGCTGCCCGGTTTGATGCTGTTTCCGAAGAAACCATTCAGGAACTGCTCAAAAAGCCGTTCTATGATTCCGTCAGAAACCAAGAGGCTTTTAAACTTTCGCACAAGAACACAAGCAGATCAGCGCATGCTCTACAAAACAAACCGTAAAACTCGCTTACGCAAGGAATGTGCTTTATCCTCTCAGGGAGGCAAGGTTTGCCTGTGCGATTCTAACTTTCTCATTGCTGGAAATACAAATCTTTTGATAATATTTCGCCTACGTGAAGTGCTTATATACGGAAAGTTAGCACCGTTTTTCGTTATTTTGTTTTTTGATGACCGGATGTGTGAAGCACTCTATTTCCTTCGAGGAAAATGGGATAGATATTTTTTTATTTTCCCCGAAGATGGTGATCATAAACCCTAGGAGAACCTAATAACAATGGCTAAAAACCAACTTTTAGACTGGAACGCAAACAAAGAGATCGATGACGTTGACTTTCAAGATGAGGATGCGGAGCACTTTCGCGCTCTTTTACATAAAAAGGAAAAAAAGGCGGGAGAAGGTTCGGTCTCTTCCATGACCGTCGGAGAGATTTTAACAGGTAAAATTGTTGAAATATCCAAAGATTTTGTCGTGGTGGACGTCGGACTGAAGTCAGAAGGTCTTGTTCCTATCAATGAATTCCTTGATCCAGAAGAGCTTGTCTTAGGGCATCACATTGAGGTCTATCTCGCACAAGCAGAGGGTGAAAACGGCCAAATTGTGCTCTCGCATGAAAAAGCCAGGCGTTTGAGACAGTGGGACTACATCGTCAACCATTGCGACGAAGGCTCGGTCATTAAAGGCCGGGTGCTCCGCAAAGTGAAGGGCGGGCTTATGGTAGACATCGGAATGGAGGCCTTCCTTCCAGGTTCGCAAATTGATAATAAGCGCATTAAGAATCTCGATGATTACATCGGCAAAGCCTATGATTTTAAAATTTTAAAGATCAATAAAGAGCGCAAAAACATTGTCGTCTCACGCCGCGAACTTCTCGAACAGGAGCGCATTTCGAAGAAGGCGGAGATGTTAGAAAATATACACTCGGGAGAAATTCATCGAGGCATCGTCAAAAATATCACGGATTTTGGCGTCTTTTTAGACCTGGATGGAATTGATGGACTTCTCCACATTACCGACATGACCTGGAAACGGATCAAACATCCTTCCGAACTGGTTTCCATCGGAGATGAGCTCGAGGTGATGATCCTTCATGTCGATAAGGAAAAGGGACGGGTCGCTCTTGGCATGAAGCAAAAAGAGGAAAATCCCTGGGAAGAAATTGAGAAGAAATACCCGCCCGGCACACAGATTAAAGGAAAGATCGTCAATCTCGTTCCTTACGGAGCTTTTATCGAAATCGAACCCGGGATTGAAGGTTTAATCCATGTGTCGGAGATGTCTTGGGTCAAGACAATTAGCGATCCAACAGAGATGGTCAACAAGGGAGACGAGGTGCAAGCTGTTGTCCTCTCCATCCAAAAAGAAGAGGGAAAGATCTCGCTTGGAATGAAGCAGCTCGAAATGAATCCTTGGGATGCCGTAGAGAAAAAATACCCCGTCGGCACTCATGTCAAGGTAGAGATCCGCAATCTCACGAATTACGGAGCTTTTGTTGAATTAGAACCCGGAATCGACGGTCTCATCCATATCTCGGATTTGAGCTGGATCAAAAAGGTCTCCCACCCTTCAGAAGTATTGAAGAAGGGCGATATGGTGGATGCCGTCATCCTTCTTGTCGACAAAGAGAGCAAAAAAATCACTCTTGGCATTAAACAGCTCACAGAAAATCCCTGGGAGACAATCGAAAGGACAACTCCTGTAGGCCTGCTCGTCAAGGGAATCGTTACAAAGATTACTGCTTTTGGCGCCTTTGTCGAACTCGAAAATGGAATTGAAGCCCTTGTTCACGTGACAGAACTCTCGGACCAACCCTTTGGAAAAGTCGAAGATATCGTCAAAAAGGGCGATGAGATTACCGCCAAGGTGATCAAACTCGATCCCGAACATAAAAAAATCGCCTTGTCCATTAAGGAACATCTGATTGAGAAGAATCAGATCAATGCAGATGACATTGTTGTCGGACGGAAAAATACCAAGAAAAGAAAAAAGCGTGAAAACAAGGAACATGAGGATCAGGCTAATCAAGAAGAAGAAAACTTGTAAGAAGAGACAAAGAACAGATGAACAAAGAGTTAATTTCCATCTTTGAATATTTAGAACGCGAAAAGGGCATTAAGCGTGATGTCATTATCGGCGCCATCACGGATGCCCTCCTTTCTGCTGCCCACAAGTCAACCGCCGGCTTGATCAATGTCTCTGTGACCATCGATTCGAAAACGGGCAAGATTGATGTCATTGCTCAAAAAGAGGTCGTTGATCAGGTCACCATTCCCGAAGAAGAGATCGCCTTGGAAGAGGCGAGGGTGATTGATCCCCATTGTCAACTGGGAACCTGGGTCAATATCACCGTCACTCCTCATGACTTTGGACGCATCGCCGCTCAGACTGCCCGTCAGATTATCTCTCAAAAGCTGCGCAGCGCAGAACGCGATGTGATTTATGAAGAGTATCGCCATCGTCTCCATGAGATCGTCTCCGGGACGGTGAAACGTGTGGTCAGAGGCGCTACTCTGATCGTCGATCTTGGAAAAGTTGAAGCCATTTTGCCGGACCGTTTCTATCCAAAGACAGAAAATTACTATATCGGCGACAGGGTACAAGCCCTTCTTTATGAGGTGCGCGATACGGAGAGCGGAGGAGCGGAGGTGGTCTTATCTCGAAGCAGCCCGGCATTTGCCTCCCAGCTCTTTATGCAAGAGGTCCCGGAATTGAGCGAGGGTGTCGTCACAATTGAAAAGATCGTGCGCGATGCAGGGTATCGAACCAAGCTAGCCGTGAGCTCCTCGGATTCCAAGATCGATCCCGTGGGTGCTTGCGTGGGAGTACGAGGCACACGCGTCAAAAATGTGATTCGCGAACTCAATAATGAAAAGATTGATATCTTTCCCTTTTCAGATGATCCTGTCCAACTGCTCCAGAATGCACTCTCTCCTATTGAAATCCGTAAAATTAGCGTTGCCGAAGACCATTCGACCATCTCGATTGTAGTCAATGACGATGACTATCCGGCTGTTTTAGGCAAAAGAGGAATGAATGCACGGCTCAATGGACAACTCATCGGAGCGGAACTTGACGTCCAAAGGATGACCGACTATCAGAAGGTGATGTCGATTCAACGGGCAGAAATGGCAGCCTCTGAAGATGCAACGCTCGATGAGCCCTTAAAGATCGAAGGAATGAGTTCTTTTGTCTTGGAGAGTTTCCTTTCAGCCGGATACGATACCGCTCGAAAAATCCTCAATGCCACCCCTGAGGAGCTCTCCAAAATCCCCGACATCAGTCCCGAATTGGCAGATACCGTTTTGGAAAAAGTTAAAATGCGAAACCTCAAACATCAAGAGTAAGCATTGGCTAAAAACCTAAAATTAAAAATTAAAAACACCCAGCTGGCCGCAGCTATAAAGTTAGGGAAACCTAAAAAGCCTCCCATAAGCAAGCCTGAGCCTTTGGAAGAAAAACCCTTTGTACTTACAGAACAAGAGGCTTCTCTTCCTCCTCCTAAAATTGAACCCGTTCCTCCCAAAGAAGCTCCACAAGAGGAGATAGCTGAAGAGACCGCGCCTAAGCCTTCTCCTCCTGCTCATACAACCTTGGTTAAAGCAAGACCTGCTTCCTTTATTCCCAAACCTCCCTACCAAAAACCAAAAAAGCCCGAACCCGGCAAACCTGCTGCAGAAAAAGCGGTCAAACCCCAAGAGGTCCCTGCAGCGGTAAAAGAAGAAGTTGGAGAGGCCGGGCCCAAAGGAAAGAAATTTCCCGGGTTCAAAGAGTACCGTGACATTAAACCAAGAAAAGAGATCTCCAAATCTTCTTTTGATGGCCGGGCGCGTCAAGGCCTCCAGGAGATTGATGAAGGAGGATGGCGTAAGAAGAGGCCCTATTACAAAGTACGGCACAAAACTCCTGAAGAAGAGATCATCCGTCCCAAAGAATTGAAAGTTCGCCTGCCCATCACCCTTAAAGACTTGGCGCAAGCCATGAAACTCAAGGCCTCCGAGCTTATTTCCAAACTCTTTATGCAAGGGGTAATCCTCACATTGAACGACTACCTCGATGATCCCACGACCGTCCAGCTTCTAGGGCAGGACTTTGGATGCGAAATCACGATCGACACTTCCGAAGAGGAACGTTTAAAAATTACAGGAAAGACGATCAAAGAAGAGATTGCCGAAACTTCTCCAAATGACCTCGTCCTGCGCCCCCCTATTGTCACCTTCATGGGCCACGTCGATCATGGTAAAACAAGCTTGATCGACGCCATCCGAAAAACCAATATCGCAGCGAAAGAGGCAGGAGCCATTACCCAACATATCGGCGCCTTTAAATGTCACACTTCAGTCGGAGATCTCACCATCTTGGATACTCCGGGCCACGAAGCCTTTTCCGAGATGCGCTCGCGCGGGGCGGATGTGACGGATATTGTTGTTTTGGTCATCGCAGGCGACGAGGGGATGCGTCCGCAAACACTCGAAGCCATTGAGCAAGCAAAAGCAGCCTCCTCTCCGATCCTTGTCGCCATCAACAAATGCGACAAGCCAAATTTCAATGCAGAAAATGTCTACAGGCAACTTTCTGAACAGAATCTTCTTCCCGAAGTATGGGGAGGGACCACGATCACTGTCAACTGCTCTGCTCAGACCCAAGAGGGAATCCCCACTCTTTTGGAGATGCTTGCCTTGCAGGCAGAAGTGCTCGAACTCAGAGCCAATCTTCACTGCCGGGCTCGGGGCATAGTCATCGAATCCCAGATGCATAAAGGGTTGGGCGCCGTTGCGACGCTTCTTGTACAAAACGGCACTCTCCATTTAGGCGATGCTCTCGTTTTGGATACCTTCTGGGGGCGCGTTAAAACCATGCATGATGAGTTTGGAAAGAGTCTTACCAGCGCATCTCCCTCCTATCCTGTCAAGGTGACCGGCCTCTCGGATCTTCCCGAAGCAGGAAATGAATTTATTGTTGTAAGCAACGAAAACGAAGCTAAAAGCTTAGCTGAAGCAAGAAGCCAAGAGATCGAGCATAAAGAGCTCTACCAGAGCAAACGCAATTTGGAAAAATTGCTTCAACAAAAAGCTGAGGCAGCCAAGAAAAAGATTCTCAATATTATCCTGCGCACAGACGTTCAAGGCTCCCTTGAGGCGCTCAAAAATGCCCTTTCAAAAATCCCTTCCACAAAAGTGGAACTCAACTTTATCTCCTGCGAGGTCGGAGAGATATCAGAGGCCGACGTGCAACTGGCAGCAACCTCCAATGCCGTCATTCTAGGCTTCCATACCCGTATTGAGCCGCGATCCGAATCCCTTCTCAAGGAGCTGAAGGTGACAGTGAAACTCCATGATATTATCTATCATGTCGTGGATGAAGTGAAAGAACTGATGCTCGCTCTCTTAGAGAAAATACCGCAAGAGAAAGAGATGGGTAAAGCACACGTTAAAGCGGTCTTTAGATCTTCCAGGCTGGGCAACATCGCAGGATGCCAGGTCGACGAGGGGACAATCAATCGCTCCCATCTCATCCGCCTCTTTAGAGGGAGCAAAGAGCTTTGGAAAGGAGAACTTCTCTCGCTAAAAAGAGAAAAAGAAGATATCCGTGAGGCTTCGAAAGGGTGGGAATGCGGCATCCTCTTCAAAAATTGGAGCGATGTCGAAGTGAATGACACTCTCAAAAGTTATGAAGTCACCTATCTAAACCCCACTCTCGAATGAAAAATCGGACAGAGCGTCTCAATTCTCTTTTGAAGCAGGTCATTTCCGAGGTCGTCTTTCGAGAGGTGCGCCATCCGGGCGTCCACCCCTTGGTGACAATCACTCGAGTTGAGATTACAAAAGATCTCAAACACGCCAAAGTCTTCTTGAGTCTGCTAGGCAACGACAAAGAGAAAAAGGAGACTTTGGAAGCGTTGCAATCAGCGGCAGGTTTCATTGCTATCCATGCCTCTAAACAAGTCGTGATGCGCTATTTCCCGCAGCTTTCTTTTTTTCTGGACACGAGCAGTGACAAACAGCTGCGCATTGATACCCTCATAGAAAAAATTCATGACGAACAAAAGTCTCGCCCACTCTTTGGCTCTGACGGGAATTCTTCCTGTCAATAAGCCAAAAGGAAAGACTTCCTTTAGCCTGGTCCAGGTTCTAAGGAGTCTTTCTCGCATGCGCACCATTGGCCATGCCGGAACCTTAGACCCCTTTGCCAGCGGCGTCATGATTCTTCTGATCGGCAAAGAGTATACACGGCTTTCTGATCGCTTTCTCAATCAGGATAAAGAATATGAGGCAAGAATCTGCCTGGGAACAACCACGTCCACCTATGATCCCGAAGGAGAGATCCTCACCGCCTCCTCCTACCGCCCCGGAATAGAAGAGCTTGAAAGAGGCCTTCTCTCTTTTCAGGGAGAGATCCACCAGGTTCCTCCCATGTACTCTGCAAAAAAGGTTCACGGCACGCCCCTCTACAAACTCGCACGCAGAGGAAAAGAAATCGAGCGCAAACCCATCCGTTTGACTCTGAAAACAACCTTAATCGCATACGACTACCCTTATATCGATCTCAACATACGATGCAGCAAGGGCACCTATGTCCGCTCTCTAGCTCATGATTTGGGTCAGCTCCTGCAGTGCGGAGCCTATCTCTTTTCTCTCATCCGCACACGCTCAGGCTCCTTCTCTCTTTGCGACTGTCTCGACGGCGCTCTTCTCTACAGTGGAACGTGCGATTACACTCAAGCTCTCAGACGATGCCTTCCCGAACAGCTCTGACCATCGGCTTTTTTGACGGCGTCCACCTGGGACACCAGGACCTGATTCGTCACGCGCGTGCTCGGGCCGGCTCTAAAGGAACGGTTGTTGCCGTCACCTTTACCCGGCATCCCTCCCTCCTGTTTAAGAGAGACTCTTCACTCTTTGTGATCTATCCTTTTGAGAAAAAGTTATCACTTTTGAAAGAGGCGGGATGCGACCGGGTTCTTGCCTTAGAATTTAACGCAAAGCTCGCCGAGCTCTCTCCTAAAGCCTTTTTGCTCCGCATCCTAGAAGAGATCCCCTTTTCTTACCTCATCCTTGGCCAAGGGGCTTGCTTTGGAAAGGAGCGAAGAGGGGATGAGAACGAGATCAAAGCTCTCCAAAAAGAGCTCTCCTTCGTCGTGGAATACCTCCCTAGGCTCACTCAAGATGGAGTCAAGATCTCCTCGGGAGTCATCCGCTCCCTCATCCTCCAAAAAGAGTTTGAAAAAGCCTCTGCCCTCTTGGGCCGTCCTTACTGCTGAAGATGCGCATGCAAAATCTTCCGTTTTAACCTCTTTTGCGTTACCCTTTTCCCTATGAGCACTCTTGCTTGCGGCATCATCGGCCTTCCCAATGTCGGTAAATCGACTCTCTTCAACGCATTGACCAAGAAGGGCGCACTTGCTGCAAATTTTCCCTTTTGCACAATTGATCCCAACTTAGGGATAGTCGACGTTCCCGACCCCCGCCTTCAGGTTCTGAGCGACCTTTCGCACAGTCAAAAGATTGTTCCCGCATCGGTGACCTTTGTCGATATCGCCGGCCTTGTGGCCGGGGCTTCGAAAGGCGAAGGGCTCGGCAATCTCTTTTTGAGCAATATTCGCGAAACCGACGCCATCATCCATGTGGTGCGCTGCTTTGAAGATGAAGAAGTGATCCACATTGCCGGAAGAGTCGACCCCCTCTCCGACATCCGCATCATCAATTTAGAACTGATCTTAGCCGATTTGCAGATGGGAGAAAATCTTCTCGGAAAACTGGAACGTCAAGCCAAGGGGAAAAAAGAGCTGATTCCTTTAGTGGAGACGCTGCAAAAAGCGGTTTCTCATCTCAATGAAGAAAAGCCCCTGCGCACCCTCTTGCTTACAGAAGAAGAACAGAGGCATCTTTTTCCCTACCCCTTTCTTACAAGTAAACGGGTGATCTACGTCGCCAATGTATCGGAACGCTCTCTCCCTTCGATGGACAATGCTTCTGTACAAGCGGTACGAGCCTTCGCTGAAAAAGAGGGTAATCGCGTGCTTGCCCTCTCTGCCAAGCTGGAAGAAGAGCTTGCCGGCCTCACCGAAGAAGAAGCGCGCTCATACCTGGAATCGATCGGCTTAAGGGAGACCGGACTTGACCGGCTGATCACCGAGGCCTTTGCAACACTTGACTTAATCACCTTTCTGACAACAGGGGAGCTGGAGACGCGGGCCTGGACCATCAAAAGAGGAACAACAGCTCAAGAGGCTGCAGGAAAGATCCATACCGACATCCAAAAGGGCTTCATCCGTGCAGAAGTGGTTTTTTATGAGGATATGATCACTTACAAAGGGCGCGTCGGCGCCAAAGAGGCGGGTAAAGCTCGTTCTGAAGGAAAAGAGTATGTGGTCAAAGACGGAGACGTCATTCTCTTCTATCATCACTCTTAAAAACTCTTGACTCCCCTAAATCTCAGAGACTAATGTCAGGTTGACACGGCTAGAATCGATCTCCTATGGCTGAAAAGACAGAAAAAGCGACACCGAAAAAGCTGCGAGATGCGCGAAAAAAAGGACAAGTCGCTAAATCTCAAGACTTTCCTTCAGCTTTCACCTTCGTCACCTCGATTGCGGCAACCCTACTGAGCGCAGGTTACATCTTTCAGCAGCTCTCCTCCTACATCATCTCTTCTTTTAAAAGCTCCTCGCAACAAGATCTTCAAACCGCTGCATCCGCTGTAGCCTTTCAAGGAATCATGGTCACGCTGACTACCAGCCTGCCGATTGCGGCCATTACGGCAATCGTGGGCATTGTGGTGAATTTCTTAGTGATCGGGCCGGTCTTTTCAGGAGAGGCTCTAAAGCCTGACATCAAACGGCTCAATCCGGTAACCAACATTCGCAACCTCTTCAAAGTAAAGACATTGGTTGAGCTGATCAAATCCATTTTAAAAATTTCGGGAGCCGTCATCCTCATCTATTCGGTGATTTGGGGAAGTTTGCAGGAGGTCATCGCAACAGCCGCTCTCCCTCCTGCGGCCACCATGATGGTCTTTAATTCCTTCCTGGTGAAAGTGATCATTCGCGTCGGCATCTTCTTTCTTGTGATTGCCATCTTTGACCTCTTTTTCCAAAAGAGATTTTTTGAAAAAGAGATGAAGATGGAAAAATTTGAAGTCAGACAGGAATATAAGGACACGGAAGGAGATCCCCATCTAAAGAGTCGCCGCCGCCACTTGGCACAAGAGATCGCCTATCAGGAGGGGCCCTCTGCTGCCAGACGCGCACGGGCAATCATCACAAATCCCGTGCACATCGCCATTGCCATCGAATACCATAAAGAGACCGAACCTGCCCCGAAGATTGTGACCATGGGAGCCGGAACGATGGCTGAAAAGATCCTTGAGATTGCAATTTCTTACAATATCCCCATCATGCGCAATGTCGAACTGGCACAGACCTTGTATCAAAAAGGACAAATCAGTGATTATATCCCTGAAGAGACCTATCAAGCCGTCGCGGAAATTCTCAAGTGGATTGAGCGTATGGAAGCTAAAGAAATTCCAGAGATTTTCAAATGAAAAAAGAGAGGGGCACACTTGTTCGATTCTTGAGAAGTTCTAAACTTTTAGACCTGCTTACAGGCTCTAGCGATATTCTTCTCGCCCTCTTCATTATCGTCATCATCGCCGTCATCATCATTCCTATTCCTACGGGACTCCTTGACAATCTCATTGCCCTTAATCTCACTTTTTCAATTGCTCTTTTGATGGTCGCCCTCTGGATTCCAAAGGCCGTCAATCTTTCGATCTTTCCCTCCCTTCTATTGATCACCACCCTCTTTCGTTTAGGGATAGAGATCTCGGCAACCAAACACATCCTTCTCTATGCCACGGCAGGACACATCATCCAGACCTTTGGGCAATTCGTCGTCGGAGGGAGCTTTGTCGTCGGAGGAATCGTCTTTTTGATCATTACCATCGTTCAGTTCATTGTCGTCACCAAAGGCGCTGAACGGGTCGCCGAAGTGGCCGCGCGCTTCAACCTGGATGCCATGCCCGGCAAACAGATGAGCATCGATGCCGATTTGCGCAGCGGCATCATCGATGCCAACAAAGCCCGCGACCTCCGCCTCTTTTTAGCAAAAGAGAGCCAGTTGTACGGCGCCATGGACGGCGCCATGAAGTTTGTCAAGGGAGACGTGATCGCCGCAATCGTCATTGCCGCCATCAACATTATCGGCGGACTCATTATCGGCGTCATGATCCATAAGATGTCTGCGCTAAGATCCGCTCAAGTCTATACCCTCCTCTCCATTGGAAGCGGCCTTGTTTCACAAATCCCCTCCCTTCTCATCGCCCTGACGGCGGGTATTGTCACAACTCGCGTCTCAAGCGAGAAGAAAGAAGCCCCGCTTGGAAAGGAGATCTCCACACAGATCTTAAATCAGCCTAAGGCGCTTCTGATTGCTGCCTTTGTCATGTTCTGCGCCATGCTGATTCGAGGGTTCCCCAAGCTCATCTTTTTCGTGATTGCATCCCTCATGGGAACTATTGGGTACTTCTTCTATCGCCGCAGTAAAAAAGAGAGCGCGAAAATGCTCGGAATCTCCCCTGCTGCGCGGATGGAGACTGAAATCGAAGGACATGCAGTCATTCGCGGGGCGGAAGAGGAGTACGCCTTGACCCTTCCGATCATCCTTGAAGTGGGAAGAGCTCTTTCTCAGACTTTCAAAAAAGAGAAGGGAGGACAGACTTTTATCGATGAGATGATCCCCAAAATGCGCCTTGCCCTCTACCAGGACCTCGGAGTCCGTTTTCCCGGAGTGCATGTGCGGACAGACTCTCCCACCCTGGAGCCGGATGAATACTCCATCCTTCTGAACGAAGTGCCGATCGTCCGCGGCAAGATCATCGAAAATTCCCTCCTCACTCAGGAAAGAGAAGTAACGCTGCGCCGCTACAACATCCCCTTCACCCAGTCAAAGACCACTCTTGGTCCTTCCTCCTATTGGGTCAGCAGCAAATACGAGGATCTGCTCAAAAAGGCCGGAATCAAGTATTGGAGGCCCTCGGAGGTGATCGTCCTTCACCTCTCCTACTTCTACCAGAAGAATGCCAGCGAGTTTATCGGAATCCAGGAGATCCGTGCCATCCTGGAATTCATGGAAAAGTCCTTCCCCGACCTTGTTAAAGAGGTTACCCGCCTCGTTCCCCTACAAAAACTCACAGAGATCTTTAAACGCCTGGTGCAAGAGGAGATCTCCATAAAAGATTTACGCACGATCCTGGAGGCGTTGAGTGAATGGGCACAGACGGAAAAAGATACGGTCCTTCTCACAGAATATGTGCGCTCTTCTCTCAAACGCTACATCAGTTATAAATACTCTCAGGGGCAGAGCATCCTCTCCGTCTATCTCCTCGATCCTGAGATCGAGGATATGGTAAGAGGCGCCATCAAACAGACCTCGGCGGGCTCCTACCTTGCCTTAGATCCCGACGCCGTTCAGCTCATCATCCAAGCCCTGAGAAATACCATTACACCCACTCCTGCCGGAGGCCAGCCTCCCGTTCTCTTGACTGCTATTGACGTGCGCCGGTTTGTACGTAAACTCATCGAAAGCGACTTTCCCGATCTTCCCGTCATCTCCTATCAGGAGGTCATCCCAGAAATCCGCATTCAGCCTTTGGGCCGCGTCCAATTGACTTAAAGGAAGCGTATGGTGCAAGAAGGGATTTCAAGGATTACCGCTCTCCAGGAGGCAAATAAAGCCGTGCGCGCCGACCGCATGCAGGCCGCCCGAGCCATTGCTTCCGAGGCTGCATCGGAAAGCCTTCAGGAGTGGGGAGATCTTGCTGCATTCAATCCCTTAGCCTTAACCAAACGCTTTCAAACTCTAGAAGAGAGGATCGGAAGAAAACCTCGAGGGGATCAGACGGGAAAAGCTGAAAAAGAGGACGAGGAAGAGACAAAAATCCTGCAAGTAGAGACGATCGACGCGTCTGCCGAGAGCTATGAAAGAAAAAACCCCGAACTCTCCAAACACACTCTTCTTCTCTTGAGATCTAAGATCAAACCGGAAGACTCCAAAGAGGAGATCCTGAAAAAGGTCTTGGACCTTTTTTCGGATCGCTATCTTGCAGATGATGCGCTTGACTTCCTCTCCAAGACAACGGGGGGAGATCTGAAAACGCGGGTGCTCTCGGCAAAAGAGGAGCTCAACACCCTTGCCGGAAGAGAGATTCGTGCCGGACGCAACATGGGAGGCGTGGCCCAAAAGTATGCCAAAGAGGGACTCGGAGACCCCAAGACCTTGCGCGACCTTTACCGTGAAGTGACGGGAAATCCCAAAGAACCCGCCGTTTTATTTGAAGAATTTGCTTCCCATTTTGATTTTGAACGCCTGCAACCTGTGATCCAATTCCTTCTCCACTCTCTCGGAAGCGACTTAAAATCCAAAGGCCCCTCCATCTCTAGAGCGGAACTCCAGCGCCTCTTCTCAGAGGCGCGCACCCTTCAATCCATCCTTGGAGTTTATCGTTTCTTCAGAGGTCGGATGGGGCTCATCCAGAGCACTTTTAATTCCCAAGGACTTCTGCTTCCTAAGGCTTTAAATTTCGAGATCCTCTCCAAGGTCTACGTCAAATTCCTTAAGGAGAGCTATCCCAATACGGCTAAACTGTTCAATCTTGCTTCTATCTTAGGAATTGAAGAAGAGGAGGCGGCGCAGCTTATTCTTTTTTACCAAATGAAAGAGGGCCTGCGCCATACTTCGCCTAAACTTTTCCGTTCCGAAAAGCACCGCTCGGATCTCCAATCCATCTTTTTAGATGCTCTTGAAGAGATCGAAGAGTCAATAGAGGAGGAAGAAGAAGAGGATGAAGAGGGGCAGCAAAAGAAAAGAGAGAGATAATGAACGATTTTCATAGACTCATGGAAGATCTGGGAAAACTTCTTGACATTACCCTCATCCCCGATAAGCACCATGCCTGCGTCCTCAACTTCGAAGATGAAATTTCTGTCCAGCTTGAGGCCGATTCTTCAAGACATGCGCTCACTCTCGCCACCATCATCGGAGAGATCCCCGCCGGTAAATTTCGGGAACTGATGCTCTCCATGGGACTCAAATACAATGCTCTCTATCCGAGAGCGGGAACCTTCGCCTATCGCACCAACGAAAACCAGCTGGTCTTTTTTTTTCAACTTCCCTTAGAAAACCTACAACCTGAAACCATCGAGGAGGCTCTTCCTCCCTTCATTGAAAAAGCCAAAGTATGGAAAGAGAGCCTCTCACGTGGAGCCATTCCGCCGCTGGAAGCTCCCGAAGCCAAAAAAAAGCCTTCCCTATTTGACCTTAAACCCGGTAAAAAAACTGAAGGGCTATGAACTCTTTTGAAGCCAAACTTGCGGCAACTCCCTCTGCCTCTCACTGGAAGACCATCGGAATGAAACCCCATCACGGCATCGCCATTCCCCTCTTTTCTATCCATACGAAAAACAGCTCCGGCCTGGGAGAATTTTTTGATCTCATCCCTCTTATTGACTGGTGCAGTGAGCTTGGACTCGATGTCATCCAGATCCTGCCGATTAACGACTGCGGCTCCGACCCCAGCCCTTATAACGCTATTTCGTCTTGCGCCATCAACCCGATCTATCTCTCCTTGACCCACCTTCCCTACTTAGACAAATTTCATGTTCTTAAAGATAAAATTCCCGCTCTTCAAGTCCTGACCAAGAGTCCTAGGGTCGCCTATCACGAAGTCAAAATCCAGAAGACGGCCTGGCTCCGCGACTATTTTACTCACGCCGCCTCTATTATCCTGAAGACACAGCATTTTATGCATTTCATTGCAGAAAATGCCTGGGTTGAACCCTATGCCCTCTTTAAGGTCTTAAAAGATCTGACGGAACAATACAATTGGGCCACCTGGCCCCGAGAATATAAATCTCCGACGCGAAAAGAGTATCAGACGCTCGTAAAGGACAACTTTTCCGAGATCTCCTTCTACATCTTCTTGCAATACCTCTGCTTTAGGCAGTTATCCGAAGTAAAAAAGTATGCCAATGAGCGCTCTGTTCTCTTAAAAGGCGATATCCCTATCCTGATCAGCCCCGACAGCGCAGACGTGTGGCACGAACCCGAGCTCTTTGACACCTCCGTTGCTGCCGGAGCCCCGCCCGATTCCTACAACCCCGACGGACAATACTGGGGATTTCCGCTCTACAACTGGGACCTCATGGGCGAGAGCAACTTTGAGTGGTGGAGGCGGCGCCTCAAGGCAGCCACTCCTCTTTACAACCTCTATCGGGTCGATCATATCATCGGTTTTTTTCGCATCTGGGCCATCCCCCATGAACGCTCTCCCAAAGAGGGCTATTTCGTCCCAAGAGATGAGATCCTGTGGCTCGCTCATGGCGAAAGGCTGCTTCAAATGATGCTTCACTCCTCCCCCATGCTCCCCATCGGAGAAGACTTGGGATGGGTCATTCCCATCGTTCGCAAGACATTAGAAAGCCTCGGCATCTGCGGCACCCGCGTCTTGCGCTGGGAAAGGCGATGGGAAAAAGATCGCAGCTTCATCCCCTTAGAGCAGTACTCTCCGCTTACGATGACGACCGTCTCGACGCATGACTCTGAAACGCTCTCTCTATGGTGGCGAGACAGCGCTTTGGAAGCCAAAGAGTTCGCCGCCTACAAAAAATGGCCCTACACCTCCGAGCTTACAGCCGCCATGCGCAAAGAGATACTCTGGGAGAGCCACCATACTCCTTCTCTTTTTCACATCAACCTTCTAAACGAATATCTTGCTCTCTTTCCCGAGATGGTCTGGCCCCGCATCGAAGATGAAAGAATCAATATCCCCGGAAAGATGCTCCCTGCCAACTGGACCTACAGACTGCGCTTAAATCTGGAAGAGATGACCGCGCATCCTGCCTTAAAGGCCGCGATAAAAGAGATCCTTCATGCGCCTCTGCCTCCCAAAGTCCAAGGATAGAAGATGCGCCTGATCTTTTTTCTTTTGTGCGCCGCCACCCTCCTGACAGCACGAGAAAGGGCTTCCGAACTTCCTGAAGAGCTTCTCTACAAACGTCTGGATCCTCTCTCGATTAGAGAGCAGCTCTCTTTCTATCACCTCTATCCAAGCAGCCCTTTTGGACAAAAGGCGTTGGCGCAGGCCTGGGAGCTCTTACAAAAGGGCCCAGGGGATAAAGTCGAGCTCTCGCTTCCCCCCTTTGACCTTCAACCCATCCTCTCTCTCATCACCCGCAACTCCTTCGATCCTATAGAAAAACTCTCCGAAGAACAGCTGCAGCTCGTCGAGAGCTGCGGGGAGCATCTTGCCCATCGCAAGCTTCTCGGCTCCCGCATCTGGACCAAGGAGACTTTGGATAGCCTCCCTCTTCAGGAGATCGATATCGGCAGAGGACTTCTTATCAATCAGTTTACAAACGCAGAAGATGCAAAAGAGAAGATCCGCCAGTATGAAGCTCTCCTCGACCTCATGGCTCTTCAAATCCTGGCCCGCCTTCCAAAAGAGCCCACGCCCTTGCAAAAGATCTCCGCGATCAACTCCTTCATCTTTCATGAGATGAATTTCCGCTTTCCTCCCCATTCCCTCTATGCCAAACAGATCGATCTCTTTACCTTCCTCTCCTCTGTTCTCGACCGCCGCCAGGGCGTCTGCCTAGGCGTCTCCATTCTCTATCTCTCTTTGGCTCAACGATTAGATCTTTCCTTAGAGATCATCACTCCGCCGGGACACATCTTCCTCCGTTACAAAGACGACAAGCGCATTGTGAATATAGAAACTACGGCGCGAGGTGTCGATCTCCCTTCCTCTACCTACCTGGGGGTCAATACACGAAAACTTCCCGTCAGAACTCTAAGAGAGGTCTTAGGGATGGTTTTTTTCAACCACGCCTCCCTTGCCTGGGAGACCCAAGACTATCGCCTGGCGGCCACTCTCTATGAGAAGGCACGCCTTTACATGGAGGACGATCCGCAGCTCCGGATGTTGCACGGCTTTAGCTGTCTTTTTGCGGGAAACAAAAAGGAAGGGAAAGAACTTTTGGAAAAAGGAATTCCTTTTCTCTTTGATGAGTCCGTCTCGAAAGAGACCCTTCCCGAGGATTACCTCAAGGGCGACGTCAACCTAAAAGGGATCAAAACGATCTTTTTGCCCGTAGATAACAAGCGAGAATCGATCCTTGCAAAGCAAAAAAAACTCAAAAAAGTGCTGCAGAAATGTCCCCGTTTTCGAGAAGGCTGGTATCATCTGGCAGTCACCTACCTTCAGCTGGGAAGAGAGAGCGAAGCTTTTGATGTCTTGAAAAAGCACGATGCCCTTGATCAATCAAACCCCACCGTCGCCTACTATCTCTCCGTTCTCTCCCTGCACCGGCTCGACTACAACGAAGCGTGGCACTATCTCAAACAGGCAGAAAATCTTACAGCTGCCCGCCATCACGCTCCCAAAGCTCTCCGCCACTTAAAGCAAGAACTCAAACGCCTCTCCCCCCCGGACGCTTCCCTCTCCCTGTGAATTGCGGGCAAGAACCGCACGAAAAAGGTTCTTTCAACAAGCCCGACCAGCCTAAGACTCAAATCTTGCATGTCATGAAAAACCATACATCTGCATAAGCCGTGAATTCATGACTTTTAATCCGAGAGGAAAGTCCGTGCGGCCGGCGATGACCTCGATGTAGCAGGCCCCCTTATGATGTTGTGCCATCTCCATGGCCTTATCCAGCTCGGAATTTGTAGCAGCTCTGGCCGTAAACCAATCCTTGCACCCAAAGGCTGCTGGCAGAGCTGTGTAGTTCCACTGTGCCAGATCGTTATATTTGTGATCCGGCGATATTTCAAGCGCCCGCTCGATCATGTATCCGGAGTTATTCAGTACAAATATCACCGGCTTTGCGCCATAACGTCCCATATTTCCCAGTTCGTTGGCGGTCAACTGATGAGAACCCTCGCCGGTAAATAGCACCGTTCGCCTCTCCGGCGCAGCCAGCGCCGTCCCGAAAGCGCATCCCGTAGCATAACCGATCGAACCCCATTGGGACTGGTTGTAATACGTAGTTTTCTTCGGGAAAGGGAGCATGGCAATGGAACTCTGGCTACCCGTTTCAACGATAACGATATCCCCTTCGCAAAGAAAACTTGCGTAGCGTGAATATAAGCTCTCTACGCTGATCGGAGCTTCCGGCTCTCCCACTTTCCGGATCTTAGATCGGACAGGGCAGCTATAGGGTTGCGACGACGTGTACATGGCCCCGGAAAGGCCATTCAGTACATCCTTTAACTGCACAGGGTTAAATATATCCTGTCTTACCCTGACGAAATCGATATCTACAGTAATGACCTTTTGCTCGTCCAAAGTGAAATCGTATGCCAGTGTATTACTGTCATTAAAGAACGAACCGCCCAGATTCAATACCCAGTCTGAGCCCTGCACCAGATCCCGTACGACCGGATCGGAGTGATTACCCACATACATCCCGGCAAACTGCGGATGCTCTTCGGACAGAACCGCTTTATCCATGCCCATAGTAACAAAAGGACGACCTGATTTTTCGATGACAGACTGAAGCTCTTTTTCCAGACGAAATCGGGCGATCTTATATGAGGGCATGATTACAACACTCTGGCTGGAATTCAATATTGCCTTCAACCGGCCCATTACCTTTCCCAGCTCGATCGGATCCGATTTTGGGGTGGGATAATTTAGCGACGGCGTCTCATGCACCTGAGCCAACGCCATATCCTCGGCTACCAGCAAATAGGCTGGCCGGCTTTTAGCCTTAGCTATCGCTATGACACGCTCCATCTCATAGACAACGTTATCCGGGGTTAACACTGCGCTTACACATGCAGCAGCGGCGGATAAAGGTGCGAAATTCTGGAATACACCGTCTCCAAGAGTGTGGTGGATCACTTTATGATTCAGCTGGTGGCGCATCGTCGGCATGCCGACGAGATGAAATACGGGGACGTGCTCGGCCATAGCGCCCATGACGCCATTTATAGCGCTCAATTCTCCTACTGCATAAGTCGTGCAGAGTAGAGAGGCGCCTTTTATCCTCGCATAGCCGTCTGCAGCATAGGATGCGTTAAGTTCGTTGGAACATCCAACCCACCGCATCTTAGGGTGCGAGACGACAGCGCCGTTCAGCGGAAAGGCAAAATCACCCGGAACACCGAAACAATCTGTAATGCCTAATTTAGACAGCCTGTCTATTATATATTCCGCTACGTTTACCATTTTCGTCTCCTCTAGAATATGCTCTACACAAATGAACTCAAAAGTTGGATTTTCGGCTGCGCCAATGCCCCGGGCTTTGACGATCGCAGGTCACCCAATATTAGAAATATGAGGTGACCTGCGATCGTCCAATCGCGGGAGTTTTCGCATGGCCCAAAACCAACTTTTAAGTTCATTTGTGTATAACTTAATATCTACCTCTTTACAATCGTGGATTTCCGTTTCGCGCTTACCCACATTCACTATTTTGAACGGCGAGAGGCATATACCCAAACAACTTCAAAAATCGGTTTTAGGCTGAAGCGAAAGCTCCCGCGGTTGAGCGATCGTAAATGGATGAATATTAAT
>Ga0155496_133_pt1 | contig 23732 bp, 22 predicted proteins | sample RifCSPhighO2_12_FD_107154 | JGI IMG/M metagenome (GOLD analysis project Ga0155496, IMG submission 107154) | Chlamydiae bacterium RIFCSPHIGHO2_12_FULL_49_32
GCACCCTTATCAGCAAGGCTGCTTTAAAAAAGGGGGTGTGTTTTCAGAAACTCCGCAACCTCTCGATCCCCGGCGAAGACAGCCACTTCTGCATTCGGGCTACGGCTTTAGGCCTCTCGCTATTTGTCGACACCCACTTTCCCGCCTACCATATCTACCGCGAATCGGAACTCTCCGGAGTAAGCGACTTTTTACAAAGCTGCGGTATAGAGACTTCGAAAGAGGTCAAGCCGGCCCGCATTACTCTCTCCATGATCGTGCGCAATGAGGCCGGCCGCTACTTAAGGCGCGTCCTTGAGGAAGCAAAAAAGGTTATCTCCGACGCAGTGATCATCGACGATGCCAGCTCCGACACTACGGTAACGGTGTGCGAAGAGGCGTTGAAAGGCATCCCCCTTACGATAGTGAAAAACCCCCACTCCCTCTTTTCCAACGAGTGGCTCCTGCGAAAAGAGCAGTGGGAAGAGACCGTAAAGCGCAATCCCGAGTGGATTCTCATGCTGGACGCTGACGAAATCTTCGAGGAAAAATTCAAGGACGAGGTCCAAAAACTGCTTGCAGACCGAACCGTCGACGTCTGGTGTTTCAGACTCTATGATTTTTGGGACAACGCCCATTTTCGCGATGACAAGTGGTGGAACGCCCATGTCCGCTACTCCCCCTTTCTTGTCCGCTACGATCCCGACAAAACGTACCACTGGCTCCAGCAGCCCCAACACTGCGGCCGTTTTCCCCATACCATCAATCTGCTGCCTCGCAAAATCTCCGATTTACGGGTAAAGCATTACGGCTGGGCAAAAAAAGAAGACCGGGAGGCCAAATACCGGCGTTATAAAGAGCTTGATCCCGAAGAGAGATTCGGCGTGAAAGAACAGGTCGATTCCATCCTCGATGAAAGCCCCCGCCTCACTGCCTGGGTTGAGTAAGAATCTCGATTAAATCCGCAATGCGGCCGGCCCGCCTCCCCGTTGCCATAAGGGAAACGCGGTCCAAAAATCAATTTTTCAGGTCTTTTGGGTATACTCATGCATGACCAGCTGCTTAATGATTCGGGCGATCCTTTGACTCGCCTCCCCGTCTCCAAAGGGAGAGGAGTCTCCGGAAGCCCTCCTCTCTGTCCAAGAGAGCATCTCGCGAATCCCGGAAAGAACGCTCTCCTCCTCCACCCCTACCAGCCGCGCGCCTCCTTCTTGCAGCGCCTCGGTGCGCTCCGTCTCTTTCCGCACCACAACGAGAGGCTTATGCAGCGTTGCCGCCTCCTCCTGGATCCCGCCCGAGTCGGTAATCACCCCATCTACTCGCTCGAGCAGATAGACCAGATCGCCGTAAGAAAGCGGGGGCATGGCGTACAAACGGCCAGCGCCCTCAAGACCCGCCTGTAAAAAAGCGCTCCGAATGCGCGGGTTGGGATGCATAGGATACATGATAGAGAGGCTCGGATTTTCCTCAAGCGCCCGTTTCACCGCCCTAAAAATGGACTCCAGATCGCCATATAGCGCCTCCCTTCGATGGGCCGTAAAGAGAAAGATCTTCCGTTTACTCTCTCTCTCTCTTTCCACAAACAAAGAGAGCTCTAAAGAGGGAACGACCTCACCTTGCGCCAGCCGCTCCCGCATCGCGTAGAGAGCGTCCACTCCCGTATTTCCCACACAAAAAACCGTCTCTTTCGAGACTCCCTCCTCCAGAAGATTTTCCAGAGCCGTTTGGGTAGGAGCGAAATGCCACGATGCAATTAGAGTGATCAGACGGCGATTGATTTCCTCGGGAAAGGGGCTATCCCGACTGCCTGTCCGCAAACCCGCTTCCACATGCGCAACGGGAATCTTTAAGTAAAAGGCCGCAAGCGCCGCCGCCATGGCAGAGGTCGTATCTCCCTGCACCATCACAAGAGAGGGCTGCACCTGCTGAAAGAGCTCCTTTGCCTTTTGCAGCACACCTTCCGTCACATCAAAAAGATCCTGATTCTCCTTTCCAATCCCGAAGTCCACATCCGGCTCCACGCGAAAGAGCCGCATCACAGCATCGAGGAGATCCGTATGCTGCCCCGTCGAGACAAGAAGAAGGGAAACTCCCTCTTGCTTCAATGCAAAGTAGCAGGGGAGCATTTTGATCGCTTCCGGACGCGTCCCCACCACCAGAACCACAGGACGGGGGCACTCTTGCGCGTACGCAAAGCCGCTCACAAGAAAAAACAGCGCCGCCAACAGAGTTGCCATCTTCATCAAGAGAATACTATAGCTCGACTTTGTACATTTTTTTGCCGAGCAGATCCATAGGAAGCGCCGGGCAGGTTTTTTTTTACATCCTATAGCCGGAGGAGCCTATGGATGCGAAAAAAAAAGCCAGCAAAACATGTCGAGTATAGGTGACAGACAGAATATCGCTGCAGGAAAAAATTTGCCAAAAAAAATCTTTTCACTTTTGAGAGGAGCGGCACTTCCTCTCCGGCCCAAAAGCCGGAGTTTCCGTGCCGTCAATAGGATGAAAAAACCACTAGGCGCCATTTGGCTTTTTCCTCTCTTTATTTTACTCTCCTCATACGCCTATGCCACCAGCAAGATCCTCACTTTTCTGCTCTATCCCAATTCTGTCTTTGTCGAAACCGGCACCCTCTACGGAGACGGCGTCCAGAATGCCCTTCTGGACGCTTTCAGTGATGCCATGCTTCCAAAGCAGCACATTGAGCACGGTTTCATCAAAATTCAGGGCAAGGTGTGGATAGCCCATGCAGGTTGCATGCCATTCACATACAAAAGGCATGCACTGTTTTGAAAAAATGATTTCAGTAAAAAAAGCCACACCAGAATATCCAATTTAATTGGATATTCTGGTGCAATTACAAGCATGAACAAAATACTTGAAACGATCGATATTCCGTATGTGGATTGTCAGACTCTTCTTTCCCTTGCTTTCAGGGCATAGCAACCGCTTCTAAAAATCTAGATAAAGCTATACATTGCCTAGAGACGCTAACCAAGCAGTGCTGCTAACGATTCGCGTGCCGGAATTGCGCCGGCAACTTCCGAGGGCTTTCCGAACGCGGGAACCGGCGATAGGCGGGTCCCCGGATCGATTTCTCTTCACTCGAAAGCGCTCTGCATGAGCCGCTCGGAGTTTCTTACTGAGCGCTCTTTAGCGCGACCATACGTGTTTGCCTCGATTCCTCGCGGGTAGAGACAAAGCAACATGGCCGTCTTTTCCGTCAGGAATTTTTCCTGGGAAGCGGGGAGGCTTTTCTGAGAATCCATAACTGCGCCGTGCGATACAAAGCGCGGTGCCATGATGTATCGATAGTTGCGATCCTTTCCGTAGGTCAAGAGGGGAATGGTTTTTTTAAAGAGAGGATTGCCGAAGCGGTCTGTCTCTACAAGCGCTACATGAGCGACATTCAAATCGAGGTCGCTTTTTGTTACCGCTCAATAAATACAATCTTTAATATTGTTTGGCATGAAACCAACTTATGAAGAGCTTGAAGCAAAGGTTCAACGTAAAGAAAATCTTTTAAAACAGGCTCTCGAGAAAATCGCCAAGCTTGAAGAACAGCTCGGTCGCAACTCAAAAAACAGCTCTAAACCTCCGTCCACAGATCAAAAAAAAACAACAATTGAAATTAAATTGAAATTGTTATAACATTATTATCAATAAGGTTTTTTTTAAAATTAAAAGGAGATTACATATGTCAATTGATAAAGTGCCCTCATTGCAATTGATGACAGCACGTGCAGCTTCTAGACTTGAGCTCAATCCCTGCAAAATTTATAGAGATTGCCGTGGCATGATCTATAATCAATCTGCCTATCCAATACATGAAGCCGCAAAATATAACGACTCTGAATGGCTTCAAAACGCTATCCCGAATTGGGATTATAAAGAGCTGGAGGGTTCTATAGCTTTCAATGCTAAAAATAAAGATCAAAAAACCCCTCTTCACATAGCTACTGAAAAGGGCAACATTGAGGCCATGAAAGTGATATTAGAAAAAAAGGCGCCTGTCAATGCCCAAGAATGTTATTTGGATAGAACCCCTCTTCATATAGCCGTTAAACGGGGTGACCATCGAGCCATACAATTGCTATTAGAAAAAGGCGCCAACGTCAATGCCAAAGAGTTTTTTGGTACAACCCCTCTTCATATAGCTGCTAAAAGGGGTAACGATCAAGCCATACAATTGCTATTAGATAACGGGGCCAACGTCAATGACAAAAATTCTTATAATCAAACCCCTCTTGAAATAGCTTTTGAATGGGGTAACCATCAAGCCATACAATTGCTATTAAAAAACGACGACCAAAATATCCACAACGCTTTAAACACAGCTTTTTTAAGTCGTGATTGTGACAGCCTAAAATTGCTATTAGAAAAAAAGGCGAATGTTAATATCACAGATATTCGTATAGAAACCCCTCTTCATATAGCTGTTAAAGGGCGTGACCATCACGCCATACAATTGCTATTAGATAACGGGGCCAACGTCAATGACAGCGATATTTGTAAACAAACCCCTCTTCATATAGCTGTTCATAGGGATGACCTTGAGACCATACAATTGCTATTAGGAAAAAAGGCGGATGTTAATATCACAGATATTCGTATAGAAACCCCTCTTCATATAGCTGTTAGAAGGGATGACCGTACGGTCATACAATGGCTATTAGAAAAAGGCGCTAACGTCAATGCCAAAAATAGTCGTGGACAAACCCCTCATGATATAGCAGCTATAGAAGGCAACCTTGAGGCTATGGAATTGCTAGAAAAGCGAGCCTAATTTCTGGGGAAAGAAGCCTTGCCTGGTAAAAATTCCATTCTTTGTCAAAGACGCCATCGATGATGCAGCAGTGGAAGTGAAAATGAGAATTTAGTGCTTTACCGAATCTTTGCAAGAATGTCACTGAACCCAACCAACAATCATCGGGAAGGCTGGAGCTGGATTGAATAAGCTGGTTTTCAATGCTGTTGATCAAAAAATTCAAAACGCCACTGATATATTCGGGTTAATGATGGAGATAATAGCGAAGTCGTTTGGGAAGAGAGAGAACCCATTGACGAACCGGCGCTTTAGGGAAAACGTTGTCAACCAAATGAGCTGCGACTTGTGCCATATGGCGTGTGTTGCAAGATGGACAAACGCCTCTTCCTTTGCAGGAAAAGGCGATTAGAAAATCGTGGCCGCATCCCTCGCAATGAGCTCTGGCAAAGTCATAGGCAAGAATGCCGCATTTCAAAAACGAACGAAATTCATCCTCAACAAACTGAGGGATCATTGTTTACAGCACGAGTTTCAAGCCAAGTTTCGAGTTCCTTTTGTACGGTTTGGTAAAGAATGGTTTTTTCCGGTCCTCTTGGATGGTAAACAGCGGGAGTGATGTGCGAACCGGTTGGCAGCGGACAACTCATTATGATTTTAGTGCGTTAATCATAAACCTGAGAGGCTGCCTTTTTATATGATTCTGGTGCAACATTCATTTTATCTACAGGAGGGTGTATGAGAAGAGGCGGAAAAAGAACTAGAGCGGGACGGCCGCAGGGAACGGGAAGGTTTGGCGAACCAACCAAGCCCATTCGAGTGCCGGTCAGTGATTTGTGCGTTCCTTTCCCAGGAAAGGAATCTCTCTCTTTTTTTCTTATTTTGCGTTTGTTTGCGTAAGCGACTGATTCCTTCTGTTGTCCTATTCAAGCACCTATTCATCTTCAAAAGTGCCATTGAATTTCCTATCCTTCGAGACCAAGAAGTCGCACATTTTGCATCACTCGTCGTCCATAGCTCAAGGCTATGGACGACGAGCAAAATGCGCGAATTCGTCGGTCACAGCCAATCATTAGCGCCATAACTTCTTAAGGACGCACCCGAATATCGCTGCAGGAAAAAATTTGCCAACAAAAAATCTTTTCACTATATTTTTGGGGTAAGATGAAAAAACCACTAGGCGCCATTTGGCTTTTTCTTCTCTTTATTTTGCTCTCCTCATACGCCTATGCCACCAGCAAGATCTACACTTTTCTGCTCTATCCCAATTCTGTCTTTGTGGAAACCGGCACCCTCTACGGAGACGGCGTCCAGAACGCCCTTCTGACGGGCTTTAAGGAGATCCACTCCATCGAACTCTCCCCCAAATACTATTTCTTCACCAAAGAGAGGTTTGACAATCAATCAAACATTCACATCCACCTAGGAGATTCCGGAAAGATCTTATACGAGGTGATCCGGGAGATCGCTGCACCCATCACCTTCTGGCTCGACGCACAGTTCTGCGGCCATGACACTGCCCGAGGGGCAAAAATGACTCCGATTCTAGAAGAGCTCGAACAGATCAAACGGCATCCCATCAAAACCCACACCATTTTGATTGATGATGTACGCCTCTTTGGGACCTGGTACTTCGATCACGTCGCCAAAGAAGAGATCTTGCAAAAACTCTACGAGATCAACCCCAACTACACCATCACCTACACCGACGGCTTCGTCGAAAATGACATCCTGGTTGCACAAGCAAGATAGCTTCCGGCTATTTGGACCAAATCCCCCGCCCGTCCGCATGAAAAATATATCCTCCATCCGCGGGATTGCCTAAGAGGTAGGTTCCAAAAGGGAGATGTCCTTTCCATCCTTGTTGAAGCATTGCATTTTTTAATGCCGGATGTAATGACCATTCCATGGGACCATGTCCGCATCGGGGCAAGACAAAGTCTTTGTAGTAGTCGAGACGGGTAATATGGTCATTGTCCGACCATCCTCCGGTGCGAGAGAGGGGAACAAACGCCGGGCCTTCAATCACCTGATCCACGGGTGCGTCAAACTCCCATTGAGCCGCATACATGTTAGTGGGAAATTTCGCCAATCGAACATGTTTTACATGAGGGTTGGCATCCATGGTGGCGAGAATGGCTTCAAGATCAAAATCCTTCTGCAACACAAAGTCATGCTGATGCACGAAAAGATAGGGGGTGGCGACATGTTTGATCGCCTCCTTCATCGCTCCGGCAAGATGGACCCATTTGTCGCAAAAAATGAGCTCGGTATTGGAAAAATAGGGATCCGTTTTGGCAAGTTCGATCACCTTTTGTTTGTATTTCTCATAATCCTCTGCCCGCTTTTCAAAGGCGGGTTGAAGCCCATCAAAAACGATGATTTTCTTACACCGGGCAAATGCGGGAATCCGAAAGAGACTCGCTTGGGCGTGGTAGAGAAAGCGCGTATCCGGAATGGAAGGGATGGGATTCGTCGTCGTAATAACCGTGATCTTACTCGATGCGTCATCCTTTGTCTCACCCTGCAAGGGAGGGTTGAGTTTCGAATAGACCCATAGCAAACTATCAAAAACCTGCTGGCGAATGTGTAAAGGAATGCAAGTCTGCGCAAGAATGCGGTCGGACAACAGTTTACACTCCGCATACTCTTTTAAATAATAGGCGCATAGAGAGCCCTCCATCAACAAACCCCAGTCATACATCCACGTCTCGACATACGCCGTTTCTTGAGGTTTTGGGATCTCCAGCGCATAGGTTGCAATCATATGTCCGAGCAAATACTGCTTGCTTAGCCGGCAGTGCAACGCAATGCGATAGAGCGGCTCTGAGCGCTCGGGAAAGGAATGGAAAGCTTTGTAGTAACTCTGCAAAAAGAGTTTGGGGTCCTTCCCCAACTCCTGCTCCAAGTTTCCGATTTGATAAAGAGACCAAAAGACCTCCTTTCTGTCTCCTTCTAAAGCCGCTCTTCGTTGATAACAGTCGAGCGCCTTTTCCCGCTTTTTTGCTTCCTGAAAGGCTTGCGCCTCTTCAAAAAGCAGATGCGCTCTTTTTTCCGTCTCCTCCGGCGCAATGAGAGGCTTTTCGGTGTCCGAAATTTCTTCGTCTGCAAGGGTCGTGGGCGTAAGGTATGTTTTCAGCTTATGGAAGACAAGAGGCTTTGCCGCTGCATATTCTCGGATCCCGGGGATGTAATGGACATCCACGTCAAAAGGAGAAAAGAGATGGACATGGGAAAAATAGTCGTAAATCTTTTGAATGCCTCGCTTTGAGATCAAGACCGAATACATCCCAAACCGCTGCCGGATTTTTAAGATGTCGTCAGCGACGCTCTCGACCTGTTGATAGAAGTCCGGGGGCTCGAGCTTTTGATCCGGGCGCGGCAGATAGACTTTGGAAGGCATCTCTTGAATGGTATCCTGATAAGTGCACCGAGGATGTCTATCGGTAAAGAAAAGATCCCACTCCGGATCCAACCGATCCAATTTTTTAAGCAACTGAGAGATTTTACCGTACTCTTGGGAAAACTCCAGATCATCCTCACATAGCCAAATCACATCAAAGCCGCGCTTAAAAGCGTCACGCATCACCGAGAGATGGCTTAACAAACAGCCGTACTCCCCTTTTTTCAGACGCACGGGATAGGGGCCTGCGATCTCTTTGAGGATCTCTTCAGAAAGCCTCCACCCATTGATTGCAGAAACTCTCTGAGGATGCATGCCTCTTGAGCTAAATTCCTTTTGAACCCTTTCCCATTTTTCAGGCCTTTCCTCGAGATTGATGACATAGATGCAATCCACCCCCTGCATCCCGGAGGAACGCTCTGTCGGCTCAATGCTTCTGAGATGCTTCAAAACGGGAGTTTCCGTGGGCTGAAGATAAGAAGAAGCGCCCACCCAGAAGGGAAAGAGAATAAAAAAACAGAACCCTTTCAAAACTCTCATATCCTAGATTAAAAAAAGTCAAAAAGAGCATAGTAGAAAGATGCTGTAGAAGAAAAGCACAAAATGAAGCTCCTCTTAAGCGTCTTGTTTCTCCTTTCCTGTTCGGTCGCTCAGACGTCTCCTGTCATCGTCGGCGAGTTAGAAGGGCAGCTGGGAAATCAGTGTTTTCAGATTGCCGCAGCCTTAAGCCTTGCCTGGGACCACGACGCATGTTCCCTCTTTCCGGATCTTGCGCACAAACCCTCCTACGGCATTCCTACAAACTACCGCAAAGTCTTTTGGCGTCTTCCGGTTCAGGAATACGGCCGGGAGCCCCTCTTCGCTTTTCAAGAACCACACTTTCATTACTCCCCTCTTCCCTATGTTCCCAACATGCGGCTGAAGGGCTTTTTCCAATCGGAAAAGTACTTCAAAAAATATAGAGAAAAAATCGTCTCCCTCTTTGCTCCCTCTTCAGAAATTTTGGACTATCTGCACACCAAGTACGCCGCTATTCTGGAGCACCCCCAAACCGTCTCCATTCACATCCGGAATTACAGCAGCGAAAGTCTCGATGAAAACATCTATCCCTTTCATGGCAGAGCATATGTGCAAAAAGCCATGACTCTATTTCCTAAAGAGAGTCTCTTTGTCGTCTTTTCCAATGACATGGCCTGGTGCAAGGAGCATTTGCAAGGGCTGGCAAAAGAGATGCGCTTCATAGAAGGAGAAACTCACTACCATGATTTTTATCTCATGAGCTTGTGTAAACATCACATCATCACCAATTCCACTTTTTCCTGGTGGGCCGCCTACCTTAATCAAAATCCCCAGAAAATCGTCGTTGCCCCCCTTAAATGGTTTAATCCGGGCTCCGGAAGAGACACTAAAGATTTGATCCCCCCGGAATGGATAAGGCTTTGAGATCTCTTCTCTTCCTGTTTACTCTCTTTTTCTTATCATCCTTAAATGCACATCTTCCAGGGCGCATTCTCGTTACCGCATGCAATGAACCCTATTTTGACACATGCCTGACGCTTATCAGCAGCATCCATCACACCTCATTAGCAAGCGTTGATCGCATCTATGTCTACAACCTCGGCCTCACTGCCGCCCACATCACTGCATTAAACTCCCTGTATAAAGTCGAGGTGCGAGATTTTGAGACGCTACAAGGCCAATATCCCAACATGGATCCGGATTTTTTTTACAAAAAACCCCACTGCTGCGCCTGGAAACAGGTCTCTCTTAATGACGCTTCCGACCAGGATGGAGATTTAATCTTATGGCTCGACGCCGGAGTCCTTCTCCTCAAATCCGCACAGGAAATTTTCGATCTCATCGCAAGAGACGACATTTTTTTAGTCAGAGACAACTGGCACAATTACACCTGGACTCATCCTAAATGCGCCCTCATCATGAAGGCTACGGAAAAAGAACTCAGAGACTATCAACTCTGCGCCGGCATCCAGGGATATAAAAAGGGGGGGGCCTATCAAAAGATGATGGATGAGGCTTTAAAATACAGTCTTATTCGCGAATGTATCGACGGTCATCTGTCATGTCATTATGGTCAGCTCATTCCCGGAGAAGAGATTCTCGGCCATCGTCACGATCAATCGATTCTCTCCATCCTCGCTTCTCGCTACCACTGCCCCACTCATTCCATCTATCGCTACGGCGAGTGGAGAACTCTGGAGCAGTGCCAAAAACAGGACTCTGTCATCTGGGTGCATCGCAGGCAGCACCACGACCACTCGCACCTCAAATGGCGCTGAAGAGACTCAATGCAAAAGCAACAATCAGCTTTCTTCGAAAACTTGAAAATGCTTGCCCGACCAAAACCGAAATTCATCTTTTCCGTGACAAAACCTTGAACCCAATTGCCCTTCCCCGCATGATCTCGACATGCAACTTTTTGGACCCGAAGGCCTCGAGATATTTGCCATGATTAAAAAACTCAAGGAACACTTATGAAAAAGCTCTTTTTTTTGCTCATACCGGTCTATTGTCAACTCTTTGCTGACGAACCGAAACCTCATGAAATCTGGTGGGAGCGCTGTCTGGGAGAAAAAGTGAGCTGGGACACCTTTTATTCTTGGCTGGGAGATGAGAATGATCCTATACGTCAAACCGTCAAGGAACATGTTTTGCAAAAAAATTACTCCTCCTTTCTCGACGCGGGCAGCGGACTGTGCATCGATTACTGGAATCTCAAATTCGCGAAAGAAAATATCGACTATTTGGGCCTCGAAATCACCCCAAAGCTCATCGACAGGGCTAAACTCTTGGGCATTCCCGTCATCCAGGGTTCCATTGAAGCCATCCCCCTACAAGACAATGCATTTGATCTCTGTTTTGCAAGACATATTCTCGAACATCTCGACGGTTATCAGAAAGCAATGAATGAGCTGATCAGGGTGGCAAAAAAAGAAGCGCTTGTTGTCTTTTTTATTAGACCTTCCACTCAGGAGCAAGATCAAATCGTCCTCGGAACTAACAATGGATACGATCTCTACCACAATCAATATTGCAAGAAAAAACTGGAAGAATTTATTCTACAAAACCACAAAGTAAAAGGAATCAAATGGAATGAGTTGAATATCGACAACACATTGCTACATATTGAATTACATAATTCAACATAATTTTTCATGATCTCAACGTTGCAGCTTTTGCGACCCGGCTCAAACTGCCTGATGCTTATCACAGACAACGGCAAGCAACATAAAGAATAGGATCTTGGCAGCCTTGAGATGCTTGGAAAACAGTACAGAAAAAGGAAGTAAAACTGTTAAACTCAACTTTGCAACTTTTTGGGCCCGAAGGCCTCGAGATATTTGCTATCGGGGGAGTTATTTAAACCAGGAAGGGGTTAAAAACCCCTTCCTGGTTTAAAGAATCTCCCAGTTCGACCGTAGATCGAACGTCCGAGAGCAAATAGACGAGGCAGGCGGGTCCAAAAAGTTGCAACGTCGAGTTAAACTCAACTTTGCAATTTTTTGGGTCCGAAGGCTTCGAAATCTTTATGAACGATGGGGGTAATCAGCTTTTTTCTTGTCCAATCTTATGATCGACTAGTGTCAGCGAGTTGATCATAAGATTGCACAAAGTAGAGATGATTATGAAACAGCTTTTTCATTGTTTGTTATTTATTTGTTTTTTTGTTGGCTTATGTATGGCAGATGAGGCATTGGATAATGCTGCAGAAGCCAATAAAATTTACAGCAGCCTTTCCAATCTTTGTAATCCCACTCTAGCAGATTATCAGATGATTCAAGAATATTTGACTCATGGAAACAGATCAATGATCAAGCGACTGCAGGATTATGAGTCGAATGCGCGTCATTTTACGATTATCGGCAAAACACCTCAAGAGCTCCCAAAGACAGGAATGATTCCAGTGAATTGCACCGCCCATGAAAAAGAGAATTGCCTTATCGTGTACGCCTCTTTTAACAAAAATTATCCTAGAGGCTTAAAAAGATTAGTTAAATTAATTTCAGATTCTGACTTTCAAGGTCATATTTTGTATCGTTTGGGCGGATGGCCCGACGTAGCAGGCGGATCACTTCGCCTCGCACATGTCCCTTATGCTTTCAAAGTCTCCTTTTTTAAAGAAGCTCAAAGATTAGGCTACAAACGCGCACTCTGGTTAGACACGGCAATTGTTCCAGTAATTAGCTTAAATGAAATCTTCAAAATTATTGAGGATAAAGGTTATTTTATTATGGGAAATTCTCACATGGTCGGGCCCTACATGCATCCTTCGGCAGCAGACTCCTTTGGCATGACATTGGACGCATGCCACCATATTCCCAGCTGTTCAGCTGGAATTTGCGGGCTGGACTTTACTCATGACACGGGAAACTCAATCCTTTTTCACTGGTTTCGCGCGGCAGAAAATCCTAACGCTTTTTATTCTCCTCGATCAGATCAAAACGCCTTATCAATTATTCTCTACGCACTAGGGATCACTGATTTAATTCCTATCAAACGTTTAGCTCATAACAAGAATGAAATCAACAAAGAGACTCTGCTGCTAATCGAACGTGAATTTGTTAATGAATTGTCCCTGAAATAGGCTGATATGAAGGCTCGAGCAATTGTGATTGGGAATTTCTTATTATTTTGGCTTTTCATCGGGAGCTTACATGGAAAAGTTCTCATCGCAACACATGTTTTCAATGAAACAGATTTCATTTATTGGCAATACAAGACTGTAAAAACATTTGTTAAAGATGATTATGAATATGTCGTTTTTAACGATGCAAGAGATCAGACATTTTATTTTCAAATTCACGAGATCTGCCGGCAACTGAATATTCACTGCATTGATGTCCCTCAAACTATTCACAAATCTCACGACCCCAGCAAAGCTTGCGCCGACACCCTTCAATATATTCTGAATTCAACGGGATTTGACTTCCCGGGCATTGTGATGATGATTGATCCAGACATGTTCCTGATACAAGACCTCTCTATTGAAAAGATGCTGAATGGTTATGATCTGGCTGCAAATCCGCAGTATAGAACTGGAAATCACGGAATCATTGAATATTTTTTCCCAAACTTGATCATTCTAAACATGAAAACCCTCCCCGACAAGCATGCTCTCAATTTCGATCTGGGTGAAATTGACGGAGTTCGGGTTGACACAGGAGGTTTTACCCATTATTTCCTGAAAAACCATCCTAATCTGAAGTGGATAGTATTTAATTGTTTAGACTTATACAATATTTGTCAGAATGATTATGAGCTTATTGATAACCATTTTGTCGAATTTTTCTTGACTCACCCTAAACTTTTTCAACAAACTAAAGAGCCCCAATACGGTTATAATTTTGTGATGAACTTTTCGATCCTGCATTTTCGCGCAGGATCGAATTGGTGGCACATGAATGAAACAACCGTTGAAGATAAAAAAAGGATTCTTTTTGATGTCCTTGAGGAAGCGTTATCGGCTCATTGAAAATGACCTATAAAGAGCCCCAAATAATCGACGAAACCCAAATAATGCATTTCGTAGCCCAAGCTTATTAATTTATTCATGATTTCTTGACCTTTTTTATAAGAATTCTCCCCAAGCAGGTTGGATCGCAAACTATTTCCTTGTATTTCGATTAAAACGGCAGGATGATTTGATTGTATTGTTTCTATAGCTCCATCTAAGATCTCTCCTTCCATATTTTCAGCATCAATTTTAATGAAAGAAACCCCTTTTAAATGAAAACTATCCAAAGGAAGCACGAGAACCTTCTCCCCATTTAGACAAGATGTCACAAAAGTTGCGCCTTCATTATCGCCTAAAGGTTGGATCATGTTCATGACGGCCGCCTCTTTTCCCAGCGCACAGCGCACAGGAATCACATTATCGCAGCCGTTTAAAGATAAATTCATGCATAATTCTCGAAAAATCTTTTTGTTAGGCTCAAACACAACTACCCTCCCGCCCTTGCCAACACAGCGCGACATCGTCATCGAATGTGTACCAATGTGGCCTCCGATATCAATGGCGATAGAATCAGGAGATATGTACTGGCGAATGACGGGAATAAGCTCTTTTTCCCATGGAATGCCCTTTCTTAAAAAATCTTTAATGCAATCACCCCTATCATTATCCAGATAAAATTCACCCTGCTCTGCAACCGCATATGAGGTATACGCATGAAAAGGAAATTCATTAAGATATTTTTTTTCTTCAACATACAGGCGAGATACGTCCCTTCCCTCCGCTGCGGATTGCAATAAAGCCCATCCTTTTTCATAAGCTGAACAAAGAATATCATCGTTTAATATTCCAATCGCACAACTATGAATTAATAATAAAATGGTTAAAAAAAGCGTAAAAAATTTGTTAATGAATCTCATTCATGACTTTTGTCAAAACCTCCTTCCATTTTTCCATTATCCTCTCTTTTCTTTTGAGATTATGTTGCTTCATCTTTTTGCTGATCTCTTTCAAGTCTGCCGTTTGAAGCAAAAACTCCAATTCTTCAAAAGAACCGAAATATTGTATAAATGGCATGTTATCACTGTCATAATAATCAGCAGAATCAATCCACGCTTTAATTACTCGCGAATCATTAATGTTATTCAAATCGCCTCCTGTTGCAGGAGGAGAAGCGTTGTTTACAACAAAAAAAGAGAGCTGAGACAATATTGCATATGGATACATAGAGAATAATTCATATAAAAATCGTTTTGTTGGAACAAACAATGGAACATTTGCTGAATATTGCTCAAATAATGACATTGTACTAACTTGATAGGGAAAATGAACAACCCCCTGATAATCATAAAGATTTTGCCATTGATACCTAAATGAGAGTTTGTGATTTTGAAACAAGTCGCGATTGTATAATTTTTCAAACAAGCTAAAATGAAAATTCGTTCCGGATAAGCAATGCAAAATAAACCCTTCCTGCCTTCCGGTATACTCGGCATTTGTATATAAACAGAGACTGGGAATATGTAATGAATCCAACCCTGTGTAAAACTTTAAATATCGCTGATCTCCTTTGTTGTTGGAAATAATAAATATCTTATTTTTTTTAACTCCTTTTTTTAAATAATCGTTAAGCCATATCCATCTATCGAGAGATCTGGTAAATGGATTTTCATACCTCGTAGAGTTTATAATAATAATAGGCTTATTAAATTTTTCGTATAAAAGAGAAAATGAAGAATTATGCGTTACTATAAAGCCATCGAATTGATTAAGAAAATCCTTGTATCTCTCGTAAAATCGTTCGCACATCTCGGGATTCAAGTCCATCCAAGTCTTTTCATTTACAATATCAACCGCATCTCTTTGTTTTCCAAAGACCCATGTCGCTCCCGAGAGGCTCCAATTTACAACTTCATGCCCAAAAGTTTCGAAAATATTCTTCACGTCTGCGATCACCGAGATATGAAGATCGAGATTAAAAAATCGCAGCCTCTTTTTAGAGAATTGCTGCTGCTCTAAGGGAGGATTTTGAGCATTTTCTTCTGAAAATCCAGGAGAGGACGCGATCAGAACTATAAACAACAAAAAATGATATGCTCGATTAAACATTAAGATTGTTTTTCCTCTAAGTGATTTAAAATCATTTTCGTAAATGCTTCCACGGAAAATAGTGCTGCTTGAGGACTTTCCAAAAAGCTCTTGGCGGCATTGAGATAGACTTGATAGCGTTCCTTATTTATCTGTTTTAAAAACCGATAGAGCTCTTCATGAGAAGAAAATTTCCTGCGATCAATGAAACACTCTTGCGGGATATAGTCGGTGATGTTATCAGCACCCAAGTAGACGGGAACGCAGCCGGAAATCAAACAATCGAAGATCTTTTCGGTAATATATCCTCTTTGATTTTTCATGTTTTCGTAGCAAATGCAAAAGCGGTAATTTTTTAAGACTTCCACTTTATTTGGAATCGTTCCTTTCCAAGGACAGTACCCCTGCCAGCCGCCACCGTAAAGATCAAATTCTTCTTTTTTAAGAAAAGAAAAGAAGGAGATGATGTTGCGCCTCTCGGAATAGAGTTCATCCGGATGGCAATAGTATTTATTGTTATTGATCATGCAGCACAGCATTTTCTTAGAAAAATCAGGGGTGGGTTCGCTTTGTTGCAACTTGGGTTGCGGGTAATAGAATTTATGCCATGTCCGATTATCCACCCATTCATCGAACATGACAAAAATCTTATCAAACTCTTCTTGCAACCGGCTGTGATACAACTGGGGCATCACAACGGGAGGTTCAAAACAAAAGAGCCACCGCTTGGATTTAGGATAGAGCATGAGTTGGGCCATAAAAGACCAGTGACACCGATTGAAGGAAATCACTGCAGCAAGATCGTCTTCAAGCGGCTGATCCAAAGAAAATTTGAGAGAATAGCCCGCCTCTTCCAGAAGTTCTCTGAACAAATAAAAGCGATTGAGGTTTTCTCCTTTGTGGATCTCGGGAAAAAAGAACATCTCTTCAGCACTGCATCCCTCGAAAGGAATGAGACAGAGTGTTTTTGAATCGAGCGCACGCATTCCCAATAGACAAAAAAAGAGAAAAGGAAAGACAATGCTTTTCATCATTTTGAAGACTCGCATGTATGGAATCAAGGGTACGCTTTTAGCTCTTTTTTGTTCTATACTCTCTGTCTATTCTTTCTGCAGGGAAGCGTCTCTACATATCCAAAAAGATAAAACTCCTCTTGCAGCCTATCTTAAGCCTTGCGTCGTTACCGAACCCTCTTCAGGACTGGAAGGAATCGATTGTATCTATGTAATCAATCTCGATAAAAGACCCGATAAGTGGGAAAGAGTCAGCGGCATCTTTAGGGAACAAGGGCTCAAAATCAATCGGATGAGTGCAATTAACGGATGGGAACTCGCCGGCGAGACGCTTCGAGAGCTCTCGGGTCCCTATCCCGTGCGCCTCAAAGGCGGAGAGTATGGCTGCCTGCTGAGCCATCTCTCCGTTTTAAAAGATGCGCATCAAAGAGGATTCCAAAGAATTTGGGTCTGTGAAGATGATATCGAGATTTTGGAGTCCATTCAGCACATTCCGCTTTTGATAAGACAACTGGAAAAATACGATGCGGATTGGGACGTCTTTTATACGGATTGCCGTCCAAGATTAATCTGGAAAGGCCAGCTCATTCATACCATCCCCCCTCATTACACTCCCCGTCCGGATGAGAGATGCGATCATCCGGCGGACTATCTAAAGACCGAAGAGGTCTTTCCGGATGTGATAAAAATCGGTTATCGCACCGGAACGACCTCCATGATCATCTCTAGAAAAGGAATGGAAAAACTGATTAATTATTTTACTCATATCTATGTCTGGTCGCAAATTGATCTAGACATGCATTTCGTTCCGGGAATTCGAGAATACTCCTCTAAAAAAGATCTCGTCTCCAATCTTTTAGAAAGCACATCCGACGTTCTCAATGAAGTGGACGAATCCCATCTGCCACAAGAGAGTAAAGAGGCTTTTTGGAATCGGTATCAACTGACTCTATGTCAATACAACTTGGAAAAAAGCGAGATTTCTCTAAGAAGTTATCTAAAACTCTATCAACAATTTCCAGACCGCGCCGAACCTCTATATCATCTTGCCCTATTTTATCGTCAATCCCAAAACTTTCTCCTGGGCTTTCTCTTTTCAAAATTAGGAAAAGAGATCCCCCTGCCCAAAGATTCCGAAAAATCGGAACCTTGGATCTATCAATGGGGGCTGAAATTAGAGTATGCCTTATGCGCCTATCATTTGGGGAAATCCGAGGAATTCCGGAAGACCGCGCAACAGCTGCTTGCTATTGAAAATTTACCGAAGGAGACAAGGGCTCACATTTTGGAGCTCTTTTCCGCTAATTTCTCATCGCACAGTGGTCCTTGTCCAAAACAAGGATCTTCTTGACATAGGGAAGCCGCCAGCTTTCAGGATAACAATAAGAGGGCGTTAGGATTAAGGTGGGCGGATAATCGATTGCATAGCGATTGAGATGACTCTCATCATGCCAGAGGGCGATGCAGCCTTTTGCGAGATCCTGATCAACTTTCTCTTTAGCCGTATTTACAAAGCGAAAAAACTCTTTGGGGCTTCCTCCATAAAAGCCTCCTGCAAAATAGAATGTCCCTTCATGAGAAGCGACACAGGCAGCGGAAAGCGGATTTCTTTCATAAGTTCCCGCTCGATTGACGAATCCCGGGTGAAGGGTAAATACCCTATCGGAAAAAATCTCTTCTCCAACCGGAGCAACAAACAGAGCATCCGCATCAATGGCAAAGATGTAATCCAGGCAATCAAATTGCTCTTGATATTCGGCATACATATGAAAACGCATGAGTGTGGCATAAGGCCATCCAAGATGTCTGACCGGAATCCGAATCACATCAAACTCTTCTTGCATCTCTTGATCGGTGAAGACAAAAAAAACGACATGATGATCCGTGCAAAACCAATGGCGCGCAGAAGTGATTAACGGATTCACAAATTGAATATATTTGCCAGTCGCTACAATAAAAAGTCCGATCTGTTTGGGGGTAGAGTCTCTTGCAAAGCCCTCTTGCAAAAAGATAAGTAAGAGAAAAAATCCAAAGAGCGCGCGTTTCATTATCAAAAAAAGATCTTTTTAGTATATTTGCAACTGCATTTGAAAAACATTCTTTTTTTAACCCGAGCCTAGAAACGGGTGACAAGATGCGCTGCGCGGCAAAGCCGGATCGATTCTCGCGAGGAATAATATTCTTGAATACGAAGGATTTCGAGCGAAAATCGATAGGGCAAAGCCGCAACAAGCAGATTGCCGCCTGTTTGAGGCTCGGGTTAATCATGCTCTTTTCTCTTTTGACGCAATCGCTTTTTTCAGACGCTCCCTTATCTCACATCTTGCCTCAAGAGACCCCCATCGTAAATTATATCAAACCGTTGGACCTTCGCGAATTTGAGTCAGGCCTTGATGACATCGATTGCATCTACGTGATTAATCTCGATCAGCGCCCGGACAAATGGGCACGCGTAAAAAGAGCGTTCGATGAAAAGAAATTGAAGGTTAACCGCATCAGCGCCGTCAACGGCTGGCAACTTTCTGAAGAGATGCTCAAAGAAATGTGCGGCCCCTATCCCATTCGCTGCCAAGCAGGTCATTTCGGGTGTCTTCTCAGCCATCTCTCTATCCTAAAAGATGCATGTCAAAGAGGCTTTAAAACCATCTGGATCTGCGAAGACGACATCGATTTTCTCTCCGACATCCATCAGATTCCTGAACTTTTACGAGAACTGTCAGATAACGACCCTGAGTGGGATATCCTCTTTACAGATGTGCTTCCGCGCATTTATCGAAATGGTAAGATGATCCATTACGTTCATCACCAGGTGTGCGATCCAAGGCCTGATGTCCAACAAATAAAGCCACGAGAATATTATCTACAGAAAAGCGATTTGACCGACAATCTTCTCCGCATCCACAAAAGATCCGGGACAACTTCTATGATTCTTTCGCGCTCCGGCATTCAAAAAATGCTCTACTATTTTACGCATGTCTATTTCTGGAGTCCCATTGATCAAGATATGCATTCAATACCTAATCTTCATGAATATGTCCCTTCAAAAGATATTGTCTCAAACTGGATAGAAGCCGATTCGGATACGGTGCGTTCCATTGACAAAAGCAAAGAGAATACGGCGACGCCAGCACCCGAAAGCGTTAGTTTGAAGCGCGGCTTGAGTTATCAAGAATCGGGTAATCTTACCCACGCTCTTGAAGAATTTCACAGATACAGCGTCTCCGGAACCAGCGAAGCCGAGGTCTTTTGGGCGCTGTATCAACTTGCAAAAACGCAACAAGATTTGGGAGATCCTGCAACGCTCTTTTTGAAGGCTTATATAAAGGCTCTTTATTATTTGCCCACTCGCGCCGAACCTTTTTATTCGCTTTCCCGCTACTTTCGACTGGAGAGAGAATTTTCTAAAGCTTACCAATTTTGCAAAATTGGAGTAAAGCTCACGCCTCCTCACGACACGCAGTATTGCGAACCCTGGATTTATGACTACGGGATCCTTTTGGAGTTGGCCCTCTGTGCCTATCATCTAGGAAAATATGAGGAGTTCAAAGAAGTAAGCCATCAGCTTCTTCACAAAAGCACGCTTCCTCGAGAATTTCGAGCCCAGCTTATCGCTCTTTTAACAAACGAGGCTTGATTGAGAATATTGAGTCGCATTGTCCCAGACGCATCCCTTCCGGAGCAAGGAGTTTTTCAAGACCGGCTGTTAGCCAAAACAGTTTTTCAACGGCAAAGCGACTTGGATGGCCCTTCCTAAGGGGCAGTGAGAAGGGTCGGAGCTCTTAAGGAGCGCTTCGTAAAGACGCACGGCCTCGAGGAGGGAAAAGCTCTTCTTGCCGCCGCGGGCAAGGCGGGAGGCGAGGGCTGCCAGCTTGCGCTCTCTCTCAATTCCCGAAGGGCGGAGCTCTTGGGCAAGGTCGAGCAGAAGATCCTTGAGCTCTTCCTCCTTGAGAAAAGAAGGGAAGGCCTCGACGAGAAGGGCCGTCTCACCTGCCGCTCGCACCTCAAAGCCCGCCTTTTCTAAAAGGTGGGCCTGCAGAGAAAATAGTTCCATCTCCGCCTTAGTGCAAGTGAGGGTCAGGGGCAAAAGGAGGGCTTGGCTCTCGACTTTTTTCTCAGAAGCGGCGAGGGTTTCGAAGAGAATGCGGGCGCGGGCGGCGAGAAGATCGACGATGAGAAGGTCGTTTTCTTCATGGGAAGATGCCGTCTTCTTGAGGAGGAGGTAGGCGTTTACAGTCCCGAGGGGCTCGCACTCCCGAAAGGGAAGATCCAAGAGCAGCTCCGGCGGCGCCTCTTCTTTAAATCTCAGCCCTTGCTGCGTGACGCTAAAGGCTGCGGCAGAAGAAAAAAAGAGGGGAGCAAAGGCTCTCTCTTGGGCAAGCGGCGCAGGGGAGAGGCTCTCTATGACGGCTGTTCGCATCCTCTCTTTTAAGAGGCTCTCCTCTTTGAGGCGCACCTCTTTTTTTTGGGGGTGGACGTTGACGTCGAGAGCGGAAGGGAGGAGATGGAGATGGAGGACAAAGAGAGGGAAACGGTCGCTCTCCAGGCGCGTCCCGAATCCTTCCTTGACTGCGTAGGAGAGAGCCAGACAGAGGACGCTCCGTCCATTGATGAAGAGGTGCTGGCCGGAGCGGTTTGTGCGGCTCTCTAGAGGAGAAGCAAGCATCCCTTTTAGGGAAAACTCTTTTTCTTCAATAGAGACGGAAAATGGGGAAGAGGAAAAGGGCTCTCCCAGGAGCTCTTTGGTGCGGTTGAAGAGAGAGTCGGAAGGGGGAGCATAGAGATGGCGCCTTCCCTCATGGAGAAGCTCAAACAAACAAAAAGGATGAGCGAGGGCGAGTTTGGTGAGCGCAAGAGTTGCTTCAGAGAGGCGCTGACGGGCTGATTTCTGAAACTTTTTTCTGGCGGGGACATTGTAAAAGAGCGAGCGCGCCTCGACGGTGGTTCCCAAAGAGCGCGCGGCGTCTCCTTCATGGATGATTTCACCCCCGTGAGCCTCGATGCGCGTTCCCTCGCGGGAACCGTCGGAGGTCGCCAGGGTGAGAAGAGAGATGGCTGCAATGGAGGCAAGCGCCTCTCCGCGAAAACCCATCGTTTGGATCTTGAAAAGATCTTCAGCGTCCCTGATCTTCGAGGTCGCATGGCGCTCGAGCGAAAGACGGGCGTCGGCTGCATTCATTCCCGAGCCGTTGTCGGAGACCCGAATGAGGCCAAGGCCCCCTCCTGTCATCTCGACGAGGACACGGGTTGCGCCGGCGTCGAGGCTGTTTTCCACAAGCTCCTTGACGACGCTCGCCGGGTTTTCGATCACCTCGCCGGCTGCGATCTGGTTGATGGTCTTGTCCGAAAGGATACGGATGGTCGAAGACATGTGCGTTGTTATAATCGAGCTTGTGATTTTTTTCTTCCTTCTCTATTCCTATAGGAAGAAAAAACGCAGGATGAGCGGATGATGTTGAGAACTTTGTCGCTGTTGTTCGGACTTGCCTTTCTTGCCATCGGAATTCTGGGATTTATCCCGGAAGTCGCCGTAGGGGGGCTCCTTTTTGGAATTTTTAAACTCAATACGGCCCACAACCTGCTTCATGTCCTGACAGGCGCGACGGCCTTTTGGTGCGGCGCCAAGAGCGTGAAGGCGTCCGGGCTCTTTTTCCAGCTCTTCGGAATTCTTTACTCCCTTTTGGCCGTGTTGGGTTTGTACTATTTTAAAAGCTCGATTCTCGGCGTGATCTCCAATCATCTCCCGGACACCTTGCTGCATCTTTTCCTTGCGGGAATTTTTCTCTACCTGGGATTTTTCTTTAAAAAATGATCACAAAAGCCATTGCCCGACGCATTGTCGAAAGGTTGAAGGAAAAGGGATTCATCGCCTATTTCGCCGGAGGGTGGGTGCGCGACTTTCTCATGAAGCACCCCTCTGACGACATCGATATCGCTACGACGGCCTCCGTGGAAGAGGTGCGCGCGCTCTTTGAAAAGACGATTCCCGTGGGGATTGCCTTTGGCATCGTGATTGTCGTGGAGGAGGGACATCCCTTCGAAGTGGCGACCTTTCGCAAGGAGAGGGGCTATCTCGACGGCAGGAGGCCGACGAAAGTGGAGCCGGCCTCACCGCAAGAGGATGCCCAGAGAAGAGACTTTACGATCAACGGTCTTTTTTACGACCCGACGACAGACGAGCTCTTCGACTACGTGGAAGGAAAGCGGGATCTTCAAAAGGGAATCATTCGCGCCATCGGCAATCCCCATGAACGCTTTTTGGAAGACCGGCTCCGCATGATGCGTGCGGTGCGCTACAGCACGCGGTTTAATTTCCCCATTGAAAAAGAGACGAAGGCCGCCGTCCTCCTCCATGCAAAAAATCTCCTGCCCGCCGTCGCCATCGAAAGGATCTGGCAGGAGTTTAAAAAGATGAGCCGCTTTGCCCATTTCGACAGGGGGCTTGTGGCCCTGCATGAGTTCCACCTCTTGCAGACGATCTTTCCCTCTCTTGATCACGTCCCCACCGGAGAAATCAAAAAGCGTACAGCTGCAATTGAGCGCTTCCCCACAGGAGCGCCGGCCATTGCCGAGCTGCTCGAGCTCTTTCCCGAAGAGTCTTTGGAAGAGCTCCTCGACTTATGCAGCTACTTAAAACTCTCGAAAAAGGAGCAAGAGTTCGCTGCGTTCCACCACCGCGCACGCACCCTCTTTTCCATGCCCGCTGAGTGGCAAAGGAGGCTGGAGCCTTACGAATGGGTCTGCTTCCACTCCGAGCCAAACTCCGAGCTCTCTTTGCAGATCCTAGCTGCGCACCTCTCGCCTCAAGAGGAAGAGGCCTTTTTACAAGAACAGATGCAGCGAAAGAGAGGCCTTAAAGAGGCCATCTTGCGGCGGGAGCAAAAAACGACGCTTCTTCGAGCCGAGCATCTCCTCTTAAGCGGGGTCTGTGCCGGAAAAAGGATGGGAGAACTTCTCAAAGAGGGCGAGCGCCTCGCCGTCAACGAAGGCCTCAACAATTGGCAGGCTGTCTTAAAG
>Ga0155496_141_pt1 | contig 20231 bp, 16 predicted proteins | sample RifCSPhighO2_12_FD_107154 | JGI IMG/M metagenome (GOLD analysis project Ga0155496, IMG submission 107154) | Chlamydiae bacterium RIFCSPHIGHO2_12_FULL_49_32
ATTGAGTTTTGATGAAAACCCTTCTACTGACATGATAGGACATCTTTTTTATTGTTTCACAATCTCTGTCTTTATTTAATTAAATGAGCGATTTAATTGCAAATTTTATTCTTATTGTGTGTGCTTATTGAGTCTTCTAGCTTTGACAGTTACTTTTTTTTAAGGAACTTACATGCAATGATTTAAGTCTTAAAAATTAGACACAACAGCAAGCTTCTGTTATCGTAGGACGCTCGATGGGCAAGCCCAGCGCTTGAAAGATGTCTTTTTGCCTCAACAGTTAGCATCGAATGCATTTTTCCCAGCTTATTGGCGCTTGTATCCTCGAAAAATATTGTAAGCACCCCGGCTAAGGCGTGGTGTATTTTGTCCGGAGAAAGAGGCGTCCCCTTATCACGAAGCTGCATTTCCAAAAACTTTTCTAAAAACAGTGTTTAAAAACTCAGCAGAATATGCACCCTTATGCGCCGTGGCACCCAATGAAACATCGAATTAGGAACTTTGTATCGACATGAACCCTTGTTTATTGCTATTCAATAAGATAAATGAAGGTATAAAAATGAGTTTAGAAACAGTACATCTTCAGTTTGATCATCAAGGCGAACATTATGATCTCACTTTTCGCGAGCAAGAGAAGCCAACAGCTGAGAGTGTTCAAATAAATGGAAGACAATTTGCAATTTTAGGTGAGTCCTCTCAAATGGCTTTTTTAAGAGGAGCGATTTCAGATCTCTCATCTGAAAAAGATATGCCTCCCAGTGATCTTCGGGGACGGTTAAGTAGTCTTGCTGATGTAAAAAACCTTTCCGTAGAATCTTCTCTTACCTCTGCAGAGCTAGCAGCGCGGATGGAGGCATACATCAGAAAAATGGCGGATGAAAGGGGATATAGCGGCTCCGTACTCGTTAAAAAAAATGGAGAGAGATTAGTTTTTCAAGGATATGGCGCTGCAGATGCGGCCACTCCAAATACCCCGCAAACCCGCTTCTGTATAGGATCAGTAACCAAACAATTTACAGGCGTTGCTATCATGCTTCTGATTCAAGAGGGACGTCTTGCTTTAAATGATAAAATCAATACGGTTCTTCCTGAAAGATTTAGAAATAGGAAGTGGGAGGGGATCACCGTCAGACATCTCTTAACGCATGCCACGGGCATCCCCGACTACGGCCCCTCTCCTGGAGATGAGGATCGTGCGTCATTTTTCACTTTGGATGAGATCATTGCTCAATTTTCAGATAGGGATCCGGCCTTCAATCCGGGGGAGATGTTCGAATATAGCAATGCAAACTATGCTCTGCTTGGTGCGATTATTGAAGAGAGCTCTAAGCCTCCTCAAAGTTATGAAGATTTTATGCGCGATCATATTTTCCATCGCGCAGGCAGTGACATGCGAAACACAGGAATGTACTCCTCTTATGCAGCTGCTCTACCCGCTGCAGGCTTTTACCTGGATGACGATGGAAAGCTGAAAAGTGTTGAACATAGAGCAATGCCGATTCATGTCTCCAAAGCGCATGCCGCAGGCGCCATTATTTCAACACTTGAAGATATGGAAAAGTGGGATCGTGCGCTTTATGATGACACTTTTTTAACTCCTGCATCCCGAAAAGAAATAGCTAACGCAGAGGGTAGAATCATATTTAATCCAAAAAAAAAATCATATGATCATGATGCCCAGGGGAGAGCTATTCCAAAAGCCGGTGAAGAGTATGATCGAACATGTTACGGCTTTGGTGTATTCGTTGAAGGGAATGGAGAGGCATTGCTTCATCCAGGAGGCATTCCGGGTTTTACATCATTTATCGCTCGAAATACTGACGCAAAAGATTGTGTGGTTGTCCTAGGTAATCAATGTCGCGATGACGGATCCCCAATAAAAACACCTGTTACTCAAGTGGTTGCTCTGCATCTATGGGAGATGCTCAAATGGTAAACGCGTAAGCGGGAAATGAACCCATCTTTTTAACGACTTTGAAAACTGCTACATGCTCATTATTAAAAATGAGCAGCAATATCATTCCAGGTCTCTCCTTTATCGAGGCGTAGTATCACAGCAGTTAGATAAAATCCCATTCAATTCCTCTTCTTAATACTCTCATCTCATAAAAATCATTAACTATCTTTGAAGCCCGATGACAATTATCTTTGATTGTACAAAGTCGAGCTTCAAGGTTCGATGTCCTTTTCAGGGAGCTGACTCCAGCTCTTTTGTTTGAAGCACAAAATAAAATTCGGGGTTAAACAGATGAGAATCAAAACGAGCGAAAACCAGGGGGTGTAGTGCAGGCTGCTTAAATTCAACATGTATTGAGGCAAAAGGAAGGCCAGAACGAAGACGATGACGGAAGTTGCCAATCCCAATCCTGCAACAAGCCAGATGCCCGGCATCCCTCCTGGAATTTGATAGGGTCTGGGAACATCGGGCTTAGAATAACGCAACTTAATTGCTGCGGCAAAAATAAAAAAATAGGCAATAAAATAGAGCATAATAATCAAGGCAACGGCTATCCAAGAGAGAGCCTCCGCTTGGGGCAAAAAGATGAATAAAAGTGAGAACGCAAAGCCGAAGAAGGCTTGCACGAAAATGAGAAGAGTGGGCATGCCTTGAGCATTGATGCGTCGAAAACAGGGGGGGAGATCCCCATGCTTGGCAACAGCAAGCAGGCCTTTAATGGGTCCAGTATACCAGCCATTCATCTCAGTAAACATCCCCAGAAGGATAAGGACGAGCATGAAAGGAAAAAGAGCCGGAACATTTAACGTTTTAAAAAAAAGTTCCAGGATGTCTGCGTCGTTTTGAAAGAGATTGATTTTTTTTTGCTCCACAACTGAGATCAGAGCTAATGTTCCGAACAAATAGAGGGCGAACGAGATGGGAGCTGTGAGAAAGGCCGCTTTGGGATAATTTTTTTTGGGCTCTTTGACGCCGAGGGCATGATAGGTTGAAATTTCGATACCGGCAAAGGTCGTCAATATGGAAGCGAAGGTGCTCCAATTTTTAATGTTGGTAATATCTTTTGTGAAGGATTCTAGCGAAAACGTGAGCGCCAGGGGCTCTTTGTTCCAAATCCAGAAAAATCCAAAAGTCATGATGATCCCTGCCGGAAGGATCATTCCCAGCATAACTCCGAAAAAGTTGATCCAGCGCAAGAGACGCAGGCCCCGTAAAAAGGCAACGGTCATCAACACGATGAGAGCGGCAACAGCCAAGAGCTGGAATCGCCTATTCAGGGTTAAAGAGGGGTAGAAGAGCGATGCAGAAGACGTGGCGATGATTAAAAGAGGAACGGGATACCAAAAGATCTGTTGAATCCACATGATCCAGACAGCAGTAAATGCGGCGCGATGTCCAAAGGCCTCCTTGACCCAGACATAAATTCCCCCCGTCTGATGCCAGGTAGAAGCCAGCTCTGCTGTCACAAAGACGGAAGGGAGGAAAAAGAGAAGGCCTGCCAAGAGAAAGAAAAAGAGCGAAATGGAGCCGTAGCTCCCGAGAAGCGCCCAATTATTGATGCTGCCGATAACTGCAAGATTAGCCAGAGTAAGAGAGAGAAATCCCCAACTTTTTGGCAGACGTTGCTTCATGACTCCTTGCTTTTAGGCGCAACAGCCGGAGCGCACAAGATGGGAGAGGTCATCCGACGCAATCTTGTGCGCTCCGGTTCATCTTTTTTACGCTAAACGAGTAAAAAAAAAAAGTCTATGGAAGCCTGCGCGAAAAAACGATCTTAGATTGTCAAGGTCTTTGTGAAACGGTCCTTCTTTCGTGAGGTTCAATCTTATAGACCTCCGGACTCTTGCCGGAGTTTACAGGCTTGGAATGTGACCTGGGTCTCTATCTCTTCTACAAGCTCAGATTTCCAGCTGGCTTTTTTGAACAAAAGAATAAATTGAGGAAGAAGGCAAAAGAGGGACAAACCGAGAACAAACCAGGGAAAGTAGATTAAGCTGCTAAAATTCAACACATATTCAGGAAGAAGAAATGAGAGAATAAAGATGGCGAGGGATGTGGTAAATCCCAAGCCTGCAATGAGCCAAATCCCGATCTTTCCTCCCGGAATTTGATAGGGCCTATTAACGTGAGGATTTGAGTAACGCAACTTGATCACCGCTGCAAAAATAATGAGGTAGACAATTAAATAGAGCATAATGACAAAAGCTATGAAAATCCAATAAATGTAATTCACATTAGGAAAAAGGATATACAAGATAGAGAGAACGGAAACAATCAATGCTTGCAGAATCATCAGCGTCGTGGGCATTCCGCGAGAGTTGGTATGGCGAAATACAGGAGGAAGATCCCCATGATTGGCGATCGCCAGTATTCCTTTAATCGGGGCCGCGTACCAGGCGTTCATTTCCACATAGAGTCCAATGATGAAGAGGACAAGGGCAAATGGAAATAGGCCCGGTATTGGAAAGGAATTGAAAAAAATCTGAAGCACATCGACATCATTTTGAAAAAGGGAGATGCTGCTTTGTCCGACAACGGAGAGAATCGCCAGTGTGCCAAAAAAAGCCAGCGTATAAGAGATAGGCGATGAGATAAAAGCGGCTCTGGGGTAATTTTTTTGAGGATTTTTGACGCTAGGGGCATGAAAGGCAGACATTTCTATGCCGACGACAGTCGTCATGATGCCAGACAAGATACTCCAGTTTTTTACATTGCCGATGTCACGCATGAACCCATCGAAGGAAAACGTAAAAGCCAGAGGATATCCTTTCAAGATCCAGATGATTCCGAACGTAATGGTCAGAACACCCATGAGGAGGATCCCAAAGAGCGCTCCGAAGGCATTGATTCTGCTGTGCACTCTGATCCCCTGGAAAAAGACAAAGGTGGTGATCCAGAGCAGCACCAGGACAAAGATGAGTTGGTAAAAAGTATGATTGCCCCAAGAGGAGTGAAAGAGCAAGGCGGACGAAGAGGCAAGGATCACCAGGGGAAGGGGAAACCAGAACATGGCTTGCAGCCATATCAGCCAGGCGGCTGTAAAGGCGGCCCGATGACCGAAGGCCTTCTTAACCCACATGTAGAGCCCTCCCTCCTGATGCCAGGTTGAAGCAAGCTCGGCTGTCACCAAGATAGAGGGAATAAAGAAAAAAAGACCGGCTAATAGAAAGAAAAAAAGGGAGAGAATTCCGGAGCTCCCAAAAATCGGCCAATTGTTCACGTTTCCCAAGATGGCGATATTCGTCAGGATGAGAGCGATTAAACTCAGTCTTCTTGGGAAGCGCGCTTTCACGGCGTCAACATCTCCTTGCTAGGACTCGTAAGAAAGGCTTGCACCTCCATCTCTTCCGAGGGGGCCGATTTCCAGCTGGCTTTTTTGAACATTAAGATGAACTGCGGCGCGAGACAGATGAGGACCAATCCTAGAGAAAACCAGGGAAAATAGGTTAAACTGCTGAAATTTAAAACATAGTCAGGGAGCAAGAAGGCCAGGATAGAGACGACCAGGGAGGTTGCCAATCCTGTTCCCGCCACCAGCCAAATGCCGATCTTCCCTCCAGGTATTTTGTAGGGCCTTGGAACATCTGTTTTCTTATAGCGAAGTTTAATGGCAGCAGAAAAAATAAATAAGTAAGACAACAAGTATAGCATAATTGTAAGAGCGACAAAAATCCAGTAAATGTAATTAACTTGCGGGAAGAGAATGTATAAGATTGAGAGAACGGAAATGATCAACGCTTGAAGGATCATCAGAGTTGTGGGCATGCCTTGCTGGTTGACTTGGCGGAAAAGAGGAGGGAGGTCTCCATGGGTTGCAATTGCAAGGAGTCCCTTTATCGAGGAAGCATACCACGCGTTAATGCTCATATAGAGTCCCAAGATAAAGAGGATGAGCACCAGGGGAAAGAGTCCGGGGAGATTAAAGGCATGATAAAAAATCTCGATCACCTCCATCTCGTTTTGTGAGGCAATGATCTGTTTTTGCGCTACGACTGCAACAATAGCAAAGGTTCCTAAAAAGGCGAGAATAAAGGAGATGGGAGCGGAGATAAAGGCGGCTCTGGGATAATTTTTTTTTGGGTCTTTGACGCTTTGCGCATGAAAAGCAGAAATTTCTATCCCCTGAAGGGTAGTCAAGACGGCGGCAAAGGTGCGCCAGTTTTTTATATGGGAAAGGTCGTGCGTGAAGGTTTTTACAGAAAACAAAAGACCCAGAGGCTGTTCTTTCCAGATCCAGATAAAACCTAAGATAGTAATCAACACTCCGGATGTGAGGAGTCCCATCCCCCCTATGGAATTAAGTCGGCTTTGAACTCCCATGCCTTGAAAAAAGATAAAGGTAGTGACCCAGAGCAGCACAAGAGAAAAGATGAGTTGGTAAAAAGTATCGGTCATAGCGGGGGAATGAAACAACAGAGCAGTGGATGAGTTGATCAAGATAAGGGGAAGTGGAAACCAGAAGATCTGAGAGATCCACATCAGCCAGGCTGCTGTAAAAGCGGCTCGATGGCCAAAGGCTTCTTTAACCCAAACGTAGAGTCCGCCCGCTTGGCGCCAAGTAGAGGCCAGTTCTGCTGTAACAAAGACGGAAGGAACAAAAAAGAGGAGTCCTGCAAGCAGGAAGAAAAAAAGAGAGAGCGCGCCCGCATTTCCGATTAAGGGCCAATTTTCAACGCCTCCAAGAACGACAATATTAGTCAGGATGAGAGAGATAAAACCAATTTGTTTAGGAAAACGAGGACGCATCTTGCTTTTTAGTTCCCTTCTTTTCAGGCTAAAAGAGTACTTAAAAAAAGTCTACCGAGGTTCCAAGTTTGCAAAAAAAGAAAAGCACATTACAGTAAAAAAGGACCGATACCGAGCAAGTCATGCTTCCTCTTTTTTTCATCTTTGTCTATTCGCTCGCCAAAGCGGGGATTGTCTTAATTTTTCCCTCGATCATTAAAGAAGAGGCTGCCTATTTCTTTTTTTTATCCTTTACTCTAGAGGCGCTCTGTTCTCCCATTCAGGGAGCTATTTCGGATCGTTTTTCGAGAAAAAAGAGCTTAGTGGTCGCTTTTTTGGCCATTGCTCTAGGACAACTCCTTATTTTTTTTTCCTTCCAAACCTCTCCTCTCTTTTTCCTTCCCGCCATAGTGATCCATAGCATGCTCGGAAATGGGGATGTCATAGCCAGAGCCGCTCTTGTCGACCTCTACTTTCATCTAAACAGGAGGACAATTATCGGATGGTCTTTTATTGCTCAATTCGCACCTTGGATCATCACGGCGTTTTTTTTGCTTTCAGGGGTCTATTCAGCCATCATCTTTTTATATTATTTCCTCTCCGCTTTCCTCTGCATGCTGCTCTCTCTTTTCGTTTTCAAGGATTTCCGAGACATCCCTAAACACAAAAAGATTCATCACGTGGTTCTCGAGGAGATCAAGAAAAGCGTTGTCTTTTTTACGAACAAAAAACATTACCTGGGATTCGTAGGTCTCTTTTTCTGGGAGCTGGCTTTTGCCTTCTCGTTTTATTATCAAGACGAAGTGATCTCCTTTCGCTTTGTAGAATCCCAGATGATCATCTTTTTCGTGATCGGCTTTATCGTCGGAACCCTTTCACTCTTTCAGTTGAGCATCTCCAATAAACAGGCGATCCTGGGAGGGCTGACAATTGGGATTGTTGGCTACGCCATCGCCTTGTTATTATCAGTGATCCGAACCACCTGGCTAGAACAGAGTTTGGGTTTTTTCATTTTCCAATTTGGATTGGGAATGAGCATTACGGCCATCTATACCTATTTTTCATTGGGGCATTATCCCCACCAGCAGGGAACTCTCTTTGGAGTCTTGGACTCGATCCAGACCGTGGGCGAAATGCTCTCCGCTGCCATTTTGATCTACGCCGTGGTCTTTCCCCCTGCAGTCGTGGCCTTCATCGTTGTCGGTCTTTTAATCCTCTCTTTTTCTCTCTTTAAAAGAAACATTCTAACAAGCGCCCAGAAGATTTGAATTATTTCTTGCCGCCTCGACTTTGCGCAACATAAAGTTGAGGTAACATTTCGGGCTGCGACCGTCGGACTCGAAAATTTTGTTCGTCGTCCATAGCGCTTTGGCTATGGACTTCTCACAAACTTTTCGACTCCTTGGTCTCGCCACGAAATGTTTACCTCAACTTTAGAAGAAGTTGCGACTTTGCAACTTTTTGGATCGCGTAGAAGGGAGCCTTTCGGCTCCTGTCCTCGCACACCACCGTGCGTAAGGGGCCGAATACGGCGGTTCATGATTACTGTGACCTAGCTTCTACTCCAGGAGCGCCTTGTTACGTTTGACCGCCTTAACGGCCTCCTATATGTTACACTCATCCACAATGCCTTCTATCGTGAGGTATAGCTCATATCGATAAGAGTGACATTACTTATCTTCTCTTATTAGTATTTTTGATCTTTTATCAAAATTGCTTAACTCGTTTTCATCATACAAGCAAATAGTGATCTCTTTTTGGTAATCTTTGCTAGAAAAATGCACATGTTGCAATTGAGGATTCTCAAGAAGTTTATTTACATATTTTCGCAACTGAAGCACTTCTTCTTTAGTTAAATACAGACTAACATTATCCAACTTATTGTCCGATTCATTATCTAAAATTCTCAAAACGCCTCCTCCTATTTATGCAGAACATCATTCGGATATACTCGACTGATTTCTTCCCATTCACCATTAATAAGTTGTTCAAAATGTAAATGCGGGTTTTTATGTGGAGCCGGTTTTATAAAATCAAATCGTAATTTTCTTTGGCCATCCTTCGACAGAAGGACAATATCTCCGGATTTATTATAAATTAACTTTGTATTTTCGCCAAGCCAGTAAGAAATATCATTTTCCAGAGCTTTGATATCTACTCCCTTCTTTTCAAGAATTATCTTTCTGAGTGTATCATATCGTTGGAGTGTCCACGCTTCTGAAGACGCTCGGATAGCGTTTGTTTGAGCATTTATTGATGAAAGAGAGTCTAAAGTAAGAATTCCATTTGCTTTTTTGATCTGACGAAGAGATTGTACAGTCTTAATAGAGCCTGGTACTAATAAGATATCGATGCCATACTTGCCAATAAGCTGGCCGACTTTTTCGCCTTTTATTTTATCTTCCAGAGAAGGCCATGCATAGATAATCTCTCGAAGTTCTGGCGCAACAATCATAGCTGCTTCTAAGGTAGAATCTTGAAGGGGATGTGCACGAATAAAATCAAAGATGCTGTAAATGCCATCAACAAACCCACACAACATTTTTTTAGGATCCGACCCAATGGCCCAAAGGCAATGGCTTAGCCCTTGAAGGGAGGAAAAAATCCCGGGAATAAATTCTATTGCTTCCTGAGCTATCCCTTGCGAAATGCCTGTGGCAAAGCCTAATGCAAACTGCACCTTATCGGTCACGCCACCTTTCTGCCCAGAAAAATCCGAAAAAGCAAAATCCACTGAGGCTTGATCAAAATCTCCCAATTCAAAATGAGCTAAAGCACGTTCATAATATGCTTTTTTATTATTCGGATCTCTTTTGATAAGATCTGATAATGTTTTGACGCTTTCATGATATAATCCTGTTTCAAGATAAGCTGAACCTAAAGTCAATTCAATTTCGTTTTCTAACTCTTCGAAATCTTCTTTTGAGGCTGTCTTCAAAAGAGTTTCGATAGCATTAATGCAGTTGTTATAGTTTCCTAGTTGATAAGCCATCAACCCCTGATCATAGGTCGTTTCGATGTTGAAATGTTTTGAGGCACAGATGCGATGAATCTCCTCAAATGTTTTAGTAATTTCACTCTCTATTTTATCTAATATAATTTGCGCTTTTATGTAATTGTCTTTTTCATTTTTTAATATAACTTGATCGCTTTTGAGATTTTCTGAAATTGCTTTTTTCCCGCCATATGCTCTACATTCACATTGGATGCCGCACCTATTCCAACTCAGAAAGTCTTCCCACTTCTCTATCTGATGATTTAGTGCATCTATTTCAACATCGATATATCTTAGAAAACTCTCTCTTAAGATTCCTATCTTTTCAATAAATTCTCTGTAGAATTTTATTTCTTGTTTTTTTCCAAAATCATTTTTCGTAAAACGTTTTTTCACATCCTGATAAGTAACCCGTGCTCCTTCGCTTCCATATCTTCTGCTTCCATTTCTAAAGTATTTCGGATCATTCCAGTTGCTGTGGAGATACAAATAATCACATACGGCCTCAGCAGAAAAGAGGTCATAGACAGCTTTTTTTAAATGGAGCATTGCGTGACTGGGAAGACACCAAAGAGGAACCTTCTTACGAAGGCAAGGAAATTTCTCTGCAATTTGTGCTGGTTTATCCCAATCAAAGGCTTTTAGTAAAAAATCATCCTCTCGTATACATGCTGAATAGATACATAACACGCAGTCAGAGCAAGGATTATAACAGCTACACCCGTTTTCTGATGCCTTTAGTTCAGCGATTGACATCGAAAAAAAGATGAGAATTGAATACAGAAATGAAGCGATAACAAAACCCCTTTTGCTTCGGAGTTTCGTAACGTAAAATGATTCCTCCGATTCCACTGCACTCATAAGGCCTCTGTTCGGCCAAATTTCTTTGATATGCGCCACTCCTTCCTTAAGGACAGGGAATTCTCGATCTTTACCAATCGGCTCTCAGCTTCACAATTATCTACCGCTTAAGAACTCTTATTCAGGTTGATGTGGACCCATCGGGCTGGAGAACTTTTTAGGCTAATCCTGTTTGCCTCACCAATTCTTGCCTTTTCTCTCCCTAGGAGAAGAAGAAAGGCTGCTTCAATTGAGCAGGCTATCAAAATTCGATATTTATTGGTTATCATTGTCTGCAATTCATCCCTCCCCCGTTGGGAAATCCGGCCCTTAAGGGCCGGGTTTTTCAAAAGATGGGTTGGGCCGAGTTCGAAACTCGGCCCAAAACCGCAAAAATTCTCGGGCCTTAAGGCCCGAGTTCATCACCCCGAGAGGACCATACCTTCTCCTTGAAAAAAGCATGGAAGCCGTCGACAGATACTTCCGCAGTTGGGAATTTTACTTTAACTCGACATCAGAGAGGAGACTACGCGCCAGAATCGTTAGGCAAGAAAAGAAACGAAAATATTCTCAATCAACTTCAAAATTTGGTTTTAGACTTGGCCAACCCCTGGGGGAGGAGGGGGGCAAGCGATTGGCCTCTCTACCAAATAGCAGTTGAACTATAATCAAGAACGCTCTATTTTATTTCTCTAAAATAGAATAACTTGTGATGTCATTCAGTGAATTTATTCAAATCGTCTCTTCGTGGATTCTCTTTGCTTTTTGTTTGATCCTATTGGCGGGAAGTCTCTTTTTGTCTTTTCGGCTTCGCTTTGTCCAGATGCGCCTTTTTCCTGCGCTCTTTCGCATGCTTTTTGTCTCCCTTTTTAAACAAAAGCGAGAGCACAACAGCCATACCATCGTGCCGCATCGCGCCCTTTTTACCGCCATGTCGACGACTTTGGGAATCGGGACCTTGGCCGGCCCTGTGATTGCCATCCATCTGGGAGGGCCCGGAGCTTTGCTTGGTTTTCTTTTCACCGCTTTTTTTGGCAGCGCGGCCACCTTTGCCGAAGTCAGCCTCTCTCTTTCGTTCCGGCAAAAGGGGGAGTCGGGAGTCATTGAAGGGGGGCCCATGCAGTATTTGAAGGTGCTCTTGTCGCCCCGGTGGGCACGGTGGTATGCTGTGACTTGTCTGATGCTCATGACGGCGTGGTCGGGCGCACAGGCCAATCAACTCAGTTCGCTTCTGAACTCTCCTTTATTGGGAGCCTATCGCATCGCTCCTCTGATCTCCGGATCCCTCCTCTCCTGTTTTGTCTTGTGGATTTTAGTCGGAGGCATTCAACGAGTGGGCTCCTTCTCTTCAAGAATCGTCCCCATCATGTTTGTCCTCTATGTCGGAGGGGCGCTCTGGATCCTGTTTTCCAACAAGGAGCGCCTGGGAGAGTGTTTGGCGCTTGTCTTTCGCTCTGCGATCCAACCCCAAGCGATGGGAAGCGGCGTGCTGGTAGGGGGGATGATGAGCACTTTGCGCTGGGGAATTTTTAAAGGAACGCAAGCCACCGAAGCGGGGATTGGCACGCAAACGATCCCCCATTCAATGGCTGAGACGCAAGATCCGCGCTCCCAGGGAACATTGGCTATGCTTTCGACCTATACGGCAGGCTTTGTAGCCTTTCTCTCCGGTTTTGTGACGCTTGTTACAAATACCTACCAAAATCCCAAACTTCCACTGGGCATCAGTATGGTCATGGCCTCTTTTCAAGAGTATTTTTCATTCTTTGGAGTGATCCTGCTGGTCGTTTGCACCCTTCTTTTCGGATTCGGGACCGTTTTGGGAAACAGTTACAACGGCAGCCACTGCTTCTTCTATCTCACGCGTCGGAACAAATCATTTGTCTATTTGGCAATAACAGCTGTGATGATCTTTGTCGGCTCTCTTTCCGAAGTTAAGTTTTTTTGGACAGCAATTGATACTGTTCTTGCCGCGATGGCCCTTCCCCATCTCTATGCTCTGGTCCTCTGTGCGTACAGAGAACGCTCTCTCTTCTTGAGCGAAGATGACATGTTGAGAAAAACAGCTAAAATTATATACAAATGAACTCAAAAGAGGTCACTATGGTAGCCCCCCCTCATATCTGTTTACAAACCAACAGCGGTTATTTGGCCATGCATCCCGTCTATTCCGATCCCAACCAGAGGGTGATTAGACTCTATAAAGAGAAGGAGAAGATTCCCTTTAAGACAGTGTTGGGAGTGAAGAATGGGGCAGGCATTAAAATTTACACTAACATCTGCATGCAGCATTTCGAAATGGACCAGTATCGTTCGGAGATGGAAGCGGCTCGTGCGCTCTTTGCTCAGTATTTCGGTCTGCTTCCAGATGAGATTCAGAATGCAATGCAAAGCGGCCACGTCGCTTTTTTTCCGCCAGAATAAGGAACCGCCAGCTTCGCTTCGATCAGCTTGTCGCTTAAGTCCTCTCCATCAATCAAAACATCCGCAAGGATCCGAAAGTATTTATCGCGCCTGGTATTTTCCAGGCGAATCTCTCGAGCTCTCCTTAGAGCAGCTTCTGTAAAAGCCTTGGCGCGAAGGGCTAAGGCTTTGACTTCCGGGTTTTCAGAAGAGAGTTCGGGTGTATCTATCCGGGCAAGACGGACGGGGATCGACTCGCCGATAAGTGGAGGGACGCCGGAGATGTTGACTCGGAAGGTGTCGCCATCGATGACACGAACTACGTTAGCAACTGTAAAGGAGCCGTATGTCTTGGCTTCTCTCGTCCAGATGCAGCTTGTTAGCAACAGAAGCGGAAGAAGTCCTCTTAGGAAAGCGTTCATTGCTTGAACCTCACATCCGTTATTTCATCGGAACGGTCTGTTGCCGGCGGAGGCTCCGGACTTAAAAGGGAGATCTCCTTTTTCAGATCAGGGGTCATTGTGATCTCAAGGGCTTTTAAGCACTCGTTGAGCTGCTCGACGTTTCTTGCTCCAAGAAGGGGAGAGGTGACAGCGGGGTGGCTAGCCACCCAGGCGATGGCAAGGGCAGTGGGAGAAAATCCTCTCTTTTGGGCAAAGTCCACAAAGCGGCTCGCACACTCTGGATAGGAGGCGTTTTGATAGCGGACCTGATACATCTCTCTTTCATGAAGCCGCATTCCCGGAATCCTTTCATTCAAGAGATATTTTCCCGTCAAAAGGCCGGCTCCCAACGGACTGTAGCTCAAGACGGCAAGGTTTTCAGCAAGCGCAAGAGGTAAGATCTCTACTTCGGCCTGTCTTTTGAGGAGGTTGTACATGGGTTGGATGACACGGAATGGAGTCTCGTTTCGAAGAGATGAAATGCCAAGACCTTTCATGATTTGCCAGGCGGAAAAATTGCTTGCACCCAGATAGATCACTTTTCCCGCTCTCACCAGATCCTCCATCGCGCGCAGGGATTCCTCCAGGGGAGTCTTTTCATCAAAGCGATGCATGAAGTAGATATCGAGGTAATCGGTTTTCAGCCGTTTGAGACTCGCTTCCAGCGATTGGAGGATATGCCGTCGAGAAAGTCCTCGGGAATTGACCTCTTTTCCCATGGGAAAATAGACCTTGCTGGTCAGGATAATCTCTTTTCTCTCATCTTGAATCAGACGGCCCAACATCTCTTCCGCTTTCCCGTTTTGATACATGTCGGCGCAGTCAAAGAGATTGATGCCCGCCTCGCGACAGCGGCGATAGAGAGCTTGTGCTGCAGCTTCATCGGACTCCTTTCCAAAGGTCATCGTCCCAAACGAGAGCGCTGAGACTTTAATTCCCGTGTTGCCAAAAGCGTTGTATTTCATCTTTTTTCCTCATGAGCAAGCGTTGAGAGTTTAAGATATTTGTAGAAAGTGGCGTGTCCATTGTAAAGAGAGATGACAAGTCCTTCTTTTCCGTCAAGAAATCCCCGCTTCAAGAGATAGCTTTTAAAAAAGGCGAACCAGCCATGCAGGAGGGCTTGGAAAAGAGAGACGGGTCTTTTTTTCTGATTTTGCAAGGCAAACAAAGTCGAATAGTTTTGCATTTTAGTAAGAAAATCCCCGATGGTGCGATAGGGGGTATGAAGCAAGGGATGGTTCAGACGCGCAATGGCGCATCCCTCCGTCACCACCTTTTCATGCACTTTGTCTAGAGTAAAGCGGGTCGAGCGCCTGTTAAAAAGCCTCACTACCCAATCAGGATGCCAGCCCCCGCATCCCTTAATGCGTCTTCCATTGAAGAAGTTATGGCGCTCAATTGCATAGACGCAGGCGGGATTCAGCGCTAGTGTCCGATTGCAAAAAACCCCTTGCGCATGCGATCTCTTTTTTTCACCCAGGCTTTGCGCGCGCACTCGACAACTTTCATTCACGCTGCCATCGCGCTCCGCGCTTAGTCCGGCAGAAAAATCCGGGCTCAAATATGACGACGGATTGTTGCAATCAGAGAATAGCGAGAGGATCTCTTCCACGGCTTGTCGCGTAAGCACTTCATCGCTGTCTAGTGAGAGGATCCAGTCATAGGACGCCAAAGCACAAGCCCGATTGTGCATCTGGCCAAATCCTGCAAAACTCTCCATAAAGACCTTTACGTTTGCAAACTTTCTTGCGATATCCAGCGTCGCATCTGTCGATCCGCCGTCTAAAATCACCACTTCCTTGAAGGCGCGAACCGATTCTAAGGTAGCACTTAACGTATCGGCGCAATCTTTGGTTAAAATTGTAACACTAATCATACGATGGTTGGATTTTAAAAAATCCCTTGGATTCTTTCCAGAGAGTTTTTATGATTAACGCATTTTTCATGACCTCACAACTTCCTTCTTTAAAAACCTTCTCTCTTGTTGCGTCCGCTCTTTATGATCCTCGCGTCCGGAAAGAAGAGATGCAAGAACTGCTTCCGAAAGACCTTTTAGAAAAAATCCACCGGATCCAGAGGAGCTGGGAGCTCTATTTGCAGTTTAAGCCTTATGTTGATTCTGGAAAAGAAGGCGAGACAGCCCTTGTCTGCGCGGCTGTAGGAAATTCCAGCGAAATCGCCGGGCTCGCTCTTCATTCTTTTCCATCCTTTTTTCGAAAAACGCTACCGGATCCCTTTCCGGAGGAGAAGGGAGAGAGCCCTTTTCTCTATTCCTTCCATCCCAAATGGCTGCCCGAGAGCCAGAAGATTTTGACCCTGGATCCTTCTGGAAAACGTGAAGATCTTGACACGCATCTTATCAAGTGGGCTCAGGCTATTAACGCAAACAGGGGAAGGGAGCTTGCTCTACACCTTGCCGTCTCTTTAGGCCACCCCGAAATTGTTTCAGAACTCTTTCAAGCCGTCTCCCTCTTCCCGATTGCTTCCGATGGCCTTTATGGATTTTCTGCAACACTGGCGTGGGCCATTCTCAGCCATCAGGAAGAGACTCTTTCTCTCATTTTGAGATGTCCCAACGCCGCCTTTATTTCCGATGAGAAGCTCACTGAATCTCTTTGGAGAGCTCTTTATATCAGATTCCCGCAAGGCGCTTTGGCTCTGCTCTCTTCTCCTGTATCGGATCGTCTCCTCCTTGAAGGAAGATGCGGACTTCTCTGCTCGCTCTCTTTAGCCATTGCCATGGATGAAGCTGACGTAGTGGCGGAGATCTTAAGACTACCGCAGGCAGGCTCTGTCGCTGTGGGTGAGTGGCTCCTTCGGGCCGCTTGTCTTTCCCATCCCGACACAGCTTCGGCGTTACTCTTTGCGCCGCAAACACAAGGGGTCTCGAGCCATGAATTGGAGATGGCCTTTTGGATAGCTGCCGCACAAGGATTGGACTCTGTTGTCGCTTTGATTCTTGCACGACAAGAGGAGAAACAGATCCTGGCAAGCATAGAATCGGGATTAGGCGGGGCTCTGCAGTGTTCCTTGGAACTCTCTTCTGCAGAGCTTGTGGGAAAACTGCTTGACTTGCCTCAGGCCGCCTCTCTCCCTGAAGAGGGGAGATGGGGGTTGGGTGAAGCGCTCTGTCGAGCCGCCGACGCTTTATGCGACGCTCCTACGATTGATGCCTTTTTGCGCTCTTCGCAAGCAAGCCGCATTCCCGATGAGCGCTTGGGAGAGGCCCTTTTTCGCTCTCTCAACACGCCCGTGCATGACCTCGCCTGTTCTCTCATCTGCGCCTCTCAAGTCTCTCGCATTCCTCTATCCGGCCGCTATGGCTGGGAGAGGCTTTATGAGCTGGCACGGGAAAAAGATCCCCAGCTTGCAGAAAAGATGGCCTCCATGCAGAATCGATAATCACGATTTTACAATTCATTGTTGTCCGGTTCATTGTTCGATTTTTTTCCCATCTTTTTTATGCCCAGCGTTCCTAGGATATCATATCCTGTAGTATCTCCGAGCGCTTCAGCTGTAGGGATCACTGTTTTAAGCACTTCGGATAAGGAGGCGCTGAAGGAGGCTCCGGAAGGCGCAGGCCCCAAAAAAGTGATCTTAGGTTGCAGTCCTTTAAGCCCGGCGGCGTACTGTTCGGCCAATTTTGGAAGAAGATCTTTCTAGATAATGGAGAATTTATTCAAATTATCCACACTTCCGCCTACTCCACTTATCAAAGCCTGCAGTCCTTCCGCTTCGGCTTTGCGAGTGGCAAGAATGGCTTCTGCTTTTCGCATTTCCGAATACAAAAGACCATCAGCTTCCTTCTGTTTGGCAAAAAGGTTTGCTTCGGCAGCAATTTTAACAGCGGAGGCATTGCCCTCTGCCTTGCGGACTATTTTGACATCAAGCTCAATACCAGCCACGTTTTTTCTAGTTTCGCCAATCTGCATCTTCTCGCCGATCTCTCCTCCTTTGATCGCTTCTGCTACGGCAACTCTTGCTTTCTGATTTACCTCTTGGAGGGCTCGCTGTTTTTGTTCCGCAAAGTAACGGTTTTTATCATCCAAATCTGCCAATTCAGCAATGTTGGCATTATAGATTTGCAGACCAAGGGGATGGATGACATCGTTGATTTTAGCCACCACTTCGATCTTAAATTTTTCCCGATCCGAAAATAGATCATTTAAGTCCATTTGCGCTGTCAACACACGTGTCTCTCCTTGAATAATTCCTGTGACTGTATCTTGCATGCCTTCATGACCCTTGTCCATGAGCAGCCTTGCATAGTTTACTAAAGAAGCAGGTTCAATCTTTGGGCCGATAGTCCAGACGGAAGGCATCCGAAAAGGAATTCTTTGTGTGGACAACGAATGGAAAATTCAAATGTTTTCAAAAAATTCTCCTGAGAAAAGAGTTGCGCTTTTTCTGAAAGCAAAAAGGCCCGGATCTGCTCAAGGTAGCGTTCGAATTCCTCACGAGAGATATTTTTGAGATAACGATAGACCTCTTCATTGCTTGAAAACTTTCTGCGATCGATAAAGCAGTCTGGAGGAATATAGTCCTCAATATTACTTGCTCCCCAATATACAGGGACAACTCCGCAGGAAAAACAGTCGAAAATCTTTTCTGTAATATATCCTTTGACCTCTTTGAGATTTTCGTAACAGATCGCAAAACGGTAGTTTTTTAATACAGCTCCCTTATCCTTGATAGAGCCTCGATAATTTTTATATCCGCATCCTTCCCAATTCATTCCATAAAAGTCAAATTCATCCCCTCCCAAGTTCTCAAAAAACTGAATGCTCTCTTTTCTTTTAGAATAGAGCTCATGCGGATGCTTGCTATGAAGGTTAGAAGAAACAAGAGTGCACAGCTTCCTGCTTTCAAAATCAGGGATATCTTCCCTCATCTTTAGAAGAACCGGATAATAAAACTTAAAGTACCTCTTGTTGTCTACCAAATCGTCATCCCACGTAAAGATCTTGGAAAAATGATGGTGTAGCTCTTTTTGATAAAGATAAGGTTCTACCGTGGGCGGCTCCCACATAAAAAGAACGAGTTTTTCTTTAGGGAGTTTGGAAAAATCATATTTCCTGCATGCATTCTTTAATCCCCACAAAACAAGGTAAGACACTTTTCTATCCAAAGGGCGGCTAAATCCTAACTGGTCTTTGATCCTCTCCCACCATTTTTTCTTTTTTGAACGTCTAAGATCATTTTTGTATTTGGCGAGATCGACACTTTCAATCTGCCACCCTCTTGCCAATACCTTCTTCTTGACGGAGCAAAACAGAGAAGAACCGGAACCGGACTGCGCATCAAAGATCGACTGATCTGGAGGGCTGGGCAGCCAATCTACTGCGAGCTCAACTCTTTTTCCTGCGAAACAACACAACGGAAAAAGAGCGAAGCACACAAGAAACGGAAGTTTTCTTTTGAGCCTTCCCATTGTTAAAGCCAGGGGATTCCGGTCGGGGATCACGCGCACCTCTCGAGGCTCATTCCAGGTCCGTTGCCAACTAACACTTGCTAACACAAGTTTTGCCATAACAATTTATCGCAAGACGAGTCTCTAGAAACACAGGTTTTATCCCGCGCCGTCCGTACGACATTTGCTTCGGGAAAATCTCGCTCTGGCTAGGTATTAGCTAATACACGTTTGGCCTAATTTAAATCCAGTGTCAAGCATGTCGTTTCAATTGTTTCTTTTTAGATATGAGCAGAATCTCGACTTTGTACAATTTGCGAGGTCGCCTTTCGGGAGAGCGGCTCCCAGGGAATTTATTCCCGCCTGGTAGCCGCCTCCTAGAAATTCGGATGTCGCAAATTGCACAAAGTCGAGGATACCAAAAAAAGCGAGCATCAATTACTGTTTTGACTATCAAGCCTAGTCTAAGATAGCCCTATGAGAAAGACTTATACCTTTGACGACATCTCCCTTGTGCCTCAATTCAACAACGTCCCGTCGCGCACCGAGCCGCTTTTAGAGACGTGGCTGACGAAAAAGCGGAAGATGGGCATCCCGCTTCTTGCTGCCAATATGGACAGCGTGATCGGAGAAGAGCTGGCGGATATCTTGATTCAGAAAGGCTCCGTTCCCATTTTTCACCGTTTCATGGATTTTGAGACCCAGTGTCAATGGGTGAAAAAATATCAAGAAAACACCTTTATCTCCTGCGGCATTCACAAACTGGACGAGACTCGAAAGCTTCTGGATTTAGGAGCAGCGGGAGTATGCATCGATGTGGCGCATGGCCATTCGGACCGCATGTTCCGCTTCATTGGAGAGCTGAAAAAAAGCCATCCCGGCAAGGATGTGATCGCGGGAAACGTCTGCACCGCTATGGCTTACCACGACCTTGTCAATGCCGGAGCGGATGCCGTCAAGGTGGGAATCGGTCCGGGTGCCATCTGCACCACGCGCATGGTGACGGGATTTGGAGTGCCCCAATTTAGCGCCATCTATGATTGCGCCCAGATTGCAGAAAAGCTGCGCGTCCCGCTCATTGCCGATGGGGGGATCAAGTCGAGCCGTGAGCTTGTCTTGGCGCTTGCAGCGGGCGCAAGCAGCGTGATGAGCGGCAAGCTCTTTGCCTTTACCAAAGAGAGCGCCGCTCAAAAGCGCGCCTCGGAAAGCTCTCCCACACGCCTGGAGGCAAAATATCGCGGTCAAGCCAGCGTAGATTTTCAAAATGAATATTACGGGGGGCTGAAAGAGAAGACCGTTGCGGAAGGTGTTGATTTTTGGGGCCCCGTGGCAGGTTCTGTGGAAGAGGTTTTAGCCGATCTCTTGGGAGGCCTGAGAAGCGGACTGACCTACGGAGGCGCCCGCAATATCAAGGAGCTGCAAAGAAAGGCGGAGTTTATTGAAGTCTCTTGCCACTAT
>Ga0155496_152_pt1 | contig 18666 bp, 20 predicted proteins | sample RifCSPhighO2_12_FD_107154 | JGI IMG/M metagenome (GOLD analysis project Ga0155496, IMG submission 107154) | Chlamydiae bacterium RIFCSPHIGHO2_12_FULL_49_32
GTCCGCTGTCGTTGACGGAGACATCAGCCAACTCTCCGGGCTTTTTAATGACTGAGGAGGCGACGTTCGGTGCGAGGTTTGTGGCCTGCGACAGCCACATGATTGTCCCATGCAGCTGCAAGGAAAGAGTTAAAAAAAGGAAAAAGAGAAAAAACCGCTTTTGCCCGGCCACACGCAACACAGTCAAACGACCTCCCATTCAAACTCTCTCTTACCGCACGACAGCTCCGGGCTCTGCATCCTGCAAAAAGGGCACCTCCAGGCCATCAGGCAGAGAGGCTGCAAACAGCATCCCCCGGCTCTCGACTCCCATCAGGGTGGCGCTTTTTAAGTTGGCCGCCACGATGATCTTTTTTCCAAGAAGAGAGGAGAGATCCTCAATCTTCTCTCCGATCCCCGCCACGATCACTCTCTTCTCAAAGCCTAAATCGACAGCAATCTTCAAGAGCTTTTTGCTCTTGGGGATGCGCTCTACCGTAAGGATTTGAGCAACGCGCAGATCGAGGCTTTGCACCGTGTCGAAAGAAATCTCTTCTTTGAGAGGAGCATAGATGCAACTCTTTTTTTGGGTCAAGCCGCTTAATTTAGTCATCTCTTCCTCAATGGCGGCATCTTCAACCTTTTCAAAGAGAATCTGAGGAGACAAGATCTTTTGCCCCGGCCGGATTCTCTCTTTTAATAGAGCGTCCCACGAGAGCTGAGACAGGCGCTTCTTTTCGCCGAGCATCATCCAGACGCGCTCGGAGGCTGCGGGGATGATGGGAAAGGAGATGCAGGCAAGGCAGCGGATGCATTGCAGGCTACAATAAAGGGCATGATGGAGGAAGGGACGCAGAGCTTCGTCCTTGACGCATTTCCAGGGCTGTTTGGCATCGAAATAGACGTTTCCGGCCGTCGCCAGCTCCATTACAAGCTGGGAGGCTTTTCTCAAGTGAAAACCCTCATAGGCAGCCTTAGTTTCTTGGACAAGAGCGTCGATCTTGTGCAGGAAGGCGTCGTCTTCAGGGGCAAGAAGGCCGGGGTCGGGGACCTCTCCAAAAGCGTGGTTCTTGACAAAGACTAAGGTGCGATGGACAAAATTTCCCCACTTTCCCAAAAGCTCGCTGTTGCAGCGCATCTGAAAATCCTTCCAAGTAAACTCGGAGTCCTGTGTTTCAGGAGCGTTGGCAGCCAAAGCGTAGCGGATCTGATCCACGGTGAACTTTTTGAAAAAGGCATCAAGATCCACCGTCCAGCCTTCGGATTTGCTAAAGGGCCTTCCCTCATAATTGAGGAATTCGTTGGCAGGAAGCTCGTCAACGATTTTGTAGGGCTGATTTTGCCCCAGGATCATGGCAGGGAAAAAGACGGCATGGAAGGGGATGTTGTCTTTGCCGACGAAGTTGATCAGCTTGGTTTTGGGATCGCACCAGTATCTCTTCCAGGCCTCGCTCTCTTTTTGGAGTTCAGCCCATTCTCTTGTCGCGGAGATGTAGCCGATGGGCGCGTCAAACCAGACATAGAAGACCTTGCCTTTGGCTTCCTTGAGCGGAACGGGAACGCCCCAGGAGGAGTCGCGCGTGATGGCGCGGGGTCGCAGGTCGTCGATGTAGTTTTTGGCAAAGTTGAGGACGTTGGCCTTCCACATTCGCGTGGAAATCCACTCTTTGAGCTTCCCTTTAAAGAGGTCAAAGCGCAAGTACCAGTGGTGGGCTCTTTTGAGAAGAAGGGGTGAGCCGGTCACCGCGCTCCTGGGCTCTTTGAGATCGGTCGCCTCCAGGCTCGCCCCGCAGCGCGTGCACTCATCTCCGCGGGCCTTTTCAAAGCTGCATTTTGGGCAGATCCCCAGGACATAGCGGTCCGCCATAAACATCTGCTCTTTTTCTGAATAGAGCTGATCGCTCTCTCTCTCTTCAATGTAGCCATTGGCCAAAAGATCGTTGAAGAAGGCCTGCGTAGTCTCGACGTGGCCGCTCCAGGTGGTCCTGGAGTAGTGGTCAAAGGAGATCTGCAGGCGAGCAAAGAGGGCTTTGTTGATCGCATGGAAATGGTCGACCTGTTCCTTGGGAGTGCGGCCGGCCAATTGCGCACTTAAGGTGATGGCAATCCCGTACTCGTCCGAGCCGCAGATGAAGAGAAGATCCTTGCCGTTCTGCCTCTGAAAGCGCGCATAGCAGTCGGCGGGAAGATAAGCGCCGGCGATGTGTCCAAAGTGAAGCGCTCCGTTGGCATAGGGAAGCGCGGCGGTCACGAGAATCTTTTCTTTCACTCAAGACTCCGAGGGCAGCTCTTCAGGATATGTTTCACTCTCTTCTTCCTCCAAACTCTTTAAGGTCTCAAGATAAGATTCGTCAGGATGCTTCGCCACCTCCTTGACCAGAGAGGATGAGCTCACTTCCTGGCCGGAGCGGATATAAAACTGGGCCAGGCGAATGGCATAATTGGTCAGTTTAAAGGTGTTGGGAAAGAGGGAGCGGACGTGCTCCGTTGTCAGTTCTTTATTGATGGGCATAGCGATCTCCTTATATGTCTCTCTTCGGCAATAAAAATACTACGAAGAACCTGATACGCCAAGTTCAAATCTTCATTAAAAATAAAATAATCAAATTTTTTCCCTTCTTCTATCTCTCGCTCCGCCCAGGAGAGCCGCTCTTCAATGCTCTTTTCGTTCTCAGTCTTGCGCACAATCAACCTCCTCTTAAGCTCTCCAAGCGAGGGAGGGGCCACAAAGATAAAGACCGCGGGGATCTTGCCTCTCAATTGAAAAGCGCCCTGCGTATCGATGACCAAGATGACGTGCTTGCCTCTTTTTTGCTCTCGGTACACCTCTTCTTTCAGCGTCCCGTAGCGATCATTGAAGACTTGGGCAGACTCCAGAAATTCTTTCGCCCTCTCTTTTTGTTGAAACTCCTCGGCAGTAATGAAATGGTAATCCTTGCCCTCTACTTCTCCAGAGCGCGGAGGGCGGGTGGTACAGGTCGTACACCTTACAACAGCGTCAAACTCCTCGCAAATCATGTGCACGAGGGTCGTCTTGCCCGCACCGGAAGGCGCACTCACGACAAAAAGAAGCCCTTCTTTTAAATTACCTAAGAGTTTTTGTTTCATCCCTCCTCCGGGAGAAACCCGGCTCTTCAAAACCCGGGTTCATTCGATGTTTTGGACCTGCTCGCGAATTTTATCCAGCTCGCTCTTCATCTCAACGGCTTGTTGTACCATCTCTGTGTCGGACGCCTTTGAAGAGAGGGTCGTAAGCTCGCGAAGGATCTCCTGAGCGAGAAATTCCAATGTGCGGCCGACTTGCGTCTTTTTTGCCTTCAAAGAGAGAAGAAACTGATCAAAATGGGAGCGAAGACGGACGATCTCCTCTGTCACATCCGCCTTGTCTGCATAGAGCACGACCTCGCGTGCAATCCTCTCTTCTTGATCGGGAAGAGTAAAACCCTGAAGTCTCTCTTTCAAACGAGCCTCAAACCGGCAAGCCGCCCGGGGGGCTCTCTTTTCGATCTGATTGAGCGTTGTTTTCATCCCCTCGATGCGCCCTTTGAGATCTCTTGCCAAAGCCGCCCCTTCCCGCTCTTTCATCTTTAAAAGAGCGCCCAACGCCCGCTTCGTCAATGCCTCTAACTCCGCCTCTTTGATCTCTTCTTTTGCAAACAGAGCTTCTTGCTTGAGTAAAAAAGCAAGAGTCACTTCCGTCTGAGGATCGTAGCCAAGCGCTGCAGCCGCTCTTTCCCAATGCCTCTTCAGGCGTTTAAGAGACGTCTCCGTCTGCTCGCTCTCAGGTAGGGCCCCCTCGCGGGATTCCACGCGCAGGCGCACAGTCAGCTGGCCGCGGGTCACTGCCCGGCGGATCCATTCTCTTAAGAGAAGATCATATTGCAAACAGGCGTGCGGCATCAGGATGTGCATCTCCAGATTGCGCTTATTGATGGAATGGATTTCCAATACGGCATGCCCGCCGCAAACGACCCCAGCGGCTTTGGCATACCCCGTCATGCTTCGAATCATAATGTAAGCTATTTTCTCTTAACAACTCTCTGAATGTCAAGGAGAAAAGAGAGAGATTCAAAACTGCTTGCCCGAGAGGGGAATCCCTCCCCCGTTGGGCTGCCCGGCCCTTAAGGGCCGGGTATTTTCAAAAGGCGGGTTGGGCCGAGTTCGAAACTCGGCCCAAAAAAAATTCCCGGGCCTTAAGGCCCGAGTTCATTGAACTTTTTCTTTGTCTCCGCCTGCATCTTTTTGATAGGAGATGGGCCCTTTGGCATATCCCGCCCGATCAAGCCATTCTTGCGGGTAGCCTATCATCCCGCCGGGCTCGGGTTTGTTATCATAGCCGTCATTATATTTTTCAATGAGATCCGTTCTAAGAGAGTTCCACTGTTTGAGAATAGTTTGAGCATTCTCTAAACAAAATTGTGTCGCTCTCTCTTTGACGCTCCCGGGCTGCTTCTTCCAAAGTGTCGCGAGCTCCTTTTCAAGCTTAAGCGCCTCTTCTCTCTCTTTGTCTTCTAATTCTTTTTGTTTTTTGACCACGTCTTTCACAGAATAGGAGTAGATGGAGCGGATCCAATTGGCAACGAAATTAAAAGGCCACCAGGCAAAATCCGGGGTATAGATCTTAGGACTGCCGTATTGAAAAGAGCGGGGAAGATCGCTCACTCCGGAGTAGATGGGCATAAAACAGCTGGTATACGGTTCATCAAACCCGACCCAGACCACGCCGCCTATCTCTTTGGGCAGCTCCTTTCGCAACTGGGCGACGTAGGTATAGCCTGTATAGTAGATCGAAATAGCCCTCTCCCACGCCCCTGGCAAGGGAGTTTTTCTTTTATTGGGAAAATCAGTGCGATCATAGCTTCCGATAAAGCGCGCCGGAGAGCTATACGGCCCTGCCGCAACACCCTTTGTGAGATCAAATTCCGTTCCCTCGTAATGGTCCCGATAGAGCGCAAAGACCTCTTCGACTCTGACTCTCTTTTTAGGCTTTACGGAGAAGGGATAATAGGAGGTAAAAGCATCTTCAACCCAAGGAGAGAGGTTCAAGTCGGGATTCAAGCGGCTTTGAACGCGCCACACTCTGCGCAGACTGTAATAGGGATGATCAAATTCACCCGGACAAATGAGCCGAAGCCAGTTTAAGGGCTTTCCCTTTTCAAGGACGTTTTGCTCTTGGGCGATGCGAAAGAGGTTGGAGGAATAGAGAAGAGTAGGATCCTGAGGATCGATCTCTTGGATGCGAAACTGGTTGGCCGCGACAAAGATCTCTCCGTCAGGCACTCTTTTAGCGACCCAAAGAGCGCTTTTCCCGTCCGGAGCGCAGCTGATCTCAAAGACCCATCCTTCATCGGGATCCGCCAACAGCAGCGTCTCTCCCCATCCATAGTAGCCTCTTTGTTCAGCGAGCTTGCCTATTAAAAGAACGGCTTCTTTAGCTCTCTTGCATCTTTCTAACGCGATCCTTGAGAGCTCTGCGATGCCAAACAGTCGCGTCGGTCCGGGAGCGGCAAAATAGAAATGGGTTGAATTTGTACACTCGCCGATGGCTAAAAGATGCTCATTGATGACGCCGTAATTGGCGTCCAGATAGGCGTAGGTCTTTTCTACCTGATCGATGAATCCCACAGGTTTACTCGGCGGGTATCCCTCGATATTGTACGCATCTCCGCGATCCGTTCCCACATAGCGGGGAAACATTTGCTTCTCCAAGAAGACAGGACGCTTCGCTCCTTTTGGATAGGTTTTTGCTCCGACATAGACGATGCGTTGATCTCCCACCTCATTATCGTCGGAATGGCTGACCATCACAGAGCCGTCTTCCGTAGCTCCCTTGGTAAAGAGCATGGTTGTACATGAGAAAAGAGAGAAAGGAGAGAAAAAAAGAAGAATCAAAAGGGGAATCATCGATTACCTCCAGTAAGCGTCTTATACACAAGCTGACTCAAGAATCGGCTTTGGCGCGGCCCAAAGCCGATTCTTGAGTTAACTTGTGTATATATACCGCTCCAAACTGCAAAATTGCAAGCCCGGCGCTGGGATAACAGCAGCTCCCGCTGGAAGCGGGAGCTGGGAAAACGGGACAAGAGGTTCTCTAAAGGAATTTGAGTTGGGCAAGCTCGCGGATGGGATCGAAGCTCTTTCGATGGAGGGGGCAGGCGCCCCACTTTTGGATGGCCTCAAGATGCTTTGCCGTCGCATAGCCCTTATGCCGGTCAAAGCCATACCGGGGATAGAGCGCATGGTAGGCAATCATTTGGCGGTCGCGGGTCACCTTGGCGAGGATCGAGGCGGCAGCAATCGAATAGGAACGGGCATCTCCCTCAATGACGGTTTCAAATGGAAGCTCTGTCTTCGGGGCGTGAATGCCGTCTATCAACAGATAATCGGGAAGAACGGAAAGCTGCTCTAAGGCGCGCAGCATGGCAAGAAGAGTCGCCTGCAAAATATTGATCCTGTCAATCTGATCTGCTTCGACAATGCCGATGCCATAGTGGACGGAAGAGTGGGAGACGAGTTTTTTAAAACACGCCTCCCTCTCCTTGGATGTGAGACGTTTGCTGTCGGCAAGGCCTTTGAAGGGTTTGCACAGCGGCAGGACGCAGGCAGCTGCAACGACAGGGCCTGCCAGAGGGCCGCGTCCCGCTTCATCTAATCCTGCAATAAGAGAAAATCCATTCGATCGAGCCCGCTTCTCAAAGGTAAAAGATGGTTTGGATAGCTTGGACACTACTCCCCTCTCTTTAGCTCGACTTTGCAACTTTTTGGGCCCGAAGGCCTCGAGATATTTGCTCTCGGGGGAGTTATTTAAACCAGGAAGGGGTTAAAAACCTCTTCCTGGTTTAAAGAATCTCCCAGTTCGACCGTAGGGCGAACGTCCGAGAGCAAATAGACGAGGCAGGCGGGTCCAAAAAGTTGCAAAGTCGAGTTTAGAGGAGCATTCTTAGCAAGACGGGATTTTTGGTAAAAGAAAAAGAGGCGGTTGCAAAAAAAAAACTATTCTTGGAAAGATTCAGCTGCAGGCGATGCTCTCTCTTCAAGCGGCAGCGCTCTCTCGTCGACACCAAAGAGCTCTTCCTGGACTCGCGACTTTTTTCCTTTTTTACCCCGCAAATAGTAGAGCTTTCCGCGCCGCGCCTTGCCGCGCCGGGCCACTTCAATGCGGGATATTTTCGGGCTATGCAGCGGGATGATCCGCTCCATGCTGGAGCCGTACGAGACGCGATAAAGAGTCGCCGTTTCAGAGAGGCCGTGCCCTTTTCTGGCAATCACCGTTCCCGTAAAGAGCTGCGTGCGCTCCTTGCTTCCTTCTTCCTCAACAATCCGAAAGTAGATATTGAGGGTGTCTCCCACGCGAAAATCGGGAATCTCCTTCTTGAGCTGGGAAGATTCAATCGCTTCAATGAGTTTGGTCTTCGGCATGACCCGTCTCCTTTTAATATGGAAAAAAGCATAGCGGAAGAGAAGGAAATTTTCAATCAGAAAGATCGGGCCGCACCTGCCTGGTTTTTTCTCTGGCCTTCTCTTGACGCCAGGCAGCAATCTCCCCATGGTGCCCGCTTTTCAACACTTCGGGAATGCGCATCCCTTCAATTTCCTCGGGATGAGTGTAGTGCGGGGCCTCAAAAAACCCATTTTGAAAGGAGTCCTGAAAAGCGGCCTCTTCATGCCCCAAAACGCCGGGAAGAAAACGCGAGACGGCGTCCACGACGACAATTGCGGCCGGAGCGCCGCTTGTCAGGACGTAATCGCCGATACTGAGCTCCTCATCCACCTCCGCTTCCAGGATGCGCTCATCGATTCCCTCGTAGTGACCGCACAGCAAGATGAGGTGCTTTTCCCTTGCAAGCTCCGCAGAGCGCGCCGCTGTGAGCGGCTTCCCTTGCGGAGAAAGATAGATGACCCGGCTCTCTTTTTGTTTCACATGGCGGATCGCAGCAAGGACGGGAGCCGGCATGAGGACCATTCCGGGCCCTCCCCCGTAAGGGCGGTCATCCACTTTTTTGTGTTTGCCCAAAGCAAAGGCGCGGATATCCACAAGCTCAATTTCCAAAAGCCCTCTCTCCTGGGCTTTCTTGAGGATGCTCACGCTAAAAGGCGATGTAAAGTAATCGGGAAAAAGAGAGAGGATGGAGTAGCGCATCCTCAAGCCTTTATAGCAGAGGCTCCCTCTTTTTTGCCCTTTCGTTGAGTGCGCACTTTGTCCCTCTTCGCCGCTCGTTTGGCACGGAGCTCTTTGAGCAAAGCGGGAGCGGCCCGACTCAGCAAGGTCTCTGCCTTTTCGGAGAGCTCTGCGCCTTTTCCCAGCCAGAAACCGACTCTCTCTTCCTCCACATGAAGATTATTTTCCTTTTCACACGGCTGGTACCAACCCAGATTTTCCAGATATTTTCCGTCGCGCCGGCACTTGCCGTCGATTGCAACGAGACGGAAGGTCTGTCGATTCTTTTTTCCCAGCTGTCTTAAGCGAATTTTCACCGCCATAGTAATTTCTCCTTATTAAATTTTCCTTTGTTCATTTGCTTCATCATTTGCTTGAGATTTTTAAACCCTTTGACCATGCGGTTGACATCATCTACAGAGGTTCCGCTGCCCTTTGCCACGCGCCAGCGACGGGGAAAGATGAGATCGACTCTCTCGGATCGCTCCTCGGGGGTCATCGAGAGGATCATCGCCTCCATCTTTCCAAATTCCTGATCGGAGTGCTCCAGCTCAGAAAACTTGCTTGCTCCGGGAAGCATTTTAAAGAGGCTTTTAAAAGAGCCCATCTTTTTGACCATTTTCATCTGCTGAAGATAATCCTGATAGGTGAACGTGGCGTTTTTAAGTTTTTTCTCCAGCTTCTTCTCTTCTTCCTCGTCCATCTGCTCTTTGGCTTTGCGTACGAGGTTAATGACATCTCCCATCCCTAAGATGCGGTCCGCCATCGACCGGGGATTGAAGGGCTGAAGATCCCCGATCTTCTCTCCGACGCCTTCAAAGAAAAGGGGCTTTTTCGTCACTTGAGAGATGGAAAGGGCCGCTCCTGCGCGCGCGCTTCCGTCCAGCATGGTGAGGATGGAGCCGCTGATGCCAATTTTCTGATCAAACTCTTGAGCCGTCTTGACGGCATCCTGTCCCGTGGCAGCGCTTGCAACAAAGAAAACCTCCTGGGGATTAAGCGCTCTTTTGATCTCTTTGAGCTCTGCCATCAAGGCTTCATCTGCATGGAGACGCCCTGCCGTATCCACAATCAGGATATCAAAGGCCTCTTTTTTGGCACGCTCCAGAGCCTCTGTAGCGACGAGCAAAGGATCGCTCTGCCCGCCAAGAGAGAAGACGGGGACGGAGATCGCCGCGCATAGCGTTTTCAGCTGATCAATGGCCGCAGGGCGCTGCAAGTCGCAGGCGGCCACTAGAACGCGCTTCTTCTGCTCATTTCCTTGAAAGTAGTGCGCAAGTTTAGCGCATTGCGTCGTCTTTCCGGACCCCTGAAGCCCGCAGAGCACGATGACGGCCGGTGTGCGGGAAAGATGCAGGAGAGGAGGCTCGCTTCCCATCAAGGAGACGAGCTCCTGATGGACGATCTCAATAAAGTGTTCGGAGGGCTTCAGCGCCTTAAGCACCTCCACCCCTAATGCCCTCTCTTTGACTCGTTTAACAAATTGACTGACCACGCCGTAGTGAACGTCCGCATCCAAAAGTGCAAGACGCACCTCCCGGACAGCCTGAGCAATGTTCTCTTCACTCAATTTTTTTGTGCCGGAAAGAGAGGCAAATAGAGATTGAAATTTTTCTGTTATCGTTCCAAACATCAGAGGCAATTATATTTCAAGTTATGAGTGAGCTTCAAGGAAAAAAAACCGATCTTTTCCGGCCCAATCCTGAAAAATCTCCTTACTCTTCCAAAAGGAGGAAGAAAACAGTTTTAAGAGAGGCTCTCTTTGCGTCGCCCCCATTTCCAGAAAGAGGCGTCCCCCGGGATTAAGGAAACGAGAGGCGTCTTGACTTAAGCGCTCGTAAAACTCAAGGCCGGTCTTGCCGCCAACTAAGGCCATCTTAGGCTCAAAGAGCGTCACGGAAGGAGCAAGCAAGCGATATTCCGCTTCCGAGACATAGGGAGGATTGCAGAGGATCAGATCGGCTCTCCTTCCTAAAAAGGGCTCTAAAAGATCTCCTTGACAAATCTCTACTTCAACCTGATTTTTTAATGCATTGCAAGAAGCGACTGCAAGGGCGCATTCCGACATATCGGAGAGGCTCACCTCAAGCTGGGGCCTTATTTTTTTAAGTCCGATACCCAAGCAACCCGATCCCGTACAGAGATCCCAGGCTATTTTTCTTGCCGCCCCTACCCTTTGGCACACCTTTTCTAAGAGAATTTCCGTCTCCTGCCTCGGAATAAGGACCGAGGGATTCACTTCAATCCTGCAGTGAAAAAAAGAGATCTCGCCCAAGATATATTCATAGGGCTCTTTGCGAAGAGCCCTTGAAAAGTGCCGGCGAAAGAGCGTAAGCTCTCCCTCTTCAAGAGGGCGGTCAAATTGCATGTAAAGGGCAATGCGGTCGCAGTTCAGGACCGAAGAGAGCAGCTCTTCACAGACGCGCCGCGCCGAGGGAAGTCCGCTCTTTTTTAAGTAGGCGGCTGAGAGCGTGAGAACCTCTTGTACCGTTTTCATCCGTCCTCCGGCGGAAATCCGGTCCTCAAAGACCGTGCGTTTCAGATTGACGAGGGAGCAAAGCCCAACCATACAAAATCCCCTTGCCTTCAGGCCCGGGGTCACTTCGAAAGGCGCTGCTGATAGTAATGCGACACGAGCGCTTGCGAAAGCTCCTTCAGATCTCCCTCCATGACGCGGTCGAGCGAGTAGAGGGTGAGGTCAATTCGGTGGTCGGTGATGCGATTTTGGGGGAAATTGTAGGTGCGAATCCTCTCGGAGCGATCCCCCGTGCCGATCTGCGAGGCGCGCAAGCCGGCGATCTCTTCATGAGCTTTGCGCTGCTTTTCTTCGGCTATCTTGGCAACCAGCAGGCGCATCGCCTTCTCCTTATTTTTATGCTGGCTTCTCTCCTGCTGGCAATAGGTGACGACTCCTGTGGGAAGGTGCGTGATACGCACGGCGGAATCGGTGGTGTTGACGTGCTGCCCCCCGGCCCCGGACGACCGATAGGTGTCGATCTTCAAATCCTTTTCATCTAAAACCACTTTTTCATCCTCTCCCGGCTCGAGCAAAACGGCCACCGTGACCGCTGAGGTATGAACCCTTCCTTGCGCCTCCGTCTTGGGTACTCTTTGGACGCGGTGGGTCCCCGCTTCATACTGCATGAAGCGGAAGACATTTTTCCCCCTCATGCCCATCACATACTCTTTAAAGCCGCCCAGATCGGAAGGATTGGAAGAGAGCAGCTCGTAGGACCACCCCATCGTATCGGCAAAAAGCATATACATCCGAACGCAGTCCCCGACAAAGAGCGCCGCCTCTTCCCCTCCCGTTCCGGCTCTTAGCTCCAAAATGATGGGACGATCATCGCGCGGGTCGGGCGGAACTAGCAGGCTCTCTAATGCAAATTGCGCCGCCTCGAGCCTGGGCTCTAAGAGGGCAATCTCTTCCTGGACAAGGGCGCTGAGCTCAGGATCTTTCTCCTCTCTTAAGAGTTTTCGGTTTGTACAAAGATCCTCCTCCGCACGGGCATACTCTTCCCACGCTTCCTTGATGTCCTGCAGCCGGGCATGTTCCTGAGAAAGGATGCGATACTGCGCTTGATCTAAGAGAATTTCCGGCCGGCCGAGAAGCTCCTCGACGACCTCAAGACGCCCCAGCAGTCCGAGGATCTTCTCTTTCATAACTTAACTTTTTGTCGTCTTTCTACGCTTTTTGGGAGCGGGTTTCTCTGCTTTTTTCACCTCTTCGGCCGCGGCCTCCTGCTTCTTTTGGGCATAGCGCTTGCGGAATTTATCGACGCGTCCTTCCGTATCGATAAACTGCTTGCTCCCGGTAAAGAAGGGATGGGAGGAGGAGGAGACCGGAACACGGTAGGCGGGATACTCTTTGCCTTCAAACACCTCTTTCTCTTTGGGCTTAAGCGTGCTCCCGCAGACAAATTTGAATCCCGTCGAAGAATCGACAAACAGAATCTCTTGATAAGCGGGATGGATCTCTTTTTTCATGAACACAACTCCTAACTTTTATCGTATGAAGAAGAATTAAACCACATGGGCCGATTCCGGACAAGGGAGAGTTCTTCCATTTTTATTAAGAAGAGCTCCTTCTTGATTGAAAGAAGCTTTTAAGCAATGTTTTGGATTCCTGCTCAAGGATGCCGCTCGAAACGGCGAGCGTATGGAAGGGGTGGGGGATGCCCAAAAGATCGACCCAGCTCCCATGGGCTCCCTGACGGGGATCCGGCGCTCCCCATACCAGCCTCTCCACGCGATGGAGGAGCAGGGCTCCCGCGCACATGGCGCACGGCTCAAGCGTACAGTAAAGAGTTGTCTTGAGAAGGCGCCAATTGTTAAAATAGACAGAACCTTTTTTTAAACAGACGAGCTCCGCATGCTCTGCGGCGTCCTGTTTTGCCTCTACGAGATTGTGCGCCCGGGCGATGACCTTCTCTTCAAAGACGAGCACGGCGCCCACGGGCACTTCTTTGCATTCGTAAGCTTTTTTTGCCTCAATTAAAGCTTCATTCATAAAAAAAATATCTTTTTCAAATGCCATGATCCAAATAATGTCTTCGTATTCTCAATTTTCCCAAGCTGTGATAGAATGATTTTGTGGGCAGTTTAGCGCACTCCTCTTTAAGGAAGCCACTAGAAATTAAATCCTGTATGCTGTACCCTTTTGCCAATTGTCACGCAGTCAATGATGGAGAAGTTTTCCATGTCGTTAGATAAAGGAACCAAGGAAGAGATCACAAAAAAATTTCAACTTCACGAGAAGGACACGGGTTCGGCGGATGTTCAAATTGCAATTTTAACTGAGAGGATCACGGAGCTCACCGAGCATCTTAAAAAAGCTCCCAAAGATCACAGCTCCCGCCTGGCCCTTCTCAAGCTCGTGGGACAGAGGAGAAAACTGCTCGATTATCTCAATTCTACAGATACGAAGCGCTATCAGAATTTGATTGGCCGGCTTAACCTACGCAAGTAAAGCAGTTCTTCTTTTGCCTTTATTCATCCGGGAATTATACTCTCTTTTTTTTCCTGAGGAGGTAAAGGCCCGCTTTTGATATACAAATAAACTCAAAAGCGTTTGTTTCCCCCTCTAATTTCACACTACCTAGGAGTTCATCATGTTTAAGACCCATTCGAAGAGCGTAGAGATTAACGGAAGAGATCTCAAATTTGAAACGGGAAAGATCGCCAGGCAGGCCCATGGCGCCGTGACGCTGCAAGCGGGAGAAACCGTCCTCCTCGCCACTGCCTGTAGAGCCGAAAAAGCCGATGAGGGGATTGATTTTTTTCCTTTACGCGTCGATTATCAAGAGAAGTTTTCCTCCACGGGAAAGACTCTGGGAGGATTCATCAAAAGGGAAGGAAGGCCCACAGAGAGAGAGATCCTTCTTTCTCGCTTAATCGACCGTCCTCTGCGACCGCTCTTTCCGGAAGGCTATTACAAGGAAGTACAAATCCTGGCCTATGTCCTCTCCTATGACGGCATCCATGCTCCGGATCCCCTTGCGATCTGCGCCGCTTCCGCAGCCCTTACTCTCTCCGATATTCCGCTCTTGAAGCCCATCGCCGCAGTGCGTGTGGGACAGATCGACGGCCGCTTTGTCGTCAATCCCACAATTGCCGAAATGGAAAAGTCCCGACTCGATCTCATCCTGGCGGGGACCGAAGAGGCGATCATGATGATTGAGGGTTACGCCGATTTTCTAACTGAAGAAGAGATCTTAGAAGCGGTGCAAGAAGGTCATGGAGCCATCCGGCAGATCTGCCGGGTTTTAAAAGAGTGGAGAGAAGAGATTGGAAAACCCAAAGAGAGTCTAAAACTTATTCTTCCTCCTGCCGGCCTCGTCTCGGAAATAGACAAAACATATTCCAAAGAGGTGTATGAAAGGCTCCAGACTCCGGAGAAGAAAAAGAGAGAAGAGGTTCTTCATGCCTTTGCAGACTCCATTTTGGAAACCTACATTCCCGGAGGCGTGGAAACATCTTATAAAAAAAGAGATGTGAAGGGAGCCATTAAAACCTTGGAAGCCCGCCTCCTTCGAGAGATGGCTCTCAAAGAGAACCGCCGTATCGACGGAAGAACATGCGATGAGGTACGGCCCATTCAAATCGAAACAGAGCTCCTTCCCCGCACCCACGGCAGCGCCCTTTTTACACGCGGAGAGACGCAATCTATCTCCGTCTGCACGCTGGGCGGAGAGGCCATGGCGCAACGGTATGAAACAATTGAGATCGAAGGAAGCCGCCGTTTCTACCTGCAATACTTCTTCCCCCCCTTCTCCGTGGGAGAGGTGGGCAGAATGGGAGCTCCGGGCCGTCGAGAGATCGGCCACGGAAAGCTGGCAGAGAGGTCTTTGGCGCTCACCATCCCTTCCAAAGAGCAGTTTCCCTACACCATTCGTCTTGAGTCAAACATCACCGAATCCAACGGTTCTTCGTCGATGGCCTCCGTTTGCGGAGGGACGCTTGCCCTCATGGAAGCCGGAGTGCCCATCAAACACCCTATTGCGGGAATTGCCATGGGACTCATCCTCGAGGGAGAGAATTTTGCCGTCCTCTCGGATATCTTAGGAGCGGAAGATGCGCTAGGAGACATGGACTTTAAGGTGGCGGGAAACTCCTTTGGGATCACTGCTTTTCAGCTTGACATCAAGATCGAGGGAATCACGGCAGAAATCATGAAAGTCGCCCTTGCGCAGGCCAAACAAGGCAGGCTCCATATTTTAAAGAAGATGATGGAGGCATGCCCCCGTCCCAAGGAACATCTTTCACCCTATGCCCCCCGCATCCAGACCATTCAAGTCAAGCCCAGCAAGATCGCCATCATCATCGGTCCCGGAGGAAAACAGATCCGCGCCATTACGGAAGAGACCGGAGCTGAAATCGAGATCGACGACAGCGGCTTTGTCAGCATCGTCTCCAACAACGCGGAATCCTTGGAGAAGGCGAAAAAGATCATCCACGACCTCACTGCAGAAGTGGAGGTCGGGAAAACCTATGTTGGAAAGGTCACCTCGATTGTCGACTTTGGCATCTTTGTCGCCATCTTTTCCAAAGAAGGGCTCTGCCACATCTCCCAGCTCTCCCATGAGAGGCTCAACGATGTCCGCGACATCCGCAAGATCTGCAAAGAAGGAGATGAGATGGAAGTCAAGGTCTTGGAAATCAACGACAGGGGACAGATCCGCTTAAGCCGCAAAGCTCTGCTTCCTTCAGAACATGAGCCCCAGCACAGCAGGCGTTCTTGAAAACGATACACAACTCATGTTGAAAGAAAAACAGGCTGCACTTGCTTTTCGCATGAAAAACCTCGGGATCCAGGAAACTGATTTGATGGAGAAATTTATTCTTGGATCCGGATCAGGCGGACAAAAGGTGAACAAGACCTCTTCTTGCGTCTATTTACGGCACGAGCCGACAGGACTCGAGGTAAAATGCCATAAAGAACGCTCGCGAGAACTGAATCGCTATTATGCCAGGCTCCGGTTATGCGAACTTTTAGAAAAAGAGAATGCGCATATCAAAACAGAAAAAGAGAAATTGATTGAAAAAAAGAGAAGACAAAAGCGGCGCCGTTCAAGAAAAGCTAAGGAAAAGATGCTAGCCGCTAAACGGGAACGTGCGCAATTGAAAATGCTAAGACATCTTCCGGAACAAGCATAGAAACTGGGGAACTATTCACCACTTCCCTCCTTTTTTAAGAGGGGATCGGGCATGCATACGCACACGGGCACGGGCGCGGGCACGAAAGAAGTGCCTTGAGCCATTTTCGTTAACATGGCAACTATGCGCATAAGTAAATCACGCCCCTTTGTATGAGGAATAAAAACTTTACTGCTGTCGGCTTTGCATGAAGGCTCTCTCTAGCTATTTTTTCTTTCGTGCCCGCGTCCGTTCCCGTGTGCGTGCCCGATCCCCTCTTAAAAAAGGAGGGAAGTGGTGAATAGTAACGATGACAAAGAGGGATTTCCAATATTTGTCCCATGTTTCAGCAGCATCCGTTAAGGCTAGCCCGACTTTCCTAGTTAGCTAAAATTCGAGTTCATTTTTTCGCCAAAAAAATCGCGGTTTTCATAGGAAAAGTGTCAGGATTTTCTCCTCGAACTTTTGTATTACCTATGTTTTTGTATAAATATTTCATTGACATATTCATAAAAATGTATTACATATTTCTCTCCAACTTAAGGAGTGCATATGGTATCGATCATTAAAAAAGTCAAAAATGGCAGAGCCTACTATTATGCTGCCCGCTCAGCAAGAGTGAACGGTAAACCGCGCATTACGTGGCAAAAATATCTCGGATCTGTCGAGGGGATTATCGAACGGTGTCAACAAAACCTGGCTCCACTCCCCTCTGAGACAGCACTATTTGAAGCAGGTGGCGTGGCGATGCTACTGAAGTTGGCTGAGAGATTGGGGTTGATCGATCTCATCAATGAAGAAGTTCCAAAAAGAGATCAGGGTCCATCTGTTGGCCACTACATCGTCTTGGCTGCATTGAATCGCGCTCTTGACCCCACCAGCAAGTGCCAGATCGGAGAGTGGTATCATGAAACAGTTCTGCAGCGTCTGTGGAACTTTGATCAGGAGATGTTTTCAAGCAAGAGGTTCTGGGATCACATGGACATGGTCTCAGAACGGGCAATACAGCGCGTGCAGGATCGACTGGGTGAGAGGGTCAGAAAAGAGTTTAGCATTAACACGCAGCCGCTCCTCTATGACTCGACTAACTTTTTCACATTTATTGATACACACAACGATCGCAACACGATCGCCCAAAGAGGGCACAACAAACAGAAGCGCACAGATTTCCGTCAAGTGAACCTTGCACTCCTTGCAACCCGTGACTTTCAAATCCCGCTTTTTCACAAGCTCTATCGAGGAGACGTCCCTGATGTCAAGAGCTTCCCGGAAGTGACTCGAGATCTTTTGCGAAGGCACAAGGCTATTTTTGGTGATCTGACTGATGCAACACTGGTCTTTGACAAAGGCAATCTCTCTGAGGAAAGCAGAGAAAAACTTTTGTACTCTAAAACATACTTTGTAGCTGCAGCCAAAGCGGATTTAGCCCCTGAAATCTTAACCGCACCTCTTAACCAATTTCAAAGCCTTCCCTTGCATCCAGGAACGCGGGTCTATGAAACGACGATAGAGTTATCTGGGAAAACATGCAAAGCCCTTGCTGTCTACTCGGATAGCTTTTTCACCGAGCAACTGGCCTCGTTGAGCGCGACAATGGCAAAATGTCAAGACAAGCTCAAAGAACTTCAGAAACAGCTGTTGTCGTGGAGTGATGCAAAGAAAAATCCCAGGAAAAAGTCGCGAGGCCCCCGTCCCGTCATGGCAAAGATCAGAGAGCGGGTCAAAGACATTTTGTCTCCACAGTATATGAAGGACGTGTTCTCGTTTTCTCTCGAAAACATCGAGGGGATACCCTACCTGCGATACACCACGAACAAGCCTGAGATTGACAGATTAATCACATCACGTCTGGGCAGGACCCTTCTGATCACGAATAGAAAAAACTGGCTCCCTCCTGAAATCGTTACAGCTTACCGAAGCCTGGTGAACATCGAGGAAGCCTTTAAGCACATGAAAAATCGAGACTATCTCCGCTGGCAGCCAGCATTCCACTGGACAGATCAAAAGCTACACGTTCACACATTTTACTGCGTTCTCGCATTGCTTCTGGTTACTCTTGCACGTAAAATAGCCTGTGAAGCTGGGCACGACATCTCTCTACACGCCCTTCTGGACGATCTGTCTGCGATCAAAGAGGTTGCTCTTCTCTATCCAATAGACAACGGCAAGATCAAAGCGCAATTTGGGTTGAGTAAAATGACTCCACGTCAAAAGAAGCTTGGAGAGCTGTTCAATATCGGTGATATTTTGGTAACGGGGTAATACACTTGTCTTTTCGTTTTCTCGAGAGAAAACCGGTTCTTTTTTTTCGTAACTAGGAAAGTCGGGCTAAGGTGTGATTGAGGATGTACGCCAAGCGATAGCCGGCAAGCGCCAAACGCTCAAAGGCAATGGCCCGCCCCCTTTCGAGATATTCTTGCGACGGCTCGGTGTGCGGCTCGATTCCGGAGTATGCCTCAATGCCCGCTTCAAAACTCGCGCGCGCCCACTCCTCAACGGGTAAATGGACCTCATCCCCTTTGGGATTTGCCTCAGTGATTCGAGTGGCCATTTCCTCAACGAATCGAGTGGTATCTGGATGAAGAGGGCGGCTGTTCATCCCCGTGTGATCGAGAAGGAGAAATGCTCTTTTCGATGGCGGCGACGCCGTCGTTCCCCTGATATTTGTGGGCAATCGCGGCCATTTCTTGTTCTGATAGAAATCCGTCAGGAGAATACGGCCCGGCATGTCCATGCCAAGTGGCAACCATCCCTACTCCCCTATTCCAATAAAAAAAGCCGTCTAGACAAATTTGAAAAAATAGACCCTTCCCACTATTCTATTTTCCTTTCGCTCGGGAAGGGGAAGATGAATCAATACGAAAAAGAGCTGTATGATTTTCTTGAACACCACG
>Ga0155496_109_pt1 | contig 14723 bp, 9 predicted proteins | sample RifCSPhighO2_12_FD_107154 | JGI IMG/M metagenome (GOLD analysis project Ga0155496, IMG submission 107154) | Chlamydiae bacterium RIFCSPHIGHO2_12_FULL_49_32
AACAAGAGATGTTGTCATTGCGTTGGAAATTACACGGCGTCGTTCATCCCACACACTCCTTTACCTCAGGGCAAAATCAGATGGCTCTTTATCTTCTGGAAGCGCGCTCTTCGCTTCTGCTTCCCAGGATGCTGTGGACAGAGGAACAAGAGATGGAGGATCTCATCTCCTCGATGAGGGAGCTGCATAAAGACGAGATCCTTCTTCGAGCTCCTTACTCTGTTTCCTTAAAAGATGAGTACGGGCTAACGAGAGGGGCTTTTTTGGATGCAAGTCTTGCCACAACGATACCGCAAAGAAAGAAAGATCCTGACCTTCATGACAAATTAGGATGTGGAAATCGCTATTATTGGGCGCCGGAAGTGATGGGACGCGTTTGTAAACCCGTTCCTAAACCCGTTCCCAATCAAACCTTAAGTGATGTGCCTCCTCCCACTCAGAAAATGGATTCTTATACAATGGCCAGTGATATCTGGATCTTGGGCTTGGTTCTTTGGGAAAGATTAAGCAAAGACCCTGCATCAGCTCTGGGGCAAATCTACAAAGATATGGTTAATCAGGGTATCCACCCTACCGAATGCATCAAAACGTTGGAAGAGCCCAAAGACAAGTTCACTTTGGACCATATGATCTTTAAGATGCTCCGGCCCGAGCCGAGAGAGCGTCTGACGATTTTTGAGGTTGAGAAGTGCTTTTGTTCCTACATTGCTCTGAAGATGATTGCTTCTGTTCCTTACTTGAAAAAGGTGGGAGAGAAAGACCATGAGAAGGGGTTCCGGAGCCAATGGACAGAGGCTGTAAAGAGCTCCGATCCGACAAAACTCCAAAAGGCGATTGCTCAGGTGCGGTCTATTCAAGCAACACCATCAGAAGGCTGGTCTCCTCTTGCCTTGGCGCTTTCTTTAATACATTTTTATAGTTAAGGAAGATTAAAGAGGCGGGTAAAGGCGCTTTGGAATCTCTGCTGAACCTCATCTGTCGAAAGAGCGAGGGGCTTATCGTCTGCTGTCGTGAAAGAGAGAAGCTTGATCTCTTTGCTGCTTAAGGGGCAGGAGCGATCGGCGAGTTGCACCACAACTTTATTCTTTCCATCATGCAGGAAAAATTCGTAAGGCGTGCGGCCTGCATTGTAGCGCGCTGTCGCGACAAAGGGCCATCTCTTATCTTTGAAGACGGATTCTCCCTGAAAGAGCGCGGGTGCGACCTCTTCTTCGCATAGAACATGAAATAGAGTGGGGAAGAGGTCCAAGGGAGAGGTCATTTCGGTTGTTTTTTTTGAGATAAGCTCATTTCTTGGGCCAAAGCGGTAGTAAAGGGGGATGTGCGTCTGTTCCTTTGAGAGATGGCTTCCATGAAAGAGAAATCCCTTTTCGCAAAACTCTTCTCCGTGATCTGCCGTAAAGATGACAAAGGAGTCTTTTCCGCGCTCTGTCGTATGAAGACGTTTCAAAAAACTTCCGAAAAGGGTGTCGATCTGAAAGAGAGCGTTGCGGTAACGATTCTTGATGCCGGGGATGTCCGCCTGTCCTAGCGTGGCTTTCCAGTAGCTGGCTCCCTTTGCGTAAGGGACGAAGAGAGAGCCCCTCTCTTCCGGCCAGCTGTAATCAAAGTGGGTGGCGTCTAGGAAAAGGATAAAGAGACGAGGAGGGCTTGAGCCGAGGGTGCATAAGTCCGTGCAGACGCTTTGCACGGCTTTTTCATCGCTCTCCCAAGGGGCGTTTGTTCTGTGGTGGGGAAACGAACGAAACGAGTCGGCGAGCGTTCTGTTCTCTCCAAAGAGAACCTCATCCATCTGGTAGTAGCTTAAGTGCGAGGCGGAATAGACGGAGATCTCATAGCCGAGCTCTTTGAAAAGATGCAGGGCCGGGCTCCCCCTTTTTTTGGGCTCTTTTTGAACCTTTTTCCAGTAAAAGGGGAGCTGAGAGTAGAAGAGAGAGAACCAGGAGAGATGGGTGCCGTTGGCAGAGGAGAGGGCAAGATTAAAAAAGAGATTCCCGTTTCTAAAAGCGTTTAAGTGCGGTGTGATCGTTTCTGTGATGAAGTCCTCGCGGAGGCTCTCGACGATGAAAAGAAAGATGTCGGGTTTTTTTTTAGCTTGAAGAAGGCAGGGAAGAGAGGAGGCTGAGGAAGGCTTAAGAGGCGAGTGGAAACAAAGCGTGGGGCAGCTGTGGGAAAAGAAGGTGAATTTGAGCGGTAATGCCTTCTCATGCTTTTCTGCAACGGCAAAAGAGAAGAAGGGGCGGGTTGAAAAATCCCAAACGGCAAGGGTGAAAAGGAGGGTGGAGAGAGAGAGAACTTGCATGGGGATTGAAAAGCGCAAGAGTTTTCTTTGCGAGAGACGGGCTGTTTTTGCGTAAAAAAGAAGGCCTAAAGAGACGAAGGCTATAATGGCTATGAGCACTCCTCCCCAGGCGATCAGAGAGACATTGCTGGCATAGAGGAGTTCAAGAAAGTTTCTCAATTCATCTTCGAAGACAAAGTCCAGCGCAAACCAGATGGTAAAATCAAGAAGGCGGACAAGAAAGAAATCGACGATGTGAAAAAAGAGGATAAAGAGAGTGAGCGCAATAAAGAGAGGGAAGAAGGGACGGGGAAAGTAGCTTTCGATGAGGGTTGCCATAAAGATGGCCAGGAGGACCTCGAGCAAGCTTTGCCCGATTGCATCCGTGAGGAAGAGAAAAGAAAAAGCGTTGCTGGAAAGGGTGGAGAGCTGGAGGAGGGAAAGCGCTAAAAGGACAAAGAAAAAGAGGGTAAAGTAGAAGTAGTTAAATGTCTTTTTCGAGCTCACTAGAGGAAGTAGTTGACCAGTCCTTTCCAATCGCGCCTCTCAATTAAAGAAGAGATGGCGGCGGGGTTGACGCCGAGCGCATGGGCAAAGCCCGGAACGAAGCGGCGTAAATTGTCCTGAGACGCTTCTTTATTTAAGCGATTCGAAAAGTTATCCATGAAATTGTTCCACTTGTAACTGCTTTTGCGGATGCGGCGCATGTCGTCTCGAAGTCCCCCCTCGCCGAAAATATAACCGAGGAAGCGAAGGGGATGCACATGTTCAACGGCATCTCCTTTTTTGCGGATCTCCTTGTTTTTCACTCCCAGTTTGATGACGCTGTATTTGGCCAGGGAGTGGATAATAAAGTGAATATTTTTCTTGTCGGACTCCGAGAGGTAAAGGGAGTAAAAAGAGAGATGCGCATCCTCTGTATTCGAACAGAGAAGCAAGGGGAAGTTGGCCTTTATCCTTTCTTCCGTCGGAGTTTTTCCAAACGAGGATCCGAAGAGGACAAGGGGAAAAGACAATCCCGCAATGAGGAAAGAGAGCAGCCGCATCTTATTTCTCATCCGAGAAGACCTCCTTGATTTGTTGAGCATTCTCTCTATGCTGTATATATAGGATTGTTTTGATTTGGAGCAACTCTGTTGTAAATTGAGGGATTTCCTTGCTAGAATAGATTGTCTTAGTGCCTGAATTTTAAATAATTATGAATCCATGTTTAAAAATAGGTAGAGAGGGGATCGACGTCGATCAGGAGATGGACGCTTTTGGGGAGGGGGCGATTGTTGAGAAGTTGATTGAGGAGAAAAAGCGCTCCTCTGACGTCTCGCGCTTTGATGAGGACCTGGAAGCGATAATTCTCTTTTATTTTTGCATGGCCGCACGGGGTGACGGGAAAGAGTTCGTGATCGGATGAGAGTTTGTGCACGAGCTCTTGGCGCAAAGAGACGGCGCATCCTTCAGTCTGTTTTTTTTCTTTACCCGTAAAGACCAATTTGATGAGACGTGTAAAGGGAGGATATGCAAAGGTTTTTCGGCTTTCAATCTCTTGAGTATAGAAGGCCGTGTAATCCTGAAGAGCCGCCTGCTTTAACAAAGGGTGGTCGGTCAGAGTGGTTTGGATGAGGACCTCTCCCGGAAGGACTCCTCGGCCGGAGCGCCCTGCCACTTGCGAAAGAAGCTGAAAACTCATCTCGGAAGCGCGAAAGTCGGGGAGATGAAGGCCGCCGTCTCCTTGTAGAATTCCAACAAGGGTGACGCTGGGGAAGTGGAGTCCTTTGGCGATCATTTGCGTTCCAATGAGAACGTCTGCCTTGCCGGAGCGAAACTGTTTGAAAAGGGTCTCCAGGCTTCCCTTTAGTCTGGTGGTGTCGGCATCCATCCTCAGAGTGCGCACGGTGGGAAGCAGGGCGTGAAGCGCGCGCTCTACCTGTTCCGTTCCCGCCCCTTTGAATTTTAAGGTAGAGTCTTCTCGGCACTGAGGACAAGTTGCAGGGGGAGGAAAGAGGGAATAGCCGCATAAGTGGCAGGTTAAGGCATTTTGCTTGCGGTGAAATGTGAGCGAAAGATCGCAATGGGGGCATTTAAAGAGATAGGAGCATTTTAAGCAGATCTGGGAGGTGTGGTAGCCGCGCCGGTTGAGAAAAAGAAGCGCTTGCTCTCCAACCTCAAAGCGCTTTTTGAGCGCACCTAAGAGCGCTTCGGAAAAGAGAGTGAATCCTTTCGCTTTTTCAAACTCTTTTTTCATGTCAATGATCTGAATTTGTGGAAGGGTAGCTTTTTCCGGACGCTGGGTCAGCATGCTTAAGCGGTATTTTCCCTGAGTTGCGTTGTAATAGCTCTCCAGGGCCGGAGTGGCGCTTCCCAACAGGATGGGGATGGAGAGCAGCTTTGCTCGCATGATGGCAGCGTCGCGCGCATGGTAAGTGGGGGCTAGTTCTTTTTGTTTATAGGAGGCGTCGTGTTCTTCATCGACAATAATCAGGCCCAAGCGGGGAAGGGGCGAAAAAAGGGCAGAGCGGGCGCCGAGTGCGATCTTGACGCTGCCGTTTTGCATCTTTTTCCACGTCTCCTTGCGCTCGCCGTCGCTTAAGCGGTGGTGCATAATGGCAATCTTTTCCGTAAAGCGGCTCCTTAAGCGCTCTGTAGTCTGTTCGGTGAGCGAGATTTCCGGAACGAGAAAGAGAGCGGTCTTTCCCAAAGAGAGAGCCTCTTCGATGGCCTGCAGGTACACCTCAGTTTTTCCGCTACCCGTGATGCCATAGAGAAGATGGACGGCAAACTCCTGTGCGACAAGGGATTCTGTAACGGCGCTCAAGGCAACGCGTTGCTCATTTGTTAAAACTTTAGGTTTTGTCTGAAAAAAATCGGAAACGAAAGACGGAGAGCGGGGAAGCAGCGAGGAGCTGAGAACTTTTTTTTCTATCAACCTTTCCACGGGGCTTTTTGAGACCTTGGTCCTTTTGAGAAGGTCGGAAAGAAAGCATCCTTTCGGCTCTTTAAGGAAGAGCTCTAAAAGAGCGGCTTGGGAGGGATGCTTCTCTCTCATCTCCCGGCAGAGAGCTGCAAGCTCTTTTTTGGATCGAAGAGGTTTGATGAAGAGCTCTTCTTTTTCTCTCGTCTCTTTTCTAAGAAAGGAGGGAAGGACAAGAGACATCACTTTGCTAAGCGGCGCGGCGTAGTATGCTGCCATCCAGAGGGCAAGATGAGAAAGGTCGGGAGTAAAGAGGGGTTGATCAACAAGCAGCTTTTCAAGAGGGCGGACATTTTTGCAAGCCTCATTTTTGAGAGAAAAGATCGTTCCCTTTTTCAATTGGCTGCGTAAAGGAACCAAGACGCGCATTCCCGGCGCCGCCCGTTTTGAAAGAGGCTCGGGAATCTCATAGTCGAGAAGGCGGTTCACTCCCTCATCTAGGATGACAGAGGCGAAACGAGGAGGGTGCATAGCTCCTTCCACAGGGCTTTTTTTAATTCCGGTGCAGTTTGATAATCGGCAAAAGGACGTAAGAAGTAAAGGGGTGTGCGCTTAAGCGATCCTTTTGCATCTTGATGAGCAACTGCCGCAAGAGAGCGGCTTTTTGTCACAGGATGTTCCACATAGAAAGAGCGCAAGGAGGGAAAAGAGGAAAAGTCTATTGGAAAACAGAGCACAAGCTTAAGGTTTTCAGAGGCCAAAAAGAGATCCCAGCTGCCCTCTTGTTCCAAAAGAGGGGCCAAAACAAGATGAGCGGGAGCGAGGCGGAGGGAAATGGCTTGCTTTAGGTTCTTAAGAAAACGATGAGAGAGGCTTTTTTGGTCAAAAGAGAGGAGGGCGACGGGGTGGGCCTCTCTTTTTTCTTTCCATCTGCCGGCAATCTTTTTGGCTAAATGATCATCTGGGATCGGCTCTTTTGAAAGAAGGTGCGGCGCGATCTCTTGAAGAGCGGCAGCTCCTAATAAAAAATTTGTTTGGGAAAAGGGCGCTGCGCCGGGCTCTTTTAAGCTTTGGCTAGAGCGTTGAGTCGTTTCAAGAGGCGCTTGCGGGGCTCCCTTCTTTTTTCCGGCGTCGCCGGAGTTTACAGGATCAAAGAGAGCATCAGATTCCCTCTTTGATCCTGTAAATTCCGGCTCGATCGGGCTTAAAGGATTGTTCACGACATCTTTTTTCCCCCGGTTCGCTCTTTGAGCTCGCTGACTTTCATTCAAGCCAGCTTCGTTTTCTCTAAGATGCAAGATCAGGTCGTTAACAAGCTCTTGATAGAGGCGCACGATCTCTTCGTTTGATTCCATAGAGTCTGTTCTCAGTTTCTGATGACATCCTTATTCGAGTGCGAAGAGAGCTTCTACGAAAGCTTTGGGATCGAAGGGCTGCAGATCTTCGATCTCTTCTCCCAGTCCCACCCATTGGATAGGGATTTTGAGTTTGTGATAGACGGCAAGGGCGATGCCTCCCTTTGCCGAGCCGTCGAGTTTGGTTAAGATGATGCCGGTGAGAGGAGTAAATTCGTGAAAGACGAGAGCCTGGTCGAGGCCGTTTTGTCCGGTTGTAGCGTCCAGAACAAGGAGGGTTTCCTGGGGAGCGCCGGGGATAAGCTTGGAACAGGTTCTCTTCATTTTGTCTAGCTGCTGCATGAGCTCTCGCTTGTTTTGCAAGCGCCCTGCCGTGTCGATGATCACCACCTCCAGACCGCGTGCTTGAGCGGCATGGAGCGCATCGTAGACAACGGCTGCGGGATCGCCTCCCATTTGCCCCTTGATGAGAGGGATCTTTAACCCTTCCGCCCAGTGCGTGAGCTGTTCCACGGCAGCAGCCCGAAAGGTGTCTGCCGCGGCTAAAAGAAGACTCTTTCCTTCTCTTTGAAGGCGCGCAGCCAGTTTGGCAATCGTCGTTGTCTTTCCGCTTCCGTTTACCCCCACGACGAGAAGGACATGAGGGCAGCTTGGAACTGAAGAGGATGAAACCGCCGGAGGTTCTTCAAAGATCTCTAGCGCCCGCTCTTTCAAGGAGTTGATCAGTTCTTGAGGGGTAGCCTGTGGATGTTTTTTTATAAACTTTCGGATTTTTTCGACAAAATCGAAAGTGCAGCTGCCCCCGAGGTCGGCCTCGAAGAGGATCTGTTCCAGCTTTTCATAGGTCTTTTCGTCGAGAGGATCTTGAAAAAGCGCCTTGAGCTTCCCTGTAAGAAGAGAGCTGCTCTTTTTTAAAGCCGCTTTAAATTTATTGAAATGGGCTTTGAAAAACTGAAACATTCCTCTATACTTAAGTTTAGCTCGACTTTGCAACATTTTGGGCCCGCCTGCCTCGTCTATTTGCTCTCGGACGTTCGACCTTCGGTCGAACTGGGAGATTCTTTAAACCAGGAAGGGGTTTTTAACCCCTTCCTGGTTTAAATAACTCCCCCGAGAGCAAATATCTCGAGGCCTTCGGGCCCAAAAAGTTGCAAAGTCGAGCTTAGAGGTGCATTTTTACAGATGATACGCATTCCCGGCAAGATTCCTATTCTCATCCATCCGACCTTTTTTTTGATTGCAGCCTTAATTGGCTTTCTCAACAGCATGACGCTTGTGGGGACGGTCATCTGGATTGTCATCATTTTAGTCTCTGTCCTCATCCATGAATTTGGCCATGCCCTGACGGCTACGCTCTTTGGCCTCTCTCCAAGGATTGAACTGGTGGCTCTGGGGGGATTGACGTATCATGAAGGAGGGGGATTAAAGACCTGGAAGCAGTTTTTGATTGTCTTCAATGGCCCCCTCTTTGGCTTCTTTCTTTTTCTTTTCGGAACCCTTCTCGTCCAGATTCCACCTGTGGCGCTCTCCTATTTTGGCAGCGTGCTCCAAACCTTTCGCCTGGTCAACCTCTTTTGGACTGTGTTGAATCTGGTTCCCGTCCTTCCCCTCGATGGAGGACAGCTGCTCCGTATTGTCTTGGAGGGAGTATTTGGAGTGAAGGGGTTTCGTTACGCGTTGGCTGCCAGCATGATGGTTGCCGTAGCTTTAAGCTTGCTCTCCTTTTTATTTCAGGCCTTTTTGATCGGAGCCATCTTTTTTCTCTTTGCCTTTAGCAGTTTTGACGCCTACCGGCGCACTCGGCACATCTCGGAGCCCGATCGCAGCGAAGAGCTAAAAAAACTCTTGGAAGAGGCAGAAAAGGCCTTGGAAGAGGGGCGCAAAGCCGAAGCGGAACATCTTTTGTCAAAAGTGCTTTCTCAAGCCAAGCGCGGCATGCTGCATACCCTTGCCGTCCAACATCTTGGCTTTCTAAAATACGAACAGGGAAATCATCAAGAGGCGTACGCTCTTCTTCGTTCCATCCGCTCGGAGCTCGCTCCGCAGGCGCTCTCTCTTCTGCATCGGCTCGCCTTTGAAGCCAAAGACTACGCCTTGGTTGTCGATTTGGCAGGAAGCTGCTACCAGATCTTTCCCAGCCCTGAGATGGCGTTGCGCAACGCCTATGCCAGCGCACAGCTCTTGCAAGTCAAAGCCGCCGTTGGCTGGCTTCACGCGGCATTTCAGGAAGGGGTGGAGAACCTCTCGGAGATCATCAAGGAAGAGGTCTTCGACTCGATCCGAAACGATCCCCTCTTCAAAGAGTTTCAATCTCAGCTGAAAAAAAGTTCCGATTGAACGAACGGATCATTCCAGTCGCAGGGAATAGAAGCGGGTGACGTTTCCCTGTCTTGCCCGGATGAGGACCCGTTTATTTGGCTGCTCCGTATTGATAGCTTCGTTGAAGTCATCGACAGTTTTTATTTTTTTATGGTTGATATCCAAAATCAAGAAACCGGGCCGGATGCCGGCTTGCGAAGCCATGGAGCCGGGCTTGATGCGTGTGACAACGACTCCTTCCGAATCTGGGCTGTAACCGAGTTGTTTGGCCATCTCGGGGCTTAAATTTTCCACCTCCATTCCGAGTTGTTGGACAACTCCTCCTGATGCAACGATATTCGTTGAGGATTTCCCGAGTTTGATCTTCAAGGTGAGGAGCTTACCCTTGCGGTTGATTTTCAACACGATGGTGGAATCGGGCTCCATAAAAGAGACCGCTTTAATGAGGTTTCCGGGATTTTTTACCGGATGCCCGTCGTATTCGACGATGATATCGCCCTGCTTGATCCCGCCCTTTTCGGCAGGAGAGTCCTTGATCACTTCCGTAACGAGCGCTCCTTCGGGCTTTTCGAGATTGAAGGCAGCGGCGATCTCTTTATCCACAGCTTGCAAAGTGACGCCCAAAAAGCCTCGAGTGACTCCGCCCTTTTCAATAATCTGGTTCATGACATTTTTGGCCATATTGCTGGGAATGGCAAAGCCGATCCCCATGTAGCCGCCCGATTTTGAGACGATGGCCGTATTGATGCCGATCACCTCGCTGTTTAGATTGAGAAGCGGTCCGCCCGAATTTCCGGGATTGATGGCGGCATCAGTTTGGATGAAATCCTCGAGTTTTGTGATCTGGAGGTTCTGTCTTCCCTTGGCGCTGATGACGCCGACGGTGAGGGAGGCTTCCAGTTGAAAGGGACTTCCTATGGCAATTACCCACTCTCCGATCTCCATGGCGTCGGAGTCTCCTAAAACGAGGGAGGGGAGATCCTTGCAATCGATCTTAAGGATGGCAATATCGGTTTGGGAATCGGCTCCAATCAGAGCAGCCTCCATCTCGCGGCCGTCATTTAAGACTGCGGTGATTTTATCCGCTCCTTTGACAACATGGGCATTGGTCATGAGGTAGCCGTCTCCATTGACGATGAATCCGGAGCCTTGGCTGACCTGAGACTTTGGCTGCTTGGGTGCTTTTTCCTGAGGCTGGAAGCCAAAGAAGCGGTGCAAAAAGTCCTCGCCGAAGTAATCAAAGGGATATTGGCCGGAGTCATCGAGCCCGAAGAGATCCTGATCGCTCACATTTCCCTCGGCTTTAATAAAGACAACGGCCGGAATGGCCTTTTTGGCAACCCATGTGAAGGCCTTGGAAGTTTGCAGAGGATCGCAGCCGCAGGAAGGGGTCTCTTTTTCCTGAGAAAAAGAGAGAGAGAAGAAGGTGATACAGAGAAAAAAGAAAACTTTTTTTAAAATTATACCCCGCGCGGTCAAAAATTTGGATTTGGAGCAGCGCGAAAGCTCCCGCGGATCGACGATCGTAAGTCGGTCAATATTAGAAATATGAACCGACTTACGATCGTCGATCCCCGGGACTTTGGCGCGCTCCAAATTCCAAGTTTTTGACCGCGCGGGGTATACCTGGTTCATTTGATTTCCTCATCAAGTAGGGAGAACGTAAAGGGGCCTGTCTTCTTTTGAGAGCTTCTTGCCTTCCTGTTCAAAAAGGGCGGAGCCCGCAAATGCTATAATAACTCCTTGGTCTTTTTTATGAAGCAACTCTTTCTCGACAACCGTTAAGATTTGCTCTTTTGAGACCGCCAGAAGATGATCTCTGAAGAGTTGGCGTACCTTTGGGCTCTTCCCTTCTCTGAGGCGCCCGTAGGAGAGAATGGCCCGTCCTCCCGGAGGGACGGGAGCGTCGAGGCCCTGTAACATTCCCAGTTTGGCCTCTTCTAAGTCGTTCGCGTCAAACTCTCCTTCTGCAATGATCTCGACAGAGCGGTTGAAGGCGTTTAAAGTACGGTAGAGATGAGGATCTCTTAGTCCATGGAAATAGAATGCGGCAATCGAGGAGTTATAGTGTGCTCCGGAACCGTAGGCTCCTCCTTGCTCCCGGATGGCGCGGTGGAGGTGCTTGTTTTCCAAAAGAGCGGTAGCTACATAGAGCGCAGGGGCGTAGGGGTGGAGGTAGGAGATTGTCTTGAAAGCCTGGCAGGTAAAGGCGACAGGAGAGGAGATGAGCCGACCGTGGGAGCCTACCTCCTCGATCTTAAAGGAAGAGAGCCAAGGTTTAAGGGGTTTTTGCTCTATCTCGCCCAGTCCGAAGAGACTCTCCGCTTTCAGCGTCTGATAGAAGGCGGCATCGCAGCTCAAGACGAGGTGAGGTCCTTCCACTGAGAAAAGCCTCTTTTTCAACTGGTTTAACTTTTCCAGAAGGCAAGGAAGCTCTTTCTTGAAATTGCGGGCGATTTTTTGAACAAGCTTGTAAAAGGGAAGCCCGTACCACGTATTCATGATATGGGGAGCCGGTCCAAATCCGCTTAAAGAGAGTTGAATGGCATACTTGAGAGCGTCGTGGTTTAAACGGTTTTCCAGGCTCGTGTAGAGTTGCGCTATGAGCTCTTCGATCCGCTTCACTTCATCAAAACGGGGAGCGCTTCCCATCTCTTTTAAAAGAGAAAAGAGCTCTCGGGCATTGCGGTAGAGCGCTTTTCCATGAAGATGCAAAGAGGGTTTCAACAGGCGGGGGTCTTCTACCTGTATGTGCAAGGAGATGGCGGCGTCCATCCCTCCTGTAAAGGCGTGGATGCGCTGCAAATTTTCTGCATAGCCTCTCTTCCGGCAGCCCACTTCCGTCAAAAGCGTTGTTAAGAGATGGAGGTAGGGAAGTTCTTCATCGGTCACAAAGGGAAGATCGAAGAGGAGATCGGCATAGAGGATCTGATTGGTAAAGCAGGGGTGATGGAAAATCCTTATCCCCTCCCACTCTTCCTCCGCAAGAAAAAAGTTGGTCGCAGAGAGCGGCACATCATCTAATGAGAGCTTGGGGAGGCAGTCAATTTGCTTTTGTTCTTTCTCCATCTGGTACTGCTGCAGCTCATTTGCCTCATTGACGATCCTTTGGGCTTCCTCTTTAGAAAGGGAGGCCTTGATCTTGTCTAACTGCAACCGCTCTTGATGGATCTCCTCTTGTAGAACCGTGTGGGAAGGCGCCAGCGTCAGCTGCAGCCGATGGGAGTTATTTAAAAGGTGCTTTTCGATCAAGGAGGAAAGATAGTTTGAGTCTTTCAACTTCTCGCGCAGCCCTTCAAAGAGGGAGTGGATCTTCAGGGCGTTTTCCGGAGGGCAGCCGTGCTGCAGAGCGAGCGCCGAGCGCATGAAGAGAGTCAGCCCGTAGGGAATGTGGTTGCCCACAATTTCGGTGCGGTGAAATTCCAGCTGATGCAATGAAGCTTCGATCTCTTCTCTTGGGATCTTTTGTGAGACGATCTCTTTTAGGCGCTTTTCGATGAGTTTGGAAAGGGCTTCTCTATCTTTTCCGCTGCAGCCCTTGCAGACGATGACAAAGGGAACTTCGCTCAGCTCAGGATCAAGAAGAGAGTCCGCCGTGGCGCACAATCCCGATTCAAGGAGCGTCGCTTTGAGAAGGGAGGCATCCGTGTCCATCAGCACCGAGTCTAAGAGCGAGAGGGCAAGAACCTCTTCTTGCTCGGTGATAGATGCTGTAAGGTAGGCAAAGGCGAGGATGGCCTTTTTTTCCAGTTCCAAATCTTCAGCAAGGGGATAGCGCTCTTCGAGAATCAGGGGCGCGGCAAACCGCTTTTCTTTAGGAAGGGGAGGCAGAAGAGGAGTTTTTGCGACATGTTTGAGCGCTCTTTCTTCGATAAAATCGAGATGGTTCTTTAGAAACAGATTGCCATAGAAGAAAAAGAGGCAGTTTCCCGGGTGGTAGTAGGTATCGTAGAAGGAGATGAGCTCTTCATAGCTAAGATCGGGGATGTGAATGGGCTCTCCTCCCGAGTTATGGGCGTAGGGAAGAGCCGAGTAGAGGTTTTTCATCAGATGGTGCCAGAGGCGCGTCACGGGAGATGCAAAGCTTCCCTTCATCTCATTCAACACGATTCCCTGGTGCTGAAGGGGGGTATTAACATCTTGAGGATCGGAAAACTCCAGCCGCCACCCCTCTTGTCGGAAGCTCGTCTTTTTGAGCTGGGGGTGGAAGACGGCGTCCAGGTAGACATCGAGGAGGTTGTAGAAGTCCTTTTCAATTTGCGAGGAGGCCGGATAGCAGGTAAAGTCCGAGCCGGTAAAGGCGTTCATGAAGGTGTTTAGGCTTCTTCGAGTCATGGAGAAAAAAGGATCTTTTACCGGAAAGCGTTTGGATCCGCAAAGAACCAGATGTTCCAGAACATGGGCTACTCCATTGGAGCTTTTCGGCCAGGTCCTAAAAGAGAGAGAGAAGAGATTTTCAGAATCGCTGTTTTCCAGATGGAGGACGGTTGCTCCCGTAGGCTCATGCTTGAGGTGGCGCAGGGTCGTCTGCAGTTCGGCAATGGGAAGTCGTTTCGTGACGATAAACGACCCGTAACGCTCCCCTTCTTCTTCGAGAAAAGCCGCCATTTTCTCTAAGTCCTTTAAGATGAGATAAGATCAAAGCATAGAGAAAAGCCCCCTTTTTTGCAAAGGAGGCAAGTGAGCAAGGGATGATTTTGTTCAACTCGACTTTTGGTGAAATTTCGTATAATACTTTTTGTGCTCTGTATTTGCCGGCGCGCCGAAAGCTGCATTGCGTTCTAAGAAGCACCGGATCTTTTGCCCAAGAGTGCCCGAGGAAGGAGATCGTGTATCTGCCCTGAGACGTCGCACAGGCTCGCTGGTATCAAAAAGCGAGAGGGGATTTCTAGGCGAAAGCGAGCGGTTAAGAGAGTCTTTTTTGGGTAAACGATGAATCTGCCCCAGGGTGGCGACCTCGAGTAGCCCGATGATGAGGTTTTGAAGTCCCCAGGCGAGAGTGTCTCGTGCCGTAGTGAAATCGCCCTCTTTGATGCCTTTGCGGGCGCAACAGAGAGTCACGAGAAGAGTTCCGAGAGTTGTTCCTAAAAGACCGACCGCAGCTCGCAAAGCGCCTGACAAGGGAATAAGAAAGAACCCTTTTGCGATCTTAAAGCCTGACAAGGGAGCAAGAAAGAACCCTTTTGCAATCTCATCGGCTTTTTGCTGGGGAGTGTTGAAGGTAGCGCAGCGGTCAAAAGATTCCTCTTGCTCATTATTAAAAAATTTCTGAAAGTTTTCGTATTTAGTTTCAAGCCATTCTTTTATTTTTACTGTCATATATTACCTATAATTAGATTTTGCAATTAATTACTATAATAATATTCTAATTTTAATTAGTTTTCAACTAAAAAAAAGATTAAAAAAAAGATTTGCACTCGATTAAAATTTTTAGTTATCACACAAATGAACTTAAAAGCTGGCTTTTCGGCTGCCCCAAAGCCACGGGCTTCGACGATCGCAAGTCACCCAATATTAGAGATATGAGATAACCTGCGATCGTCGTATCGCGGGAGCTTTCGCGTTGCCCCAAACCAACTTGTGAGTTCATCTCTCCCCCGTTGGGAAACCCGGCCCTTAAGGGCCGGGTATTTTCAAAAGACAGGTTGGGACGAGTTCGAAATTCGGCCCAAAACCGCAAAAATTCTCGGGCCTTAAGGCCCGAGTTCATTTTCAAAACTAGCCCGTATTTCTCACACAATCTCGCGGAAAATTGCCGCTCTGTTGATCGAGATGGGCTCTCTGGTGGGCGAGGACAGTGTTGTGTAATACGGCCTCGCCCACCAGAGAGTCAAGATCGGTCGACAGAGTGTGCAAGTTTCCC
>Ga0155496_165_pt1 | contig 13995 bp, 12 predicted proteins | sample RifCSPhighO2_12_FD_107154 | JGI IMG/M metagenome (GOLD analysis project Ga0155496, IMG submission 107154) | Chlamydiae bacterium RIFCSPHIGHO2_12_FULL_49_32
CCTAACAACTCTTTGGTTGATCGCTCTCCGCTTGGACCTGCCTGTTGAGCATGCTCCATGGAGAAGCTGATCCGGGGACCTTGGCAGCCGCTGGCTAAGCGAGTCTCTCTAAGCCGTGCAAGAACCGCTTCTGAAAGTCCGACTCCATCTAGTGTAATCTCGCACCCGGACGGCAAATCAAATATTTCTCTCGGAACTCCTGTCATGGTGTTGTTATGGGATATATAGAGTCTCCGCAACGCCTGCAGCCCGCCGATTTCCGCAGGAAGAGAGGCCATCTGGTTATAGAACGCATATAGGCCCTTCAACGCCTTCAGCCCCCCGATTTCCGCAGGAAGAGAGGTCAGCTGGTTAGAGGACACACTTAGCTCCTGCAACGCCTGCAGTCTGCCGATTTCCGCAGGAAGAGAGGTCAGCTGGTTACTACTCACATGCAGGTCCTTCAACGCCCGCAGCCCGCCGATTTCCCCAGGAAGAGAGGTCAGCTGGTTAAAGGACACATACAGCCTCTGCAACGCCTGCAGCCCGCCGATTTCCGAGGGAAGAGAGGCCAGCTGGTTCGCGCCTGCGTATAATGTCGTTAATCGCTTGATAAATGGATCCGTGTTAAAAATAGGTGGTAATGAGGTCAGAGAAAGAAATGAAAGATCTAAGGTGTTCTTAGATTCATCATTTAAAAAGTTTTCAATTCTTAGCTTCGCTTCTTGTCGGTTTTCATCAGTGATCTCTGCTTCCCAGCTATTGAGGCTCTTTTCTAGCTCAGATTGAGCTCCGTATAGGGGTGGAGAAACAGGACTCGTCATATTTATCACCACACAGTTAATTATTTAATTCGTCATAAAAATGATCATTTGCGAAACAAGATCTTGCTAAGACATGTCAAGAGAGAGAGTCATTCCTCGATAAAGAGCGGGATCTACCGGATGATGGTTAGCCAAACGGCGGATAATCTCATCAAAGCGCAGGAAGGGTTCATCCCAAAAGTTCCAATATGCGTGTAAAGGTTCCATGCATTCACGATCAACGATCTTCTTGCGATAGTCGATCATCTCCCTAAAACGTTGAAGGTCTTCTTCTTGTGAAAGGGAAGGCCGTCGAAGAAGGATTCGCTGCCGAAAGCCGCCTTTTTCGAAGAGGCCGGCCCGCAACCTCTCCTTTAGAACCAGGAGTTCTTTTTCAAACAACTCTTTTTCTTTCGGATCGTCTTCCGCCTCAAAATGGTTTATGAGATATTCAATAAGATAGTAATGGTCCCAGGCATCGGGCCTCCGGATCACTTGTCCGCAAAAGCCGTCCCTTCTTAAGCAAGAGATAAACTCCTGAAGGCCCTTTTCAAAAGTATTGCCGTCGACTCGAGGAAAACTGTCTTGACTCTCGAACTTTAGGGTAATCTCTTTTTTTTGCATCACCTCTGCGACAAATGTGACGCCATTTAAGTACGAGGATAGATAGAGATGGCGCGTGCCGACGGACCAGGGATCGTTTGTTTTAAGCAAGGAAGGAATGAGAGAGCGACATAAAGAAAAGAGCGTGGCAACCAGCCTGTTCCAAAACTTCTTCAAATAAAACCAGATCCCTTCCTTTGCTCCGGCATTAGGCCCAATGAAGGTGAGAGACGAGACTGTGTAGGGCGGAGGGGGATCGAAAGACAAGGGCAAAAGCCGCACTTGCGGCTCGATCTGAGGAGGCTGGGGAAGAGGCCTTCTCACTCTTACGACAGAAGGGGGCGCCATCACTTTGTTCTACTTCGAGAGATTCAAGAAGAAATATTCTAAAACAGTACGCAATTTTAGGCTACGCTGCAGGGCCAAAAGGCACTTTTCGACAAGCTCTAAGAGCGCTTTGAAGGAGGGAGAGGGAGGCGCTTCCTTCATGAAAGTCCGGTGCTCGGAATAGGAAATGCACCCGGGTGCTTCTCCCCTTTTCACGAGGTCAAGATCGCGATGCCAGATAAGGATCTGGTGGAAGAGCTCTTCGGCTCCTTTTTGCTTTTGATGGACCTCCTCGCCTGCATCGATCTCTCTTTCGAGGCTCTCAAAGATCTCAAGAAGGCGGCGATGCGAAGACTTGCCTAAGAGCGCTTCGAGCAAGAGAGGATGTAAAACAGGAGGCTTTTGGGAAAGTGTGAAATCAAAACGGCGGCAGCGGGAGGCAATGGTGGGAAGAAGGCTGTCGGGATCTGTGGTCAGGAGGAGAAAGTAGACATGGGGAAGCGGCTCTTCCAGTGTTTTAAGCAAGGCATTGCTGCTTGCAGGAAGCATGCGCTGGGCCTCGTCAATGACAAAGAGCCGAAGGAGAGCTTCAAAGGAAGAGAGCGCAGCTTCGCTCAACAGCTGACGGACGGTCTCGACAGGATGCAGACCCAATTTCCCTTGGGGTGAAAAAAGGAGAAAGTCGGGATGGATCCCTTTTTCGAGTTTGAAGCGATGCCCCTCCCCCATGAGATGGACGGCGAGTTCGACGGCCTCTTTTTTTTTGCCGGAGCCGCTTGGTCCGCAAAAGAGCAGCGTCTGGGGAAGTTTCTTACTAACAACCAACTGCTTTAATATGGGCTTCATCCTGTCGACAGCGCGGAGTAAAAAGATGCATAAGTTGATCGATCCAAATCATGGCTTGTTGAAAAACCTCATCGGGACTTAAATGGGCGTCAAGAACGCGGACGCGCTCCTTTTCTTCCAATGCGATCTTAAGGTAGGCCTTGCGCACCTTTTGATGGAAGGCAAGTCTCTCTAAGTCCAACCGGTTCTGTTTGCTCTTCCGGATACGTTTTAAGCCGATGGCGGGATCAACGTCAAGATAGAGGGTAAGATCGGGAGAGAGCCCCTGCGCAGAAAAGGAAGAGAGCGCTTTTACTTGCTGAAGATCCAGGCCGCGTCCTGCCGCCTGATAGGCCATCGTCGAGTCATTGAAGCGATCACATATGACAATCCTCCCCTCGCGAAGGGCGGGTAGAAGGAGAGTTTCGACATGGTGGGCGCGATCGGCAAGAAAGAGCAGCAGCTCGCAACGGGAGCTTACGGGAAACGCTTTTTGATGGAGAATGAGGTCGCGAATCCTCTCCCCGAGAGGAGTACCTCCGGGATTGCGCGTCACTAAAAGAGGAAGCGAGCGCTTTTTTAGTTCCGCTTCCAAACGCGCGATCAATAAACTCTTGCCGGCCCCGTCTCCCCCTTCAAGAGTGATAAAGAGGCCGCTATTTGTTCTCTTCTTCAATGGCTTCGAGTTTTTGGACGGCAACGAGGTGATCTCCATCTTTTAAATTGGCGAGGCGAACGCCTTGTGTAGAACGCCCCATCACGCGCACATCTTTCATGGGAATGCGCAGGGTTTGTCCGGCTTGGGACATCAACAACACGCCGTCTTGATCGGTGACGCTGACGGCGCCGATCACGAGGCCGTTCCGTGCGCTTGTAAGGATGGAACGCACACCGCGGCTCCCGCGGTTGGTTTGGCGGAAGGCGTTGACTTTAGAGCGTTTGCCATATCCCTTTTCACAGACGACGAGGACATTGCCCTCTTCGCGCACGACCTCGCACGAAACGACGGCGTCTTTTTCATCTTTGAGGGCGGCGCCGCGCACGCCGCGCGCCACGCGCCCTACGGCGCGGACAAGGGATTGATCAAAGCGGACGGCCATCCCATTTTTCGTAAAGAGCATGATCTGATCGCCCTCGCAAAGAAGACGCGCCGCAATCACCTCATCCCCTTCGTCGATATTGATGGCATAGACGCCTTTGCGCCGCGGAGAGCTGAAGGCGGAAAGCTCGGTCTTTTTTACAACGCCGCGCGCCGTAGCGTTGAGAATATAGGCCTTTTCCTCAAAGCCTTTTACACGCAAGACAGCGGCAATCTTCTCGCCTATTTGGATATCTTCTAAGAGATTGATGATGGGCTTGCCCTTGGTTCGCCTTCCCGACTCGGGGATTTGCCACACTTTCAACCAGTAGCAGCGTCCGAAATTGGTGAAGATCAAGAGATCGTCATGGGTGGAGGCGACATAGATGTCTTTTAAAATATCGGCCTCTTTGCGCATCTCCATTCCAACCACACCGGCGCCGCCCCTTCTCTGCTCCCGGAAAGTGGCGACGGGCATGCGCTTGATGTAATCGTCTTCTGAGATTGTGATGACGACCTGTTCATCGGCGATGAGATCCTCAATCTGAAACTCTCCTTCGGCGGCAATGATCTTGGTTTTGCGGTCCGAGCGGTGGTGTTTTTTGAGCTCCAAAAGCTCCTCTTTGATGATGTCGCGAACGAGCTTCTCACTTGCTAAAATCGCACGGTAGCGGGCGATCATCTCCTGAAGAGCCCGGTACTCGCTCTCAATCTTTTCCCTCTCGAGGCCGGTGAGCTGGTAGAGGCGCAGCTCCAAAACGGCGACGGCTTGCCGCTCGGTCATCTCATACGTTTTAATGAGCTCGAGTTTTGCCGTCTCGCGGCTCTCGCTTTCCCGAATGAGTTTGATGACGGCGTCAAGATGGTCTAAAGCTTTTAAGTAGCCTTCCAAGACATGCGAACGCGCCTCTGAACGATTGAGCTCAAAACGGGTGCGGCGGCGCACCACCTCGATCCTGTGATCGATCCAGGCAGTGATAAACTGCTTGACATTCATCGTGCGGGGAAGCCCTTTGTCTAAGGCAAGCATATTACAGCCAAAGGTGACTTGCATCTCGGTGTATTTAAAGAGCTGGTTGATGACGACATCGGCAATCTCGCCGCGTTTGAGCTCCAAGACGAGACGCATGCCCTCTTTGTCGGATTCATCGCGGATATCGGAGATCCCCGAGATGGTCTTTTGATTGACGAGATCGGCAATCTTTTGAATAAGGTCGGATTTGCTGATGTTATAGGGAATTTCATCAACGACAAGGCGCTCTCTTCCCGATGAGTCCATCTCTTCGGTGCGCACCACGGCTCTTAAAGTGACCTTTCCTCTTCCCTTGTGGTAGGCTTCCTTGACGCCTCTTAGGCCGCAAATCACACCGCCGGTGGGGAAGTCGGGGGCCGGCATCACTGCGATGATCTCATCGATGGTGGTTTGAGGATTTTCCAATACGAGCAGAGTAGCTAAGCAAAGCTCTTCGAAGTTGTGAGGGGGGATGTTGGTTGCCATCCCAACGGCAATTCCCGACGAGCCGTTGAGCAGGAGATTTGGAAATTTTGCAGGCAAAACGACGGGTTCTGTCCTGGTCTCGTCATAGTTAGAGACCATATTGACGGTCTCCTTATCCAAATCTTCCATTAAGGCCATCGAAGATAAGGTGAGCTTCGCTTCGGTATAACGCATGGCGGCCGGAGGATCGCCGTCGATTGACCCGAAGTTTCCCTGGCCGTTTACGAGCGGATAGCGCATGACCCAATTCTGCGCCATGCGCACCAAAGTGGGATAGATGACCGTCTCGCCGTGCGGGTGATAATCGCCGGAGGTGTCTCCGCAAATCTTGGCGCATTTGCGGTGTTTGGCTCCGGGGGTGAGGTTAAGCTGCCGCATCGCGTAGAGGATGCGTCTTTGCGAAGGTTTCAGCCCGTCGCGCACATCGGGGAGCGCGCGCGAGATGATCACGGACATCGAGTAGCGCAGGTAGCTCTCTTTGACCTCTTCTTCAATGGTTCTTGGGAGAATGGTATCATCTTTCGTGTAAGACATAAGATCGAAAAACTCTCTTCTTAAATATCTAAATTTTTTACCGCCAGGGCGTGCTGATTGATGAAGGCCTTGCGGGGCGGAACCTCCTCGCCCATGAGCATCGTAAACGTCTTGTCCGCTTCAATGGCATCGGAAATGTTCACTTGATACAGTGTGCGTTTGGAAGGATCCATCGTGGTCTCCCAGAGTTGATCGGCATTCATCTCGCCAAGGCCTTTGTAACGCTGAATCTCGATTCCTTTGCGTCCATTGACGCGAATGAAATCGACTCCCTCTTTCAAGGAAAAGACCGGAAAACACTCTCCTTCCTCACTCACGCAATCAAAGAGCTTCCCATCGGGCACGTTGTATTGATCGAGAGTAAGGTTGAAGGAGGACAAGCGGGATTTCAGGCGTTCCAATGTGTTGGGCTCATAGAGCTCCAGATAAGGAAGCGATCGAAGGACAAAGGCGCGCATCTCTTCCGTTTGTTCTTCTAAGGGAATGGAGGCAAGGGCAGCGGCATGCTTTTGCCTCTCCTCTTGTTCATATTCGCGTTTCAATTCGATGAACTCATCGGAAGAGTAGACAAATTTTTCTTCTTCTCTCAGAGTGACGAGGTAAGGAGGAAGGCGGCCCAGGTCATCTTTTGCCAAAAGGAAGTCGCAGAAGGGAACTCCCTTGCGCTCAATTGTTGTCATAAAACTCTCTACATCTAAGATCAGTTGCAAGAGCTCCTGCAGCTTCTCTTTTGGAAGCAGATCGCCCTCTCCCAAAAGCCGCAATGAGAGATCGCTCGTCCCCAACTTCAAGAGGTGAGCATCCATCTCCTTTTCCGTGTGGATGTATTGAAAACTCTTCTTTTTAGAGACCCGGTAGAGGGGCGGCTGGGCGATGTAAATGTATCCATTTTCCACAAGCGCGGGCATGTGGCGGTAGAAGAAGGTCAGAAGCAGGGTGCGGATGTGAGAGCCGTCGACATCGGCGTCTGTCATGATGATGATCTTGTGGTAACGGAGCTTCTCTAAGTTAAAGCTGTCCTGTCCAATCCCGCATCCAAAGGCGGAGACCATGGCTCCCACCTCTTCATTTCTTAAGATCTTTTCAAGCCGCGCCTTTTCCACATTCAAGATCTTGCCGCGAATCGGCAGGATGGCCTGAAAGCGGCGATCTCTCCCCGATTTGGCCGAACCTCCGGCAGAATCTCCTTCGACAATGTAGATCTCGCAGAGCGCAGGATCCTTCTCCTGGCAGTCGGTGAGTTTTCCGGGCAGCCTTGCCGAATCGAGCGCGCTCTTTCTCAGGGTCAACTCCCGGGCCTTTTTTGCAGCTTCGCGCGCTTGCGCAGCAATGATCGCCTTCTCCACGATCGCTTTGGCGATGGCGGGATTTTCATTTAAAAAAATGGTCAACTCTTCTCCGACAATCTGCTGGACAATGGAGGCAACTTCGCTGTTTCCTAAGCGCTGCTTGGTTTGTCCTTCAAACTGGGGATTGGGAATTTTGGCTGAGATCACAGCGGTCAGCCCTTCGCGCATATCCTCGCCGCTTACAGAGATCTTATCATTCTTTAAGACCTGATGGGAACGGATGTAAGTATTCAGCGAACGCGTCAGTGCGGCTGCAAAACCGGTGACGTGCGTTCCTCCCTGCTTAGTGAAGATGTTGTTGACATAGGCGAGCAGGTTTTCCGTATAGGTGTCATTCCATTGCAGAGCCACCTCAAAGGAGACGACGCCGTCGTGGCTCTCTTTTTCTCCGCGAATGTAGATAGGTTTGGGAAAGAGAGGAATCTTATTTTCATTCAAAAAGGAGACAAAAGAAGAAAGCCCGCCTTCAAAAGAGAAGACGACATCTTCATGCGCATCCTCAATCTCATCAACATAGGTGATCTTGAGCCCGGGATTGAGGAAAGCAAGCTCTCGAAGGCGTTTTAAAAGAAGATTGTAATCAAAGGTCGTGACAGTAAAGATCGAATCATCGGGCCAAAACGTGACCTTCGTTCCCCGTTTGTCCGTCTCTTTGACTTCTTTTAAAGCATGGAGCGGCTTACCCTTGGCAAACTCCATGGCGTACTCTTTTCCGTTCTTGTACACATCCACGTGAAACTTTTTGGATAAGGCATTGACGCAGGAGACGCCTACGCCATGAAGCCCCCCCGACACCTTGTAGGTAGTCTTATCAAATTTACCTCCGGCATGCAAGATAGTCATGACGACCTCGAGAGCCGAGATCTCCCTTCCCTGCTTATGCGACTCCTTCTCGTGTTTCCCGACGGGAATCCCCCGTCCATTGTCCTCAATGGTCGCAGAACCGTCTTTGTGAAGGATGACTTCGATGTGGGTGCAAAAGCCCGCCATGGCCTCATCGATGCAGTTATCGATCACTTCGTAGACAAGCTGATGCAGACCCGAGGAGCTTGTATCTCCGACATACATTCCGGGGCGTTCCCGCACGGCTTGAAGCCCTTCCAAAACCGTGATCGCTGAAGCCTCGTATTCCTTTTCCTGAATCATAGTTGTCATACCTTTCCCATGCGAAAACAAATATTACGAAAAGCAAATTGCGGAAATCTCTCCCTTAATTTTTTCAAAAGCCGCGGTTTTTCATGTTGCGAAAGCAAGCTAAGCAACGTGGAATTACTTACCCTGACCGTTAAAATCCCGTCCTGAAAGGAGATCGCCTTTGTCAGGGCGGCAAACCGCCCTCCCAACACTTCCGGCCAGAAAATCAGCACTAAATCAGGACGCATCCTATGCGTCTCATGGATCTCGCCCAAAACCTTCGGCAAGAGCTCGTCAATCCGCTTTCCCGTCGGTAAAATCTCGCTTGCTACACCTCGCCTGACCATGGTGCCATTAAGTAAATGTCCATTTTAGAGTATAGAGAAATTTACTCTAAATCGCAAGGCCCGGTCTCAATTCGAACTTTTTGCAAAGATCACAAAAAAAAACACAGTCGGGTTCAACTAAAAAAAAGAGAGCTCAACCCCATGGCAATCAAAAAGTAGATCGACATGGAAAGAAAGTCATTGACAGCCGTGATCACAGGACCTGCCGCTACTGCGGGATCCACTCCGAGGCGAGCAAAAAAGAGAGGAGAAAAGACACCAAGAAGCGTCGAGGCGATGCACGCTCCGATCAGTCCCAAGCCGACCATCAAGGCGACAACAAAGGGACTTGCGGCAATGCCTGTGATGCCCAGCTTAAGCAAGATAAAGATGGCAAGACCGCTAAAAGCGCCAAAAATAGAGCCCGTCATCATGCCGATCAAGATCTCTTTTAAGAGCGCCTCTCTTTTGGTTCCAGCAGAAAGAAGCCCTGTCGCCATCCCTCGCACCAAAACGGTGCTGCACTGCAGGCCGATGTTGCCGGATGTTCCCATGATCAAGGGGACAAAGAAGAGAACAAAGGTGAGAAGCCCCCCTTCAAATTTCTGGAAACTTGACATGACGCCTCCGCTGACCATCCCCGCACAAAGAGTTGCAAGAAGCCACGGAGCCCTCGCAAAAAAGCGCTTCAGCATGGGTTCATGTTCACTGACCTTCTCTCCCGTACCTGCCATCCGGGCAATGGTCTCATCGGCAATATCTTCAATCGTCTCAACCACGTCTTCATAGGTAATGACGCCGACGAGAAAATTATCCATATCCACTACCGGAAGAGCGGAGATCTTATACCTCTCGACGATATCGACTACCTCTTCACGGCTGGCATCGACCGTCACCTTGTGCAAGACGGGGCGCATCACCTTTCTTAAAGGAAGATCGGGGGGGTTGACGATCATATTGCGCGCGGGCACATAGCCTTGCAACTCGCTTGACTGATTCAAGACAAAGATACGCCGCGTTAAATCAATGCCGGGATTGTCCCGGATAAAGCCGGCAGCCTCGCCGATCGTCACATCCATCTGAAAGGCAAAAAACTCATTGGTCATGAGCCGGCCTGCAGTATTGCGCTGATGCTTCTTTACCTCTTTAATGCGGCTTGCCTTTTTGAAATCGAGCAGATCGACCACGCGGCGAAAGCGGCGTTCGGGAAGATCTTCGAGAATCGTCACCGCTTCGTCGACGGGCATCCTTTCAATCAATTTTTTTATCTCATGATCCTTGATCTGACGAAAGATGGCGCCGCGCGTGGTGTTGTCGGTATTGACCATAAAGGCAATGCGCGCTTCGTTGTCTGCTAAATTTTCAAAAAGAACGGGACGGATGTTTGGAGGAAGCCTAGAGGCGGCAAAGGCCAAATCGATCGGTTCGTGTTCGCAGGCAATTTTTGCAATGTCGTGCAAGACAAATTTTGAAGTCTGTTTATGAAAAGCATTATCAAATTTTTTGATGAGGATGTCATCGAGCTGTTGCGTCTTGGACTCCATGATAGAGGTCAATGGACGACGCTCTTCCTCGGATCGGATCTCAATGTCGTCGTTAGCCTCCATCTTTTTACCCTCGGGTATAACGGATGTCAGATGACATGTAGTTTAATTTATTGCGACATCTTTTACAAGAGAATTTCCTGGTTTTTTTGATACAATAAGAACATTAATTCTACAAACAACCTGGATAAACAAAATAATTAACCTCTCATGTTTGTATGCACAAACCGCCTTTTGAGTTCATTTGTAAACATTTGCGCATAGATACCAAATTTTGAAGTCATTTCGGTATACACAAGTTGATTCTTGAGTCAACCGCCTTTAAAGAGGCTGCCGATCTCTTCCATCTTCCCTATGCCAGCTAAAAAAAACCAGGCTATGCTGGAGAAGAAGCTGCGCAAGCTTTTTCATACGCCTCTCACCTCTTTACTTGAAATCAAAACAGACCGCAAAGAGAATAGCTTCTTAGATCAAACTCTCTTTACTTTAGGAAGTAATCATGCGCTACTTGACGAAAAACTCTGAGAAGTCCCTCACAGAGACGCCCCCTAATTGGAAGTCCGTCGGAGAGTATACCGACATCCTCTACCATCATTGGGGAGGCATAGCAAAAATAACTATCAACCGCCCCCATCTCCGCAATGCCTTTCGTCCCTTGACTATCGAGGAGATGTCTCATGCTCTTCAAAATGCAAAAAAAGAGAGCTCTATCGGAGTGATCATCCTCACGGGGCAAGGTAAAGAAGCCTTTTGTTCCGGGGGAGATCAAAACGTGCGCACCTCTTTCGGCTACGCCGATACAAAGGGAGAGTCGAGTTTGAATGTCCTGGACTTCCAAAGAGAGATCCGCACCTGCCCCAAGCCGGTCATCGCCATGGTTGCAGGCTACGCCATTGGAGGAGGACATGTGCTCCACGTAGTTTGCGACTTGACCATCGCCGCAGACAACGCCGTCTTCGGACAAGTTGGTCCAAAAGTAGGCTCTTTTGACGGAGGATTCGGCGCCGGATACTTGGCACGCATCGTAGGCCAGAAAAAAGCGCGAGAAATTTGGTTCCTCTGCCGCCATTACACGGCGCATGAAGCTCTGGAGATGGGACTGGTCAATGCCGTCGTTCCCTCTCATGAACTCGAAGCGGCCACGCTCTCTTGGTGTCATGAAATCTTAAGCCACTCCCCTCTTGCCCTTCGCTGCCTCAAATCGGCCTTCAATGCCGACTGCGACGGCCAGACAGGACTTCAAGAGCTTGCCGGAAATGCCACTCTTCTCTACTACATGACGGATGAGGCCCAAGAAGGACATCGAGCCTTTTTAGAAAAGAGAGATCCCAATTTCAGCCCTTTTCCCAGAAGACCTTAAGCTAGTTTACAGGATGGGAGAGGAAGTAGCGCTTGCCTATCTGTGACAGAAGAGTGACCAGCTCTGAGGCTGGAAAAGCAATGCTAATGAACAGTCCTTCCAAGGCGCTCATCTCCGTGCGATCGAAAGAGAGAGCGCTCTCCCATAGATTTTCAGAGAGTTCTCGTAAACTTTTCCGCCGGAGAGAAGCGAGGTAAAAGAGGCCGGAAAGAAAGAGGCGCGCGACTCCTTCTACAAACGACGCCATGGCAGCAAAAGGAGAGAGAGAGGTTTTGATGAGAAGAGAAACACTGCCTTGGCGATATGAATAGGAATCAACCTTCTGCTGGGGCGTTTGGAATATACCCCATCTCTTTTCAAGTCGAATTTCTTCTAGAAAAAGTTTGGCGACATAGGCGCTCCGACTAACATCCACATAGCTTAACTTATCCAATAAGCCCACAATCCGTCCTCGCTCGAAAGTGTCACAGAGTCTTTTTATTAAAATCCTTTAGAGTGCACCGCCAAGGAAACAGCCCGAAAAGGCTGCTCCCCAAGGTAGTAAACGGAGGCGCCCATGATGAGAATATTCATCAGGACATTTTTCCCATGGCCCTTAGCAAGGAGACGCACATTCAGATTTCCAGGATAGGGCATCAATGAAGCAAGAAACAACATCCCTCCATAAAAGGAGTGAACTGCAGCTTCAACAAGAGATGCAAGAGCTAAGAGAGGATTGGTGATCAGCCCGTCGACAGAAAGGACAATCACCCGTGCAGCTAAATCCAGTTTTGAAGAGACGTTTTTTTGGCAAACCTCTACAAATTTCCGATGATCCCGGTAGGATTTAAAAACTGAGGGAAAATACTCTCGATTCCCTTGGGATGCTGCCATTCTATCTGCGAGATTTGCTAATATTTCTGTGCTCATCGTTTCTCCTCCTCTTCAAAAGACAAAAAATATACTCTGAACTGCTTCCGAGAAGCAAGAACTTATTAACCGCTCCGTTTCTGGGTGGTTACCTCAGTTTTATGAGCACTTGCGAGTACGTTCTTAGTATTTAAAATTTTACACATCTGATTTATTAAACCCTTTGCAATTGGAGCGTTTGACAACATGAAACTTTACATTGAAAATTAATAGGCACTGTTTTATTATTTACATAAAATAAAAACAAAGAGACAGTATGACTAATACAGTAAATGTAGCTATTCGAGGAAGAGAGATCCCTTTAAACCCGGATGAGGTTCCTTCAATAAGTGAGGATGTAAGTGATTGTTGCAAAAAGTATCTGCAGCAACCTCTTCGTTCTTTCTCAGATCCTCAACAACGGGTTAAAACTCTAATCGGCCATGTCAATAAAACAGTTGAACCCGCCCTCAATCCGACAACAGAGAGGCTAAAGGATATTGGTTGCGTCTTACTGGGAGCCTTAGGAAGTGTTTTTATCATCTCAGTATGTGCAGCTTTTGTGTGCTTAAACTTACCGAACCCCATATTAGCTTCCCTGGTTATGGCGCTATTCTATCTGACTGCATCAGTAATTTTTAGTGTCGCTTTGGATGATAATAGTGGTTGCGGCTGTGAAGGCCTAATGGGGCTCGTCATGTTATTTTTTCCGCTGATACCCTTAGTGATAGGGGCGTTTCAATGGGGACACCTAAAACGTCATAATGAGCAAATACAAGATCACAAAATCATGTTAGAAAAAGATAAGAAGAAAACAGAACAAGAACTCTCTACTCTCGTAACTCTATTTGAGCGGGAACCGAAAATCGAAGATACATTACAAGAAAAGCTTAATTTTTATGAAACAATAAATTTGCCGGTTTTTAAAAAATCTTCGAGTCCCACTATCGAAGAAAAGAGACTCTTGAATCAATCCATCGCATCTCTAAGAGAGGCACGCCCGTTTTTTGAACGGCTTTCCGGAACTCTTTCTCCATTAGCCCAAGCCGATTCGGCGATGTGATTTGAGAGAATAAAAAAATCTCTCTTCCTGTTATCCTCCGCATCTTGAACAGTGATTTTTAAGATGCGCCGCTCTTCTCAAAGTCGGCTGAAAGTGTGGACGACGGCGATACGCCCCAAGACGCTGATTGCCGGTATCTCTCCTGTCTGCATAAGCGGAGCCCTCGCCTTTCAAGAGATCGAGTGAAAAGGAAGTGTTGCCAAGACGCTCTGACGTTAGGTGAATCGTCAAGTGATCGTCGACAACAAAAGGATGAAAAAAATCGGCCTCCGCATGCACGATCGGCAAAAGAAAGTCGTGATGCTCCAGGATCGCTTTCAAAGAGAGACCGCTTCGAGTTAAGAACTCTTCAAAGACATCAAGCGCCAACCGGAGCTGCTCTGTGAAGTAGAGAACGCCTGTCGCATCCGTATCCCGAAGACGCACCACTCGATGAGCAATAAACATCCCGCTTCCTCTTCATGCAAAAATCCGATCATGATTTTAACCGACTCTTCCGGTAAAGAGGTATAAATTTTACGCTCACCTATTCGGCGCTTTACCGATGGCTGTCAGCGCCCGTTTGGTCAGCTCGGTGCGCTTGTCATTTCGCAACTGGGCGAGCGTCACATAATCACTTCCAGATTGGCAGCTCTCCATTGCATTCTCAATCTCGTTTTCAAGATGATTCCATTCTTCAGGATA
>Ga0155496_166_pt1 | contig 12842 bp, 14 predicted proteins | sample RifCSPhighO2_12_FD_107154 | JGI IMG/M metagenome (GOLD analysis project Ga0155496, IMG submission 107154) | Chlamydiae bacterium RIFCSPHIGHO2_12_FULL_49_32
GCCCATCAAAGATAAACTGACCAAACAGATCCTCTCCATTTCTCTAGAGAAACATATAGAAGGAGCAAATAAAAAGGGATTTGCCAAAAAGGTGTTCAATGACCCGATGAACAATTTGGAGCTTATTCAACTAGCTGTGGACAAGTTAATGTCACAACTCTTTCCGGAAGCAACAGAAGCGAGCGGAACAGGAGAATAAGACTTTTCATCTTATTAAAAATTCGAGTGATGAGAGAACAACCCTCATCACTTGGATTTGGATCCTATAGACACAAACAACCTCAAGAAAAGGATGACTCTTTTAACAGAGGGTATATCCCCTGAAAGGAAAGGGGGATTCTCTTTCTTCGCTGTTCATTGCTTTTCCAGATGGAAAATGGTTTTTCACAATCTGGGACGAGGCATCATGCAGCTCATTGCTAAAGTGATTGCATGCGTTAAAGGTTTTTTTTTCTCTTCCACAACTCAATCTAGCGCCCAAGCGCCTCCTTCCCCCTCTGACACTTCTTCGTCAACATCGGAGGAGCAAGATACGGGGCTAACTTCAGAAGATCTGCTGCCGGCGCCTTCACGAACTCAAAAAAAGAGAGGATTAACTAGAGAAGATTTCACTCTCCACCGAAGGAGCAGAAGTCAGGATCGGCCTCCTTCGGGAGTGCGCTCCTTGAGTTCTGAAGAGTGGGAAACGCTCATTGAAGAGTGGAAGATTCGAGAAAAAGCTCAATCTTCCACATGGCCTCCCCGCAGCTGTCCGAACCACTTCGCAGAGAGCGCCGCTCAGTCACCTGAAATATAAAGAAATCCCCACCTATTTCTACCTAAAACGGGGACGGTTTGCCGGCAATTCCTTCTTGGGAGCGGGGATTGAAAACGATTCGATCATACGCTTCCGAAAAGCTCATGCCGTAGGCCTTCGTGCCGATCTATAGATGCAGCCCAAGCTCCTCTCCTTTCACGAATGGACGGCAAAGATGGAAAAAGGCCGCACTTTTCATGATAAGCGCCCAGGAGGCTCTCTCTCTCTTCTCTACAATTATGCTTTCGTCCCTGAACGTTTGGCGATCCACTTAGAGCTGGGATACAAAGCAAAAGGCTTTCTTCCGGGAGAATCCTTGCGCGCTTCTCCTCTTGCAAAATTCGCTTTGAATGCCCGGTTTTAGAAATTTGCAACCGGCTCTTCAAATGAGAAGGAGCCCAATCACAAAGGCAAAAAGGGAGATCCCTTCGACAATGCCAATGGCTGCAAAGGATTTTCCGATAACCGCCGGCTGTTTGGCGGAAGCCTGGATCGCAGTGGCTGCGCACATCCCCTGATAGATGGAAGAAGCCAGGAGAGCAAGCCCTACAAAGAGAGCGATGCCGATCCCATTCCAGGCAGAAAGGCTTCCTGACTTGATGGCAGTGCTCATGAGAAGAGTTAAAACAAGTCCGTAGATCGATTGGGAGGCAGGCGCGGCCGACATCCCGACAAAGACGCCGTGATTCTCTTCGACGCGGCTCATGACGGCGTGTGAGGCCATTCCGGCAATCCCGCATCCGATTGAGCTTCCAATACATCCCAGACCTAAGACGAGTGCCGGACCAACCATTCCGATATCCATACCTTATTCTCCTTCTTTCATAGTTAATTTCTTTAGCGGATTAAAGAGCTTCCCACCACCCGTATAACTGTAGTGGTACCACTCAATGAAATTTAGACGCAAGCCATGGATCACGCCCGACATGATCCCAAGGGCGATGTTGATGGCATGTCCCGCCAGGATGACGATGAAGCCAAAAAAGAGGCCTACCTTAGCTCCGAGGTCGTTTGCGGTTTTGGCCATCATGGCGCCCGCAAGCCCTAAGGCGTAAAGCCGAAGATAGGAAAGCACGTCTGCAAAGAGCTGCACCAAAGTCAAGATCTCGGTTGAACCTCGAAATCTCTTCTGAATGAGCGCCAATACAACAGCAAGACCCACCCCTCCTAAAAAGAGCTGCAATCCAAAGAGTTCGATGGTCTCTTTTTGCACAATCCCCAAGAAGTGAATGAAAGAGGTCGCCTTTAAATAGAGGGGGACATAAAGGTATCCTCCAATCAAAGCAAAAAACCACCCGAGATGGGAAAGATTGCGCTTGAGGTAGCGAAGAAGAGAGAGCCCCAAGTGAAGGACGCCGATAAAGAGAGAAAACTCCAAAAGAAAGTTGTCTTTGAAGGTGTCTAAAATGAGATATTTTTCTTTTCCCTCAATCACGACAATGCCTTTTTCTAAAAATTCCTGCGGAGTCTTTGCCGCTTCAACGGCAGGGATCTTCTGCACCCACTCCTTGTAGACAGCGTCGCGTCTTAAGAGATGATAAGCCGCCTTTTTTTCTGCAAGATATTGCGTGATTGAGATCTTGGAGAGCGGATTGCGGGGATGGAGTTCTATTCCAAAGAAAGAACCTGTGGCCACGCCCCAAAGGGTGCAGGCGGTTGCAAGCACAAGGACAAGGCGATATAAACGCCGTCTCTTTCCCGCCATCCTAGGACTCCTGTATTTCATATAGGCGGCAAGGGCAAGATAGAGAAGGCCATAACCTGCATCCGAGACAATGATGGCAAAAAAGAGGGCAAAGGACCAAAAGATCCAAAACGAGGGGTCTTGATCTTCAGAAGAGGGGATATCATAGAGTGTGACGATATCCTCGCCAATCCGGTTCATTCCCCGATTTTCCATGTAAGTGGGAAGAGAATCGCTCTTTTCGATGGCTACCTTTTCGACAAAAAGAGGGCGGTCTTTGAGCAAAACTTCCAGTTCAGAGAGTTTATTGCTAGGAACCCATCCTTCGATCGAGAAGAGGGAGTGGTCCAAGGGAAAATCGACTCCCTTCTTTGCAAGGTGAAGATGGTGATCGTTGAGCTCATCAATAAGATAGCGGCGCAAATAGGAGATGTGTCCTGCAAACCCCTTTAATTCCGACACAAGCTCATGGTGGATCTCCTTGACAAACTCCAAGCGTTCGCGCAGCTCGGGGGCTGTCTTTTCGACGTGAACCTCGATCATGGAGGGAAAGGCGCGCCTCTTTTGGTTGATAGTGATAAAGTAATCGAGACCGGAGTCGGCAGTCAGGTAAATCAACTCCTCGCTAAGCCGCATCTTTTCTCTTTTTTCGCTTTTGATTAAAAAAAACTGAACCTCTCTTTTCCCCTCTTTCTCCAGGCAAGCAAGATCCTCCATGGAAAAATCGCCTAGGGGCTCTACACGCTCAATCTCGCTTTCTAAAAAAAGACTCTCCTCTTCTACTCTCTCGATCTCTTTTTTGAGCTCTAGAATCCGATCGATGGCTCTCTCCCCCTCATCCCTGACATAGGCTCCCTCAAACTCCTTTTTTAAAGGTTGTTTGCGCAGCAGCTTGATTGCCTCCAGAATTCCTGCAAGATTGGGAGGAAGAGGAGCTGCTTTTTTGACAGCATGGGAGATAAACTGAATGATCCCCAACTCCTGGGCTCTGTTAAAGAAGAGATTCACCTCTTCCCGAGCACCAACAAACAGAAACTTGTAAAGATCGATGATCATTTTAAACTACAGCTATTAGCTTTCTTTCTAAAATCTTCTCCTTGGACACCTTGGCCTGGCAGACGGCAGCAAGCTGTTGATCTCCCAAAAAAACCCGAATTCTCTTAATGTTCTTTAGCGCACGAGGAATGAGAATCTTTTCAAAGAGATTGACACGAATCGACACCTCGCGAAGCTCTTTTTCCAAAGCGCTCTTCCTTCTTTTGGCAAGAGCAATCTGCTCCCGGTAGAGCACCAGCTCTTTTAACTCATAGATGGCGTATTCCATCCAAGAGGGGGTCGCAAAAAGAGGAAAGGAGACGCTCTCGAAAATAATTTCCTCTAAAAAGGGAATCTCAATACCGGCGATATTTTCGTAATCGAGCTTCATCTCTTTGATCTGAACCGCCTTGAAAAGAAGTGAGGCGTAAGGCGCTGTTAAGAGCGCGGCAAAGAGTTCTACCTTTTCTACAGAGACATCAAAGTGGCTCTCTAAGGAGTGCAGCTCAAGGGCTGCCCGATTAATCTCTGATTGCAAAAGAGCTTTTTTAAGCTGCAGGGTAGGGAGATATCTTTGTAATTGATGAAACCGCACCTCCTGGCTTCGAAGTTCTGTCTTGGTCAGCTTCAGACTCATGTTTTTGGCCAGTATTTATCAACTAAGGACTCTTTCATTCCCACTTCGTGAGGAGCAAAGCAGCGCGCAAGAAGCTTCCATCCAAGATCGAGAGCCTCTTCGAGGGGGAGATTGACCTCCAGATTCATCATCTTCTCTTCAAAGAGAGTGGAAAATTGCAAAAGCTTGGCATCCCAATTTGAGAGTTTAAACCCCATGCTCTCTCTCTCTTTGGCCTTTTTTGATTCTGCATAGAGGCGGATTTGGGTGTTGGCAATCTCATTGTGATCTTCTCGGGTGACCTTGCCGATGACCTGTTGTTTTAAGCGTGAAAGCGATCCAAAGGGATCGATCCTGCCTCCATGCAGATAGAATTGCCCCTCCGTGATGTAGCCGGTATTGTCGGGGATGGGATGGGTGACATCGCCGCCGGGCATGGTCGTCACCGAGATGATCGTAATCGAGCCGCTTCCATCGATGTCGACCGCTTTTTCATAGCGGGCCGCCAGATCGGAATAGAGCGAGCCGGGATAGCCTCGATTAGAAGGGACCTGATCCATCGTGATCATGATCTCCTTGATGCTGTCTGCAAAAGCAGACATATCGGTCAGTAAAACAAGAACGTCCTTGTCCTGGATGGCAAATTTCTCCGCACAAGCCAGGGCAAGATCGGGGACAAGAAGAGCCTCGACAACAGGATCAGTCGCCTGATGAATGAACATGATCGTCTTACCCATAGAGCCGGACCGTTCCGCATTTTCAATGAAGGCCAGTGTGTCGTCAAAGCGCAGTCCCATCCCGCCAATAATCACGACATCGGCATCTGTTTGATTGGCAATGCGCATCAACAAAGAGTTGTAGGGCTCTCCTGCAACCGAAAAGATGGGAATCTTTTGCGATTTGACAAGACAATTGAAGAGATCGATCATGGGGATATTGGTGCGCACAAGCTCTCTTGGAATAATGCGGCGCACGGGATTGAAGGAGGGCCCTCCAATCTCCACCTCATCGCCCACCAAGAGGGGGCCGTTGTCAATCGGCACGCCGGCACCGCTTAATCTTCTGCCAAACAGCGCGTCGGAGCAAATGGCGCGCATCTCCCTTCCTAAAAAGACGACATGGTCATGCGTGGAGATGCCTCGGGTATTTTCAAAGACCTGGAGAGTGACCCTCTCTCCTTCAATGCGAAGGACCGAGCCGTAAAGAGCCGGACCGCTTCGACGTTCAATGCGAGCCAGTTCACCCAAGCCCACGCCCCGCGCCCTAACCGTAAGCAGATTTCCGCGCATGTCGACAATTCTTTCGTACACTTTTTTCATCTTTTGGCCTCGCTGATCCTTTTTTCGATCGAGGAATAGGCTTTATGGTAACGCTCGGACTCAAAAGGCATAAAATTTAAGTTTTTAAGCTCGTTTTGGAGTTCGATGAAATAGGAGCGGGCTCCGTCGTGGTCATCAAAAACAAAGGCCGTGTTGAAGATCCGGTGCATCAACTGAAAGAGAGGAATCTGCCGTTTTAAAGGACAGTAGGCGTCCTCTCGATCAAAGGCGTTTTGCTGCAGATAACAAAAATCATACAGTTCTGCCTTCAGATAGATGATTAAATCTTCAATGGATATCCCCTCTTCTCCGACCACCTCCATCCTCTTTCCGATCTCATCCCCTTCCCGTAAGATCTCATGGGCAAGCCGGACTGTCTCATTCCAGGAGGCCATCCTCTGCTCCATCTCCAAAGAGACGGTATCGATATACTTGCTCCAGGAGATGAGGGGATCGATTGCGGGATAGCGCCGCGCATCGGATCGCACTCGAGACAAGCCATGGAATGCGCCGACAACAGAAAGAGTCGCCTGGGTGACGGGCTCTTCGAAATTCCCCCCTGCGGGAGAGACTGTCCCGCCAATGGTTAAAGCACCCTCCTTTCCCCCTTTTAAACTCACCACACCGCTTCTCTCATAAAAGGCGGCAATCCTGGACGCCAGGTAGGCGGGAAAGGCCTCGTCTCCGGGGATCTCTTCCAGTCTTCCGGACATCTCCCGCATGGCCTGCGCCCAGCGAGAAGTGGAGTCGGCAAGAAGGAGGACATCGAGCCCCATCTGCCTGTAATACTCACCGATCGTCGCACCCATATAGATCGAAGTCTCTCTTGAACTCACCGGCATGGAGGAAGTGTTGCAGACAATCACCGTCCTCTCCATCAGGGGATCGCTCGTATGCGGATCGGTGAGATGCGGAAAGGTTTTGAGCACCTCTACCACCTCCCCTGCCCGCTCCCCGCAGGCAACGACCACTACGATATCGACATCGGAATATTTGGAGAGGTGGTGCTGCAAAACCGTCTTGCCGGCCCCAAAAGGTCCGGGAGCGCAAAAGGCGCCTCCCTTAATGAGGGGAAACTGGCTGTCGATGATGCGCAGGCCCGTGTCTAGCATCTTTGTCGACTTGATCTTCTCTCCGATGCAAAGTGGAATCTTGACCGGCCAGCGCTGCAGCATCCGGAATTCTCTCTCCGCCCCAAGCTCGTCCACCCCGCGAGCCACAACGGCCTCCACGGGATAAGAACCCGGCTTGATCACCCAAGTCAGAGTGAATGCTCCAAAAGAGGAAAAAGGGACCATGATCTGGTGATGAAAGCGTCCCTCCATAGTATATCCCAGGCTATCTCCTCTCAAAACAACAGCTCCCACTTTAGCTTTGGGATGGTAATCCCACTTCTTCTCTCGATCCAAGGGAGGAATTGAGATCCCTCGTGTCAAAAAGAGGCCGGAGGCTGAAGCGACTTTCTCCAAAGGATTTTGCAATCCATCAATGACGGTCGCGAGCAATCCGGGGCCGAGCTCGGCCTCTAGAAGCTTTCCCTCAAACGAGACCTTTGTGCCCAGCTTTAAGCCGCGCGTATCTTCGTAAACCTGGATCTTTGCCACCTCTCCGACAATCTCAATGACCTCGCCTTTTAAAGGGATCTCTCCTAAATGGACCGTAGCCATCTCTCCTTGACGAATCGCTCCGTTGACTTTGACCTGGATCAAATTCCCAAAAGCCCAAATTAACTCCCCGCTCGCTCGATGATCTTCCATATTATGCCCCAGCTACCTTTCTCAAAATCTCCTCTCCTTTTTCTACACTCAGCTTCGCTAAGTCCTCTGTAAGGAGGTGTTGGACGAAATAGGCCAAAACCCAGTCCAGAGAAAAAAGCGGCCCTTGGCAAAGCTGTTCCACTCGAGTAAAGCGCCACTTGGCAAGCCCTTCATAATGCTGCCAGGGATCCGATCCGCACGAGAGAAAATAGCCTTTTAGATCGCCATATTCCGTGGGCGGCTCATAGACGGAGCTCTCTCTTTGAGAGAGGATCTCTTGAATAAAGGGGTCGGAAGAGTCTTCAAATTTCAACTCCTCTAAAAGATCCCTTTGAAGCTCCTTGGCCCTAAGCGCCGTTAACACGAGCCGCCACTCCCACTCAAAACGAAAATATCTTTTCAAAAACCCTGTCTGTTGCAACCACTCGCCCTTCAAATAGGAAGAGAGAAGAAAGGAGAAGTTCTCTTCCCTTTCCGCAGCCGTCTCAAAGCGCTTCAAAAAGTCAAAGAGATAGCTTGGCAGATAACTCTCTAGCAGCAACGCCTCGTCCAGCTCTCTTTCCGTTAAATTTCCTCGGGGATCCAGGGGCTCTTTTAAATAGAGCGCGCGTACATTGAGAAGGTCGATGCAACGCCGAATCGCCCGACTCTTCTGAAAATCAGCGGCCGTTAAATTGAGTCTGAAACGCGAGATAAGCTCCTCAAAAAGAAGATCAGGCCACTCTCCCAACGTCAAAGGAGGGAGCGAAGGAGCTAAAAAGTAGTAATTTCTCATCCAAAAAACAGTTTACGAAAATCCTTGCGGATATAAGTGGCTACCAACTCTTTTAAAGTCTCGGCCGAGAGATCGATGGTCATCTTCTCATCCAGGAGTTTCACCTCAATCCCCCCTCCAAGGGAGGAGAGGAGCACCCCTTTTTCCTTAAGCCTTTCTAAAATCTGAGAGGAAAGAAGGGCGTTAACCCTATCAGCGGAGATTTGAGCAGGAATGGCGACACTGAGATTTACACTGGCCCCCTCTCTGTCGATCGCCCGCACCACTGCCGTGATTAATTCCGAGAGCACCTTGGGATCTTTCGTCTGCCTCTCGATCATCTCTTTCAGTGCCGGCTGAAAGAGACTCTCTTCAATCTTTTGTTTTAAAAATTCAATTGCCTGTCGGCTCGCTTGACTAAGAGAGGTCTCAAAAATCTCCTGTTCGCGCTGGATTTTGTGATGCGTCTCATTGAGCATCGCCTCGCTCTCGCTCTTGGCCTCGTCTCGGATCCTCCAAGCCTCTTTCTCGGCAGCTTCGATAATTTTTGCCGCTTCGGCCCTGGCCGGCTCTAGGGCCTCCTTGCGCAAAGCGTCACAAATTTTTTTAACCCGATCTTTTGCTGCTTCCATTGCAACCTCGTCAAAACATGCGTCTCAAAGTCTATGCCTGACTACGGTATTTTGCAATGATGAAAAACCGTGTTATCGAGAAAAAAATTGAACCCATTGCCCAAAACTCTCTTTTTGTGTCATAAAAGAACCAAAATCGCGTGAGTGGTGATGAAGCGTTTTCTCATCTCTATCCTCTCCGTTCTTCTATGCGTGACAAGCGCTCCCTCTTATGGAAGGGAATCGCTTGATGAGCACGCAGAAAATACGGATCATCTCTACCGCATGGGAGTGGGAGCGAAAGACGGCGCCTTTACTGCAACGAGCACCTCCATGTTGGGATGGGGAATTGCCCTCTTTGTTGCAATTGCCTTGCTGGCAACGACCATCCATCACAGCGGAGGAAAGAAAAAAGCCTCTTTAGTCCCCTCTTCTACCTGATGCAGCGCTTTCTTGTTCTTTTGCTCTCTTTTCCCCACCTTCTTTTTTCTGTTCCGCAAGCCTATTTCCACCCTCCCGAAGGATGGCAGATTGCCGATCCTAAAACCTACGCCCCAAGCGTCCGCATCGCTTTTCTTCTTCCTAGAAAGGGAGGGTTCACTCCCTCTTTGAACTTGGCAGAGGAAGAAGGAGTAATGGATCTGGATGACTATGCCGAGGCGGTACGAAAGATCCACTTAAGCGATCCTAAGAATCGCTGGCGTAAACTCGGATCTTTACAGACCCGGTCAGGCAAGGCCCTTTTAACGGAGATAGAGACACAGAGCAACACACGGCCCATTCGTCTCCTTCAGCTCCTTTTTCTTCATGAACAGAGCGCCTATATTCTCACTGCCGCAGCGCCTAGGGAAGAGATGGGTTCTTTAGGAAAAACCTTTCTCAATGCCTTTAAATCCTTTACAATAACGGAAAATCTCTTAGAATCTATTCCTGAAAAAGAGAGAAGAGAGGCTCTTTACCAAACTCTTTTGGAATTTAAAGAAAAGAGCAAAGAGTCTCGCTTTCAAGAAGAGGTATGGAACCCCTTCCAAAAGCGTTTTTTAAGCGAATTTAACGATATGGGCGCCTACTGGCAACTTCTCTTGCTCAAATATTTTCAAGAGGAACTCAAAAAAAAAGTATGAGCAAAAAACTCCTGATCGCACTCCTGGCCATCCAACTTCCTTTTATTCCCGCTCTTCGCACAGAGGAAGCCTCGGCTCCGCAGCCTACACCGGAAGAGGCTGCCCCTTCCCCCTCTCCCGCTCCCCGGGAGGTCGGCAAAGCGGCAGAAGAGGGCGCAGAGACGTCCAGGCAGAGCAACTTGGGAACCATTACCATTGCTTTTTTAGCTGTAGCCACTGCCGCGACAGCCATTATTTTAGTCTCGCGGCATCAGGGAAAACACCACGGCGGATAACTCTCCTTACGAAACATCCCATGTTATACCACGAAATTATGTTTTCGGCTAATTGCGATGATCTGACTCAATGTATCTACCTACAGCGACTTATATTTTCTCGCTGACTTCTTTAACCTTGGATCAAAATGAAATGGATGAGGAACACAAGCGCCTTAGCCCTCAAGGCGCTTCAGCACACAAGCCGTCCCGACGGAAAAGATCACTTTTTTCCCGTCATCATCGAATAAAGAGAAGAAAGGGACTCGCTTAACATCTGGAGATCGGTTTTTGGAGGAGGCATGGGCATCCAACTCAAGTTATTACAGGAACCCTCGAAATTCGTCTCATATCCCGCTGAAGTCCCCGCCGGCCATCCGTTTGCTTGACACATGCGAAAAATTTGAGTCTGATTAGAACGCAAAAACGGCAAGATCTTTGAAAACTCTTCTTGTAATTTTTTCTCATTTAAGAAAGAAGGATCTTTACTATAAGAAGACCAATCATTCTGAAATTGCTGACAATGATCATTAAATTCCTGAATCAATTTCTCATTACTTATCCCTCCGGCAGGTTGTAAAAATTCACCTCCTGAAATGGGGGAAACACCACCTACACCCATAACCACTCCTTTTCTAGCGTTTGTCAATCCGAAAATTACAGACATCTCAGTTTATTATTTTTAATTTAGCACATAATAATTTATTTTTCAAAATACTTAAGGTTGCTCTATTGCCAGATGCGCTTTTTGTGGCCCTTCCATTGCCATTTCGAGGGCGGCTGTCGCCCATCCGAGAGAACAAATAGGCGAATGCATCGGTAATGACTTGCCACCAGAATCGATAACGGTATTGATACTCTCGGCGAGAAGGAAGGGCTTGACTTTCTCTCCATTGGCTGCAAAGTCGTCTGGACCTGTGAGCTGTCCGAGTGAGCGCTTGAGCTGCAGGTCCCCCTTTTTTAGGTAGTACTGCCTACCGGCAGGATCTTTTTCTAAATGTGTGAGCTGGTAGTAGGGAAGGGCGACAATCGAGTCGAAAAAACACTGAGCGTCAAATGGAGTCTTGGCCGGGGCGAACCCCTTCTTTACATTTTCACTAGACTTATCAAGTCATAATTAATTATAATGCTTTTAATTAACATTAAAAATGGAATAAAATTGTGAATCCCTGTTCCCTTAAACATCTTGCTCTCTTTTCCGTGCCCAATCCCAAGCACGACATTCTCGAAAATCCCGCTGTCCCGGAAGAATTAAAACAATACATTCCTTATGCATTGGAAATAGGCCGCTTTAGCCTGCATAAAGCAATCATTTATGCGTATTTTTCTGAAAACCATCCTTTTTTTCTAGATCTTGCCACCTTTCTTTTGTCGCAAAGAGGCCCTAAGCGGCAAGTGCCAAATGAATACACTCTCTTTCAGACAGCACAATGCTGCCCTGGGCTGATCCCTGCTGTATTAAAAGCAAATCCCCTTCTTCGCCTTCATCAAGGCTCGGAATTAAGTCAAGCAACGCTAAGCTTGACTGCCAGCAGGGGAAACCTCTTGGGAGTCACCAGCCTACTTAAAACCGATCGTAACTGGCTCCCCAATCAACATATTTTAGATGATGCCATTGAAAGTAAAAACATCTCTCTTGTGCTCACTTTGTTAGAAACAAACCAAGCATTGCATCCCAATCAAAAGACTTTATCTCTCGCTGCAGAAAGCGGAAATATTTCGATAGTCGCCTATCTTTTGGAAAGATACCCTCACTTGCTCCCGGATCAAAAGATTTTATGTTCAGCCGCCCGAAGCGGCCAGGGCGACCTGATTGCTCACCTATTGAATGCAAACCCTCGGCTCTCTTTTGATCAAAACTGTTTGCGCTGGGCTGCCAAAAGCGGAAACATCCCGCTTATCGCGCATCTGTTGCATGAATACCCTCACTTGCTCCCGGATCAAGAGATTTTATGTTCAGCCGCCCGAAACGGCCAGGGCGACCTGATTGCCTATCTATTGAAAGCACATCCTCATCTTCGACCCGATCAAGAGCTCTTAGAAAAAGCAATCCATTTCTCACACCATGACCTTGCGATCTGGCTCATACAGACATATCCCGACCTTTACCCAAGTCCCGATAGTTTTGCTATGGCTGTCGAATCCGGCTGGACGCAGATGGTTATCCCTCTTTTTGAAGCGCATCCCGATCTCTATTGCGATAGGAAGATTTTACGTGCGGCTATTAAAGGAGAAGACGTTGAGTTGGTGGAACGTCTTTTTCAAACAAATCCTAATCTTATCCCAGATCAAGAGATACTCCTTCTGGCTGCTCAAAGGGGAACAGCAGATATAGTGACCTCTCTTTTGCGGGCAAATCCCTCCCTTAAAATCGATCTAGAGTTCATATTTGCTGCAGACCGCCGCGGAAACAGTGAGATGATCACGTTCCTTTTGCAAACAAACCCCGATCTCAATCTCCGCTGCTCCGATCACAAAACCTTATGTAAAGCTTTTCAATCCGAAACTAGCCAAGAGCTTGCAATCCGCCTCTTGCAAGCAAATCCGGATTTTATCCCAGATCAAGAGACTTTAAACAATGTAACGCGATGGTGCAGCGCTGATGTTGCAGCCCTCATTTTGCAAGCAAACCCAAAGCTTCTCCCAAATCAAGAGACTTTATACGAAGCAGTATGTACTGGGAATGCCGACACTGTCTCGCTCATTTTGCAAGCACATCCTCATCTTCTCCCAGATAATGAGACGTTACGCGAGGCTGCCCATAGCTGAAATCCCTTGGTTATAGATCTCCTTGAGTCTTCGAAAATGTAAGACATTGGAAGCGCTTTAGCAATCGCTTGCCCCAGCCGGGAAGAGCGGAGACAGGATAGAAAATCGCACTGAAAGGGGAAA
>Ga0155496_114_pt1 | contig 9777 bp, 8 predicted proteins | sample RifCSPhighO2_12_FD_107154 | JGI IMG/M metagenome (GOLD analysis project Ga0155496, IMG submission 107154) | Chlamydiae bacterium RIFCSPHIGHO2_12_FULL_49_32
CTCCCTCTCAACGAACGGGAAAGTTATCCTGCATCATAAACAGCTATTTCATCAATCCCTTGCGCTATCTTTGGAGTCCCAAACCGAATGGGTTTAGCACATGGGCGCCCCTTGCACGCGAGTGCTTCACCACTCTATCCCACCCTTCGCGCTGTTTGAACGCATCTTCGCTCCTGGCGCTCTTTGCATTCTTGAAAAAAACTAAAACAGAAGATAGTCTTCCGGTAAAAATCATTCAGGACCTCAAGGAAGCAGAAGATTGTTTAACCTCTCAGCTTGATACCTTTCGTAATGATCTGAAAGATGGAATGACGCTGATTGCCATCCCCGTCACCACTCCTCCGCCCGAAGCGGGAAAACTCCATTATCTCTGGAGATCTCTTTTGATTGCCTTTTTACCGCTAACCGTTGCGCTCTTTGGAATCAAACAACTCTTTTCTCTCTTTCGCTCCTTCAAAGCCGATCTACAAACTCTCTGGACCCCCGGCGTCGGCCACATCTCCCTTTTGGTCATTCCCGTCACAAAAAACAGGGAAACGGTAACTCTCGACCATATTGAGTACTTTGATTCGAAGGGAGAAGAGCCGCCCAGATTCGTGCATGAGCTCTCTCAAGCTCTGATACCTCCAAACGGCGAAGAGCCCAAAATAATCCACTCGGAATATCAGTATCAGAACGATGTCAACAACTGCGGTTTTTGGATCTTCAAATATCTGCAGCTAAGATCAGAGAACAAGGAACCTGATGCTGCCCTGACGACCTTGCAAGCTTTCTCCAAAACAATCTGCATCGAACGAATGACGTTTTGCAAAGATCGATCCCTTCAGACCTTTTTCTCTACATACAGCGAGCAGCCTCAGCAAGACTGCGAGCAGCCTAAGCAAGACTGCGTGCAGCCTCAGCAAGGGCAACTCGACCCAGATAGCGGCTCTAGCGACGATGAATGGGAAATCCCCTAAGCAGCTCATTTTTCCCAACTTTTTTCTTCACTTGAACCCTCCTTTTCTCTTTTGTATACTTTTTTCATATGTCCATCCCCCCTGCTCACAGCGTGATCGGTTTGTCTCTATCCGCCTCTTTGCCTCCGCTTGCTCAGGAAGAGGTGAACATGACGGGCCTTGCCATCCCGGCGCTCCTACCAACAAGCTTTGCTGCGGGAGAACTTTTTTGCCCTTCTCCTGTTGCCCTTGACAGCGCGGCCTCCCTCCTTCCGCCGCTCCATGCAGGAGCAACGAACGACGCCGCCCCACCGCTTCACTTGGAGGGCAGAGCCTCCCTCCTTCTGCCCAACGCCGTTGCCGGCACACTCCCTCTCCCTGCGCCTCTTCATATAGGCGGCGCCGTCGACGCCGCCCCTCCTCTACACTTAGAGGGAGAGGTTCTTGTTCCTCCTCCGCCGACCCTAGGCGGCACACTCCCTCTCCCTGCGCCTCTTCACATAGGCGGCGCCGTCGACGCCGCCCCTCCTCTACACTTGAAGGGAGGGGTTCTTGTTCCTCTTCAGCTGCCCCTAGACGGCACGGTGACGCGCCGCTACGACTGGATGTTAGCGTTTCTTGTCTGGATCGGAACCTGGGGCCAGGAGTTCTATCAAAACCAGACCCGCTGCAAAAATAGAGAGCCGCACCCCTTAGAAACCCACGCGGAATGGAAAGCGCGCCTTTTGGCCAATAGAGAGATCGCCAAAAGAGAGCTGGTTATGGCCTGGAGAGCCCCCGCTCCTGTAAGGATCATCTCTTCCGACGATCCCGAAGTCGCCCACGTCGATCAATTCGTACGCGTGCTTCTGGAAATGTGCAACCTTAATCGCCTGATGGAGATCTATCCCCTTAATAAAGAAGGAAAAGACGTCGACCCTCCGCTCTTTGACAGACTCTTAAGAGCTTACGTCGTTTATCACTACACGGAAGAGGCTTTGGTCCGGCCGCAACTTGAAAACATTTGCCTTCCGCTCATTGTATAAATTCTCTGTTTTTTCTAGACTCATTTCCCAATGAGCATCTCACTTAATCCCGAGCAGCAACGGGCCGCAGAGCATGTGGAAGGCCCTCTTCTTGTCCTAGCAGGGGCGGGGTCCGGAAAGACCCGCATCGTCACCGCGCGCATCGCCCATCTCTTAAAATTAGGAGTGCCTTCAAACGAGATTCTTGCCGTCACCTTCACCAATAAGGCAGCCGAGGAGCTGCAACGGCGCATCCGTGGGCTGGCGCACGCCTCGGTCCTCGCTTGCACCTTTCACAGCTTGGGAGCGCGCATCCTTCGGGAGTCCGTCTCTTCGCTTGGCTACACGCAAGACTTTACCATCTATGATGAAGAGGACGCAGAAAAGCTCTTCAAAGAGTGCCTGACGGCCCTTCATTTTAAGCTCGAAAAGGGTGAGGCAAAGCTTTTGCGCTCCGAGATCTCACATGCAAAGAACTCCCTCATCCCTCCCGAGAACTACAGCGACCCGATGAGTCTTGCCGCACGCCTCTACCCTCTCTATCAGGAGCGGCTCAAGGAGTATAACGCTCTTGACTTCGACGACCTTCTTTTTCTGTCCGTCCGGCTCTTTCAAAAACACCAGGACGTCCTCTCTCTCTTTCAAAACCGCTGGTCTTTTCTTCTGATCGACGAATACCAGGACACAAACCACGCTCAATACCTCTTGGCCAAGCTCCTCGCTGAACGGCATCATAATCTCTTTGCCGTCGGAGACCCCGACCAGTCGATCTACTCTTGGCGGGGAGCGGACTTAAGCAACATTCTCAACTTTGAAAAAGACTACCCGGGAGCTAAGGTGATCACCTTAGAGCAAAACTACCGGAGCCGCAACCGGATCCTTCAGGCCGCAAACCATCTCATCCATCATAATTCAAGCCGCTATCAAAAGAATCTCTGGAGCGAGCGCGGAGAGGGGGAAAAGATCGGGCTCTTTCTGTGCAGGACCGAGCGCGAAGAGACCGAATTTGTCTTCGAGCGCCTCCGAGACCACCATCAAAAAGAGGGCATCGCTTATAAAGACTCCGTCATCTTTTATCGCACCAACTTCCAATCCCGCGTCTTTGAAGACGGCCTCTTAAGACACAAGATCCCGTACGTCATCATCGGAGGCCTCTCCTTCTACCAGAGGCGTGAGATCAAAGATATCTTATCCCTTCTAAGAATGGTCCTGGGCGGGGCAGACTTTTTGTCCTTTTCCAGGACTGTTAATCTACCGCGAAGGGGGATTGGCGAGACCTGCCTGCGCAAGCTCCAAGATCTTGCTAACAGCCATGGCCTCCCGATTCTGGCGCTCTGCTTAGAGATCGCCTCCGGACGCCTGGCAAGCCCGCTCACTCAAAGACAACGCCAAGGAATTGAGAACTACGTCCAGATGATCGAAGAGATCAAAAAGCGCATCCGCTCTCGGCTCCCCCTGCATCAAATCATCCAAGAGGCCATCGCTCTCTTCCGCTACGAAGAGGTTCTCAAAGAAGATCCCGAGACAATGGCGGATAGGCGAGCCAACCTTGACGAGCTCGTTACCAAAGCCGCCGAATGGGAAGAGGAAAAAGAAGAGCCCACGCTGGTTGCTTTTCTCGAAGAGCTCACATTGCGCACAAGCGGCGATGAGGTCTCGGCCGGCGATGAGGCCGTGCGCCTGATGACGCTCCACAACGGAAAAGGACTTGAGTTTTCTCTGGTCTTCATCGTCGGCATGGAAGAAGACCTCTTTCCTCACATCAACGCAAAAGAGAATCCCGCCTCCCTGGAAGAAGAGAGGCGCCTTTGTTATGTCGGCATGACGCGCGCCAAGGAACGCCTCTACCTCACCGCCTCCAAGGCGCGCTTTCTCTTCGGAGCGTCCCGCACCATGCAGCCCAGCCGCTTCCTCTTTGAGATTCCCAAATCCCTACTCCAGACCTGCACGCTCTCCCAAGAAGAAAAAGAGCACCCGGAAAATGAGGAGCTCTCTCCCGGCGATGCCGTCCGCCATCGAGACTTTGGAAAAGGGGTCATCCTCAAAGCCTATCCCACCTCGCTCGGCCCCACCTACGATGTCTCCTTTACCGATGCGGGCGTCACGCGCACCCTCGTTGCCAAATTTGCCAAACTTCGCCAAATTGGAAAGAAAGAATGATCTCGACTTTGCAACTTTTTGGGCCCGAAGGCCTCGAGATATTTGCTCTCGGGGGAGTTATTTAAACCGGGAAGGGGTTAAAAACCCCTTCCCGGTTTAAAGAATCTCCCAGTTCGACCGTAGGTCGAACGTCCGAGAGCAAATAGACGAGGCAGGCGGGCCCAAAAAGTTGCAAAGTCGAGATGATGTTTGTCAAGTAGACTAAAAACTATAGTTGAAAACCTTGGAGGTGTAAAATGGCTTGCCGGATTGTTTGTGCACTCTTTTTCTTTTTGTTTGCTAAGACGCTTTTTTTAGATGCGTGCACGGGGATCAAACTGGTAGCAAAAGACGGCTCCGTTGTTCACGGACGCACTTCTGAGTTTGGGATGCCCATCCCCTATTCCATCGCAGTCATCCCCAGAGGATATAAATTTTCAGGAACCACTCCCCAAGGCCCGGGCCTGTCCTATACAACAAAATATGCATCCGTCGGAACGCTTGCTTTCGGCGTTCCCGCCATCATGGACGGCATCAATGAAAAGGGGTTAGCCGTCGGCACTTTTTATTTCCCGGGATTTGCAGGATATGCCGCCCTTTCATCCGACAATCAGGCCAAGGCATTATCTCCCGTAGATTTTTCAAATTGGGTTCTCACGCAATTTGAAACTCTCGACGAGCTAAAAACCTCCCTGTCGCAAGTCGTCATTGCCCCCGCCGTCTGCAAAGGCTGGGGGAGCAAGCCGCCTCCCTTTCACTACGTCGTTTACGATAAAGCGGGGCACAGCCTCGTCATCGAACCGATCAACGGACAGCTGATCACTTATGACAACCCCACCGGAGTGATCACCAATTCTCCGGACTTTCTCTGGCATCTGACGAACCTGAGGAATTACATCAATTTAAAGACAGAAAACGCTTCGCCCCTTCAATACAACGGAATGGTCTTCGCTCCGTTCGGACAGGGCTCCGGCATGGTAGGACTTCCGGGAGATTTTACGCCGCCTTCGCGCTTTATCCGCGCAACAATCTTTGCCACCTCAGCCCTCCCTTCCCCGGATGCAAAAAAAGCCGTCTTTCAAGCCTTTCATATCTTAAACCAGTTTGATATTCCTCTGGGTGTCGCTCGTGAAAAAACAGAAAATGTCGTCTATTTTGACTTCACGTCGAGCACCTGCGTACGCGATCCTCAAGCGCTGATTTATTATTACAAAACTTACGACGATCAGACGATTAAATTTGTCGACTTAAAAAAGTTTGACCTTAACGCTAAAACGATCAAACAACTGGAGCTTTCCGGATTTGAAAAAGCCGCCGACGTCTCTGCCCGATTGAGATAATACCGCTTGGTTAAAAGTGCGAGAGATCTCTTTATACACAAGACTCAAGAATCGGTTTTGGGCCGCGCCAAAGCCCCGGGGTTGGCCTATCGTAAGCGCGTCCATTGAGATCGCTACCTATCGGATCCAAAAAGTTGCAAAGTCGAGATCAAGTTGAGCTGTTGTTTTTGGAGTTTATTTTTCCTAAGATCTTATTTCTGACCCGTTCATTGGGAATATTTCGAGCAACTGCAAGCCCTGATTGAACCTGATTTCTCTTCAGGAACTGCAAAGCCACTTCATACAGCGCACAACTCCTGGCAGAACAAATGCTAATTTTGTTCGCCACTTCAAGAGCGCCCCGGATCTCCCCTTCCTCAAGCAGAATTCTGGAGAAATCCCAAAGCTCATTGCTTTTTGCATGGGGAGATAACCATCTCCTGTCCATCTCGTCGAGAAACTGATGGATTTTAGCCCATTGCACAAAAGAACAGGAGGTCAAGCGATCCAATAAAGCGGCGTCCGCCTTTTTCAAAACGCCGATCACTCTGTTTCGAATCCCCTCCACTCTTGTTTTAAGCTGAGAAAAATTCTCCACATGCCCAAAATCGCTGCGGTTCATCACAGAGCTCAGCTTGAGAACGACATCAACCCCCTCTTTTAGAGCTAGCTCTTCTCCAAGAGATAAGATGCTCTTTTTCAAGAACTTAAACTCACGTTTTTCGATGATTCTAAGAGCATTGTCCGACCAATAGGAAGAGACTTGCGCAGCCACCGCCAAATCCCGGGAAGAGAGACAGGAAAAGATCTCTTGCATAAGTTCCGGGGGCAATCGGGGCATTCCCAATGGAGACGACTCAAGAACGCTATCCCTCGAAGCTTCTGACGGCAGGTCGCAGCTTATAACAGACATTTTATTTAAATTTTATTAACTATAACACAGATTAAAAAAACTAACAACTAAAATTACAATTATACAATTCCTCAAGATCAAAAGCTCTTTCTTATCACCTATCATTTACTTGACAGAGAGAGAGCCTAAAAGGCCAAACTCTTCCTGAGCAAAGGCAATGTTGAGCATCCCTTTAAATTGCTCTTGAGCGCTTTTCCAAGTGACTTTGTCAAGACTAAACAAGACATCGTCTTTGAGCATTTGGATATATAATTTCTTGCTGACTTCAACATGCACAAGAGGAACAGTATCACTAAAAGAAAAAAGATTTCCTTTAAGTGATAAGGCTAAAGGAACCGTTGCTCCTTCATCGAGCTCCATCACCCCGTCAAACTTCCCCTTTTTGATATTTTTCAGTGAAATTTTGACGGGACCAACATTGCCCTCTCCATATTCCACATCAAGCATCCCTTTAAAATGGTCATTAAACGGGCTCCAAGTTGTCTTATCGCAGCTAAATAAAAAGCTCCCTTTGTAAAATTTCATATAAACCTTCCTGTTCACCTGCAAATTGAAAACAGGAGGAGTCTCATGACTTAAGGAGACGACATCTCCCTCCATAGAGAGCATAAAAGGAATCTTATCGCCTGCTTCTAAACCTAGTATTCCCTCAAGATCTCCTTTCCTTAACGACTCCAGAGCTGCGGGATTTAAATCCTGAATGGAGAACTCGATCAGTTCATCACCGTATCCTTGAGCATTCAGAAAAAACAAAATTGCGAACAAAAAATGAACGATTTTTTTCATGCTATCTCCTTTTTCTCCCTATCAACCGTTTTATGTCTGAGAAAAGAGCAAAAGCTTCAGCCCTAAAGGGCTGATTGCCGCGCAACCCCCCCCCGTCGAAGCTCCGGTCGAATCCGTGGGTTCTCATCCCCCTCTTCCGTAAGACGGAGGAGGTGGGATTCGAACCCACGATACGCTTGTGGCGTATACTAGCTTTCGAAGCAAGCTCCTTCAGCCGCTCGGACACTCCTCCCAAACAAAGAACAACCCGATCAGATCGGTTGTTTAGGAACGAAACAAAGAAAAGATGGTCTCAAAAAAGCCGAGCCATTGCAAGAAAAATATGGGAGAAGAAAAAGGAATCGCAAGCGAGAATCGATAGGGCAAAGCCGCAACAAGCGGATTGTCGCCTGTTTTTAGGCTCGGGTTAATAATTCTAAAAAGGCGTTTAAGACTCGCCGCACCGAAATCAGCTCTTTCCAGTATCTGTCTCGCAAACGCACGCCCTTTAAGTTAGGGATGTAGGATGGCGGATAGAGGACAAAGCCTCTACTCCAACAGGGACGCCAAAAGGCCCCCGCCTGTTTGCTGCGGCAGAGCGTGAGGGTGGGAAGCCCCAGAGCCGAGGCAAGATGGCCGACGCCGGAGTCATTGCCGATCATGGCCGAAGAAGAGGCCACGAAGGCTGCAAGATCGCCCAAGGAAGCTAGCGCAGGGGGCTGTTGATGAAGCCAGGGAGCCCTCTCGTTCGGACTCATCACAAATGCCGGTTCCCAGCCTCTTGCTTGCAAGACCGCCGCCAGTTCATCATATCTCTTTGGCAACCACTCTTTTCCAAGACGAGATCCGGCGGGATGGATGACAACGCGCCGAGGGAAGGCTCTTTTCGCAACTCCTTCGGGGACAACGATCCCGCACTCTTTTGTCAGGCGAGAAAATCCCAGACGCTCTTTGCAAAAACGGACAAGGTTTTCCGCAAAGGGAGTCCGGCCGTCAAATCTCCCCCCTTCCCAGAAGGGGTAGTCGCGATTGGAGGTGGCGATGGGATTTAGGATGCGAGTTCTCTCGGGGAAATGCGCTTGGCACTCTTGGATCACCGCCTGCATTTGAAGGCTCTTTTCAAAGAAAAGAAAGAGAGAATCAAAACGGGCAAGCTCGCCTAAAGACGGAAACGGCAGAATGGGAAGGCCGGGAAACCATTTCTGCAAGGAAGCCAAGGAGGGATGGTAGGTTGTGACATCAAAACCGTTGAGTTTTAAATTATTAGATAAAACTAAAGAAATTAATCCATCACCAAGACCTAAACAACTAAATACTGCGGCTCTTTTATTCATTTACTACTTTTTCATTTTAGGTTAGAGAAAAAGTATGAACCTATCCTTCATACCAGATCTCTACCTTAAGGGAAAACAGAATCAGCAGCAGATGCAGACCTTCGCCATGCAGCAATCCCTCCATGTGCTGCAGCTTCCTCTTTTCGAGCTCGGAGAGTATGTGGCACAAGAGGTAGAAGACAATTCTCTTTTACAATGGGAGGAAGGAGAACTTTTCCGGGAGGAGCGCGACCCTTCCCAAGAAGAAGAGGAAGAAAAGATGAGAGCTTACAGAGAGTCTCTTGTTAGAGAACGCCCTTCCCTTTTTCAACACGTGATGCAGCAGGCCCACCTCTCTTTTTCATCGCATGAGGATCTTAAAATCGCAGAAAAGATCGCGGGCAATCTCGACGAGCGGGGTTTTTTAAACCTCCCCTTAACTCAAGAACGAGAAAGGGCCGTCCTGGAGATCATCCAAACCTTCGATCCGACGGGAATTGGAGCACAAAACCTGCGCCACTCCCTCCTCCTTCAACTTCGAGCGCAAGGGCAAGAAGAGAGTCTTGCAACTTCTCTTCTTAGCCGTCATTACGATCTTCTCCTGAAAAACAACCTCCCCCTCCTTCAAAGAAAGATCGGCTGTCCTTTACATGAGCTGCAAAAAGCGCGCTCTCTGATAGCTTCTTTAAATTTTTCACCCGGAGCCCTCTTCTCTTCCGAAATCAACAAGCCCGTCACGGTCGATCTTTTCTTGGATCACGACGGGGAAAAGTGGACCATCCGTCTTTCCGATGAAGAAATTCCTCCCTTTCGCCTCGCCGGCCCTTCACGCCTTCCTCCTAAAGATTTCAGCCTCATCCGCAATGATCTCGCTCGAGCGAAGTGGCTGATCAACGCTCTTTACAAACGAGAAAAGACCTTAAGACGCATTGCAGACTTTCTCATCCGAAAGCAGGAGAGGTTTTTGCTGGGAGACCGGCGTATCTGCACTCCCATGACCCTTCAGGAAATGGCTCAAGACCTCCGTCTGCATGAGTCCACAATCACACGAGCCGTTGCTCATAAATATCTCTTCTGTCCCGCCGGCCTCTTTTTGTTAAGGAGCCTCTTTTCTTCTGGAAAACAAGAAGCGGCCATCCTCCTTCGCGACCTCATCAAACGGGAAAATAAACAAGCCCCGCTCTCCGATGAGACCCTCTCATTGAAACTCTCCGCTCAAGGATGTGACATCGCAAGGCGAACGGTCGCCAAATACAGAAACAAGCTCCGCATCGCTCCCGCCTCCCAACGAAGAGTAATTAATAGTTGATAAAAAACATACGCATATGTACCAATATGTGTTAATGAAACAGACATATTCCCCAAAAGAATTTGGGTCTTTGGTTG
>Ga0155496_123_pt1 | contig 9237 bp, 8 predicted proteins | sample RifCSPhighO2_12_FD_107154 | JGI IMG/M metagenome (GOLD analysis project Ga0155496, IMG submission 107154) | Chlamydiae bacterium RIFCSPHIGHO2_12_FULL_49_32
AGAGAGGATCCTGTTCTTTGGCCCGATCCCGAAAATAGTTGGGATCCCCTTTCAACTTCAACGAGGCCCACCGTTCGTTGTTCTCAAAGAGCCTCTTTAGGGCGCGCATGCGAGCTTCCTATCTTCCCGAGTTGTTGTAGGCGGCGACCTTCCCTAGCTCATCTTCGATGGCGATGAGGCGGTTGTATTTGGCGACGCGGTCGGTTCGGGAAAGCGATCCCGTTTTGATCTGTCCCGAGTTGGTGGCAACAGAGAGGTCGGCAAGCGTCGTATCCTCGGTCTCTCCGGAGCGGTGCGAGATGACCGTGGAGTAGCCGGCTTTTTGGGCCATCTGGATGGTTTGCAGCGTCTCTGTGAGCGTGCCGATCTGATTGAGTTTGATGAGGATGGCGTTGGCGACGCCTTCCTGAATGCCCCTTTTTAGGAAATTGGGGTTGGTGACAAAGAGATCGTCTCCGACGATCTGAACTCTCTCTTTGAGTTTTGCAGTCAGAAGCTTCCAGCCTTCCCAGTCATTTTCATCGAGGCCGTCTTCGATGGTTTTTAAGGGATAGGTCGTGAGAAGACCTGCAAAATAGTCTGCCATCTCTTCGGCGGTGCGTTCGGTGAACGACTCGCCGGCGAGCTTTTTTTTCTTTTCGATATACTTTTTGGAACCCTTGTCGTAGAACTCCGAAGCGGCGCAGTCAATGGCCAGGTCGATCTCTTTGCCGGGTTTGTATCCCGCCTTTTCAATTGCCTTGCAGAGGAGGTCGAGAGCCACTCCGTTGGAAGTCAGACGGGGCGCAAACCCTCCTTCGTCTCCCACTGACGTGACATGCTTTTCCTCTTTCAAAAGCGCTTTGAGCGTGTGAAAGACCTCGCTGCCCCAGCGAACCGCCTCCTTAAAGTTGGGAGCGCCGATGGGGCGGATCATGAATTCCTGAAAATCCAGTCCGTTGTCGGCGTGGGCCCCTCCATTGATGATATTCATCATGGGACAGGGCAGGAGGAAGGGATTGGTGCCTCCGATGTAGCGGTAGAGGGGGAGGTGTAAGAAGTTCGCCGCCGCCTTGGCCGCGGCCAAAGAGACGCCCAAAATGGCGTTGGCGCCCAGCTTTGCCTTATTGCTTGTGCCGTCCGCTTCGATCATCTTTTGGTCGATGAAGCTCTGCTCTAAGACGCACTGGCCGATTAAGAGCTCTTTAAGCGTCTGATTCACGTTCGTCGCTGCCTTTTGAACTCCTTTACCGAAATACCTCTTTTTGTCGTTGTCTCGCAGCTCCACCGCTTCGTGTTCTCCTGTGGAGGCGCCGGAGGGGATTGCCGCGCAGCCTAAACTTCCCCCTTCTGTCGTCACCGTGACTTGCAGGGTGGGATTTCCTCTGGAATCGAGGATTTCCAGGGCATGAATGTCGGCAATGTTACATTTTTTGGACATAGGTTCCTGCGTTGTTTATCCTTATTAAAGCGCAAGCGCCTATCAAAGCGCAAGGCGGATCAATTCATACATTAAGATGGAGCCGGCTGCGGCGACGTTTAACGACTCCATCTTTCCCTTCATGGGGATCGCGACGAGACGGGAAAGCTCTTTGAGTGCGGGGGAGATTCCGCTTGCCTCGCTTCCAAGGATCAAAACAATCGGGAGAGTAAAAGAGAGAGAGGGAAGGGGCGATCCCTTCGTATCGGCTGCCAGGGCGGTCAGCGCTTCCTTTTCGATGAGTTTTTTTAGCTCTTCTTCGCTTCCCCTTCTGTAGGGAAGGCTAAGCGACGCCCCTTTCGCCGCCCGGAGCGCCTTGTCGTTGAAAAGATCGGCGCAGCCCTTTGTCAAAAAGACCCCCTCCCACCCTAAGGCAAGCGCCGTGCGCAAAAGCGTTCCGAGATTGCCGGGATCGCTCACGCCGTCGAGCGCAAGCAGATGCTTCAGGCCGATTAAAGAGCTCTCTTCGGGAAGTGAAACCTCCGCGGCGATCGGCTCAGGATGGATCAAGCCGGTCACCTTTTTAAAGAGAGGAGGAGGCAAAAAGAGCACCTCTTCAGATCTGATCTGTGTCAGGGAAGGAGCGCCGCAGGGGAGCAAGAGGCGCTTGAAAACAAGAGAGCGTCCCGTTTCCAAAATCAGCTTCTTTCCTGACAAAAGCAGGCTTTTCTGTTCTTGACGATAGCTCGAAGAGAGGCGCAGGCGGACAAGATGTTTGACGATCGGATGTTGCAGACTGCTGATTACTTTTGATACCATGCAAATAGGATGATGACAAAAAACTCAAATCCTTTCAACCTGCCCGAGCATTCCAAAGAAAGGGGAAGAGGCCTCATCTACCGGGTTCTTCTCATCTGCGCCTCCTTAATTATTTTGCCGATGCTGATTCATACCTTTTATTCCTATAAAGAGGAGTACAAGGAAGCGCTCAACAATAGTTTAAACGAGATGGAGATCGTCGGCAGAAGCAGCATGGTGAATTTTGAAGAGTGGCTTCTTTGCATCTCGCAGCTGATCAATAGCCTCGCTACGCAGCAGGTTCCTTTTGCAGACTACCCTAAGATCGCAAGCGATGCGCATCTCGAAACGCTTTTTCGCATTCTCAAGCGCTCCGATCAGGAACTTGTTGTTGTGGCTGCTGAACATTCTCAAAGGGTAGGACGAATCAATCCCTTTTTTGATCAGATTGCAGACATTCCTACCGGGCAACGAAAAGTCTTCGCTGCCTTCGATCCGCTCACTCAGACGCACCAGATTATGGTGGCGGCTCGTGTTGCGGATAAAGAGATCCTGGTTGTCGGCAAGTCAGCTATCCGCTGGATCGAGAGATTTAAGAAAGGGTTTCGCGGCCATTTTCCCTACCATCTGGCCTTAGTCGACGTCTGGAAAGAGGTGATCGCCACCGATCTCTACCTCTCTCCCCAAGAAATCGAACTAGTGACAAGCGATGATCTCATAAAGAAAAGAGCGCAGATTTTAAAGACGAAAAAGCCCTTCATCTCTTTAAAGCAGCCCTTGCCCGAAGCCAATTTTTTTCTCTATGTCGATGTCTCTAAGGCGGCTATTGAAAAGGGCATTTTGAGAAAAATTATTTTAAGATCTTCTCTTTTTACGTTCCTCTTTCTCTTTGGCGGAGGCAGTGTTGTCTGGATTTTGGTCTCCCGGATGGGCAGACCCCTCCAGGAGCTCCACCATGCGATGATCTCTGTGGGAAAGGGAGATTTAACGGCGCGCTATCACACGATGCGCCTGGGGTTTGAAATCAATCAGGTCGGGGGGCTTTTTAACAAGACAGTCGATCAGCTCGTCACCCATATGCAGTCCGCTGCCGATGAGCGTCTCAAGTCGGAGTCTTACCGAAAGGAACTGCAGATCGCCCGTAAGATCCAAAAGAATCTCTTTCCCAAAAAGATCCCGTCCTTTCCCAGCATAGAGATCGCCACCAGATACATCCCTGCAAAGGAGGTCTCGGGAGACTTCTACGACCTCTTTCCCCTGCAGGACCGATTGATGATCGTGATTGCGGACTCTTCGGGAAAGGGCGTCTCTTCTTCTCTCTTTTCGTTAAGCGTTCGCTCTCTTTTGCGCAGCACCGCCCTGGAGTTCTCCCAGCTTACGGAGATGGTGGATGCGACGAACAAACTCTTTTGCCTCGACACCGAAGAGAGTGCAGATTTTGTAACGGCGTGGATTGGCATCTATGAGAGTTCCACCCGGAAGTTCCAGTACACCTCCTGCGGCCACTTCCCCGCTTTGCTAAGGAAGGCGGGAGGAGAGATCCTGGAGTTGACAACGCCGGGAATGGCTCTTGGCGGCTCGCCGGCGACGCGAGCTCAAAAAGAAGAAGTTCAGCTGGAGACGGGAGATTTCCTCCTTCTTTTTACTGACGGGGTGGTGGAAGCGCAAAATCGGCAAGAAAAGTTTTTTGGAAAAGACCGCCTCTTGAATAGCTTTCGTACAAAGAGCGTCCTTTCCCCCAAAGAGTTTATCGACTCTTTGACCCAAGAGCTCGGCCTCTTTACAGAAGGCGTTGACCAATTCGATGATATCACCCTTGTGGCAATCCAGATCGTGTGAAATTTCTCATTCCCCTCCTCTTTTTTTTAGCTCTAGGTGGTTCGCTTTCCCAAAAGGGAAAAAGAGAGTTCTCTTTTGTCTTTTCTCCACTCCCCTACCGGAAAGAGTGGGCGATGCCCTTTCCTTCTGCAACTATCCAAGCCCTTCTTAAGCAGAGATTTACCTATTTGGGAAGCGGAGCTCAAGTCGTTGCCTTTTTAGGCGAGGACCAAAAAACCGTCTTGAAGCTCTTTAAGATGAACCATCTTCTTCCTAAAGAACGGTTCAAACTCTTTCCCTGGACGAGCGCTTATAAAGAGAAAAAGACGACCCTTCGCAAGAAAAAGCTAAAACGACTCTTTAAGAGCGTCAAACTCGCCTATCAGAGAGCGCCCGAAGAGACGAGCCTTCTCTACGCCCGCCTCAATCCCGATCTGAACTCAGAATATAGGATCATCTTGATCGATCGAATGAAGCGCTCTCACACCATCGACTTAAAATACGTCCCCTTCGTACTGCAAAGGAGGGCTGAACTTGTCTTTTCCCGTCTTAAGCGCCATCTCATAAAAGGCGATAGCCAAGCGCTTCAAAGGGATAGAGAAAAGATCCTCTCGCTTGTCCGCAGGCGCTGCGAAAAGGGCCTCTTTGATGGCGACAGGGGGGTGAGTGCCAACTTTGGCTTTGTAGGCGAGAGTGCCGTCCAGATTGACGTCGGCGCCTTCTTTTTGCAGATCCCGACGGAAAAAGAGGTCTTTGAGGAGATTCGGCGTGTGGACGATAAGATCGATCAGTGGATCAAAAGACAGGGATGATCGCGCCTTTGTATTTCGTCAAGATGAAGGCGCGCATCTTTTCGGAAGTCATCGCCTCTTTGAGGGCTTGGAGTTCGGGCCGGCCTTCTTCTTCAATTCGAATCACAAGGATATTAGCGTAAGGGGAGTCTGTGCTCTCTTTGGCCAGCGGATCGCGGAGGGGGTCGAGTCCTGCCTGGAGGGCGAAGTTGCCTGGAATGACGGCTGCGGCCACGTCGGTTAAGGCGCGCGGCAGCATGGGAGCATCCACCTCAAGGAAGGTAAGCCCTTTGGGATTCGAGACGATGCTTGCCGCCGTGGCGTTTTCTTTGTCTCCCTCTTGCAGATGGATCACCCCCTCCTTTTCAAGAAGATTTAAGGCGCGGGCCTCATTGGTCGGGTCGTTGGGGAGGGCGATGCTGCTCTTGTCTGGGATGGATGAGAGGCTTTGAAAGCGCTTGGAATAGATCCCCAGAGGTTCCAAGTGGATCTTGGCAAGGGAAGAGAAGCGATAGCCGAACTCTTTTTCTTGCTTCTTTAGGAAGGGAAGGTGCTGGAAGAAGTTGACGTCGACCTCTTTTTCGAACAGGAGGCGATTGGGAAGGATGTAATCATCCACGACAACGATCTGCAGATCGATGCCTTGCTTTTTGAGGTCTCCTTGGATCTCGGAGAGCATTTCGGCATGGGGGACGGGCGTTGCCGCCACCCGAAGCGCCCCTTTAGAATCCGAAGCGCAGCCCCACAAGAGCAAAAGAGCATAAAAAAAGGCTGGGATCACCGTTTTTTCCTCCCCCGCCTGACGGCAACTCTTTGCGCAAGGGCGCCGCCGCCCCATTGAACCAGCTCCACGAGAAGGATCAGCAAGAGTGAGGTTAAGATCATGATGAAGGTGTTGAAGCGCTGGTAGCCGTACTGGATGGCAATCTGCCCCAATCCTCCTCCTCCTACAAGGCCGGCTAGGGCGCTGTAGCCGATGAGGCTGACAAGAGTGAGCGTCATCCCTCCGATCAAAACGGGGAGCGCTTCGGGCAAAAGAACCTTGGCGACGATCTGGAGAGTCGTCGAACCCATCACGACTGCGGCATCGATCATTCCCCGGTCCACCTCGTTCAAAGCCCCTTCCACGACGCGGGCGATGAAGGGCGCTGCCGCAACGGAGAGCGGCACGATAGAAGCCGTCGTTCCCAGACTCGTCCCGATCAAAAAACGGGTAAAGGGGATTAAGGCGATGATGAGGACGGCAAAGGGAAAGGAGCGGAAGAGGTTGACCGCGGCGCCGAGCGTCTTGTGGAGCACTCCCTGTTCTTTGAGATGGCCGGGCCCCGTAATCGTCAACACCACTCCCAGAGGCAATCCGACGAGCGTTCCGACGAAAAGAGAGCCGAATACCATGTAGAGGGTTTTAAGAAGGCCGTCGGGAAGAATCTGCGCGGCAAGCCTCCACTCCTCTCCTGTCAGGGGCATAATTCCTCGCAATGGGTCGTATTTTCCTTAAGATACTCTAGCGCTTCTTGGAGTTTTGCGCTCTCTCCGGAGATTTCGATGATCAGCGTTCCCACAATCGTTGCCGCCAAGGCGTCGACCCACCCCATCAAGATGTTGGCCTCGACGGAAAAGGTCCGGATCATTGTGGAGATGACGGGCGTTTTTGCCTGTTCTCCTTTGAAGGAGAGGCGCAAAAGCTTGCGCCCTTCTGAAGGGGCCTTCAGGATATGAGAAGGGAGTTCATGATGCGTCTGCAAAAGCAGGCTCTTGGTTAAGGGATGCTTGGGGTCTGAGAAGAGATCGGCTACCGGCCCGCTTTCGACCACCCTTCCTTCTCCCAACACTGCGACATGCGAGCAGATCTGCTTGACGACGTCCATCTCGTGGGTGATGAGAAGGATGGTGAGCTTCAGCTTGTGGTTCAAGCTCTTCAATAGCGAGAGGATCTCTCGGGTCGTCTTGGGATCCAAGGAGGAGGTCGCCTCGTCGGAGAGCACCATCCTGGGGTAGTTGGCAAGAGCGCGTGCAATGCCCACCCGCTGCTTCTCCCCTCCGCTGAGTTGGGAGGGGTGGGCCCACCCCTTTGCGCTCAGGCCGACGAGTTCGAGGAGCTCTTCCACCCGTCTTCTCCTCCCCTCTTCCGGAACGCCGGCGATCTCAAGAGGAAAGGAGACGTTGCCAAAGACGTCTCTGGAAGAGAGGAGGTTGAACTGCTGAAAGATCATTCCGACCTCTTTGCGGTACGCCCTTAGGCGCTCCTTTCCCATCGCGCCCACTTCCTCGTCGGCAAAGAAGATCTTGCCGGACGTCGGGATGTCCAAGTGAGTGAGACAGCGGATCAGCGTCGATTTCCCCGCCCCGCTCAGCCCGATGATTCCGAAGATCGCTCCCTCTTTCACGCTCAACGAAAGCTTCGAGAGGGCTTCGATCTCTCCCTCGGGGGTGCGAAACCTCTTTCCAAGTTCCTTAACTTCCAGAAGATAGGGCATAAAACCTTCAAAAATCCCTTCTTGGCGAAGTATAGTCCTAAAGCTTCTCCTAAAGCAAGCCGCAAGCTGTTTGACGACCGCAGGCTGCCCCACATGAGAAATATGGGGCGGCGTGCGGTCGTCAAATCGCGGGAGCTTTCGCTCAAGCCTAAAACCGATTTTTGAGTTCATTTATGGTATAAATCAGGTATAAATCAATTATTTGATCTTTTTGTGTAAATCTTATACAATAAATGTTAAGTAATAATTATATAACCTTTAATTATGACCTCCGGCATTGATAGGACACCTCACATTTACGAAAATGCGCCGCAGAATCGGGTGCGTTTATGCAAGCAGCATCAAGCTGGCTTGACCCCCTTGCCCGACCGCATCATTGGGTGTTTACGTCAAGACTCTCATATGAGCGATTTGGCCGAGCGAATCAACGGCTTGGCTAATGAGCAAGGCTTTGTTCAATACTTGCTTGAAAGGGACTTTCTCATCATTGAGGCTGTCGGAAACAAAGACAAGGGGCGGGTGTTCATCCACTTAAATTCCAAACAGTTAGATGACGAGACAGTGAAGGAATGCCGAGCTGTCTATGATACGGCCATGAAGATCAAGAATGACTGCAAAGAGCATCCTTCCGGCGCAGAAAGAAAAAATTGTGCAAGAAGAAGCTCAATAGATGAAGATAGAAGCTCAATAGATGAAGATAATGGAGCCGGCGTAGGGAAGCCATGTTCTGACATGAATAGACCTCAATCGAAGCACGATGATGAAGATTTATCGGTTGACCTAGGTGATTGGGCTGAAGCTGATAATGTGCCTAGGCTTAGCTCAGCTGTGGCGCACACGCCTAAAGCGAACGGCATCACTATCAAAGAACCGGGTTCTCCGTTGAGCAAGCTTGAGCAACGAATCCAAAGGTGTGATTCAAAGAAACAAACATTATATCGGGCAGCAATTGAGGCATTCAACAAACAGGATCCAAAAGCGAAGCCAAGCCTGCGACACTTAGGTAAGGATGTGCCCTCCTACGTCTTAAAACAGAACAAGAAGCCAGCCTATTTTAAGAAACACCCGGTAAAAAATTCCTCTACGAAATTTACATTTAAGGATGGATTTTATGATTATCGGCCCGAAGAGGATGGGGAGGAACGCTTTTGGGTCGATTTTGCCAATAAGACGTTGGGAGGCGGTTGCTTTGGTAAGGGCTTCGTCCAAGAGGAGATCATGTGTGTCGAAATGCCCGAACTTGCCGATCTGGTTGCAACAGGCAACAATAAGGGAGAAGAATGGAGAACGCGAAGCGGTGAGGATGGGGTCTTAAAAGGCAGCCCAACCCCTCTTGTGATCAAGAAGGTGCGCCGCGTTCTTGAAATTAAGCACCTGTATGGTAGTAAGGAACTGAATGATTGCTCCGATAAGACCCTTGAGAAGAATATCGAACCCCTCTCTCCTTCCCAAACCGTTAATATTCTTGCCATGGCGGCGCCGAGGCTTCCCCCAAATGATCCAAATCTTCAATTGAGCTCTGATACTGCTCAAGACCTCTTCAATACGTTTCATGCGGGCTTTACGTTGGCAAAAAAACAAACTTCCAAAGGAAAACAGTGCACGATCTGTTCGGGAAACATCGGCTGCGGCGCTTTCAACAACGATCTTCGGCTAGTCTATCTGCTGCAAGCGTTCGCAGCTCAGCAAACGGGGGTGAATTTGCGGCTGTATTATGGCAAGAATCAGCAGGAAGTTGACCTTTGCCAGCTCATTTGGAAACAAAACGCCTCCTCGCTCCAATCAGCCCGTTCCATCGAAAAAGGCATCGAAATCATTCGCTCAGCCGTGAAAAACTCCTGTCGAAAAGCCTAAAACCTCTTTTTGAACAGAGGTGTTCGGATCTGTTTGGGTCTCATTTTCCGCCGTTCTCGAGGCGCTTTAAGACAGCCTGCCAATTGTTGAGGCCTTCGTT
>Ga0155496_148_pt1 | contig 8977 bp, 9 predicted proteins | sample RifCSPhighO2_12_FD_107154 | JGI IMG/M metagenome (GOLD analysis project Ga0155496, IMG submission 107154) | Chlamydiae bacterium RIFCSPHIGHO2_12_FULL_49_32
ATGCCGGCGATATGCAGATTCATCGCACTTATTCTAGATAAAATAAAAGATTAACTTGGGGAAAATTATGGATGGACCAATTAAAGAGACAAAATTTTTTGAAATAAAAGGAAGTATTAGTCCTCTTTCTGTCTTCGAAAAACCTGTGGCTCAGAACGGACAAGAGAGCTTAACGGGAGTCCCTGCAGGAGAGAATGAGGCCATGGGTACGCATCAGTGCGATATTAACATCATGACGCTGATTACTGAGAATCTCAAAGACAATATCAATGCCAACCTCATGACGATGGCGGCTGCTGCGCAACAGAACCAAGCCATGGGAGAGGCTGCAACCGCTAAAATGAATCAATTGAATGATACGGAGACAAAAGACATGAAGGCTCCAACGAATGGTTGGAGAGAGTTTGTGAACGGCATGTTTGGCGATATCGGATACGGGATAGCATATCTGTTTACTGGGGCGAATGCTAATACACCAAGTTCTGGTGACACTAGCTTAGGGCCTGACTATAGCTTAGGGCCTGACTGTGACGATAGCCCAGGGCCGGGTACCGGGGGCAATAATGCTATAGGATCTTTGGATAGCTTTAGAAACTCTTCAGACAGTTTCTTCTTTGGCGCTACTCACACGGATGATCCGACTTCTTGGTATTCGCAAATCACGCCGGACCAATCGGCTGATCTGAGCACTCAAAATACGACGATCGGAGCAATGGTTGGGACAATGAACAGCTCGATGAGCACTGTGGCGAAAACGGGAATTGAAGAGCCGTCTACGAATAACCAGCAGTTGGCAAATCAAATCCAACAAGCCATCGCAAGTTATGCTCAGACCAACATGATTTCTTAAACTATAACAAATGAATGAGTAAAAAAATATGGATAGCGCAAAATTAACGCCTGCAATGGTTGACATTGAAGGCCGCATTCTTCCCTTGAATCGTCTCCGCAAGCCGGTTGTTGAGGATACAAGTGAGTACGGTTTGACGGATGATCCGACGAATGAGAGCGCCGGAAATGCATCACACGGTCAATGCGATTTTAACATCTTAATGATGATGACCAAGCTTGACGAGGAGACGATGAATTCACAGCTCATGACGATGAGCGGCTCTTCGAAGGAGAACGAAGCTTTGGGAAACGCGTCGAACAATATATCGAATAACTTGCAAACCGAAACAAGTCAATTGCCCAAAGATGCAACTAAATTTAGCCTATTTAAGGCAATTGTAAACGTGCTGGTTCCTGTTTTAACTATTATTGTGGTTACAGCTTTTCTTGCTTGTAATTCTGAACTTATTGTACCTGTTGTTGTCATCGGCGCTGGGGTTACTGCATACATGGGTCTGAAAGATCCCTCTGGTACACTCTCTGTAGCAGATTATATAGGAGATGCTTTTAAGGGGGAGACTGGATTGAATGATTGCAATGATTTGATCTTTGGAGGAAACGGGGACTGGAAAGACAGCGCAACAGGGCCTTCTCCGGGACAGGTGGGAAAACTGAGCGGCGATAGTACTAAGGACGGCTCCTTGCAAACGCAGATTACCACGACGATGAGCACCGTTAATCAAACAGGGTTGACAGAACCGGAGTCGATTATTCAGATGTTGGGAAGTCAGTTTTCACAACAGGTCAAGGGGATGGGTAGCATCGGAAGTATTTCTGCAAATAACAATGATAATCAATAAGGAAAGAGTATGAGTGATTTAATCACGTACAATAGATCTCAAGTTTTTTCCGACATGGGCGCAGCTATTCTAGCCCAAGCGGTAAGCGAGGGGGGAGAGATGCAAAGCGCTTCCAAATTAGCTTCAAAATCGACGACGGCTTGTGACAATATGACAAGCAAGGCGATGCAAGCTGCTAGCATTCAGAATGCAATGGAAGTTCTTCAACCGATTATAATCTGTCTTTCCGTAGTAAGTGCAGGCGTTTGCTTAGGCACTTACTTATCCTCGGTAGCTTCACTAGCGGGAACCGCCGCCTCTTTCATGAAATCCGCATTGCTAGTCTCCGGAGCTGGTTTCGGATTGACTCAGGGCATCTTCCAGTGCCAAACCTCCTTACTTCAGGCATCGGTGGAACAAGAAAAGGGAGAAATGGACGCGACGTCGATGGCAGCTCAGAGGATGGGTGACGGAATCAGCCAGAATGTGGATGCGCAACAGGCGCTTGCCCAAGCTCTCAATGCAAGGATTAATAGTGATGCAAGATCATCAACTCCTAACTAAAAAAAAACAATAATAGGGAATAAAAATATGGATACAAAAACAAGTGGGGTCTCTACAGCTCAGCAATCCAATCCGCTGATCGACCCGAGGAATGCGCTGGGTGAGGTGGCTGCTGCCCAAGTGACGTTGGGCACGGTCATCGGAAAGTTGCAAGCGGCTGTAGGAAAGTCTCAGATCGGATTTATTAAAGTTAGCATGGCCCTTGCGGGAGCTACAGTTGCAGCGCTGGTCACGGGGGCGGTCATCTCCGTTGGCGTATCAGCTGTTTCGACAGGAGCAACTCTAAATTCCGCTGCAGGCATCGCTAAGTCGGAAGCCGGAATCGCGTCGGCAAATAGCGAGCTCACTGCTGCAAAGTCCAATCTTGATAACCAACTCAATCCCAAGGCCGTCGCAGGAACGGTAACTCCGAATCCTGCTGCTGCACTACCTCCGGGAGATGAGATGGATATGAACGAGGTGCGACCGGGAGCGAATCTTGAGAGGGGAACCCCTGCAAGCAATAGTCCGCCGCTTTCTCAAGAAGAGAAGGCAAGCCTTTTAAGACAGAGAAACGACCTTGATACAAACTGTCAAAATAAGATAACGGAATTGAAGTTAGCAGGAGAGCAGGCGCAAGTGAGAGGGAATCTGTTTACGAGCATGGGGCAAGGAGTGAACCAAGCCACTCAAGGCTATACGGAGTCCACTCGAGTCATGGCTGATGCCGGGCGCACGACGTCCGACAATACCTACCAAAAGATGGGCGGTGTCCAATCGGGAGCGGAAGGGGCGCTTAGTTCCATCTTATCGACGGATCCTTACGCCGTTAACGTTGCTCTTACAAAAGCTTAAAAAAAAGAAACAAAGAGAAAAAACGATCAGGGCCGGAGAGAGAATCTCTCCGGTTTTTTTTTGTTCGCAGCCTTTCCAAAAGGGATGCAAAGGGGCGCTTCTTCTGCTCAGGGCGTTACCTTTTCTTTGCGAGATCTTGCTCCATCTGCTATATAGCCCTGCTTGAGTTCGGCTTGGTAGACGATGCCAAGTCCCAGTGAAACGACGCCTACGGATAGAAGAAGGGTCCAGGAGGGGGGCGTTCCTAAAAGGAGCCATTCATGCAAGCTAGCGAAGAGGGGGCTTAAGAGTCCCAGAAAGGAGAGAAAGGTCGCGGTGAAGCGCTTTAGGGCAAGTCCGTAGAGGTTGTAGCAGATGAGATTGGAGATGAGGATGATGGAACCGACTGCTTTGAGGAAGGGGAGGGTTTCCGAGGGCGCGATGGGAAAAGGAGTCCAGCTCTCCACTGCAAGAGAGTGGAGGAGGGCAAGCGCTCCTCCTAGCACCATGCTCACTCCGTTTGCAAGAAGGGGAGAGGTCTCCCGGTCCTTGACGATGAGGCGGAGCAGCACCCAGCCGTAGACCGAGGCGAAGGCGGCGCCGATGACGGCAAGTGAGGGCCAGGAGAGGAAGGAGACGAAATTGAGGAGCTCTTCGGCTCCGCTTTGAGCCGCCAGCACCGGGAGGAAGCCTAAAAAGCCGATCCCCAGGCCGATCCACTTGCGCAGGTTCATCTTTTCTTGGAAATGAAGGAAAGAGAGCAGGGCCGCGAAAAAGGGAGAGAGGCTGTAGAGAAAGCAAGTTTTGGCAGCGCTGAGATGTTGCAAACCCCAGAACTCCAAGATGTTAGATAAATAGATGCTTAAGAGAGCAAGAAGAAGGAAGGTAAGGAGAGATTTTTTTGAAAACCGCAGCTGAGAGCGTTTGAAGAGGAAGAGGAAGAGCAGGAGGATGAGTCCTCCGGCAAGCATCCTAAAGCCCGTTAAAAAAAGAGGGGGGCTAGAGTAAAGGGCTATTTTGCCAAGAGAAAAGACGCTGGACCAAAGCGCAAACATGAAGACGGCAAGCAGCACGGACATATGCAACGAGTTAATAGGTTTAGAAGAAGTTTACCAAAGCTTTGAAAAAAGGGCACGGGCTCTTTGGTTTGAAGTGACAAAATGAGTTTTGAATGATACCGTGAACGCTTAAAATCTGAGGACGCCTCAACTATTTTTTTGGGGGTCATTGTTTTTTAAAGCGAGAGCAGGAACTCGGGCCTTAAGGCCCGAGAATTTTTGCGGTTTTGGGCAGAGTTTCGAACTCGGCCCAACCTGCCTTTTGACAATACTCGGCCCTTAAGGGCCGGGTTTCCCAACGGGGGAGGGATGAAGGGGCGATTGCTTTTTTTGGGGACGGGGGCTTCGACGGGGACTCCGGTCATCGGGTGCAGCTGTGCGGTGTGCCGCTCGGACTCTTCTTGCAACCGGAGGCTGCGGCCCTCGGCGCTTGTGGACATCGGGGGAAAGCGCCTCCTCGTTGACTGCGGACCCGATTTCCGCGAGCAGGCTTTGAAATTCGGGATCGTCTCTCTCGACGCCCTTTTTCTCACCCATCATCACTACGACCACATGGGAGGAGTTGACGAGCTCCGTGTCTTTTCCTTCGGGGAAAAGAAAGAGCCCATCCCCTGTTTTCTCTCTGAGAAAACTTTCGAAGCGCTCAAGCAGCGCTGCCCCTATCTGATGCAGCCTTTTTGTCAAGACCCCCTTCCCTGGGCCCGGCTTGAGTTCTTTCTTTTGGAAAAGGAAAGGATGGAGTTTCAGGGAATTGAGATTGGGGTGGTTCGCTATCTGCACAAAGGGAGCGAGGTGACGGGGTTTTGCTTCGGCACTCTCGCCTATCTTCCCGATATGGGAGCCTATTCGAACGGGGTGATTGCCTCTTTGAGAGGGACGGAGGTGTTGATTGCCGATGCCTTGAAAGAGGAGAAGAGCGAGGCTCATCTCTCCCTTGAAGAGGCAATTGAGTTTGCAAAAAGGGTCGGGGCCAAGCGGACCTACTTTACCCATATCGCCCACGAGATGGACCATCTTAAGGCGGGACGAAGGCTTCCCGAGAAGATGGAGCTTGCCTATGACGGCTTGGAGGTCGAATTTTCTCTATGAGCATGATCGATTCCAAACGCGATCTCGTTCAGGCGGAACTCAAGGCGCTCAAGCGCGCCTTTCTCGTCGGGATCTATCCGGCCGGCCAGGAGAAAAAAAGATGCGAGGAGTCTTTGGAGGAGCTCCGCCGGCTTTCCGACACCTTTGGACTGGAGGTGGTGGGATGCATGGCGGTGCCGATGCGGCGCTTCGATCCCGCCACAATGATCGGCAAGGGGAAGATGGAGGAGCTCTTTCAGGAGGCGGAGGCGCTTTTTGCGGAGGTGATCATCTTCGACGAGGAGATCTCTCCGCGCCAGCAGCGCAATCTCGATCGCTTCTTCAAACGGCCCGTCATCGACCGCACCGAGCTGATCATCGAGGTCTTTGCCAAGCGCGCCCAAACCAAAGAGGCGCGCTTGCAGGTGGAGCTGGCCAAGTGCCGCTATCAGCTCCCCCGCTTAAAGCGGATGTGGACCCACCTCTCCCGCCAGGCCGCCGTCTCAGGAAGAGGCGGAGCTTATCTGAAAGGCGCAGGAGAAAAGCAGCTGGAGATTGACAAGCGGCTGACGAAAAAGCGCATGGACCTTCTCCAGAAGGCCATCGAGAAAGTAACAGAGCAGAGAAAGACCGTGAGGAGGGCAAGGCTCCGCTCGGCGATCCCTGCCCTTGCCATCGTGGGCTATACCAACGCAGGGAAATCGACGCTTTTAAAGGCGCTAACCCAAGCGGAGGTCTTGATTGAAGACAAGCTCTTCGCAACGCTCGATACGACCACGCGTAAATTTACCCTTCCCAACCGTCAGCAGATTCTTCTTGTCGATACGGTCGGCTTCATTCGAAAGATTCCCACAACTCTCGTGGCGGCGTTTAAGAGCACCCTGGAAGAGGCGCTCTACACAGATATTCTGCTCCATCTCGTCGACGTCTCCCACCCCCTTGCCGAGGAGCAGGCCGAAGAGACGGAGCGCATCTTAAAAGAGCTCGGGGTCAAAGAAAAACCGGTGATCACCGTCCTCAATAAGATCGACGCCTGCAGGGATCCGCTGATCGTGCAGCGCTTCCGTATTAGGTATCCCCGCTGTGTTGCGGTCTCCGCCCTCTACAAACAGGGCATGGACGTCCTCTTGGAGCAGATCGTCGCCCTTTTGAAACAGCTTAGGGTCACCCTCCGTCTCCGCATTCCGCAAAGCCACTACCGCCTCGTAAGCGAGCTCTTCCGCTTCGGAAAGGTGGCGCACGTTGAGTATGTCGAAAACGATGTTTTTTTAGAGATCGAGCTTCCCAAAGAGTTCGAAGAGAGGGTTCTTCCTTTCGTCACGTCAAGATGATCGAGGAAAAATGTAACTATTCACCACTTCCCCCCTTTTTTAAAAGGGGATCGGGCACGCACACGGGCACGGACGCGGGCACGAAAGAAAAAATAGCTAGAGAGAGCCTTTAGTTGCCATGTTAACGAAAATGGCTCAAGGCACTTCTTTCGTGCCCGCGCCCGTGTCCGTGTGCGTGCCCGATCCCTTTCTTTCTTAAAAAAGGGGAGTGGTGAATAGTTACGGAAAAATGGCGCTTTTGGCACAATGCACTCTCTTATACAAAGAGAGCGGTGGTGAAAAAAAAGTTTAAGGTGGCCGCCCTAGGCTGCCGCACGAATCAGTATGAGGCCGAGGCCTTTCGGACGCAGCTTGAGCGAGCAGGCGCTCAATCGGCTCAAAAGGGAGAAGCTGCAGACGTCTGCATTGTCAACACCTGCGGCGTCACCGCTTCTGCCGCTCGAGATAGTATTGCCCGGGCGCGCAAGCTGGCCCAAGAAAATCCAAGAGCCGCGCTCTTTGTGACAGGGTGCCATGCAAAGGAGGTGGGCGAGGCCGTCTCGGAAAGACGGATCCTGGTCATCCCCAATGAAAAGAAGGAAGAGCTCCTCTCGGAGCTCTTTCCCAAGAAAGAGCTAGCTGGGTTTGCCATCGATTCCTTTGCAGAGCACACCCGCGCTTTTCTAAAAGTACAAGACGGATGCAACTCCTTTTGCAGCTATTGCATCATTCCCTATGTGAGGGGCCGCTCCCGTTCTCGTTCTTTGGACTCTATCTTAATCGAGTTAAGAGGGCTCCTTGCTCGGGGCTACCGAGAGGTTGTCTTGACGGGGATCAACATCGGAGATTTTGACGGAGGGGAACAAGAGAGCCTTGCCTCTCTTCTCCGGGCAGCCGATGGCCTTGAAGGGCTGGAGAGGATCCGCCTCTCCTCGATTGATCCCGAAGACGTAAGCGAAGAGCTGTGTTCCGCCCTTCTTTTTTGCAAGAAGAGCTGCCCTTCGCTGCATTTGGTCTTGCAGTCGGGATCTAATGTGACGCTCAAGCGGATGCATCGCTCTTACACCCGCCAGAGGTTCTTGGAGGTCGTTTCCCGCCTTAAAAAGGGGTGTAGCGATTTTACCTTTACCACCGATGTGATCGTCGGATTCCCGGGAGAGACGGAGCGGGACTTTGAAGAGAGCCTGGAGGTGGTGCGAGAGGTGGAGTTTGCAAAGGTGCACGTCTTTCCCTACAGCCCGAGAGAGCGCACCCGGGCCGCTCTTTTTCCCGACCGCCTGCCGCAAGCCGTTGTCTTTGCGAGAAAGAAAAGGCTTTTGCAGGAGGCTCAAGAGAGGGCTTTTTCTCTTAGAGAGCGTTTTGTGGGAAGGGAGATGGAGGTGCTCTTAGAGGGCAAAGCGAGGGGGCGTACGGCAAATTTTCTTCCCGTTCGCGTCGAAGGGAGACATCTTAAGCCCAATCAAATGGTCCCTGTGAAGCTGATTGCCAACGATCCAATGAGCCTTGTCGGGAGGGTGGCGTGAAGCCCTTTACCATCACGATCGCCCAAAGGCTTCGTCCCTTTTCCCACGCGGCGCGCTTTTGCACCCTCATTCCGAAAACCAACTGTCTGGCCGAAATCTTTCCCGCCCGGCTGGTTTTAGAAGAGTGGCAAGGAGCCCGTTTTTCTACTCTCCTTCCCCTGACGGGTCCCGTTGAACAATTTACCTCTCAGGTTGAAGGAGAAAAGGGGAGAGTCAGGGTCTTTGGGCGAGCGGCTCAAGGCTTTTTCTCCTATCTTCTCTTTGCACAAAGAGACGGGATCTACCTCTATCTCGAAAAGGGGCCGCTTCCTTTCCCTCTCAAACAAGAGCACAAACTTCTTAATATCTCCTCGTTTCATGAAGCGCCTCCAGAAGAGAGGCTCTCTTTGGGGATGCACCGCTCTCTGGAGTGGGAAAGCGTCTTAAGAAGAGGAGAGTTTCAAGAGATCTTTCCGGTCTGGCTACAGATGGGGCAGCTCCTGCCGCAGCCGGAGGAGAGAACGATGCCGGAAGAGGGCAACTTTTTGCTTTTAGAAAAGTGCAGAAAGGTGGTGGAGCAAAAAGAAAAGCTTCATGTCATTCCCGCCTTCCGCACCCTCTTTTTGGCAGCTTTTTCCTCTCTCTTCGTCCCCCATGTCAACGATCTGAGCTTTCAAGGGCTCTCCACTCCGACCGAGCAAGCGCTCTCTCCCTTGCCGCTTTTAAAAAAGAGCGCCCTTCTCATCCGCTCTCTCTTTTTTCAGGAAGAGAAAGAGAGCTGCGCGCTCTTGCCCCTTCTCCCTCCCCAGTTTCACTCAGGCCGCTTTTGCCATATCAAAACAAAAGAGGGAGATCGAATCGATATGGAATGGTCGAGCAAGCTCCTGCGCCGCTTGCGGATTCAAAGCGCTAAGAGCCGTTCTCTGCGCCTCATTGTGCAATCTGCTTTAAAGCGCTGCCGCGTGAGAACGAAGCTGCGAGAGAAGGGAAGG
>Ga0155496_107_pt1 | contig 7378 bp, 6 predicted proteins | sample RifCSPhighO2_12_FD_107154 | JGI IMG/M metagenome (GOLD analysis project Ga0155496, IMG submission 107154) | Chlamydiae bacterium RIFCSPHIGHO2_12_FULL_49_32
ACGTCGATCTGATCGAGCTCTTTTTGAACCGCCCGTATTCTCCCCAAGGAGTTCCCAGTCCCAACCAAAACGGAATAAATAACCTCCTGATGGCGGTTACACAACGCGGCAATATCCATCTTGTCGAGCACCTCTTGAGCCGCGCCTATCTTCCCGGAGGAACACCGGTTCTCGGTCAATCAGGGGTCAATATCGCTCTTGTGTGTGCGGCCAGAAGCGGACAGAGCCTGATTGTCGAACACCTTTTAAGACGCTCCTATCCTTTAAATAAAGAGTTATTGCCTCCGGATTCGTGGGCAATCGATACAGCTCTTTCCGCTGCCGCTTCCTCCAACCATCAGAACCTCGTCGAGAACTTCTTGAGTTTCCCCTATCCTGCAAGTGTTCCCAAGCCTTCCCAACATGGAGTCAATGAAGCACTTTCTATTGCCTCAATGTTGGGCTATGTGGAGCTTGTCGAGTATCTCTTGAGAGGAAAATACCCAAGAGCCGACATCCCCCCTCCCAATTCCAGTGGAATCATTCAGGCGTTTGCAGAGGCCGCCAATCGAACGGTTGCCGCATGCTTCTTAACCCGCGTTTCCGGAACAAGCGAAGCTCCTTTCCCCACCCAGGAAGCGGTAAATGCGGTGCTTGGTTCTGCTGCTGGAAAAGGGCTGGAGGAGCTTGTAGAATACCTGTTGACCTACTCCTATGAACCCGAAAAAGTCCCTCCCCCTTCACAAGAGGCAATCAATCGGGCGCTTTGGCGTGCGGCAGGAATCGGATATGGGAGTGTGGTGGAACTCCTTCTGCTCTATGATGCTTACTCCAAAGGAGTGCCGCGTCCCAATCAAGAGGGAATCAATGCGGCGCTTTGGTATGCAGCAGGCAATGGAAACGATGGTCTTGTTGAACACCTCTTAAGTCTTGACTATCCTCACGAAAATACTCCGCATCCCAATCAAATGGCAGTCAATACAGCGCTTGCTTATGCAGCTGAAGGCGGCTATTGGGATATCGTCGACAATCTTTTGAACCGCGACTATCCCTCAGGAAAAGCTCCCCACCCCAATCAGGCAGGAATCAATCGGGCACTGTGTGCTGCGGCGGGAAGCAATCGGAGGGATCTGGTTCAGTACTTTTTGATCCGTGGCTATCCCCAAGAAGGAGTGCCGCCTCCAAATCAAGAAGGGATGAACGATGCTCTTGTCATGGCGGCAGGAATGGGCTACGACCTTCTTGTGAAACAGCTTTTGAGGCGCGACGATCCCGCAGAAGGAGCCCCGCGTCCCAATCGAGCGGGGATCCTTCGAGCTCATAAAATGGCGCAAAGAGAATGGCATGGCGCTCTCGCAGCGCACTTGCGGGCAAATCTGGCCTCACAAGAGAGCATTCCCTCCTTTAACTGCACTCTCCAATAGGCATCTCCCAAGATGCATTCCGTACAGTTCAACAGAGCGGTAAGTTACCGCCTTTCACAAGGGGTTGGGAGAGCGTGAGCGCAATGATGCAACTTTTTTTAAAGCTGAATACTCCCTTAAGGGAAGGGAGCGGCAATTTTTCAATTGTCAAAATCGAGAATTTTCTCTATGATGACAAGCCATTAATGTTTTTTTGGGAGAGTCATGGTACGCTACACAGGTCCTAAGAACCGTATTGCACGACGTTTTGGAGCCAATATCTTTGGCTATGCCCGCAACCCCCTCTTGCACAAACCCAATCCTCCCGGCATGCACGGCGCACGCCGTAAAAAAAAATCTGATTTTGGGATGCAGCTTGATGAACAGCAAAAGCTCAAGGCCATTTATGGCATGCTTCCGCAAAAACAGCTGGTGCGCGCTTACAATGTCGCCAGCCGCTCCAAAGGCAATACCCTCCTGGTCTTTATGCAGAGGCTCGAATGCCGCCTGGATAACATCGTCTACCGCCTGAAATTTGCTCCGACAATCTTTGCCGCCCAGCAGCTCGTCTCGCATGGGCACGTGCTCGTTGATGGGAAAAAAGTCGACCGGCGCTCTTTCCTGGTGGAACCGGAAATGACTGTCTCTCTCAAGCCTCAGATCCAAAAACTCGACTGGGCCAAACAGGCGCAAGCCTCTGCAGCAAGAGAGATCCCCGAATACCTGTCTGCCGAAGAGGGAAAGTTCTCTGGAAAGCTGCTCGTCAGGCCTGAAACGGATCAGATTCCCCTCCCTCTTCCCGTGAACATTGCGCTCGTCTGCGATTTCCTCGCCCACATCTCTTAACCGTCCATCAAAGATGCCCTGTGGGCCGCCTCCTCGAAATCCGGCTGTCAAAAAATATACACAGTCGAGTTGATAAGATTAGCGACATTGAATACTATTCTTTTTATTCACTATGGCAAAAGTTGTTCCCGACCCTCTCCTCATCGGCGCCCATACCTCCGCTCAAGGAGGGGTGCATAACGCCCTTCTCATCGGGAAGGAGATTGGCGCAACTACGATTCAACTCTTTACAAGCAATCAAAGAACCTGGCGCAGCAAGCCCATCTCCGATGAAGAAGTCGCGCTCTGGCATCTCGCTCTGAAAGAGACGAACATCAAAAAGGTGATGAGCCATAACAGCTACCTAATCAATCTTGGCTCTTGCAAAAAAGAGATCCTGGAAAAAAGCCGCTTAGCTTTCCAAGAAGAGATTCAACGCTGCCATCAACTCAATATTTCTTTTTTAAACTTCCATCCCGGATCTGCAACCGAGTCCTCAGAAGAGGAGTGTTTGGAGACCATCATAAAAAGCCTTTTCAAGATGGAAAAGCTCTGCTCCAAGGGAACGACGCGCCTCCTTTTTGAGACGACCGCCGGCCAGGGAAGCAATGTGGGCTACTCATTTGAGCAGCTCGGCTACCTCATCGCCCGCCTTAAAGACCGTCTGCCGGTGGGAATCTGTGTCGACACCTGCCATATCTTTGCTGCGGGCTACGACATCCGTTCCCAAGAAGGGTGGGAAGCGACGTTGAAAGAGTTTAACCAAAAGGCCGGCTTAAAATATCTCTTTGCCATGCACATCAACGACTCGGTCCATCCTTTGGGATCGAGGAAAGACCGGCATGCGAGCTTAGGAGAGGGTAAGATCGGGCTTAAGGGATTCAAGGCAATGATGCAGCACCCCAAACTCCTTCAGCTTCCCAAGTATCTCGAGACCCCTCTTGGACCAAAGCTTTGGATCGATGAAATTAAACTCTTAAGAAAATTTGCCAAATGAAGCGGACTAAAATTAAAGAGATCTCAGAAAACCTTTTTGGAAACAGCATTAAAGTGTGCGGCTGGGTGCGCACAGTGCGCGCCCAGAAAAATTTTTCTTTCATTGAACTGGTCGACGGATCCACCTTCCATCCCCTGCAAATTGTGGCAGACCCCTCTTATGAATTAACCATCGGCTCTTCGATTGCAGCTGAGGGAGTGCTTGTCGAAAGTCCCGGCGCCAACCAAAAATGGGAGCTAAAAGCTGAAAAGATCACTCTTATCGGCGCCTGCTCTGCCGCGGATTACCCCCTGCAAAAAAAACGGCACACCTTTGAATTCGCCCGAACCATTGCCCACCTAAGGCCACGGACCAATACCCAAGGCGCCGTCACACGGGTGCGCCATGCTCTCGCCTTCGCTTCCCATCAATTCCTTCATGACAGGGGTTTTCTCTACATCCAAACTCCCATCATTACCTCTTCCGACTGCGAAGGGGCCGGAGAGCAGTTCCTAGTCACAACACTCAACCCCAAAAAACCTCCGCTGCTCTCGGACGGAAGCCTGGATTTTACAAAAGATTTCTTTCAAAGGCCCGCCTTCCTCACCGTCTCGGGGCAGCTCGAAGCCGAGTGTTTTGCCTGCGCCCTCTCCGATGTCTACACCTTCGGGCCCACCTTCCGCGCTGAACACTCCAACACGACGCGCCATTTAGCGGAATTTTGGATGCTCGAGCCCGAGATGGCCTTTGCCGGCCTTTCGGATGACATGGAGCTTGCCGAGGCCTATCTGAAAGCCGTTACAGGCTATCTCCTCAATCACTGCGGAGACGATTTGACCTTCTTTGAAGAACGCATTGAAAAAGGACTCATCGAGCGGCTCAATCAAATCGTCACGACTCCTTTTGTCCATCTCACCTATACCACAGCGGTTGACATCCTGAAACGCTCGAAAAGATCGTTTGAATTTGAGGTGGAATGGGGAAAAGATCTTCAGTCCGAGCACGAGCGCTACCTTGCCGAAGAGTATACCAAGGGTCCCGTCATCCTCACAGATTATCCAAAGGAGATAAAATCTTTCTACATGCGCGACAATGAAGACGGCCTAACGGTCGCAGGAATGGACATCCTCGTCCCCAAAATCGGTGAGATCGCCGGCGGCAGCCAAAGAGAGGAGCGTCTCGACCTTCTCAAAGAGAAGATGCTTGCCTTCGGGCTAGATCCGGCCAACTACTGGTGGTATCTCCAGCTTCGCCAATACGGCACCGTTCCCCATGCAGGTTTTGGAGTGGGATTTGAAAGACTCGTCATGTTTGCTACCGGGCTGGAAAACATCCGAGACGCCATCCCCTTCCCCCGCACCCCGGGCCACGCCGAATTTTAACAAAAATTCCCACAACCGCCTTCTCTTAGAAGAAGGCTACCCAAACAACTTCAAAAAATGGCTGCGCTATCTCAAATTCACCATTTTGAACGGCTCTATTTTTTTCGTTTTTTGAAGAGTGTTCTTGGATCTAAATGAAGTTCCCCCTCCCGTTTGGCGGCAAGCTGACCGCATCCTCCGCTGACATCCTGGGCGCGGGAATTGCGGATGGGGGCGGGAATAAAGCGTGCGGCAAGATAGGCTTGGAAGGCCTGCACCCTCTTTTCTTGGGAGCGCTTGAAAGAAGAGCCGGGGAAGTGATTAAAAAGGATGAGATTCACTTTGGCCTTTAAGCCATGAAGAAAAGAAACGAGCCTCCTGGCATCGAGGAGACTGTCGTTTTTCCCCTCGATCAAAAGGTATTCAAACGTGATTCCCTCTCTTTTCGCCGGGTATTCCAAAAGAGCTCTTTTCAGCTCTTTTAGGGGATAGAGGCAATTGATGGGCATCAGCTCCGAGCGCACACGATCATCTGCGCTATGGAGCGAGACTGCAAGCCGAAGAGGAAGCGCTTGAGCTAAGGCTCGGATAAGAGGCACATGGCCCGCAGTTGAAATCGTCACATGGGATCTGGAGAGAGCGCCGCCTTTAGGATCTACAAGAATCGAGGCGGCTTGAAGGACCGCATCATAATTATCCAAGGGCTCTCCCATTCCCATGAAGACGATGTGCGAGATGCGTTTTTCGGACCGCTCTCTCTTCTTAAGCAGGTCTTTGGCAAGCATCCACTGGGAGAGAATCTCTCCTGGGCTTAAATTGCGCTTGAACCCCATTTTTGCCGTCTGACAAAAGCTGCAACCCCTCTTGCAGCCTATTTGAGAGCTCACGCAAAGGGTCATGCGCTTGGCGCTTGGCATCAGGACCATCTCAAAGAGATGGCCATCACGGGTTTGAAGGATAAACTTATCGCTTCCATCCTGAGAGGAAAGGCTGCAGTCCATCCGAGGAAGCTCCCAGTGAAAAGAAGCGGAAAGAAGAGAGCGCGCTGCAAAAGAGAGGTTAGTAAAGGAGGCGGGATCTTGCGGGTCTAAAGCTCCCTTCTGAAAGATCCATTGAAAGATCTGCTCTGCGCAAAAGGGAAGAAGCTCGTGGCGAGCAGTCCACTCCCGCCATTGAGAGAGAGAGAAGTCTAGGGCAAAGGGAAGTTCCTTCATAACAGAAAAGATTATCTCGACTTTGCCGGGAGGTGAAGATGTTTCCCTTGCGAAACAACGACGCTCCCCAAGCCGAAGAGGAGCGTGGTCAAAGCGAGGGCGGGACCAAAATAGGGAATCGCCGTTAAGAGAAAATAGAGGAGAAGACCCAGAGTAAAGGTCGGCACTTTATTGGGCTTTAAGCCAATCCAGGGAAAGAGGGCATTAGAGACCCAGAAGATGGAGATGATCTTCACGGTATAGAAGGTCACCACATTCAAAGCCAGGACCGTTAAGGCAAAAGGGGCTCCGAGAATGGTCATAAGAAGAAGGAGCGCCGTGAGCGGAAAGAGAATGAGAAGGACAATGCCGTAAACAAAGGATTTCCAAGGATGGCGCTTCAAAGCATGGATGGCCTCATGGATGGAGCCGGGAAAGATCTTGAGAAGGATGACTCCGATAACAAACGTAAAGAGGAAATTCATGAAAAGAACAGCCAATTTCGAACCAATGAAAACCCCCTGGAGCCAGGTTCCTTTCAGGATATCGCGAAGAAGCGTGCTGTGATAGTGAATCTTCCCGCCGATCCTGGCGCCGGGATCTATCCAGGCAGGCGAGGCGCTGCGATAATTTAAATCATTGCCAATCACTGCTTTTGAGGTAAGCCTTAGCTGTTCGGCGTAGGTTTTGAGATCATTTTTCACCTCTCCTGAAATCCGAACATTCGAAGAGATCACAGTGGCATTAAAACCCACTCTTCCTGAAAGGTCCATGTTTCCCGCAAGGGCAACAAGATCTCTTCCGATTTCAGCTGTCGGCATGATGTCCGCATTGGCTGCGAGCAGCGTCACACTGCTGCCGACAGAACCGCTGAGGCGCAGCTGGCCTCCGATCGCCCTCACACTCTCGCCTACCTTCCCCGAAATGTCGCCGCTTCCGGCGGCAATGAGAACGCTCCCCAGCACGTCTCCATCAATGAAGACCTGGCCTCCCATTACATAGACATCGCCCGTGACAGTCCCCGAGATCTCGACTACTTTATTGAAGGCAAAGAGGTCCCCTTCAATGCGCTCACCGGGCTCAACAAGCAGCAAATCGCGCTCCCTTTCAGGCAAAGGTTCCTCGGCAGCACGCCCCAAGAGGGGAAAAAGCATACATAAGATCAACCTAATCAAGTACATAAGCAGGCTCATTTGGGATGAAGATGCGTTTTCTCTTTATTTTTCGCAGAATGAATCTCTACCCGGAGTATAGTTTGTTCCTCTCAATTTTTCCACTGGTTGTCTCTCTTTCAATCGGCAAACAAGCGGATGCTCGGATTAATAATTTGCCATTCATTCTCCTAAAGAGCATGATCGGGTTGTTGAATATTCAAACATAAACTATAATCCAATTAGGAGTTTAATTTTTTACTTTATGACAATACCCCCTTTCCCCCCTCATGGTCCTCCGGCATTTCAACCTCCCGCTCCCTTGCAGCAACCTTCGCAGGCTCCCTTGCAGCAAACGACTGAACACCTGGAGGTGTGGCGCAAATTTTTAGGCCCCAACGCAACGCTCCAGCAAGCCGAACAGTGTTATCGGCAAATGATGAATATGGTGACGCAAGCCGTCAGCCGCAGTTTTCAAAAAGCCCATGAA
>Ga0155496_128_pt1 | contig 6772 bp, 7 predicted proteins | sample RifCSPhighO2_12_FD_107154 | JGI IMG/M metagenome (GOLD analysis project Ga0155496, IMG submission 107154) | Chlamydiae bacterium RIFCSPHIGHO2_12_FULL_49_32
TGCCTTTTGTACGCGAATGGTATGCAACCTGCATGCGCTATCCACATCTTGCCCCCAATTTTGATGAAACCGTGCTCAATGTGCTCCTTTGGAAGCATGGCATCACTGAAAGCGTCCCACCTTATGATCCCTACTATCTCCATGCCCACCAATATGTTACATTAAACAGAGATGAGACTGCCGCATCTCCTTTTCGCATGTTTCATGGTTGTAAAAACCCTAAAGAGGCTTGGGAAATTTTTTCTGCCCTAAAATCTCATGCGTTGCCATTTTCAACTCAATGATTAATCAGGATCTTCTTATGAACTGTACCGAACGTGATTCAAGAATCGGATTTGGGCTGAAGCGAAAGCTCTCTTTTTGGGTTCATCGGGGTCAATATCGCAACCATGAAGGAATCATCTACAAGTGAAAAAAAACATTATTTTCTTAATTCTCATTTTTCAAGGTGTGATTTTTGCAGATGATAGACAAACAAGCATTACTGATGAAGCGAGCTACCGTTCGTTTTGCAGAGAAGCTGCACAAAACGAGAGTGTATTTTTAAAGTTCAAACAACATCCCGAGCTCATTCGTGTGATGCAACATGTAAGTGTGATGCAAGGGAAAGAGCTCATAGCATATGTGTAAGCGGGAAGTAAACCCATCTTTTTGAGATCTCACACTTGTGACATCCTGGTATTTTCTTAAACCAGGGATATGTCTATGTCACAGATAGCAAAACCTCTCGAGAAGCGATTAGATTGGTCTCGGTCCCTTACCCAACTGAGCCTTTTGCCATTCATCGGGCAACAGCTCATGCAACCGTTGAGCGCTGTGGCCCATGAGACGACGGCAGACATCCTCCAAATAGATACGGGGATTGATCTGAAGAGATCGGCAAGTCTGGACAAGAGAGAGCAGCGTGGCCGCTGCTCTTCCGCTTTCGACGCTGCCGAAAAAGAGCCAATTCTTGCGGCCAATGGCAAGAGGACGAATGGCCCTTTCCGCCGGATTATTGTCAAGACGCGCAGAAGCATGCCGAGTGTAGTTCTTCAGATGGGGAATCAGGGAACAAAAATACCCCAGCGCTTCTTTGAATTTCGATTTAGGCAGGAGGCGTCCTTCGATCAGCCGTTTCTTAACACGATCGATCAGACCATCAATGATGGGCACTGCCTGAGACAGGCGCAACTGGAGTCTTTCCTCAGGAGAGAGAGTCCAAGCGTTTTCTTCCAAAGCAAAGAGCTGCCCGATCTGTTCCAGTATCCAAATACGAAGAGCGGGATCACCCATTTCGGCTTCATAGAACTTACGCCGGATGTGTGCCCAGCAAGGCGCCCAAACACTGCCATGCTTACGGACATATACTTCATATGCGCTGTATTTGTCCGAGTGGATAATCCCGGAATAGGAACCCAAAATCTCTTCCACATGCTCATGCTTGCGATTCTCTTTAAAATCGTAGAGACGATATGGAGGGTCGGAGCCTTGCCCTCCGACCACTACCCACATGTATCCCTGTGCAACTTTAGGACTGTCGAAGATGTCGACCGGACTCTCATCAATGTGGATGCGTTCGGAGGTTAAGATGCACTGCTTCATCGCTTGGTAAAGTGGCTGTAGGGCTAACCCTACGTTTACCACCCACTGAGAAAGAAGCCTTCTGCTGATGGAGATGTTTTCCCGAGTAAAAGACTCGGCGATGCGATACAGCGGAAGGTGATCGACAAACTTGCGGGTAACAATCTCTGCGAGCAGACTTTCATCGGCACGGCATTTCGGTAAAATGCCATCAGGCATGAGAGCAGTGAGAATGCCTTGCTCTTCTTGCTTAGGATAAGCGTACTTGGGACGGACGAACTTTTTGATATAATAGCTACCGGGGCGATGGGCGAGTTTGAAGGAGACTTCTTCTCCAATCTTCTGCAAAGGAGCGCCTGTTTCTTTGCAGACCTTTTGCTCCTCAGGGATATCGATCACAATTGTTTCGACAGGAAGGTCTTCGGGCAGTTTGATTGTGTCCTGACCTGCGCTCCGGCTTTTTTTTCTTTTGTGCTCAGGGATGTTTTGAGTTTCTTCTTCCTTTGTTTGCTCGATGTTTTCAAAGCCGTCAAGCTGCAGCTGCTGTGCGTTATCGATCATGCGTTCCGACTTTTTGCCGAAGGCTTGCCGCTTGAACCACTCGATTATTTCTTTAAGGCGCAAAATTTCCGCATGACATTCAGAGAGATGCTTGTCTTTTTCTGCCAGGTGATGTCGTAAGGAATGAATATCGGTTTCTTCTATTGTTTCCATAGAGGAAATGATACCAAAAAAGACCCTTCTTTCATAGAGAAAAACGCGCGTTTTTTAGAAAGTTTTTGGACGCATTTTCTTCGGCGTGATTCCTTCCAAAAGCATGAGAAATTCCCTTCGATCCAAGTGATTGTTTCCTGCATGAGCAAAGGATCCTTTCTGCAATTGCTTATACCAGATCACAAAGCCGTCTTGATCCCAGAAGAGGACTTTCATATGGGTGCGAGCGCGGTTGAGGAAGAGAAAGAAAGCTCCCGAAAGCAACTCTCCCGGGAAGAGCTGTTCTACGACAGCCCCCAGTCCTTCAAAGCTCTTTCTCATACTGACGGGTTCCTTACACAAAAAGATGCGCGCGTGGGCAGACAATGTGATCATGGAAGCTCCGCAAATAAATTGAAGAGCTGCTTACGCAGCTTTTGGTTACAATCTGCTCTTATGCGGATATGGACTCCTCGAGTTTGCAGGGAGATAGTATCGGAACAGTTGAGACTTAGCTCGGTGAAACTGGCCTTCCCGAGGGCTTGAGGAGAAAGCTTGTCCTTCCAGTACTGAAAAGTAGAAGGATGGATATGGTTTTGCTGGCACCATCTCTTGGCAGGGAGGCCACTGGCTCTCTGTGCTTCGAGATGAGATTGCCATTCAAGGTGTTTTGCTGTCTGTGACATAGACATACTCCTGGTTTAAGAAAATACCAGGATGTCATACGAGTGAGATCTCAAAAAGATGGGTTTACTTCCCGCTTACGCATATGTCATCTGTCATTACCCCTACTTGCAGCGCTACTTTGATCTCCCCTGAGAGCAAATATCTCGAGGCCTTCGGACTCAAAAAGTTGCAAAGTCGAGTTTATTGCAAGATCCACTCGTCGGGAATTAAGTCGGTAGTGTTAAAGTCTGAAGCTTTTGTAAACCAGTTCATGGGAGCGACGACAATTTTATCGGGGTTCCGATTGAGATAGGCCGCCCACCATGAAAAGCTCGAATTGGAAATGATCTGGTGTTTACAGAGACTCATCAAGTAGAAATCGTGGTAATAGGGCTCGTTTTCAATGAAAATGAGATTTTTTGCCAAGCCTTGTAAATTCGTTTTACACCAGTTGATGTCATTGGAAAAAACGACGAACAGAGCGTCTTGTGAAAACAAGGAGACGGCTTTTTGGAGATACTCTTTGCCGTTGTCGCAATAGATTTCATTCATGGAAGTTTCCCAGTGATAGAGTCCCATGCCTTTTTGGTATGACCGGTAGTGGATGGAGACTGCTTTGGGATGGTTGATGATGTGGCTGTATTTTTCCTTAAGGTGCTTTAAAATCTCAGCCGATGGTGAAAAGAGATCGAGGATTTTTTCTTTGTGCCTTCGGAAATATTTTTCCGACTGAAAGGATCCTTTGAGCTGTATATTTGGATGGTATGGTATGGGGGCGTAGGGAGTCTCCTTTTCAACATAATGGAAGGCGATTGGTGGGGAGGTTTCCTTTGTTTGGATGCGCCAAAAGACTTTTTCTCGATTCGTTGGAATATTGTAATAAGGGTTTGTGACTAAATCAGGGATCAGAGGTGTAGCGTCATGGTCCCAAGCGTGACTGAATGCGGCAGCGATTTGAAAACACTGGTTGCCGAGCTGTCCTTCGAGAGTTCCTGCGACATAGGATGCCCCATAGGAGAGAGAGCAAGAAAGGAAGAGAAAAAAACTTAAGAGGAAGTAGATCATCGTAATTGTTGATGAATGGTTTCGACAATTTGATCAATTGAATGGCGATAGGCTGAATAGGGGCGCGGGCAATGACAGTCGATGTATCCGGTGACATCATGGGAGGTGCACGCTCGATCCCAGTCAGCTCGATCTAGGCGAGGTCCTACACCATGCCCTAGGCAAAAGAGGTGTCCTCCATTTTTTCCCCAAGATTGGATGGATTGATATAGCATGATCTCGTCTGTATTCCACCCCAGATCAAGGGCTGCCCACTCGCGGAGTCTTGTAGTCATATCTTCCTTTGTCGAAATCCCAAAAACAGACCCAAAGACTTTCCCTTTGGCAGCCACGTAACACATCGGATAACGCATGCCCCAATATTCAAATGCTTGATCTCTGTAGACGAGAAAAGAGCGGTCAGGACAAGAGGCAGCTCCGCTGAAAAAATAGGAGCGGGAGATGGGGAGCATGTCGATATCGGCAATCAAACATCCATCATCGGGGAATAGGGCCGGTAAAAATAGACGAATGGCTTGAGCTTGCATCGCTTCGGAGACGTCTTTTTGCGGGGAGAAGCGAATCACATCTCCGAGGGTTTCATCAACACTGCACGTTTCGTCTGCAACGAAGGCAAGGGTCGGACGCAACCCCATGGCCTCCCAAAGGGGAGCGACAACGGGCCAAAACTCGATGTAAAGAGGATTGTTATTGGTTGATAGAATGACTCTGTTGAGATCTAAGGCATTAAGAAATGAAGAGCTTATCAAGGAAAAAAAGAGGATGAGAGCATATAGATAGCGCATGATAAAACACTGATAGAGGGTGTTGTCTTTCACTCGACTTTGTACAATTTTTGAGGTCGTCTTCCGGGAGAGCGCCTCCCATCCTAAAATTAATTTCTTCGAAATTTATTCCAGCTTGGAAGTCGCCTCTTCAGAATCCGACTATCAAAAAATGTACAAAGTCGAGTTTCATTTTTAAACCATTGAAGTTAATCGAGAAACAAATTTCTCAAATGTGCAATGCATGTGTCTCATCATTTCATCTGTTAACCCGTGATGACAACCGATTAACATTCCTCCTCGCATGACGAGATCAGCATGTGGATAGCCACGAGGACTTGTGCGACAGGTAATCAGGGCAAAACCAGGTTGCTTTAATATATTGCCCGTAAAAACGGTGCGTGTTTGGATGTTGTTTTGTTCTAAAAAAATTTGGAGTTCCTTTCTACTAAACGGCGCTTGATCCTTAATAATCAATGGAAAAGCTAGCCATCCTGTACGACTATTTGATATTTGCTCCGGCAACAAAAACCACTCTTCATATTTAGAAAAAAAACGGCATTGTTCTGAGAACGCCTTTTCTATAAGAGCAATGTTGTTTTGCAGCTTTTTTAGTTGCACGAGCCCAAAAGCCGCACCTATTTCAGAAGGTTCTAAATTGTATCCAAGCGCCTCAAAAACAAATTTTGCATCATATTCTATCTGATCGACCTTGACATTGAATCGATTTTCGATGGCTTCGGATTCGACAAAGAGAGAAGAACTTCGGCCCCAGCTACGGAGTAGTTTGGCCCGATCGGCTAAATGCTCTTCATTCACGCATAACATCCCTCCGTTGCCGGCACAACTGATGACATGAGATCCATAAAAACTCGTTGTGCTGATATCGCTAAATCTCCCAACAGGTAGGTTGTCGAAAGTTGCTCCCAAGGTGTCTGCGGAATCCTCTATGACAAATAAATCGTATTTGTCCGCGAGTGAGCGCAACTTCTTCCAATCAGGTAAGTTTCCAAGCAAATTGGGAATCATCAGTGCCGATGTATTCTTTGTAATCATTTCCTCAACTTGATTAGCGTCAATGTTATAAGTAGCCGACTCTACATCGACAAAAACAGGAATGAGTCCATTTTTTATGAGTGGGGCCACTGTCGTTGAAAAAGTCAGGATAGGAGTAATGACCTCACTCCCCTTGGGTAAATCGGCGATCTCAACAGCGAGATAATTTGCCGAAGAGCCCGAATTCACCATGACTCCATATTTCTTGGCAAAGAGCGCAGAGGTTTGCCCTTCCATGGCTCTGACGTGCTTACCCATTTGAGTCGAGGTTCTAAGTGCGCGAACAACTGCCTCAATCTCTTCTTCCCCATAGACGGCTTTTCCATAGGGCACATTAATTTTTTGATCTATCATAACAGAATAAAAATTGTTCGATTTGTTCCAAGGTCATTTCTCGAATGCTTTTTAATCTCGCAAAATATGAGCGATACCATTCAACCGTCTCTTGCAGGGCTTGATCCACATTCCATCGAGGCTTCCACCCTAATCTCTTGCGAGCCTTTGAACTGTCAAGTCTTAAATGTATCGTTTCATGAAGAGTATCTTCCCCGAGACTTGTCCATTTTATCTCTCTATCCCAATATGTAAAGACGCGGGTGGCGACTTCAGCCACAGTTAACATATCTTGTTCATGCGAACCAAAATTCCATGCCTCGGAATATTCGTTTGGATTTTCATAGAGTTTTTGAGCCAATAGTAAATATCCAAATAATGGCTCAAGGACGTGCTGCCAAGACCGAATTGCATGAGGATTGCGCAGTTCAACAGTTTGATTCATTTGGCAATGTTTCATCAAATCCGGCAGCAAACGCCCCTCTGTCCAATCGCCCCCTCCAATCACATTGCCGGCTCTTGCGGTAGCTAAGCCAATGGGATGGTGCTGTGGTTTCATTAAAAAAGAGCGGCGATAAGAAGCGCTTGCTAACTCCGCACACGCCTTACTACCACTATAGGGATCATGCCCA
>Ga0155496_131_pt1 | contig 6336 bp, 4 predicted proteins | sample RifCSPhighO2_12_FD_107154 | JGI IMG/M metagenome (GOLD analysis project Ga0155496, IMG submission 107154) | Chlamydiae bacterium RIFCSPHIGHO2_12_FULL_49_32
ATCAGGGGAAATCCCAGACAGCCTGTAAGGAGCAGGTAGTGGGCTTTGCCGGCTGCGGCTCCGCACGCTCTTTGCAGAGGAGCCAGCGTCATGTTCAGGACCGATCCGGCCTGTTTGGAAGAGCGGGAACCGAAGGTCTCAATCCAGGCCAATGCCTTAAAACGTACGTCGGGAGTCGTGGGGATGTAGAGCTGCTTGAGCGCGGGCCCCATCAACGCGTAGTTGATCGCTTTGGCGCCCACCATAATCCCAAAGAGAAAGGACAGGCTTCCGGCAGTCATAAAGCCAAAAAGAGAAAAACCAACGATGACGGGCAAAGCCCTGATATTCAATGTTTCTTATTTTTTTGTTAGACGTAACGCGTGGCCAACGCTCGGTCGCTCACAATTTTCAACATGGCATCTCTCGTGAGATACTTCATTTTTAACCTTTCGAGTAACTCCTTCTGCTTCAAGGTCGGCTCAGTCAGGCTATACAGATCCTGCTTCAGACCCGTTTTGATATGGTTCAACCGGCATTCAGATAGCTCTTCATAGAGACGCTCATGAGATATTACTTCTTCGCTCGCATCCTTTTTCCGTTCATGCAATTGCAGGCTCAATGTCCGGTTGATCAGGTGAGATAAGACGCAGATTGTATAATGTGCCTTCACGTGATCCTCTTTCCACACGTGTACCGGTCCTACTTCAATGAAGGATTTGATGTCACGGAAAGATGATTCGATGACAACCTTATCCCGATAGGGCTGCACGACAGTTTGGGTATTTTGTATGAACCGGTCGCCCACTTTCTCCGAGAGATTGGTGACAAGCAGCCAAAACCCATCCAGCCTTCCTGCATGCAATTTTTGCTTCTTGTCGATGCGGACCCTTCCCTGATATGACTTGACCACAGCTGCCCCGGACTGCGTCGCTGTCATAACAGACTCTTCCTTGAGTTCGACGGTAACAAAGCTTTGTAGTTTGGCCTTGCGCAGCCAATTGTCGAATTTAGTCTTTGTAGATCCAATGTCTCTGTCCCTTTTGGCTTGCAAAAGCTCCAAATTTTGCTCATTGACGAACGATGCCAAAGCAGTCAATTGGTCTTCTCGAGCTTTTCTCTGGTCTTTAAAAAGTTGAACATTAAAACATAACACATAACGCCGGCTGCTGTGGACGCCTACCTCCTTGCAATGCGTGACATCATCGAGACGGATAAAGTCAGGCTGTTCTACAATCAGGGTTTCCACATCTTCAGGAGCCATTTTGGCAAATGGCGCGAACTGCATCTTGGCGATCGTCTCGATCTGATTCTTATCCATGGCCGTGATGTATTTGACCGAGTGATCCTCGAGGAGGGTAAGGTTTTCTTCGGATACCATGCCCCGATCGAAAACCATCGTTGGCGTTGCAATCGGTAATTTCGTTTGCACACGCTCCAAAAGCCAGCCAATTGTCTTGGCGTCAGCAGTATTGCCTTCTAACGTTTCCCAATAGACCGGCAATCCTTTGCTATTGACAATCAAGGCCAAAACAACATGATTGTCGTAACCTTCTTTACAGTGGCCCCAGTTAACCAGCAGGCAGCGTGAGCCGGTAAAAGTCGTGCTGGATAAATCATAAAAAAGAGACTGCATCGCTTCAGGATATTTTTGGGACATGATTTTGCAAAGATGGGCGGCAATCCGATCCTTGCATGCTTCAATTGAGGAAAGTTCCCGAAAAATCCTAGAAGGGTTGATCTCCGGTTCCGGAATATCCAACAAAAGGGGAAGCGCTGTCTTCTTTACCCATGCCGGCACCCGGGATTTAGTCGATGGATCGACACAACGATTGATAGTCAGCAGCGCTGCTATTGCCGACAATGGCACACTGCGCTCCGGTTGATCTTGAAGAGAATCAAACACCGTACTCAACTCCCAGGAATTCCAGGTTTCCAGGATCGTAGCCACATCCAGGAAGGCGCGATGAGAGGTTATGACGACTTGGGTTGACTCAACTGATAGCAATGCGTCGGGGTTCCTGGCTGCGCGTAACGCAACGCGCCACTGTGCGACTTCATCGTCAGATAGTTTGCCCAGTTTGAGGGCGATCTCTTTGCGGTTTTTGCCATCCTTGCGATACGCCCTTGCAAGGCTAAATGACTTATACGATTTCTTACCGTTCTTCCCAACCCGCCAGTGCAAGTGCAGTTTTGCCAGATCCATGAGCACTCTATACTTAGACGTTGTTTTGTCTATAAAATAAGAATATAGATTTTTTCATATGAATTTAGCAATAGAAATTTTACTTAGACGTAATTTTTTTGCAAAAAAAATCACAGATTGCTCGTTTTCAGGTAGTTGCAGCTTTTTTAGTCGATTTCATGGTAAACTCGGGATATACCGAACGTGACTCAAAAATTTCAAATTTTACTTGAATTAAATCGAATGCGGGCTCAATCTTTGAAAGTTTTGTTAAACATAGGAATATATTATGAGTTTAATCCATTTTGGAGACCCCACTCCAAGCAGAGTCGTTGATCTTTATCAATCTTCATTGAACAGCTCGTCTAGCTATTTTCTTCCGCCAATAAACCAGGTGATTGAATTTCAAAATCTCACGTCCCTTCAGTCAAAGACGGACAAATTCAATGAATTCATAATCGCTCTAGGACAAAACGTTTCAGAAGCCGCTTCTTTTAGCAAGCGAGATATAACGCCACTGAAAAAAATACTTAATCTGATTATAGCCGAGGAAAATCAAACGATTAAAACCGCTTTAACCAAAGAAAAAGGTTATCTAGGTCGGTTGTTTTCAGATGAAAGTTGGGATGAATGGCTTGAACATCTGACGGCTCTCGGAAAAGTAGTAACAGTGTTCGAAGACTTTATGGAAAATCAAACTCCTTCAACAAATTTCATGAGACGTCTTAATCAACCGATTGTAGATAAAGCTATTAAGGAATCCCGGCTTCTTTTAAAGCAACTAAAGCATTCGAAACAAGTTGTAGCCTCCAAGGAAAAAACTACTGGAAGTTGTGCAACGGATCTTGCACTGGGAGCATTCGGAAGCATAGCGACTCAAAATCCTATTCCTATTTCTATTGCCAGCATGAGTTGTCTTGAGTCCGCTGCGGCTACGTGTATAGAGGTTTATCAAGGAGAAGTCATTTTAAAGCCCGGAGACACTTTTTATATAGAATCGGCTTGTAGAAAGTTAGCCTTATGTAAAAACGGGATCACAGCTTGGAATTCCGAAGCTTCATGCAATCATCATGGTCCTGCCCTGCACGTAACGTTCATTAATCGTGGGTTAATTCTTTATGACGGACCATTTCACGGATCGAAGCAATGGAATGGGGGAGAATCTCATTCGATTCTTAGAATCGTCAATAAATCCGATAAAGAAAGTGCCATATATGTGCATTTCCAAGAACGGTGTCCCTCTGACTTCGAAGAAGCTGGTTGTTGCATTATGTAAAACAGGTAATCATGAGTATCATTTCTGCTAGCTCTGCTTTAAGCGGAGCCTTAGTTTCTTATCAACCGCCAATAAACAGTTCGGCCTGTTATTTTCTTCCTCATTTCGTGACAGAATTTGGATGTCAAGACCTAGATTATCGCCAATCAATCACGGAAAAATTCAATGAATTCACAAAAGCTCTAGAACAAAAAGTCTCTGAAGACTCTTTTTCTTTTAGCAAGAAGAAAATAAAACCGCTTCGGAAACTATTTAATTCCATAATGACCGAAGAGAATCCAACAATAAAAACTGCCTTAACAAAAAAAGAGGGATATCTCTTAAGGTTGTTTTCCCAGGAGAGTTGGGATGAATGGACGGAGCGGAAAACCGAGCTTGGAAGGGTCGTAACAGTATTTGAAGATTTCATGGAGGGTCAGGTTCCTTTAACAAATATTATGCAACGGGTGGATGTTAGGACCATTGAAAAAGCTATTAGCCAGGCTAAAGATAGCTTAAAACTGTTATACCACCAAAAATTAGCGCAAGATCAAGTAAATGCCAAATCAGATTGTAGATCTCATCTTTTGTTTGGAGGAGTAGTTTCAGTAATGATAGGAAACAAAGCACCTCTAACTTTAGCTACTCTTTCCTGTTTTGATTCCATTGTCGCGCAAAGTCAAGGTCGCACAAAAGAGCAAATCATGTCAGAAATAGATGAGCAAAGAAGATCCTGCATGGCAAATAACAAACAAGGTAATGCCCCCTTATCGAATTCCGGAAGTACTGTACCTGTTGATGCGATCATGAACCAGCGAAATGCAGCGATGATGAACCTTTTTTCAGAACTTATCCAAGTACTTCCACATAATTTAGAAAAATTCTTAAAAAATATTAAAGAAAAAGGAAATTGGTTTGAAGCCATTTTAGACGGCGTAACAAATGTTTTCTTAGATTTTACCGGTATCAGCACCCCTAATAAACTTTTGGAAGAAAAATTACAAGAAATGGAAAAACAATATTGGCTTATTGCAGTTAAACCAAAATATCTAGAGATATTTCCTCTTGAAACTCGACAAGTGTGGTCTACCAGTGAACGTCACGACCTTTCTTATGAAATCAAACAAATGAGAGAAAAATTAGTCTCATATGGTTACAACGCAATTGATTATGGAACTCCGTTGGATTTCTTAGAGTATCTAAAAAAAATGGGCAGATGTGAAGGCGGACAGTGTATTTATAACAAGCGTCATTAATCCCGAGTTTATACCGGACGATCGTAATCGAGTAGGGGGGGGCCTTTCAGCTCCCGCCCTCTCACACTACCGTACGTACGGAACCGTATACGGCGGTTCATGATCACTATGACCTAGCCTGTACTATTTTCACCATAGGGGTGTACCCCATTGCCTCAATGACTGCGTTTGATAACGCTTTGTGCATTCCGTAGGTTCTGGCCATTCTCCATGGCCCTCTGCTACTGTATGCAGTTTGTTTGGCCATCTTTTCTGTCAACCCGAGTGTGATCAGCCGTTTATACCGGGTTCGGGGCGTTTTCCATTGCCGCCAAACCGCCCCCCGTATCTTCCGTCTGATCCATCCATCTAGATTCTTGAATGGGCCTTGCCCTCCGGCTAATCCAAAATAATTGGCCCACCCTCTGATGATAGGCATAAGGCGCTTCGGAATACTATCCGTTAGCTTGCTGCCTCTCATTTTTCTGGTAAACCCTCTTACTTTATCCTTCAGCCGTTTGACTCGGCTTTCATGAACTAAGATCCGATTTGATCCTTTCTCTTTCGTGAAAGTAAATCCTAGAAATTTGCGATTCCATGGATTATCAACTGCACTCTTTTGCGAGTTGTCTTTGAGCTTAAGCCTTTGAGTTAGGTATTTTACGGTCCCTTCCATGACGCGGTGTCCCGCTTTCTCTGACTTTACGTAGATATTGCAGTCATCCGCGTATCTCACAAACCTTAATTCCCTTTTCTCAAGTTCTTTGTCAAAGTCATCCAGCATTATGTTGGATAGCAATGGTGAGAGCGGTCCTCCTTGCGGAGTTCCCTCTTCCGTTATGTGCACAAGTCCATTCTCCATGACTCCTGCTTGCAGAAATCTCCTAATCAGGAGAAGAATTTTCTTGTCTTTTATCCGTCTTGCTATTCTCGCCATAAGCATGTCGTGATTAACCTTATCGAAGAACTTCTCCAAGTCGATGTCTACTACCCACTCACATCCTTCTTGAAGATATGACTGAGCTTGCAGCACGGCTTGGTGTGCGCTCCGGTTTGGTCTAAATCCGTAGCTGTATTGCGAAAATGTGGGATCGAAGACCGGCATTAATTCCTGATAGATCGCCTGTTGGATGATCCGATCCATAACGGTTGGAATCCCCAGTTGTCTGGTTCCCTTGCCATCCGGTTTCGGAATATCCACCCTTCTCACAGGGTTTGGGCGGTATTTCCCTTCAAGAATGTCTTGCTTGATCTGTGGCCACTGCCTTCGCATGACCTCCTTGATCTCGTCGACGGTAACACCATCTATTCCAGGAGCTCCTTTATTGCGTATAACCGCTTTAATGGCCTCCTGCATGTTACATGCCTCCACGACATTTTCTATCGTAGCGATATATTCGTCGTGTTTGCCAGGTAAGATAGATTTATTCCTCTCTGCCTTGACAGCCCCTGCGCTGTTCGAAAGGAGAATGGGACTCTCTCCCGGTCCTTTCGTAGTAGCTTTGTTCTCTTCCTCTTTTCTGCAAGTATCTGTTGTCATAGAAGTTTGGCTCTATCCTTTGTTCTCATGTTCGGACCTTCAGCATCTTGCGACGCCTGTCGGGTCGGAGGAGGCGCCCACTTAAGGGCTTGCCTCCGTCCGCCGCTCAAACCGTACGTGCAGTTTTCCCGCATACGGCTTT
>Ga0155496_144_pt1 | contig 6101 bp, 3 predicted proteins | sample RifCSPhighO2_12_FD_107154 | JGI IMG/M metagenome (GOLD analysis project Ga0155496, IMG submission 107154) | Chlamydiae bacterium RIFCSPHIGHO2_12_FULL_49_32
GAGTTCCGGGGATTATGGTTGGACTCAAGGAGGAGAGGCTGGCGAAGCTCTCTGACGACAAAACGGGGCAGGCTGTTGCAAAGTGGCACCAGAGGATCGGAGGATTTCTTGTCGCCGCGGGATGTGCGAAAATAGGATCGGTGGCGATGGCGTTGTTTCACGGCGCACGTCTTCTCCCCGAAGCTCTAGTTCCCCTGATGGAGGGGATGGGAATGGCAAGCGGAGGATTTTTTGCTCTGATATTTCTTGCAATCCTTGGAGACGTCTCTTGCGTGGAAAGAGAGGGAAAGGCTTTTTGTTTGGGCTTTAGGGAAAAGCTCATCGCCGTCCTTAGGGAACATGAAACAGAGGTCAATGATCTGGCCGTGCCGCTCTCTTTGCCCAAGGGGGCGTCCCCACGGGAGTTGTATGAACGCGCCAAGGGGCGGCTCAAAGAAGAGATCTTAGCTCCCGCTCTTGTGCAAAAGATGCGCTCATCGATGACGTCTTTGGAAAGAGAGGATCAGATCCGCAAGGCGTTGTTCGACTTGATTGGAAAAGAGAGATTTACTCAGGAACAGTCTCTTTGTCAAAAAGAGACGGCCGAGCTTTATGAGATCGCTCTTCAAAATCCGCAGTGGAAATTTTTTTGTCAAAATTTGGAACGGAATCGAGACGAGTGGAATGAGAAAATCAATTATGAGCGCATGGTGGAGCGCGTTGTAAAGGGAGATGTCGTGAAAGAGATCAAAGAGGGGAATCAGGGCGTTTTGGAGCACCTCTTTAAGAAATGGGAGGTGAAACGAGTCTGGAACCGCATGATGGGAGCGGTCTCCCTTATCTCGCTTGCGGTCTTGATTCCGACAGTGTTAGCGGGCGTCATGCCGATGGCGGCTCCGATTCTTCTTGGCGTCGCTATTGCCTGGACGGCGCTCTCATTGGTCTACGCGATCTTTGACGGTAAAGGGTATCTGGAGGCGTTTCGCAGTAAAAAGGTCGGAACTTGGGACCTGAAGATCCTGCTTGCAAAGACCGCGGCCGTGCTCGCCGTGACGGTGACTTTCTCCGTTTTGACGATCGCCTCGGGCGGCGTTCTTCCGCTTCTTTATTGCCTGATTGCCGGAGGGGCGGTTCTTGCTCTTCAGCTTGGGGCATGGGGATGGCTTGCAAGCCGCCTGAAAGAAAAAGAGCTGGCGAAAGATGAGGAGCTCTTGGCTCGAGAAGGGACCAACGGCGCGGACGACGCTGTTTTTTCGGAGGATGAGGCCGGCTCCATCTGTTCCGATGCCGTAGAGGAGGATGAGGCTGGCTCCATCTGTTCCGAGGCCGTAGAGACGGATCTTGGTGATGAAGAGTGGCCTCCAGAGGAGACGGGCAGGGTTGCTCTTTAACGGCCGCTTTCCTATCGTGGGGATGTGAAACGGGAAGTGGACGTCTTTTTGTCTTACGCGGCAGCAGAAAAGGGGCTCTCTTGCAATACTCTTCTTGCCTATGGAGGGGATCTTCGGCGCTTTTGCCGTTTTTTGGAAAAGTCGGGAACTCTCTTGTGGGAAGACGTCTCCCGCGAGGTCATTCTTGACTTTCTTGCCTGGGCTAAGGAGCGCTCCTATGCGGCAGCCTCGCTTCTTCGCCTGCTCGTCTCTTTGACTCTTTTCTTTCGCTTTTTGAAACAGGAGGAGCGTATCCGGTCCGATCCTACGCGCTATCTCGACCGTCCGAAATTGTGGAAGCTTCTTCCTGAGGTCTTAAGCGAAGAGGAGATGGATGCGCTTTTAACCTCTTGCGACGCCGGCACGGAAGCCGGGGCGCGCGACCTTGCGATCATAGAGGTCCTGTATGGATCGGGGCTTAGGGTCTCGGAGCTCTGCGCCTTGAATCTCTACGACGTCTCGGATGAGGCGGTCCGGGTCAAGGGCAAAGGGGGGAAGGAGCGGATCGTTCCCGTCTCCACAGCAGCAAAAGAGGCGATTGACCGCTACCTGCTCTTCCGCAAGGGAGGAGACGAAGGGAGCGCGCCCCCTCTCTTTGTTTCCAGGGGAGGGCGCCGAACGGGGCGTTCTTTTGTCTGGAGGCGCTTGAAGGAGTATGCGGCAAAAGCGGGGATCGTGCGCCGGATCTCTCCGCATACACTCCGCCATACCTTTGCCACCCATCTGCTCGAAAATGGGGCGGACTTGCGCGTCATCCAGGAGCTGCTCGGCCACGCAAGCGTGGCCACGACGGACCGCTACACCCAGGTCAGCCAAAGGCGTCTAAAAAACGCCTTTCTGGAGTTTCATCCCCGGCCTTGACGCCGCTTGAAAAGAGAGGCGAGTTTTTCCATGTAGATGTAGACCACGGGCGTGATGTAGAGGGTAAGGAGCTGCGAGAGCAGGAGGCCGAAGACGACGACAAGTCCCAAGGGGCGCTTGCCTGCGGCGGTAACGCCGCCGATGCCGAGCGCAATGGGCAGCGCTCCCATGAGGGCTGCGAGTGTTGTCATGACGATAGGACGGAAGCGCGTGGCGGCGGCGTGGAGGACGGCGTCGCGGGAGTTCATCCCCTCTTGGGTCATCGCGACATGAGCAAAATCAACTAAGATGATCCCGTTTTTTAAAACGATGCCGAGCACCATGATCAGGCCGACAAAGGCATAAAGAGAGAAGGAGTAGCCGGCGGCAAAGAGGATGAAGAGCCCCCCCAGAGCGGCAGCGGGAAGGGTGGACATGACGGTCAAGGGATGGAAAAAGTTCTCATAGAGGATGCCGAGAATGATGTAGATGGTAAAGAGGGTGATTAAGAGGAGGAAGTTGAGGTTGGAAAAGGAAGCGGCGAAGACGTTCGCTACGCCCTCCAAGGCGCCGGCGACGGAAGGAGGGAGGCTCTTTTTTGCGAGCCCCTCCAGACGGGAGACGGCGGAAGAGAGGGGGAGGCCGTGGAGGTTGAATGTGATCGTAACCGAGGGAAGGCCGTTCATGTGGCTGACCGTTAAGGGGCCGACGTCTTCTTCGATGGTGACAACATTGTCGAGCCGGATAAGTTCTCCCTTGGAGGAGCGGACGTAGAGCTGGGAGAGGTTGTTCGGTTCCCTGTAAAAGGCGGGGAGGGTCTCGAGAATGACTTTGTATTGGCCGTCGGGTTTGTTGATCAAGGCAAGGTAGGCTCCGCTGTAGGCAAGTCCCAGCGTGCTCTCAATGGCTTGTGCGGTGACGTTAAGCGAGGAGGCCCTGTCCCGGTCGATCTTCAGATGAAGCCGCGGCTGGCTGATGTGCATGTCGCTTGTGACTTGCCGGAATCCGGGGAGGGTTTTCATCCTGTCGATAAAGGGGACGGCGGCGCGGTAGAGCTCGTTTAGGGAGAGGCTTCTTAACGTATATTGGTATTGGCCCTGGGTCGCTCCTGTCGCAACCTGGAGGTTGATTAAGGGATAGGGCTTGAAAAAGACTTGCAGGCCCGGGAGGGAGAGCAGGGTGTGGTAGAGGGAGGCAATGACGCTTCCGATGGGCGGGCGCTCATGCGGCGGTTTTAGGGTGATGAAGAAGAGGCCCTGGTTGTCCTGGGGGATCGCTCCAACCGAGACCAATGATTGAAAGGAGGGGTTGTCTTTGATGAGTTCGGTGGCTCTTTGCTGGAGTTGGGCCATCTCGAAGGGAGAGGTTCCGTCTTGCGTCAGAGTAAAGCCCTGGATGCTTCCGATGTCGTCATCGGGAAGGAAGTCTTTGGGAAGAGTGAAAAAGAGCAGAAGGGTTAAGGCAAAGGAGGCGGCGCCGACGGCAAGAACGCTCTTTTTATGGTCTAGAACCCAAGAGAGAGAAGCTCTGTAGTGTCTGATGAAAAAGGCGTTGATATGCTCGGAAAAGCGCTCGACCCGTCCTCTTTTTTCTTCGGGGCGCCAGGGCGGGATCAGGCGGCTTGCGAGCATCGGGGTTAAGGTAAGAGAGATGAAGCCGGAGAGAAGCGTTGCGCTCATGATGACGATGGCGAACTCTTTGAAGAGTTTTCCGATGACGCCTCCCAGAAAGGCCATGGGGAGAAAGACCGCGGCAAGAGAGAGGGTCATGGAGAGAATGGTGAAGCTGATCTCCCCGGAGCCCTTTAAGGCCGCCTGGAAGGGAGTCTCTCCCGATTCGACATGGCGGACAAGGTTCTCCAAGACGACGACGGCGTCGTCGACGAGGAAGCCGATCGACAAAGTGACGGCGAGAAGGGAGAGGATGTCCACGGTGAAGCCGAAGAGGTACATGACGGCAAACGTGCCGATGACGGCCAAAGGGAGGGCGAGAATCGGGATCAGCGTATTTAGAAAGCGGCCCAAGTAGATGAAGATGACGGTGATGACCAATACGAAGGCGATCAGCAGGGTAAGCTCGACGTCTTGCACCGCTTCTTTGATGAACTCGGTCTTGTCCAGGAGGGTATGGAGGGCAATGGAGGCGGGGAGTTCCTGTTTTAAACCCGGGAGGATGGCGTTGATGTTGTTGATGACGCCAAGAGCATTTTCGCCCGGCTGTTTTTTGATGGCCATGACGACGGAAGGAGAGATCTTTCCCCCTTCGGCATAGGAGAGATAGAACTTGTCGTCCGTGAGGCTGTTTAAGGCTCTTCCGACCTCGCTTAGGCGCACGATCTGTCCGTCTGTTGTTTTGATGATGAGCTTTTCATAGCCCGAGGCCTGGAAGATCTGTCCTTCAACCGAGATTGTGTACTCGCGCCGCGGGCCGTAGAGAAGTCCCGTGGGTTGGGAGGGAATGCTCTCTTTAATGGCGGCTCCGATATCTTCAAAGGAGAGGTTCTTGGCGGCAAGTTTTTGCGGATCGATCTGCACCCTCACCGCCCATTCCGCTCCGTAGACGTAGACGTTGGAGACGCCTTGGATGATGCTGATCTGTTTGGCCAGGATGTTCTGTGCGTAGTCGTAGAGATCCGCAAAGGTCATGGAGTCTGAGGTGAGCGCATAAAAAAGAATGGGGTTCTCGGCGGGATTGGTCTTGGAATAGATGGGGGTATAGGGAAGGTCTTTCGGAAGAAAGGGCATCGCTTGATTGATCATGGCCTGGACGTCCTGAGAGGCTTCGAGCATGGACTTGTCCAGGCTAAATTGCAGGGTGATCGATGTCTGGCCGGTGCCGCTGGAGGAGGCAATCGAGGTGATCCCTGAAATGGTCATGAGCTGCTTTTCCAGAGGCGTTGCCACATTGTTGGCCATGGTCTGGGGATCGGCTCCGGGAAAGCTCGTCGAGACGGTGATGGTCGGGTAGTCGACGTTCGGAAGGTCGCTCACCGGGAGGGCCTTGAAGGCGAGGATTCCAAAAAAGAGAAGAGCGAGCATCACGAGCGTTGTCATGATGGGCCGGCGGATGAAGGGCTCGCTTACATTCATTCAGGACACCCCTCTCCTTTATTTTTCAGCGGGAGGCTCTCTTCCTCTTTGATAGCGACCTTTGTCCCGTCCGAGAGATTGATCTGCCCCCTCAGCACGACCCTCTCTCCCTCCTGAAGGCCGCAGTCGATCAAGGCGAACTCCCGATAGCGCTTTTTGGCCGTCACTGTGCGCAGTTCCACCGTGTTGTCCTCTTTGATGACGAAGATCTGATCTCCTCTTTGCGTCTTGACTAAGGCCTCTTCGGGAATGAGGAGCGCATGTTCTGCAACTCCGTAAAAGAGGCGTGCGACGAAGTATTCGTTCGGCCACATGGAGAGGTCTTCATTTGGAAACGTGGCTTCTAGCCAGATAGTGCCGGTTTTACGGTCGATCTGATTGTTAATATAGGCAAGCGTTCCTTCATAGATGCGCTCTCCGTTTTTTAATGAGAGCGCCTGAACGCGGACGGCCCCCTCATCCATCAGAGAGCGGATCTTTGACCACTCCTTTTCGGGGATGTAGAAGTCCAACGACATGGGAACGGCTTGCTGGAGAGTGACCAAAGCGTCCGGGCCGCCGACGGGGACATAGGTGCCTGTGCTGATGTTCGAGATGCCGGGAAAGCCGGTCACGGGGGCGCGAACGGAGCACCAGCTGACTTTAAGTTTGGAGAGAACGATGTCGGAGCGTGTCTGCTCTGCTTGAGCCTCGAGGGTAAGAACGTCGGTGAGGGACTGGTCATAATCAAGCTGGGAGACGATGTCGTCTTTGATGAGCTGGG
>Ga0155496_135_pt2 | contig 5984 bp, 7 predicted proteins | sample RifCSPhighO2_12_FD_107154 | JGI IMG/M metagenome (GOLD analysis project Ga0155496, IMG submission 107154) | Chlamydiae bacterium RIFCSPHIGHO2_12_FULL_49_32
GGTTATCGATTTTAACCCGTTTGCTGTATAGCAACATATACATACTGGAATCGCGCTCGCTCTTAAAGGTGAGGTGTGAAGTGGTTGCTCCTAAAAACGGAGTAGTTGTAAAACTCTCCAATGAAAACCGAGGTTAAAACCTCAATAAATATAGGAGCAACCAATGAGCCATTATGTAGGATTAGACATTTCAATGAAAGAGACTGTTATTTGCATCGTCAATGATAAGGGAGTGTCCGTTCATAGGGGGAGATCAAAAACTGACCCAGAAAAAATTTCTTACCATCTCAAACAGACGAAGTTAAAAATTGAAAAAATTGGTCTAGAGAGTGGATCCCTGAGTCATTGATTAGTCAAGGAACTCCGAGCATTTGACCTTCCCGCAATTTGCATAGACTCTCGAAAAATGGCCGCCTTCTTGTCCGTCCGCGTAAACAAAACCGACGACAATGACGCTCAAGGAATTGCAGAAGCTATGAGGTGTGACCTGTATAAGGAGGTCTCGCAAAAATCTCAACAGGCCGTAGAGACTGGTACCTTAATGCAATGCAGAAGAACTCTTGTCCAGCAAAGAGTTCAATTGATCAATTCGGTGAGAGGCTTTTTAAAAACATATGGGGTTCGACTTGGATCGTGCGGAGGGAAAGAATTTCCTGAAAAAAGCAAGGGCAGTCCTACCAGGAGCCTTAATGATTGCTCGAGAGGGAATAGGTAGCCTGGTCAATTGTTATGAAAAATTAAGCGTAGAAATCCAGGCGTTAGACAAAAGGATAGAAGCCTTTGCCAGAGAAGACGAAGATGTTGAACGACTCATGACAGTCCCTGGCGTCGGTATAGTCACTGCAATGAGTTTTAAAATCGAAATAGACGATCCTCATAGATTCAAAAAACCTCGAAATGTTGGGGCTTACTTTGGAATGACTCCTCGTCAATATTCCTCAGGAGAAACCAAACGACAGGGACGTCTATCGAAATGTGGTTCATCGGAAGTCCGGTCTCTACTGACAGAAGCAGGGTTGGTTTGTCTGACCAGAAGTAAAAAATGGAGTAAGGTGAAAGCCTGGGGTCTGAAAATTATGAGGAAACATGGTTCGAATAATTCTAAAAACTATAAGAAAAATCAACGCCCAATTGGGTGATGTGAATCCAGCCAGTACTCCTTTTAATGTTGCGAAGTGAAAAATAGATATCGCTTTGTATTGGATTTATTATTGAAAATAAACATCCACTGTTTATTCTGTTTTCAACAAAACCACGATTTTTTTCAAAAAAAAGTTCATCGGAAATATAAGGAGTTATTTCATTGTGAGTAAGCTTGATAGGAGCCCCAATTGTCGTCCTATTTCTATAGACCCAAGTGGGGGTACGCCAGTGCGCGTAATAGTATTGAAATCGGTTGCGATTTTCGATTTCGAACTTTGACAAATTTCCCTTAAAGAAAACTTGAAAGTAGGGATCATAAGTTGTTTTCCATGAACCACCCGGAATTCGAGAATAAATTTGCCTATAAGCTGCGCCTAAATGAAGCCACTTTAAAGGTTTAAAGCGGTATTCAAGATAATAGTATTTATCAAATAAAAATGAAGCGTTATCTCCCCATCTAAATTGGGCTTTTGCGATTAAAGTGACCAATTTAGAGAGAGGAAAAATTAGAGAATCGCTATTTGAAAAATGAAAGTCACCATTTTCATTGAGATCTGCATATGCTATCTGGGAGGTTATTAAAAATATACAAAAGATTATTATGTGTCTTAATTTCAAGGAAATATAATTTAAGATATGTAAACACATAAATCATTTGTTTATTATTGCTTTAGATGCTAGCGATGTTAAAATGCAATTGTTTAGCAAGCTTAATACTTCAATGAATGGTCTTGTAAATGGTTTAAGGGTAAGAATTATTGCTACTGCAGGAGCAATTGGAATCCCTAATAATGAGAAAAAAATACTAAAAAGGGGAAGTTTGCTGAAAAACGGAATGCCTATAGAACTTGCAGTAATCACAATCGAACCAAAAACAGTAATTAGCAGAATATTGTATGAAATTGCAATGTCAAATATCTGAAGAAAAAATATAACATTAAATGACAAAATTAAAGCGCTTCCAAATGAATACATGCTAATTCCAAGAGGCAAAACAAGGTTTACTTTATCGAAATCAAGGTGCTGGTTTTTATGCAGCGCATTTAGAGTTGAAGGCAAGGCGATATAACTATTTTGAGAACCAAATGCAATCAAGAGAGGCTCCTTTAAAGAGTCAATAATTTGAAAAAACTTTATTTTATTTATGATGGAGATAATTAAAATTCCTAAAGAAAACAGCAAGATTATGAAAACAAAAAACACGACCAAATATTTTAAAAGAATATACAGAACAGTCACTCCCATAAGTGCAACTTGATTTGAAATGAGGCAGAGTAGTGCAAAAGGAATAAGATTAAGTGCAAAATGGATGATTTTACTAATGGATTTATAAACTCCAGTTGAAAGCTTTATGAGTTGAATATTATTCTTATTTCGCATTATTCCCATGCTAATTCCAAAAATTATTGAAAAAAAAATTATTTTTATGTTGTCTCCGTTCTTTAATGCAAAGAAAATGTTATTCGGAATAAATGAAGAGATTATAGAAACGAATGATTCGATTTTCGCATTTTCCTGTTTGACCGAAGTGAAAGCTTCTGGTTGAAGAAAAAAATTACTTCCCGATTCATATTTATTAATAATTTTACCAAGATTAATTTTAGATTCAATGTTTAACCCTTTTCCTGGTTTTCCAATCAAAGCTAGTAGAATACCACAGATGCTTGCAATAAAAAATCCAATAAAAATAATTGAGATAATCTTTTTTATAAATCCAGCTTCCATTTTTGAGTTGAGCAAATTTCCAATACTAGAAATTAGGGCTGAAACGACAAGGGGGATTACCAACATGGAAAAAAAACGAATGTATAATTCTCCTAGCGGCTGTAGATATGGAGTTGCTTCGGGTAAAAAAATCCCCAAAAATACACCAAACAGCACAGACCCAAAAATCGTTCTTGGTTTTCTTAAGAAAACAGTTGATCGACTAATTAGCTGATGCATTTGACGTTAATTTTTAGTTTTTTATCAAAAGAAACATCCTTTGCGACAGGGAGATTTCATGATAAATTTCTTGACAACCGCTTCTCATAGGCGCGCGGTCAAAGATCCTGATGCGCCTTATCCCTTTAACTGCGCTACCAAGGAAGTGCGTTTCTCTATGAAGCTGTTGCGTCGAGACATTTATCATGCAAGCGCCCGGTTCTTTGCGATTAAAGCTGTAAAAATACAATTCCCCTGTAAATTTAATAGAACCTCAAATGATTCTGTCATAGGTTTTACAGCCATTAATATGGCAATTGCTGAAGCTAAGGGGATACCCAATGGGGTAAATATTATGCTGAGCATAGTTAGTTTAATAAGAATTGGTGCTCCAATTGTGCTCATACTACATAAAATTGATCCAACTAATATTATGAAATATCCTTGAAATGAAATCGGAACGTCAAGGAGTTGAGCAATGAATAGAATGTTAAAAGAATTGAAAAGAGCACTTCCCAAGGCAAAAATATTGATGCCAATGGGAAGAATAAAATTGACGGTATTTTGATTTTGAGGAAGTTCTTTATTAAGCGCATTCAGGGCTGAGGGCAGCGAAATGAATATATTTGCAGATCCTATGCAGATAAAATAACTCTCTCTTAAAGCAATTAATGATTTAATGAATGGTGTTTTAATGTGTCTCGAAAAGAAAATTTGATTTACAATAAATACTGCGCTGATTGTTACAAAATAAATTACAATATATTTATTTAATGCAAATATAATTGATAAATCGTTTTTAGCAATTAGATTAGCAATCAAGCAGACTATAGCAAAAGGAAGAAGATAGATCGCACCATGAATAATCTTCCCAAAAGCTTCTAATACCCCTGAAAAGAGGTCAACTATAGGGGTACTATCTTCACTAGGAATAAATCCAAGCGCTATCCCAAAGATTATAGAAAAAAAAAGAATTTTGATATTCTCACCTTCACTAAGAGATGAAAAAACATTCTGAGGGATCAGTTGAATTATAAATGTGAGAGCAGAAGGCTTGTTCAACTCTTCCTTCTGGAAGAAGGAAATAAGCTCATCAGGTGCAATCTCTAAACTATCATTTTGTTCGAATTGAGAAACGATGCGGCCTAATTTAATTTCAGAGTCTATGCTGATTCCTTTTCCTGGTCTACAAATTGATGCTATGGAAATACCGATAATGCTAGCTAAAAATAGCCCTAAAAATGGAATTGTAACTAATTTTTTAAAATATTTTGATGCGTTTTTGGTTTTTAGAAGTTTACCTATGCTTGAAATTACAGCTGAAATGACGATTGGGATAATGCACATTTCTAAAAATCTAAGGTATATTTCGCCCCATGGCCCCATTAATTTTGCAGTATCATGAAAAAAGAGACCTACAATAATGCCCAGAACAAGGGCTATAGCTATAGCCCAAGGACTTCTAAGGTATGGATATGTTTTTTTAATTACACTAATCATTACGGGCCTTAATAAAATCTTGGTATTTTTTAATCTGGTTTTCGACCGTTATTTTGCCCTCTTTTTTATCAAGGAACATATTTAGAAAGTAAAGAAAATGAGGCTGTTCAGGGCGAACTGCAATAGATATTGAATCCAATATATCTCTAAAAAAAACAATTTTAACTAGGATGATTTGTTCAGGATGTTCTGAAATATACTGATATAAATTAGATTCTGAAGTAAAATATGCTGCAATTTTCCCATCTTTTACACTTGTATAGCCTTCTTCATTAGATGACTGCGGAACTATTTCGTTTTTTTGAAAAATCCTTTTAGCGACTGGAATATTATTAGAATTAGCCAACGCTCCTATTTTAAATTTACTTAAACCAATAAATGTTAATAAATCAACGTCACTCTCTTTATTTTCAGCAATCAATTTTCGATTTAGAGCTAATCCTCTTCGAATCTGTATATAAGGAGTCGTGAAGTAGACTTTTTTTGCCCTAGCAAGTGATTGTGATAAATTTGATATTCCAAGATCAATTTTCCCCTCATTCACAGCATCAATGATAGAATCAAATGTGGAAAAACTTCTGTCGAAGGAAATGGAAACACCTAGCTCCTTGCCTAGTTCTTTAGCCATTTCTATTTCAGTTCCTATAAGAACTCCTTGTTTGGTTTTAAAGAAAAATGGAAACTTGTCTTGTGACACCATTCCAATTTTGATCTCGCCTTTCTTCACGATTTCATGAATTTCAGTGATATAGCAATTCCCATAGGGAAAGAACAGAAAAATAGTTACGAAAAAAAATCTAATTAAGTTCATAACTTGCCTTTATTTAAAATAATAAATAAAAACATTTTTTTTGTCAGTAAATTTGTAATTTTTTGTAATTGCTATGGCTTATGAGGATCTCAACGATCATGATATTTTACGACAAGACCCATCCCTTGGAATGCTTTGGGAGAAACAAGACCCAACCGGTTCTGACCGACACATGAAACGTGATAAAGGCAAAGCATCAGCAGGGAAAAGCACCTTGAACCGATAGAAACTTGGGAAGATAACCACCGATCGTTATAAGAAAAACGTATTGTGAACAGAGTACGGGCAGCATGGCCGAAAGTACGCATTATTATGCAGAGTATTTGAGTCAAGGCGCCAATCTTCGCTTTATAGCTATACCGAACGCCCTTTTATGAGAATGCAATCCATATTGTGGCTGATGCCCACACTCGCTTTTGAAGATCCGCCTTGTCCATAATATGTTGTTTCTCCGGATGTCTGGCTGACTTGTTAGGAAGGAAAACATTCAAGGGAATGTTCTCATCATTACCGCCCTTTATTTTTTTATCCTCTTGGAATAGGATAAAACCTATGGCTGAAAGACCCGTTGAATGCAGTCATTGTAAAAAACCCATCTCCACTCTCT
>Ga0155496_140_pt1 | contig 5174 bp, 5 predicted proteins | sample RifCSPhighO2_12_FD_107154 | JGI IMG/M metagenome (GOLD analysis project Ga0155496, IMG submission 107154) | Chlamydiae bacterium RIFCSPHIGHO2_12_FULL_49_32
CCTTGGTAATAAATATTTTACTACCAGGAGAGGACATTTCTATTCTTCGGAAAGCGGACATTTCTAAAAAACGCTAACAATAATATTATATACTTACTTTTAATGTTAGTTAATGATACAATAAAAGTATAAATATTAATAATACTTTATTTTTTAATATGACATCAATTCTTGCAAAAGCATGCCTTTCCGGAGCCCTCCTTCTCGGAACGGGGGCGGCAAAACTGGTTGTAGATCACTTTCCTCCAGAGGGAGAGATCATCCAAATCGGAGAAAAACGGATGATCGAAAAAGTGGAGCGGGTCTTTTTGGGGTATCGCGGCAGCGACGATCACATTTTAGATTCATCCAAGGAAATCTATATTGGATCTAAAAAAGAAGCGCAATTCTATGCAGAGATGCGCGCCAAGGGAGGAGGACGCCATCCCGACGGAAGACCTATCAACGCAGTGGTTCATCAGATCTGGGCGGATAAGATGCCCACGTTTAAGCATTTGGGAATTTCGAGATTTCATGAAGGTCCGGAGCCAATAAGTCCGAAAGGGCAACAAGAGCTGAATATCACCGCGATCAATCCCGAATACGTCACGCTCGCCACCCAGCAAGGGATAACGGGAGCAGTCCGGCGCGCGATTTGTCATCTCAAGAATACGACCATCTAACCTTTCTTTTGCAAGAGAGTCTTCTTGCACCACGACCCTTATGCTTAAAAAACCGAGTTGGCGCAGCAGCCGGCTTTGGTGAACCATCGGTTTTGGGCAACCTCAAAAGTTGGTTTTGGGCTAGCGCGAAAGCTCGCGCGAGTTGACGCAGCCGAAAATCCAACTTTTGAGTTCATGAATACTCTTCTTTTCGCTAAAATGCTCTTCAATGGACAAGACTCGTGATCCTTCTCGACGTTAAAAATCTTGACGTCTCTTTTACGTTAAACAGACAAAGGCTGCATGCCGTCCGCGGAGTGAGTTTTTGCCTAAAAGAGGGGGAAGCTTTAGGAATTGTCGGAGAGTCCGGATGCGGAAAATCCACCCTTGCAAAAGCCTTGTTGCGCCTGGGCCCAAGGACATCGCATCTCAGCGGAAGCGTCTTCTTCCGTGGAATAGAGCTCTTATCTCTTTGTGAAAAAGAGATGCAACGAGTTCGGGGAAAAGAGATCGGGATGATCTTTCAGGATCCCATGACCGCTTTAAACCCCACCATGAAAATCGGGCGGCAGGTCATAGAGGGCCGTCTTTTCGCTTCGGGTTCTCTTTCTCGCAGGAAAAAAAGAGAGGTCGCCCTAGAGATGCTTCATCTCGTCGGCATTCCCAGCCCGGAAGATGTCGTCGACGCTTACCCCCACACTTTAAGCGGCGGACAGAGACAGCGCGCGCTCATTGCCTTAAGCCTGGCAGCAAGGCCGAACATCCTCATCGCAGATGAACCCACAACCGCCCTCGATGTCACCCTGCAGGTTCAAATCCTTCAGCTCTTAAAAACCCTGCAGCGCAAGCTCAAGACAAGTGTTCTTTTGATCACTCATGATCTCAATGTCATCGCTCACTTCTGCCAAAACGTTCTCGTCATGTACGCGGGAAAGATCGTCGAAAGCGCGCCTGTTGCGGAACTCTTCGCAACTCCCCTGCATCCCTACACCCAGGGCCTCCTGGAGTCGATCCCTCGCCTCAACACCGACCCGGGCACCCCCCTAGCTCCCATTCCGGGATCCCCCCCGCGCCTCACCTCAACATCTAAGGGCTGCTCCTTTGCTCCGCGCTGCAGCAAGGCCATGAAGATCTGCAAAGAGCGAGAGCCTCTCTTGGAGCAGGCAGCAAGCAGTCATTACTTTGCCTGCCATCTTCACCTGTTGTATAAAGACAAACAGCATGTTAAACAAACCTCTCATCTCTGCCCGTCATCTTTGTAAGCGCTACAAAGAGCGTGTTGCCCTTGACGATCTCTCTTTTGATCTCTTTTTTCAAGAGACACTGGGCCTTGTTGGCGAGAGCGGATCGGGCAAGTCTACAGTGGGAAGACTTCTTCTGGGGATCGAAGAGCCGACGGGGGGCGAGATTCTATTTAACGGCCTCTCTCTCTCAACGCTCTCATCCAGCAAGAGAAAGGAGCTGAAAAAAGAGATCCAGATCATCTTTCAGGATCCCTACTCTTCTCTCAACCCCAGGATGACTTTAGGAGAGATCTTAAAAGAGCCTTTCATCATTCATCGCACTGTCGCAAAAAAAAACCGGCAAGAGGAGGTTGAAAAGCTCTTAAAGCTCGTTGGCTTGGATCTCTCTTTTGCCAGCCGCTACCCTCATGAGATCAGCGGCGGCCAGAGACAGCGCATCGGAATTGCACGCGCCTTAGCCCTCTCTCCTCGCTTTATCGTCTGCGACGAGCCTCTCTCGGCCTTGGACGTCTCCGTTCAGGCCCAGATCGTCACCCTTCTTCAAACCCTGCAAAGAGAGCGGGGGTTAACCTATCTCTTTATCTCCCATGATCTCTCCTTGGTCAAATACCTCTGCACCCGAGTCGCCGTTATTTACAGGGGCCGAGCGGTCGAGATCGCCCCTACCCAAGAGCTTTACGCCTCCCCTTGCCACCCTTATACCCAACTTCTCCTGTCCAGCATCTTGACTTCCCCTCTTCAAGAAAAGAGGGCCTTCAAAGAAGAGCCGGCTCCCCTCGCCTCCCCTTCAGCGCACTCTCTCAAGAGAAAAGGCTGCCCCTTTGCTCCACGCTGCCCCTTTGCGATAGAAAAATGTTTAAAAGAACTCCCTCTTTTTAAAGAGGTCTCAAAAAACCATTTTGCCTCCTGTCACCTTTTTTAAGAAATATTAACGATGGTCTTTCCCCTCCTGATCAATGCTTCAACCTCTGCAGTTCCCTCTCTTCCTCCTTTAAATAGCGCCCCTCTCTTTTTTCAAAGGGCCGTCGCATCCTTAACATCCCACGAAAAGAGGCTCTCTGAAGAAGAGTCTTGCCGCTTCGTCGCAGAACTCTTCGGTTTGAGCAAGCAGCTTTTTAATACGATTCCCGAAGGAGGGTTTGCGCACTATCCGACGTCGCGTTTCCATCTGCCTCGCGCCTTTACCTTGCTGCCGGAGCTCGAAGGAAACGAGGCGCTTTTGGTGCACTTCAATAAAAAAGGCGATCCCAAGAGGATCCGCTCTCAAAAAAAGACGGTCTCATTGGCGGTGAATATCCTTTCCGGAAAAGAGTATGCGTGGATCACCTCTCCCATCACCTTCCGGTGGTGCTGCTCTCTTAAGACGGAGAGCGCCGTTTTTGAGGATCTCCCTCAAGGAATGGAAGGAGTGGTTTCTACCCATCGTATCTTTGAATGGCTTGAAGGCAAAAAGGGGCCCAAATACGCCCTTCTTCAAGAATTTGGCTCATACACCCTGAAAGAACTTCTCGAAAACCAAAAACCCTCGTCTCTTTTGCAATACCCGCAATGTTTACACTTGATGAAGCAGCTCGCGGCGGGGCTCTGCAACCTCCACGAAAGGGAGTGGATTCACAATGACATCAAACCCTCAAATATTATCCTGGTCAAAGATCCGAATACCGAAGAGCTCCATGCAAAATTGATCGATCTGGAATGCGCCCTCTCTTTTGATGAGGCCCCCTTTGTCTCCAATGTCCAAGGAACTCTAGATTACTTGGCGCCTGAATTCTACTTCTACGCAGAGGAGTTTTCTCTGCATGGGGAAAAGAGCGCTCCCTGCTTGATCAAGGAAGCGCCGGACGGCGTCTCTTCCAAAAAAGACATCTGGGCGCTGGGCCAGGTCTTTTATGAACTGCTCTTTGGGGAGTTCATTGAACCCGATTCAAAGACCTTCGAAAAGATGGTCGCCTCCTGCGAAGAGAGCCGGATGGTCGTTTTCCTGCAAAAGTTGCAAAGAAAAGGAAAAGCCGCGGCCCTGATCGCTTCGATGCTCCACCAAAACCGCTCCTGCCGGCCCAGCGCCGCGCAAGTCCTTCAAACGCTTTCTGATCTCGCTCCCTAAGAAATAAGCTCCTTAGGAAGCTGAAAAAAGACATCCTCTTCGACGAAAAAGAACTCTTCAACCTCGCTCACGCCCAGTCCTTGCAACGCTACAATGCACTCCTGAACGCTCGTTTCGGGAGTAGAGGCTCCCGCAGTCATCCCGATAGTTTGAACTCCGTTGAGCCAGCCCGCATCGATCTCTTGGGCTTCAAGGATGAGATACGACGGCACTCCTCGCAGGAGAGCGACTTCAGAGAGGCGGTTGGAATTGGAACTCTTCCGGTCCCCTACAACCAATACCAGATCAACCCGCTTAACAATCTCACGAAGAGCGAGTTGGCGATTCGTTGTCGCATAGCAGACAGAAGAGCTGGGGAGCGTCTCCACACGGGGATATTTCCTAAAGAGGGCTTGAGTGATCGTGTGAACGTCATCTAAGCTTAAGGTCGTTTGGGTAAGGTAAAAAAGCTTTTGAGAAGTGGGAAAGGAGAGCTTTTCCACATCGGCTACAGACTCAACAATCGTTGTAGCTAAGGGGGCCTCTCCATAGGTTCCCATCACTTCCGCATGCCTCTTGTGTCCGATGAGAAGGATGTGGTAACCCTTCTTTGCAAACCGCTTGGCGGCAGAGTGCACCTTGGTGACAAGGCCGCAGGTGGCGTCGATGGTGTTTAAGTCCCGCTCCCTAGCCTCCTTTCGCACCTTTGGAGAGATCCCATGGGCTGAAAAAATAAGCCGCGCTCCAAAGGGAACGTCGCTTAGCTTCTCGATAAAGACCGCGCCCTTCTTTGCCAGCCCTTCGACGACATGGCGATTGTGGACGATCTCATGTTTCACATAGATGGGAGGCCCAAACCGCTTCAGGGCCTCTTCCACCGTCTCAATCGCCCGAACCACGCCGGCGCAAAATCCACGAGGGCGCGATAAGATGAGTTTCATACAGAGACATCATACAAGACAAGGAGATTATTTTACATCGGCGGCTAAGCGAAAGCCGAAGGTGCGGTTCATCGTCCCGGGGTTGTTGCGATGGCGGTGGGCACAGCGCAAATCCTCTTTGAGGCTCTTCCAGCAGCCGCCCCTAAGGACGCGATAGACGCCTTGAAGGGGGCCTTTGGGATTTTCAGGCTCTTGCAAAGAGAGATCATAGTACTGGTAACTGTACCAGTCCTGGCACCACTCGTAGACATTTCCCGCCATGTCG
>Ga0155496_155_pt2 | contig 3527 bp, 3 predicted proteins | sample RifCSPhighO2_12_FD_107154 | JGI IMG/M metagenome (GOLD analysis project Ga0155496, IMG submission 107154) | Chlamydiae bacterium RIFCSPHIGHO2_12_FULL_49_32
CGCTCTCTTTACTGCACACCTTCATACAAGAAGGCTATCTGAGAAAAAAGAGGGAGAGGCTTTGCCTCACGGAGCGCGGGCTTCTCTTTTACGATGATCTCGCCTCTGAACTTGTGGGCCTTTCTCTTTAGAGAGAAAAAAATGAGCGCGCCGGATCATAGAAAATAAACCGGAAACTCCTGCTAAAGGCAATCGATGCGCCTTTTGAGCCTTCTGATCCCGTTCTTGCCCAAAAGAAAGATAAAGCTCCACAAAACAAGGGGGCAGATCCAAAAGGGAAGGTAGGGCGTCGGTCCAAGAGCGGCGCTGCGCATCCCCTCCATGATGTAGACCATGGGATTGAGCAGGAGGAGATAGCCGATGAGATGGTCCAGGGCAAAGACGTCTTTCCACGAGTAGAAGTAGGCTCCAAACATAAAGATGGGGTTGATATAGCGGAGGAAAATGGTGCTCAGATCTCCCAGCCCCTTGATGACTCCAGAGAGCCAGAGGGCAAAAAATCCGTAAAAGAGATTGGATGAGAGGTAGATGAGAAGAAGACGCCAGTAAGAAACGGCTGTGAGATCAAAGCGGGTAAAGAGGAGAATCTTGCCGAAGATAAAGAGGGGGAAGGAAAATAGGGCCGAATGCAGGGCCCAATAGACCGCCATGTAACAAAAAAGTGCAGTTGAGGAGAGAGGAAGGATGACAAGGAAGCAGATGGTCTTGTCCCCTTCAATATCGCCAATGAATTTGCTCACTTTGTTGATCACTTGAAAGAGCCCGAAGCTGGAAATCGCTCCAATCATCAAAAAGGGGCCGTACTTTTGAGAGAGTCCCTGTTTCCCCATGAAATAACTGAAAACCACGACATTTGTAAAAAAGAGGAGGCCGGTATTGAACAGGGTCGAGGCATACTCTTTGCTTAAGACGGAAAGATCCCGTTTCAAGAGCTGCAACAAGAGGGCGCTTAAAGTTTTCATTCTTCAAATGGGGATGTGGAGGTTCCTGAGTTAAAGATCTCCGCTTCGGGATCGTCGACAAATTTAAGAAAGACCTCTTCCAGGTTGCTTTTCCGATGCCTTGTTTTGAGGTTGTCGGGAGTGTCGATGGTTCGGATCGTCCCTTCATGAATCAGGCAAATGCGATCGGAGAGCAGTTCCGCTTCATCGAGATAGTGGGTAGTCAGGAGTACCGAGATGCGGATCTTTTTCAATTCGGAAAGGATATTCCATGTCTCACGCCGGATGTGAGGATCCAGGCCAACAGTCGGTTCGTCTAAAATGAGAAGGGCCGGTTCATGCATCAAAGATCTAGCAATTAAAAACCGCTGACGCTGCCCTCCGGAGAGGTGCTGAGCCTCGGAGGCCGCTGAGCTCTTGAGGTCAAACCGCTCGATGAGCTGCTCTTTCCTCTCTTCGGCTTTCTCTTTGGAGAGTCCATAGTACCGGCCTGCAAAGAGCAAGTTTGCTTGCATGGTAAGTGTGCGATCGATATTGGGATGCTGAGGGCAAAAGCCGATCTGCCTTCGGTAATTGAAAAGGCAGGAGTAGACGGATCGACCTTCCCACAAGATGTCGCCGGTTGTTGGCGGATGCAGGGTGGCGATGATGGAGGAGAGGGTTGTTTTTCCCGCCCCATTGACGCCTAAAAGTCCCACGACTTCTCCGCGATGGATATCGAATGTCGCACCCTTAAGCGCCTCTTTCAACGGAGTTTTGTTCTTGTAATAGGTCTTTCCAATATTGCAAATGGAAAGAAAAGGGTGATTCATTTTCAACGACATATCACATGCGATTCTTAGGTTCCATGCAGCGCGCTAGGTTCCGTGCAGCGATCCATGCTCTCTACATACAATAATCATTCATAAAAGAGGGATTTTGACAATGAGAAAAGCAACTCTTAGCCGCCGGCAGGGCTGCCGATTTGCTTAAACTAGATTGGCCGGCGTGACAAAGTGTCCCGGCTTGCGGATCACGACGAGGGGGTAATTTGAGGCAAAGTTGTTCATGTCAGGAAGGAACTGCCCGCCGTGGACCTGAGCATTGGTGATTGTGCCCTTCCGAAGATTTAAAATAATGATGGCTCTTTGAAACCAATCCGCTGCTAACTTGGCCTCAAAATCCCCATTCCACGTTCCCCTTGCTCCAAGCGCACTTGTGTAGCGCTCTTGAGCTTGGATTAAGCTTTGGCAAGAGGGGCCAAATTGGTCGCTGAGAACTTGAGAGATCTGAGGGATCTCTAGACCGTATTGAATAAATAAATTCTTTTTTAATTCGGAATTGAGAAGCGGTGTGAAGAAATCACGCGCTTGCTGAGAAACGCTGCTTTCGGGCTTTTCTAATTGCGTCAAAAATTCTTCCCGCAAAATTTGCGGCGAGGCGCGTTGATTTCCAAGCGCACTTTGATCCGCATTGTGTGCATTCTTAAACTCTAGCAAAGCGTTCCTAAAGTCGCCAACTTGAGTCTCAATAGCGGCAGCGTTGTCGGAGAGTTTAAGACCATATTCGACAAATAAAGTTTGTTTTAATCCGGGATCGAAAAGTTTTGGAAATTGATGAGATATTTTAGGACCTAATGAATCATTAGCGTTAAAAGCATCGACAAAACCTTGCCGGAAATCGCGATCCCGATCTATTTTGCGCTTGAAGATGTCGACCAAACCCTCAATGGTCTTTTCAGAGGTGTGGATCCCATTTCTTACAATAAGCACTTTATCTAAATCTGTAGTCATCGGTCTGCCTTTAATCAAATTATACGCCTTAATACACGAATAAATGAAGCAGTCGCCGCCGCCCGGATTATTGAATTCTGAATTAGAATCATGTCTTTTACCATGCATCTTTTTCAGATGTTCCGTGATGCAAAAGGTATTCAAGGCCTGCAATAAGGGTTGTTTTCGCTCTTCGTTCGAAACCTCCTCGATAATCCCTTTCATGTCGTCTAAAGAGAATCCCTTATTTTGGGCGGTATACAAGGCCTCGATGGCCGCTTCATTAGTGAATCTGTGATTTGCTAACGTTTCCCTAAATAGATTGCATGCAGCGGCTCGCTCTGAGATGAACGTGGCCTCGGAGACCGTTCGTAGAGCTTCGCTTCTTTCTCTTAGAGGGGGGGCGAGGTTTTGGTAGTAGATTTCAGGAGCGATCCCTTTTTCAGGCTCCCTTCCACATCTCCGTGGAGCCCCACCCGGGGCATCGGACGACGACTCATCCTCTTGGCACCCGCGAAGGATGAGACCGACAAGGATGTTGATGACGGGGATAAGCAGCAAAGCTGAGGCGATCAGGTGGCCGACCCTGCCAATGAGGCTGGGAGCGTCATCGCCGGCTGCAAAAACTGCCATGAAATGCTCCCATCCATCCCGGTAGGGGACGTCAAGGAGAAGACGGGCTTCCTTGCCAATACAATTGTTAAGGTCGACGTAGTTTATTTGCATAATTAAAGTTTATATTATTTTAATCACTTTAATTATAATACATTTGAGAATTATTTTTAAACTCTTAATTCAGAAACTGTTAATTCAGGAACAATATAGCGAACAGATC
>Ga0155496_156_pt2 | contig 2083 bp, 2 predicted proteins | sample RifCSPhighO2_12_FD_107154 | JGI IMG/M metagenome (GOLD analysis project Ga0155496, IMG submission 107154) | Chlamydiae bacterium RIFCSPHIGHO2_12_FULL_49_32
CCCCTCCTTAAGAGGGTAAAGAAAATTGCAAAAGTAACGAAAAAAGGATCATTTTTCGGGGTCTGATTTTGTGAAATTTGTTTTTGTCCCAAAAAATGTTCCTTTTTGCGTTACCTTTGTAATTTTACATAAAAAATCTTTAAAATTTACAAATTTTGGACATGAGGATTCACGGTGGTTCCAGCAGAAGTTATCACATTGGCATTTTTGACACTACACGACTACTACGTGACCAATTTTATCAACTGATCAGCAGCTAAGACTAAAACTCCGAACATAAGATGGCAGGACACCTTTGCTCCTCCACGCACCCTGACTTTACAAGCACCAAATTCATCCTTTAAACGAGAGTTTGCTCGTTCTGCTGTTGATCGAGCATTATAACGCACGGTTTCTGCGGGTTCCCAATTCAAGGTCCTTCTGGCTAAATTTTCCATTTCAATAGTCTGCTTTAACTTTTTGTCTCTACGCGGATTTTTATCGATTAATGGAACGTGTCCAAGAGATTGACTATGCTCAATAATGGCAGGCACATCGTACGCTGCATCCATTAAGTCATAGCAATGGGCAATCCTCTGAGCTGTCAAAGTTGCCAGAGGAATAGCAACCTGGCTGTCATGTACTGATGCAGAGGTTATAATGGCGCTCACAGGAATGCCACCATCTACAGTATCCAAATGGAGTTTGTAGCCATTCCAATACATAATGTTGCCCTTGCTGTCCTTCTTAGCCCCCTTATCGCATAGGATTGGCAGGTCATCGATCACCTCTGCGAATGTCATCGTCTTTTGCCTTTCTATGCGAGTGGGTTCAGGGACAGACTTTTCTTCGCCTTTTTTAGGACGCCCTTTTTTCTTTTTGCTGTTAGCGCCTTGCACATCCATTTGCTCTGCGTTTTTTTGCCGCATCACTTGCTTTAACCTTCGATTTTTCTCTAGCATCAATAGCCGTAGAATCACGCGAGTTGTGCAGAAGCACCTCATCCGTCAACGTTTTTTGTATTAGGGCTTCATGTGCGCGTTTTGGTAATGCTGTCTCAGAAAAATCTGCAAATGCTCTCGAGAATGTTGACTCGCTTGGAAGTTGGGTTATGCTTTCCCAACCACAAATTCTTCTTAGGCTCTTATCAGAGAGCAATCGCTCAATAAGAGGGGTTGTTGTATCCATGTTGTAAACCATTTTCGCCACAAAAGATCTTGCAATGGCAGAACGTGTTTTGTGAGGACGAAATGCACATCCTCTATAATCTGGGAGAAACTCCTCGATTCGCACAAGTTCTAAAATCGTAATGAGCTGCTGCTGCTTTTCCGTTAATGGATCGAGTTGTTCTTCTACCCAAGGAAATAATGTGCCTTGAATTTTGTCCCAGTATTGTGATAGCCTGTTTGTCAATTGGCTCATGAGAGTTATTCCTTGTGCTGATGTATTTTTCATATGTACTTTAGCTTGTACGACTTATGTGAAAGTATATCAGCAGCAATGGTTTTTTCATAGAGAAATTTACGAAAATTTAAGACTGTTTTCCGAGCGAATTACAAGGCTGGAAGAAAGAGATGATTTTTTCGGGACTAGACGAGGGCTGACAAAATTAGCCCCCGAAGAAATCATTTCTTTTTCCTAGTTTTGCAATTCCCTCATAGGAGTAAAGATGACGACCGCCCCAATTCCTTCCCTCCCTTTGATATACGAATCAAGATGGCACAATGAATATATTAACCATCAGTGGCAGTACGTATTTAGTCCACCCAACCTCAGTTTGCTAACCATATTTGAATTTGAATGTCGCAAATGCAAAGGCGTTGACTTATTACGCCCAATTTTATTGACCGGAATAGCATGGACGTTACTCGGTTGCGGGAGTTATGCATTGTATATGAGCAAAAATACTCTTGAAGATACCTCCTTTGACCCAATGTTATCTCTCTTCGGAGCCGGTCTGTTTGGTGCCGCCGGGAGCCTCGCCTTTGGTCAGGCTAATTCTAAAAAGTGGACGACAGGAAAAATCCTCGCTGTTGCCACCTCTTTTTTCGCCTCTTTTGGCATGTTGACGGCAGGAGCGCTTGCTCTAAAAGAAAGCAAACCC
>Ga0155496_122_pt2 | contig 1056 bp, 2 predicted proteins | sample RifCSPhighO2_12_FD_107154 | JGI IMG/M metagenome (GOLD analysis project Ga0155496, IMG submission 107154) | Chlamydiae bacterium RIFCSPHIGHO2_12_FULL_49_32
GGAAGGATGGCGGCAATGTGCCAGGCGATCGCCTCCCCTTCTCGGTCGGGGTCGGAGGCAAGGTAGACGATAGAGGCTGATTTGGCTGCTTGTTTGAGTGTCCGGATGACCTCTTTTTTTTCGTGAAGGGTCTCATACTGGGGCTCAAAGTCGTGCTCGACATCGATCCCGAATCCCTTTTTAGGAAGATCGCGGATGTGGCCCACGGAAGAGGCGAAGTCGTACTTGCTTCCAAGAATTTTTTTTAACGTCTCGATCTTGGCTAGAGATTCGACAATGATCAGTGCTTTTCCCAAGAATGGCCTTGGTTTGAAAAATTAAAGATACAGAGCTAGTTTTGCAACGGCCTCTACAGCAAAAAATTTACCCTTGTTGAAATAGCATCTTCGGGCCTTTTAGACAATACATTTTCGTCAGGGAAAAGTGCAGGGAAAAGTGAATCTTGAATTTTAGGCCAGTATTGTGATAAAGTTTTTGTCAGTTGACTCATTTGAGTTGCTCTTTGGTTTGTGTTTTTTGTGTTTATAAAAACAAAATGTATCAGAGAAAGTTTTTTATTTCAAAGGATTTATACTAAAAATTAGTGGCATTGGGAGGCTGGCATAAGAGCAGAATTTTTCTGGAGTGATGTAGGGCTTATAAAATCAGTTCCGAAAGATTCTGCTCTTTTGCCAGTTTTGCAATTCCCTCGTTAAAATGTAGATGTTCACCTACCTCCTTCGTCGGCAGGTGAAAAAAGCCGCTCGTCATCGAGAACCTGGACTTTCAAAAGAAAAAGAGAGAGCTGCGCGAGAGCTCTTCCAAACAGGCCCGCATGCTCTCCGGGTTTGCCTACTCTGCCTTTCATCATAACCTAAGCTCCAAAGCAGCCCGGCAGGGCGTGGAGCTAAAGACCGTAAATCCCGCCTTCACTTCAGTCATCGGCAGAGTGAACTATTCCCATCGGTACGGATTATCAATACATCATGGCGCCGCGCTTTGTATCGCGCGGCGCAGTTACGGATTCTCAGAAAGGCCTCCCCGCTTCCCAGGAAAAATTCCTGACGGAAAAGGCGG